>Ga0315336_1000022_pt1:405000-1024930 | contig 1024930 bp, 787 predicted proteins | sample ASW5metaG_FD_204512 | JGI IMG/M metagenome (GOLD analysis project Ga0315336, IMG submission 204512) | Ammonia-oxidizing marine archaeal communities from Monterey Bay, California, United States - ASW #5 | ecosystem: Environmental > Aquatic > Marine > Intertidal zone | place... | reverse complement strand
CCCATTTTGACCCAACTGCGATAAGCCGTCTCCCTTCACCGAAACAATCATCGTCGCCGGAATTTCGAGTCCGCTACACTCGCCGACCTCGCGATAGATACGTAGGTCGTAGTAGGTATTGGGACCGAAGCCCGGGACCATGACGCACTGGCTCCCGGGGGCTTGTCGCACTCGGACAAAATACAGGCCTTCGCGCTCCGCGAAGAACACTAGCCGCGACCGAGGCTCCAGCCCACAACCTACGCTGGGGCCGCCCGCGTTGTTGTTGAAGTCAACGGGTTCTGTCGCATCAACGTCGAAATTGTTTGCGGCGAGATCGCCTTCGAAATACACTTCGATGTACGTGTCGGCATACACTTCGGCTTCCATGTTGGCCCGAGGACGGAGGTCAAACGTCTCAATGGTGATGGGATCTTCATATCCAGTATCAGCGTCAGCATCAAACAACACCCAATCTTCGTCATCGGCATCGTGGAAGTTGTGCGTACGCGCTGCCGCGCCGATACCCACCCAGTGTCCTTGCATCGGCTCATCATCGTTCTCGAATTCGTCGGGGTCGCCCGGGGCACCAAGCTGGCGAATCGTCGCGCGTTTGGGAAGTGAAAGCTGGTTTTTCGTATCGACCGCGATCGCCGTCACTTCGTATTTACCGATGCGATTCAGTGGAGCTGTCGTGCCCTCGAAGGTCGTCGCATCAACCCCCGAAAGCGAAATAACCTCAAACGGCACCAGCGGATCACTCGGTGCCGGCGGCGCGATAGTGGCAAACACGTCATGCAACTCAGACGTAGAAGTCACGCCAAGGGCGCGAATCACCGAGGAATCGCCGCGGACGCTCAACGCTTGAGGCAGTAGTTCAATTCCACTGATTACGGGCGCGTCACCGGCCAGTAATACTCCCATTCCCAAGCGGTATGAATTTGAGAAGGTGCCGTCGAGCTGTTCGTTAAAGACGGTATTGCCGTTGTCGTTAATCTGGGGGAATTGATTGAATCGCATGTCATACAGAGCAATGTTGGTATTCGTATAGGCCTGCCCAACTGTCGCTCCATTGAGGATTGCCGACCAGAAGTATTGCGAGAACGAAATCAGCCCTTCGTTCCTAAATGACGCGGTTCCCCCGTTCGTGCTCGCCAATTGAATCGTAAGATTCGACGCCTTCGCAGCATTGAGACTATTCGCAAAAACGCCTGCGCCGTCGAAATCCAAGACCACCGTTATCACTCCGGTCTCCGGCAGTACTAATTGAACGTCGGCCAACCATGCCGCTAGATCGGTCGGCTTGAGCACCTGATCATCGAGTTGAAATCCTCCGTCTTTCCCCTGCCCCACGAGATAGAGCACGAGATCGCGCGTACTGCCAGACCCGAAGTTGAGCGCATTGCGCACGTTGATCCATACCGCCGTCTTCTCATGGAATGCGCTGGCGTCCGTCGATGACAAGTATTCGACATCATCATCTTCATTCTCGATTATCCGATAGCCTTGCGTTAACAGCGCTTCCGCCGCTAAATCAAGATTACCAACAACCGCGGATTCCCCGACGGCTGAAGTCGGAGTGTAGCTACCCACAAGCACCGCGCGGCGCAACAACGGATCATCCACAACCAGACTACGAACTTCCGGAAGAGACGTGTTACCCACACTGTCTCGGGCATACAGCGTCAAGCGGTACGTGCCCGGGGTCGTAAAGATGTCCGAATTCCCCACCCATGCCGTGTCTCCGTTTGCGGGGTCGGGAAGCAAATCGACCGACGGTAAATTGCTAATCGCGTTGTCCAGGGATGGCGGCTCAAAATCCGGAGGACCGACAATAGCCCACATGTCTACTATACCGTCGCGAGGCGCTTCCGCAGGGGCATCTGCGTCCGTCACGTCGGCGCGTAGTGTGCCCGTACCATCGGGTTCCAACATCGCCGTGAAAGAATTGGGGTCGATTACCGGACGAATGCCGGTGATGACCGTACCGGTACCAATCTTGACTTGGTCGAGCTGTTGGTCTAGCTCCAAAGGCAAGGCCATCAATTGCGGATTCTGATTGCTCAGCTGGACCGAAATGGAATCGCGGGCGAAATCGAATGCGCTGCGGACTGACGCGCCGTTAAAGATCTGCGTCCAGAAGAAACTGGAGAACGAAACCGCTCCGGCATTAAGAAAATGTGCATTTTCCGAAGATTGCGCGCTTGTGATCACTACACGCTGTTCTCCTTGAAGCGTGGACAAAAAGCTGCCGGATTGACATGCGTCGTATACCGAGATGACACGTTTTGGCTCGTCCGCCTTGGTCAAGCCTGAGGCCTGGTATTGGTCGAGCCAATTCGATAACGACGATGCGTCTAGGATCTCGCTGCTGCTCATCCGAAAGACGCTATTGCCGCCATGGTCGACGAGGCACAACACCAGCTCGTCCGCGTCCAACGCCCAATCGGTCAGCGTGTCCCGCAGATTCGCGATCGTGGCGGGCCCGTAGACATCAGCTTCACCATCGCCATCTTGATCGAGGTCGGTGTCGTCAGAAAGGTACCGAATTCGGTTGTTATCGAACCCCTGCGCCTTCAAGACACGGTACGCGAAATTCGCGGCGAACTGGGTGGCGTCCCAAAGGTTGTTGCCCGGAAACGGGCCGCCGCCGGCCACAACTACGGCCTTGGCATTCGATAGTTCATCCACGATGGCGTACTTTTGAATTCGCTCGTTCGCTTCGTCGACGACGTACAAGAACTGATTGCCGCTCTCGTCCGTATGTATGGTTAGCGAAGATGCGACGGAGGACTGCGGCTCCGAACGGATCTCGCCGATCTTGGCCCCGCTTGGCCTCAAGATCTCCACAAAGTCCGCGCAATACGATTTCGAGATATATAGGTTGCCATCTTTGTCGACGGCGAGTGCATGGGCTCCGTAAAAACAAACCGAATCAGGATCTGCGTTAAAGTCCTGGACCTTTACACCGTCGGTCGTGAATTTGGATATGCGATCTTCCTCGCCGGTTGACGCGTAGATGAATCCGTCAGCGCCATACTCCAACATGCCGATGCCGTCCCACCCGTCAACAACGGAAAAATACAAGAGCAACTCCCCATCGGGCGTAAACTTCCATACGCGACGATAGTATTCGCCGACATAGACGTTGCCCTCATCGTCGAACGTCAACCCGCTGGCACTGCTAAAAAGATGGGCACCGATGTCCCACTCCCGAAGCAGGTTACCTTCGAGATCATATATGTAAACTCGATCGATGTCAGCAATCCAGATCTCGTCGGTCGGACTAATGTCAAAGCCTCTCACTGACTGGTTCGGAATCGTCCAAGACTTAATGAAGACCCCATTCGGATTGAATTTCTGAATCCGTTGGAGTTCTTGGTCCGCAACGTATACGTTGCCAGCGGCATCCGAGGCGATGTCGACTGGGTCTATAAACTGTCCGGGCAACGTCCCCGCGCTGGTCCAGACTTCCAAGCCAACCCCCTCCGAGGTCAGTTTGTGCACACGGCCGCCGTTTTCTCGCTCCGATAAATAAATGTTTCCGTGCGAATCGAAATCGAGATGGATCGAATCACGGTAGAAGCCGGGATCGAACTGGCCGAGCCCGTTACCAAGCGAACCAAACTCCTTCACCAATTGTCCGTTCAATGTATAGGCCTGGATCCTTACGTCAACTATTGGGTCTATATCGGGATCCGGGTCCCGTAAATGGTTGACCACGTACAGTAAACCGTCATCCCCCATCACCATTTCAACTGTGGAGTCTCTACCAGTGAGATATGTCCATTCGTCGAGCAACGTTCCATCTGTCGCATATTTTTGTATCGCTCGATTGTCCGAGCCCGGATGGTACACATAAACATGACCAAGCTCATCGACAACGATTTGGCCACCGGAATAAGGTGTATCGATGTCGAATCCACCAATTTGGACGCCGTCACTTCCAAAGACATTCACGATGGAAGTCGACAAGGCATAACAGTTGCCTAGATTATCCACAGCTAACTCATCTGGGTACCCGGTAAGAGACGCGCCATTATTCATTAGAAGCGGAAACTCGTCGCGAATTTGACCATTTCCCGTATACACTCGGATGCCAATTGCATTGTCCGAATCTCTTTTGAGAACGTAAATTCCATCGGACGGCCCAAGTACCATCTCGGAGAAAGAGGAATTCTGAGCTACTTCCGACTCAATCGGCCATTGAGTAATAAACTGCCCGTCGGATCCCAGTTTCTTTATAGTAGGGGGCGAATTCTGACCTGAAAGTAAGTTCCCTTGCCTACCTTCCTGGAACACATAGACATTATCTTGCGAGTCCACGACAATGTTTTCGTTTTCGTCGAAGTACCAGGCTTGTGGAAGCGCGGGCCAGGTCCGGACAGGCTCGTAGAACCGACCGATGTCGGTCAGTTGCGCTGTGACCCGGACGTTCGTGACGGCAAAGTAACCTTCGCTGGCGGGATTCTGGTAGGCGAAACGGAATCGAACATTAGGTTGGCCCGCCGCTATCGATGTCGCGTCCAGCGACAAGTGGTCCTCGAACATCGCCCCATCGTTTGTATCGCGCTCGTACAATGTCGCCCATTCACCACCATCGACCTGTACGTCCACTGACGCCACATCTTGCAACGGCGTGGATTGGTGGACGATGTCGCACTCCAGTTCGACCGAGACTGCGTCGGACAAGTCAAATTCCGGCGTCAACAGCTCTTCGTCCATAGCAGCCGATCTCGGCGCTACCGCTGCGATGTGAAAGTTATCAATGCCAAACAAATAGTCATTCAGTGCATTTTGGTAGAAGAATCGAAACCTTACATCCTCATGGCCAGCAGCAACATCGGTGACATCCAACACCAAATGGTCTCGGTATAGTATCAGTGATTCTGGAGCAGTCGTTTCGTAGACGTTGACCCATTCTCCGTCGCCAGCTTGGACATCAATGGTTACGAAATCTCCAAACGTATACGTCACATAGAAGGTATCCACTTCTAGAACAATTGACGTGGCTGTTCCGAAATCGAACCGTTTCGTAATCAGCTGTTCATTCATTAAGGTATTGCCATTACATGAGTTATCCACGATCATGATCGGAGACGTAAGATCGAAAAGGCACGGCTGATCGTACTTCCAAGTGAGGCCGTCATTACCGCCATCGACGACTTCCCAATCGCTCGGCAGTCCTTGCGAGAATCTCTCGAAGTATTCGAAGACCGTCTCCTCACCATCGGCAATAACAAAAGTGGGACCGGAAGACGGTGGGAATAGCTCCCGGTCGTTTGGATCGTCGTCCGTCCACGTGTAGCCGTCATTTCCGCCATCGATCACATTCCATCCAGCGGGAATCCCAAATTTAAAATCCTCGAAATAGTTGAGCATCTCCTGCGCGGAAGCTTCGTTGGCGAACAGAGCTACGGCTATGATGGCGGTTACTCTCATAAGCGCATCGAATCTGCGCATGAATCGAAGGCACAGCGATCCTTTTGGGTGAACCTGTACGCCTGCATCAATCGGCTTATGTCCATCGCGACAATTGCTCACCAGAGCTCTCCTTTCAGAATGGTGTCAGCATCTTGCTGAACACCCGCACTCCTCACTGTTTCGGTCGAAGGTCTCCACAGAATCCGGTGTTCGAACTTCTCAGTGTAAAAGTGCTCTAGACGTATCGTCCTCATTCATCTTTGTCGTCCTGTTCCGTAACTAAAAACGTATCGCCGTTCTCAATCCAATTGCCCTCATGCTAAAGGGTGGCTGTACGTCCTACTTTACAATCACAAAATCGCCCTCGCGTACCAGTTGTGGTGCCGCTGCCCGTGAATTGATGAGGAGTGACGCAATACTGGAATCGTTATTGATTCGACTGACGACAGCTTCGCCGAGGATTTGGAGCTGTGGGATCTGTGAATCGATCCCGGTGCCATCCCGCGTATCGGCACTCCGTCGATACACGATGAGCTTCATCGATTCGCGGTACCCATCCAGTGCGCCGCCCAGGGAGGTGTTGAACGCTCGGCTTACCGCTACTCGTTTGCCTGATTGGACGTTTTTGACCAACCAGTCCGCGACTTGGCGTGCCAACTGGACGCCGGCTTCGATTTGGGCTTCTCGATCAGCGGGCAATGGAACGTCGAATCGCTCGAGCACCTCCGCTGACGGTATTTCGACGATTCTCCCGCGCAAGATCCCATTGCCAACAAGTTCACCGAGTAGCGCGTACTCCGTATCGACCGCCCGGGGAGCGTTGGCGGGGGACGTCGGCTGAGGATTTGGGTCGGCCATCGCTCCGGCGATACTGGTCGATTCGAGGTCGGTCAACAACACGCGCCGACGCTGACCAAATAGTTCGCGCTCGATCCCGTTCAACACGTGGTTGACCGCGTCTCCGTGTTGCGGACTGGCTTCCAGCCAATTGATCTTTGGTACAGCGATGCGTGGTTTGACACGAACTCGCGCCGCCCCGCGTACGCTCATGATTTCACCCTCGTGTCTTTGAAAATCTTTTGCGATGCGGTGCATCAGCAATTCGAGAAGCGGTTCGAGATCGTCTGCAGTTTCTGCCACGCCCGCAACGTCGGCGCGCGACAGGTACAAAAGGGATTCAGTACTAATCGCTTGTACGACAATTTCGATGTTTTTGACGTCGAAGTCGCGGCGAATCCTGCCGACGAAGACGACCTCAGGCAACAGTACGTCTCGGAAGAACGCCCCATCGCCGTCCAGTTTCAACATTGCATCGAGCTGTTGTTCGGTGACTGCAGCGGCGAACAAATCATTCCGATCAACGAGATTGAAACGGCCCAGCCGTTCAAGCTGATTGCCGATTCGGTTTTGAACAAAGGCGGCTTCACCTTCCATTTCCCGGCTACGCCCTTCGGCGATGTTGCCGATGAGTGCCGCACTCAATCGGCCGCGATCATCTTCGAGCGCGGTGAGTTCCCGGTGTACCCGCACGACGTCTGAGGCGATGGGTTGGCCCGCAGCATCTACGATCTTCGCTTCGATGTCGTTGATGCCGATGCCCAAGCGAACAGCCCGGCTAACGCGCCCTGACCCGGCGATTGGGAGTACTTCGCCAATCCCGTGGAGCGGCACCTCCACGTCGTTGAGTCGAATCGATTGGCCGGGTTCTAAGACGGCGATTTCTAGCGTGACGTTTTCGAAATCCGTGCCCACGATTTTTCCATTTGGGGGATTTTCAAATCGAATTAGCCCTTTCGATTTCGGTCGGTCGATTGGCGGGTCCACTGCGTCAGCAAACGTCGCGCGGACGCGTTGGGCGCGGTCAACGGCATACGTCGCGCGGAGTGGGCCAACTTGCGCATGGAGTGCGTGGCGGCGTGCGGAGGCTGTCTCCAACGTGGTCGATCGCAATGCACCGGCGGTAATGTTTCCGAATTGGTCCCGCGCCTCGAAATCCACAGCACCCGCAGTTCTTTCCGCTCGGAACGATCGCCGTTCGTTGGATTCGCCGCCCAAGACCGCTGGCTGGCCATTGATGGTGACCGATTCCACGCCCGCGGGATCGATGACAACACCCTGCACAGATTGGGCGCTGGTGGCGGATTCGTCGAAGACGATCACGGGCCCATCCAGGTCCACGTGCAACTCCATCGTTTTTGTGGTGGTCTTTCCGGCGAGATCGCGTGTCACCAGAGTGATCGTATTGATCCCGGGTACAAGGTCGACCATATGCGAAAACGAAATATGCGTCTGCGCCTCGCGAATATCGAACAGTGCACCGTTGATGGTGAGTGTTTCGACGAACGTATCGTCGGTGACTTCCCCCGCCAATTTTATCTCGGTGGTTCCGCCCAAACGTAATTGCGTCGGAGCGATAATTGTTATGGCGGGCGGCTCGAGGTCGCCGTCCGCGCTTAGCCGACTCCGGCGGATCTCGTTGAGAAAAAACTCCGCGCGTGCCGACGGTTGTTGTTCCTGGCTGCTCATGAGCGCCGCTTCGGAATCGTCCAACAGCCCTTCGTAATAGAGCGCGATACCGAGTTCTCGGCTCGGGAAGTACTCGGACATGAAGTGCATTCCGTAGGTGCGCGCCCACAATTGGTCGCCTGATCGGCTGTTGATCGCCGTTTCGAAATCCCGGCGTGCCATCGTCCAGTTGCCTTCATCCGCGTGTTCGCGTCCACGTTCGTAGTAGCTCCACCAACGGCCGCGAAATGGTATGTCGCCGCCCAAAATGGTACGTGACTTGGCCGACGTCGATGCACCGGATTCAGGTTCAGCGTCGCCATTGGATGCACATGATGAAAACACGATTGTTGCGAGGCATGCGCCAAACGTAAGAGAAGTAACGCGCCAAATTCTTTGCATGAATGGTTTTCTCATCTTTCTCTTAGCTTCTCTTGATAAAGGCGTAGTATTCCGTCATCGAGTCCAAATCTGTAACAACCTCAATGACACTATCTGCGGCACCGGTAACGGTTGGTAGAATTTCCACGGTCGAATAGTGGGGACTGTCCACACTCGTTACTCTTGCGAGCACGTTCTGTACCGCCCTCCGGATATCATTGATTCTGCTCTTGGAGATCCAAAACTCGTCGCCGACGGCTACGCCGACGTTTTGGCCCAAATTTATCCTAATCGCGCCCCCGTCTTCTTCGGAGTCTCTTTTTACCACGCCCTGGAAGGGATACTGATTGCTTACCGCTTGTACAATAGATGCCTTGAGGACATCGACCGTTGAATCTAGATCCCAGTTGGGTTCCAACGAAATGTCCTCGATGTCGAGTTCCTTGGTCGTCCACGAATCGGTGATATCGAGCCATAGTTCTTCCTCGCCTCGAAAACGGGCGATCTGGCATTGCATGATGAATCGAGCACCGAGCACCTTGCCGATGTCTTCTTTGTTGTCCGTCGAAATACCCGATGCAGACATCAGTTTTTCCTGTAGCACCAGGCCAAGGTGATCTCGGTCGATATTCGTGAATGTGGAGTCGCCGTGCAGTTTCTTGGCTAATTTTCTAGGCAAGAATATCTCGACGCCTGAGCCGGCAAGTACGGAGTTGTTCGGTTTGGTCGGCGCGAAGTAAAAGGTCATGGGACGGCTGGTCCAATCGTCGACGGGATTCTGGACGAAGTCTGCGTTCCTAATTTTCTCGTGTATGCGATCCATTTGATCTTGCAACTGATCGTTGCGTTCGATGGCCAGTCTGGATTGGGTGATTTCCAAGAATGAACTCGCGAATTGGCGTTTCCTTTCCCATCTGGATTCCGAAAGCTCCTGGAATACGGCGTCTGCCGCAGCGGTTTGGCCTGCTTCGTACAGTGCGCGACCGAGCGCTTGGAGCATCTCGAACCGTTGCCACTTGTAACCGAAGTCGTTGTACTTCCTCAATTCCCTGAGCGAACCCAAAGCCTCTTCGGTGTTACCGTCCGCATACTTGGCCATTGCTAACATGAACACGGCGTACCTCGTAATTCCTTCGTCACCGTAACCCGTGAGGGGATCGCCCGCATTTCGCGCTACCGCCATTACACCTTCCGTCTTCAGGGAATCGTCTTGGATTCGACTGAATTCGCTTTCGGCGTCTTTCCGATTCCCTTGTAGGAGCAAGGCGTATCCCAGCCCGTACAACACTTCGTCTGAAGGTCCGTCGTTCTTGATAATTTGTCGTAGTAAGCGCTCCGCCCTAGCGAAATCTTCCTCTTCGATCGCGTTGTTCGCCTGTTCGAGTTCAGCGGCGCTAGAAGTTCGGTCTGGAATGAACATCGTCAATCCGAGTACCAGGGCCAGTGTGAGGGCTGTGGCGGTGCTGAGCATGAAACTCCGCCGATAGAGGATCGCGTCCCGCGCGACAATGGACGCGCGTTGAAATACGGAAGGCTGCTCCGCGGTCTTGTCCGCCTGATCATGTTGAAATGCCCGAAGGGCGTCCGCAAATTCCTTCGCGGTCGCATAGCGCTTTTCAGGATCGCACTCCAACGCTTTGTCCACAATTTGCGTGATGGCGATGGGAAGATGGCGCGCACGCTTTCGTATCGACACATACGAAGCGCGTTGCACTTTCTGAATCAGATCACTGGTGGTCGTTCCGCGAAATGCACGCTCGCCACATAGCATTTCGTAGAGCGTTGCACCGAGCGAGAAAATGTCCGACCGATGATCAGCTCCTTCTTCCCGAGCTTGCTCAGGCGACATGTAGGGCGGCGACCCCATGAATGCACGGGTACGAGTTGCGTCGGCCGACTCCATCACACGGGTCAACCCAAAATCCGCAACCATCGCCTTGCCATCCGGGCCGTCCAGGAGAATATTGTGCGGCTTGATATCCCGGTGAATAATTCCGTGCTCGTGGGCGTAGAACAGCGCGTCTGCGCATTGTTCCGTGATCGCCAGTGCGCGCTCCAATGGAAGGCCATCTGGATATTGTTCGATCAAGTTCGCGACACTGAGCGGTGCGTACTCCAAGGCAATGAAGAAGTTACCTTGGTGTTCTCCCCACGCATAAATGTCGAGAATGTTCTCGTGCTTACTCAGCGTGCCTAAGGCTTTCGCCTCCCGTCGAAACAACTCCAAATAACGGGTATTCAGCGTGTGAGTTAGAAATTTCAAGGCCACTTTTCGGCCAAGGTCGGCATCTTCAGCACCGTACACCCGTGCGAAACCGCCCTCGCCCAATAGTGAATAAACTTGGAAATTGGAGACCTTCGTGCCGATCAGTGGGTCGTCCTGATCGTCCGTGCTGTCGCCAAACGTTATGAAGCGTTTGCCCTCTTGATCGCTAAGATCCTGCGTCGGATCATTCAACCGTTCCGTACGCATACCATCATCCGGACGAACGTCGCCGCGGTCATGATGGTCATCGGGTGTGGCGTTGTCGTTCTCATTCATGTGCGTAAACTCGCAGTTAGTTGGAACGTAGCCGACCAGCGTTCAAACGCGGCATCCTACCACATTCAGGAATCAGCAACGCCTTCGGCATTCAATTCGCAATGAGGCACAATTCGTCAACCTCAACCTCGTTAGACGCATTGCGTGTGAGGTTGCATGCGCCTCTTTGAGCATCACGGTTCGAGCCGTAGGAAGCCGCCTCGTAATCATTGAAATTCTCACTATCGCAGAGGAGAATCTCTTGACTTCCAATCACCGGAATGCAAGGATGGACCATTGTTTCGCGTGTGCTGCGGGCTCGGCGAGCGAAGGAATGAATTCACAACCATATTCGAGACAAACTGTCGAAGTTGGCCGGTTGCGTGTCCAGGATCGGTTCGGTGCCAATCTGTTCAGGCGTGAAAGCGACATCGGTGCCGAACGGATTTTAGCGTCGCGACCCTTCTCATTAAATTCACGTGCAGCAACACTGCAACTCGATCGTGAGGACGCCCTGGGATTGTAAAGTAAGACGTACGGCTCACTCCTAATTTGAGAGCGATAGAACCGAGAACGGCGACGCATCCTCACTATTGGAACCGAAAGGCAAAGATGAACGAGGGCTCGGCAGGAAGCGAGTCCATGATCGCGAATATAATGCGAAATTGGTTCTGTCGCGGAATGAATACCGTGGGAATGAACGGGTAGTAACAAATAGCATGTACGTGTTTTGCGCTTATCGACTCTTGTACGAGAGGTTCAATATGCAACGTATCTTAGATTCAAAACGAACTCGCCTCTACCGTTTCACTATCGGCGTAGTGGCCGTCCTGTCCGTCGCCGCGAATACCGTCGCGCAAACGGTTGTGTTCTCAGAAGACTTTACAAACGGCATTCCGAACGACTGGACGCTAGAAGATGAAGGTTTCACTAGTTGGACTGCTGAGAATGTTTTCGATCTTGCATTCTCAAACATGGACGATGCGTTCGCAATTCTGACTCTGGAAACTCCGGAATCCTGCTGCTCAATCGAAGGCAACCTCTTGACGCCTCCGCTCGATCTATCTGCTTACGCTTCCGTCTTCTTGCACTGCGATATTGCCTATAGGAGCAGAGGATTTGACAACCACATACTTAAGCCAATTCGAATTGACGTTCGAGTCGGAAACGGGCCTTGGGAGAACCTCTACACGAAAATGGCGAACGGAGTCACCATTATCGAAACCAGCCCTGAGCTAGATGCCTCAGCGATTGCGGCGGGCGAAACTGAAGTTCAATTCCGCTTCAAACACTGTGGTGACGAGGCATTTACCTTTCCGGATATAAATGGCTACTTTGCACTCGACAATGTATCGGTAATGGCATCAGTCGATGCGCCATCGACAACCTATTCGTTCAGTCGATTCTGGCCTAATGATCAGCAACCCCGCTACTTTAACTTTATTAACGGCATCGCCGCGAGTGAAGATGGCTTCATATATGTAGTGGATGCAGGGCTAAACCGCATTGTCAAAATGGACGACGACGGAAACTTCATCAAAGCGTGGGGTAATTTCGGCATAGACCCTGGGGAATTTGACCGCCCGCAGGGCATTGATATCGACAGCGCAGGGAATGTGTATATCGCCGACGTGCGAAATGACCGCATTCAAAAATTCGAGTCAAATGGAAAGTGGCTGGCATCGTTCCCGCATGACTTTGGACTCAACCTTGTTATTGGGACCGATATCGATGTCGAGAAGTTCGGTCACGTAGCGCTCGATTCAGATGACAACATTTACGCGACGTTCTTGAGAGATGGTGGCTTCTATGGTGTAACAAAAATCGCGCCAGACGGCACCGGTATTGAGCAATTAGATCTAGTGTCGCCAATCGATAGTGCGGTTCTAACGGCGATTAGCATTGACGACAGCGATACGCTCATCGCTGGATTTGGTTTCAATCCATTCGAGTTCGCGGCATCCGGAATAAAAAAGTACAACTTGGATGGCACGGAACGGTTGAATGGAAGTGGAGACCCAATCGAAGCAGTCGGTATTAGCTTCTTTGGCATACGCGACATTGCGACTGATTCCGCAGGGAGGATCCATATTACGGGAGCTTCTCCTGCTTTTCCGGAGAGTTCTCCTGGTTTTCCCGACGTGTTTTCCCCCGATTTCGTCGAACTCCCGTCAGATCCCGACGTGAAAATCGCGGCAGTAACGATCGGACTTGACGACATCGTGTTCGGCGGCGGCCCGTCCGGAGTGGTGCGTTACACGGAGGATTACACGTTTCTCGGTCTTTGGAGCAGCGCAGGTACGGAACCCGAACGTTTTTCGAATCCGACTCAGGTGGATATCGATTCTAATGGCAACGTTCGGGTTACAGATACAGGTAACAACAGCATTAAGGTATTCACTCCAGACGGGGTCCTTCTCGAGATCGGCCCACCCGCGGGGGGCGAAGACACCGCAGTGGACGACGAAGGAAATGTCTACTCGGTATCGAGCGTTGATAGTTCGGTGAAGAAGCACAACTCGTCCGGAACACTAGTCGCGACATACTTTTCCAACCTACCGCTTGGTGTCGACGTCGACGCGGATCAGAATGTTTACGTCTACGAAGTAAACGGTGTTCGTATCATCAATGCGGACGGTTCGCTGAGAGAGATGTTCGGAGAGCGTGGCACCGGACCCGGCGGCTTTAATCATGTCACCGACTCTCTCTTTGGTATCCCGAATATCGGCACCGGCGGTCCTGCGGGTATTGCGGTGGACTCGGACCTCAACATATACGTTGCGGATGATGCCAATGATCGTATCCAAAAGTTTGTGCCTTCAGCCGGCCTCACGAATGCCAAGGCAATTGTAGTTGCGGGGGGCGGTCCTTTTGGTGGTAACAATTTGTGGGATGCGACACAGTCGTCGGCGAATCACGCGGTGACGGTTCTCACGTTTCAAGGGTTCACGAAAGATCGTATTCAGTATTTGTCGGCCGATTCGGAGTTGGATCTGGATGGAAATGGGATAGCGGACGATGTTGATGATGATGCGACGAATGCTAACTTGATGGAAGCAATCGGTGTGTGGGCGAATGCGGAGCCCGCGGCGGACGAACTCGTAGTTTATCTCGTCGACCATGGGGGCGCGAATTCATTTCGTATGAACGCGAACGAGTTGCTGGATGCTTCTGAACTTAACACGTATCTGAGTAGTTTCAACGGTAGGACCAGCATTGTAGTTTACGATGCGTGTCAATCCGGTAGCTTTCAATCGGCCCTGAATGCGGATGCGGCGGGGTCAGGTCGGCTGGTCATTACGAGTGCGGGCGCGGATCAGAACGCCCATTTCCTGGCTGCGGGTGCGATCTCGTTCTCGAATTTTTTCTGGTCGCAGATCATGAACGGCAATACCGTGGGGGAAGCATATGATTTCGCCGACGCTTCCATAAAACAGAACGTCAATGCGCAGGATCCAATTCTAGAGCAAGATCCAAATCCGGTTGATCCGGCTAAGGTCGACATCTTTCTGCGGGATCTGCACATTGGCAATGGAACGGTCGTTGCGGGCGACCGCCCAACGATTGGCACATTTACCGCAGACGAAATAGTCGGAGGCGCAGACGACGGAAAAGTGCGGCTGGCGGCGACGATGGTGGTCGACCGAAATGGAAGTGGAGGGATCATTGCCGATGGCGTAGACCTCGTGTGGGCCGTTTTTGTCCCCCCTGATTTTGAGCCGCTTTCGCCGGAGAATCCGATTATCGATTTGCCCAAAGTGTCGTTGGAGCCGGGCGCGGACAACGCCACTTGGGAGGTGGTGACGGACGCTTTTTCTGTGCCGGGTCAATACGTCATTGCGTTGTACGCGCGCGATCACGTCGGCAATATCTCGCTACCCAAACCGCCCGAAGTTGCCCTGGAAGTTGAGAGTACGGATCGGCGCCGGGCGGTGATGGTGGGCACATGGGGCGACGGCATCTCCGAATCTGCGGTGACCGGTCTGATGCGTCTGGCCTACGACGCGCTCGATTCGCAGGGCTATTCGGAGAGCGACGGCGACATCACGTTTTTGGCTACGGATGTAGACAACAATATCGCCGAAACAGAATTGCCTGCGGAGTTGGGCCTTCTCGATAACGCACTCGACCCAGCCGATACTCGGGACTTGGTGTTGTATCTCGTCGGAAACGGGAGCGCCGCCGGATTCGAAATGAACAACGGGCTGTTGACCCCGGGAGTCTTGGCCGGTTGGCTTACGACGTTGGAAGCAGGTCTACCAGACGACGGCGTGGTGACGCTGGTGTTGGATTTCGACGGGGCGGGTGCGTTTGCGCGGGAGGTTAATCTCAGCAAGGGTTCCACCCAAATGATTCAAGTGGCGAGCACCTTCGGCGGCGAGGTCTCATTCGCCGAACAGGGACTCGTTTCGTATTCCCAATACTTCTGGTCGGCCATTCTCAACGGAGCGACCGTTGGGCAAGCGCATGTACAAGCCGCGATTGCACTGCTCGACATGGGCTTCTACCAAAACCCACGAATCAACGACAACGGCAATGCGCTATTCAATGAAACCTTCGATGGCTTGCTCGCAGCCGTCCACCGCTTGGGAATCGGCATATTGTACGCAGGTGACGCGCCGGTCATCGGCGGGCTCAAGTTGGTGCGTGCAGACGATGATAATGAGATGCAGCTCACCGGGCGCGATCAGTCCGCGGTCATTCGCGCGAGCGGTGTAACGTCCACGGCGGGACTTTGGAATGTGTTTGCCACGGTGGTCGCGCCACAAGGCATATTGGCCAAACCGGGCCAACCTTTCCTACCGTTTGAAATTGTTGCGCTAACCGACGAGGACGAAGACGGTGTGTTTGAAGCAGAAATTGGCCCGCTGGACCGCCTCGGCCATTACGATATATCGGTGATTGCGGTGGATGTCGACAACCAAGTGTCAATTCCGAAACGCGCTAGTATCTATCAACTCGGGGCTACGCTGGAAGGTGGCAAAGCAGAACCCGACGAGTTCGAGGACGACGATACGTTTGTACAAGCCCAATGGGTCGGCATCGGCGCCGCCCCTCGAACCCACAACTTCGATGTCGCCGGAGATGAAGATTGGGTGATGTTCTTTGCTGATGCGGACCCCGACCACTTAGACCCGATCACCATCGAAACCTTGGCGCTCGGGGATGGGGCGGATACCGTGATTGACGTCTATTTCGAAGATGACTTCGACAATGCGATCAGGTCCAACGACAATGCGGGCGAGCAACCGTGTAGTTTGGTGCGACGTTCGAAGATTTCGCCCCCGTTCTTTGCCCCGCAGACCGGGTACTATTTCGTCAGGGTTACTCAATCCCTAGATACGTGCCTTCCCGGCCCTGGCTTCGGCCCCGATACCTTCTACGACCTCCGCATCTTCCGCGCGGTCGGAGAATGTACAGCCGGGGACACTTCGCCGTATGTAATCGTCACGATAAAAGGGGATGAGCTTTCTGATCGAGTGCAAGACGAAGCGGATGTAACGATCACGGTCTCAGGAGATCCTCTCGATGACCCCTTAGTCGTCAGAAGATGGGGTTTTACCAACCCTGATGAGGTTACTTTCACTCAGATCCCGCTTCCGGAAGACGGAGACTATACGATTACCATCAGCGCGCTGGGGTTCGAGCCGGAACAACGTGATTTATCAAAGCTGCCGTGCAACAAGGTATACATCTTCACAGATGGCTCCAGAGGCGACGAAAATGCAATCGAGCTGACGCCGATTCCGCCGCCATCGGTGCCGGAGAATGTGAGCGCAACGACCGGTACGAGCGGCGGCACGGTAGTCCTCAACTGGGGTGCCGTGGATGACGCTACGAGCTACAAAATATTCTATTCGCCCTCAACCAAAAGTTCTCCAGCTTCGGGTACGGACGTGGGCAACGTCACGTTCAAGACCATTAGTGGGCTAACACCTGGCGTGTCCTACGATTTCCAGGTTGTGGCGGTGAACGCGGGCGGTGAAAGCGTGGCGTCCGTGTCCGTGTCTGCTGTTGCGAGTGAAGGTCCTCCCCCGCCTTGCACAGGCTGTAACTGCCCCACCAAGTCGGCAATAGAATTTCTGCGGTTATCGATACACGAGGAGGTGTTGCCGTATGACATCGAGTCGGTTGAGGGCGCGACAATTGGTGCGCATCAAGCGATTGCTGTGCGCGTAATTTCCGGCGTTGCGGTGCAACCGGATACGGTGTGGATTTCTGTTGAAGGGTCGCTGGGGTATGCCGCAGTGGACAACGCATGGCGGCCGACATCGCCGGGCGATCACCGTGATGGCTGGATCGTCTTTGAACCGATTACGGCGTATGTCAACGGTGAACGCTTGTTTGTGTCCGCCGGTGCACGCTACGAAGACGGCACCGAATTCGGGCCAGTGACGTATGTCTTTGACGTCGACGCAAGCAAAATCGAAGCGTCACTCGATCCATATATCGACGAAACCGCCATCGACGAACCCATGCCCAATACCTTGGCGCAACCCGTCTCCGTGGCCTACGACCTCGGCCCGATCGGCGTGTTCGCCGAACCGATGACCGTGCGCCTGCCGGTGCCGGAAGGCTACACGCCCGACGAACTGGCGATCTATTACTACAGCGATTCCGAGCGCCACCTGGGCTGGTATCCCGCCACCGGCGTCGTTGGCTTTTTAGCGGAAGGCTCCAGACAAACCATCAACATCGACCACGTGACCTACATCGAATTCACCGTCCACCACGGCGGTCGTGTCCAACTCGGAATCCCCATCCAAACCCAACTCGCCACACTCGCACCCCTCTTCGCAGCACTACTCCTCACCGCCATCTTCCAATTCACATGGAAAAGAAGACGCGCCTTCACCAACAAATTAGAAAGGCGAAAAAGAGCGTGAGCAGGATAGCGATAAACGCAGCTCGGAATCCGGCGTGCATATTGATAATTCTCGCATGTCTGGTGCCTAGACCCGCAGCATCCCAGGTTACCGATCTGCAGCTTTCTGTGTCGCCCAGCCCGGTTGGGTCAGGCGCGCGCGCTGCGGGTATGGCCAATGCTTTTGTGGCGATTGCGGACGATGCCACCGCAGCTTCTTGGAATCCGGCGGGATTGGTTCAGTTGGAAGAACCGGAATTCTCTATTGTCGGTTCATTTAATAGCGTATTCGAGCGCCTATCGGCAGAAGCGCACTCTGAAGTAGATCGGTGGACCAATTCTCAAGGGGCCGAGCTGAACTTCCTGAGTCTTACCTGGCCGATACCGGTCACGATCAAGGGCCGCAATGTGACGGTTGGCTTGTACTATCAGCGCAAGTACGAGTTTGAACGAAAAGTCGCGCTTAATTTCAATGACTCCAATGTCGTCAACAACATTGTTTTTAACCGTTCCAATCGTATTCGATTTGATCAACACGGCGGCCTCAGTGCGCTTAGCCCAGGGTTCGCGTTCGAATTGACGAATCGCCTTTCATTAGGCTTGACACTAAACCTATGGCGTGACACTTTCCTCGGAAAAAATGGCTGGGAACAAGAGACGTCACGCCGTACGTTTGCACAAGACCGTACCAATCTCTCGCTGTCTCAGGCGAATATCAAAGAGACGTATAAAGATTTTCGCGGCGAGAATGTTAGTGTGGGAATATTGTGGGCGCCAACGGATCGGTGGAGTTTTGGTGCGCGATGGGACAGCGGTTTCACGGGCAAGGTCGACTATGAAATCCGCAGTGTGAGTAGAACCCGTGGTGCTGTCCCTGTCCCCCTGAGATTTAGACGAAATACGGAACGGCGCGAACTCCGATTCCCAGATACGTATGCTGCGGGAATCGCGTTTCGGCCGAATGATCGGCTGGTTGTATCGGCCGACGTAAGTATGACGAATTGGAATGACTTTTACGTGAAGGAAGAATCGGGCAACCGAGTTTCGCTCGTGAATGCTCAACCTGTCGAAGACAACGATTTTGATGACACCTATACCATCCGATTGGGTGGCGAGTATGTGTTCATACCGAAGAATCCTGGACCGAAACTGGACCGGTTGTGGACAGTGCGCGGTGGTCTTTTCTACGATCAAGAACCCGCTTCCGGGCATCCGGAGGATTTCTACGGAATTGCAATTGGCGCTGGATTACTCTTTAATCAGCGTGTCAATGTGGATGTTGCATATCAAATGCGTTGGGGGCCGGATGTAAACGCCGAAAACTTTCGTGGGTTTGAAGCGGATGAAGATGTTTTTCAGAGTCGCGTATTGTTATCAACCGTAATCTATCTTGGAAAGAGGAAGGCATCAATTCGATGAAACACATTCAAGTGTTGTCTCGGCAACATCCCGCTACTGCTGCGGTACAATCACTCGTGGGTCTTATTGACGCGATTGGAGTCCTACTCGGGTTTCCTAGCATACTTTTCGGAAACCTGGGATCGGGTGTTAGTGTATTCAACGGCTTCGTTGATGCTCTCAATGATCTTTTTGGGGGCGCCTTTTTTCTGTTCTTCTTCGGTGGCAACAACAATTAGGATAGGTTGACTAACATGCAAGCGAAATCACGACGCCATCATCCTGCGATGGCTCAATTGCAGCCGCTCATTCAGTTGTTCGGCGTTCTTCAATTTTTACTTTCGTTGCCGGGAAATCTTGTGCGCTCACTCAACGCATTCATATCGTTCTTTGATGCGATCATCGTCTTATTGAACAACATCTTCATGATAATTGAGGCGTGATCGCGTCGATCAAGCCCGCAGAGGACCTCCTCTTTAGTTTTGTTCCCTGAGCGGAACCTACAATCCTGAACTCTTCAGAAGTCTTGCGCCCCTCCATGTCAGAATTGTGTTCGTCCTGGATCCAGCCACGGTTGGCTTCATACGGCAAGAGGGTTAATATTTGGCCGTACGCGGTGGCCGCCGACCGCGGTTCCTGATCACACGCCGGGAACGATCCTCCAAGGGCGGCGAAGAGCATACCCATGTAGACGACCACTATGTTGGTATTAAGTCTCATCGTTCGTGCTCCTAACCTTGTTAAAGTGAACTCGTTCGGCAATTACAGGACACGCTGCTGCTTCGGCGTAACGGTTAGTTGACCTCGTGTCTTGGCGGGGATATGACCTGGCTTCGTCACTTCTACATCAAAGAAGAAGGAAAGTTCGGACGAATATTCGCTCGCGTTCGCCGTGTTCCACAACGTCGTAAACGTTCCATCTGCGCCAGTCGTGACGCCGGTTACTGCGCGCCCCCTTGTACTGGCGAATGTGCCACTACCGATTCCAAGCGTGACCGTTGCGCCTTCGACAGGCCTACCGTCTTGAGTTCGTACCGTAACCTGGATAGTGCTCGACTCGCCTGCAACTACACGCTGCGGACTAGCAACAACACTTACCATCAATGGGACAGCCGTTGGAGGCACGGGGGGAGGCGTTGGTGTGTTGTCCGCAGGCGCAGTTTCGCTGGGAGGAGGAGCAATGTTCTCCAATACATCTCCCAGCATTTCCAGTAACTTGCGTCCACCTCCTCCTGGAATAGGTCGTTCGATCGGCGGATTGACCGGCTCTGGTACGACGACGTTTCCTCGATCACGACCACCGGACTGACCTGTTACCCGTATCGTACCCGTGGCCGTCGCGCGGACGTGATCCAATTTCGCAACTTGGACCAAGTACTCGTAGTTTCCGCCGGACCCTTGGTAGAACTTGGCGGCCTCGGTACGCCAACCGACGTTGTAGACGCCGGTCGCATCTGTTCTTCCTTTTACAATTGGAAGATTTGACCCTTCAAACGATCCGTTAAACATGAGAATCATGACTTCAGCCCCCGGTACAGGCTGGCCGGCCGCATTCTGAACGGCCACACCGATGGTCGTTGATCCCCCTATCGGGATCGTGTCAGGCGCGGCGATGGTTGCGAGTCTTACGTCGACTTGGGCCTGCGCCGATGCTGTTTGCGACACGCCAATCGTGGCGATCATGATGAGTGTCAAGGCAATAGCCCGAGGCTTCCGGCTCGAAAACGGAATCGACCGGACCGGTGTTGCGCGAATAGTTCGTGATTTAGTTGACATCATTTCTTCCTCCCAATGTGCTGTTTCGTTCATCTTGGTTCTAGCGTTGGGTCTGGAAGAGCAAGGGAGATGCCAATGGCGGACTGAACGCCTTTTTGTTTATGTCCAGGGTGCGGCTGTTGCCATAAGAGGTTGAATTACAAGCGGTTAAGTTCGAAGAGAACGATGGGGATTGGTCGCGAAATCGTAAGTCTCTGACAAGCAACCTGCTGCAGGTTCATCAATGATTGAAAGTCTGAGCGAAATGAATTTCAAACGTTGATGACCACGTACGAAATCGGATCATGGCGAGCGCGGTCGGCTTCGGGAGCATGGTTGTGCAAGATCTGATTGCTCAAAGGCGGCGCAAGTAGTCGAATTCCGCAGTGCGCCAGACCTGCGAAACGCTTCAACGAGAAGCGCCCTCACGGCCCAGAGAGGACCGTGAGGGCAATACCGACGCTTCCGCATTGGTTGGCAATTCGGTTATTGCGGAACCTTGATGTTCATGGTCATCGATGGCCCCGCCGCAGAAAGGTTCGTAATCGCGAAACCCGTTGGCGTGCCGTCATGCCAACGCAGAATGACCTTTGAGGGATCGGGGTTGTGTGCCAAGATGTCGTATCCCGTTTCAGGATCCGAGCCATCCCACAGCGATTTCTTTGCGAAGATCCGGCTTCCTCCGCCTCCGATGCGATCAACATTGATTCGGCGGAGCTTTACCGTGTTCGTGGGTTCGTAGACGAAGAAACACGCACGCCCCGAACCATTCTTACCCTCGTTGACGGAGAGGAGGATCTCTTCTTGATCGTCCGCATCAACATTGGCGACCTTCAATGTGGGGTTCGAAGCCGACAGACTAGCTTCCCCCACGAGCACGAACTGGTTTCCCTGTCGCTTGACGACTTTAATTACGAGAGCGCCGTCGCCCTTCATACCATCCTTCGCGACCATCACGATTTCGTTACCCTGGACTGAATCGATTTGGCCCACATCAAGCGCTGCACGTCCGAGTTCGAATCGCGTATCCGCAAGTTGGGTCAGTCCGCCGCGTCCATCGGGTTCAAGTTCCCAGAGCACTAACCGGCCCTTGCCGTCGCGTCCTTCTTTGACCGATACGATCAGCTCGTCCGCGTCGTCACCATCCAGATTGCCCACGATGAGGCTGGGATTGGATGCTTCAAAGGCGCTATCGGCGATCCGTACCAGCTTTAGGTCGAACTCGGGCTCGTAGATCCAAATCCGCAATCGGCCAGCGCCGTCTTCGCCTTCACGCGCGACGACCGCAATTTCGTCGAGCGGCTCGTCGTCGAAATTACCTGTGGCCAGCACGGCATTATTCGCCGTAACGCCGTATTGCCACAACAAACGAAGGCCCTGCCCTTCGAAATAGTCGTAGATTCGAATGGCAAGGTGCGGATTTCCGTCTCCCGATACTTGAGCCGTCAACGCGATCTCATTCTGAGGATCGTTATCGAAATTGCCCAACCGAATCTGCGCATCGGTCCCTTCGAAACGAATGTCACCCAGACGTTTGAGCCGGCTCTTGTCAGGGCCTTCGGGCTCGTAAATCCAAAGTACCGAACGACCTTCGCCTTTCAGCCCCTCGTTGGCAACGACGATCAATTCCTCTTCCGGATCCGTGTCCACATTGCCCGCCACCGCATCCGCGAAGACGGCTTTCATTGTCGATAGCGCCGCTATTTGTAGCCTACCGTCGGCATCCACGTCGAACAGCGAGATGGCAAGATCTCCGGACATTAGCGTCGCGATTGACGCGACTTCTTCATTCGCGTCCGCATCGCAATTCCAGGCGATGGTGCGCGCGCCCTTCCCCGTCATTGAAGCGCCAAGCGCAACAGATTCCGACAGCGAACCAGCGGCGTCCTGATCGTACCCCACAAAGGGGATGTCGCGATCAATACGATCTAACCCCGTAAGAATGACTTCGCTGTCGCGATCTCCATTGATGTTTACCGGCTCGATACTTGGTATGACATGCTCGACTTCCATGACTGGACGAATCAGTCGCACGCCGGCCCGCGCTCGTTCGCGGGGTATCAGTGACCAGACAGACTCATGTACGCCATAAGGCGGGGTCGCGGAACGGAGTGTGGCCGTATCATCGACAATGTGCCATATCGCCAATCCCGTATCAGGCAAGTTTTTATCGTAACTTTTGCCCGGCCACCGGTTCGCGAGTAGATAATACTCGCGATCGCCGCGGGATGGATGACGGAGCTTAAACGCCTGATGGCTACGCTCGATATCTGGCAAGGTATACACTCCGTCCGTTTTTATGACTTGAGGCGTCAGCCAACCTTGTTGAACTTTCTCCCAAACATCCATATGAGGATGCTTAAAGTGCTGGTCCATCAGGGAGAACTCTCTGGAGGCGTAGGGCCAAGTGTTAAATCGGTCGTCGTTCGCTTGAAAGTACATGTCTGGGGCGTTGACCAGGAGGTGGGCGAGTTCATGCGCCAGGAGACCAAGTTCCGGGTCCTGGCCGATGTAGGCCTCGCCAATAATGGGAATGCGCACGCCATCTACGGTGAGTTGTTTATTCGTTGGCCGGTGCTGGGCAAGTAAGTCTCGCTTGGAACCATGTCCGCCGCTCTGGGGTGTTACGATGTAAACCCCCAGTTCGTCTGGATTGATGAACCCATTCCCGTCCCGGTCGTACTTCGAGAAGTCGATAATCGCATCGGCCTTTTTCACGGCTTCGACCCAGCGGCGGGACTGCCCGCCAACGAGACCCCAATCATCAACGTAGAACTCGTAGCCCGGCGGACGGCCATACGCGCCCTTTTCTGACTTCCATCGATTCTCCTTCGGGATATTCGCTTTCGGATTCGCGGGGTTGAAACTGCTGTCCTTGTCGTAACGCCAATAAAAATCCCATGGATGGTCCGCATCAAGCCAGCCGATGATTCCCGCGTTCACGATGCGCATCTTTCCGTTGGAGTTTTCGTAAAAATAGTCCGCGACGCTATTCGTTTTCCCGAATAACTGTTGCTCAACGTCCGCCTTCGATGGTCGCTTGTCGTGAGGGGCCGGCCGTTTCGGGTCGATCAATATGGTCAACACCGGATACTCCCTGACGCCGGAATTGCCGGAAGACGCAGCGGCGAGTGGAACGACTTTGGAAACCACGTTGACCGTTGTGGTGCGCACTGCCGATGTGCCGCGCTCAATGGCTTCCACTTGAATGTAGTATTCGCCGGGCTCCGAAGGGGCGTGCCATTGGAATTGCACGCGCCCATTGGAATAACCGGTTCGACGATCTATTGCTGCGGTGCGTTTCACGGCGACACGCGGTGAATGCTGGTCCGCGGATTCAAACTGACCGGTCGTAGCAGAGATGCGAACTTCGGCATTGTCCAGGGGAACCTCTTCACCGCGTTCGTTTGATACGACGGTGACATGAATTTCCGCCTGTTCATTGATGTATATCGTCTCGGGAAATACGACGATGCTCTTGATCGATGGCTCACCTTTCGCGCCGTCGGCGCATGCGAGCATACCGACAACGACCACAATAGAGTGCATCCAGATTCGTATGTTTCGTACGTTCGACATTTTTTCGCTCCTTGCGTTGTCCGTTAGTTTTTCTTAACAACAAAAACCGCTTCGGTCTGCGCGGACTGCGCGCCGGGAAGTGTGGCCTCTACGTGATAGACATATTCGAAACGCTGGCCATGGGCATAGGCGGAAGGGTGTAAGGTACTCCAAACCCCGTCTATATAGCCTCGCGAGTTTGTTTTGCCGGCGACCATATTCGTACCGGTCTTTGTAAACGTTCCTGCCGGGGCCGTAAATGATACGTCTGCGCCATGAACCGGATCGCCGTGTTGATCTTTCACAACAGCCCAGACCCATGCTTGCCCGCCGGGAGGTACCCACGCCTGCCTTTCGGGCCGGACGTTGAGATCAATGAAGTACGTCTTGACATTCAAAACGCGCTGGGCCGGTAGTACGGGCACACCCGGAACACCAGTGTTGCCGCCAGGGATCGTAACGCCGCGATCACGGTTCGGCGTTACGGTCAGTCGCGCTTCGGTTGTTGAGTCCGCGTAACCAGGTGACGACGCATGAACACCGAAGACGTACGTGAGGTCGCCCGTATATACACTGCGATCCAGTGTCTTCCAAGTGGCTAAGAACACGCCATTGGAACCCGTCTTACCAACGGCAGTGCTCGTATTCGACGAAACGAACGTGCCACCGCCTAGGGGCAATGTGACCGTGGCCCCTTGGATTGGCTGCTGGTACTGGTCTTTCACCGTAACCGTAATTCCAGTCGATCCGCCCGCGATGACCGGCGTCGGCGATACAACAGTTGAGACATAGAGCGCTGAAACTTTCGTCGAGCGCTGATCTCCTGTAACGAGAATAGTTGGCCCCGTTTTACCGGAGTCATACGGCACGTGATGGGCCGCATTCACCGTGATTCCCAGCAAGTAATTCGCGTCGTATCGTTCACGGTCCGCCGTCCACGTCACAACGAATTCACCATTGTGGTTCGTTAGCCCGGCAACGTTTCGATTGTTGGTACCCTGAAATCGGCCCGACGGAATGCTCAGGTCTACTCGGGCGTTCTGGAGTAACCTACCGTCTGAACCCACGACAACTACGCGAACGAGGGATTGACCGCCCGCAACAACTTTCGTCGGCGTGGCCGTGGTGAAGACCTGCATGGTCTTCGCAAAGGCAGGTATTGATCCCAGCAGAGCGGCAACCATTAGGGTGCTGATTAGACACCTCAACCGACTTGCTGAAGTGCTCATGGGGTGATTCGATTTTCTGTGGTTTAACATCGTCATTTCCTCCGGCTATCGCTGCGCCATTGATGTGGCTTCTTTCGTAGGACGTTGCAAGGGCAAGTGCGATGCCAATCTCTTAGTCATGTGCAGTTTTTTGCGACACCCAATTGCCCAACATTCTTAATATCGTTTTCTAGAGAATGCAGTCCTAATTACTTGGTATCCACACGTTCTTTGTTTTCGTTTCGCCGTTGGCCGACGTGACCGTCTTTTGTTCCCAGTGTCCCTTCGCCTGAGGCGTTTTCTCGGGGGAGGCGGGCTGCGTCTTCGACGGTGTTTTCCCAGCGGCAGTAGCCGGGGGCTGTTGAGGGGTTCCGGGTTGATTGTTCCTCGATCGAGCCGACCGGTATTGACCGACCTGATCGCCGGCCAGAGCACCGGCCAGGGCTCCGACGGCGGCACCTATCCATGCGCCTTCGTCCTTGTGTCCCGATTGATGACCGACGATGGCGCCGGTTCCTGCTCCAAGGACACCCCCCATAACAGCACCTTGCTGTGTGGGAGTGGTCATGCAGCCAGAGGAAAGTCCAAGGGAAAAGACCGCGATTGCTGTCGCGCCCGCTGTGCGACTCATGATCGCCCCTACGCGGGTTGTTGCCGATTCTTGCACGAGATCCCAATGCTTTCGTAGTGGAATCTGGTCAAGCGTTCGCGCGACTGGTTCTCGTGTCTCGATGAACAAGTTCATGGTTTCATCTCCCGTTCTCTGGTTGCACATCGTCTACTGAACGTGGAAGAGCAAGGGATGTGCCAATGCGGACGGAGGCCCGGAACACCACGCCGATCCTACGATTACACCGAGTAGAGCGATGGTTTTCTGGCTGTTAGTTGGATCTGAGGCTTATGCAGCCTGTGGAAGGAAAGCGAGTTCTTGCGCAGCGATTGATGAGGTGTCCGCCCTTTTCATCGAACTTTGATTAGGTGGCGGAACTACTGACCTTGGCCCGTAGAACGGATCCATCGCGTATGGGCTTTTTCCGGGATTAAACCGGCGGCAATGAAGGGCAAAATGGGGACAGTCCACAACTTTAACGGTGCTGGTTGCGTTGGTGTGGAAGACCTATTCGCGGATTGTGTTCCATTGCGCACCGGCGAGTTTTTCGAGCGTATCGAGTGTTCCGTTGTCGCCGTTGGCACTCGCGTCCGCGATCCATTTGCGCAATTCCTTGAGCTTGGACTGTACGGTATTGTACGACTTGCCTGATCGCCTGGTGACTTCCGACACGTTTCCATCGCAATCGTGCATTAACTTGACCATGTACTTGCGCTCAAGATCTCCCAACACATCATCCAATGCGCGGGAAGTATCGACGGTCGCACTATTGCCCGTAGCATGTGCTTCGTCAATTCCGAATATACTCTTGAATGAGTCCGGCAGATGGCCAATGGAGATTTCATGGATTCCGGGGGGACACAGCGCAAACGCCACTTCGATAGATTGAGTGAGTTCGCGGATGTTTCCGGGCCAGGAATATGCGGTAAACGCCCGGATCAGTTCGCTCGACAGCGACTTGATCGTCGCAGTTTCGGCGGTCGAGTTTAAGCGACTGACGATCTTGGCAGCAATAATCTCAATGTCTTCGGCACGATCACGCAGAGGCGGCACTTTGATGGTGAATGCGCGAATGCGGTACCACAATTCCGGCAGCATCTGGCCGCGGTCGCATAGCGCCTGTGCGTCTTCACTCTCCGCGACATAGACATTGCAATCAACTTTCAAGGGGCGCGTGCCGCCGATGCGCGTATATTCACCCGTGTCCAATACCTTCAGAAGCTTACTCTGAAAATCGGTGGACGTTTTACCTATTTCATCAAGGAACAACGATCCGCCTGACGCCGCTTCGAACTGGCCGGGTTTCGATTGAAATGCTTTGTCGTGCGCGCCACGTTCGTATCCAAATAATTCTGATTCGGCAAGTGCCACAGGAATTGCCGAACAGTTGAGATCCACAAACGGGCCGTCCTTACGCTTCGACATCCGGTGCGCAAACCGTGTCAGCGCGCTTTTGCCGGTGCCCGATTCGCCCTGAATAAACACGGTCGAAACTTTTCCGGGCTGTTCCACCAGATTGACGTAACGCGTCGCAGCAACTTCCGCTTCATGGATGCACCGCTTGAACAGCGCAGATTCGCCCCACAATCCGGTCTCCTCGCATGCGAGAAACGCTTTGCTTGATGGGCCTCGGTCCTCGGCAGGTGGCGATACCGCCCGCCCCGCTTCCAACTCTTCGAGCAAGTGAACCAGGACCTGAGCGATCCAGATTGCCTGGGTAACAAATGCGTTGGCCGCAGGCGTGTTCACATGTGCAGGGACATTACCGTCAAACTTAACGGTCACGGCCGCCACTTCATCACGACGCTCCCCTATCGGGCGAACGACCCACACAATGACGTCGCCCCGCGTACTCGAAACGCGATGCGTAGGCATACTCCTGCCCCGCTGCTTCAATTCATGTTCGATCTCTTTGAGTTCGGCGTCCTCGAATCCAACACCGGACAAGGGCGGCAAAAAGGAGGTACCCGCGACGTTTAGGTCCACGGAAACACTTTCTGCGCCGAAACAATTTGCGAATTCTTCCTGCAACGAAATCACGAAATCTTCAGCGCGATGGCACCGCGTCACCAGATTCGTGATCTCAACCAATGTATGAATCCAACGCCCGCTTTCTCGAAGTTGCACCCACGCCTGGCCTTGTGCAGAAAGGGCGTCCACCGTGTTTGTACGGTCGCTATCTTCCTTCGCCGCAGTTTTGCGCAGCGCCTTAATCTGATTCTGTTTGAGCGATTCCTCGCGTACTTCGATACCGAATGACCCGAGTCGGAAGGTTACTGGGAACGTAACCGGAGTTGCAGACATTATGATCTGGTCGTCAATCGAAGTGAAGTTCTGAGACCCTAGATCCTCCAACATGACCTCATCACTCGTACTGTACAACCGGGCGTGCACACGTGAAACCGTGCCTAGCGCACTCATATCGTCTTGGAGGGGGAGCGTTAGATCGGACTCGGCTCCACGGCCGATTCGAACTGAAAATGGGCCACTGGGGCGGCTAATGGCCGTCCATGGCACCTCTTCACCCTCAATATAGAAAACGATTGCCTTGGGCATTGAATCGTCTCCCCAGCGATCCCGCTACGTTATCAAACATTACCGTTACAATCGGCCAATCCTACGCAATACTAGGGGACACTGCAATTTAAGCATCCCGGCGGCTCAACGACTCGCTCCATAGGCAACACTTGATGAAACATTCGCGGCGATCATTAGATTTTGATGAGGCAGCCCATCAACGGCAACAGCGCGTGGTTCTCCAAGTGGTGCGATGGATGGTCTCTAACTGGCTGATATCCAATAGCCTAGCAAGACCACCACACCTTAATGCCGTCTACGCAACCATGGCACCAACCGTTGGCACGGCTGTTGCTCTACTAGCAATTAGAATACGAAACCCAAGTAAGGGTCCCCGGCCGAAAGGACCATGGGAGGTAGTGGCCAATACGACACGTCGATTGTCCGGATCAGACTTCCCGGAGTTCGTTACGACAGGGGCGAACCGTTGCAACGAATCAAATCTCCACTCGTGGTCAAAATCAGCTTGAGGACATTGTTATGGATATTCTGAACGGCTCCAAGAACGAGGACATCCGGCGTGGCATTTTATGTCTTGAGGAACAGGACATTGCCACGGCTCTATCGATATTCACTGAAGTGCTTGAATCAGGCGAATCGGATGCTGAAACGAAAGCCGAGAGTCTGTTTTATCGAGGCATGGCCAACTACATGTCGGGGGACATCGCAGGAGCGATCACTGACTGGTTTGCAGTGCAGCAGATCCCCGGAGTCTCCGAAGAAACGGCGGAGTACGTTCGCCAAAAATCTTCGGAATTGCTGGCTTCGGCAGCCACCGATCCCGACCGTGCACCTTCCGAATCCGACGTGACCACCGCCATGGTTGAACAATATTTGCCGACCCTCGATAAGCCCGATGCAGACCCATTCGAAAAATGGTTCGCCGGATCTTTCCTTATGAAGCACGGCGAATTGCAGGGAGAGAAGCTTGAGAGGGCTCACGCGATGGTGGATGAAAACAGGCCTCCGCTTTCGCGACATGTTGACAAAAGTCTCTTCGAAGGCGGCACAAACTTTCTCAACGAACACCTCTACCCCATGGCGATCATCATGTTCGACGAGTTGTGTAGAGAAGACCGTCCATCCTCAAAGTACAAGGTCAAGGGCTTAAGCCATCGCGGAATGATACGGATGAACATGGGCGACACAGAGGGAGCCAAGGCTGACTGGCGCGCGGTATTGGCGACGAAGGGCGCGCCCAGAGAAGAACTCAGCAGCGCACGTGTGGCGCTGGTTAGAGCGGAATCGATTGAGCGCATCGAAGTCGGCAACGCACACCTCGAAGCGGGGCAAACGGCTAAAGCCATCGCATGTTACGAATCTGTGTTGAACAATCCGGAAGCCCATGAATTCGACAAGATGATGGCGGCAGGTCCACTCATGGAAATGGAGGACCTACCTGTGGGGCTGAAAGAAAAAGCCCAATCAGCATTGGCCGTGCTCGAAGACCCTGCGCAGAACAGCCCGCTCGATCTCGCGTCGGCCCGCAACGCAGCGTCTCCCCGAATGCCGTTATGGAAACGTGCCTTTCTTGGGACTCTGTCCGGCGGAGTGTTGGGCATTATTTTCGCGGTCGTGGTGAACTGGTACGCATCGACATCCGATTGGGTACGGGAAACGCCCGATTCGGCCACGCTCGGCGAAATGATTTTGATGTTGGGAGGCGCTGGCGCAATTAGCGTCGGTTTCGCGGCGACGATAACGCACTTCCAAATCCGACCAAATGAGTGAGGAGGCCTAATGGAAGACTAACGACAACGAAGAGCAATTTGGGGAATGTTGAAGCTTAATGCAACTGCATTCTAGGTTTAAGGAACCCTCCACAAGGACTACCTTGTGGAGGACAACTAGGGAGATTCTATGCGATAGCGCTACACCGGTTTTGCAGGGTAACCGTTTCTAGAGTATTCGTTGATCCGGCATTCTGCGTGTGCTAGCGTCTGTTTTGATTGCACCTCAAGACTATGGAGTAGTATTGAAGACGACATTTTAAGGACCAATAGCCATGACCAAACACAGAGTTGGGTTTACGTTAATCGAACTGTTAGTTGTTATTGCAATCATTGGCATTCTCGCGGCAATTCTATTGCCGGCCTTAGCGCGTGCACGAGAAGCCGCTCGTCGTGCTAGCTGCCAGAACAATCTGAAGCAGCTCGGACTTGTTCTCAAAATGTATGCGAATGAATCCCCGTCAGAAAAGTTTCCACGGATCGCGGGAAATCGCCCGTGGGAACCGTTACCTCCCCCGGCCAGCTGTCCGGATATTAGTACTACCGAGTGCATATTCGTTGCGGGTGTCAGTCCGGATCAGATATATCCAGAATATTTGACCGATCCGTCCGTATTGCATTGTCCATCCGATCCGAGTTATTCCGGCGATCTCAACGCATTCTTACGAATTCCGGACTCGGATACATGCGAGTACAAGGGTTACATTGGGGCAAGTTCGGAGAGTTACGGGTATGTTGGTTACACGATTGATCAGGGGGACGAAGATGATCATCGCTCTACGATTCCTGCCCTTACATTTCATGGCTTGTGGCCCATAGAAGACGTTGAAAATATCCCAACGCAACTCTGGCTAGGAGGGCTATTCTTAGCTCAGTTTCAGAATTGCACGCAGGTAGGCGACGAAGCGATGGATGAAGATGCCTTCATCGGAGCCCCGTATGGTAATGCTGGCGGTGATACGATGTATCGTTTGCGTGAAGGTATCGAACGCTTCTTGATTACCGATATCAACAATCCGGCTGCGTCAGCCCAAGGTCAAAGTGAGCTTACCGTCATGTTTGATACAATCAACACGGTACCCAGCGGTAAGTCTAACGGCGGTTATCAGTCATACAATCATGTACCGGGCGGGAGCAATGTTCTGTATATGGATGGGCACGTGAAGTATTCAAGATATCCTTCGCAGAAGTATCCTGTGACAGAATCGCTTGCTACCTATATTGGAATGCCCGATCTGGCATTGTGAAGAATAGTTGGCATGACCGCAGATAGCGTTGAGTGTGTCGCTCCAGGCTTGGGGTTTGGCTTGACGCTCGTCACACTCGTCGTCATGGAGCGTTATCGAGACCAATTTTGCGGGCTTCACCCTTCGCCGTAGGAGGATCGACTAGATTGGCTCCAGGAGCATGAGCCCAAATCTCCACAGAGAGGCCGGGATGGATGGCATCGCGCCATCCATCTCGCCACGTGATTAGTGTGAGGTCACCCTCGACGCGCCACGTACCCGTAATATCGCCAGGCATCTTGATTGCAGACCCATCGGAATCGAGTTGAATCCTATGCCGACTCCCGTCTGAAAAGCGGACCGACCATGTACCTGTTCGCGTCTGCGCGGTGAGAGCCCGCTTAAAATCCTCCTCCGCGAGATACGCTTGTTGCTGTTTGTAGGCGGGATGATCCGGCCCATATGCGGGCATGTTCGCGAGGGCCAATAGTTCCCAATACCGGGGTTGATCCCAAAGCACGTGCATCGCTGGGTTGCTGATTGTCGTGAGAAACCCGTCACTACTTTGGACGAGCGCATCTTCGACCATTTGGAGCGCCTCATCGGCCCGACCCACACGAGCTAGGAGGTCGACAGGACGCCAAAATACGCCGGGATATTTCTTCTGGTACGAGTCGATAATCGCGAGCGCTTCCTCCCTACGGCCCATGGCTTCGTAGATGTACGCTTCCCATTGCGGCTGTTCAGCTTCGATGAAAAACATTTCGGGCCGCAGGTACTCTTGAGCCTCTTCGAATTTCTCCAACGCGCATAGTGCGGCGATTGATTCACCGGAAACGCGCGGCTCCCAGCCGGGTGCGAGTTCGCACGTGCGTTTAGCCTCGACAAGCACTTCTTCATACGAACCATGCCACAACAACACGCGCGTTAAGACTTGCCGGTACGTTGGGCTTTGCGGATCGTGTGCGACCGCGCGCCGTAGGGCCGCAACGGCTTCGTCAATGTTTCCCAACGCAGCTTTTGACGATCCGTCGAACATGTGGGCGGAAGCGTGATCTGGATCAATTTCGAACGCAGCCTGAATGTGACGAGAGCCATCTTCCCAATCCCAATTGCCCGGCACAGCGACCAATGTAAGCGCCAAGTGCGCGTCAATGGCGCGTGCGTCCAGACGCAGTGCCCGTGCAGCAGAATCGCTCGCCCTTGCGTAGTCCGCGTGATCTGGAATCATGTTGAGCGGACGCGTGGCGTACATCAGCGCCAAAAGCGCATGGGCATCAGCGAATTCCGGATCCAATCGAATGGCATGTTCCAAGTACTCAATACCTTGCGCGAACGCGGCCAACGACCGCGGTTTCCACACGGTACGTGCCTGAAAGTAGAGATCCCAAGCCGTCGCGTTACCGGTTCTTGCTTCCTCGTAATCGGATCGCACGTCCGGCGAGATGACCGCGCCAATTCGATCGGCAATCGCGACAGCAATGTTACCTTGCAGCTGCAGGATGTCCTCCTGACTCGCACTGTAATCCGCCGACCACAACTGATCGTTCGTCCGTCCATCCACCAGTCTTGCCGTGATATGAAGTGCATCTTCCAAACGCTCAACCGATCCTAGAACAACACCATCGGCACCGAGTTCCTCGCCGATCTGTTGAGGCGTCATGACCGTACTCTTATAGCGTTGGGCCGATGATCGAGCGACTACAGAAACGGCCCTTATTTTTGCGAGCTCTGCGGTGAGCGTATCTGTCATTCCGTCGACAAAGTACTCCTCGTTGGGATTACCAGAAGCATTGTCAAACGGCAACACGACCAGTGAAGTGATCGAACCAATACTGTTCGTGGCTGGAGGATTCGTATCGACAGGGCGTATCCCTTCGTCGCCTGCCTTCGTATTTAGCGCATTAGGGCGACTATTGATCTGACGTGTCTGCCAGATCCAAGTACCAGCCAACAAGAACGCGATGGCGCACATGGCAAAAAGCACAGACTTAGGCCCTATCCGCCATCGCAGGTGCGACGTTACTGGGCCCATCTCTCCTGCGGGTTCTATGTCGCCCGGCAACTCAGCGTCAGTAGACCCTTCCCGCGATTCACGGTTGAGGGGGCTAGCGATATCGTCAAGTTCTTTCGCGATTTCGTGAAAACTGGAAGGTCGCTCGCTCGGTTCCTTCTGAAGACATCGTTGCACGATCGATATTAACGCTGGGCACTCGTGTTGTGGGAGTTGTGACCAATCGGGAACTTCGTACAGGATCGATGCCAACATCTCTGCAGTCGACGGAGCAATGAAGGGAGACTCGCCTGCCAATGATTCAAAAAGGCAACAGCCAAATGACCAAATGTCGCTCGTTCCCTCCAACGCCTCGCCGCGCGCTTGCTCGGGCGACATGTATCCCGGCGTGCCAATAATCGCGCCCGATACCGTCGACACCTTCGGTCTCGGTGAGTCGGATTTATCTACATGATTGCGCTGCTCGTTGAGAAGTGCATCGACGCCTTTGGCAATGCCGAAATCGAGAACAACAGCAGTGCCGTTTGGCGTGATTTTGATATTTGCAGGCTTCAAGTCTCGATGGATGATGTCCTTGTCGTGGGACGCGGCAAGTCCGTGTGCAATATCTTTAAGTAGGCCGACGACTTCGGGAATTGGAATCGGGCCGCGACGAATTCGATCTGCCAGTGTCTGTCCCTCGATCAACTGCAGGACCAGGAAGTGCGTACCTTCATCTACCCGGAAGTCGTAGACCGATGCGATATTTGGATGATCTAACGCGGCGAGCGTCTTCGCTTCACGCTCGAAGCGCGCGAGCAATTCCACGTCGTTCGCCAAGTTCTCCGGCAAAACTTTGATTGCAACGTCTCGGTGTAATTTCGTGTCGAAAGCCCTATAGACTTCCCCCATGCCCCCAGCGCCCAAAAGTTCGCCGATTTCAAATTGACCGAGGCGAGATCCAAACTGGAGTGAAAATTGCGGTCCCTTTACAGTCGGCGGTAATTCATTCTGATTCGGTTTTTCCCCAATATAGGTCTTTGCATCCCGAATAGAACAAACGGGACATAGTGCGCCGGCCGTATCCGGTGGAATCGGCTCGCCGCAACCAGTACAAGTATTCGCCTCGAATGCAGGCACGTAGGGCATTCTCCAAAGGGCGCTGTCATCTACGGAAATAAGCCACCCGCTCCAATTATCCTAGCCTTTCAGCGGGTAAAACGTAAACGTCGATGATGACCCGGATTCAACGGGATAGCGGGGATAGGATTCGAACCAGCGATCCTTGGGGTTATGAGCCGACATCGATCGATTCTAATAACCCCTTAAGGAATCAATAACTTGATCAGATGCAGTGAGATACCCTCACTGACCGCACCTTTCTGGTGTTGTCGATATGTTCTATGTTTAGAGCACATTTAGATTAAGTGTATCCACGCATCTACGCATTTAACATCCCCCTTGATCCCCCTTCTAAGGGGGATCAAGGGGGATGTTTGGCGTTCCGGTAGGCTACACGTAACATGAAAGCGGTCTAGCAGATCGCCAGTAACGATTTGACCTGCCCCCGAGAACGCTACCATTAGTTAAGTTAGAACCAGTACCGATTTTCCGGTCTGGTGTTCGCCAGTTTCCGAGGGTCCCACTATCCAAACCTCAGGTGCTGGTGGTCTGTATCCCAGCGTGCTGTGTGGCCTGACTTGGTTGTACTCCCTCCGCCATCGTTCGATCAAGATTTTGGCCTCCAGCGATGTGTCGAAGATTTCTCCGTTGAGTAATTCGTCGTGCATTATTTCGCACCCTGAATATTCCATTTGACGAGTCACACCCGCGCCTTCTACTCTAAACCTGCGCGCCACTGAGAGGTTAACCGATCCATGAGAAAACTCACCCGTACATCGCTGCTCGTAATCGCGTTCCTACTTTGCTCGACCGTTTGCTATGGAGACGAGCAACAGGATGGCTGGACGAGTGTAATTGTCCGCGGAGAGACTGCCCCAACGTTCGACTACGACTCGAAGGGCGGACCGAACAGCAACGGCGCATTGAACATGCGCGCGGATGCGCGTGCGGGGTTGGATGGGCGTTGGACCAAAACATTTCCGGTGGAAGGCGGTCAGTATTATCGTTTTCATGCGCTCTGCAGATGGACGAACGTGGACTCGCCTAGGCGATCGGTCCTCGCCCGTGTGATTTGGCGCGACGACAACGATCATAAGGTGCATCACGATGAAGTGGGTGCAACCAGTTACGCCGCGAACAAACGGCCCGTTGCCGAACCGGAGTATCCGCGAATGCATGAGGTAGACGAGGACGGCTGGGCCACCATCGCGGACACATATAGGGCACCTGGCGCAGCGACAAAGGCGATCGTCGAACTCCATTTTCGTTGGGCACCGAACGCGACCGCCTCTTGGAGCGAAGTTTCCCTCAATGAATGCAGCCCTCCTGCGAAACGTTTGGTGCGGCTCGCAGCGGTGCACTACCGTCCTCAAGGCGGCAACAGCGCCATGGACAACTGCCAACAGATGGCACCGTTGATCGCAGATGCCACCCAGCAAGACGCGGATTTAGTCGTTCTCCCGGAGACGCTCACGTGTATGGGAAACGGTTTAACTTACGAGGATGTTGCGGAGCCGATTCCGGGACCGTCGACCGCATATTTCGGTGAACTTGCCAAGTTGCATGCGCTCTATTTGGTTGTGGGGCTGGTCGAGCGCGAAGACCATCTCATCTACAACGTATCTGTATTGATCGATCCGAGCGGTAACGTTGCGGGAAAATACCGAAAGGTCACGTTGCCGCGTACAGAGATCGATGCGGGTTTGACGCCCGGTGATGCGTATCCCGTTTTTGACACATCGTTCGGCAAACTTGGCATGATGGTGTGTTACGACGGATTCTTTCCTGAAGTGGCAAGACGCTTGAGTAATCAAGGCGCAGAGGTGATCGCATTTCCCGTCGCCGGATGCAATCCGATGTTGGCCGCAGCCCGTGCGTGCGAAAATCATGTGTACATTGTCAGCAGCACCTATTCCGATGCTAGCCTCGATTGGATGATTACCGGCGTATTCGATCACGAAGGCCGCGTCATTGCCCAGGCGAAGGAATGGGGTACCGTCACTGTCACCGAAGTCGATTTGAATGAGCGACTTTACTGGTCGAGCCTCGGCGACTTTCGCGCCGAAACCCCACACAACCGTCCTGTATGGCCCGGCGAGTAGTCGGCATCTGGGATGTCCACGGCCACCTTTCCGGTGTGTCCGGGCGTACTCCGCACGAACGCATGGCGCAACTGATCGCCGTCGCCGATCGGATGGACGTAGAACGCCTCTGCGTGTTTATGGGCATGCAATTCGACTATGACCCGCCGCCCGCAAAGTTTCGTAGTGATAACGACGAGGTTATTGAAGCGTTGAGCCATTGGCATCACCGTGCGTTCGGATTCGTTTATCTCAATCCCAAGTATTTGGACGAATCGCTCGCCGAATTGGATCGCTGTGTGCGCAATGGTCCGATGGTCGGTGTCAAATTATGGGTCGCACAACGCTGCGATTCTCCCGAAGTCGATGCCATCGTACGTCGCGCGGCGGAACTGCAAGCGCCGGTATTGCAACATACCTGGCTCAAGATCACCGGCAATCTCCCGGGTGAATCCACGCCCCAAGATCTGGCGGCCTTGGCCGCACGACATCCCGATGCCCCTATTATTTGCGGCCATACCGGCGGCGATTGGGAGCATGGCATTCGCACCGTTCGACCGTATCCCAATGTGTACGTCGACCTCGGCGGCGGCGATCCCGTATCCGGAATCACGGAGATGGCCGTGCGCGAACTTGGTGCGGAACGCGTGATCTTCGGCAGCGATGTCGGTGGACGGAGTTACGGATCGCAACTCGCGAAGGTATACAGCGCGAGGATTACTGATCGAGAAAAGCATCTAATCCTGCGCGACAACTTGCAACGACTATTGACGCCGATCCTCGAATCCAAAGGCGTACCTCTGTGAAACGTGAACTGATCGACGTGAACGTGAACCTTGGACGCTGGCCCACGCGGCATGTACATGGCGATGAGCCGCGCGAATTGATCCGCATCTTAAAGTCGCACGACGTCACGGAGGCTTGGACGGGAAGTCTGGATGGGTTGTTTCATAAAGACATGGCCTCCGTGAACGACCGCCTTGCCGAGTCTTGCCACGAATATGGTCGTAGAATCCTCCAGCCGATCGGTTCCATCAATCCAATGTTGCCGGGTTGGGAAGACGATTTGCGACGGTGCGTCGAAGATCATCACATGCAGGGCATTCGGCTACACCCCAATTACCACGACTACGCACTGGCCGCACCCGAATTCTCGCACTTGTTACGCATGGCGTCCGAGGCAAACCTGTTCGTGCAAATTGCCGTCACCATGGAAGACGAACGAATGATGCATCCGCGCTTCCGCGTGCCGCATGTCGACACTTCATCGCTCGCAGACCTATTGTCCGATATTCCGCCTGTAAAAATTATCCTATTGAATGCGTTTCGTGCCGTTCGAGGAGAGGTCTTGGTGCGGCTTCTCGAAAACAATGAAGTGCTGTTCGACATCGCATGGATTGAAGGTATCGCCGGAATCCGCCGTATGCTCCAAACCGTTCCCGTCGAACGGTTGTTGTTCGGCTCCCACGCGCCGCTTTTCTATTACGAATCCGCGTTGTTGAAACTGGAAGAATCCGCGCTATCCGAAGACGAATGGAGCGCGATAGTATTCGGAAATGCCCGCCAGTTACCTTCAACAGGCTGACGTCTTGATCTTTTGCACACCGGCCATCGGTCGGATATATTCAACTGATGAAAGAACGCCCCTCACTTCGACGTCGTGATTTCTTAGCGACATCCGCCGGCATGGCCATCGCGGGTTACGCCGCGTCCGCACAACAGGCGGACGCTGGCGACACAGGTAAACTCGCGCTCGACGGTGGACCGAAGTCGGTTATCGAACCTCGGACCTCCTTGCCGCGATTCGGCGATCCGGAACGCACGCAACTCGAAGCGATGGTCGACCAGAACGCGCTGTTCTATTGGAAAGGCGAACAGACCGGCACAGCAATCGAACGTTTCAAAAAAATCTGGCCGGCGAAATACGTGATGACCTGTTCGTCCGGCACCGCTGCGCTACACATTGCGGTTGCTGCAGCCGGAATCGGTCCGGGCGATGAAGTGATAACGGCGCCCATCACTGATATCGGAACGGTGATCGGCGTGATATATCAGCAGGGCGTACCCGTGTTCGCTGATTTGGACGCCTCTACTTACAACTTAGATGTAGCAAGCGTTGAAAAACGCATCACACCCAAGACGAAAGCAATCATCGCCGTGCACCTCGGCGGCAATCCGTGCGACTTGGATGCGCTACGCACCCTGGCCGACGAGCGGGACCTCGTATTGATCGAAGACTGCGCCCAGGCGTGGGGCGCTCAATACCGGGGCAAGCCCATCGGCTCCATCGGCCACATAGCGTGTTGGTCCTTGCAGAATTCCAAGCACATCACCTGCGGCGATGGCGGCGTCGTAGCGTCGGATGATGATCGCTACGGTCCCTTGCTTCAACCGTTTGGTGATAAAGGATTCGATCGTCTGAACCCAGGTCAGTTTGAGCGGTTGTCGACAAACTACCGGATGAGCGAGCCGCAAGCGGCAGTTGTCGCCGGCCAGCTCACAAGACTGGAGGGCATCGTGTCAACGCGTGCTCGACTCGGCAACCTATTAACGGACGGAATTCGGGATTTGCCCGGGGTGGTGCCGCACAAAGTTCATCCTGAGGATCGTTGTGTTTACTGGTTCTACATGCTGCGTGTCGATGCTGACCAACTCACGTGTGATCGTGGCGAATTCACGAAAGCGTTGCGCGCGGAAGGCGTGCCTGCGAGTGCGGGTTACATTCCCGTGACGATGCAGCGCAATCCGGTATTTCAGAATCACGCATTCTTCGCCGGGCGATGGCCGATTAAAGAGTTTGGTCTAACGGACATGGACTACACGACGCATGTCACACCGGAAGCGGATCGCATTCTCAAGACCGGTGTCCGAATCCAGATCCATGAATCGATGAACGACGCTTTCATCACGCAAACGGTCGAGGCGATTCGAAAGGTCGCCAACCACTTCAAAGCGTGAGGGGTATGTTTATCAGATTCGGGTGCTTGGCCGCCGTGACTCTTGCACTATTCGGCGGACCTACGAGTGCCGAATCAGAAGACCTTGGTAACGGGTTCTATCACCACGGCGTGGCCACGCCTGTTAGCAACCACCGCGGCACGGTCGCCACAGTCGACGGCGACGGCACTAATGTCGTACTGGTCTGGCTGTTCGATCATCGCGGCGGTTACGCGCTACTCATGATCGACGCGGAAACGGGCGCAAGCGAAGAATTTCCTGCGCCGTTTCCACCCGGCGGCGATTGTCCATATTCGTCGATTTTGTCATCGAAGAATAAGTACTACACGCATTTTAACAGCCATTTCTGCGAGTTCGATCCTGCAAAACGTGAGTTCACTTTCGTGAGTAAGACCGCGCGTCAGATGGCGATGGGCATGACGGAAGATGACAACGGCGTAATCTGGTCGGTCACGTACCCAAACAGCGGCGTTGTCTCATTCAATCCGGAGACGCGCGAGTTCAAAGACTACGGACACGTGTACGCTCAGAACTGGGCGCAATATCAACGTTACGTGGCAGCCGATGATGCGGGATGGGTGTATTTCGGAATCGGCAGCACGGCCAGCCAAATCATCGCGTTCAATCCCGAAACCGGAAAAGGCACGCCCGTCCTCGCGGAGGATGATCGGGTAAAAGGAGCCGGAACCGTTTATCGCGACTTGAACGGCAAGGTTTACGGTCACTCGGGTAGCGGCAAGCCGAGTGACTGGTTCGAGTTTTATCGCGGCGAGTTCACGCGGCTCGATGCGGCGCCAGACGTCAATCGCAAGCCGATCATCACGAGCAGTCAGGGATTGTTTCACCAGGAATTTCCAGACGGATCACGCCTTCAGACGTGCGACCTCGTCAACCGCAGTCTTGTAATTGAAGACTCTGAAGGCAAAGCCAAGCAGTTCGATTTCGATTACACGAGCGAGGGTGCGCACATCATGTCTATCGCCACCGCGCCTGGAGGCACGATCTGCGGCGGCACGGCGTTTCCAATGCGCTTCTTCAGCTACGATCCCGAGAACGATAGCTGGGTCAACCGCGCAGCCTTCGGACAGTGGAATACCGTTGTCCGGCAAGGCGACCGATTCTTTGTGGGCGGTTACGGAGGCGGGTTTCTTCTTGAGTGGGATCCTTCGCGCGACTGGGTTGCGACGAAAGAAGGGGACCCGAAGGGCAATCCTCTTTTTCACGTCAAATGCACGCCCACTATCCACCGCCCGCACGAGTTACTCGCGCATCCGGACGGTAAAACGATCATCCTCGCCGGAACGCCGGGTTACGGCTACACCGGTGGCGGCCTTTTGTTTTGGGACCGCGAGACGCAAACTTCAACCCTGGTCGAACACACGGACATCCTGCAGGAACACGCCACGCATAGTTTAGTGGCGCTCGACGATAACCGAATTCTCGGCGGCAGCACGACGCGTCCGGGAACGGGCGGCGAGACGATCGCGAAGGAAGCCGAACTCTACATCATGAACATGACGACCAAAGCCGTCGAGTGGCATGGCGTCGTGTTTCCTGGTGTTAATGGTTACACCGACTTGCACCGTGCGCTCAACGGGCTCGTATATGGCGTGGCTGATCGCAAGAGGTTTTTCGTATTTGATCCCGATTCGCGCACAGTCATCTACGAGCAAGATCTGACTAAAGAACTCGGCTCGACCAATTCCCAACAAGGTCCCCGCGTATTCGTTCCAACACCCGATGGGTTGTTGTACATGCTGTTCGTGAAAGGTGTCGCCCGTGTCGATCTCGAGACGCACGCCATAACCTTGCTGGCCGAGTCGCCAGTCTCCATCGGCCCCGGCGGCGACTACTTCGACGGCCGCATCTACTTCGGTAGCGGCTCACACCTGTACAGCTACGAACTTCCGAGTACCGGCCCGGGCAACGAATAAAACCTCATTCGCAGATAACGGCACTCTAGACCTACGACGTACTGTCCCTCCTGATTGCTGATCCTTGCGGGGATAGGATTCGAACCTAATCGAAAGAACCTGACTCGGGCATTACCACCGACATCGTCCTCACCTAAGAGCCGACCGCGATGCCATTTTACGTTGCATTTAGCATAGAACCCGGTCGATACACTTGACTCTTATCACCAACTCTGCTTATATCGAATTGCTATTTTCAAGATTCATGCTTGACAAGCGACGTCAACAATCATGCACTCCTTAATTAGGATCGGTCGCGCGCAATGCAAGACTTTGTACTTCGGCGTCTTTTGGCGCTTGTCCCAACGCTTTTGTTTGTGAGCATCATCGTATTCTGTTCGATTCGCCTCATTCCGGGCGATGTCGTCGATTTGATGCTATCCCAGAACGACATTTCCACGGGACAGGACCGCGCTCAAGTGGAGGCTGCTCTCGGCTTAGACAAGCCCCTATTGATTCAGTATTTTCACTGGTTAGGAGACGCCTGTCGAGGCGACCTCGGACGGTCGCTGTGGCGAAACACGAAGGTCACCGAGCAATTGGCCGCGCGCCTACCGGTGACGTTCGAATTGGGATTTCTCGCGCTGGTCGTCGCGTTGACTGTGGCGATTCCCATCGGTATTTACTCTGCCATCCGGCAAGACACATTGGGCGATTACGCCGCACGATCGTTCTCGCTCGTGATGCTCGCAATTCCCGGGTTTTGGTTGGGTACGTTGGTTATGGTGTTCCCTGCAGTGTGGTGGAGGTGGGCTCCGGCGATTGAGTACACGCCGTTCTTCGAGATGCCGGTGCAAAACCTCAAGCACATGTTGGTCCCGGCGATCTTGCTCGGGTTGTCCCTTTCAGCGACCACGATGCGGATGACACGCACGATGATGCTAGACGTGATGCGGCAGGACTATATCCGAACAGCCCGGGCCAAAGGCGCGGGGGAAATCCGAGTCGTGATCCACCACGCACTGCGCAACGGATTGATTCCTATCGTCACACTAGTCGGCTTGCAGGCCCCGATGCTCATCGGAGGTGCCGTAATCATGGAACAGATTTTTGTGATTCCAGGCATCGGTCTCATGCTACTGGAAGGTGTGTTTCAGCGCGACTATCCGGTTGTATCTGGCGTCTTCCTGGTCGTTGGAATTGGTGTGCTGGTCATCAACCTGATCGTTGATCTAAGTTACGGCTGGCTCGATCCAAAAGTGCGACACACATGAGCACGACAGCGTCAGAACATATTGCGCGCACTTTTTCCTCGAGAGGTCCACTCGTCGATCTGATTGTACGTGTGTTTCGCGAGAAACCGCTGGGTGCCGCAGGAGGCACAATCTGCGTAGCGTTTCTGTTCTGCGGAATTTTCGCAAACCTACTCGCACCGCACGGTGCGAACGACACGAACGTCTTAAATCGGCTCGCTCCGCCTTCAGTGGAATACCCCATGGGAACCGATCACGTAGGGCGCGACGTGCTGTCACGGATTCTGTTCGGCGCGCAGCTCTCCATGGTCGTCGGGTTTGCCGCAGCAGCGTTGGCCACGCTCGTTTCGGTCGTGCTGGGTGTCCTTTCCGGCTATCTCAAGGGTTGGCCAGACATGATCATCCAACGCATCGTAGATGCTTGGATGACCTTTCCGGGACTCGTATTACTTATCGTGGTCATTTCCATCGTCGGGCCCGGGCTTCCGCAAATCATCATCATCCTTGGTTTACAATATGGCATCGCCGGTTCGCGCATCGTTCGCGGGGCTGTCATCTCGGTACGAGAGCACATGTACATCCACGCGGCCCAATCAATCGGCGCGGGAACGCGGCATATACTGATACGCCACGTCCTACCCAACATCATGCCCGTTGTGATCGTACTCTTCACCACGCGCGTTGGCGCCGTCATTCTCGCTGAGGCTGGCCTCTCGTTTCTGGGGTTGGGTGTTCCACCGCCGCAACCAACGTGGGGAGGTATGCTCGCTGGATCCGGTCGCGACTACATGTACGTCGGCCCATGGCTCGCCTTGGCTCCCGGACTCTGTCTGGCCGTCGTCGTATTTGCCGTCAATATATTCGGCGATGCGTTGCGCGATTTGCTCGATCCCCGAATGCGCGGTCTGCGATGAAAACCGCTCTCGCAACTACACTCGCCATGGCTGCACTCTACGCTTTCTTTCTGCTCGTCAGTTTCGCGGGTCGGCCTGGAGGCTTAGGTGGTGCCGACCTCGGAATTCTCACTATCCCTGTCTATAGCGAGTCCTCTCCTGAGGAACCCCAATACAGCGGAACCCTGAATGTTGGCCACGTCGCGATATCCATACCCGCATTGTCCTGGGACCCGGCCGATTGGAACTGGAAACAAAACATGGATACCGGGATGTACATTGAGCAGCTCTTCGCAGCCGATCTCGATAAGAGTATAAAGAAGGGCGGACCCTATCCTTACACGATGCAGGCCTATCTCCCCCGCGATGCAGTGCGTGGCGAAATCGTGGAATCCTACGAATGGGAAGACCCGCTGACCGTCGTCATGCAATTACGTAAGGGCATCATGTTTCCGGACAAGCCCGGCATCATGAAACGTCGTGAGCTCACCGCCCAAGATGTCGTTTTTTCCTACCAGCGCCAAGCCGACAGTCCGAAACTCATTCCAACCTACTTCGACCATATTAGCAGCGTCACCGCCCGGGACGATCATGCAGTCGTGTTCAATTTCAACGAGTTCAACGCCGAATGGGACTATCGATTCGGCTACGGCTACTACTCCGGGATTCTGCCGCGCGAATTGGAACACGTCGATGTCAAAGACTGGCGCAACGCCGTCGGTAGCGGACCGCTTCAATTGGTGGACTTCGTCGAGGGTACTTCTCAAACGTATGAAAAATCACCTGAGTATTGGGATCGTGAAACGCTTAACGGAGTACGTTACGAAATCCCGTTCATCGATACGCTCATCATTCGTACGATCAAAGACAAGGCAACATGGCTCACAGCGTTGCGCACGGCCCAACTCGATATCTTGGAGGCCATCGATTGGATATCCGCCATCCATTTAAGAGAAACGACGCCTGAATTGAAGTGGTCGCGTTGGTTGGGCACGAATGCTCGATTCATCGCGATGCGATGCGATCAGGCCCCGTTCGACGACGTCCGTGTACGCCGGGCGCTAAACCTAGCTGTCAATCAACGTGAGATCGTCGACGTTTACTACAGCGGTCACGCCGAGTTGTTTGGCTTTCCACACAAGCCTTCATTCGTCGGGTATTACACTCCTTTGGAGGAGATGCCGGACACCGTTCAAGAACTGTTCTCGTACAACCCAGAGAAAGCAAAACAACTGCTTGCCGAAGCCGGTTATCCAGACGGATTCTCATTTGTCACACAGGTCAACGCCGTCGACCCACTAAACATGGATTTGATCCCACTCCTCGTAGACTACTTATCCAAAATCGGCGTAACGATGGAGGTTCAGCCCATGGAATATGCATCGTACCTGTCCGCCATGACCACCCAGACCCACGGCCCCGGTTACTTCGCCACCACGGGCCATGTCAATCCGACGACCACCCTCCGCAAGAATTTCATGACCGGTCAAACGTGGAATATTTTCGCCTTTTCCGATCCGGATACGGACGCACGCATCCTGGATATCCTTCGAACGCGCGACGAACAATCGCGTCAGCAGAAGATTAAGGCACTAAGTGCCGAACTCCTCGATCAGGCAGCAGGGATCTGGTTGCCGGTGGAACACGTGTTTAGCGCCTGGTGGCCGTGGGTGAAAAACTACAACGGCGAGTTGCGCGCGGGCGCTCAACGGCCCGGCCCCATTTACGCACGCATTTGGATCGACCGCGAAATGAAGCGGGAGATGGGCTTTGAGTGACCATCCGAGTCTACACCGTCCAATCGAAACGAGGGCACGAGTACCGCGATGAAAACCGTTATCGCAACGCTCGCGTCCCTTATGGCGATCTATGGCCTCTTCTTGGCATTGAGCTACGCCGCTATGCCCGGAGCGGATCAGGAGCATCAGTACGCGGTGCCGCCCTACGAGCCGCCAGCGCCGGAGGAACCGCAATACGGTGGCACGTTAAATGTCGGACATGTTGGGATAGGAATACCCGCGTTATCCTGGGACCCCGCCGATTGGAACTGGAAACAGAATCTAGACACGGGCATGTATTTCGAACAACTTTTCTCGGGCGACCTCGATAAGAGTGTGCGAAAGGGCGGGCCGTATCCATTTACATTGCAAGCCTATCTGCCTGCGGACGCCATTCGCGGCGAACTTGCTGAATCATGGGAATGGGAAGACCCATTGACCATCGTGGTGCACCTGCGGCACGGCGTCATGTTTCCCGATAAACCCGGCATCATGAAGCGCCGCGAACTCACGGCCGATGATGTAGTCTTTTCCTTCAATCGTCAGTCGCAAAGCCCCAAAATGATTCCGACGTACTACGATCACATCGATCGCGTTTTCGCCCGTGACGATCATACCGTCGTATTTGAATTCAACGAGTATAACGCCGAATGGAATTTTCGCTTCGGATACGGTTATTACTCGTGCATCATTCCGCGGGAATTCGAACATGTCGATATCAAGGATTGGCGCAATGCCGTCGGCAGCGGACCATTTCAGATCGTAGATCACGTCGACGGCTCAACACAGACGTACGCGAGGACATCCGATTACTGGGATCGCGAGTCGCTCAACGAAAAACGCTACGAGATTCCGTTCGTCGACGAGGCGGTCTTTCACACCATCAAAGACAAGGCCACACGCCTGACAGCACTACGCACAGGCCAGCTCGACTTTCTGGAATCCATCGACTGGCTCTCGGTCAGTCATCTACGGGAAACGACGCCTGAATTGAAATGGTCGCGATGGATGGGGACTAGCGGCCGGTTCATCGCGTTACGATGCGATCAGGAGCCTTTCGATGACGTGCGGGTTCGCCGTGCGCTTAATATGGCGATCAATCAACAGGAGATTGTCGATCACTATTTCGGCGGCAACGCGGAAGTCTATGCCTTTCCGCAGACACCGGATTTTGCGGAGTACTATGAACCCTTGGAGAACATGCCGGAGTCCGTGCAGGAGTTATTTTCTTATAGTCCGGAAAAGGCGAAGGCGTTGCTCGCGGAGGCTGGATATCCGGAAGGGTTTACGTTCGTGACCCAACTGAATGCTGGAGACGCGATCGGCATGGACCTGATCCCACTCATCGTCGACTACTTAGCGAGGGTGGGTGTGACCATGGAGGTACAGCCGTTGGAATATGCGGCGTATCTATCCGCTATGACGACGCACACAAACGGTCCGGGATATTTCGGTCTAAGCGGCCATACAACTCCCACTACGGCGATCCGTGCAAGCTTCCTCACCGGACAGACGTGGAACATGGCCGCGTTCTCCGATCCCGAAATCGATGTCCGCATTTTGGAAGTCCATCGAATTCGTGATGAAGAAACGCGGCAGCAGGAAATCAAAACCTTAACCGCGGACTTGCTCGACCTAGCGCCTCACATCTGGATGCCTATCGAGTATCAGTACAGCGCGTGGTGGCCGTGGGTGAAAAACTATAATGGCGAATTGCGTGTCGGCGCGCAGCGCCCCGCACCTGTCTACGCGCGCATATGGATCGATCAGGAAATGAAACGGGAGATGGGATTTGAGTGACACTCAACCACTGCTCAGCCTGACAGATGTCTCCGTGTCATTCCCCACGGATCGTGGAAGAGTGCGCGCCGTGAATTCCGTCTCGCTCGAAATTGAAGCGGGCGAAACTTTGGCCATCGTCGGAGAAAGCGGGTCGGGGAAAAGCGTCATGGCCCTGTCGTTACTCGGACTGACTCCAGCGCCCGGACAGATCGAGCAAGGCAGTATCGTATTCGAGGGGCAAAATCTACTGGCATTAAACCAGCGCCACTTGAGAGCCATTCGCGGCAATCGTATCGCGATGATCTTTCAAGAACCCATGTCGTCTCTCAATCCAGTTGTGACCATCGGCAAACAAGTCGCCGAGCCGTTTCGCCTCCACCGCGGCATGTCCAAGAGACAAGCGCTTGAAGAGGCGACTGAATTGCTCGCCAGAGTGGCTATTCCCGATCCGGCCAGCCGAATGAATTCCTACCCTCACGAGTTTTCCGGCGGCATGCGGCAACGGGTAATGATTGCTATGGCATTGGCCTGTGGACCCAAACTTATCATCGCGGACGAGCCCACGACGGCGCTCGACGTAACGGTGCAGTCTCAAATATTGGCTCTCTTGAAAGAGTTGACCCGGGAACTGAATTCGGCACTTCTTCTCATCACGCACGACCTCGGAGTCGTCGCTCGATATGCCGACCGCGTCGCTGTCATGTATGCGGGTCGAATCGTCGAAACGGCTTCGGCACCAGATTTATACCGCAACCCGCGACATCCCTATACGCAGGGCTTACTCGCATCCATTCCCAGACTCGATGACGCATCCGGTAGTCGACTCATTCCAATCAACGGCCAGCCACCGGACCTCGCGCGAATTCCGGTGGGATGTGCTTTCGCCGTCCGTTGCCCATACGTTGCGGAACAATGCAGAACCGATTGCCCCGTGCTCGAAACTGTTGCCGCGAATCACTCCAGCGCGTGCTTCGGATATGAATGACATGAGCACCGATTCCGACAAACTCTTGCGCGTCGAAGACCTCGCAATCCATTTTCCGATCACCGAAGGCGTCGTATTCAAAAAGTCCGTCGGCGTCATCCGGGCCGTAGACGGTGTCTCTTTCGAATTGAAACGCGGCGAGACGTACGGACTCGTCGGAGAAAGCGGGTGTGGCAAGTCAACGACGGCCTTAGCTGTCCTGCGCATGCTGGAAGCAACTGCCGGTCGTATCGTCTTTGAAGGCGAGGACATTACCCATTACGACGAGAGGAAATTGCGGCCCATCCGTCGAAAGATACAGATGATTTACCAGGATCCGTTCGGTTCGCTCAATCCGCGTATGAAGGTTCGCGACATCATCGGCGAGCCGCTGGTCGTTCATCATATGACCTCAACCAAAGCGGAATACCGCGAACGCATTGACGAACTGATGGACCTGGTCGGCTTGTTGCCTTATATGGCGGATCGATACCCCCACGAATTCTCGGGAGGGCAACGCCAACGTATCGGCATTGCCCGCGCCTTGGCCCTCGAGCCAAGCTTAATCATCTGCGACGAGGCGGTCTCCGCCCTCGACGTATCGATTCAGGCACAAGTTTTGAATCTCTTTAGCGACCTGCAAGAGAAACTCGGGCTCACCTATTTGTTTATTGCCCACGATCTCTCCGTCGTCCGTCACATTTGCGACCGCATCGCGGTGATGTACCTTGGAAGAATTGCTGAAATTGCGGAGAGTGACCAACTCTTCCGAGACCCCAAACACCCATACACCGAAGCACTGATGGCGGCCGTGCCGGTGCCGGATCCGGAGATTGAAGCCACGAGGCAACAACAACTGATTACGGGTGAGGTCCCCAGTCCTCAAAACCCACCTTCCGGATGCCGATTCCATCCTCGTTGTCCAAAGGTTTTAGACACGTGTGTGAATATTGAACCGACATTTCATCGTGTCGAGGAAGGAAGAACGGTAGCCTGTCATCTTCACGGGCCAGAATAGTCGTGCGGTATACGTTGAGGGTCCGAACACGGTGAAGAGTCATGACCGAGCTACGTATCGGCTTCGCTGCGCCGTTCGACTAACGCAATAGCTCGATGAATCGTGCTTTCTGATCGTCACTCATTTCCGCGAAAACGGGTACGCCCCACGTCGTCTCCGGAAACCCTTCCAATTCTGGCGAGCGCCGAAGTCGTTTGGTGTTATCTTTGTTTTCCCCGAGAGCTTCGCCAATGCCGGGCGGCCATACAGGACATTCCGCGCGTTCGTGATCGGAAGATCCGCACGCAAGACACAGAGATGATGGATTCTTCGTGCTCTCATCAGCGGCTGCTCCGTGAATCTCCTTCCGCGCGTACCCCGGCCTGTTCCACACGAACGGCACCCCTGCGGTTTCCAGGTCCGATCGCAGAGCAGCATGATCCGCCACGCGCTCTTGTCGGCCTTCGACATTAAATGGGAAGTACGAGGAGTGCGCAATGAGCGCCCAGTCTATGGCCACGTGAAATCCGGGTAGTGCTAGACATTCTTCTGGAAGAGTTATTCCGCCATTGACTCGACCATTGCGAATCATCAAATGATAACCCGCTTTGTCTCGACCCGCCGACAGGCGTTCCGGAATGTGTGTGTATTCCTCGCTGAAGGCCCAAACGAATTTGTTTAAGTCCAATCCCGACTGCCCCAGAAGAGAGACCCCCAATTCCGCTGCGTACTCGACCCACTCGACACTACCGAACTCCCAGCGAGCAACTTGTTTGTTGGGATCTGCCATCACTTAGCCTCGGAATAGTTTCGATAACCGGTACTCAGAATTGCGGGCAGCGAGACGTGGGTACACGGTTTCAATGTTGTAAGAATGATGTCCAAAACCGACAGAATTCGCGTGCATGGATGAACTATCTGGACATCTCGCTTTGATTGCGATGGTTTCACGACGGCTTAGCGGATTTGAGACTGATGAACTACGTAATGGGAATGGCGGTGTCAATGCCGCCGATCTCGTGTACGGGGACGCCCATCGTCTCCATCATTGAGAGGTAGACACCTTCGGCGGGGCCGTTTGGATTGTGTAGCACGCGACCGGGAGAAACCTTTCCGCCGGCCTTTCCGGCGACAAGCATGGGCAGATTTACGGACATGTGTTCGTTGCCATCCGAGAACGGTGATCCGTATAGGATCATGCTGTTGTCGAGCAATGTGCCGTCGCCTTCCTCGATCGTATTGAGGCGATTGAAGAAATAGGCCACCGCCTCGTGATGAAATTTGATTATCCTGAGGTACTGGTCGCGCTTTACTTCGTGTGATGACCACGACGTTGCGCCGTCGTCGTCTTCTGTTCTTCCCGAGATATCCCGCCAATGCGATATCGCGTGCCACATGCCTTTGACGTTGGGGATGAAGTTGAAGTACCGGTTGCTCTGTTCGTGGTCCAGCATGAACGTCGCCACACGGGTTGAGTCCGCCCAGTACGCCAATACCAGCATGTCGAACATCAGCCGGATGTACGCGCCGTGATCTTCCGGAATCTCCGCGGGCGGCCTCGGAAACGTCGCCGCCCTAGCGCGGGCAGCGGCACGCGATTCGACAGCCAAATTGCTCATCTGTTTCTCAACACTGTTGACAGCGTCGAGATATTCTTCCAGCTTGTGTTGATCCGACTGGCTAACGCGCCGACTGAGATCGCGTGCATCTTCGAGGACTGTATCGAGCACACTTTGCCGCGCGGAATCGTCTGTAGAGCTGTCGCTGCCCTGCCCCGTCAACCGATCGTAGATCGCTTGTGGTCGTGTCTCCCGTGACACCGGTGTCGTCGCGTTTCGCCAGGAGATGTTGTTGCGGAGTAACGACTTGCTAAAACTCCCTTCGGGACGGGAGATTAGCTCCATCGAAGAGAAGGGTGTCTGGTCCCCGATGGCCCGCGCGACGATTTGGTCCATGGACGGTTCGCCAACGTTTCGCGCGCCGGAGATTTCGTCGCCTTCCGGGCAAGGCCTGATTAACCATGTGGCCCCGGCACCCGGATGGCTTCCTTTCGTTGGACTTTCCAACCCCGTCAGGAACTGTAGATGACTTTTCAGCGGCTCAAACGGCGACATCCACTCGTTCATCTTTACGACTTGGCGAAAGTCGTCCGTCTCCGGACGCCACGCTTCGAACGGTACTCCGTTGGGGAGATAGACGCACCCCATGCGGACCGGTGGCTTCGCGGCGGCGGCTGCTCGCGCAGACCTTGGCTGCATCACGTCCAAGAGCGGTAGTCCGAGCACGGCACCGGCGGTGCCGCGCAGAAATGTACGTCGAGATAGGTGCCAATTCTTCAAGCGTTCGATCCTCTTCGTACTTGACTACGGATTCTTTCGGTACCGGAACGGTTCGCTCACAACAATCGCGCGCACGAGCGTCTGGGCACCGAATCGGTCCTGCTCAAGTTGATCCAGTATACCTTCAACAGTCCGTTCGTCGGGAAACTTTAGTTCGCGGCCCAATGCGTACGACAGCAAACGCCTGGTCAGGTGGCGCACAAACGCCTGGCCCTTGTGATCGACGAGGTAGCGCTTCAGATCGTCAACGCCATCGAGCGTCTGGCCGTTGAATAACGTCGTTTGCGTGTCCTGCTTCTCCGTTCGCCACCGGCCCACCGCATCGAACTGTTCCAAGGCCAGACCGTAGGGATCCATTCGGCTATGGCAACCGGCGCACGCCTCCTGACTCCGGTGCGCCTCTAGCAATTGGCGCAACGTCGAGGCGTCCGACTCGGTTGGTTCTTCAAGCGGCGGGACGTTGGGAGGCGGCGGCGGAGGCGGCTCGCCCAACAACACGTCCAGCACCCATTTACCTCGGAACACCGGACTCGTGCGGCGCGGCGATGATGATACTGTCAGCGTTGCCGCTTGCGTCAACAGACCGCCGCGCGGGGAATTGTTCAACGGAACTTCTCGCCATTCCGGGCCGTTCACATTTTCCATCCCATAGTGTTCAGCCAGTTCACCATTCACGAAGATAGATTCGCTATCGAGAAGCGACATCAATGATCGGTTCATTCGGACCGTGGCACCGAACGTCTTCGCGCTTTCCAGGCGCATCGCCATTAGCAACGAGTCCGAGGCTTCCGGAAACCGGTCCGCGTCCGGGCGGATGGTGTCGCCCAATCCTTCGGTGCGCAACCATTGCATTACGAATCGCTCGAAGAACCGCGCAGCTCTTGGATCGGACAACATTCGTTCGGTGTGTTCCAGCAGCACACGTTCGTCGCTTAGGTCGCCGCGCATACCGGCTTCACGTAGGGCGTCATCCGGCATACTCGACCACAAGAAGTACGAGAGACGGCTTGCCATTGCCATACTCGCGACCGGCTCGATCTCCTCCGAATCCACGTGTTCTTCCATGCGGTAGAGAAACGAGGGCGCAGCCAGTGCCGCCGCGACGGGGCGCTGCAATGCGACGTCGAACGGGATACCCGAAGCGATGTTCGTTTCGAACAGTTGCGTATAACGGCTTAGCTTTGAAGCCGTCGGCGCGCGTCGAAACGCGCGTTGGAGAAACCGCTCAACCACTTGCGCACCGGCCGCCTCTGCCGTAATAAAACCTTCCGGCGGCGGCGTTTCCATGCCGGTCACCCATCGAAACGATGGCTCTTGTGTCATCGCGAGTTTGTCACGACCGGTAACCTCGGCCATCACATCATCTTGCGTCCCGTCCGGGAAGAAGAGAAACTCGCGTAATTCCGATTTGCCGCGCCGCGCGTTCGCGTTATTTCGTTGCCGGGCACGATATCCAATTTTTAACGCATGATCGTCCGCGTCCGCGCGCGACAGATTCGTCCGGCTTGCCAAGAACGCACCGTCGTAAAACAGCGCTGCTCGCCCGTCCAATACCGAAAGTCCGATCCAACGTGGTTCCTCGAAATCGAACTCCACGTCATCGGCCCGTAACTCACGTCCACGTTGGATCCGGTACGTGATTCCACCCCTTTCAAACACCAACTCTTTCGAACCTCGGCTGAACGACATCTTGGGCGGTGATCGCAAGAAGAGTCGACGCGGTGTACCTACAACGCGCGCCAGCACCGTGAAATCCCCGTCGCCGGTGTCGTACGCTGCCGCTTGCTCTGGCGGAATCACATATTCAGCCGACTCCACAGGCGGCGGTGTTGAGGGACGCGCGACGAGTAAGCGGTCCAGTGCAACATCGTCTTTCCATACCGCGCGGACCGTTTCATCCGCGGCCTCAAGCGCTCGCTCAAACCAGAGCGGCTCAACCCTTAACGTGTTCGCATCGTTATCGAACCCATCGCCAATGGTTTGATCGGGGGGAAGGATGTGTCCTGGGTCTGCATCGATACCAAACAAATCCTGAACGGTGTACGTGTACTCCCACCGCGTCAGCCGTCGCGGTGGCACAAAACCCGGATCCCGCGGAATTTGGTCGACATCAACGTTCGCCAGCGTTCGCTCGATCCAGCCCACAACTAATTCACGATCCGAATCCCGCAGTGGCGGCGCATCCTTCGGCGGCATAACGCCACGCTGAAGCATGTCGAGCGCTTTCGTGTACTTGGCGCGATGTTTCCAGACGTCGATCTCCCCTCCAAGATAGGCGAAGACAAGCCCAGCATTTGCAACAGTGTCGCTATGGCATTTCGAACATCGCTGTTTGACGAGTTGGACGGCGCGCCGAGTGATCTTGTCGCCTTCCGCGTCCTCCTGTGCGAAAACAGGCGAAACGGAAACGAATTGGAATAAGGTCACCGAACACGTGGCGATGGTGAAGAACCGAACGTTAATCGTTCTGAGCACAATGTGTCCTTCGTCTGTTTCTTCGTCTCAGGCATCGACGCATTACGATTCAAGCATATCCGCCACGAATAACCGCGTCAATCGGTGCGACGAATTTCAGCTATACTGATATTCGTCCTCAAATCTGGAGCGTGAATCGTGAGAAGGCGAATAGTTTTTGGTTGGGCCGCATGCACCGTTGCCGCGATCGTTGCATCGGCTGCCGACGGAACAGCACGCCGCCCCCCGGATGTGAGGCAGGTGGTGGGCAGTACGGCGTTTCAAATCTGGTACCCTGATCGGGAAGATGCCACAACCTTCCAATTTGACCACGACGTCCTCGTCAACGGCAATACACTCGCTGCTGGTGAGTACACGTTGAAACTGTTTGAACTAAATGACAAAAGCATTCGCGTTGCCTTTTCCGACACCTTGCAGGCAGTAACGCTTGAGTTTGCCGTTCGATCTGAAGAGAGCGCCGAAGCAGAGCGATTACGGATCGCGTTTACGGACGTCGTTGAAGGCGTGGAACCCGCCGCGATCAATGACAAACTTCCACCCAAACCGTCAACAGCTACCATCATGATCGAATGGGCGGGCCGCGAAGCCTACATGCACTTCGTAATGACGGGCCTATGTCGCAGATCGACACCCGCGCCCGACATCCCAGCGCGATTCGCCGAACCGTGGTCCATCGTCCAGGCTTCGTTGGCCGCGCTCCTCGACGAAGACGTGGAGAACCATATCGTGCGCTTCGCTGACGACCTCAAGTCAGAGTTGGTCTTCGGCAAGAACGTCGAAGCGCACGCACGATTTTTGGACCAGTCCAAAACAAGGGGAGTTCTCGAAGGCGCCTTGCTCGCACTTGACGGCCTTGAATGGCACGAAAGAGAAGATACGGTCGTCTTCACGGGCATTGTCGTTCATGCGGCCACGCACTCAATGCCGTTCACGTACGAAGTGGAACGTCGCGGCAACGAATGGAAGGTGACTCGGCTGGGGCTTGAGTGAGCACTAGCCACGCACGAGTCAAACCGACGACCTTGGATGTTAAGCCACCCGAGGCAGACTTCAACTGTCATTAATGGCGCGTGACTCGAATCACTTTCCTGTGAAGGCAGGCGCGCGCTTTTCGACGAAATGGGCGACACCCTCCTTGAAATCATCGCACTTCAAGCTCGCGAACATTTCGTCATTGGCGACCAGAATCGCGTCTTGAAGTGTTTGAAATTGCGCGTTGTAGATCTGTTCCTTCATGATCCGCGTTGATCGAGGCGATACCATCTTGGCCATTTCCGTGGCGTAGGCGTTCACGTCCTCCATGAATGAATCTGCCGGGTAGACCTGATTCACGAGTCCGATTCGAAGTGCTTCGTCGGCCAAAACCACGCGAGCCGAAAGCGTCAAGTCCAATGCACTGGGCAATCCGACGATACGTTGCAGGGTCCAACTGATTCCGTGTTCGGCGATCAGGCCGCGCCTCGAAAATGCAGTGGTGAACTTTGCCTTATCCGACGCGAAACGGATATCGCAGTACAACGACATCACGAAGCCCAATCCAGCGGCTGCGCCATTGATCGCGCCGATGATCGGTTTCTGAATCGAAGGGAAATATGAATATTTTTCTGTAAAGTCTGGCCGAATGCCTTCGCGCCGGGGCGTATCGCCTTTCATTCGTTCTCTGGATTCTTCGAGTGTTGGTTCCTTGGTGCTGCTCGCGGTCGAACTCAATCCGCCCATATCTGCGCCTGCGCAGAAGCCACGACCAGCACCCGTCAGAACAATGACGCGCGCGCCGGTGTCCGATTCCGCCGCATACATGGCGTGTCGAACCTCATCTTCCATCGTGCCGGTCCAGGCATTCAATTTGTCAGGACGATTTAGCGTGATAGTTGCTATGCCGTTCGATACGTCATACAGAATTTGTTCATATGCCATGAGAAATCTCCTCTAGTTCAACGTCTACTAATCGGCGAGATGCATGAGTTAACCAGATACCGAATCCGAGTGCAATGCCGATAGAATGCAGCCAATATCATAATGGGGACACTTCACTTTACACTTGTTTACACTCGATTACAGAGTGATGCACAATCAGGCGGGCGCGAGAACTGAGCATGTTGCAGTATGCTTTCTGATCGGCCCCCGTCGTCGACATACCTCATGAATGACCTAACAGCTCTTGTGTTTGCAGAAAAGGAGAAAGCGATGTCCTTAGCACCAGAACAAACGATTCGGGAATACAAGCGGCATTACATCAATGGTGCTTGGCAAGACGCGACGAGCGACGATACGCTCGACGTGATCAATCCGACCACCGAAGAGATTATTGCGCGCATTCCTCAAGGGACGGCGGACGAAGCGACGCAAGCGGTCGAAGCAGCAAGGGCTGCCTTCGATAGTTGGTCGCAGACTCCACTCGCAGAGCGCACCGCGTTTTTGCGCAAGATTCATGAGAAGATGGCGGAACGATCGGATGAGATCGCGGAGATCATTTCGCAAGAAGTCGGCATGCCGCTCAACATGAGTAAGATCGTTCAGGCGGGCGGACCCATCCGAGAGCTGGCCGGATTTGCCGACATTGCAGACAACTATACATTCGAAGAGACCATCGGAAATTCGACCGTTGTCAAAGAACCGATCGGTGTCGTTTCATGTATCACGCCCTGGAACTTCCCGCTCAATCAAATCGTTGCAAAAATTGCGCCTGCACTCGCAGCCGGATGCACGGTCGTTCTCAAACCAACGGAGGTTGCGCCGATTAACGCGATCATCTTGGCTGAATGTATTCATGAAGTCGGATTGCCGAAGGGTGTGTTCAACCTCGTGAATGGGCTCGGCCCGGTCGTAGGGGAAGTGCTGGCCTCCCATCCGGATGTGGACATGGTTTCGTTCACGGGGTCCACCCGCGCGGGCAAGCGCGTTTCGGAACTTGCGGCGCAGTCGGTTAAGCGCGTCGCGCTCGAACTTGGCGGAAAATCGCCGAATGTCATTCTCGATGATGCCGATTTCAAGAAAGCGGTCAAGACAGGCGTCACGATGGCGTATTTCAATTCCGGCCAGACGTGTTCAGCGCACACTCGGATGCTCGTGCCTAAGGACAAGCAAGATGAGGCCATCGAAATTGCCAAGGCGGCAGCCGAAAAATTTTCAGTCGGTGATCCCTTTGACGAAGGCACCCGGCTCGGACCGTTGGTATCAGCAACCCAGCTCGAGCGCGTTCGCGAATACATCAAAAAAGGCGAGGAAGAAGGCGCAACGCTCGTCACCGGTGGCACCGAACTGCCCGAGGGCACCCCGAAGGGATACTTCGTAAAACCAACTATCTTCGCGAACGTGCGCAACGACATGACGATAGCGCAGGAAGAAATCTTCGGTCCAGTCTTGTCCATTATTCCGTACGAAGACGAAGAAGACGCGGTCCGCATCGCGAATGACACCATTTACGGGTTAGCCGGGGCCGTATGGTCAACGGATGAAGAGCGCGCGAAACGGGTCGCGCGCCGTATTCGCACTGGCCAAGTCGATATCAATGGCGGTCCCTACAACGTGAAGGCTCCGTTTGGCGGCTTCAAACAATCCGGCAACGGTCGCGAACATGGACGCTATGGGCTTGAGGAATTCCTACAGCCTAAGGCGATGCAATTCTAATCGAACATCTGCAACGCAAGGTTTCGACCGGTCGCGCTCCATCTCGAAATTGGAGCGCGACCTTTTTCATTAGTCTTTAGCCAAACGCAGAAAAACCGCCGTCGATCGGAATGGAAGCGCCAGTGATGTAATCGGATGCAGAACTCGCGAGAAACACCGCGATGCCTTCCAGATCTTTCGGCTCTCCCCAACGTCCAGTCGGTATCCGATCTTCGATGCGTTGGTGAAGTTCCGGCGACCCCTTCCGTGCCATTCTCGTCAGGTCCGTATCGATCCAACCGGGGAGAAAGCAGTTCACTTGAATGTTGTCCTTGGCCCATGCGACCGCGGTCGATTTCGTGAGTTGCACCATGGCCCCTTTGCTTGCTGCGTATGCGGGTACCCACTCTGAACCAAAGACCGAATACATGGACCCGCAATTCAACACCTTACCGCCGCCCGCAGATTTGAGATGCGGATAGCAGGCTTTGCTGCACAAGAATGCGCTCGTCACATTGGTATCCATCACAGTATGCCAATCTTCCTCGGCCAGGTCTTCAGGACGATCACGTATCGTCGTTCCCGCGTTGTTCACAAGGATATCGAGATGGCCTAGCTCGCTAACCACCGCCTCAACAGCTTCGGTGATCGCTCCAGCGTCTGTCACATCAAGCGCGACCGGCATGGCTTCTACGCCAAGCGCTCGCAGCGTTTCGGCGGCCTGCTCGTTCACTTCCTTGTTGCGTCCCGCGACGGCGATGGAGGCACCGGCCTTTGCAAGACCGCACGCCATGCCCAGACCAATCCCTTTGTTACCGCCGGTAATCAAGGCCACTTTTTTATTCAGGGTAAACATCTACTTGCTCCTGCCTACGTCATAATTCGTGACTTCACTCAACGTTCGCATCACTATACCGAGTTGATACGTATCGTATCCCCATCAATCTTGCGCCTTCATGGAGTGTACCCAAATTTTATCTAATGCCAAAGCGTTGTGGAAAAGAAACTGTCTGGAGATGCGATTAGCAATTTGTAGTCGCCGTCTCAAAAAAATACTATTCAGCGATCTCAACTCTCGGGCGGTTTCCAAATGCAAAGTCAAGTCCACACTGAATATCAATCCAAACGAACGACGCACGAACAACTCATATCGGAGTTACGATCACCCATCAGCATCGCGACGGGGAATTGCGCGGCCAAGCCGTGTCAGTTTTTGCGGGCGTTGGGCGATCATGGCAGTCATCTCGCGGAGATATCGCTAACGCTCACGAATACATTCGAAGATCAGTATCCCATCTTCGCGCGCGATGGTGTCCGCATTCGATCCTGGTTCTTGGGTCCGTACGAACGAAATCTTCGACGCTCCCGTAATAACATCGAATATACCCCCATTCAGTTTCTGGACGGAAAGCGAATTCTAGATTCGGGGTCGGTGGATCCGGATGTCTACGTCGTCATGACCGGTCCGATGGACGACGAAGGTTATTTTAATCTCGGCATTACGTCCGGATTTGAGGGTGACTGGTTGCATCACTACGGCAAAGGATCTCAAACGCGCGTCGTCATTGAGGCCAACGCCAAAATGCCGCATATATTCGGCCTTGAAGCGCACGGCAGTCATCGCGTCCACATTTCTCAAGTCGACAACGTAATCGATATTGACGATCCGATGATGGAAATGCCGCGCCAGCCCCCGGACGAATCCGACATCGCGATCGCGGAGCGTGTAGGCGACCTCGTTGAAGACACGGCCACGGTCCAGTTTGGTATTGGCGCATTGCCTGATGCAGTGGCGGCCCGGCTCTCCGAAAAGAAAGAGTTGGGTATACACACGGAGATGTTTGGCGATGGTTGCATGGAACTCGTCGAGTCTGGCGCGGTCACCAACGAACACAAGCCGGAGCATACTGGCCAGTCTATCGCCACGTTCGCGTGGGGTACGGAGAATCTATACGAATGGATCGACCATAACGCGGCCCTGCGATTGTTGCCGGTCTGGGAAGTGAATAGTCCAATGGCGTTGGCCCGGCAGTATCGAATGACGTCCATCAATAGTGTGCTTCAAATGGATTTGCGTGGACAGGGAACGGCGCACTGTTTGAACGGTCGGGTCTTCAGCGGATTGGGCGGACACTTTGAACATACATTCGGCGCACAACTCTCGGATGGCGGCAAGAGCATTTTGTGTCTTCGAGCTGCTGCGAAAGTCGGTGGTAAGCTTGTGTCGAATATCTTGCCCTGTCTAGATCCCCGCACGGGTGTGACGACGCCTGAGTTTGTCGTTGATTGGGTTGTCAGCGAGTACGGCGCGGTTCAATTGAAATGGCTCGACGTGCAAGACCGCGCAAATGCGCTCCTCGAACTGGCCCACCCAGATTTCCGGGAAGACTTGGCACGTGAGATTCGGGATACGGACTTATTTTAGAACGCGGGAGACGCTGCATGATCAGAAAGCTCGGTCGCTCCACCTCGTTGCTGAATCGCTGCCGGATTCTCGTAGTTGGTATGTTGATGGCTTTGTTGGCCGGCTGCCCGCCGGTTTCGCACTCCCCGAAAGTCATCCCTGGTGAATGGGCATTTAGTATTTTCGATTCGAATGGTATGCCGGTTATTCATGACCCCGCCTCCATTATTCTTATAGAGGATGGCACGACGAATACGGATCCTCCCAATCGCGTACTCACGTTTACCGGGACGGCCACGTGGATGCAAGACGGTGAAACGTTCTTCCTGCAGCACATCAAGGATGGAAGTGAAACCGAGTACACGGGCACCGTGTTCGCGCCAACGTACATGGAGGGTTCGCTTCATCAGACCGTCGGCGGATCGTTCGTGGGGTCGTGGACGGCGACGTTCGTGACCCGATGAAGCGTGGTCGCGTCACGAACACGTTAGGCAGAGCGCGCAGCGGCCTTTAGTTTTTTGGGAACACTCCAGAAATAGTGACTAGAAATTGTACCCGAATCCGCACAAACTGAAGCTATTGCACCATGGCTGCGATAAAGAGTTGCTGCGGAGCCGTTGAATTCCGCTCTAGTAAAGAAGGATTCGTAATGCGAATTATCCAGAAGGTCTTCCTCGCATTGGTTTGCGCGGTCTCCGCCTACGGTGCCGAAGAGACACGACCAAATATTGTTCTAATATTTGCTGACGACCTCGGCTACTGCGACAGCGAACTTTATGGGTGTGACCTCGTCCCGACGCCGAATATAAAACGAATCGCCGACGAAGGCGTTTTGTTTACCGCTGGCTATGTGACCAGTCCCGTATGTTCTCCTTCCCGCGCAGCTCTCCTTACGGGTCGTTATCAACAACGATTCGGCCACGAATTCTTGCCGTCCAATGACACGTATGGTTTCCCTGTGGGCGAAAAGACGTTGGCCGATGCATTGCAATCGGCAGGCTATATTACAGGGATGGTGGGCAAGTGGCATTTGGGTGTTCGAGAGGAGTTCCATCCGATGAAGCGAGGGTTTGATGAATACTTCGGCGTAATCGGTTGGGGAAGCGACTATCTCGATCTGACCCGCGACGATGTGAAGCGAATCATTCCGGCCTACGAACAGGAACGAATCACAAATGGGGAAGAAATCCCGGCGTGGAACCGAGATGGCGTCAAGGCTGTCGTACGGGGAATCGAGCCTGTCGACGAGGACGAGTATTTAACGGATGCACTTTCGCGGGAATCGGTCGCGTTTATCAACAGGCATAAGAGTCAACCGTTCTTCCTGTACGTTCCGTATACCGCCGTTCATCAGCCGCTTCAGGTAACGCAAGAGTATTATGATCGCTTTCCCGATATTGAAGACGAAAGCACGCGCATCTATGCCGCCATGACGTCTTCCATGGATGATGGAATCGGAACCATATTGGATGCGTTGGAAGACAACGATCTTGATGACAATACGTTGGTGATCTTTCTCAGCGACAACGGAGCGGGCGTCGCCGACTACTGCAGCAACAAGCCTCTTCGGCTGGGTAAACAAACGCTGTTTGAGGGCGGTGTTCGAGTGCCGTTCACCATGAAATGGCCTGCAAGAATCGCTGCAGGGACAACGTATGAGCACCCTGTAAGTTCGCTGGACATTTTCCCGACCGCTATGGCCGCATCTGGTAGTAAACCGTCCGCAACTCAATCGGGAGACGGCGTGGACCTGATGCGATTCCTGGACAAATCGAACGCTGATCGACCGCATGAGGAGTTGTTCTGGCGGAGTGGTCCCAACTGGGCTGTTCGATCGGGGCATTGGAAACTCATCAATGCCGGGGGCCAAGACTGGCTGTACGATCTGTCTGTCGATATCGGCGAGAAAACAAACGTGGCGACGGATCACCCTGAAGTCGTAAAGAAGATTAAGTCGAGCTACGACCAGTGGAATAGCGAAATGATCGATCCGCTCTGGCCGCCTATCGGCGTTAAGTCCATGCCCGATTTTTATATTGACGGTGTAGAAGTCGAGTGGCCTGTCTAGGCACCGGCTGAGTACCCACGTCTTCGTTAGCATATTCAGATGCACTCAAATACTTAGGACTTGCGATTGATGAACAAGAACCAATACTCAAAGCTTCGAGCCCGACAATTCGTCGTCCTCGCTCTTGCGCTTGTGATTGCCGCCACAACTGCGCAAGCCGCCAACACTCGACCAAACATCATCCTTATCATGTCGGACGATACGGGTTACGAAGTGTTTGGGGCGTATGGTTCGAAGCAATACCGAACACCGCGCATTGACGAATTGGCCAAAACGGGAATGCGGTTCAATCATTGTTATTCGCAACCGGTTTGTTGCCCGAGCCGAATCAAGATCATGACGGGCAAGTCGAATGTCCGCAACTATGTCTTTTGGGACATGCTCGATCCCAACGAAAAGACGTTTGGTCATATGATGAAGGACGCTGGGTACTCGACGTTTGTCGGGGGCAAGTGGCAGTTGTACGGAGAGGGCACATTTGCACCCGAGCTCAAGGGTAAAGGCGTGCTCCCCGAGGACGCGGGCTTTGATGAACACTGTTGTTGGCAGGTGGAATCGAGTCCCAGCCGCTATTGGAAGCCAGAATTCAGAATCAATGGCCAGATCAAAGCGTTTCCTGACGAGGACGCATTCGGCCCGGCCATCGTTACGGATCACATTTGCGATTTCATCGATCGGAACAAAGAGCAACCCTTCTTTATCTACTATCCGATGATGCTCACGCACGGCCCCTTCGTTACCACACCGGATAGCGCTGACCCCTCATCCACATCAAGTCAGCAGAATTACGAGGACATGGTGGCCTACATGGATAGAGTGGTCGGCCGGATCGTGGATACGCTTGATGAAGCGGGTGTGCGGGAAAACACGCTCATCCTGTTTACGGGGGACAACGGAACGCCTGGCGGAAAAAAGGGGGGCATCAAGTCTGAACTGAACGGTGTGATGATCGAAGGGGGTAAAAGCGAGACAACTGATGCTGGAACGCGCGTCGCTCTGGTCGCCAATATGCCGGGAACGGTCCCTGCAGGAAAAGTCAGCGATGACCTCGTCGATTTCAGCGACATGATGCCGACGATCGCCGATATGACGGGCGCGAAATTACCAGCGGGAGAAGTGCTTGATGGCGTCAGCTTCGCCCCGCAACTCCGCGGGAAAAAAGGAACGCCCCGGGAGTGGATCTACTCCTACTATGAACCGGTGCCCAGCGCGGACTCCACGCCGACGATCTTTGCGCGTGACCAAAGATGGAAGCTCTACAACGATGGCCGACTGTTCGACATCAGCAATGATGTACTTGAGAAACATCCGATTTCGGACGGCGGCCCGGCGCGGGAGAAACTGCGGGCTGCGCTCGATTCAATGCCATCTGAAGGAGTGAAGATTTACCGTCCCAAAATTGACGACCCTCGGCTCAGGACACCGAAGAAGGACTGACGGACTTGAACATTTCAACCAACGGCCCGGCGACCGTAAGGCAAATTTGGATGACGCGGCAGATTAGATTCGGCGCTTCGATGGCGCTATTGAAGATCGCGATGGTCGTGATTCATGCGGCTATGTCGTTCAAGGCTGCTGCCGAAACAGAACAAACGCGCCCCAATATTCTCTGGATCTACATCGACGATCAGGACCCCCGGTACGGTTGTTACGGTGAGGAACTGGTCAACACGCCCAACATCGATGCCTTGGCTGCCGCGGGTGTTTTGTTCGAACGAACCTACGTCCCCGTTCCCGTTTGCGCCCCGTCGAGGTCGGCGCTGATTACGGGCAGCTACCCCATTCGTCTTGGAACGCACAACATGCGATCCAGTCGCGATCCCTCCGCACCTATCTATCTGCCCGATGGTCTTGAGACCCTCCCCGAACTCTTTCGTCACGCTGGCTATGAAACGTTTAACCACGGAAAAGACGACTACAATTTCGTGTACGACCGTTCAGAACTGTATTCGTTGGGTGTTGTTCCGGGGATGGTCAACGCCGTCAACTGGAAAGGTCTTCGCGGCGAGGGTGACTGGAAAGACGTGCCGAAGGGCACACCGTTCTTTGCGCAGATTCAACCGTCGGGCGGAAAGAGCGCCAGTAGAATTGCGGAAGAATTGGCCGCCATTGGTGTCACAATGGTCGACGCTGCAGACGTAACCGTACCGCCGCAATACCCCGACATCCCATTGGTGCGCGAAAAGATTGCAGAGCACCTCAACACGATGCAGCGGACAGATTATGAAGTGGGCCAGTTGCTCGATCGGTTGAAAGCCGATGGCCTGTGGGAAAACACCATCATTTTCTTGTTCAGCGACCATGGTTCTGACATGCCGAGGTCCAAGGAATTCTGTTACGAAGAAGGCTTGCGCGTTCCGTTGATCATTGCTGCACCGGGAATGGAAGATATCGTAAAGCCGGGAACTGTCCGCACAGACATTACGGCGCTGTTGGATGTGACCGCGACATCGTTGGCGTTGGCCGGTCTGGAAACGCCCGGGTATATGGTCTCCAAGAATCTGTTTGCTGATGATTACAGGCGCGACTATGTTTACAGCTCTCGGGATCGGTGCAGCTGGACTATCGATCGCATTCGATCAGTTCGTGGTGATCGCTATCATTACATCCGCAACTTTATGACGGATCGCCCGCTAATGCAGAACAACTATCGAACCCCTTTCCCCATATCGATGAAAATCGAAGCGATGTTTGAGAACGGAGAGCTCACGCCCGCTCAAGCGTTACCCTACGGAAAGCGCCCGCCGGAAGAGCTTTACGACATGGGACACGATCCCCACCAAACGAAGAACCTCGCGAACGACCCCGGACATGCAAAGGTCTTGGAACGAATGCGGGGCGCGCTGGCCACGTGGATAGACGATACCGGCGACCGAGGTCAGTTTCCGGAATCACGGGCCGCGCTGCAAGCTGTCAAAAACCGGATGGGCGATTACGCCGTTGGCCCTGAGTTTGAAGGGCTCAGCGCAACCAACCCTGTCGTGAAGGGGAAGTAGTAATGAGATCACGACAGCAAGACCGAGGCGTTGGGACGGCGTGGGCATTGACGTTGGTGCTATCAGTGTTTATCGCGTCGGCTGGTTTCGCGCAAGGCGAATCGTCACCTGGCTATCCGACCCAAGTGTTCTGGGGCGATACGCACGTTCACACCCAGTTGTCGGGTGATGCGTTTGCAATGGGCACTCGGCTGACGTCGGAAGATGCGTATCGTTTCGCCAAAGGTGAAAAAGTACGCGCCACGGGCGGCTTGGAAGTTCAACTGCGCCGGCCGCTGGATTTTCTGTTGGTGGCGGACCATGCCGAAAACCTGGGGGTTTTGCCCCGGCTTGTGGCAGGCGATGATTCGATACCGGAAAGCGAAGTTAGTCAGCGGTGGAGAAAGGTCCTTACTGAATTGCCGTTGATACGCGATATGCTCAACGCGGAAACGTTCGAGGAATTCAAGCGGGGCGACCTGGCAACGGGCAAGGCAAAGGCCGCGCATGGAGTTGATTACGGCCTTAGCGAATCGTTTCAACGATCGGTTTGGGAGGAAGTCATCGCGGTCGCGGAGAAGCACAACGATCCCGGCACGTTCACGGCGTTTATTGGCTATGAATGGAGCGCAAGAGATGATGCCATGATCCACCGGAATGTCCTTTTTGCGGACGGTTCGGATCTGACCAGTAAGGTGATTCCGTTCTCGAATTTCGATAGTCACAATGTCGAGGATCTGTGGGCGTATTTAGATGACTACGAAGAACGGTTCGGTGGCGATGTGCTCTCCATTCCCCATAACGGCAATCTGAGTCGGGGCGGGATGTTCGCGCTGAGCACATTCCTTGACGAGCCGTTAACCGATGCATACGTGAAGAACCGTGCGCGCTGGGAACCGATTTACGAGGTAACTCAAATAAAGGGTGATGGCGAAGCACACCCGCTGCTCTCCCCAGACGATGCGTTCGCGGACTTTGAAACTTGGCCGCCGAAAAACTGGAGTCTTGTCGTAGGGAACTACACGCCCAAAGGAAAAAAGGGCGCGAAGAATTCGAAGCCAGCAAAAGGCGTAGACTCCGACAAAAACGGCAAAAACGAAAAGACGTCTACGGAAATTATTCAGGAGAAACGATCATCTTATGCTCGATCCGCTCTAAAAATGGGATTGGATTTGGAAGCGAAACTAGGAACCAACCCTTTCAAGTTTGGGATGATCGGCAGCACCGATTCTCACACGGCGCTCGCAACGGCGGACGAAGATCTCTTTTGGGGCAAAATGAGCTCGAATGAACCCAGTCGTTACCGATCAGCGGACCAATGGTTCTATAGCAGCTCGGGTTACGCGGCGGTCTGGGCAAACGAAAACACACGGGCGTCGCTCTTCGAAGCACTGGAACGGAAAGAGACTTACGCGACCACGGGCCCGCGCATGGCTGTGCGATTCTTTGGTGGGTGGGACTACGAATCGACAGATGTCGACTCGTCGAAACTCGCTCAAGTTGGATATGAAAAGGGGGTCCCGATGGGCGGCGACCTCGCCCACGCACCTGATGACAAGGCCCCGCGCTTCCTCATTTGGGCGATTAAGGATCCGGAAGGTGGGAATCTGGATCGTATACAAGTCATCAAGGGTTGGCGGAATCAAAGCGGCAAACTCCATGAAAAAATCTATAACGTAGCGCTGTCGGATGGACGGAAAGTTGACCAGCATGGCAAGGCAGACCCCGTTGGCAACACCGTCGACGTTGCTGATGCCTCGTACCGCAACAGCATCGGGGATGTAGAACTGGCGACCATTTGGCAGGACCCGGACTTCGATAGTAATGACCACGCTTTCTACTATGTTCGCGTCCTAGAGATTCCTACACCACGGTGGACAACGTATGACGCAAAACTCTTTGCGTTAGGAGCGTTGCCCGAGGAGATTCCCACAGCTGTTCAAGAACGCGCGTATACTTCCCCAATTTGGTATACCCCTGGACCGTAAGATGATCACTGATGATTAAAAACCTAAATCTTTTAACTTTGCTAATGGGGTTTGCAACCATGCCTGCTATGGAAACAGAAACGCTTCACGATTCCTCCGTGCTGTTATTGCCAGGCGACGGGAAGGATTAGCAGAACATGATCAGCGCAACTGCCGATAGAACGAACTGTTCAGTCTCGCTGAAGAGTCTTTGCGCTCTCGCGACGATGGGGCTCTCGGCGATTTCCGCTTCGTCACAATCCATCACGCTTTCGGAGCAGGAATTTTTCGAATCGCGTATTCGACCGGCGCTGGTCCAGAACTGTTACTCATGCCATGGCGGCGATCCGGAAGAACTAAAGTCCAAGCTCTACCTCACGTATCGCGATGGCGTTCGCAACGGTGGCGAACGTGGTCCCGCGATTGTTCCAGGCGATCCCGACTCGAGCATTCTGATCAAAGCGTTGCGGTATCGCGATGCTGATTTGCAAATGCCGCCGACGGGTCAGTTGGCGCCGAAGACGATCGCGGATTTCGAGGCGTGGGTACGTATGGGTGCGCCCGATCCCCGTGTTGACGTTCCCTCAACTGAAGAACTCCAAGCCGAGACCTCGTGGGATACCATCATCGAAAAGCGCAAGCAGTGGTGGAGCTTTCAACCGATTCGCGATTTAGCGCCGCCCGCGAATGCAAAGCATCCAGTCGATGCGTTTATCCGCGCCAGTCTAGAAGAGGCCGGACTCGCGCCGGCGCCCCGGGCCACGGATTCGGATTTCCTTCGCCGCCTCTATTTTGTCTTGATCGGATTACCGCCAACTCCCGCGGAGATGGATGCGTTCTTACAGCAAGCAGCGCGCAATCACACGGAGGCAGTCGAACAAACAATCGATCGGTTGCTGGCGTCGCCGCATTTCGGTGAGCGGTGGGCGCGGCATTGGATGGACTGGATTCGATACACGGAGACGCATGGAAACGAAAACGACCCGGCCATCCCCCACGCTTGGCGTTATCGAGACTATCTAATCCGCGCACTGAACGACGATATCCCGTTTGACCAATTGGTTCGCGAACACTTGGCCGGAGACCTTCTCGATGAACCGCGCATCAATTCCGAGTTGGGCGTCAACGAATCGACGCTTGGAACCGCGCAGTATCGGTTCGTTCAACACGGCTACAGTCCGACTGACGCGCATGAGGAACAAACGCGGTTTGTCGAAAACCAGGTCGACGTGATCACGAAAGGATTTATGGGGGTCACCGTATCGTGCGCGCGTTGCCATAACCACAAGTTCGACCCTATTAGTCAAAAGGACTACTACGCGCTTTACGGGGTCATGGCGAGTACACGGCCCGCGACGATCACGGTCGATGACCCCGACCGCTTAACCGCTCACCGAGATCAATTGAGTGAATTGAAGAACAACATCCGAAAACACCTCGCGTCGGAATGGCTCTCGGCCACCAGCACGTTGGCGGAAACGCTCCTCGACCCACCCAAACCTTGGCGCATCCTCTTTCAACAGCCGCTCGACGAAATGCATCCACTGTACGTCTGGCAACAAATGCGAAAGATGGAAGACCGTGACTTCATCAAGGAGTGGTACAAGCATTCCATGAACTGGGAGCGCAGCGCCTCGGCGTTGGAAACGCGAAACGAACGTGATTACCTGATCCGATGGGACTTGAGCACCGACGATGCCGCGCAATGGTTCCGTCACGGTAACGGATTGCTTCAAGAGCGCAGTCCCGCGGGCGAGTTCAATGTAATGGTCGACGGAGAACAAATCGTCGGGGGGATATATCCAGGCGGCGTGTACTCGCACGGCCTGTCCTCGAAACACAGTGCAGTATTTGCGTCGCCTCGATTCGAAATGCAAGGGACAAATCTCTACGCCCGCATCATTGGAGGCGGGGGTGCCGTGTACCGTTACACGCTCCACAATTATCCTCAGATGTTGCAACTCTATCCGGGCGAGCGTTTGAGCGATGAAGCGTGGCGCTGGCAACGCTTCGATACGGCGTACTGGGAAGGGGACTCAGCACATATTGAAATTAGCACCGCCCGCGACCAGCCGATGCATCCACGATCAAATGAACGATCGTGGTTTGGCATCACAGAAGTGGTACTCGCCGGAGAATCGCAGCCGCCCCCACACGACGAGTTGGCGGAATTTGTATCACCACTCTTTGAACAAGAGGGCAGGCCGAGCAACGCCGAAGAACTGGCGCAGCGGTACGCCAAAGCGTTAACCCAATCCGTTGAAGCGTGGCGCGACGGAACATTGACGAACAACCAAGCGAGGTTTCTCAACGCATTCGTAAGTGTCGAGCTATTGCCGAATGCACTGGATGAACTTGAGACGGTCCGGCCCCTGGTTGAGGCATACCGGGAGCTTGAAGCACAGGTACCGGTGCCCATTCGTGCACCCGGCATTTTGCAGGATGACCCCATTGATCAACCGTTGTTCACGCGGGGCAATCATCGAGCGCCGGAAGATCGCGTAGCCCGCCGTTTTCTCGAAGCCATCGATTCCACACCGTACGGCGACGATGGCCTCGACCGGCTTGAATTGGCCGAGGACATCCTCCGCGAAGACAATCCGCTAACCCCGCGCGTCATCGTAAACCGGCTTTGGAGCTATGTCTTCGGCCGCGGCATCGTTGCGACCTGCGATAATTTCGGTGCCCTCGGCGAAACGCCCACACATCCCGAGCTGTTGGATTATCTTGCGGCGGAATTCGTGCAAGACGACTGGTCAATTAAAGAGATGATCCGTCCTCTCGTGACCTCGGAAACATTCGCACAGTCGTCCGCCGAGTCCCCAGAAGCGCGTGAAACCGACCCCGACAACCGTCTCGTGTCGCACGCGAACGTGCGCCGGTTAGAAGCCGAATCGATTCGTGATTCTATTTTGTACACCGCGGGACGGCTCGACGAGCGTATGTACGGCCGGCCGACCTCATCGTACGTAGGCCGGCGAAGCGTGTATCTGGAAGTCCAGCGAAATAGTCTGGAGCCTTTGCTCGCCGTGTTTGATGCGCCGGTACCGATTACGACACAAGGCCGACGTATTGCCACCAATGTACCAGCGCAATCATTGATGTTGATGAATGACGAATTGGTTGCCGATCTTGCGCTCTCGCTGTCGCGCCGAGTGTTAGACGATCCAACCCTGAAGGACGATCGCGCGCGCGTTGATCGCCTATTCCAAATCGCGCTATCCCGACCCGCGCGCGATGTCGAGATCACACAGGCACTGGCGTTTCTGCAAGCGATTCGAGATGATCACAAGACCAATGCTCAAGCCGAAAATGAGGCGTGGCGGGATCAATTGAAAACGTTGGAGCACGATGCCCGCGAGCTTCGCGCAGATTTGGATAAGCGGTGGAATTATACGATGGACCAACTCGCCATAGAGGGCATACCAACCGAGGACAAAGGGAAGGCCTACATGGTTCGGAGAGTAAGTAACGAGTTGGCTGCAGCGGAAAGGAACATAAGTCAATTTCACCGCCGTCTCGGCGAACCAAATCCATGGCCGGAATTGGCGCATTCCATTTTCAATTTCAAAGAGTTCATCTACATCCGGTAAGGAGCGCACCCATATTGACCCCAAACACAGAACGGATGATTTCCCGGCGCGAAATGTTGACCAAAACCTCAACAGGGTTTGGCGCACTCGCGTTGGCTGCGCTGCAATCGAAGGCTAGCGTGCAGTTGCCGCATCGATCGCCCAAGGCAAAGCACGTCATTTTCTGCTACATGTCTGGTGGCGTCTCTCACGTCGACTCGTTCGACCCGAAACCGCGTCTCCGACAAGATCACGGCAAACCGATGCCGATGCGCGTGGAGCGGACGCAATTCAATCAGAACGGAAATATCTTTGGATCACCGTTCGAATTTAAGCAATACGGAGAGAGCGGTACTCCGGTAAGCAGTTTGTTTCCGCACGTCGCCACCTGCGTTGACGATATTGCTGTCGTCCGATCCATGACCAACAAATTCAACGAACACGGGCAGGCGAACTATTTCTTGCATACAGGGTTTGCATTTTTGGGCCATCCGAGCGCGGGCGCGTGGGCTGGTTACGGGCTCGGCAGCGAGAACGATAATCTGCCTGGATTCGTCGTACTGCAAAGCGGGGGCGCCGGCATTCCGATCGGCGGTGTTGGACTTTTCAGCAACGGTTTTTTGCCGGCGCAGCATCAGGGCACGATTATCGCCGCCGACCGCGAAAATGCGGTCCGAAACATTTCGCCGTTTGACCCAATTGATATTCAACGCGAACGCCTCGATTTTGTACAATCGTTGGATCGGAGTTTTGTCGATTCGCTAGACGGTAGCAACGAAATTGAAGCGGCCATCGAAAACTACGAGACCGCCTTCCGGATGCAGACAGCCGTCCCCGAACTGTGCGATATCCGAGGCGAATCCGAAGCGACTCGAAGGTTATATGCCCTGGATCATTCGAACAAACAGACGGCGGCGTATGGTCGGCAGTGTTTGCTGGCTCGACGACTGGTCGAACGCGGTGTGCGCTTCGTTGAATTGAGTTGCCTTCCGCAGAACGACAACGACGACCAATTCGGAAATCCTTGGGATCAACACGGCGCTTTGGAAGAGGGGCACAGCAACATGGCGATGCAGGTCGACCAACCGATTGCGGGTCTGCTCAAAGATCTCAAGGCGCGCGGCCTGCTCGATGAAACGCTTGTTGTGTGGGCAGGCGAGTTTGGGCGTACCCCTTTTTCGCAGAACGCGAAAGATTCGCACGGTCGCGATCACAACCCGTACGGCTTCTCTATCTGGCTCGCGGGAGGCGGGATCAAAGGCGGCACCATCTACGGCGCGACCGACGAATACGGCTACCACGTCGAGGATGGAAAGTGCGATGTCTACGACCTATGGGCGACGGTACTTCACCTGCTCGGCATGGAACACAAACGCCTGACCTATCGGCACGGCGGCCGGGATCTTCGTCTGACCGATGTCCATGGGCGTGTTATCGAAGACATCGTTTGAATACTGCGCGAGAGTAACGGATGAAGATTCTGAGCAAAATTTCGATCAGTAGAAACAGTGTGGAGTCACTTCAATAAACGCCGCCTGATTACGGCGACCGTGAAAGGAATGTCAATGATAAGACTCTTCTCAACGATCCACGCAACACCGATTCGCCTCACGTTTTCAATCGTTTGCGGATTGATGATCGCACCAGCATTTGCCGATCCGATGCACACGCCCACGAAGATGCCGATGGCGGGGGCCGAATCGGTCGGCATGTCGACCGAGGGCTTGAGTCGTATCGACGAAATGATGCAGGAACATATCGACGCCGGCCATATCCAGGGCGGGGCGACGATCGTGGCCCGGCGCGGCAAGGTCGTTCACTTCTCGACGCATGGAGAATTGGATGTGGAAAAGGGCCGTGCAATGGAGCCCGACGCGATTTATATTATGGCCTCCTCGGCAAAGCCCGTGATAGCTGTTGCCACGTTGATGCTGGTTGACGAAGGGCTGATAAGCCTGGATGATCCCATTTCGAAGTACATCCCCGAATTCGCCGACCTGAAAGTTGCGATCCCAATCGAACCGGCGGATGGGAATGTCAGTAAGACGAAGACCAAGGAAAAGGGTAAAGGCAAGAGTAAAGGCAAGAGTAAAGGCAAGAGTAAAGGCAAGAGTAAAGGCAAGGACGAGGAATGGACGCAGGAGGAAATCGACGAGTGGCTTGCGAAGAACGGCAATGAGTGGGGCAAGAAAGATGAAACCAAGCATCGTCTTGTGCCGCTCGACACGCCGCTGACCATTCACCATCTGCTCACGCACACGTCTGGTCTTACGGGTGGCGGACTCCAACGCACCAAGGACGATACGTTTGCCACGTATGTCCCCAAGCTCGCAGAGGCTCCGCTGAATTTCCAACCGGGTACGCGGTGGGTCTACGGGAATGTTGGTATCCATAGCGTGTTGCCACGCATCATCGAAATTGCCTCCGAGACCCCATTTTATGAATTTATGCGGGAACGCCTGTTCAATCCGCTGGAAATGAATGACTCGTATTTCCATGTGCCGAGCGACAAGGCATCGAAACGTGTCGTGCTGAAAGACTATGACGTCTCGAAAAAGGGAGGCGGCGGGCTTTGCAGTGCGGCCGAAGATTTTCTCCACTTCGAACAGATGCTACTCAACGGCGGTGAACTCTTTGGGCACCGGCTGCTTAGTCCTGAGACAGTGAAGATGATGAGCACCAATCAAGTCGGTGACCTCTTTGCGACCGCTGGCAAGGGCTCGAAGGCCCAAAAGGGGATGGGTTTCGGATACGCCGTCGCTGTTACGTTGGATCCAGAAACCGCCGGAAATGACCGCGGGAAAGGCGCCTTCGGATGGGGTGGCGCGGCCGGCACGGTGTCCTGGACGGACCCCGAAAACGAGTTGGTCGGCGTGCTCATGCTGCAGCAACCGCGCGGCGGCGGAAACTTTGGGGAAATTGTTCGAGGGGCGATCATCGAATAGTTACGACGAAACTCCTCGGGATAACACGCATTGGCGGTTACCGAGGGGATAGGCAATTGGAAGAACTGGCGAATCAAGTCGCATTGGATCGGTTGATCAAACGTGAGAGGAGCACGAAGGTGATTACGTCAAATACCCATTTGTGCGCGATGTTGCTCGTAGGACTCGCGACACTGGTTGCGCCCGTAGCGCTAGCTCAAGGTGATGATTCCGATGAGGCGCAGCCATCTCCAGCCGATAAATATGAAGCGCGATCGTTTACCGGTTCCAAAGACAACACGCTGCAGTATCGGTTGTTCATTCCCGAAGACTACAATCCGAAAGAGAAATACGCACTAGTCCTCTTTCACCACGGACGGGGCGGGATGGGCGATGACAACATGCGCCAACTCGAAGGCGCATGCGCTCGAGAGTGGGTTCTCCCCGAAGCACAGGCGAAGTATCCATGCTTCATCGTAGCGCCGCAGTTTTCGGAGGGAATTTCGATGAATGTGGACGACACATCAGCTTCCATGAAGGGATACGCCCATACCGTTCATGAAGTGCTCGACAGCCTTGAGAAAGAATTTTCGATTGACACCGATCGCGAATATGTGACCGGACTCTCCTTCGGCGGCGAATGTACGTGGGCGTCGCTCATGGCGCGTCCCGACCGATTCGCGGCAGCCGTCCCCATCTGCGCGACGGACGGCTATTCCGGCTACACCATCGAAGAACGCGCTAAGCGAGTCCGCAAACTTCCGATATGGATTTTCCACGGCGATGCCGATACGAAAGTACCCGTCGAGAGGTCGCAATATATGGTGAAGGAACTGATGATGGTGGGCGGGGCTCCGGAGTACACGGAATACCCAGGCGTCGATCACAACAGTTGGGACCCGACGTATCGCGATCCGAAGTTGGTGGCCTGGTTGTTCGCACAAAACCGTAAATTGAATGTCGTACTCGCTGTAGACCGCGATCTCGAAATTGAGGGAAAGTATCTAAACTTTCCGGTGAAAGAAGAGGCCAACAAGTGTGTTGTAAGCCTCGATATCAATGATGAAAAAGTACGGGAGTTCGTAATCAATCTTGCGCCAGACGAACCGGATTACTGGGTATACCTCGAGGTACAAGACTTCATCGGTAAGACCGGCTCGCTGAACATTTCCGGCATAAACGAGAACCAAGTCGAAGCCTTCAAGTCCGTTTACAGTGCCGATACGTTTCCCGGAGAAGAAGACTTGTACAAGGAAGAACTCCGCCCTCAATTCCACTTCTCATCCAAACGTGGGTGGAACAACGATCCCAATGGTCTTGTGTTTTACAAGGGCGAGTACCACTTGTTCTACCAACACAATCCGTTTGGATGGAATTGGGGAAACATGACGTGGGGACATGCCATCAGCACCGACCTCGTGCATTGGGTCGAACAAGGCGACAAGCTGCATCAAGACGAGTTAGGCCAAATGTGGTCGGGCTCGGGAGTGGTGGACTGGAACAACACAACCGGATTTCAGACGGGCGATGAACCACCGTTGGTTCTCATCTACACGAACGCCGGTGGTGAGAACGAATGGTCCAGCGGGAAGCCCTTTACACAAGGCATTGCCTACAGTAACGACCGCGGCCGGACGTGGACCAAGTACAGTGGGAATCCTGTTCTAGACCATGTAGAAAAAGGGAACCGTGATCCAAAGGTTCAGTGGTGGGAAGAAACCCAGGAATGGGTCATTGTTCTTTATCTGAGCTATCCAGACGTAGCCTTTTACACGTCAAGAGATCTCAAGAATTGGGAACTGCAGGGCACGATGGAATCTAACCACGAGTGCCCGGAGATGGTCGAATTGCCCATAGACGGCAATAAGAACAACACCAAGTGGGTCCACTACGCCGCCCACGGCAAGTATTACATCGGCGATTTCGACGGAAAGAGCTACACGAAGGATACCGAAGAACTCCGCTACAACTACGGCAACATGTTCTACGCCTCCCAAATGTTCAATGACATCCCCGAGGAGGATGGCCGATCAATCCAGATCGGCTGGGCTCGCGTAGAACTGCCGGAAATGCCGTTCAATCAGATGATGACTTTTCCCGTATCGCTCGACCTGCGCTCAACCGATGACGGGCTGCGCATGTTCGCCTATCCCGTCGAGGAAATCGAAAAGATCCGGGGCAAAAAGTACGCCTGGAAAGATGAACCGCTAAGGCCAGGTGAAAATCCGATCGAAGAGATAACGGGCAACCTCTTCGATATCGAAGCGAAAATAGCGTTAGGTGACGCAGATGAAGTGGGCCTCGTCATCAATGGTTTCCCGGTCGTGTACTCAGTGGATGCCCAGCGTCTAATCGGTGGTGAGGGCAAGGCAGGCGACGATTTCAGTTCGGGCGAAACTCAGGCGAAACTCGCGCCACAGGACGACACAATCACCCTCCGCATTCTCGTGGACCGCCCCTCGGTCGAAATATTCGCAAACGGAGGGCGCATCTACATGCCCATGCAGGCCGTACGCGATCTGAAGGACCAATCGCTCAGCATCTATTCGAAAGGCGGCAACGCGCACATCGAACAGCTAACCGTTTACGAGATGAAGCCCATTTGGGAAACTGCTGGCAATTGAGGCGGCGACAATCATGCCGAATAGATTCAGAGGACCTACCGCAATGACGTTTCTGCTGACTCGTCTACCACATGTTTCGCGCACGATGTGCATTGCTGCAGCTGTGCTTGCGGCGTCAAGTGGTGTGGCCGTTCCGAGTCCGCAATCAGCGGACCGGCCAAATATCATTCTCATTATGGCGGATGATCTGGGGTTCTCCGATCTTGGATGTTATGGATCGGAGATTCACACGCCGAATCTCGATGCATTGGCTAACGGCGGATTGCGATTCACGCAGTTTTACAATAACGCCAAGTGTGGACCTTCACGCGCTTCGCTCCTGACGGGCCTGTATCCTCGGCAAGTCTCGGAGTACCGTGCAACGGGTTATGTGTCAATCGCCCAGGTGCTTAAGGCCTCAGGCTATCGTACGCTGATAACGGGGAAAAGCAGTGGCTTGGCAGGGTTGCCGGTTGACCAGGGATTCGATCGTTCTTATGTGCTCAACGAAGGCTGTTGCAATTACTTCAATCCCGGATTGAAACGTGAGGGCGAAAACGAGCCTGGAAGAAAGTGGCCGAACGAACAGCGGGCCTGGGCGAGGGATGGCGAGGCGTTTCGACCGTACACGCCTGAGGACAAAAACTTTTACACGACCGACGCTTTTACCAATCAAGCCATCGAGTACTTGGAGAAGTACGGCGAGGACGAGAATCCCTTCTTCCTCTACCTGCCGTATACCGCCCCCCATTTTCCTCTTCATGCTTGGCCGGAAGATATCGCGAAGTATCGTGGGAAGTACAAGACGGGCTGGGACGCCGTTCGGCGGCAACGTTATGACCACATGGTCGAGTTGGGCTTAATAGACGAGCGTTGGAAAATGTCGAAACGCGATTCTCAGGTGACTGATTGGGAGGACGTGGAGGACAAGGATGGCGCAGATTTAGAGATGGCGGTCTACGCGGCCATGATCGATCGAATGGATCAGGGTATTGGGCGCATTATGGCGAAGGTGCGCGAACTCAATATTGAAGAGAATACGCTCGTGTTATTTCTTTCGGACAATGGTTCGTGTGCGGAGGACTACAGGGCATTCGAATCCACCAACAAAGATATTCCACCGGGACCGATGGAATCCTACCGCACTTTGGGTGTGGGTTGGGCCAATGCGAGCAATACGCCGTTCAGAAAGTACAAGTGGTGGAATCACGAGGGCGGCATGGCCACGCCACTCATCGCGTACTGGCCCAGCGTCATCAAAGAAGGCGGTCGCATTACGCATCAGGTCGGCCATCTCATGGATGTCATGGCCACGTGCCTCGAAATTGGCGACACGGACTACCCCGCCACTCGCAATGGCCACAATGTTCACCCGTTGAAGGGCAAGAGTCTGTTGCCCATCTTCCAGGGCAAGAAACGCGAGGGACACGAGGCGATCTTCTGGCAACATGGCGGCAGCTACGCCGTGCGGCAGGGGAAATGGAAACTCGTAAGCGCACACCCCAATCTGAGAACGGGCATCGATCACTTCCAACTTCAACATGAATGGGAAGCCGAAAAAGTGCCCTGGGAACTCTATGACATGGAATCTGATCGGACGGAACTGACGGACGTCGCAGAGCAACGCCCGGATAGGGTCCAAGAACTGGCAGAACTGTTTAGAGAATGGTGAAATCGCAACAGCAATTGGGATCTTCGCCTGATCGACGTCCATGGTCACGTAATCGAAAATATAGTTTGAAGTGAACTCCTCAAGAAAAGGAACGCGAGATGAATCAAATGTGCAAATTTTGGGTGATGGCGATATTGGCATCGAACCTGGGGATGTCGTCTAGTTGGGCCGTAGAGGACAAACCATCGCAGCCTGATCGCGACAGGTATCTTCTCCTCGATTCGCGTGTCGTCGCGAACATTGAAAACGCGAAGCTGGTGCTCGGCAACGTTCAAAAGTCTGAGAGCAATCCGCTCTTTGAAGAGGACAAGCCATGGGAGCAGCGCTTCGACAACCTCTACGCCAACGTCATCTACGACGAAGAGGAGAAAATCTTCAAATGCTGGTACAGCCCCTTTATCACGGACATTTCGTCCAAAGAGATGACCGTTGAACAGTGGAAAGAAACCAAATACAGACCGCCACATAACCGGGAAATGGCGATCTGCTACGCCACGTCGAAAGACGGGATTACTTGGGACAAGCCCGAGCTGGGAATCGTCGAGTTCGAGGGAAACAAAGCCAATAACATTCTGTGGCGCGGCACTGGCCCTGTAGACAAATCTAAAGAAGGACTCTGGTCAGGGCCTCACGGTACAGGGGTTTTCAAAGACCTCCGCGAGACCGATCCGAAACGCCGCTACAAGGCCATTCTAAAACACGGAATGCTCTCGGTCGCGTTTTCCGCTGACGGCATCCACTGGGGTCCAGCGATCAACTGCCCCGAAGCCGATAGCGCGGGCGACACGCACAACAACGCATTGTGGGCGCCAACGCTCGGAAAGTATGTGGGGATCACGCGTGAATGGGGGAAATCGGCTGACGGACCGAATGCAAAGTACGTTCGTCAGGTCGCATGGACCTCCAGCGATGATTTCGATAATTGGGAGAAGGTCCAGATCGTGATGCAGGGCGAGCAGTCAAACCGACAGACCTACGCAATGCCAATCTTTTATCATGGTGGTGTTTATCTTGGGCTTGTTGCCATTCACGATCAGGACGCCGACCGCGTGTGGACGGAATTAACTTGGAGTCCGGACACGAAAGACTGGCACCGCGTTTCGCCGGGAACGCCACTCATTTCGAATGATGGCGTGGAGGGCGATTACGACTGGGGCTGCGCGTACCCCGCCGCGTATCCCGTATTTCTTGACGATGAAATTCGATTGTACTACGGCGGTAGCGATGGTCTGCACACAAGCTGGCGCAACGGGTTTTTCTGTATGGCAACGTTGCGCCCCGACGGTTTCGCCGGGTACAAAGCGTCGGATGCAGCGAAGTCGGCAACGGTTACAACAACGCCAGTCTTTGACGGGAAAACTCAGCTTCGCGTTTCGGCGGATGTTGCAGACGGGGGCCAACTCGTCGTGCGCGTTCTGGGCGAAGGAAAAAAGGTGCTCGCCGAAAGTGAACCGTTGACAAGTACGGTATCGGATGCGGACGTGCGCTGGCGGAATAGCAATGCGCTGAACGCGATCGGCTCGAAACCAGCCCAACTTCAATTCGCGTTTCAGGACGCAACCGTGTATTCGTTTTCCCTGAAGGCCAGCGACAAAGATTAGCGCGAACTGCCGACACATATTTGGACAACACCAAACTCTTGGGTCTTACAACGCCCATTTGGAAATGGGCGCTACGTAGCTCCCAATTCCAAATGGGAGTTTGGGCTTGGTATACACCCTGGTGAATGTGATTCGGACGTCTCTTCGCAAGAATGATCTAGTATGCAGCCGCGTGAAGTGGGAGCAACATAATGAATGCGAAAACGACATGGGCATCGGCAATCGTCGTGCTGGGATTGAGCGCTTTGCCCGCATCGGCCCAGCCAGACAAAGCGCGCATGGTAGAACTCGTGGAGGCGCAGCGGGAATTTCGCGACGTTCTTCTGAGCGACCCGCATCGTCCTACTTACCATTTCGTGAATCCCGAGGGCCGCGGCATGCCATTCGATCCCAATGGTGCCATCTTTTGGGAGGGCAAATACCACCTCTGCTACATCTACCAAAGCGACAACCGAGTCGCTGAAGTCCCCACCGCCGCCGCCAAACGAAACATCGATCACTGGGGCCATGCCTCAAGCGTGGACCTCCTTCACTGGCGGTTTCACAAGCCGGCAGTGAGTCCGGGGAACCCCGACAAATCCATGTACAGCGGCAACGGTTTCATCAACAACAAGGGTGAGGCCACCATGATCTATCAAGGAATTGGGGCAGGAATCTGCATCGCCACAAGTGCTGAACCCGAACTGGATCATTGGACGAAGTTACCCTCGAATCCGGTCATCCCCGTTCCAGTAGCAGGGAGTTCGGAGGATAAGTTGTTCACCATGGGGGACCCGCACGGCTGGACAGAAAACGGCGTGCACCACGCCATAGTGGGCGGACGGACCGCCGCCCTGTTCAAGGCGAAGAACCTCGATGACTGGGAATACGTCGGTCCGTTTATGGCAAATGAAACGCCCGATGTCGATGCCGAACACGAGGATGTCTCCTGTCCCGACTTCTTCAAACTGGGCGACAAGCACGCCCTCCTGTGCATCAGCCACGAGCGTGGCGCGCGGATCTATCTGGGCGATTGGAAGGACAATCAATTCCGTCCTGAGACACACCAGCGCTTGAACTTTCCCGGCGGCACATGCTTCGCGCCGGAATCCCTCGTCGATGACAAGGGCCGCCGCATCATGTGGGCGTGGGTCCTGGACCGGCGCGAAGAACTGTACATCTCCGATTTCACCAATCCTCCGCCATACGGTTGGAGCGGCGTCATGACGCTGCCACGCGTGCTTTCTCTCGACGACGATGGGACGTTACGCATGGAGCCCGTCGAGGAACTCGAACGGCTTCGCTTTCGCGAACGGCAGAGAGACAGCATCGCAATTGCAGATGGTCAGACGAAGCGCCTCGACGATATTGAGGGCAATACACTCGAACTTGCGCTGACCATCGAACCGGGCGACGCCGAAGCCTTCGGCCTGAACGTATGCGCATCTCCGGGCGGCCAAGAACAAACACGCATCGAATACAACCCAACCAAAGGCGAACTCACAGTGGATCTGGAGAAGTCCTCACTGGACGAATCCATCAAGCACTACTACTACACCATGTTCTGGCGAAGCGGCGAAGAGAACCCAGTCGTCACAAAGCAGATCGCGCCTTTCGTATTGAAGCCCGGCGAAAAACTCGAACTCCGCGTTTTTATCGACCGCTCGATAATCGAAATTTTCGTCAATAACCGCCAGTGCATCACACAACGCATCTACCCAACCCGCGAAGACAGCACCGCCATCGAACTCTTCAGCAAAGGCGGATCGATGACGGTCGATTCGCTTCAGGCCTGGGACATCGCGCCTACCAATCAATGGTGAAATATCGGACGCTAGGGTGCGACGACACCAAGGCCCTTGATGCGGATTACGATACCTAGACAATTCTCGAGGGGACTACCAACCGAGGTCTTCCGTACGGACTCGCGACCGCCGCGGAAAGGTCACCCAGGACCTTGAGGAAGTGGGCCTTTTGCTTGTCCGTCATTTTGGACATTAAAGGGAGCCCCCATTTCGACATCGGCAAACCGGCGAGTTCGGGCGAGGGCTTCATGTGTTTCGCCTGGATGTTGTGGAGTCCGCCACCGTTTTCTTCATCAACCGAGAGCGCCTCTCCAATTCCGGGTGGCCAGACGCGGCAATCGGCATATTCGTGATCGGGTGATTTGCACGCGCCGCAGCGTGGCGCTCTTTCGCCGACTGCCTCATGCGCCTTTTGGGATTCATTCAGGCTGGGGTCCAGTTCGGCTAACTCCGCCCAGAAAACGGCGAGGTCGCCTTCGCGCGCTCGCACCCCTTCCTTTCCATAGACTAGAGAAGAAGCGTGGGCAATTGCGGCCCAAGGGGCAACGAGTTGAAATCCGGGTAGCGCCCGACACGCGTCCGGTATGCCTGCGCCACCGCTGACCTTGCCGTCCGAAATCATGAAATGCCAGGACACTTCATCGCGTCCGGCGCGCAGACGGTCGGGTATGTTGCTATAAATTGCATTGAAGCCCCACTCGTATTTTGAAAGATCCAAATTGGCTTCCGTAATGAGCCGTGCGCCCAATTCACCGGCGAACTGACAAAACTCGGCGGACCCATACTCCCACCTTTCTTCAACGCTCTCCTTGGCGCCCACAGCAAACTCTCCCTTAATTACACTGTTCACGAATCCACGACAGCTCCGCGATCATGCCGACTCTTTCGCTGCACGTTTTTCCGCCAATTGCGCCTGGATTTCCGTGACGCGCTTTTCGTTGAGGCTGTACATCGACATGAACACGGCCCCTACGACGAAGATGAGAAAAAAGAACGGTCCGGCGATGAACAAGAGGCCATTGAGGGCTTCTTTCGAAGGTTCAGTTGCGCTCGCATCCTCTGGGAAGCCGATGAGTACGAGTCCAATCCCGCCAATAAACCCGCCGACACCATCGGTCGCCTTCATGGCGAACGTGCGAACCGAGTAGATGACGCCCTCGGCGCGAGCGCCGGTTTTGAGTTCATGGTCGTCACATATGTCTGCCAACTGGGAGTCCGCTACGACGCTCAGCACCGGTTCAAGCGCGTTGCCCACGAACACGGACCCGAAGAGGAGCGGTAAGAACAAAAGCGATGTGTTATCCGGGAAAAAACCGCCCAGACTTGCTACATGCGGCGATGCCGAGATCGCCGCAGAGAGCAGTGCGATGAGAATCATCGTTCCCCGCTTCTCCAACAGGCGCGTTAGGAAGGCGGCGAGCGGATACACGATGATCGCGCCCGGAATCTTAACGAAAGATAGAATGGCCAATTGCTCGGTCGTGACGCCATAGTAGTAGAGCCAAGTATAAAGAACGACCACGGAGAGCACGCCTTTCCCGGTCATGATTGTCAACCAGCTCCCGCACACGGAAATGTAGGAGCGGTTGAACAACAGACGGCCAAGATGTTCGACGTACTCCTTGAGGCCCGGCCGGTTTGATTCGGTTACGCTCAATCGTGGGATTTGGCTTCGGGTGCCGATCGTAGAGAACACGACCGACAAGAAAACGATTAACGCCGCCATTCCGGCAAGCAGGGGGTAGCGTCCTTCGTTTAGAAGTCCGAAATCATACTCGGGTGTGGACGGAAATATGACCCGTAGAACAAACACGGATAGGCCGGCAGAACCTACGAGGCTGAACGTCCAAAACCAGCCCCATAGGGCGGTGCGGTCGTGATAGTCGTCGGTCAATTCCGCACCAAGCGCCAGCAACGGCACGTTGAAGAACGTATAGGATAAGTGCATTAGGACCATAGAGACCGTAAGCCAGAGGAATAGACCGGTCTCACTCAGGCCGCCCACGGGTTGATACATGAAGTATATGGACGCCGCAAAAGGGACGGCCGACAAGATCATAAACGGATGACGCCGGCCCCAACGGCTTTGGAAGCGATCGGACAGCATACCGACCATCGGGTCCGATATGGCGTCGACAATGTTCGCGATCAGAAACGCGGTTCCACACAGCGCCGGCGATACGCCGAGGACCTGATTGTAGAACACCATGTTCGCCATGCCGGCGGCCTGCACCATGGCCCACTGGAGTGAGCCGGTGGAGTACGTCAACTTAGTGGTCAGCGGCAGCTTGCCACTACCAGGATCGGGCGTTTCGCCGCGCCCTTCTCCACCTCTAAATTTGAATGGTAATTTGTCTCGTAACGCCATCAATGCTCCCTTCGCACTGCGTTAACATGTGAATCGATAGGATTCTTCTCCCGGGATAATCGCTGAACGCATGCCCCGAATGTACCGTAGAGTCTTGGCGCTAAATTACCAAAACCGGTCTCGTTCACGTCGGATAAATCTCTGAAGGCCGGAGTCCAAACGGGTCGCGCTATCCCAATCCATCGTCAGTCATCCGAGAGAATCGTTACGGTACCTGCATCGCCGTCAACGGTAATCTGTTGCTCGTGCGCGACGCGTTCCGTACCGGTCCCCGTTCCCACGACAGCCGGGATGCCGTATTCTCGCGCCACAATCGAACCGTGCCCCAAAATGCCACCGATGTCCGTTACCAATCCTTTTGCATGCGCGAAGAGTTGCGTCCAGGCCGGTGTTGTCATTGGGCACACGAGGATTGAGTCTGGCAGCATCTTGTCGAATTCTGCTGGCGAGTCGATCAGGCTGGCTGCCGCGGTAACTGAACCGGGGCTAACTGGAACACCGTTGAGCGTATCGCCGTCGGGATCGTTCGCGGCTTGTACCTCTTTTATCATGGGGTGCCCGATTATCTCGGGCGGGATCGCCGAGGGCGCGCGTAGACATTTGCGTGCTTCTCGCAACTCGCGTCGTTCAGCGGCGAGTTGACCGTACTCCGGTAAGGCCTTGCTATCCGCGCGCGCACTAGCGCATGCGCTCAGTTCTACCATCTTCAGATAGTAGGTATCATCGGCAAGCGTAAACGTACCGACATCGACCATGCGCTTCCCAAATTCGGCTGCCATTGGCCGCAAGATTGGCCACGAGATACCGAGACGAAAGAGTAATTCCTCTCTGTAGGGATAGTAGCGATACGCATGCCAGATGCGATACCGGAATTGCCAGTAGGACAGTCCGGTAAAGAATTTTTCCGCTTTTTCAAACGCCGCTTTACGCGTACGGGTCGCTTCGACCGCGTGCTTTTTCGGATCGTAGTCTGGGTCGGCCACCATCGTTTTGAGTGTTGCGAAGATGGGCGTCGGTTCTTCCACGGGCGGCGGCTCGACGAAGTCCAAGCTGAAGCCCTGGTGACCATACGAATGGAGATACGCGTTAAAGGCTTCTAGGACAGGACCAGCCTCAGGGTGCGTTTGCAACGCATCCATGAGGCGCGCATTAGGGGTGACCAGAACCAATTCGCGGAGCGAGTCATTGGCCTGAATTAGCTTTGAAATTGCACAAAGCTCCGCATTGGCCTGCATAAGCTTTGACTCGAAGCCGCTCAAGAATTGACCACTGGAAAAGCCTTGATCAGGCGCGGTCTCGTTGAGAAAGTAGTGGAGTTGTTCGTCGCAGGCCTTGATTACGCCAAAAATTTTCGCGCAGTTCCGTCCGGACCAATAGCGCCCTTCGGCATGCCCCAAAGCACGAATCCCGTCCAGGAGTTGCTCGTCCGAAGCCACCGCAGGGTCGACCGTTTTCCACTCGTCAATCGTGGCGGACAAGTCACCCAAGGCTCTTTCTTTCCAATCGCTCATCAGCTGGTCACAGGGCTGCGTTCTGTTGTGCGCGTAAAAGCGGATGGCGTCGCCCTCGGGAATGGTCAAGCGTTGGGCCAGCGTCTCGCTGTCTTCTCCCTCAACCATTTCGTTGAAAGCTTTTCGATCCTCATCGGAAAGGGAGTCGAGAAACAACGCCATGTCATGTTTCGCCATCGCGACTTGTTCCGGCGTCTTCACGGTTTCTCTGAGTTTGTTGTACTCCACTTCCACCGCTTCTTCTATAGATGTTTCCGGCTCGAAATTGACGCCCGGGATGCGGAACTTGGAACTAGCCTTCCAGTCGAAACGTTGATACGCAACGCCATTCACCGTTGTATACAACGGCCCATCCATGTATACCTTCCACTCTGGGGAATCCGCCCCTCCGCCGACCATCTCCAACATAAGACCCTCTACGAGATAGAGCTCTTCGAACAAGGGGCAGATCGGATCCGGCATGTTCTCTACGATCTGACGCCGGACCATGTACTTGGCAGGCGCGGTCGGCTCCCAGTTATCTTCAATCGGCTGCGGGGGAAGGTTCGTGATTGGGCGGGATTGCAGCAGATATAACTTCCCGCCGGAGAATGCCCACTCGATATCTTGCGGGACGCCGTCGAAGTGACCCTCGACTTTCAGCGCGAGTGATGCCAATTCCTTCAGCTCACTATCGGTTAACGATGATTTCCCGCGCTCGCTTTCGGAGATATCCTCCAACCGGACTCCTTGGCCGCCATCGGAAACGATCTGCTGCTCTTTGGCGCCGATCGTCGCTTCTTTTGCCGTTAGCGTTTCACGATCCACGACGAACGTGTCCGGCGTTACTTGTCCGCCGACCACGGCTTCGCCCAGCCCGAAGCTCGCGTTGACGATGATCTCCGAGCGCTCACCCGTGGCTGGATTGGCCGTAAACAGGATCCCCGAAACTTCGGAGGGAACCATGAGCTGCACAACCACCGCCATCGCGACTGTGCCCTGCTCGATACCCATCTGATGCCGATAACTAATCGCCCGCGGAGTCCAGAGGGATGCCCAACAATCCCTCACTGCGGCGAGCAAGGCTTCTTCGCCGCAGACATTCAAGTACGTATCCTGTTGCCCCGCAAAAGACATGTCGGGCAAGTCCTCCGCGTTTGCGGAAGAACGTACGGCCACTGGCGGATCATCTCCGTCGAGTGCGGCATAGGTCTGACCGATTTCTGCGGCAATCTCTTCCGAAAGGTCAATGGCGCCAAAGAGCTGCTGAATGTTTTTCGACGCGGATTCGAACGACACCCTACCGTTGATCAACTCAGGCGTGGCAAGTTCCAGTATTTTGCCCTGCAGGTTGTTGTCCGCAACGAAACCCCGATAGGCAGCTGTGGTGATTTGGAACCCACCGGGCACGGTCAACCCCGCCGTAGCCATCTTGGCTAGTGATCGGCCCTTCCCACCCAGGACTTCCAAAGAGGACTCGGTGGTGTCGAGAGGCAAAACGTGCCCGTTGCTATTCATACTCTTCTTCTCCATTCTTCCCTGAAGGATCTACACATTTCCCGCAGTATGAACGGGAAACAATCCAAAATTTATCCTAGGAGTCCACACTCCCCCTTACAAACCGTCCCGAAAGAGTAGGCCCAAAATGAGACCGCCACAGGGAGTCTATTCTGAGTGGTCCATCGGGAATCTGGCCGTAAGAAACTTCCCCAGAGAAGCAGGGCGCAACGGATCAAGCATGGCCTGATGATTACCCTTGACGGGGACCGTGAAACTATACGAACGTGAATAGGATCCGTTGTGTTCAGGTGTAGAATTTTTCGCAGCGAGGGACCTGCAGCACGCTAGCTGGATTGTGCGGCCTTCGTTTTGCCCAGTATAATTCGCCAACATGAACAGAAGGAGCAATCATGTTAACTGAAGCGCTTGATCCCAGGCGCTGCCTCGCCCTAGCGGGCGCAAGGAACCTGCGTGATTTGGGGGGATACTCGACCCAAGATGGTCAAACGACCCAGTGGCGCAAGTTCTTGAGGTCCGCCAAACTAGATGGCCTGACTGAAGTCGCCCAAAAAGAACTTGTGGACTACGGTGTCGGTACCGTGGTCGACCTGAGATCGCCAGAGGAAATTGCGCGGTATCCGAATGTGTTCGCGCAATCCAAGGACGTGGCGTATCACCATCTCGACCTATGGGGCGACAGGGTAAATGACTTCAGATCTTCTCCGTTGTCGCTCGGGCAAGCAGAGAAGTTGGCGGACCTGCTTCGTACGGGGTTAACTCGATGTGATGACGTTATCGGAGAGATCATGCGCACACTGGCGGATGCGGGGGACGATGCGTTGGTCTTCCACTGTGGGGCCGGAAAGGATCGCACTGGGCTGATTTCCGCCTTACTATTGGGCATCGCCGGTGTTCCTGACGATACGATAGCTGTGGATTTTGCCCTAACGGAAAAGTACCTTGATGAGCCATACCGGGACCACGCTGCCGAAGATCCCCTGGCTATCCCAGAGCGACGCGATGGAGACCCGATGCCCGAGCCATTACCCGTCTATTTCTATAGCTGTTTTCCGGAGACCATGCTGCTTACGCTCGAGTTTTTGGGTGAAGAGTATGGTGGAGCGGAGGGCTACCTGCGCAAGGCTGGTTTGAACAACGATCGCATCGAACGATTACGAGTCAAGTTACTGGACTGAAAGACCTTCGGCTCTGACTGAGTTGGGCTGGCGTGCAAGATAGATGGAAGGAATTGAGTTAATGGTCACAAGTTCTGATACAAAAACGTTTCCGCCGTCAACCCCGATGGACATACGTCTAGGGATGACCAAGGCAGAAGATACGGCCTATCCCTTGCGGTGGGGCATCATTGGCGCCGGAAACATTTCAAGGCAATGGGCCCCCGCGCTGAAGCCGTGCACAGGGGCGACGTTGGCTGCAGTAGCTGCCCGTTCAGAATATCGTGCGAAGGAATTCGCCGCGGAGTTTGGCGTCGAAGCGGCGTACGGTAGTTATGCGGACATGGTGGCATCCCCGGATGTGGATGTTGTGTACGTGGGGACCAGTGACGATCTTCACAAGGAGCATTGCCTTTTGGCCATTGCGGCGGGAAAACATGTGCTATGCGAGAAGAACCTCGCCGAAAACCCAGCCGATGCGAGGGAGATGTATGCCGCTGCCGAGGAGCAGGGCGTCATGTTGCAAGATGGGATGTGGACCCGCTTCTTTCCGGCGGTAGAACATGCCCGAGTTGAGATTGAATTTGGAACGATCGGTGATGTCGTGATGGTCCAATCTGATTTTACTTCCATTTACACGAGTCAGGCGGTAACGCTGGCCTTCGGTGCGGAAGCAACGCCAACAGCCGTTGTCGCTGCCGGGAAGAATGGCGGCGGCGCTATCCTGGAGTTTGGCGACAATCAGTGTGCCATCATGACGTTTATCCAGTTTCCCAGTGAGTTTGCGGAAGTCACCGAGTTCATCGGGACCAAAGGCCGCATCACACTGGAGCAACCCGCGCACAGTCCGACCGCCGTCACCATCCGGGTACCGGAAAAGACACCGTCCCGCTACATGATGGCCAATGCGCCGGCGCCGGCCGAACGTTTCGAGTACCCGCTTCCCGAGACCGTGAGTATCGTTGACGCGTATCCGAATCAAGAAGGGTTTCTCTACCAAGCCGAGGCGGTCCACCGATGTTTAGCCGCCGGTCTGCGGGAATGCCCGCAATACGACAAAGCGTCCTCGCTTGCCACGTTGGAACTGGTCGCGCGAATCGATGAAGCGAGAGAAGCGGACAAGACGCGCTAAGTCCATTTTGCCGATGTTGTAGATGTAGATTGGGTCTACTCCCGACCGTATTGTTGACGAGTGAAAATCGTATTGCGACACTTGTTCTTTGAATACAAATTGGGTGAATGATGTGAAGAACGACGAACACAATAAGACTCGATTGCGAGCAGCCCATGAAAACCTGCCGGAGGGAGAGGTACACGACGACCTCGGCATGTGGTCACCACAGCCCGCGAGCAGCCCAGGCCGCCGCTATCCCGCCACGGACGACTTTCCGACCGGTCCAGCGATTGGCGATCGCATTCCCGATTTCACGCTATCCGATCAAGACGGAGTCGCTCGCGACTTCCATGCGGATCGCGCGGGCGGCAAGGCGATGGTGGTCTTCTATCGTTCTGCGAATTGGTGACCCTTCTGCCGCACGCAGCTGGTCGAGCTGCAAGACCATGTCGAGACGCTTCGTGAAGCGGGTATAAATCTGTACGCGATCAGTTACGACCCTCAATCGTTTCTCAAAATGTTTTCGGACAAATTTAATATCACGTATCCCCTACTCTCTGATGAAGGCTCGGAGGTAATCCGCGCGTTCGGCATCGAAAACACATTGGTCCAAACCGATGTTACGGATGAAGAAAAGGAAAAGTTAACTGGGATACCCTTCCCGGGAACCTACGTCGTGGACGAGTCTGGAGTGGTGATCGAGAAATTCTTCCAACGCAGCTACGCGACGCGGACGTCGGCGGGCACCTTGGTCAACGGCGCGCTGGCAAGAATTCTTACGCCCGAAGACACACCGAAGACCGGGGTCGCGGAGAACGGCGTAACGATAGACGCATTCCTAGCGGACAAGGCGTTGTATCTCGAATACATGACCACGCTCTGCGTGCGCATCACATTGGACGACGAGTTGCACATCTACGGCGATCCGGCCCCCGAGGGCTATATTGCTACGACCGTTACGATCCTGGAGAGCAAAGGGATTCGGCCCGGACAACCGCAGTATCCGGCGACAACACCCATGCGGTTCGATGCGCTAAACGTCTACGAAGGCGTCGTCGAAATTACGGTTCCAATCACCGCTGATGTCGGTCTGCTCAATTGGAACAAATTGAAGGACAAGCCTGAATCCACCGAACTTCGAATTGAAGTCCAGTATCAAGCGTGCAGTGAGACCACCTGCTTTCCACCTCAGAAAAAGAATATCTCATTGGACGTGCCGCTGGAGATTCACCTTTATAAGCGTCCCGACGAACCCGCGTAGCCAAACACGTAAACCGTGGTCACATCTCAACGTGAAGTTAATCCCAGACCTGGGAGATGGCCGTGTCGATGTCTCAGCCGAAATCCGAACGCCGCGTAGCGATTATCACCGATGCCACCATGCACTTGGGCCCCGACTTGGCGCGAGTGCTCGCCGAACGCGGGCACAATCTAGTCCTCGGCGAAGCCGCTGAAGGCCTCGCGGAGGAGGTCGCGAGCCACGGCGTCGAAGTCGAGACAGTCGAAGGCGTAGCCGATCTCACCCAGCCGGAGGCGGTCGAATCCCTGGTCGACTGTGCGCGCTCCCGCTTCGGCCGGCTCGACGCCGCCTGCATCCGTACCGGACGAATCATTGGAGGGGACTTCCTCGATGCAACGCTGGATGACCTCAGAGCGCTAACGAGTGCCAACATGGAGTCGGTATTCCACGCGCTCAAGAGTCTGTTGCCTCCGATGATCGAAGCAAGAGCGGGACAGATCGTAATCGTTACAAGTGCGTCCGGCCAGCGGCCCGTACCCCAGGCCGCCTTGTACAGCGCGACGAGAGCGGGTGCAAACATGATGGTGCGTAACGCCGCGCTGACGGTGGCGGAATACGGCGTCACAGTGAACGCACTTGGCACTAACTTTCTCGACTATCCGGGATTCGTTGAAGCGTCTGGAGCGGACAACCCCGACGTGCGGAGCAAGATCGAGTCACGCGTTCCACTTCGCCGCCTCGGCGAGCCGAGCGAGGTCGCCCACTTCTGCGCCAGCCTCCTCGATGGCACGAACCGTTTTCAGACCGGCCAGTTCTTTTCGATGAGCGGCGGATGGAGCGACTGAGGTGCGAGGCGCTATTTGCTCGGCCCACGTCACCAGCATAGAGAATATCCTTTCGCGGTAACGTTTTTGGGACTTCATCATTAGGCCGGGTTGGATTCACCCCGAATTTACGTTTTACACTGGCGCATACTTGGTTTTTTGGCGCTGATCAGCAATTCAAAGAGAAGGGATTCCAGCGTGAGCGACAGGAGAATGCGCAGCATCGTCGAAGGCGAATCCTGCCCGGCTTTCGAGAATCCAGCGTTCAATACGCCGCCTCCGTTGAACGAAGCGAAAGTGGCCATCGTCACCACCGCGGGACTACGCCATGAGGGCGACCCCAGCTGGCAGCTCAGAGACCCCTCGTTCCGCGTGTTCGCATCAGACGACCGCGACTTACAACTCGGCCATATCAGTCCGAATTTCGACCGATCCGGATTCATCGTGGACCTCAATGTGGTTTATCCCATTGACCGTCTCAACGAACTCGCCGAACAAGGCGTCATCGGCTCCGTCGCGCCGCGTCATTATTCGTTTATGGGCGCGCAAAACGACACCGTATTCACCATCCTAATGGACTCCGGCAAGGCGGTGGCGAAAATGCTCAAAGACGACGAGGTCGATGTCGTGCTGCTCACGCCGGTGTGACCGGCCTGTACGCGCACGGTCGGTGCGCTCGCCCACATGCTCGAAGCGGAAGGTATCTGTACGGTTTCCATTTCATTGATTCGTCCACACGCGGAGCGGAACAAGACACCGCGCGCACTCCACTGCGAATTTCCCCTCGGTCGCCCATTGGGCAAGCCGCGCGACGCTGCGTTTCAGCATCGCGTGCTCGAAGATGTGTTCGCGTTATTGGATGCTGAGGAAGGCCCGGTGCTACGGGACTTTCCGGAAACGATCGACGATGCATCGGCCCAACCGCTGAGTTGCAAGCTGCCGCCACGCGCGAATGACGATAAACATCCCGCCGTCGCTGAAGCGATCGGCTTGGAAAACGCCTACGATCGCGCGCGAACAAGTTACGGTCGCACCAACGTTGGCCGGCTAATCGATGACGCGTCGGAGATACCGGGATTGTTGGAAGGGATGATTCGAATCGTCGAAGGAACGCCGTGGAACCAAGCGGGACTGCCCGAAAACGAGGTGCTCGAAGCATCGAAAGAAATCATGAGCTATTACGAAGAGGCCGCCACTGAATTGGCCGATTACGTACCCGAGGCGCGCGCTGCAGAATCATGGTTCTACCGCGAAACCCAGGCGGGAGAATTACTTCTCGACGTTTGCAAAAAACTGCTAGAAGAAAAAGTACCCTGGGCATTCCTTGTGGCGCCCTATACACAGTGGCGCGATCCGGCGAAACCCTAATGATGACGACCTTTGGCGTTGTTCCTCAACGGCTGAGGAGCATTGGCTTGTTTGCGAAGCGCTAAATACAGCTTGGAACGTAACCGAATAGGACACCTCTAATGAAGGACATGAAGAACAAAACAGCATTTATCACCGGTGGCACTAGCGGCATTGGTCTTGGCATGGCCACGGCCTTCGCCCGTGCCGGGATGAATATTGCCATTACCGATATTCGCGACGACCAACTCGCAATAGCAGAGCGTGAACTCAAAACGATCACGGACAACGTACTCGCCCTGAATGTGGACTCAACCGATGAGGGCGCGCTTGAAAATGCAGCCGATGAACTGGAGAAGAAATTCGGTCCGCTTCACGTACTCTGCAACAACGCAGGAATTCCCGGCGGTGCAAAAGTGCTGGAGACTCCGGAAGAACGTTGGCGAAACGTACACGAAGTCAATTTCTGGGGGCCGCTCAACGGCATCAAACTGTTCCTTCCACGTATGCTCAAGCATGGCGAAGAGGGGCACATTGTGAATACCTCCTCGTTCAGCGGTATCCATGGACACGGCAATCAATCGGCTTACGGCACCAGCAAATTTGCCCTCGTAGGCCTATCTGAGTTTCTGAGAAACGATCTTGCCGAAACGAACATTGACGTATCGGTTCTTTGCCCCCACGTAGTTGACACCCCCATTATCAGCGCACTCAAAGAGAAAGTAACAAAAGAAATTGTTGCAATAATTGACGAAATGGCCGTGCCTGCGGAGACGGTTGGGGAGCAAGTGATACAAGCCATAAAGACGAAGGAGTTCTACATCTTCTGTGATGGTACGCACACGCGAGAAATGCTTGAGAAACGTTGCAACGATCTGCTCGCCGCCATGGATCGCCAGTTCCCGCAGGGTGCCGATAGCTAATCCTGTCAAAGGGAGTACGGCGTTTAGTTTGAGCGATTGAAGAACTGGTGGATCTGCGGGTCCTCCATATGGAGCTTAGGAAAATGAAGAGACTGAACATAGTTTTACGGTGCTTGATCTGCGCGGCGGCTGTGATGGTAGTCGCCGCTGGCCTGCAGGAGAACGTCATGGCGCAAACTAAAAAAGATTTTCCGAAGAAAGATGAGAAGGCCCTCAAGAAGGTGGCGGAAGCAAAGGTCTTGGACCATGCCGCGACGGCCAAGACGCCCGCAGGCACCATCGACTTCTACCCGAAAATCGCTTCCGATCATCGAGCCCCGCGCCCGGTCGAGGTTTGGTTGCCCTTGGGCTATGACCCGGAAGCAGACGAGCGGTATCCCGTCATCTACATGCACGACGGCCAGTTCAATCTTCACCACGGCCATACGCCGTTCGAGGAGAAGGATTGGTTGTGGGATATGGACACGACCATGGCGCGGCTTATCAACGAAGGCGTAATCCGGCCGGCCATCGTCGTTTCAATCTGGGCGGACTTAGATGTCAATGGCAATCGCGGACTGGAATTCATGCCCCAAAAGCCGGTCACCGAGGAAGTCCGGAAATCGTTGATTGCTCGTGACGGCGTATTCGCGGATGGCGAGATTATCTCGGACAACTATCTGAAGTATTTGGTCAAAGACCTAAAACCGTTTATCGACAAGACGTATCGAACCCTTCCCGATCGTGCCAATACGTTCGTCATGGGCTCGAGTATGGGCGGGATGATTTCAGCCTATGCCATTACGGAGTATCCCGAGGTGTTCGGTCACGCGGCCTGCCTGTCAACGGACTGGACGAGTGGTGATGGGGCCGTGATCGCATGGTGCAATGACCACTTCCCCGAAGCAGGCAATCACCGGCTCTACTTCGACTACGGTACGGAAACCTTAGACGCGGCATACGAGCCATACCAAATGAAAATGGACGACCTCATGCGAAGCAAGGGTTACCAGTCCGGCGAAGACTGGATCACGCGCAAATTTGAAGGGGCCGATCACTCGCCCAAAGCTTGGCGCGAGCGACTGCATGTTCCGTTGGAGTTCTTGTTGGGCAAACGCTAGATTCTACTAACGCCTGAAGCGAATAAGGACATTTGAACGATGAACCGTTACGTCTCTATTGCGGCAATCGCCTGGGGCGTCGCAATGCCCTTATTCGCAGGGGCAGATACCAATCGTGATCGCTACTTGCTTCTCGATTCGCGAATCATTGACCAGGTCGAGAATGCTCACCTCACGGTCGGCGTCGTCCAAAAAGATGAAAACAATCCCCTCTTCAAGGAAGACAAGCCCTGGGAGCCGCGATTCGACAATCCCTACTGCAGCATCATCTATGACGAGGAAGAGAGAATCTTCAAGTGCTGGTACAGCATTTTCATCAAGTCGGATGGCTATAAAGACTACCCCGAAAAAGGGGACAGCTTTCCCGGCGAAGGCCTGCCGTCTGACCAACGGGCCTGGGTCGAATGGGGGAAAGGAGTCCGGGACTTCGGCGTCTGTTATGCCACGTCGAAAGACGGCATTCATTGGGAGAAGCCGGAGCTGGACATCATCGATTTTAGTGGCAGCAAAGAGAACAATATTGTCATTGAATACGCACATGGTGTAACCGTCATGAAAGATCTTCATGAAGCGGATCCGCAGAAGCGTTACAAGGCGATTCATCCAGAGCGGGAGAACAGCTTCGTATGGTTTTCGCCAGACGGCATTCACTGGGACGAGCCGATCGATGTAGGCCCCATGGACTATGGCGACACGAACAACTGCGTGTGGTGGGATCCCGATCTTGAGCAGTATGTAATCATCACCCGCACGTGGGGCGGCGAACCCGAGTCCCCCGTGTACGCCAGCCGCGGCCATCGGCAACCATCGCGAAGTGTTTCGAGTGATTTTCTAAACTGGTCGAAGCCCGAGATCGTCCTTGATGGGCTCGAAGTGCGGTATCAAATTCACGACATGCCCGTCGTCCGTCATGCCGGTGTCTACATCGGCATGATCGGCCTGTTTGATGTTGAGGCCAGCAAGCAGTGGTGCGAATTGGCCTGGTGTCCAGACAGCATCGAATGGCACCGAATCCAACCCGGCACACCGCTGATCTCAAACGGCCCCGTCATGGGCGACTACGATTGGGGCTGCATCTTCGCGGCCATGCCGCTCATCGGCAAGGACAAGATACGCATCTACTACGGCGCCAACGACGGCCGGTTCATGGCATGGCGCAACGGTTTTCTAGCGCTGGCATGGATGCGGGCAGACGGTTTTGCAGGCTACGAGCAGATTGCCGGGGGAAACAACAAGACCGGTTCAGTCACGACCAAGCCCGTTACAGTAGTCGGCGATTCACTGTGCATCAGCGCCGACGTCGCGCCATCCGGCTTTGTTAGCGTAACGGCCTTCGACGAAAACAACGAAGAATTGGGTGAAGGCGAACTCGTTACGACGACCGTCACGGACGCCAAGATTCAGTGGAAAGACGGTTTCTCTTTCACGGGACTGAAAGGGAAGAAGGTCAAGTTCGAATTCGATCTCAGAGAATCGAAACTCTTTTCCTTTAGTTTTGAGTAGTCTAGTCAACCTTCGCGAGTGACGTAGCAATCTCCGCCTCGCGATTACACTAAGACTTGCTCGTCAAGCCGGATCACCCAAGGCAATAACATCGTCACGCATGCGTTGGACTTCAGCAGGATCCAGCTCAAGCGCTCCCGCCCCGGCGTTGTCGATGCCTTGCTTGACCGTTCGCGTGCCACAGAGCACGTGCGTTGCGCCAGGTTGGGCGGCGGTCCACGCGATGACGAGTTGCGCAATTGTGCAACTGTATTTTTCCTTCAAGTCGACCCAGCCCGCGAACATGTCGAGCAAGCGTTTGCGGTTCTCAACTTTGAACCAAGGGAGCCACTGTCCAGCGATCTTGCGAAAATCGTCATCCGCAAATTGGTGATCCATGCCGAATTTGCCCGTAAGCAAACCTTGCTCAAGTGAAAAATATGTGATCGTGGCAACATCGTTCTCCGCACAATACGGTAGAATGTCGGCTTCCGACTCCCGGGAGATCATGCTGTAACGGAACTGATCGCTCGCGATGTCACCCGCTTCTCGGTACGCGTCAATCTGTTCGACCGACACATTCGACACGCCGATCGCGCGGATTTTGCCCTGGTCCTTTAGGTCCATCAGACACGCCATCGTCTCAGGGACGGGTGTATCTTCTGGAGGCACGGCCGGCTTGTGGCACTGCAAGAGGTCTATGTAATCCACGTCCAGCCGCTTCAAGCTGTTCTCAACTTCGATCGTGATGGTATCGGGACGTAAACTGACATACGTATTCTTGCCGTCTTTAACGCCGAGGAACGATCCCCGGTCATCCTCCCACCACACACCGCATTTCGTGGCGATGACCACTTCGTCGCGACGGCCCTGGATGGCTTTGCCCACGACTTCTTCGCTATGCCCGAAGCCATAAGAAGGGGCCGTGTCGATGAGGGTGACGCCCCGATCGAGCGCTGCACGGATGGCCTTGACCGATTCGTTGTCGTCGGCGTTCTCTGGCGTGGCACCGCCGCCCGTCACGTATGTGCCGAGTCCTATGATAGACGCCTCGATTCCCGATGCCCCCAGAGGCCGGTATTGCATTTGGGTCTCTCCTGACTTGTTTCGTTGTTATTTACCAAAGACAATCCAAAGGCGTAGTCCGAACTTTGGCTTGCATTCGATGCGAATTGACCATTCGCGAAAAACGGCGACGCGCCATGAATACCATTCTAAGTGAACCCCTCCTCCAAATTCTCGCAAACGGGGCCACAAGGACCCAAAAACATTGACACATCACTCAGCTTTTTGGGGAAACTCCTGCGGAAGTGGGTTGACATAGGACACCGGCCAGCGCACGCTCGACGGTCAGGCTGTATGCTTTACTTGAACGCTGCGAGAAATCCTGCCGTGTACCTATTTGGTTACGATCACCCATGTTCGTCCTGGTGACGCAAGAGGAGTAAGAGATGCCCGAAGACTTGGAAGTAAGCACGCTCGATTGGCAACAACTGCCCGACATGCCCGAGGGAAAGTGGGAACCGTCCTCGATCGTGATTGACGACAAGCTCTATGTCGTGGGCGGTTATATTGGAGTGATTAAAAAAGATCTTAGAGGGAGTAAGTCGGTCCAAGTCTTCGATCCGAGTGACGGGAGTTGGTCGCAGATTCAGGATCTTCCCAGTGCGATTTCGCATTTTGATGTCGTGCGCGATGATCGGAAGTTGTGGTTTGCGGGCGGATTTAAGGACGCCTACCCCGAATACCTCATCGCCGAGGTATGGAGTTATGACCTCGACCTCGACCGGTTCGTGGCCGGACCATTGCTCCCCGAAAAAAGGGGTGGTGGCGGTCTTGCCTTATTGGGTAGGGAGTTGCACTATGTTGGCGGCCTCAAGCCGGACCGCGATACCGATTCGGAAGACCACTGGGTTTTGAATTTGGACGATTGGGCGAAAGGCTCTGCAGAGTGGACGAAAGCCGCGCCCATGCCCGTGCCCCGCAATCAGTTTTCATGTGTTGTATATAAGGATGAGCTTTACGCGATTGGCGGACAATTCCATCATGACAGCGAGCAACTCGACCAAACCCGAGTCGACATCTATGATCCGAAGAGCGACACATGGCGTGAAGGCCCGCCGCTTCTCACGGCACACTCGCACTCCGAAGGTGCGACATTCGTTCACAATGATCACATCTATATGGTGGGAGGCCACATCACACCGGAAGGTGGAAAGAAGGCGCTCGATGATAGCATCGTGAGACTGGCGCCGGGCGGATCCTGGGAACTGGTGGGCAGACTGCCTTCGCCGATTTCATCGCCTGCATCTCGGATCATTGGGGATAAGTTGTATGTCGCTGGCGGGTTCGATGGACCAATCAGGACCGAAGTATGGGTAACCGACGTACCCAAGTAAAACATAGAAATGTTCTTACGCCACTGAAATTCAGAGATGGAGTAACCATGAAAGCGAAATTAGAGACACTCCTGTACGCCATGACACTTTTCATGGTCGCGCTCTCCAGCGGCGCGCATGCCGCAGGCCAATTCTCCGAGACGCCAATCTGGAACAGCGGCACGACTGAATCGGGCGGAGACGGCATCGCGCGGTTTATCGATTTTGACCGGGACGGCGACCTCGACTTCGTGACCTCTGCATCGAATCCGAAGCGCTGGGTGTTGTATGAGAATGAGAACGGGCGTCTTTCCGCGAAGCCGGTCTGGGAGTCGAACGAAACTACGGATTGTGATCACATCGATGTAGTCGATTTTAACGGCGACGGGTTCATGGACTTGGCGGGCACGCACGAGAGCTATTGCACGTTGTACTTCAACAAGTGGGGATCCTTCGAAAGCAAACCGGATTGGGAAACGGACATCATCACCAACGCCAATCAGATCGATTTCGGCGACTTCGACGGTGACAGCGATTTGGACATGGTCATGGCGAGCGGCGAACCTATTAACGGAGTTGCGCTGTTCGAGAACACGACCGGCGGTCCGGGTTGGCCGGGTAAAGGTCGCGAAGCGGGTACGCCGGATAAGGAACCAACGCTAAAACTTGGACACGATGGGTATTCGGAGGCCGCGATCTTTGCCGACTTCGACAACGATGACGACGGCAAACTGGACATCATCGCGCATTACGCATCGGGTCAGACGGTGGTCTATCGCAACACGGAAGATGGCTTCGATGACGGCACGGTGATTTTCGACGACGCGAAAAACCCATGGACGCAACGGCACTATTTACATGATCTCGATGGTGATGGCGAACATGAATTGTTCGCGGCCAAGGGGCCTTGGACCAACAACGGCATGAGCCTGCAACTCGGGAAGCAAGATGGTTCCGAGCTGATGCAGACTATTTGGAAGAGTGCGCCGGAGACCATGTTCCACGCCTTTGAATTCGGCGATGTCGACGGCGACGGCGATGAAGATGTAGTGGCGTCGGACTATGCCGAAGGCGGCCGAATCTTTCTCTTTCTGAATGAAGGCGGATCACTTGCTACCGATCCCGCGTTGGTGTTGAAGGTCTCGGGACCGGTTCATGAGGCGGTGCTTGGAGACATCGATCTCGACGGCGACTTGGACCTTGCAGTGGGCGCGCGGGATCAAGCGCACATTTATGAGAACCGCACGATCACGACGGGCTACTTCTCCCCTGCCAATCGTGCTCGGCCATTGTTGGACGCCAAAATACTATTTCAGCCCAGTGTCTTCAGTCCGGGTGATTTGAGTGATAAGGAAGCGAAGAAGGGACAGGACGACAAGAAATCGAAGGACGGTGAAGACGAAGACGACTGGGCGAAGGAAGAGGGTAAGGAGGAATGGCTATCCGAACGGAGTGGCGGCTTTCCTTCTTGCGACTTCGAGGACCCGGACCTGGCGCGACGCCTCTTGGGCGACTACACGCTCGATGTCACTTATTACTCGAAGGACTTTAAGGTCGTTGATGAGCCAGCCAAGTTGGGACGCTATGGTGCTATCGTGACCATTACGGCGGAGGACGGTCACGAGTACACGCGGTATCGCACGCTCTATCATTCGGCGAAACACCCAAGTGCCATGCCGATTGGCACCATCTCGTTTCCCGCTTCGGCTGGTGTGGATAAGAAGACGTGGAAGCGTCAAGAGTATGCGGTGAACGAGTACATCGGTGCAGCGATTGGACGGGACGTTCGGCGATCGCACGAGTTCGCTGTACTGTTGGCAGGCTTGGACGAGGCGGGTCAGGACGATGACCCTGAATCGCATTTGACGAACGCGGTGACCAAAGACCGGCAGTGGTGGGTAACCCTTAAACGGGAACTCAACGGCAATGCCGAGCGTTTCGCGGAGAAGGTTGTGACGCCGGTAACTGTGGACGGCTTGGATGCGCCGGTGCTTCGGTCGGGCTCGGACGAAGAAGCGGGGATGAAGCCGGGGACGACGGAAAGTGTCCTTGCGATTCTTGAGGAATGGTCGAAGGATACCGACGTAGGGTTTAACGTGACTGTCGCGCGCAACGGGGTTGTCTTCATTAATGAAGCGTACGGCGAGCTAGAAGGAAAAGCCATTACGACGGATTCGAGGCACGTCGTCGCTTCGATCTCGAAGACGATGTCCGGTGTGTTGTTCATGATGTTTGTGGATCAAGGCCTCGTCAGCCTCGAAGATCCGATCGAAGATTTCCTGCCCGCGTTTCGCCGGGACGGCGTCGAGACGTCCGCTACTTTTCACCATTTGTTTACGCATACGGCGGATACGGACGGTCACTTCTTGGATATGCAGAACGATCTCGAGCATGTTTACGGCGAGGCGTATCCGTATCTCCGAATCGGGAAGGAACTCCGTTATAACGGCACCGGGATCGCGCTAGGGCTAAAGGTGATCGAACAGATTACGGGAATAACCACCCCCATTCTTTATCAGGACTATCTATTTGGGCCGCTGGGTTGTGAATCGATTGAAGCGATCGACGGCGCGGTGATGACGTGGTCAAACGCGTACGACATGGCGATTGTCGGTCAGATGTTGGCGAATCGCGGAGCGTATGGAGACCAGCGCTTCTTTAGCGAAGACACATTCGAACAAATGCTGCCTCGCAAACTGGATAATTTGCTCGGCCCGGATACTGAGATTGTTTGGGGAATTGGCCTAACACCCTACGGTGAAAACGGACTGAGCGACAAGACGGTGGGTCATGGCTCCGCTACTTCGTGCACGATGCGCGTCGATCTGGAGAACAACCTCGTCATCACGATGAGCCGCGGACAAGCGGGCAAGAATTTTTATGAATATCATCCCAAGTTTATTGCCGCAATTGCGGAAGGGGTGGCAAAGTAGGAACGAACATTAAAGGGAGGGCCAACTTCCACGTTGGCCGAAATATCAGGCATGCCCCCGACCAAGGTGGAACTTGGCCCTCCCCACCGCGTACCAATATTTGAGCGATGAATAACCAACTTGGAGTTACACAGCTAACATGAAAATCACCGACGTCACTGTCACGGTTTGGGAATGGAAAGACATTCCACCGACGCGCTATACACATGCGACCGCTAGTTCGAAAAGCCGCAAGACCCAGATGGGTCTCCTCAAGATCAGCACGGATGAGGGCGTGGACGGCTACGCGTTCATGGGATCGGCAATGGCTTCGGCGGAACGTAATGCGCCCTACCTTGTCCAAGCGTTGAAACCGATGCTGATGGGCGAGAATCCGCTCGCGCGTGAACGGATTTGGCAGACCATCATGCGTCGTCTTTTTGGGCAGCGGCTGCCGGTGCTTGGTGCTATCGATGTTGCGCTATGGGATCTCGCGGGCCGTGCCGCGGGTGTGCCCATCCATCAACTCATGGGATCGTATCGCGACAAAGTTCCGGCGTATGCCAGTTCCTACGTGTTGGATTCCATTGAGGAGTACCAAGAGCAGGCGCTGAAATATAAGGAAGCGGGCTGGGGCGCGTACAAGATTCATCCACACGGCATCCCCGAGGCCGACATTCGCATTTGCACGGCGGTGCGCGAGGCTGTGGGCGATGACTACCGGTTGATGCTTGACTCGACTTGGTCCTACGAATACACGCAAGCGGTGCGCGTGGGCGTGGCGATTCAAGAGCTTGGGTTTTATTGGTACGAAGATCCGCTCAAACATGATGACCTCTATTCGTACAAGAAGCTTAAGCAACAACTCCACATCCCCATTATGGCGACGGAGTTGCCGCTCGCGGGCCCTACGTCTTACGCGCCATGGATCATGGAACAGACCACCGACTATCTGCGCGGCGATGTTTATTTGAAGGCGGGGCTGACCTCATGCCTGAAGACCGCGCACCTGGCCGAAGCGTTTCAGATGAATTACGAAGTGCATCACGGCAGTAACAGCCTCAACAATGTGGCGAATCTGCATCTCATCATGGCGATTCCGAACTGTGAGTATTTCGAAGTGTTGCTGCCGGACGCGGTGCAGAAACATGGTTTGGTTAACGACATCACAGTCGATGAGCACGGAATGGTTCACGCATTCAATGGACCTGGGCTCGGTGCGGAGATCGATTTCGATCTGATCGAGCGAAACAAAATCGCTGAGCTGAGTTAACCGGTAAATCACGGCAGACTAACCCCATGACGCATACCGTCACGACAACAACTATCGACACTTCTCTCGGAAGTATTAGGGGGCTTGATCACGGAGACGCGATTAGTTTTCTCGGTGTGCGTTACGGCGAACCGCCCACAGAAAGACGGCGCTTTTTGAAGGCAGAGCCTAGCACTCCCTGGACAGGCACGTACGACGCGACATTCTTTCACAACCAAGCGATGCAGGACGGTCACGCGAGCTTTTATAGCGAGACCCAGCGCGACGAGCTTGGCCCCATAGACGAAGATTGTTTGTTCCTCAATGTCTTCACGCCGGCGGCGGACGGACAACGCCGGCCTGTCATGGTGTGGATTCATGGCGGTGGCTATACCGGTGGCTCTGCGAACGAATACAACGGCATTCAACTCGCGCGACAAGGCGATGTCGTCGTCGTTGCCATCAATTTCCGCGTCGGCGCGTTTGGCTTTCTCGATTTAAGCTCGCTCGGTTCCGAGTACGCGGGTTCGGCTAACAACGGTATTCGTGACATGATTCTAGCGCTCGACTGGGTCCGCAACAACGTTGCAGACTATGGCGGCGACCCAGATTGTGTGACCGTATTCGGCGAGTCTTCCGGTGGCGAAGCCATCATGCTTCTTCTTGGCGCGCCTGAGGCGCAAGGCAAGTTTCACCGGGTTATTCTTCATTCGGCGAATGGAGGCCTGGCCGACGGGTCGAAATCGAGCTATGCCGAATTGTGTAAGCATCTCGAAGTACCGGAGGACACTGCGAAGGACGAATTGCGAGATCGCTTGCTGAGCATGGACGCGAGCGATGTTCTCAACATTGCGAGAACAGGGCCAGGCATAGACGGTCTGGTCGTGACGCGATCCGCAGTGGAGGTTTACGCAGATGATTCCGCTGCAGCTGTTCCCATTATTGTGGGCACCAATCGCGATGAGGGCACATTGATTTCGTATCCCTTGAGCGATCCTGGTCCTTGGGCCGACGAAAACGACCGCAAGGGTTTTGAATTCGCGATAACCGAATCGTTCGACCGGGTTCTTCAGGAGCCGCTTGAAGCGGTTGGGGCATGGGACGGGCCCGCGTGGAAGTATCGATTGGATTTACCGACGACGTGCTGCGACGGCGTACTTGGCGCGACACACGCCGCGGACATTCCACTGACGTTTAATTTCCCCGCGATTTATCATAAGACGCACATGTTTTACGTGCCAACAACGCCGGACGTTTTAGCACTGGCGCAAGCCTGGTCTTCGACCTGCATTCAGTTCGCGCGTACGGGCGATCCGAACGGCGCGGGGCATCTGCCGGAGTGGCCTCGTTTCAATAACAAGACGCATCGCACGATGGTGCTTGATGCCACCTGCCGGGTTGCAGATGATCGCGAGTTGCAGGACGAACAAAAGCCTAATGCAGCGATTCATGCTGCATTTCTCAAGCATAAAGAGTCGATGACTCAATCGACGAAGAAGAAGGGCATCATTTTCTAAGTGAGAGCCCAAGCGAAGGAGTAATTTCGATGTCAGATACAACGCGAGTCGGCGAGTTTGGTTCCAAGGAATGGTGCGAAGCCTGCGGAAAGGCCGGCGCCCAAATGCTGCAAGATGGTGAAATGCCAGCGGACCTCGTATGGGGATTCAGCGAAACCTATACCCAACCGGCCGCGCGCATGTTGACCGATGGGCGCGAGTTGTCGGGGTATCACTTCATGGTCAAGAACGGAGAAATTTCCGGCGGCGACGGCGTACCGCAGGAATGCCTGGACCTGCCGGGGTTCCACGTCAAGGCGCGATGGGCCGCGATCTGCAATCAGTCCGCCACAAACTACGGCCGTGAAGGCCAGCAACAGCGGTCGGAAGAAGAGAAAGTTGTTTTCGCCGATATGGGCAAACACATCGGCCAGGAAGACCTTGGCCTGGTCGAGTTCGGGACCAAACCCGTCTGGCCGCAGCCCATCATTGACGCGCTAAGCGTGGGCATGGAAGACGGCGGCGGACTCCACAACATCGCCGCCAATATGCAGGCCCCCTCGCCCGAGTTTGCCGACTTTCCCAAAACGGAAATGGGCGTGCCCGACTTCGCAGGAATGACGGACGATCAGAAGGAACAATTCTTGCAACTGGTCGGCGTTGGTAAGTAGACCGACCGCGAACTCACATTAAGAAAGAAGTGGATTGAAAGTTCTCCTCATCGCTGACATCCACGGCAACGCCGAAGCGTTGTCGGCTGTATTGGAAAAAGAATCCGACGCGGACACGACCGTGTTTCTGGGGGACGTCGTACTCGGCGGTCCTCAACCCAACGAGACGATCGAGCTGTTGCAAGGATTGTCCGGAACGTTCATCGAAGGAAATCACGACGTTGAGATGTTGGAACCGGGAAGTTTCGACCAATGGCCTGACGATTGGAAGGCGTTCACTCAGTTTGTGATTGATACTTTATCGCCTGCCGGTTACAAACTTCTGCGCGATTTGAGTCCCGAGGGCGAATACGAAGTCGGCGGCATTCGCATGTTACTGCATCACGGCGTACTCCCGAGCAAACCGAATCAGGGGTTGCCCGATACGCCGGATGATCGGCTGGCCCCGCTCGCGGAGGGCAGCGATTGTCCGCTCGTGTTGTTCGGTCATTCGCACGTCCAATTCGAACGCACCATCGACGGCCAACGTTTCATCAATCCGGGGAGCATCGGACAAAGCCGATGCGGAAAGCGACTCGCGTGTTACGGTGTATTCGAAGACGGGGTATACTCCCCCCGCCACGCCGAGTTCGACCCGGCACCTTGGCTCGCGGCGGTGGAACGGATTGGTCCGCTCGACCCATATCCCGAGTTTCGCACGTGGCTCAAGCAGGGATTCCTCGATGGCTATGGCATCGGTGAAAAAGAACCCTGGACCCGTTTCGCGTCTGAAGGATACATCTAAGAATTGGGGCTAGTCCTTCTGAAACACCTTGAATACGGGATGGCTGGGAATTAGCCTCTAACCACGTAGATTGGACTAAGGTCGTCTGTATTCGTGCGTATCCACGGATTCGAAAACTCAAGTGGGAGGGCCAACTTCCTCTAACACTTGCGCAGCAAGTGCGGAGTTGGCCAAGCGTAAGGGCGTACCCAGGCCAAGGTGGAACTTGGCCCTCCCGGTCTCGCATTCTCTATCGCGCTCACAATCAAGAAGGACATACGCAGTGTCAAAGTTCGGACTTGAAGGCAAGACTGCAATTGTTACTGGCGGCGCGGGCGGAATCGGATCGTGCATCTGCCGGGAGTACGCCCGAGCTGGCGCGAACGTCGTCGTCGCAAGCCGCAACCAAGAAAATATCGATACTGTCGCGACGGAATTACAAGCGTTGGGCGCAAAGGCTCTCGCCATTTCCACCGACATCACGGTCCCTGCCGAAGTTGATTCGATGGTCAATCAGACCGTCAGTGAGTTCGGACGACTGGACATTTTGGTGAACAATGCAGGCGGTGGCACCGCAATGAAAAAGGCCGAAGATACGCCCTACGAAGAATGGGTGAGAATCGTCGACTTTAATCTTACGGGCACGTTTACCTGTTGCATCGCCGCAGGCAAACAAATGATCGAACAGCAAGGCGGAAAAATCATCAACGTTTCATCCGTCGCAGGAACAAAGGGCAATCCCGGCATGCTGCACTATTCCGCAGCGAAGGCCGCGGTGATCAGCCTGAGCAACAATCTCTCATTCATGTGGGCGGAACACAACATTCACGTGAACACGATTGTCCCCGGTTTGATCGCGACACCGGCGATGCGGAAGTGGAATGTCATTCCGTCCGACACGGATGAAGATGGAAATCCGGTGCCGCCCCTAACGCTGCCGCCGGAACCTGAAGAGGTGGCGGACCTGGCGCTCTTCCTCGCGTCCAAGGCGTCGGACAGTATTACCGGCGAAGCGATTCCAATTCGCAGATGGCTCAAGATGGATCGTTTCTGGGAATGAGTCAGGGTGCACTAGATGTCGTCGGATTGGGCATTGCCAATGTCGACGTGGTCCACCGGCTTGAAAACATGCCGACCTGGGACAACCCGGGCATGTTGAGCGGATTCGCGCTGGCCGATGGCGGTCCGGCGGGAACGGCCTGCGCGGTGGCGTCCATGTTCGACGTGCGCACGGGATTCATCGACACCATCGGCAACGATGAAATGGCTAGCATCAAGCGCCGGTCTTTGGAAAAAGCCGGTGTCGACTTAAGCCGACTTGTCCAACGAGACGGGCCCGAAGATCACGTCGCAATCGTATACGTCAGAGAATCCACGGGCGACCGCTACTTTTCGTTTCCCCGCAATTTTCTGTCACAACCCATTCAACCGAATGAATTGGACCGGGACTACCTGACTTCTGCTTCATATCTCCACCTCGATTGTTGCCACGGCGCGGCGGCGCTCCAAGCGGCGAAGTGGATGCACGAAGAAGGTAAGACCGTCGTTCTCGACTGCGCTGCGACCAACAACCCGATTCCGGATTCGATCCAATCGATCATCACGGAAACGGATGTCCTAATCTGCGGTTCGGGATTTGGCCGCATGTTAACCGGGCTGGACAATTTATACGAAGCTGGCCGAGCCGCCCTTGAGCGCGGTCCACGGATCGTCGTTCAGACCGAGGGCGCGGACGGTAGCTACACCGTGAGTGCTGACGAAGAATTCCACACACCCGCATTCGAGGTGAAAGTCGTTGACACGTGCGGAGCTGGCGACGTCTTCCATGGCGCGTACTTGACCGGCCTCGTTAAGGGTTGGAAAATCAAAAAGATTGCGGCATTTGCCTCGGCGGTTTCCGCGATTCATTGCACGGTGCTGGGCAACCGAAAAGGTATTCCCACGTTAGACGAAGTCGAACAGTTTATACACGAGCGCACTTCATAAACCGATGGATGTTGGAGAATAAGATGGGAAGAATAGGCATCGTTCACAACTATTTTGGAACGGATTTCACAGCAACACCAGACGAATACTGCACACGAATCAAGCATGCCGCAAACATCGGATTCGATTTGTTAACAGTGCAGCAGGATGTCCCTTTTTTGTTTTCGAAAGAAGACCAGCAGAAGCTGATCGACACGGGTAGAGAGCACGACGTAAAAATCAATTACTCTGGTGGATTCGGCCCGAAACAGGATATTTGTTCCGATGACCCAGAATTTCAGAAAGCAGGTATTCAACACATCAAGAACCTCGTAACAAAACTGTCCGAAATTCAAGAGGGCGCCGAATTCGCTGGTGCGATTACTGGTGTATTCCGGGATTCCTTAAGAGATCGGGACATGCAGCGTTGTTGGGAAAACTGCGTTAAGTGCATGAAAGAAGGTATCAAGGCCGCTGAAGATCAAGGTGTCACGATTAGTTTTGAAGTGCTAAATCGCTTCGAACATTTCTTGATCAATACCAGCGAACAGGCGGTTCGATTTGTTGATGAGGTCGGTAGCCCCAATCTGAAAATCTTGCTCGATACGTATCACATGAACATCGAGGAAGATAACATCGGCGAAGCCATCGTGAAGGCTGGCGACAAGCTCGGCTTGTTTCATATCGGCGAAAACAATCGCCGGCCTCCGGGGTGCGGACATATCCCATGGGATGAAGTCGTAGGCGCGCTGAAACAAATCGACTATCAAGGCGATACGGCCATGGAGCCATGCATACTGAACGGCGGCGTTACAGGCCAGGTGCTTGCCCTCTGGCGGGATCTCACGGATGGTGAAGATCTCGACGCAGCCGCCAAGAAAGGCCTGGAGTTCTACAAAGGCAAGCTTGCTTCGGTATAGCGGGTCGATAACGAAAGAAGTCTTGGATTGTCGCGATTACTTTTGAATATAGAATGTATCCATTTTGGAATGCGGTGGCTTGCCACCGCTTTTGCCAGGCGAAGCAAGCTTCGCTCAGGTAAAAGCGCGAGCAAGCTTGCGCACTCCATATAGAAAAATTTTTAACTCTAAGAAAAATATACACGTTCCAATAAAGGAATTAGAAACAAATGAGTAACGCAACACTAGAAGAAACGGCCCGCGCAATGGTCGCGCCCGGCAAAGGTATATTTGCCGCCGATATTTATACGTCCGGCGCCTCCAATGGCTTCGTTGAAGGATTTTGGGGATCGATGCCGGAACCAAACACCGACGCCACGGCTCGCAAATTTCAAGAAATGATGTTTCGCACGCCAGGCCTTGGAGTTCACGTTAGCGGAATCATCGTGTTCGATGACGTGCTCGACGAAAAAGCCGTTGACGGCACGCCCTTTCCCGACCTTCTCGCTGAACAGGGCATGATGATCGGCATCACCCCCACCACAGGATGGCAGCTCTTCGGCGGTTCGAAGAGAGAATATTTCCCGAAAGGCATTGAGGGGTTACCCGCCCGCCTCAAGAAATGGAAAGAACGCGGCGTTCAATTCGTCAAATGGCGCGTGCCGGCCGTGATTGGACCGGATATGCCTACGTGCCGCGCAATGGAAGCCAATGCACAAAGCGTGGCCGAATGCGCAGCACTCGCACAAGCGGCTGGCTTGGTGCCCATCGTCGAACCGGAAGCCGAAATGAAAGGCGATCACAACATCGCCCGCCATTACGAAGTCACGGAATGGTTTCTTCATGAAGTGTTTGAAGCGTTATACCGATCAGGCGTGCTGCTTGAAGGTATTGTCCTAAAAACAAACATGGTCGTATCGGGAAGTACGTGTCCGGAACAAGCCGATATTGATACGGTTGCCCGGGAGACCATCAAGTGTCTACGGCGCACCCTCCCCCCTGCTGTTCCCGGCGTGGGATTTCTTTCGGGCGGCCAGTCCGATGTCGATTCGACCGCGCATCTCAATGCGATGAATGCACAAGGACCCCAACCGTGGGCATTGAGTTTTTCCTACGGCCGAGCCATTGGCCGTCCTGCGATGGAAGCTTGGGATGGAAAAACGGACGACTCCACCGGCCAAGCCGCCCTTCTCCACCGAGCTAAAATGAACGGTCTCGCCTCCACAGGGCAATGGTCATCGAAATTAGAAACAACTTAGAGGAGAATCACGCGTGTTTGATCTAAGCAATTACAACATGGTTGATTTGAGTCCCCGGATGGTGGCGAGGATCAAACGAATAGACGGCACGATCGAAGAAGGCAACGCGGACATCTTTGGTCTGCCCTGGTCGCTGGTCGAAGGAAACGTCGGGACTGACTACGACAATACCAAGTACACCTTGGTTGGCGGCTGGAATGACGATGACGTGTGGCCGTGGGGTCTTAGTGGACATTTCGGGTCGCATACTGAAGGCGGCAAAGGCCACATAGACCATTGGTCCGGAATTCCGGATGACATGTTCGGGCTTTGGGAGTATCCGCTCGAAACGTTTATCGGAGAAGCCGTTGTTTGCGACGTCAGTTCTGTGACGCCTGTGGAAGGCGAAAACGAAGAGGGCGAGAAAGCGATGATTGGGCAGCCCATCACGCCCGATCATTTGGACAACGTGAAGAGCGGCGATATTGTCCTCATGTACGGACCCGATGCCAACGACTTTCGGGATGAAGGGCAACCAGTTCTGCCCGCGGAAACCGCCCAGTGGCTGGCGCAGAAAAAGATTAAGATGCTCGCCATTCAAATGCCCGGCGTCGTGTGGGAAACGAACCCCCAAGCCCCTGAACCCAATAATTCACCTACCCACCGTGCGATGCTGTGCAACAACATTCCGATCACGTATCCACTCGTCAATGTTTCGAAACTGAAGCAGGAACGAGTGATGTATATCGGAATGCCGCTCAGTGTGGAACGATTAGATGGTTGTTGGATCCGGGCGATCGCCCTGGAAGATAAATAGTTTCACTCGGCTATTTTCGAACGAAGAGACCGTTGGAGTAATTGACTATGAACCGGCACGTTGTACGCGCAATCTTCTTAGGGCTGCTTACACTGAACCTCTGCATCGGAACGAGCGCACAAAACTCCGCAGATACAGGAAAGCCCGGAACGTTCTACAACGACGTGTTACCCATTCTGCAAGAACGCTGCCAGGTGTGTCACCGCGGAGGCGGGGGTAATTTTGGCGGCATGATCGCGCCGATGGCGTTCACGGACTACGCGGACGTCCGGCCATGGGCGAAGGCCATTGCGAAAAACGTGAGCGCTGGCGAGATGCCGCCTTGGCACGCGGACCCGCAACACGCTGGAGAGTTCGAGAACGAGCGCACCATCACACGGGAAGAAATCGACACCCTAGTCGATTGGGTACAAGCCGGCGCTCCCCGTGGCAACCCCGCCGACGCCCCGCCCGAAAAGGAGTGGCCTTCGTTTGAAGGATGGCAAATGGGAAAGCCGGACCTCATCGTCAAAATGCCCGAGCCGTTCCTAGTCGAAGACGATGTCGAAGATCTGTATCAGACATTCTTCACGCACATTACGAAGGAAATGCTACCCGAGCCGCGCTGGATTAAGACGTCGGAGACGCGCCCTGGTAGCGGAGCAGTCCACCACATTGTCGCCCATCCGATCGGCGGGTTGGTTCCGGGCGGCGATCCGAAGTCGTATCCCGAGGGCGTTGGCGTTTTGTTGATGCCCGATACCACCGTCTATTGGAGCGTTCACTATCACAAGGAAGCCGGTGCCGGGACGGCGGTGTGGGACCAATCGGAAATCGCGCTTGAGTTCTATCCGAATGATGTTGACGTCACGCACATTTTGCGGACGGCGGGTTGTTTCAATTACACCTTCAAGATTCCGGCTGGCGATCCGGCCTATGAGGTCTTCGCGGAATTTACGTTTAAAGAAGATGCTAACATCATCAACTACATGCCTCACATGCACCTTCGCGGATCGGCAGCAAAATTCGAAGCATTCTATCCGGACGGGCGAACAGAAGTCCTGCTCAATATCCCAAAATACGATTTCAACTGGCAAACGACCTATCAATACAAAGAGTTTAAGTTTGTACCCAAGGGCACGCGAATCAAGCTAACTAGCGTCTTTGACAATTCGCCCGAGAACCCCAGCAATCCGGATCCAACAGTCGACGTTACGTTTGGCGAACCCACGACCGCAGAAATGGTGAAGAGTCCGATTGAGTATATTCGCGCGGTCGAGTCTGAGGACATCGATGCCTATGTTACACAGCAGCGGCAATCGAAGAATAAGCGAAGCGGGAAGAGCAAAAAGAAAATCGGCGATGCTAAAGCGGCATTGAAAAAGTAAACAAGCAGACCCATGTCGACGTACCGCCAACGGGCATTGCCAATCCCCGAAGCGAGAATCAAATCTCTAGCTGCACTAATTCGCCTCGGACAGGAGCTTGACCGTACCGGCATCTCCGTCAACATTCATTTCCTGACCGCTCTTCACCCGCTGCGTGATCGTTCCTGTCCCCACCACGGCAGGAATGCCGTACTCCCGGGCAACGATAGATCCGTGCCCAAGAATTCCGCCCATGTCGGTTACTAGCCCGGATGCATGAGCAAATAGCGGCGTCCACGCCGGATTGGTCATGGGGCAGACCAAGATCGAGTCGGGTTCCATCTGATCAAATTCAGCCGGAGAGGTGATCAAACTTGCCAAACTGGTCACCGTTCCCGGGCTCACCGGCACACCCATCAGCGTATCGCTGGACGGATCGTTGACGAACTGGGTCTCTTTGAATTTCACGCCGGGATCTTCGCTGGCTTCAAACGGCACCGTACCTGGCGGGTGTAGTCGTTTGCGAGCCTCCCGAAGTTCACGGCGTTCTGCGGTCAACTGCACGTACTCACGTATGGCTGTACCGCTCTTGTTCGCCTCGATAGCCTTATTCAATTCATCCGTCACCAGATAAAAAATATCATCCGGCTCAGCAAGGGTACCGACGTCCGCCAGGCGCTTACCCAACTCAAGCGCTAGCGGCCGAAGAGCAGGCCACGCCTTGTACAAGTAGAACATCACCTCTTCACGAATGTAGTAAAAGCGTTGCGTAAACCAGAGGCGATAACGGAACTGCCAGTACGGCAGCCCATCGAGAAGTTGTAAGATCTCTTCCATCGCCTTCTCACGCTTCTTCGTCGCTTCGATTTCGTGATTCTTCGGATCGTATTTCTTATTCGACACCATGGTCTTGAGCGCGGCCAAGAGCCCAGTGGGATCTTCGATAGGCAAGGCTTCGGCAAAGTCGAGACTGTACCCCAAATGACCATAGATGCTGAGGTATTCCTTGATGGCCTCTACAATTGGTCCACTAGCCGTATGGTGATCAAGGGCGTTCAGCAAGCGATTTGCTGGCGTGATGGTGACTAGTTTCGTCAACGCATCGTCAGCCCAGATTCGTTTTGCGATCTCAAAGAGATGTTCGTTGGCTTCTAAGGTCTTCGATTTGAAACCACTCAAGAATTGCCCGCTCGTGAATCTGTGATCCGGCAACGTCTCTTTCAGGAATGCCTGCAGTTGGTCATCGGTCGACTTAGCAACACCAAACGTGTGGCTACCGTTACTGCTCCAATACATGCCGCCGGCAATGGCCAATTCACGGACCCCTCGCAGCAGTTCCTCGTCCGACACGGTCTTGGGATCCACGTTTCCCCACTCGTCCGCAGTCGCGAGGATGTCCGGCTTCGCATGGTCGTAAAACCCTTTGATTTGCTTTTCGTTGACCTGGGTTCTGTTGAACGCAAAATACGTTGGGTTCTTACTCTCCGGCAACGTTACGGTTTGTGCTATGGAATCAACATCTGCCTTTGCAGCCCATTCATCGAATGCATTCCGGTCTTCCGTTGATAGTTCTTCAAGGAAAAGAGCAAGGTCGCAATCCGCCATTTCGGCGGTGTACTTCATATGCTCCTTGGCCATTTTCGCGGCCTTCTCTCTCATCTCTTCTTCGGATTGCTTCTGCTGCGCTTCGACTTCGAGCTTCGTTTCCGCGGCGTCCATTTCCGCCTCGGTCATTACCTTCTTACCGGCCTTCTTTCTCGCGTCAAGGACAACCGGGAAATCGAAACGCTGATAGGCAAAGCCATTTAGCGTTACGAACATCGGGCCGCCCCCAACCATGCCGATATCCCGCTTCTCACCTTTTTTAACCGTCTCAAGACCAACAGACAGATACAACTCGTCGAACAATGGAGTACACGGATCAGGGATGTTTTCGACGATCTGACGCCGGGCGAGAATCTGCGCAGGCGGAACGGGCTCCCAAGAGACTTCGATTGGTTGTGGAGGCAGATTCGTGATGGGACGCGATTGCAGTAAATGTAGTGTACCGTTGGTGAACGCCCATTCGATGTCCTGAGGAACTCCTTCAAAACGATGTTCAACCTTGAGTGCCGTGGTCGCGAGTTCTTGAATCGCCTCGTCGGACAACGATGACTGACCGCGCTCACTCTCCGGGATATCCTCCAGTCGAATACCCTGATCGCCGTCGGAGACAATCTGTTGCTCTTTCGCACCGATGATGGTTTCTTTCGCTGTCAGACTGTCACGATCTAAGATGTATGTGTCCGGCGTCACTTGCCCGCCGACGACCGCCTCACCCAAGCCAAAACTTGCGTTGACAATCATCTCTGATCGCTCGCCGGTTGCCGGGTTCGCTGTGAACAAGATTCCGGATACTTCAGATGGCACCATGAGTTGCACGACTACGGCCATCGCAACAACATCCTGCTCTATCCCCATCTGGTGCCGGTAGCTGATCGCCCTCGGCGTCCAGAGGGATGCCCAACACCTCCGTACGGCGTCCAGCAACTCGGACTCTCCACGTACATTTAGATAGGTATCCTGTTGGCCAGCAAAGGACATGTCGGGTAAATCTTCAGCATTAGCCGACGAGCGCACTGCTACGGCGGGAGCATCGTCGCCCAGTTCGGAATAGGCTTCACGAACTTCCGTGAGGATTGCATCAGGCAAATCCGCTTTGGAAAACAACTCTTGAATATGCGCCGATGCCGCATCGAAGGACAGTCTCCTCCCAGCGATCTCAGGCGTGGCCGATTTGATGATGGTAGCCTGCAAGCCGTTTGCTTCGACGAAGCTTTTGTAGGCGGATGTCGTAACACAAAACCCACCGGGCACTGACATGCCGGCGGATGCCATCACGGCCAACGATTTTCCTTTTCCGCCTGCGACTTCTAGGGATGCCTCTTTGGAGTCGAGCGGTAGTATGAATTTCTTCATTTTAAAGTATCCGTTCGTGAACGCGTGTCAACGGCAAATGCCGAGTCGCGCTTCCCGCGCCAGAGTTCAGGCTAATTCGTTCGGCCTCATGCGATCTTGCAGCACTCTTTTACGTACCGGCACCCAAGTCGAAACGGCTGAATCGTTCCCGCAACAACGGAATGAAATGACATTTCGATGTGCCTATACGCCAATAGAATCAGCATGAACGATGCCACGGAACCCACATTCCTTGTCAATCCTCAACATGAGAGTGTACCCAAAAAGAAAGGGGCTACTCCTCTATAGAGTACCGCAAAATCCGATGGAATTCCTGGCGATGTGAGAATCAAAAACGTAGAATGCGCATTACAAGAAATTCTCGATGAAACGCAATAAGCACATAGCGCAAGAGTCACCGGTTCGAATCCGGTCCTACGACGGGTCGACCATTATAGAGCGCCAACGCCGAGACGGGGTAACCGCACAGTCTTGACTGCTGTTCTTAGCAGGTGGAGATTCGTAGTTCGCGGCAGGAGTTGTTGTTCTCTGGCGGAGAGAATACGCATCACAGGAGATCGTAAATGAGTACGATGAAGCACGTCTTCTTTGGCGGCATTGGTTTTTGCATAACCTTCGCCACACTTCTCGTCGTGGTGATCGGTTTCGGCAACCACGCCACGGCAATCGAAAAGAGTACCGATGGAGAGAAGAATGAAGGCCCGGCCCATAACTTTCCGCCGACCGCGTTCGACTACGCCAAATTGGTCGAGCCGCAACTCGGCGTGCCTCCTAAGATCGATCTAAGCGCGGGGGTCGAACTCCCGCTCTATGTCGACGGCGTGCAGTCCCAGGGTGAACTCGGATACTCGTGTGACAACCCGAGCCGGATAGGCAAGGGATGTGTTTCGGGGTCCGTCGTTCAGCGATACGAAGGTCAGACTGCGGAAGGTGAACCGTTGCCTGACGTGGTTTGGGTGAGCTTCGGCCGCAACGCGAGTACGGTCCACCGTGGGAAGACTTACGTTCTCGGGTCTGTTCAGATGATCGGCTACGACATGGAGACAGGCGCAACAGCGTTCTTCGAAAGCAGCGACGCTATCGATCCCTGGGCCGATGTCGATCCCGAAACTCATCGCTTGCAGGGTGAGATGCCGTGGATAGACAATCCCGAAGAGTTCAACAAGGCCTTTCGGACGCCAGGCATGATTCAATGTGTGGAGTGTCACCAAAATGACCCATTCATTCACAACGATTTCATCGACGCCGCGAAACTCCCTGGAACCGATGAGCCCGTCGTTCCCGAGATTTCAACCAAGAGCATGAACAAAGAATTCGATCTGCCGTACTACGTCATCGGAGGCGAAGAATGGGACATGCGAACCATCCACATCGAAGGCAACAAGTGTATGGATTGTCATCGCATTGGCATGGGCACCGTGAAGTTGTTCGGGCGGTACGGTTGGGAACCGGATGACCACATGCCGCCCAACGATCCCGGCAGCTTAGCGGAGGACTTTCAGGAACTCGTCGATTGTTGGGAAAACGGTCCGGAAAACACGCCGGGTTGCGATTGGGTCATTCCCCCCACTGGCGAGGACTTGGGCCGTGTCGTAGGCGATGACTATGCCCATAAAGCACGATTCAACATTCCGGGCAACGAGGCACTCGCCGCGCCCGGCATTCTTGGCGGCGGGAAATCGTCAAAAAAAGATCGCAACGATAAAGAAGCAAAAGGCAAATCGACGCTCAATAAGACCAAGTCAAGCAAAGATCAAGGTGAGAATCCTTTCGGGGAGATGTCAAGAGAGGAGCTCATCGAGGCAATGAAGGCCAAAGGCATGACCGAAAAGGAAATTGCGGAGTTCTTGATATCGCTAGATGAAGGCAAGAAATAGAACCTTGATGGGAAGGCGGGTTGAAGCGCTTCATTGAGTTAGCTCGAATCCAAACAATTAGTCGTCAAGTGGAGTAGGAGTGCATCATGAACACTACCAAGCGTGGCCTCATTGTCAGTAGTCTTTGCGGGTTTCTTTTCGGACTCCTCGCAATGACACTGCACGTGAATGGCTTCGTCATGGCGGAAACCGAAAAACCGAAAGACGATCCGTCTATCACTGAAGAACTGAGTGACATAAAAGACGAAAAGGATGACGGTTCCACCCATAACTTTCCCGCGACCGCGATCGAGTACGCCAAGATGGTCGAACCCGATCTGGGTGTCCCGCCGAGGGTTGACCTTGGCGAAGGCGTGGAAGTCCTCACCTATGTCGATGGCGTTCCGGTGCGGGGCACTACTCCCCGAGAAGATTGCGACAACCCGACCCAAATTGCTGGGGACTGCATTTCGGGTTCCCGACTTCAACGATACGAAGGAAGAACGGCCAATGGCGATCCGCTTCCGGATGTGGTGTGGGTGAGCTTTGGCCGCCACAACAACGCTATTTCGCCCGACACGTTTCTCGGGTCGGTACAGATGGTTGGCTACAATATGGAAACGGGCGCGACCGCGTTCTTTGAGAGCAGCGATGCGATTATGCCGTGGGCCTACACCGATCCCGAGACGAATCGTTTGATGGGCGTCATGCCCTGGATCGACGAGCCGGAAGAATTCAACAAGGCGTATAAGACACCCGGGAAGGTGCAGTGTGTGTCGTGCCACCAGAACGATCCCTTTATCCACAGTTCATTCGTTGATTCCGCGAAGATGCCGGGCACGGACGAACCGGTGATTCCGGAAATTATCGCGAAAGGCAGAGAAATCGAATTCGATTTGCCGTATTACGTCATCGGCGGCGAGACCTGGGACATGCGCACCATCCACATCGAGGGCAACAAATGCCTGAAGTGTCATCGCGTCGGAATGAGCACCATCGATTTGTATACGTTCCATGACATCGGGAGCTGGAATCCCAACGATCACATGCCGCCCAGCAATCCGGGCAGTCTGTCAGAAGATTTGCAGGAACTCCTGGACTGCTGGGAGAACGGTCCCGAAAACACGCCGGGCTGCGACTGGGTTATTCCCCCGACGGCGGATGATCTCGGTCGCATCGTAGGCGATGAATACCCGTACAAAGCGAGTTTCAATAAGGCAGGCGTACTGACATTTCGATAGTCGGATGAATAGTCGTCCGGTTCCGGTTTACGCCTCTATCCGGGGAAAAGTAGGGCCGTCTCCGACTCGACCTGCTGGGTATTGAGGAGCAAAGTTGAGCTAGAGTTGTTAAGTCTCGGACAAGAACTCGTCATCCCAAAACCAAGTCACGTGAGTCCCAATAAAAAGGAAAATCCAATTGCATCGCCGTACCTATCACTTGTCGCTCCTAATTTGTCTTGCAGGACTCGTTTCTCTCGCCTCCGCTCAGGAAACGTACTGGAATCAATTTCGGGGACCTACAGGTGATGGCATCAGCCAAGCCAATAACCTTCCCATCGAATTCGACGAGATTACGAACCTTCGTTGGAAGACTGCAATACACGATCAGGGATGGTCATCTCCCGTCGTGTGGGGCGATCAGATTTGGCTGACAACAGCGCGTGAAGACGGGACGGAATTGTTTGCGATTTGCGTCGACCTGGAAACCGGAAACATCGTCCACGACATCAAAGTGTTTGACGAACCCAACCCGCAATTGCAATACGGTGGCCACAACACGCACGCTACGCCAACCCCGATTCTCGAGGCGGGGCGCGCGTACATACACTTCGGAAGCTACGGCACGGCGTGTCTGGATACCGCGACCGGGGAGACGCTCTGGGAGAACCGTGAACTAAAGTGCGATCACCGGGTACGCCCCGCTTCCTCTCCGGTGATTGATGGCGATTCGTTGTTCCTCACATTTGACGGTGTTGACGTGCAATTCGTGGCAGCGCTCGACAAGAACACGGGTCAGGTGCTTTGGATTAAAGAGCGTACCGGGCAGAAAGACATGCGTGAGTCCCTCAAGGATCATGGCTTTTCCGATGCACAAGCCGCGAAAGTTGAAAAAATGAAGCCCGACGACAACCGGAAGTCATACGCAACGCCCACTATCATCCAATTTGACGGTACAAAGCAGTTGATTAGCCCCGGTGCCGAAGTCACGTTCTCTTACGATCCACAAACGGGCGAAGAAAACTGGCGCGTTAAACACGAGGGATTCGGATACAACGTTGCGTCACGACCAGTATTCGCGCACGGTCTCGTCTACCTCACGCAGGGAATCTCTGGGCGATTGGTTGCCATCGATCCCTCGGGTCAAGGCGATGTAACAGATACGCACATTGCGTGGAACTCTGACAACCGCGTCCCGGAAATCCCATCACTACTCGTGGTGAATGATCTGCTATTCATGGTGAGTGACCGGGGCATGTTGACGTGTCTTGACGCGGTGACCGGCGAACAACTCTGGCGTGAGCGGCTTCGAAGCGGCGGCGCGTTCTGGGGATCGCCGGTGTACGCCGACGGGAAAATCTACATCGCAAATGCGAAAGGAACCGTGTTCGTCGTCGCGGCAGAACGAGAGTATAGGCTCCTCGCCTCGAATACGTTTAACGACGACACAGCGAAAAAGGGCTCCGAGCCGGATGATGAGTCAGAATCTGTTACAGCTGCGCACGTCAAGGAGTTATTGAAAGCACAAGGTATGTCGGACAAAGAAGTCGAACTGATCTACGAAGGCGCGCGCAAGAAAGGATTGACGAATGCCGAACTTGCCGCGGGCCTCCGCGGCGAAGGCGATGGCAAGGGAGGCAAGCCGGCCTCGCGTCGACGCGATTCAGGCGTTCGCTTTATCGCGTCCCCTGCAATAGCGGGTAATGCGATCATTTTGCGATCGGAAACACATCTCTACTGTTTTGCGCAAGAGTAATGGTAGTCGCATTCGTTTCGATTCGGGGAGATCTCATAGTGAGAGCACTCATTTTCCTGGTAGCCATCGCGGGGACTCTTTCGCCAGCACGGGCCATTGAGAATCGTTCACTAGTTTCAGGGGGACTGATCGCCGGATCAAGCGAAAACGGAGTTCAAGCGTTCAAGGGCATACCATTCGCCGCGCCTCCGGTGGGCGATCTTCGGTGGAAGCCTCCACAACCCGTTGTTTCCTGGGACGGTGTAAAAGCCTGCACGGAATTCGGACCAGCGTGTCCGCAGCCGGTCGTTCCGCCGGACTCCTTCTACGCCTATACCAATCCGAAGGAATTCGATGAAGACTGCTTGTTCCTGAACGTGTGGACGGCGGCGAAATCGGGTGATGAACGTCGACCGGTGATGGTCTGGTTTCACGGCGGGGGGCTTACGCGCTGCTCGGGTGCGGACGCGCGAACCAATGGTGCGAATCTAGCCAAGAAGGGCGTCGTCCTGGTTACAGTCAATTATCGGCTGGGGCCGCTGGGCTTTTTGGCACATCCGGAACTCACCCGTGAAGAACCTAAAGGTGTGTCCGGCAACTACGGCGTGCTGGATCAGATCGCCGCGTTGCGTTGGGTTCAGGAGAATATTGATCAGTTCGGCGGCGACCCCGGCAACGTGACCATCTTCGGCCAATCTGCGGGATCGTGGAGCGTTCAGACGCTCGTGGCGTCGCCGCTGGCTAAGGATCTTGTCCATCGCGCCATCGGACAGAGCGGCGGCTTATTCGGCGACGCAACGTGGTTAGACCGGGCAGAAGAGGGAGACCGGTCGGGTCATCAAATCGGCGAAGATTTTTTTGCAGCGTGCGGGGTGAAATCCGTTTCTGAGGCGCGCGCCTTGCCTGCGTCTGCACTGATAGAAGCAACGAAGCAGAAAGGCGGTTCATTCCGAACGCGACCGGTCGTGGACGGTTGGGTTCTTCCGGATTCCCTTGATGAGATTTATCAGAGTGGACGTCAAAACGATGTCCCCATGATCGTCGGATCGAATGCAAACGAGTGGTCGAGCTTATCGGCCCCAGAGTATTTGCCGAAAACTACTGCAACGCTAGAAGAACAGATCGGCAGAATATTTCCGGGTGCCGTCTTCAGCGATTTTGTACGTGCATTCGGCGGCGGAACGGACGACACAGCGATGGATGCGTACCTGGCCATGATGCGGGACCTCGTGTTCTCTGCTCAAATGCGTCAGTGGGCCAGAGCAACGGAGAATGTCACCTCGGACGCATTTGTCTATTACTTCACCTCAGCGCCCCCCATCCCGAATAGCGAGTATCTCGGCGCGTACCACTCTGCCGAAGTGCCGTACCCCTTCCAGAATATCAGTCCGACTTTTGGGGATTTGGATCGCGCGTTATCGGAAGTCATGTCTGATTACTGGGTGAATTTTGCAAAGACAGGCGATCCAAACGGCGCAGGCCTACCCAAGTGGAAACCCTACACGCTCGATTCTGAGCCGTACTTGGAGTTGGGCCATACCGTGCGCTCCGGCAACCACTTACAAAAACGTGAGCTAGACTATTTGGACAAGCTGCGCGGGGTGAACTAGAGCGGATGCGACTTACGATATCATGGCCGTGCCCACTCCTCATCGAGCCTCACACCTTCCACGATAAAAACGCCTACGTGCTTCTAGTCCAATGACTTAGACGTCGCGACCGTTTCCCTCCGAGCACCGCGAATCAACTGCTCAGAATTGTGTTGACATTCTAAGATTAGCCTTGTAATCTACAAACATTACAAGCGTAATCTAAGGAACCCTCATGAAAGAAATGCCCCAAATTACCGAGTCCGAATGGCGCGTTATGAAAACGCTATGGTCCGAAGGACCACTGTCTGGAAACCAAGTTGTCGATGAGCTTCTCGAACGGACGGAGTGGAGTCCCCGAACGATCAAGACCCTCCTAAACCGCTTGATCAAGAAGGGAGCGCTCCGGTTCGAGAAAAAGGGCCGCGAGTATATCTACTTTCCATTGTTCGAAGAGCGCGACTGTCTCAAGGCGGAGTCACGCAGTTTTCTAGAGCGCTTTTACGGCGGTGCGCTTCACCCCATGCTGTCCCACTTTTTGGAACACGAATCCATCTCGGCGGAAGACCTCGAAGAACTGCAACGGATTCTCGACGAGAAGAAAGGGAAGTGACCATGGAATTGCTCCGCGACAATGTTGTCGATGTCTTCGCATGGGTTCTCCGAACATCCGTGGAAGCAAGCATTCTTGTTCTCGTCATTCTTATTTTGAAGGCCCTTCTGCGCGACCGGATATCGGTTCGTTGGCATTCTGCCGTTTGGCTTCTGGTGATAGCGAAGTTACTGATTCCCTGGGCACCGGAAAGTCCAATCAGTCTCTACAATATTTCCCATTCGACCCTAAGCAGTTTCATGGGCAATCAAGAAACATCTCCAAGTGCTTCGATCCAGCGTGCTTCAGCGCCAGCGCCTTCTCATCTCCAAAAGGCTTTGGCGCTGGAGCCGACGGATCGAAGAAGAGTCGCGATTTCGGGACGTGAGACTCCATCGGTTGAGGACCGCGTCGCTGCTATAGAAGTGGCGCGCGCACCGAAACCGCGCTTCGCAATCGGTGATATGCGGCCGTATGTCTTGCCGGGCTTGTGGCTTTCGGGAATGGTGATATTACTTGGGACGGTGTATGTCTCGAATCGAAGGTTCTTGGCCAGTGTGTACAAAAACCGCCCGGTCATCGACGAACGAATTCTTGAGACCCTTGAGCGCTGCAAAGAAGAAATGGGCGTCCATCATCCCATTCTCATCTACCCCACACGGGGAAAAGATGGACCAGCGTTATTGGGTTTTGTTCGCCCGCGCATACTCATTCCGTCTGAAATGCTCAATTCGATGAGTCTAAGCGACATCCGGTGCGTACTGTTGCACGAACTGGCCCACATCAAGCGAAAAGACATTCTTATCAATTGGCTTTCAACGGCCTTGCTTGCGGTGCACTGGTTTAATCCCGTCATTTGGCTCGCCTTTCGGAGGCTGCACGCGGATCGCGAGTTGGCGTGCGACGCATTGGCGCTGCAGTGTTCCAAGTCTAGCGAAGCGAGCGAGTACGGCGGTGCCATTCTACGACTCCTCGAGCGATTCGCCAAGCCCAGATTGCAAACAGGCGTCGCGGGCATTCTTGAAGACGGCAGTCAGCTCAAGAGGAGAATGAAGATGATCGCGCATTTCAGTCCGAAGTCGCTTCGGTGGAGTCCGTTGGCGATGGCGTTGATGACGGCTTTGATGGTGATTGGTCTTACGAGCGCGTTGCCGGTGTCGTATGCGGTGGACCTTGCTGCGATGGAAGCGCCCGGTGAACGGACGTTGGAAATCCCCGACGAGTCAGGAGACGGTTTCGTTTCCATCGGCACGCGGGAGTGGCAAATCGAGAACTACGATGGTCTAACGCCGACCATAATAAAGAATGAAACGATCTCGCGGGTTCAAGGTCAGGTTCAAATCCCCGACAATCGAGAGTTAGGTTTACACGTCATCGGCAATCCGTGGGGAGACTTGACGCCGCTGGAGACAATTCCGCCTGATACTTTTCAGACCGTACACATCTGGGAATTACCCGACTATGAAACTGATAGGTGGTTAACCGCTGACGATTTCGGAATTCTATCTCAACAGCGCTTGCTTCGGGCGCTACACATCAGCGGAGCGCCCGTGACGGATGAAGCGTTGCCGCCAGTCATCGGACTGCCTCTCCTTGTCGAGTTGGTTCTAGAACGAACCGCAATTTCGGACTTGGGCTTGACCTACGTAGGGGAGATGTCTGGGCTTCGCTATCTGGATCTCCAGGGTACGCAGATCACGGACGCCGGATTGGCGTTCTTGGGAGAGATGGACTCGCTTCGAACATTGATTTTGGATGGGACGGCGATCAGCGATGCGGGCTTGCCCCACATACAGGGGCTTCAATCGCTGGAAGTCCTGGGCCTCAACAGGACGGCAGTAACAAATGATGGAATCCGAGTGCTCCGGTCATTGCCGGCCCTCCGGGAACTCCGTACGACGAGTACTTATGTCACAGCCGAAGGGCTGGATAAACTTCCTAACCTAGCACCCACAAGAACTGAATCGTTTGTGAGGAGTCAAGTGAAGGTAGGGATTCGTCTGAGTAAATTGCAGGCAGCGAGGTGGGGAGACGACGGCTATAGATTTGCACAGAGAATCCTTGAGCCGCTCGTGAATAGTGGTTTCGATGTTTACGCCATCACGGATCCCGGTACGGAAGACGTGGTCGAGCTTTCGGAAATTCTAGAGGCAAACGGAATATCTGACGTCCAAATATCAACGTATGATCGCGATTCGCTACGAAATCTGGATGTCATCGTTGCTGTTCATGAGACCAGAATTCAGACGGAAGCTCTTCATGCTTTCCACTCGGTTGTGAATGGAGGTGTGGGACTCCTAAACTTCGGGATTCTTGGCGGGAGAGACTCTGCCCCTGGCGGTAGCGAACGAAATGAGCTACTCGGAATTGATTATCCTTCGGCGAATTACATTTTCAGAACGACACAAATGCAGGCGGCCGTGCAGGCGGAACATCCCATTCTTGGGCCGATGAAGAAGGGCGACCAGTTTTCGTTCATCGTGCTAAACGCGATGGATGGGAAAACGGACGGGACGCACCTATTGGATCCACCTTCGGATGCGGATGCGGGGGCCATTCCACTTTATGTTCGCGAGTTGGGCGACGGAAGGGTTGTCAACTGCCAGTGGATCGGATTCATTGATCCTGCGGATAACTTTACATTGGAGAACTTCCTGACCCGCTGCGTTCTTTGGGCCGCGAAGTTTCCGCTGGAAGAATAGTGGTCTAATCCATTGCAACGGGACGAGCAGTAGCATGACCAGATCTTCCTTTGAAACCGTCAGCGTCATAGCCTTCTTGCTGGGTACCACCGTGGTTGCAGCGGTAGACTCGCAACGCATGCGGAGTGAGGTACGACAGGTTCGTGCTGAACGGTCCGAACTGGAAGATGCTTCGGATCAAAGGCCGATAGAAACGAAGAGGCACTGGATCGTCAGACGGTTTGCGCGCGACCTCCAGACGGCACGGGCCCATATCCTCGAATTGGAAGGGTAACTTGAGCGGGTGAGTGCTACGGCCCCGAGGTGTACTCACGCCTTCGCGGCCTCAGACGATGATCCCAATGTCGCAATCACAATCGTACATGAGCCGTAAGACTAAGGAATCCGATTCGATAGGCCGTTCTACGCGAACGGATATCGGTTCGTTGGCATGCCGCAGTTTGGCTTGTGGTGATAGCGAAGTTACTGATTCCCTGGGCACCGGAAAGTCCGGTCAGTCTCTACAATATTTCCCATTCGACCCTAAGCAGTTTCACGGGCAATCAAGAAAACTCTCCAAGTGCTTCGATCCAGAGTGCTTCAGCGCTGGAGCCTCCTCATCTCCAAAAGGCTTTGGCGCTGGAGCCGACGGATCGAAGAAGAGTCGCAATTTCGGGACATGAGACTCCATCGGTTGAAAGAAACCGGCGACTTTTCGGAAAACGAAGTTAATTGTTTGAAAAGGAGATATCAGGCGCTCGATCAATTGCTGAATGATTTTGAGGAATAGTCGTAAGGAGAGCCACAAGGCCCCGTTTGTCTCCGTACTCTGTGCCCTGTCCAAACGCCCTAGTTTCCGTTCCCCTCATCCGCGATCTAGAAACGATAACCCTGCACTTTCTCGTAGGGTTCTAGCGCCTCTACCTCTTTCATCGCTCGTTCCGTGTACGTTTCCATGAACGCTTCGCGTATCGCCAAGGAATCGCGCCCCTCAAAAGCAACAAGTGCCGGATCGTTGTACTTCACCATATAGTCCCGCATGGATTCTCGAAGTCGCTCCAGGTCGTCGTCGTTCTGACTCCCTTCCGCCAACAGGTTGTCCAGGCAGTAGGGATCGCGCTGTAGATCGTAAAACTCTTCAACCGTTCGATAGACCAAGTGTCGGCAACGATTCGCCATTTCCGCATCGTTCTCTGCGGCTCGTTCCATTGCCTTAAACGTCGGTCCCCACACATTGATCCCATATTCCCGCTCCCCATTTGACCAAGAGTTGAAGAGATAAACATGCTCACGGGTAATGACCGATCGCATAGGATACGGCCGTTCACCGTGAATGTGATTGAACTGGGCGAAGATGGCATCCCGATCATTCTGTGACTCTCGGTGTAGCAGGGGGAGAAACGACCGCCCGTCCACTTCCCGGTCCAACGGCAATTCGACGGCTTCCAGAATGGTTGGTAGAAAGTCTATCGTCGAAACCATATGCTCGCGATCTACCGTTCCGGTTTTGACCTGTCCCGGCCACCGCACGATCAAGGGCGTCCGCGTGCTTTCAACATAGCAGTTCGACTTCGCGAACGGCATCGCCATGCCGTTATCAGACAAGAAAATCACAATAGTGTCCTCGGCCAACCCGGCTCTTTCGAGTTCTTCGAGAATACCGCCGACCATGTCGTCCAGACGCCGCACCGTTGTGGCGTACTCCGCCAGTTCGCTACGGACTTCCGGAAAATCAGGCAGAAAACCGGGCACCGTAACCTCATCGGATTCATAGAGACGCGAAGCGGTACCACGTTCGACAAGCGGCTCGTCAGACCCTTCCCTTTCATAGGGGGTGTGCGGGTCGTGCGAATTCGCCATCAAGAAGAAGGGTTGTTGGGAAGCCTTCGCCATCTGGAAAAACGAAGCCGCGAATCGCTGATAGACCGCGGGATCACGACCCCACAGATCCTCATCGCCCGTCCCCTGCCACCGGTACGTGACGGACCAGTGGAACAACTCCTGCTGCCGGAGTGGCTTACCAACAATTCCACACAGGTAACCAGCCTCGCTAAGATGTGCGGGCAGCGTTGCCGTCCCCGGGCGAATGCGCTGGAAACCTTCAGCGCCATTGTTCTGTGGATACAAACCCGTCAACATCACACTGCGCGATGGCGTACAAAGCGCGATGTTCAAGTATGCGTGAGAAAACCGCATACCCTGGGAAGCAAGCTGATCAATATTCGGCGTGACGTCCGGGGCGACTCCGCCATAACACCCCGGACTGTCCCAATTCATGTCGTCCGCAACAATCATCAACACATTCGGACGCTGCTTCGGCGCGAATTGTTGGGCCAAAGCGCCATGCGTGAACACATAGCTGCACCCCAATACGGCTAGAACCGCGATAAGACCGCTGCGAAATCCTCTCAACTGGATGTTCATCACGTCGTCGGAACCTTCGATTCCAAACGCACCGAAACTTAGTCAACAATGGCCTGATACGCGAAGTGTTCGAACAATTGACTGTAAACGACGGGATCATCTTCATCGTATCGTGGGCCGTTCACCATGAACACGCCGATAAGGTCTTCGGCCGGGTCGATCCAGAAGCTTGTGCCGTATGCGCCGCCCCAGTAGTACGTTCCTTCAGAGCCGAGCTCACCGGTATCGCCTGGGTCCGGCTTAACGCCAAAGGTCAACCCAAACCTGAACTCATGTTGAATCTTATTGATGCCACCCACCGGGATATCGCCCAAGTGATTCGCGTGCATGAGTTCGACCGACTTCCTTCCGAGCAGGCGTTTGCCGTCGAGCTCGCCGTTGTTGAGGAGCATCTGACAGAAGCGCAAATAGTCCATGGTCGTCGAGACGAGGCCGGTGCCGCCCATGAGAATGACTGGCGGCGACAAGTACGGATCGTTCGCGGCCTTCTTGCCCTTTATTTTTGAACCTTTCTCAGCATCGTCGTACATCTTGACCAAGCGATCATGATCTTCCTTCCGGACGTAGAATCCCGTGTCGTTCATCCCGAGCGGATCGAATATGCGTTCCTTGATAAACACGTCGAAGCGCTCGCCGGAAACGACCTCAACAAGCCGGGCCAAAACGTCCATGGACAATCCGTACTCATACGCGCTGCCCGGTTGCGTTGAAAGGGGAAGTGCGGCCAATGCGTCAATCATCGCGCCGAGGTCCATACCTTCTTTGTAGAAGTTCGAACCGCTATACGGCAGCCCGGCGGTATGCCTGAGCAAATCGCGAATGGTAATCGCTCGATTCGCGGGAACGGTCTTTGCCTCAGTGGATTCGTCAGCCTTAGCTTTCTCGGCCCACGCCTTTTTGTCGTCGTCGGACCATTCTTTTTTGTCCTTGTCGGACCCCTCTTTCTTATCCTGCTTTGATGAGTCCTTCTTTCCCTTTTTGCCCCAGTCTTTTTTTGCACCGACGGCGACTTGGGCGTCCTTAAACGCGGGGATATATCGCTCGATCGGATCGCTCAATGACAAACGGCCTTCTTCAAACAGCATCATCACCGCGACGCCGGTAATCGCTTTGGTCATGGAGGCCATACGGAAGATGGTGTCTTTTTCCATTGCCACGCCGGCTTCCCAATCCTGGTCGCCGTAGGTCTCGAAGTACACGATTTTCCCTTTGCGCGCGATGGCACCCACTGCGCCGGGAAAATGTTCCTTCTCTACTCCCGATTCCATCGCACGCGTCAATCGCTCTAGGCGTTCACTGGAAAGACCGACCTCTTCCGGAGCCACAACTTCCAAGTCAGCGGCAAATGCCGACAGATTTATTACAAACCCCAACATAACGAAATTGGCTATTCGCCGTACGATATTCATATCTCTTTTCTCCTCATAAATTGCGGTCACTGCCAATTGCCGAACTATTTATCGTTACTTATCTAACGAGACTGAGCGAACAACCATTCAATCAATTCCGTTTCACGGTAAGCCCTGTCCCAACTGTTGTGATCAACACCGGGATATTCTGTGTACTTAGGATTCCCGCCAGCATCTTTCAGCGCTTTGACCATTCTCTGCGACGTTTCTACCGGCACCGTGTCATCCGCATCGCCGTGGAATATCCACACCGGAAGCTGGGCGAATAGCGTGCCCCGGTCGTCGTCGTCACTCGCCACAGCAATGCCGTCGGTCGCACAGATAGGCACAGTAGCCGCAAACCGATCCGGCCGTTCGATTAGCGACATCCAAACGCATTCGCCGCCGAAGGATAGACCCGTCACGTATTCGCGGGTCGTATCAATCGAGAATTCCTTTTCTAAACCATCGAGGATTTCGTGAATCGTGCGCGTGTGAAGCTTCATGACCTTATATCCTGCTTTGACGGATTCGGATTTTTTGCCCGGAATCTGAGGTGCAACAATGAAGCACGGATTCTTCGCTTGTGCTTCCGGCTTGATCCATTCCCGCACCAATGCACTTTCAAGGTTACCCAGATTGTCGCTGCCAGTGCCCCCACCACCGTGATGAAAGAGTACGATCGGGTATTGTTTACCCGCGTCGTAATACTGTGGAATGAACAAGCGATACGGTAACGTGTCGCCCTCGGAACTCGTGAAGCTCCGCGCTTCGTACTGGTCTACAAAGGTCTTCCGGGACGCCGCGGCAGCAGCTTCCGCCTTGGACAGTTTCGTGCCGACGACGACGGCAGTCGCGCCGTAGATACTGAACTCCCCTTTCAACTCTTTTCCGACAACGGTGCCTTCGAACGCGATTTCGAACTCGCCAGACTTATCATAGAAGTAGCTAAAGCTCAACGCATCGCCCTTCGCCTTAACGTTTTGGAGTTCGGATGTACCGCCTTTGTCCATGTCTTTCAACGACCCGGTGAGGTCGGAGTTCAAAACGAGTAGATGCATCGCCTTCTCGTCCCCCTCTTCCCACTCCGACGTCAGCTCCCATGTGCCGACGATAGCTTCCTCCGCGAATACAGGGAGGGAACCAACAATCGACAGTGCGATCACCCCGGCTACGGCGCACGCGATTGATCCAAATCTTAAACTCATCGATTATTCTCCTTGGTATCGTGCATGCCGCGATTCGGCGACATCTAAATTAGGTCACGAATCGCCCGGCTTTTCCTACCAGACCGATTCCAATTCACGGACGGCTAACGATTTGACCTCAGCCGTGCCGCCGTCGGCGAACAGCTCCAGACGCTCGTCTTGCCCGTCTTCAGGAAAGGCCGCCATGGGTATGAAAACCTCACCGTTGTTCGCAAAGATTTCGATGGAGGTCTTGTCAACGAGTATGCGGATCTGGATGCGCCCGTCGTTGGGCTTGAGGGGGGCGGAGGTCTTGCCGGATATCTGATTTTTGCCGGATTTTTCGGAGACACCCTTGTCTCTTTGGTTATCACATGTCAGGGTCATCTCACTCGCGTCGTAGACGATATCGATCCCCCGGATTTTGAAGCCTATGCGGCCGGCGTTTGCAACTTCGATGTCAGCGTCAATGTCGAACAGATCGCCGTTGAATCCGCTGAGCAGGTTTCCGCCGGGCTTGACCACCTTATTTTCGAACGTCGTTTCATCTTTGTATAACGATTCAATTTCCCGGATGGGCATGGGGCACATGCGGACGCCGTCGTTGGTCGTTCTGAGGGTGAGGGTGAGGGGAAAATTCATCATCTGGTTAAACGGCATCCCCGGCATGTCCATATACCGTGCCCAACCAATCTGAATGCGGCGCCCGTCTTCTGCCGGGATACCATTGAATGTCTGCGAAGCGTAGAAATACTGACTATGGCTGTACTTGATGATCTCCGTATCCGGTTTGAATTCCTTTCCATCGAATTCGCCGATCATGTAGTCGCCCAGCGCTCCGTAGAGCACCCACTTCATATTATTCGGATCGCCATCGACGGGTAGTTCGAACAGTTCCGGGCATTCAAAAAAGCCACTGACGCGGCTCTGCTCCGTCCAATCCTTTAGGTTGTCCGACGTGAAGAATCCCAGTTCGTCCTCGTGGATGAAGAGGACCATGCACCACTGTTGTGAGGGCTCATGCCAAGAGACCTTCGGATCGCGATTGCCTTTTTCAATGAAATCGACGATCGGATTGCCCCCAAACTTCGTAAACGTCCGACCGCGGTCGTTGCTGTAGGCGATGGACTGGGTATGCGGTACATCTTTGGACCACGGGTTCGTACCGCCGGCCGATGTATAAAAAAGGATGATCGGATCTTCATCCCCGGTCTTAAATCCCGCGACGTTCTTCGTGTCAATCACCGCAGTGCCGGAGAACATCGTGCCGGCCGCATCGGGGTGGATCGCGTCGGGCAGGTTCTTCCAGTGCAGCATGTCCGTACTGACCGCGTGGCCCCACGTCATGTTGCCCCAGTCCCAGCCGAAAGGATTGCGCTGGTAGAACAGGTGATACTCGCCATCGTAATAGACCATGCCGTTAGGGTCGTTGTTCCAACCGCGCGGGCTCGAGTAATGAAATTGCGGACGAAGCGCTTCCTTGTAGTACGTGTCGAAGTTCTTGGGCTCTGATCCCGCAGAAACCAACTCGAGCACGTTGGCGGCTTCGTACCGCCGTTGATCAGCCGAAAGCGTGAGCGTCTCGCCACGAAACTCGTGTGTCTCCAGATAGACCCAGAAGTCTGGATCGTCGGATGCGAATTGGATTACAAACTCGCGTAGCGATTTGCCATCACGTTGCAACTTGACCAGACGTGACGGCACGTCCATCCCAACAGGAAAGTGCAGGTAATCCTGAGTGATGTCGAGTTCGCGCGTAAAGTCTCCCAGCGGAATCGTAAAATCGTCATCGCTTTGAACGATGTGGTCGATAACGATAAACCCCTCTTCACCAGGCGCGTCATCGGCGACTTCAATACGGGCATCGAGACCCTGATGTTGAGACACATCCCAGCTTTCCCATCTCAATACTTGGGTTTTCCATATCGCGTACTGACGCCCCTGCACCGTCTGTACAGCCTTCCAAGCATCATCATCAGACACGAGCAATTTGATGGAACTACCCCCGGTATAGCCGCCACCAACTAAAAAATTGAGATGCTTACGTTCAAGCTTGAATACCGGCGAAACAAGTTTTCCGCCCTCGTTCGCGAACGAGTTGGCGAGGCCACCGCCAAGAAAACCGGCCACCGTCCGCTGTCCTGGCCGAGTGCCGGATGCAGGACCATCTCCAAACGCTTCACCTTCGACCAACCAACCGTCGTAATTATCGCCTTCAAAGTCGGAGACGACGATGTCCTCCGCTGCAAAGGCGCCCTGACCTACCAAGACTAGGATCAACGCGGTCATCCAAGCCGATCGTTTCATGAAGCACTCCTTACTCATTGCGTTGTCTTGCCTCGTGTTTGGAACTCAAAAGCGCCGACATCCGGGGCCTCACCAAGAACTCTCGGATTACCATCGAAGTCGGTAACCAGATTCGAATCGGCTGCTGCATCAATCGCCGGGCTATCAGGGCGAAGCCGCAGATCCATCGACTCAAGGTTCACAAACCGTGGATCGCCCACAACGTCTCCCGGTCCCTGCGGCATACCACACGGATCATCCACGCTGCCATCGAGACTGAAATACAGGTTATGTTCTCGCGGCTGATCATAATCCTGCGCAGCGTCATACGGTATCGTGCCGCCGAACACCCGCAAGCCGTTGCCTACCGCAAAGATGTTGTTCCGAACGCGTATGTTGTTGACCGTGTTCTTCAGAAAAGCGAAGACCACGTGTACATTACTGTTTTGCGGACGCCTGCAAAGCACGGTGTTGTGCTCGACCAAACTGTCGCGTCCGCCCCAAAACAAGATGAACTGTTGCCAGTCGTCGCTTATATTGTGATGGACGTGGATATCCGAAGGATCACCCGCCTCGGGCCCCTTGGTCACTTCAAGAAATCCCTGGTTTCCCACCGAAATATTGTGGTGGATTTCGACATCTTCCCGCAGGTTCCGGCCGCCTGAATCGATCTCAATGGCACCACCATCCGAACCCCAAGTTCCACCGATGGCAACATAATTCTCAATTCGGTTATGGGAAATCTCGTGATGGGACGTGGCAACCATAATCCCAACGGGCCCCCAGCCCGGATAGCGCAAGAAGCCGGTGCAATCGTGGATATAATTCTTGGTGATTATGCAATGCGATCCGTAGCTCTGAAAGCCCACCGGGTAATCATAAACTTCGCAATTGCGAATGATGTTCTGGTTAGCGCCAGGCGCTATAAAGACAGCGCCCATCTCTCGAACGGGAGACGGCCTCAGACTCGGCGGCGCCGCCGGCCCGTTGTGAAAATAGAACCCGTCGATGATGACGTGGCTTCCGGATACGAGGAAGACGTTGCCGTTCAAGTGACGAATGTCCGTATTCGTAAACCTCGGCATGGAACCCTCGCCCGAGGCGGTAATTGTGATTGGCGCATCCGCCGTACCCGACGATGCGATAGTCACACCGCCGTGAAAACTCGAACCACGAACGAAGTACACGGTGTCGCCTGGATTCAGGGTTAGGCCGTCAAGCCGGTCCAAGTTTTTCCAAGGCGCCGCCTCAGTGCCCGGATTCTCATCCGAACCCCGAACGCTATCCAGGAAATAAGACCGAAGTGAAACGTCGTCCGCACCCGCCACCACGAGACGTGGGAAAATGACCAGAGAGGCGGCTACGAAACGCATGAACCAATTGCTCGTCATGCGTTAGAACCTCTTGCTTATTATGAGTTGCGCCTCGCAAGAAGACATTCACGATCTTTCTGCACCAAACGTAGGAGAATTCGAACCAAGTTCCGTTCGAAGATCGACTATTCCTCGATGACTTCTGAGTAGTTAGGTTCAGCATCTGCATCGCCATCACCAAGTGCCCAACCGGCCGCGGTCACCACTGTCTGTTGAAACTGCTGGTTCGTCCATACATCTTCGCGGTGCCCCATAGCGTTGAAGTAGACCCGGCCTGCGCCAACCGCGCTACACCAGACGACCGGATACGAAGGCGTGTCGTACATCTCTTGTTTTGACCGTTCTTCACCCGCATCAAGAACTGCGAGCACGTGCATGCGATCTTTATTCAGATTCTTGAAGAGGTACCACTCGTCCTTAATTTTCCAATCTTGAGGGAAATCAATCATCGCCGGATGGTCTTCATCAACTGTGCGAACGGTCCCCGCGAATTGCGCGCCGTGAACCTGGAATTCCCCGCCGAGAAACTTGATGTACGCAGATAGTTCCTCGTCAGACGAATGAAATGTGTCGCTGGCACAGTGGAACCCCAGAAACGCTCCGCCGCCTTCGACCCACTCGATGAGATCGTTGAGCCCATTCTTCCCCATGGGGGTGTTGCCATCACCAGCAAAAATCCCCTTCGACTTGTCGCCACCAGCCTCCGTTAAGTCTCCGGACGTGTAGAATATCACTAGGTCGAAGTTTGTGAGATTCTCCGCGTTGATGAGGCTGGCATCTTTCGTCGCCGTGAATTCCGTTGCACCATTTTCTTCCGCCAACCCCTTGAGGATATCGGCGACATGATTCCCTCCATCATCGCGAGCTTTGATGGCTGAGTGCTCAAACCCAGAAGATTTACTAAGAAAAAGGATGCGTTGGGCATCAGCGGTCGTGCAGATGATGAACATCAACAATGTCAACGGAAGGACTCTAATCATGAACATGGTGCATTCTCCAAGGGTTCTTCGTGATACCAACGGTAAACTCCGGCACGTCATTTGGTGTGTTCAATCGCGCACGATGGGTTGGGTGCGTTCAAGTCATCAAAGTCGTCACAATCCCAAGAGACTTGACAATATCCCGCCGTTGCATCGTACGATCCTAGCGCGATGATGTCGATCACACGGTCGCGCGTAAGTCCATCGGGAAGGGCATCCAGTTTCCAGGACGACCCGTCGTTCCAAGTCTTCCCGTAATCCATTGTGGTTTCAATTTTCCAGATCGATTTGTCCGACGAGAGCCGATAGCCAACCGCATTATCGGAATTGGGTACTTCAAAGTTCGTTTTCGCATCAAGCGTGACATACGCGCTTATCGTACCGTCGTCCAAATTGTCGCCAATACCGACCTGAATTTCACCGCCGGTAGCCGAATAGAGGGTGAAGAACATCCAACCGGATGTGCTGGGTTTCGTGAGAATCACCGTAAGCGTTCCCATGCCCGCGACAGAAGTGGGCTTTACTTCGGCGAACTCGTCCACCAGATTCGTCGACTTCCCAGTCCCCGACGTTAGAAAGTTGCTCGCGTTCAAATCGAGATCGCCTGAGGCCTGAACCAAAGGCTTCGCGTCGTCAGACCCGGTGAAGTAGATCGTCCCCGCGAACGCACTCGTGCTGGCAACGAATAGAATCAACACGGCAAGTGCGATAACTCGACTCATGCTACTCTTTCTCGCTATCACCACCACAGCCCGAAATCAATTGGACCCAGACTTCCGCTGGCCTTTAACCGGAAAATCGAACGCCTCGCCCGTGTCCATACTCAGCGCACCCTCGAAGGTATCGCCATCTACTTTCAACCAAGTGATCATGTCACCACTACCACCCTTGGATTTCTTAGTGTCCTTGGAATCCTTCTCAGCTTTGGCGTCTTTTTCATTCTTGGAGGCTTTAGCCTTCTCGGATTTCTTCGATCCCTTAGCGTCTTTGGAGTCCTTCTCGTAATCCAAATCCTCCGATTCCTTACCCCAGAGCGAACTCTTCGGCGAATATGCGTATTGCAATACGCCATCGTCAAAGCTGATGGACTTAATCTCTATTTCACCATCCTCATCGTCGCTAAGCGTTGCACTGAGTGCACCGTCTTTAACCGAAATGTTCAGCGTGCCGCGCGAAACGTTGCCCAATGAATTCGTTTCGACATCCCACGTGCCCGCCACCGCGTTCAGATCGGGCCCATCGCCAGCACCCTTCACGCCAGGATAATCACGCCAAATCCAACGCATCGTATCCGGAAAGATCGCGGCGCCGTGCCGCAAGTCATGACCGCCCGGACCCATCTCAAATCGATAGTCATACCGCGCGTACATTAACGCGGATTCCATCTGAAGGTTTGCAATCGTCCAGTTCCCCTGCAAAATATTTAGGTCGCTATCCCCATCCTGAAGATACACGCGAATCGGTTTCGGGTTTCCACGGGTCTCCCGAATCAGGAACGGATATTCGGACCCACCGCGAAGCCGTGTGTAACTCCCGATATGGCTAATGACTTTCGAAAATGCATCAGGACGATGCCAGCCCACCGTAAACGAACAAAGCCCACCATCACTCATGCCACAGATCGCCCGGCCGGAAGCTTCGTCGACCAGATTATAGTCCTTCTCAACATCCGGAATAATCTCTTCAAGCAAGAACCGAGCATACGTGTCATTGACCGGAACGTACTGTTGTTCACGCAATTCGTACGCGAATTCTTTTCGCCCGGGATTGACAAAGATGCCAATCGTCACGGGCATTTCGCCTTTGTGAATAAGGTTGTCGAAGACAACCGGCGCCGCCACGCCGGCTTTTTCGCCGACGTAACCCTGACCATCCTGAAAAACCATCACGCATGCTGGTGTGTCGTCCTCATATTGCGCCGGAACATAAACCCAGTAATCATGCTTGGCGTCGGGATAGATGCTGCTGGCATCAAACGTATGCTTTGTAACGGTGCCTTCGGGAACACCATCCTGACGTTTAGAATCTTTGCCCAACTCGTATTCCGCTGCCGCTGTCCAACTAGTGGACATGTGCAACGCCGCAACAAGAAGAATTACAGTTGCTTTCCATTTGAGTCTGGTCATTTTCATATCGAGTAAATACTCCTATTACTGGGTGGGATGATATCAATATGGATTCGAAGGCGAAATCTTCCAGGCTTCGAGTTTGTGCACTTGGGTTGTGCCGCCTTTGGAAAACAGGCTTACGCCCACACTGTCTGGGCGTGAAGGATAAATTCGCCGCATCACAGCCTGCCGGCTATTGGCAAAAACTTCGACCACGGATTTATCAACAAATACACGGAGCTTCAAACGTTCGCCGTCTTTCAATTCGAACGGCCCAGCCTCAACGGTCTTAGGCGTGTCCTCAGGTCCTGACAGGCGCGTATCGATCTTCACCGCGCCCTCGGCAGCATCGTAATAGACATAGGTTTCTTCCTCACCGCCGGGCGATGCGCACACCTTGACTCCGAACGATGTGTCCTCAGAAGTTTCTACGTCAATGATGAGTTCAATGCTGTTCCCGGCGATTTCCTCAACCACCAAGTCCTCGCCGTTCTGCAGATCGAAGTCTTCCTTCTTGAACGCGTCGTACCGCAGCGTTTCGATTTCCTCCGGGACATCCATACGCAGTAGTCCGTCATCGCCCAGGGTCAATACCCGCGGCAACCCCATCGTGCCTGACCAGCCGTGATCATCACGCACGCGGAATTCAGGCTCGTCGAAGATCCAGGCCCACATGATTCGGCGGCCTTTATCGTCCACCAGGCTTTCCGGTGCGAAGTACGAGTTGTCGACCCAGCTCATCTGCGCGTGCGACTCGGGATAGAACTGTTCGTTCTTCCATTCCCCCACGTAGTAGCGGCAGCCAAGCGCGTGGCTGATGCATAGAAGTACATGTTTGTCGCCTAGTTTGAAGAGGTCAGCGCACGACACGTCCTCCTCAAGCGATACACCCTCAACACCATGGGCAAACAAGTCACCGACGTAATTCCATTCGCCGCCGAGCGTGGGCGCTTTCGCTACACCTGGATGCGCCCCGCCAAAAATGGCGTAGTACATGTCGTCTTCAACCCAACCGAAGGGATCCCAAGAGCGGTACTTATCGTGGTGCTCATCGCCTTCCTTAGTTTCGGGCGTAATCGGATTGGAGTCGAGCTTTTTCCATGCGTTCAGGTCATCGTCGAGGGCGACCGCCATGGCATTGCCCTGCTTAACCTGGTGGTAACAAATCGTTGGAACACCCTCTTTGTTGATGAAAGCGTTTCCGCTATACATCCCGTCCAACAATCCGGTGGGATGGTGGCGCCAGTGAAATAAATCCGTGCTCGACATGTGACCCCAGTGGTCAGCCACCTGTCCCGTCTGGGAGCTTTGGAAGATGTAGAAGAGATGGTACCGGCCCTTCCAATAAATCGCCCCATTCGGATCGAAGGGCATCGCGATGCCTTCGGGTATCACGAAGTGATAGCCAGGACGTTCCGGATCGTTGAGAATCTGTTCCCGTCGACGGCGCGCCGTTTCCGCATCAAAATCGGGGTCCTTGGTTCGGGACATCACCGCGCACCGCCAAACGTTGTCCGGCTCCAGTATCATGACGAAAGTAAATGTGCCTCCCCCAGTCGCCGATTGAAGCTCTACGTAGTCAACGGTGGCTTTGTCTATGGCCTCGATCATCACTTTCGCGTCATCGAGCAAAAACGACGAGCCCTTACCACCCTCCTCCTCTTCCAAGTACGCTTTGAGTTCGGCCTTCGTCATTTCGTTGTCTTCGAACCAATAATCCGTATAAAAGTCCAACTGTGCTTCGACTTCGCCGTTTTCCGATGCGTCGCTGAAGGCTTGGATCGCCGCCAAGACGTCGGCCTCGGCGTTCCCGCTCTCTTGGGCATTCGCCCACCCGCACATCATTGCAAGTACAGTGGACACGGCCAATGCTTTTCGCACGCGCTTTCTCCCAACACCGGATTCGCCAAATGGTTTTACATAGCCCTACGTCGGACTCGCCTACCAAGCTATGAGATCCCCCCGCCGGTTTCAACGGTTGCCGTCAAAACACACGGAAAGTGTCCCCAAAAATAGCCCAATCGATATGGGGGCGGCTCCCGCGCGACGGAATGCGCACGGGAACTCGTTCAGAAGGTTGCGATCGGCGTGTGCCGGATAAAAGGAAGCCTTACCACTGCTCTTGAATGCGGGCTTCATCGGACACGGACGTGTCGTAGACGTAGTGCTCGCACGGAATGAAAATCTTCTTGGGTACCGACTCGCCTTCCAGGTATTTGATGAAGGCACCTACGGTGTCTATAGCCATCTTTCGTGGAAATTGCTGCGGCGTGTCGTACAGTTTTTTCTCAAAGACCGCCTGTTTTCCTGCGGGCGATGCGTCAAATCCGACGATCGTAATATCGTCTTCACGCCCCGCTTTTACGACGGCGGCATAAGCGCCCAACGCAGAGGGATCGTTGATCGCGAATATACCCGTGATATTGGGGTGCGCCTGAATGATATCAGTCGCCACCGAATAGCCTTCGTCACGGCTGCCTTTGCCCGAGAGTTCGGTGACGACGGTGAGCTTACTGTTGTTTTCCTTGAGATAGTCGCGGAATCCGTCAACGCGCAGGATGCATGACGTCACTTCGGGAAATGAAATAACGGCGATTTCATCACTGTCTTCTGTCACCGCTATCATGCTTTCGCCCGCCAGGCGCCCGCCCTGATAATTGTCGCTTCCGATGTGCGACATCACGAGGGGCGCGGCTTCTTCATCATCCACTTGCACGTCGAATGTGAACACCGGAATCCCCGCCTCGTGTGCGCGCCGGACGCCTTCGCCGGACGCCTTTGAATCGGTAGGGTTCAAGAAGATCGCGTCGTACCCCTGCGCGACGAAGTCGGACAACTGGTTGTTCTGTTTGGCCGGATCGGTGGCAGCATCTAACGCGACGAGTTCATAGCCGTATTTGGCCGCTTCCTCTTCCATGACGTTGGCAATTAACTTGAAAAAAGGATTGGTCAGATCCATGCAGGTCATACCGATCCTTCCCTTAGCGGGTTCGTCAGCCGAGCATCCGGCAAAGGTCAGTGCGACAACACATGCGACCACAATTCGTAAGCATTTCAACATAGTCAACTCTCCTTTACTGCGACGCCGTAGACCCGAATAGAGATCGGCCGCGTAGTTTATCCAACAATACACCCGAAAGAATGACCAAACCCAACACCACTTGCTGCGTATAACTCTCAAGGCCCATGAGATTCATGCCGTTCTGAATCACCGAAATAATAAACGCGCCGATGAGCGTACCCAAAATGCGGCCCGACCCGCCGGACAAACTCGTGCCGCCCACAACCACAGCAGCAATGACGTACAGTTCGTACATGAGACCGCTGTTCGGCGTTCCCGTGTTGAGCTGCGACGCTTGGATGCACCCGCCAATACCCGCCGCCAAGCCACTAATCGCGTAGACAAAAATAATCACCCGGCGCACTGGAACACCGGATAGACGCGCGGCCTCCTCGTTACCGCCGACGGCGTAGATGTGCCGGCCCATTTGAGTGTGGGCCATGAATAGATGGGCTCCCGTGTAGAGGACGACGAGGAGAATTACTGTATTCGGCACGCCGAATGAAACACCTTGCCCAAGCCAGGGGAGCGTCGCGGGAACCTGATAGATGGAGAACCCGCCTGTAATTTGAAACGCTGATCCGCGCACGACCATCATAAGCGCTAACGTCGCGATAAACGGCGCGACGCGAAACCACGCCACGACGACACCGGCGACACATCCCGAAAGGCCGCAGGCGAAGATTCCAGCGAGAAACCCTGCCGCGACCGTCCAAGGGTGCGCTTCTAATCCCCCGAGGTTTTTCATCACGAGCGTGCCGATAACGGCCGATAGTGCAATAAGGCTGCCAACAGATAAATCGATGCCCGCCGTAATAATGACCAAGGTCATTCCAATCGCAATGATGGCGATGACGACGATGCGATCAACGATAGCGAGCAAGTTCGACGGTTTGAGAAAGGTCGACCGCAGCGATCTCGGCGGCGATACGATCATCGTTGAAGAGAATTCGGGAAAAGTGTCCGGCAAGATCTCCCACAGACGCCAATTTTCATCCTTGCCCGTCACCGTGATGGCAGCCGGCACGCGCTCTTCGATCTGCAATTCGTCGAGTACACCGCGCACTTCCTGGGGCGTGCCGGAAACTTCGAGCACATTCAAATACGAGGCGTCCTCGAGTTTCGGTGCAATAAGTTCTGCCGTGGCTTTCGGAGAGGGTTCATGCGATGAGACTACGAGCACCAACGCCGTCGGATCGACACTCCGGCTGATCTGATCGACAACCGCATCCGCCGCTCCGGCTCCCTCCGATGGCGACCGCTTAAGCGTGATGAGGCTGAAAAAGATACACAGGCCGATCAGAACAACGATCATCCCATATTCGCGGAACAGATTATTCATAGTTTCGGACGCCGACGTTGTAACTGGTGTAAATGCTGGTCTTAGCGGCTTGAGGGCCGTTCGACCATCGTGAAAGCTCGTCGTAGAGTTTTCAATGCTATCCAATGAGAGTAGTCCCAAAAAGCAGGTCTAATACGCATTCGAAACGGCCCGGATCTTGGTGCAAGCACGTGGAACCGTAGCCGTTCCGATTGAAAAACAACACTTGACAAATCGAAGGAAAGTGGACATTCTTAACAGTGGGAGTTTTCGGGGTTTGGAGGTGACGAAATGCAGACCGGACTTTCGAAAGAGGCGCGGGAAGTGAAGATTCGCCACGTACAGGAGATCTTCCGTGGCGAATTCGGGAAGGTACATTCGCGCTTTGTGGCAGAAGCCCTCGTCGGAATGACTGCGAGCGGTTCAGTTCGCCTGTCTGAAATCGCGCGAGCCTTGGAGGAAGACATCCCCCTTCATGCCACCCGCAAGCGGTTGAGTCGCAATCTCGCGCTTGAGGAACTCGAGGAAGGCATTAGCAACAAAGTGCTTGAGCGAGGATCGATATCGGTCGGGCAGGACACACTGCTGGTTGCATCAACGTCGCGATTGCAAAAGAAATACGCGAAGAACATGGAGTTCATCGATCGCCTTGAGGGAGACGACGAGGGCCACGAACAAACGGGACGCAACGGATACTCCATTTGCGAAGTTTCAGCCAGCGAAGCCGGATCGAATTCGATCTTGCCACTTGCGAAATCGCTGTGGTCCCGCAATGCTCCTGACGCCGCGAGCGATACGGAGAAAGTCCGTTCGATGGTCGACCGAGTTCGTGGCGCTACGGAGGGTCGGGGAGTCGTTGCGTACAAGACTTCTTGTGAGAATCTCGATTTGCTTACTCCATGGACTGCTGATCCGGATTTCCGCTATTTGGTGGAACTAGACGATCACGAAGGACAGCTTCTTTACAAAAAGAAGGCGACGCCCGTAACTGAATTAATTGGCCAATGCGAGCTTGTCTATGGCGATGTATGCCAAAAAGTGCTTGAAGATGGCGAGGAGGTCTCAAACATTGCTCAATTTGGCTTCTTGCCCGTACGATTGCCTGAATGCCCGGACCGCCCCCTAGGGCTTGTCTGCGCGACTGATCGCACAATGCAAGTACGCCATGGATTCCTGACCACAAAACCGATGCGGCGTAGTCGAAAGGTTCTCCAAACAGTGGTGGAGGCTGCGTACCGGGCGACCCTCGCAGAGCGGACCGCGGCCCTCTACTCGCAGTCGTTCGACTTCGATGACGTGCGTGTTCTCGGGTATCAACGGCTCAAGAATATGACTGCATTGACGCTGCTGAATTCTCAATACTTAGCCCGGCTAGCGCCCGAAGCTATTCACAGTGAGGGTGGCCTCGAATTCAACAATGGAAATGTTTCAAGTCCCCCGATCCAACGACGTTCCTACGCCTCTGCGTAGCGACTGCGGCGTATCGATCACGCGGCGGTCGACACGCCCTTGTACTGAAGTTGGTAGAGTGTGTGGTACAACCCGCGATGGGCCAGAAGTTCCTGATGCGTCCCCATCTCGCGAATCTCCCCGTGGTGAAGCACAATAATTCGATCCGCATGTTGCACCGTCGAGAGACGATGGGCGATCACGATGGATGTCTGATGTTCCATTAGCTTGACGACGGCGTCTTGGATGAGCGCCTCGGTTTCGGTGTCCACGCTTGAGGTTGCTTCATCCAGGATTAAAATGCGGGGATCGTGGGCCAACGTTCGTGCGAAGGCCAGTAGTTGCCGCTGCCCCGTCGACAGGTTGCAGCCCCGCTCACCCACCTCGAAATCGTAACCGCCTGGTAGGGCCTCAATGAACCGGGACGCATTGACGTGTTCCGCACACTCTCGAACATAATCGTCGCTCATGCTTTCATCGCCCAACCGAATGTTGTCCCCCACCGAACCCGAGAACAGCAATACGTCCTGTTGTACGATTCCGGTGTCGCGACGCAGGCTACTCTGCGCGTAGTCCCGGATGTCTATGCCGTCAACGGTGATACTTCCCTTCTGTACGTCGTAAAACCGACCCAGTAAGCTCGCGATGGTGCTCTTTCCCGCGCCGGTGTGTCCGACAATCGCAACATGCTCTCCGCGTTTGACCTCGAAACTGACGTCTTTAAGAACCCAATTGTCAGATTCGTAGGCGAAGGAAACATGGTTGAATGTAACATTCCCCTCAACGCGCTCAGGTGCTATTGCATCCGCGTTGTCCACGATTTCGGGCGACGTATCCAGTAGCTGAAAGATACGTTCCGACGACGCCATCGCGGCCTGAAGCATGTTGTAGCGCTCTGTAAGCGCTCGAATCGGCTCGAACAAGCGGCTGCTCCATTGCATATATAGATAGATCATCCCGATTGTTGCGGCCTCCCCCTGCACTTGCATCCCCCCAATGAGGATGATGAGCGCGGTTGTGAGTGCGCTTAACGTTTCGGCAACGGGGAAGTAGGTGGCGTGATACCGAACTTGGCGAAACCATTCGTCGCGATGGTCGGCGTTCAACGCAAGGAACCGCTCAAAGCTACGGCCTTCATGACCGAACAACTGCACGATGCTCATGCCGCCAACGTTTTCCTGGGTGAACGCATTGATGGCGGCAATTTTACGTTTCACTTCCTGATACGAACGGCGAACAAACTTTCGGAACACATAACTGGCCGCGAGCACCAAAGGCACTGCGCCCAGCGTGACCAATGTGAGCTGCCAATTCAGCCAGAGCATGATCGAAAGCGCTAGAACGATGCTCAACAATTCGCCAAGGGAATAGATCATCCCAGAAACGATAGTCTGCTGAATGTTCTCTACATCGTTCGTTACCCGCGTCAACAACCGCCCAACGGGATTACGGTCGAGAAAACTCACGGACAAACGTTGCAAATGCGCAAAGATTTCGAGACGCATCGTGAGCAATGTTTTTTGGCCTACGAAGGTAACGAGAAGCAATAGGGCATATGAAAACAGCGATTCGATAACCGCGACGGCTGCCATGAGAATCAAAAGTGCGACCAACATACGGTTCCGCGCGTCGACATCGTCCAAGATTTCTGCCACGCCCACATCAAGTGCGCCGCCTGTGCACCGATCAATCACTTCTTTTGTGATGTATGGATTGAGAATGTTGAAGACGGTTGCGAATAGCAGCAGAACCCCTGCCGCGACAAGCAGCCTCATGTGAGGGCGCAGGTACTGAACAAGCCGTCGCATCAACGCCGCATCATATGGCCGCTCCCTGATCTCGTCTTCATGATGGTAATCCACGCTCATGCGTCTTCGAGCTCATCTTCTAGCAGCTGGCGATCATACATTTCCGAATAGAGGCCACGATGCGCCAGCAGATCCTCGTGGGTTCCGCGCTCTGCGATCTCGCCGTCCCGCAGCACTAGAATGCGATCCGCTCCGCGAACGGTGGACACGCGATGCGAGATAATCACACTCGTTCGTGTCGCCATGACTTCTCTAAGGCGAGTCAGAATCTGTTCTTCAGTGTGTGTATCCACGCTGGAAAGGGCGTCGTCTAGTAGGAGTATCGCCGGATCATGAATCAACGCCCGTGCGATTGTGAGCCGCTGCTGCTGTCCCCCGGAAAGGTTGATACCCCGTTCACCCAATAGCGTATCCAATCCTTCAGCCATTCCAGACAAGGTCTCGTCGAATTGAGCAATGCGGCAAGCTTCCATGATTTCGTCATCCGTTGCCTCAGGCTTACCCAATGTCAAGTTCGCCCGGATGGAATCCGAGAACAAAAACGTATCTTGAGGGACGAGGCCGATCGATGTGCGAAGCGTTTTCAGCGGCACCTCCCGGGCGTCCACGCCATCCAGTAGCACCACGCCCGACGACGGATCAAACTTTCGGGTCAACAACGCCATCAACGTCGACTTACCAGATCCCGTGGGACCGACGATGGCTACCGTCTGTCCCGGTTCGCACTTCCAGGAAATGTTGCGGAGTACGGCTGGCGAGTCAGGGTACGCGAATTGTACGTCCTTGAATTCGATTCCTCCGCGCAACGCGGTGACCATCGAATCGGACTGGCCGCTGTCACTCACCGCAGGCGTTTCCGACATGATCTCCGAAATGCGATTCATGCCAGCAGCCCCTTGCTGATACATAATCGCGACCAGAGCGGACCCCAACAGCGATGCGGACACCATTAAGAGACATGTGATGAATCCCATGAGGTCGCCCAACTCGAACGGTGCTGACCGTATCGCTAGCCATCCGTCCTCGAATACGATTCGCAGTGTCGACTCGTCCCGCATGACCATCAGACCGCCTCGCCAAAGCGCGAGGACGAGCATAAGTCGAAAAGCGATCGTCATGATGGGTCCGATAGAGGCCTTGGTCGCGACAAACTTTAGGTTTTCTTGCGCGTAGACCTCCGACTCACTGTTGAAGGCACGGACTTCCCGATCTGCAATGTCGTACGCCTTTACGAGCCGAGCGCCCGAAAGGTTTTCTTGGGCTAGCGATGTAATCGCCGAGAATCGTGCTTGTACGCGTTGCGCTTGTTTCCGCGTGAGTTTCAGCAGGAAATAAATGAACAACGAAGCGACTGGTAGAACGATCATCACTGTCACGGTTAGCTGAATGGAAAAATACATCAGCACAGCCAGTGAAAAAGGAATCCGAATTAGATCCACCGCGCCCATCGTCCCTGCACCGATAAAATCGCGGACAAAATTTAGGTCATTGGTCGCCCGGGCCATGATGTCGCCAGTCTTGGTGCGGTTGAAGAACTCTTGCGAGAGCCCCTGTATGTGACGGAAATAGTCGTTCCGCAGATCGAATTCGAACTTACGTGACGCTCGGCCAATGAACATGCGCTGGCTAAATCGCGCCATGGCCGTCACGGCGGCAATGATCAGGAGTAGGTAGAAGTAATTCCAGAGCAGCGCCCGGGTCATCACCCGGTTGTCGAAATCGTCGACGAGCGCACTAAACACGATGGGCATAGCGAGTCCGACTGCCTGGAAGACACACCCGACCAACACTCCAATCAGATAGGCTTTCCAATACGGAGCGTTGTATCGACAAAGGGTCAGTAGCGGCCGATCTGGGACGGCCATATTAGAGATCATGTTGGTGCACTTCTTTGTTCCCGTTCAAACGAATGCCGGGAACTATACGGAATCGTCGGCCCCATTCGCAGCCCGCCGTTCCTCAAGAACGGCAAGAATCTCGTCGTGGCGCTCCTTGTTCATGCGGTACATAAGCATACACAAGGCACCCGCGATTGTGATAATGAGATACAAGGGACCGGACATGAACAACAGGCCATTTACAACCTCCGGCGCCAACTCCGCCGGATCCGCATCTTCTGGAAACCCAATCATCTCCAGCCCGACACCACCGATAAATGCGCCAAAGCCGTGGGTCGACTTCAGTGCAAAGGTGCGAATTGAAAAGATCACGCCCTCGGACCGTTCGCCCGTAAGGTACTCGTGTTCGTCGCAGAGGTCGACCAGTTGGGAATCAACCGCGATGTGCATGACGGGCAGAACCATGAAACCGGCGAAAAGCGGAACAAAAATACAGAACAAGTAAACGAACTGGAGATCAGGGCTCGGGAATATACCCGCCATCATGAAAAAGTGGGGTAGCGCGATCAGCGTCGCCGAAATCACGCCCGCCGTGATGAACGCATTTCGCTTGTCGAGGACGCGTGTCATAAGAATCGCCAGGGGTAGTGCGGCGACGGTACCCGGAATCTTAGCCCATCCCGTAAGGGTTAACTGTTCCGAGGTGAGCGTGTAGGCGTAAATATAGGTGTAGGTGCCCACGACGCCAAGAATGCCGACGGCCGCCGTCAACGTCAGCCAACTAAAGCAGATCGCCAGGTACGATCGATTGGTGAGGATATGAAAAAGTTCGCGGAAGTACTCCTTCATGCTAGGGCGGACTTCTGTCCTTTCGTGTAAATAGGGGATTTGGTCGCGCGTACCCAAGGCACAGGCCAAAATAGCGGCGGCACCAATCAGCGCCCCTATCACAGCCAACCAAGGGTAGCGTCCTTCGTTGAGCATCCCAATCTCGTATTCCGGTGTCGTTGGAAACAGGTACCACAACATGGACATGACCAGCGCGACGCTGGCCAGCGTCTGAATCACCAAGTTCCATCCGAACAACGACGTCCGCTCGTGGTAGTCGTCGGTCAGTTCAGCGCCCAAGGCATCATGAGGAACGGAGTAGAACGACTGCGCCAACCGCACAACCACCAGGCAGGCCACCAACCAAATGAAAAGACCTTGTTCGTTAAGACCAGACGGGGGCTGGTAAAGGCAATAGAATGCCACAGAAAAGGGAATTGCAGCCGCAAACATAAATGGGTGACGCCGCCCCCAACGCGTATTGACGTGATCCGATAGCGTACCGATCAAGGGATCTGAAATGGCATCGACGATCCACGCAATCATAAAGGCAAGGCCGTACAGTGCGGGACTCATTCCCAAGATTTGATTGTAATAAAGCAGGGTCGTGATGCCGGCCGCCGTCACCGTTCCTTCAAGGAACGCGCCCGACCCGAAGAAGAATTTCGTGCGCATGGGTATCTTGCGCTTGCGGACGTTTGATGAGCCCGCGCCGTTTGAAGATTCTTCTGCTGTTACGGAAGTGGTGTTATCGGTTCCCATTCAAAGCCCTTGCTAGGTTATTCGAGTCCCAGTGACACTCATTTCACCAACCGGGCTAAACAGATCGCCCTTGATTGTGTCAGCCGCAACGGTGCCTCCAAAGCGGAGTTCCAATTCCCAACCGCCCTTATCAACGACATAGCTAAACTGCACATCGCAGCCCACGGTCCTCACATCCCTAAGAGGATAAGATATTCCATTGTTTGATGATTCAAGCGTTCCGGTGAGATCCTTGTTGACCTGCAGTGTGTACTTCGCTGAACCACCTTGCCAACTCCACTCAAGCGACCACAAACCCACGAGAGGACGCTGCGACGTATCCGCTGAGGCTAGAACAGATCGATCTTCGGTCATGAGGTTCTTGGCGACTTCACACGTGCGGGCCGCGAGGTCGGAGATCTTGCTATCGGTACAATCACGAACCGCTGAGAGTAGCCGATCATTCAGGACGCCAACCCATTTCTGTGGGAGCGCGCGTGCGCCGAACTTCGCGCCAAGTATCGAGCCGACTGTTGCACCGTTGCAATCCGTATCCCAGCCCCCACGCACCGCGACGACAATACCGGTCTCATAGTCGTTTTCGCCGTAAACCATTCCCATGACGACGAGTGCGGCATTGTTGATCGTGTGAACGCCGTGGTAGTGACCGTACTTCTCGTTAATCCGATTCCAGACCTGTTCCCAATCCGACTCTTCCCGACACCACGCCATGGTGTCCCGCACCGCCTCGGCCAGGCGGCAGTTCGCAGGTATCTCGCTGAGACCGATCTCTATAATTTTATCGATGTCGTCTGTCACAAATGCCGCCGATAACATTGCCGCGACAAACATCTCGCCATAAATACCGTTCTTAACATGCGAGATGCTTGCATCGCGAAATGCGAGTTCCGCACCCATCTCTGGCCACCCTGGCGTCACGTATCCGAAAACGTCAGCACGAATCTGCGCACCAATCCACTCGCGAAATGGATTGCGGTAGGTCGCAGATTCGGGAGGCCAACACCGATTCACGAAGTTTCGGTACGCGGCGCTTTCCGCTGTGTAGAGCAAATTGTACGGCATGCGGCCTAGCCACATGTTGGCAACATTGAGCGGAGTGAAATCGACACCTTTGCGTTCGAGGACGAGCAAGCCAAGGATCGGGTAGTCCATGTCATCATCCCGTTCCATGAACTCGATATTCCCTCGTGTACAACTCTTTATGTGTGGAATGATTCCTTCCGGATGTCCAGTAACTAGTGGGAAATAGTCATCCAACGGCAACGCATTCGCAAACGCGAGATAACTATCGATGCGGTCTTTTGCCCAGCCCTCGATTGGTTTACCCAACGCGCAACCCGCAGCACGGCCTAACCAAGCACCATAGATTCGATCCAGGAGGTCATCGTCCGAAAGGTCCACATCCATGCGCCGCGGCCCGTCTGGACGAAGCGCACGAATGGCATCGAGCGTCGAGGGTTCGTGATAGGGGAAAGCGGGATCGCACTCCAAACCATCCAGTTCGTCGTAGAGAGTGCAAAACTCCGCAGCGGCGATTTCTTGAGCATTATCCAACGCCGTTCGGATCCGTTTCTCGATCCCGCGCGTATCGCAGCCCTCCTCGCGGCGCTGCACGAGTTCCTGCCGGATAATTAGCTGTTCAAGACTGCCCAACGGGTCTAATTCCTTTTTGGGAAATGAAGTCGTTCCTCAACTCACCGCTGCGACAAACCACTTAATCTGTAGGTCTAAACGCGACTTCATTTGAGGACGAATACTGTAACGCCTTGGCGAAAACATCAACCAAGTCTGGGCGGAGTTTACCCATATTTCAGTCGCCCGCATAATCGTCTGGCAATCGGCCTTCGGCATGACATGATCACAACTAATCAATGCCGATTCGAACAACGCCACTAACTCACCCGGTTTGCGCGAGTTCGATTCGATTGTTTTCCGGATCAGCAATGATCATCCACTGAACCCCAGTATCGGTAGTTTGAAGCGGAGAGATAATTTCGACGTTTTTCTCGTCGAACACATTGCACATATCCTGAATATTCGTCACAACAAATGTAAGGAGATTGTATCCCGTATGACCGACCCCTTGTTGCGGACCCTCTGCGGGCGGATCATCCGGAGCAAAGAGTTTGAGGTGTCCGCCCTTGAATCGGAGATAGTGTTTTGTACCGCCCTCATCCATCGGCTCCGTCCAACCGAGTTTCATTCCAAGTGTGTTCTGGTAAAAATCCAAACTCGTGTCGGCGTCCCGCACAACCAGGCCCAATAAGATTCCGTTATCCGCGACTTCCATCATCGACTACGCTCCCTAACTGATTGCCACAAAATCGAAAGAGGGGCAAAGCGCTTCGGCCTTGCCCCTCTATCAGTAACTCAACGATTTAGAAGGGAGTGCGGCGCCACCCATCCACCAGATGACGCCACGCTCCTGCAGAAACGACTATTTACTGAATGTTCTTTGATGATGCTACGAACGCCGCAATAGCGTCGTTCACCGGCTGTTCACCGTCAGCCACGTACCGGACGAAGCTAACGTGACCATCGAGGTACAGCACGTTCGAACCGCCAGGAACGTGGTTGTATTTCGAAACGTTCATCGCGACGTTGTCGAGCGAGACCCAAATTTCGGACTGACCGACGGCGCTCGCCGCTGGGTTATTGATGTCCGTGATTAAGAACCGTTCGATACCTTCGCGAAGACGAAAGACAACATCGCCATCGCCATTTCCGTTACCCGCCGATACGTCGGAGTTATCGTCGCAGAGCGCGTTGGCGGCGTGGCCCTCAGGAGAGCCGCCAAAGACGTTGGCGAAGAACGGATCGCCACAACCTACCGCGACCGCATCGTTGAGCTGAAGACAAGCCTCAAAGCCCACGTACTCCGGGTAGTAACCGCTATAAGATGGATCGAATGACGGGTCATCCGAATCGCATTTGTCGAAAACAAAACCATAGTACGTATAGCTATCGTCGCTAATACGGCGGCACTGACCGGCCGGGAACGTTGGCGTCGGTGCAACAGGTCCCGGTTCAGGATTCACGTACGCGATGCAGCCCAAGTCTTCCTGATCATCCAGCTCGTTGGACGCATCGCTCGGACAGACCATGATCGCAGGATCCGTCAGATATTCCGGATAGATCGTGCTTATCCGCATCTGATACTCCGTCGTCATGGCGCCATCCCAGTCATAGTCGATGCCCGATCCGTGGGGAGCAAAACTGAACGTCCAGTCTACGACCGGCCACTTTTCACCCGGTGATTCGTTGGCGTACATTTTCCCCACCAACCCAATTTGCTTAAGGTTGTTTTGGCAACTCGCACGCCGCGCTGCTTCACGCGCACGCGCCAATGCCGGTAGAAGAATTGCTGCCAAGATACCAATAATGGCGATCACGACGAGCAGCTCGATTAGAGTAAAACCTCTTTTTCGACCCATCTCCAAGGTCTCCTTATCAATATATTATTTCGTTTTCACGTTGCACGCTCCGCCACAGGGCGGGGCATGAATACCACACTTCTTGTGAACCAGTGATTGGACTCCAAGCGTTTCGGCAAGTAACCCAACCCAATTTCGCGTCCTTGGTACGATCTCTTGCCTCCAACCTCCTTTCTCAGACAACGTCTGGTCTCTCAACGCGGGTTCGTGGCGCGAAACCGGACGAATCCGTTGACACCGCTGCACCACCGTGAAGAATTCGATCAACCCAACCCTCACGTTTTTCCGTTCAAGAATTGCAAAGTGCGCCGAAATCTACATTATGTCAACCGGCCATTGCTGGAGATTCCCCAAAAATTAGGTGCCAGATTCGCTACAACAGGGCACGGCATTCGTGCAATGAGTCACGAAACACCCGAAAGCTTATCTTGTAATTCACTGATTAGCAATGAGTTAGAGCGAAGCAAATGAACAAAAGCGCACCCCACCAATCGTACGACTTCGGCAACACGAGAGAATTTATCGGCACCGCAATCGCTAAGTAAAAAAGAAATAGTCGTACTAAGCGAACGCTGAGTGCGGTATCGAGATCAAGACGCGCGGCTCTCGAAGGAAGCGTTTGGTTCTTTGGGCAAGATGTATGTTCCGGGCGCGTTGTTTTCGCGTGAGTCTGTGCCGACTTCAATCCGTACGCCGTGCGACCAAAGGACACGGTCACGAACAGCAAGTCACCCGTCCTGGCCATTCGCGGCACGCATGATAGGATGCGGAGACTACCCCTATCGAGAGGATTAATCTGTCTTAGAGACTACGAACTGAGTTCCGGTCCTGAATTCAAACCGAAACCATCAGCGAATATACGAGGAAATCGTTCCTCTATTTCTTCAGACACACGCGCCGCTTGTTATCAAAGAAACCACGTTCTAAGGAACCATTTGAATGACGTACACGAATATCAAACGGTATATTCCGCGACCCAAGTTTCGATCGATTTCGATGATCACCGCGTTGATCTTTGTAATTACAATATCCCTCACCGCCCAAAGCTGCGACGTGCGATCCGATAGCGATTCGGAGGAAACGCCAGGCCTTCAAATCAACCAACCCGAAGCCTTCGACGGATTAAACCTGTTTGGGCCGATCGACTCAGGGATGACGTACCTCATAGACAACGACGGGCGCGTTATCCATACATGGGAAAGCGATTACCGGCCCGCACTCCAGCCCTACCTATTGCCCAATGGAAACCTCCTGCGCACGGGGGCGTTCGGAATCTTTCGCAACAACGACTTTCGCACGGGCGGGGCCGGCTACCGCATCGAGGAGTTCACGTGGGACGGCGAAAAAGTGTGGGAGTTCGTGTATTCGAGCGATCAATTCACAATGCACCACGACATCGAACTGCTGCCGAACGGTAACGTGCTCATCCTCGCGTGGGAAACGAAATCGAAAAAGGAGGCCATCGCCGCCGGACGCAACCCGGAGTGGCTGCGGGACAATGAACTCTGGTCGGAGCACATCATTGAAGTAAAACCCATACGGCCTGACGGAGGCGAAATCGTGTGGGAATGGCATCTCTGGGACCATTTGATTCAAGATCTCGACTCATCGAAAGCCAACTACGCGGACGTCGCGACTCATCCGGAACGGGTCGACATTAACCCTGTTGATTTTTGGATGGATAGCATGTCGGACGAAGACCTGGAACAACTGGAAGCGCTCGGCTATCTGGGTTCCGAGGATATAGAAAAGCAATCGAAGCCCGACTCTCGTGGCGGTAGCGCGGACTGGCTACACATTAACTCAATCGCTTACAACGCCGATCACGACCTCATCGCGCTGAGCACGTTGGGGAACAACGAACTCTGGATTCTCGATCATAGTACGACAACCGAGGAAGCAATAGGTCACACAGGCGGCCGTTACGGCAGAGGCGGCGATCTTCTCTATCGGTGGGGCAATCCGATGACATACCGGTTGGGTACGGAGTCCGACCAACAGCTATTCAGACAGCACGATGTCCATTGGATTCCTGAAGGATTGCCGGGCGCTGGCGACATTCTGTTGTTCAACAACGGTCCCGGGCGAAGCGACGGTAAGTATTCCAGCGTCATGCAATTTACGCCTCCATTTACTGCAGAAGAAGGTTTTTCGCGGACGGAGGGGAACGCATGGGGTCCTGCGGAACTGGAGTGGGAATACACCGCCCCGAATAAAGAGGACTTCTACTCCGTGAACATCTCCGGCGCGCAACGGCTTCCGAATGGTAATACGCTAATATGTTCTGGTGCTCCCAGGACGTTCTTCGAAGTCACGCCGGACAAGCAGGAAGTCTGGCGATACCTTATGCCGCGAAGTTTTCCGCCGAACCCAAAAAATCCCGATCACTGGATTATTAGCACCGGCGTCTTTCGCGTGTACCGCTTTTCGCCGGACTACGCAGCCTTTGCGGGTAGAGATCTGACGCCCGGTTCAGTGCTGACCAGCTATATGAAGGAACATCCTCCCAAAGAGCCGTTGACCTTTAAAGACAGGGTGAGGGTCGAACGGGCGGCCAAGGCGGCGCGTGAAACAAATTAACGAGAGAATCACCAATACGAAACGTTCCACGATAACCGTGTAATTGCATGAGCGAAATGGACCGAGCGCTCCCCCCTAACACATATTGAAAAACACGCTCTATCAGCTTTGTAAACGGAATGACTAAGGTGCTGCGCGAATCCGCAAGGATGTCATGACCAGCGAGATTATTGGGTACACTTTTGTTTGAATTTCACCGTTCCAATCAATGACATTGATATGATTCAACAGTGCATTGGGGAGTCTTTAGACAAATGCTGCGTTGAAGTCTCCCCCCGATTGTTGAAGAATACCGGTTCGCTGCAGTTCAGTTGCGGCGGTTAAGAGAAATGGCGATCTAGGCTTTTGCTTGACGGCCTAGATTAACTTACAACGACGGGATCATGTATGAGCGACACGATTAATGTAGCGATGATCGGCCTCGGATTCGGTGCCGAATTCATCCCCATCTACCAAAGCTATCCGAATGCGAATGTGTACGCCATCTGTCGGCGTGATGAAGCGGAACTCAACAAGTCCGGCGACCAATTCGGAATCGAAAAGCGGTATACGAAGTACGAAGATGTGTTGGCAGATCCCGACGTGGATTACGTACACATCAACAGCCCGATTCCCGATCACGCTTGGATGTCGCTCGCGGCATTGGACGCGGGCAAACACGTGATGTGCACCGTGCCGATGGCAACAACCGTCGACGAGTGTCGCCAAATCGTGGAGAAAGTGGCAGAGACCGGCCTGAAATACATGATGGCGGAAACGGTCGTATACAGCCGCGAGTACCTGTTCATCAAAGAACTCTATGACAAGGGTGAACTCGGCGACATCCAGCACTTGGCCGCTTCGCATCCCCAAGACATGGACGGCTGGCCGTCGTATTGGGAAGAGATGATTCCGATGCACTATGCGACGCATGTCGTGAGTCCTTGCCTCGGGTTGATCGATGGCTTGGCGGAGTACGTGAGTTGTTTTGGTTCTGGTGTGGTGCGCGACGACATCGCGAAAAAATCCGGTAACCGATTTGCGGTGGAATCCTGTCATATCAAAGTTAAAGATTCGGATTTGACCGCGCACATTTGGCGGTGTCTTTACGACGTGGCACGGCAATACCGTGAAAGCTTCGATGTCTACGGCACGAAAAAAAGTTTCGAGTGGACGTTGATCGAAAATGAGCCGCACGTTTTGCATACAGCGAAGAAGCCGGAAGCCGAAATCGCAGAGAAGATTGAAGTGCCAGACTATGCGAACCTATTGCCAGAGCCAATTCGCAAATTCACGCTGCCGCAAGAGATTCATGACGCGGACCATCTGTCGTTCGTTCAAGGCGGCGGTCACGGCGGGTCGCACCCGCACCTCGTACACGAATTCTTAAGCGCGCTAACCGAGGATCGCGATCCAAGGCCAAACGCAGTCACGAGTGCGAATTGGACGTGCGTCGGCATATGCGCGCATGAGTCAGCACTGAAAGGTGGCGAGATCGTCCGACTACCCGAATTTACGCTGCAATAATCGTAGACGTTGAGTATGAATCATATTAGGAGAAAAACCGTGATACGCCGAACATTTGGATTACTGATCGTTTCCCTGTTCGTCATTGCTAGCGCATTTGCCGGGCCACTGCAGTTGCGTCAAGACGATTCTGCAGGGACGATTGCCGTCTATCGAACGGGTGAAGATGAACCGATTCTCACGCAGAACGCACGGGAAGATTACCGGCCGTATATCCATCCCATCGTCGCGCCGGATGGAGACGGCGTATTAACGGAGTATCAACCCGATCATCACCCACACCAGACGGGACTCTACTGGGGTTTTACGAATGTGAACGACCGGGATTACTTCCATAAACCCGGTAGCACGCATTGGAAGCGCGTCGGGGCCATCATCATCAAACCCGAATCGACCGCCACCGATCTAAACGTGAAATGGCAGACCGTTTACGATCTCCTGGATGAAGACGGCGGATCGGTGCTTCGCGAGACGCAGGCCTGGAGCATGCGTGAGCAGGACGGCCGCTACATTCTGGACTTGGAATGGAAGGGCGAGGCGATCACTGACGTTACGATTGGCGAGTACGAATACGGCGGGATGTTTTTGCGCATGCCTTGGGAGAACGGCATGGACGCAAGGGTCTTCACCAGCGCCCGGGACGTCAATCAAGCTGCGGAAGGCAAGCGCGCCGTATGGGTCGACCTCGGCATGAAGGTGAAAGACCGCGACGACCAGGCGCATATCGCGATATTCGATCATCCCAACAACAAAGGATTCCCACAGCCATGGCGTGTCGACAAAGGATTCGGCGTCGGCCCTGTACGTGCGCGTCTAGGCGACTGGAAGATCGAAGCAGGCGATACCGAGACCATCCGCCATCAGCTTCATGTCTACACCGACGACCTCAACGACAAATCGCTCACCAATCACTGGGCCGCCTACACAGGCCGCGAGTCCGGTGAGATTTACGAACAATGGCGCGTCGCGGTTCGGGAAGGCTTTGAAGCTGAGTTCCTTACGCCGGATAAAGCGCTGGAAGCGATGACCGTACAAGAGGGCTTTCAGGCTCAAGTATTTGCGTCCGAACCGATGATCACCCAACCCATGGCGTTTTGCTGGGACGACCGCGGTCGGTTGTGGGTGGCCGAAAATCGTGACTACGACGGGCGTGGCGCCGGCAGCACCTTCTCAGGCGGAAGTAGGATTTCGATTCTCGAAGATACGGATCGGGATGGCGTGGCGGATACCAAGAAAGTTTTCCTCGAACGCGTCTTGAATCCATCTGCAATGGCGGTCGGCCTCGACGGATTATGGCTCGGTGCGATTCCTGACCTGTTATTCGTGCCGGACCGCGATGGCGATGATGTTGCTGATGAAGACGACATTGAAATCCGATTGACCGGCTGGGGCAATCGTGACATGCACGAAATCCTCAACAGCCTCCACTGGGGTCCGGACGGTTGGCTGTATGGCCTCCAAGGCGTGTTCACGCCATCAACCGTTGGTCGTCCCGCGGGCGACAGCGCGGTGTATGTGTCACCCGAAGAACGCGCGGCCAAGAATCCCAAGAAAACATTAAAGGAAAAAGCCGCCGAAGCGTCAGACAAGGGAGACGCACCGAGCGTCGAAGGCAGGACATTGGTCTCTGGTGAAGGTGAAGACAAATCCCTCACCTGGCGATTCTTAGACGATGGAAAGTTTCAGATGTCCGCATCCAAGTCCGGAGAACCCACCGAAGGCATCTATACCCAGAAAGGCCAATCCATCTTTATCGAGACCAAAGAATGGGAAGCAAAGATGTCGTGGGACGGTGAAACGTTAGCATTCGACTTCGATGAGGATGACTCAACCGGACAAACATTCGAATACGCCGAAGACCCAATCGAGATCAACGGCGGCGTCTGGCGCTACCACCCGACCAAAGATCGTTTCGAAGTCGTCGCCCACGGCCTCAGCAATCCGTGGGGCATCGACTACGACGCCAAGGGCCAGATATTCATTAGCGCCTGCGTTATCCCCCACTTGTGGCATATCGTCCAAGGCGGTGTCTACCACCGGCAAGCGGGCAGCCACTTCAATCCGCACGTCTACAGCGATATCCGTACGATTGGCGATCACCGGCACCGGTCGGCACACGGTGGTGCGAGGGTCTACCTTTCCGATGCATTTCCGCCCGAGTATCACGGCCGCCTCTTCATGCTAAACATTCACGAACACGCCATGTTGACCGACGTTCTCGAACCGAGCGGCTCAGGATTTATAGGCCGCCACGGCGACGATTTCGCAAAGGCGAACAACGCGCAGTTCGTCGGGTTTAGCGCAGAGCTAGGACCCGACGGTGCCATGTACATGCTGGACTGGCACGACGCGGACATCTGCGGCGGCACCGTACGCACCCGCGAAACCGGCCGCGTCTTCCGGGTCTCGCCCGAAGAATCCCACGCAAAAGAATGGGAAGGCCGCTATGGCGATCTCAGCGAACTCGAAGACGACAAGTTAGTACAAATGCAACTCGCCGCGAGCGCATGGCATGCCCGGCGCGCACGCGTGATCTTGCAAAATCGTTCCATCAAAGGAACACTCCAAGACGGCACGCACGCTGCCCTTCGCGACATGTTCGATACGAACGAGAACGGCGATCACCGCCTGCGCGCAATGTGGGCGCTCCACATCACCAACGGCATCGACCAGGCTGAACTCACCGCCGCGTTGAGCGACAAAGATGAGTACGTACGCGCATGGGCGATTCAATTGTTGTGCGAAGACTTGTCACCACCGAAGGCTGCACGTGATCAGTTCGCCAAACTCGCGGAGCAAGACGACTCGCCTGTCGTGCGTCTCTATCTAGCGTCCGCATTGCAACGTATGGATTTGGATCACCGTTGGGCCATCGCGGAACACCTCGTGACGCATGGACAGGACGCCGACGATCACAACATCCCGAAAATGATTTGGTACGGCATGGAACCACTCGTCCCTGAAGACCCCAAACGTGCGTTGAAGATCGCGGATCAATCCCAAATCCCCTTGATTACGCAATACGTCGCGCGCCGCTTGACGGCGGAGGGTAACCTCGACGCATTGATCGAAGAAATCGGCCGCGACTCGGAAACGCGTAACCTCCTGTTGGTCGGCATGCGCGACGGTTTGGAAGGGACAAACGATCCCGAAGCACCGGAACAATGGGCGGACGTGTACGCCAAATTGCGTGCCGGTGACGATGAGACTTCCTCTATCGCGCTCGACTTGTCCCTGCTTTTCGGTGACGCAGTTGCTGCGGAGGCATTGCTGGAAACACTGAAAGACGCCGAAAATGATCTCGAAGATCGCCGGCAGGCCCTGCGCGGATTGGCCGACCAAAAACGGCCTGAACTCGAATCGCAATTGATCGCACTGCTCGACGACGAAGCATTGCGCCGGGATGCAATTCGCGCTGTGGCGTCGTTCGACAGTAAAGCCCTGGCAACGACGCTCCTAAACGGGTACGCGGATTATACTGCCGAGGAAAAACTGGAGATCGTCCACACACTCGCATCACGGCCGGAGCACGGCACCGAATTGATGGAAGCCATCAGAAGTGAGGCCGTTCCACGCCGCGACATTCCACCCTACATTGCACGCCTGCTGTTCCGCGTCGTCGGCAATCGATTCCTCGAAGTCTGGGGACCGATCGAAGAGGGATCACCCGACGTATCCGCAGCATTCGCGAAATACACCGCAATGTTGACCGACGACATGATCGCCAAAGCCGACCCACGCCGCGGACGCGAACGCTTCGTCGAATCGTGTCAAGCCTGCCATCAACTCTACGGCGAGGGCGGACTCGTCGGCCCCGATCTCACCGGTGCCAATCGGACCGATGTGAATTATCTGCTCGAAAACATCCTAACGCCGAGCGACTTTGTGCAGGATGACTACAAAATGACCATGGTCTTCACCGAAGATGGCCAAGTGTATTCAGGCGTCGTCATAGGCGAAGACAAACGCCAACTAACGCTACGGATTGCAAACGTCGACGAACCCATGTCAATCCCCCATGCGCAGATCACCGACCAAGAACTCACCGAACTCTCAATGATGCCCGAAGGATTGCTCGACGGCCTATCGGACCAGGAAATCGCCGATTTATTTGCGTATCTAGGAACCCTGGAACCCGTGCACATGCAAGATGCAGCCGTTCGCGAATAGCTTGATGACACTATCCATAATCACGCAAGGAGAACAACGATGAGAAAGCACATAATCACGCTAGGCGCGATGGTTCTGCTCCTGTCGATGATCGCACCCATCGCCGCGGAGGCCGCAGATATGAAAAAGATTGTCTTCGTGGCGGGGAAACAGAGTCACGGATGGGGTGCCCACGAGCACAAGGCCGGTTGCATGCTATTGGCCGAACGCTTGAACGAAAACATGCCCAACGTGAATGCCGTAGTAACCACCGAGGGTTGGCCAGAAGATAACAGCATCTTCGACGACGCCGCAGCGGTCGTCATCTATTGCGACGGATATGAAGGACATCCGATAAAGCCGCATCTCGATTTCTTTGACAGCCTAGCCCAAAAGGGTGTTGGTCTCGTGACCATTCACTGGGCGACCGAAGTCGAGCGCGGACCGATAGCGGAGAAGTTTCTCGAATGGCAAGGGGGCTTCTGCGATCTCCATTGGTCGGTAAATCCGCACTGGACGGCCGACTACAAAACCCTGCCGGATCACCCGATCACACGCGGCGTAGAACCGTTCGCGGTCAATGATGAATGGTATTACCACATGCGCTTCATCGACGGCATGAAAGGCGTTACGCCAATTCTAACGGCCTTACCCCCCGCCGCTTCCCTATCGCGGCCGGACGGCCCGCGCAGCGGCAATCCAGACGTGCGCAAGGCCATCGCCAACGGTGAACCCCAACACGTGGCGTGGGCGTATGATCGGCCCGGCGGCGGCCGCGGATTCGGATTCACCGGCGCCCATATCCACGACAACTGGGGGCATGACGACTTCCGAAAAATCGTCCTAAATGCCATCTGCTGGACTGCTAACATCGAAATCCCCGAAGGCGGCGTACCTTCCGCGACACCGACGCGGGAAGAACTAGACGCGAACCAAGACGAACCTAAATCCAAACCTGGATCGGGCAAAGGGGCTGTCGACAAAATGTCGGATAAAGAACTTTATGAGGCGATGAAGGCTAAAGGGATGTCCGACGAAGAAATCAAGAAGTGGTGGGTCGAAAACAAGAAATAGTCGATGTATGGGCGAAGAGCACTAAGCGGGGAAACGGATGAGCCTCATCACATGGTCTTGGATATTCTTGATCGTCTACATCGGCGGCATGCTCGTGATCGGCGTCATCGGGCAACGCAGGATCAAGCACGCGGACGACTTCGCAACGGCACGCGGATCGTACGGACCGCTCGTTCTCGCGTTTGCGTTCGCGGCAACCACTGCTAGCGGTGCCACATTTCTCGGCACGCCGGGCCTCGGTTACGAGTTCGGGCTCGCGGCGCAGTGGGGCAACTTCTTGTACCCCATCGGTGTCTACTTCGGTGTCTTGATTTCAATGCGCTTGATCGCGACGTCCGGAAACCGGTTCGGCAACCGATCAATTCCGGAGTATCTGGGCGACCGTTACCAGTCCGAGGGCATCCGGATAATGGTTTCGCTTTTTTCACTCGTCCTCTTTTTCTACCTCGCCGGTCAGCTCGTCTCCGGCCTCGTTATGTTCGAGACCATGCTGGGTCTCACACCCTTCTGGGCACTACTCATCACCACATTGGTCCTACTTTTTTATGTGGTTCTTGGTGGCGCGCACGCCGATATCCTCACCGATTCCGTCCAGGGTGCGATGATGCTCATAATCGCGGCGGTGGTGATCGTTCTCGTGTTGTCCGGTGTCGGTGTCGACGGTGGATTCGGCGGCGTGCTTGATCGGCTTAAGGAACAAGACGAAAACCTAGTCCGACCTCTGAATACGTCGACGCCTATGTATCATTCACCTTGGTCAATCATCGCGATCTTCTTCGCACACATTCCGCTCGGACTCCTCCCCCACCTTGGCAACAAACTCTGGGCACTCAAGGACGTGAACCAACAACGTACGTTCATCAAATTCGCGTCCGTGTTCGGAATCACACTCGGCATGATGGGGCTTGGCGGTCTACTCGCCCGCGCCTTGTTCGGCGCGGAACTCTACGCCGAGGGATCATCGCCAAACCAAGCCTTGCCAATGCTGTTTATCGAACTCTTTCCCACATGGCTCGCCGCACTCATTGGGGTTGGCGTGCTCGCAGCCATCATGTCGACGGCTGATGGCTTAGTCATCTCCTCCTCGCAAATCATCGCAAACGATATTTATCGGCTAACCATCGTGCCGCGCCTTTCCAACCCACCGACAGAGGAAAAGCTTGACCGTCAAGTGTTGAATATCAGCCGCGTGGCCACCGTGTTCGTACTTTTACTATGCATGGGAATGGCGTGGGCCTTAATCGAAACCAACGTGGCGCTCATCGTCTGGATCGGAATCGGCGGCATGATGGCGGCGTTTGCCGGTCCCCTCGTGATGGGCGCATTGTGGCGAGGCGTAACGCGGAACGGGGCGTACGCCGGCCTCGCTTCCGGGTTTTTCACGTTCGTGATTCTGCATACGCAATCACTTGATCCAACCTGGTTCGGTTCCGGCCTACCGCACACCGTTATCGCCTGGCTACACGGCGAAGGACCCAATCCATACTCCTGCGCGGCCCTGGGTGAAGGCGTGTCTATCGCCACGACGATCATCGTCTCGAAATTGACGCGACCGCTGCCGCAAGAACACCTCGACGAAATGTTCGGGGCCTCGTCAACGACTTAGAAAAGATTGAAGCAGCTCATCCGAAGATGAAGCAGATTCTCGCCGATGAATCGCGCATCCCAATCCTGTCTATCCTGTACATCCCGTCAAAAACCCGTCAATGCGAGGGATTCGGCGACATCATATTCGCCGACACGGCGCGCCGCCATTCATGCAATTTCTCCCGCAACGCTGCGGCACGCTCCGGCTCTGTTTGGGAGAGATCGTTTTGTTCCCCAATATCTTTACGAAGATTGAACAGTTGAACCGTGTCATTCTCGAAATACTCAAGCAATTTGTAATCGCCAGATCGAACAGCGCCACCCGGACTCTGATTCCCATGATTACTGTAATGTGGGAAGTGCCAAAAGATCGCGTCACGGTCCAACGTTTCCTGTGACGTCAATAGCGACGCAATACTCACGCCGTCAACATGTTGCTCCGGCAGCATCGGCAAACCTGCCATCTCCAAAAGCGACGGATAAATATCCGTCCCTATAACGGGATCAGCGCAAACGGTTCCCTTATTACCCTGTTTCGGCCAGTGCACAATAAGTGGAACGCGAATACCGCCTTCGTACAACCAGCCCTTCGCGCCCCGAAGTGGCAGATTCGACGTCGAAAAACCACCCAGATTGGCCTTCGAGTATCGACCTTTCCCTATCTTGCCGAATTCTTCTTTCTCAGCGGAATTCCCAGCTTTTTTCTTGGCAAGTTCCTTCTCCTTAATTTCCGCCTCCAGATACTCCTTGGGCCACCGCGCGTTCTTCCCCGCCATGCCCCCGTTGTCCGAAAAGAAAACGATAATCGTATTCTGGGCGATTCCCAGCTCGGCGAGTTTCGCGCGGACGCGTCCAAGGCTTTCGTCCATGCTCTCAACCATGCCCGCGAATTCGACATTGTCCTGACGCTGGCTGATTCTGACGGTCCTGTGCGGAAGGTTGCGTTGCCCTTCATAGCCCGGTTCATCGATGAGTGCATTCAGTTCTTCCCGCGAAAGCGGATTCGGATCGCCCGGATTACCTTCAAGAATAAACTCAGGAAGCTCACTCGTCGGCATCTTGCTCAACTTTTCCTCATACTGCTCGACCAAGTCGGGGCGACCCTGGACCGGATCATGCACGGCGAAATGCGAGAGATAGAGAAAAAACGGATTTTCCTTGTTGGACTCAATGTACTCAAGCGCCTCATCCGTAAGCCGATCAGTTAGATACGCGCCCTCTTCGCTATCCAAGCCATCCATCTCGAACGGTGCAAAGTAACCCGCCTTAGGCCAGCCCTTATACCATCCGTCCGGCACGAACAAATCGAATCCCTGCGAAAGCGGATCATCCGGCGCTTCACCCAGATGCCACTTGCCAAAAATCGCCGTGCTGTAGCCCTGCGCCTTAAGCGCCTCGGCTAGCGTGAATTCGTCTTGTGGCAACGCTTGAACCTTCTCCGCGTTCAGCAATTCTTGCATCGGGTAATCCTTACGGCCCCACAACCAATCCGTGAGATCGAGTCTTGCCGGATATTTTCCCGTCAGCAAACTCGCACGCGAAGGAGAACATACGTGACACGTCGCATACGCATCCGTGAAACGCACACCATCTTCGGCCAACGCGTCGATGTTCGGCGTGTTATAGAACGAACTGCCGTAACAACCCACATCACTCCAACCCAAATCGTCCACAAAAAACAACACGATGTTGGGCGGTTTCGTATCCGATTCAGCTTCCGCGACGGCCGAGACCATCGCGACCGCCACCGCGGTCGCGATAACCCCGAACCAATTCGCCATCAGCATGCGCTTTGCTCCTCGACACATCGTCCGGATTCCTTTCAACAAGCAGGCCTAGTTCCGCGCGCCTTCAACGGGAGCGCTCTTACCGGCGATAGAGAATCTGCCCTCAATCTCATCACCCGTGATCGACCCCTCGAACACGATCTCATCGCCTTCACCACCGTACATAAACGTAAACGCAGTATCTTCGGCCGTCGCGTTCACCTCTATCACCTCAGAAGTGTAGTCGCCTTCCATCTCCTTCAACGAACCCGTGCTATCTGGAAAAACAACCAAGTAATACTCCCATTCACCCCCACCCCAATCCGACGTCAATTTCCATGAACCGACCAACAGACTCTTCTTGGCGACATCACTCGACGGATCTACTGAGAATGGAACGCCCTCCACATCCGTGAACTTTCCGTCGGCCGAGAACTCGCCGACGATCTCATCGTCTTCGACGGTACCTTCGAACTCGATATCGTTTCCGGGATACTGACCGTGCTCAAACGCCAGACTCACATTCTCCCCCTCACACTTCACATCGAACAACTCGGACACCCAATCCCTTTCCATGTCCTTGATGATTCCGGAAAGATCAGGAAAGACAATGACCGTGTGATCACCCCATTCCGAACTCAGTTCCCACGCACCGATGAGCGGATTCTTATCATCATCGTTTTCCGCATGAGCAGTCAGTGAGACTCCGACTACCACCGCAACCGCTACGAACAACACACCAATCTTCGCTACATTGTTCACGTTCAATTCTCCTGTTTTTCCGTGCGATGCGAATCGCTTTCCATCATGTCCCGAACAACAAAACCTCGATCGGTTCCAGTAGTCGTCAGACCGTCGCTCGCCGACAATTCCCAAAATGGAATTCTCTGACCGAAACGGGTGCGCTTTCCGCGATTGTAAAAACACCTACCCACAACCTCAAGCTAAATTCTTCATGTGACCAGGGATTCGTTCGCATACGGAAACATTGGACGGCAAATTTGGGACTACTTTTTGGGACTACTCCCCGGAGAACACACTTCGCCTATTTCCCCAAGGAACAATTTGCGAGATTAATCCGCTTATAATTACCGGTGTGACGTTTGGTCCTGAGGACTGATGCAGATATTGTTTCTACCATTGCTTCCACAACATTAGAGATATCGTCGCGAGCAAACTTTATCGGGATTCTTCAATCTATGACCAAGCGCTCCAAATCACTTGTATGTTCATTGTGCGGCTTTTTTCTCATTGGCCCATTCGTCACCACCGCATGGGCAGCGCAGCCCAATGTCATCGTCGTGATGACGGACGATCAAGGCTTCCCCGAATTATCCGTCCACGGAAATCCCATCGTAAGAACGCCGCACTTGGATCGCTTACACGGACAAGCGCTGCGTCTAATCGACTACCACGTGTCGCCCATGTGCACGCCCACACGCGGGCAACTGATGACGGGCCTGGACGCTGCACGTAACGGTGCCATCAACGTGAGTAGCGGGCGCGCGCTTCTTCGTCCGGAAATTCCGACGATGGCAAACTACTTCGGTGACGCTGGCTACGCGACCGCAATCTATGGAAAGTGGCATCTCGGCGCGAACTACCCCTACCGGCCCGAGGATCGCGGATTTCAGGAAACGGTCTGGTTTCCCTCCTCCCATATCGGGTCTGTACCCGACCATTGGGGGAACGATTACTTCGACGACACCTACATTCGCAATGGAACGCCGGAGGAATTCGAAGGCTATTGCACCGATATCTTTTTCGACGAAGCGATGGCCTTCATGAGCCGTTCGGCGAAGGAGGGAAAGCCGTTCCTCGCGTACATCGCCACCAACACACCGCACGGTCCTTTGAATGCAAAAGAAGAGGACGAAGCCGCCATCGCGGAGATATTGACGGATCCAAAATTCGATTGGATGTCCAGCGGGGAGCATGCTGATAAGGGGAAGGGCAATTTGAGGGGATCGCTGGCCAGCTACTTGGGCATGGTACGGAACATCGATACCAACATGGGCAGACTCATGGACTTCCTCGCAAGTGAGGGTTTGCAGGATGATACGATTCTCATCTTTAAGACCGACAATGGGAGCATATTCGGACCGAGGTACTACAACGCCGGCATGCGCGGCGGAAAGACTGAACTCTGGGACGGGGGTCACCGAGTTCCTTGCTTCATACGCTGGCCGAACGGGGGATTCACTGAGCCGAAAGACATCAATGGGCTGACTCAAGTGCAAGACGTTCTTCCCACGCTATTGGATCTGTGCGGCATTGAGACGTCCCGAGAGTTTGACGGAATGAGTCTCGCGCCTGTTCTACGCGGCGAAACTGAAGTCTCCAAAGATCGCACCCTGATCATCAACTACAGCCGCATGCCGAATTTCGTGAACTATCCAACGCCCTACGCGCAATCCATCATGACTCGCGATCAAGCGGCCGTGTTGTGGAAACGGTGGCGACTGCTTGAAGACCGCGAACTGTACGATCTGGAATCAGATCCACTTCAAAAAACCAACGTGATTGATCAGCATCCTGATGTCGTAAAGAACATGCGTGCACACCTCTATGAATGGTGGGACGAAGCCGGACCGACAGCAAACGAACCGCAACGCATTGTCATCGGCAGCGAACACGAAAACCCCTCAAGGTTAACGGCCTGCGAATGGCTGGACGTCTTTATCGATCAGCAGGGCCAAATTCGATTCGGATCGAAGAAGAGCGGATACTGGCTCCTCGATGTTGCCGAAGCTGGCGAGTACGAATTTGAACTACGGCGCTGGCCCAAGGAAATCGACCGTCCGCTCATGGACGGAACGCCAGACGGGTGGGGCGAAATCCCGATCAATAGCGCCAGCATCTATATTGGAAATTACCACCACATGCCGATCAGCGAGAAGGACGCATACGGCTTCGAAGGGTTGACGACAGAAGTGAAAGACGGTGACACCGCAGCGGTCTTCACCCTACCATTGGAAAAGGGTCCGATGGCATTACACACCTGGTTCCGAGCGAGCGGCAGCAAAGAGTCAAAGTTTGAATCCAGCATACTCAGCGCCTATTACGTCTACGTGCGCCGAAAGTAATTCAACGTTTCACTGCGTGAGATCGAAGCGATCACGCGGAAAATGAAAACCGAAGGAGTATAGAAATACATGACTGGCGCAGAACATATTATGAAAACCCTCGCGCAAGCGGGAGTCAAAGTCTGCTTTGCAAATCCTGGCACTTCGGAGATGCACCTAGTCGGCGCGCTCGAGACAGTGCCCGAGATGCGTCCCGTCCTTTGTTTGTTCGAGGGCGTCACGACGGCCGCGGCGGACGGCTACGCGCGAATGACGGGACAACCGGCTTGCACGCTATTACATCTCGGTCCTGGCTTTGCCAACAGCGCCGCCAACTCACACAACGCTCGCCGAGGCCATTCGCCCATGATCAACATCATCGGAGAGCATGCGACGTTTCATGTCGCGAACAACGCCCCGTTGACAACTGATATTGCAACCGCCGCAGAACCATTCTCGGATGCGGTGAAATACATTTCTTCCACTTCTTCACTCGCCTCAGATCTGCGCGAGGCGCTCGCGGCTGCGAACGAAGGGCTCGGAAAAGTAGTCACGCTCGTCGTTCCATCGGACATTGCGTGGTCGGAAACGGACGAAGAACCGGCGGCGCACATAGAAGTCGAACCGTCGTTCGATTCAAGCCACGTCTCGAAAATTGGCGATGCGCTGCTCGAAGACAAGTCCGCCGCGATTCTATTGGGCGGTGTAATTTCGGAATCGAGCATGCTCTCCGCCGCAAAGATAGCGAAAAAGACTGGTGCACAATTGTTACTCGACATCCACACCAGCCGAACCACGCGAGGCGCAGGAACGCCCGTATTTCAGCGCTTGCAGTATTTTCCAGAACTCGCTATAGAACAGTTGGCCGACATCGAGACAATGGTATGCGCCGGAATCGCCAGTCCTGTCGCATTCTTTGGCTATCCAAACACCCCCTCATCAGTCGTTTCGGACCACTGCAACGTCCATGCGTTGGCCGAGCCCGGTGACGAAATCGAACCCGCGCTCAAAGCCCTCGAATCGGCGCTCGATGCCGCGGACGAAGTCCCTGAACTCTATGGGTTTGATCTCCCAGCTCCTCCCTCAGGCGCGTTAACCCGCGACGCGGTTGCGCAGTCGGTGGTGCACCTGTTGCCCGAAAACTCGATTGTCGTAGACGAGAGCATCACGAGCGGTGGTCCGCTCAACCAACTGGCCGCGACCGGACCCAAGCACGACGTGCTTCGACTCACCGGTGGTGCAATCGGTTGGGGATTACCCGCGTCTATCGGCGCGGCTGTCGCTTGCCCCGATCGAAAGGTGTTTGCTTTCGAAGGGGACGGTAGCGCCATGTATACGATTCAAGCCTTATGGACCATGGCACGAGAGAATCTAGACGTGACCGCCGTGATCTTTGCCAATCGCGACTACAGCATTTTGCAAATGGAATACGCCCGAATGGGGTTTGATCCGTCGAACCCCAACATCAGACCCCTCATGAACCTTGAGGAACCCTCGATCGGTTTTTCCAAATTGGGACTCGGCATGGGTATCACATCCGTGAGCACCAGTACCGCAGAGGAATTTCATCAGGCATTCCAAAATGCCACGAACAGCTCTGGGCCGAACCTGATTGAAGTTATTCTTTCGAGCGAGTGAAAACGCTCTGCGCATGAAGGACAGAAAATGGGTTCCGTCACGGCCCCATCCCAACGACCGACCCTCCCGCAAACGCAATTCAACCAATGCCCAAGCAGAGAAGTATTCTGAAAGCTCGGCCGTTCTCAAATCGGGGTCTATTTTTTGGTAAACGCGGATAGACGCTCACCGGCATCATTGATCGGATAGTCCGTACCGAATTCATATTCGAGACCTTCATAGAGTGTGGTGGGCTGCGCCGTTTTGTATAAATCTTTGTACGCAGCGAGTGAACCTCGACTGTTCTTCACGATCAACGAAGTCAACTCAGACAGAACACTATCCAGTTCGTCCAACGGCGCGCAACGAATTGCCAACCCCATGGCGAACGCCTCCGAGCCCGTAAATAGACGCGCCGTATACGACAGTTCGCGCGCGTTCGCCATGCCCACCGCGAGCGGGAGCCGCTGACTCAGCCCCCAAGATGGGCGCAATCCCCACTTCGCATGGGTGTCTCCCAGTTTCGCTTCCTCCGCGACCACAATGAGGTCGCACGCCACAACGATCTCTAGTCCACCTGTGATGCAAGCCCCATTGATCCTTCCTATAACAACCTTTGGAATTGACTCGATCAGGTTTATGACGTCCCGCGCTGCGTTATTGAGGACATCACCAACTTGACCGCCCGCGATCTCCCGACTTCCAAGCTCTTTCAGGTCGAGCCCCGCGCAAAACGCTCGTCCTTCCCCCGTCAAGATGACAACGTCGATCGCGTCATCATTCCCGGCACTCTGGAATGCGTGCTTCAACTCCTCAAGCATTTCCAGCGTTATGGCGTTCATCGCCTCGGGCCGATTGAACGATATTGTCGTGATGCGGTCTACTGAGTTTACTCGAATTTGAGAATAGGTCATCGAATCATTTCCTTCTCACGTGTGCCTCGCAAAAATCGATCGCGCAGCATTTGCGTAATCTCGCGGGACGGTCTTGGAAGAATTGTGCCTCGCAGATACTAGATCGTGCAAGATTCATGCGGGCGTGTCATTCGTTCGCTGATAACCGCTTGCCGTCCACCAGCGCGACGACCGAGTTCGCGAATAGAAACTCGCCCACAATGACGTCGTCGTCGAGCGTACCCTCGAATTGCAACTCGGCGCGCTTTCCCTTTTCCCCAAGTGTGAACGTGAACGCGACGAAGTTCTCTTCAAACTTCAGGTCTTTCACGGGTTCATTGTCAAAAGTCGGGTCACCGCCCTTCGGCGCAATGAATGTGTACTTCGTTGGTTCGTCTCCGAATTGGGTGACGAATTCCCACGTGCCGGCAAGTTTGTCGATGTCTTCCGCGAAGACCATCGCATCAGTTGCACCAAACGCGGCGAGTGCCATAATCGAGAACGAAAACAACCTATAGCGCTTCATCGTGATGATTCCTATTTCGCTTCCAGCAATACCAACGTGGTTGGTGTTCGGACAACTGCAGCCCGAACCCGTTCCGCATACTCTACCGCTTCGAAACGCTCGAGTCATCCTTAATTTTCCATATGGAGAAATTATCTTAGTATCCAACGGCCCAAACTTGAAGTAGATCAGCCACACGGGGAAAATGGGTCATGTCCCGTTTCGGTGCGTTGAAGTGATTTCGGAATCTTGCCAGAGTGCGCATCTAAGTCTTCGACTAATTCTCTCGTTGCAGGAGTAACGTTTCTCATGAATGGCGGACGCCTCATTCGTATTGGTTTTGTAGTTGCGGTCATTGGGCTCGGCGCGGGCATGGCCCTGGGCCAGATCACCGATGGGGACGCTCCGCACATCGTCATCATCGCCGGCGATAATGAATACGGTTCGCGTACTTCGATGGGCGCGTTCGCAAACGATCTCCGGACGAAATTCGGCTTCCAGGTCACGGTGCTTGAAAGCATGGTCGGCGAAGTTGAAAATGCCGACAATCCGGACAAGTCGATTCCGGGTTTGGAAGTCATTGACCAAGCGGATTTGGTGGTCATTTACGTCCGCATGCGCGTTCCACCGCAAGAACAACTTGACCGGTTGGACGCATACTTTAAGTCGGGAAAACCCGCGATTGGGCTGCGTACGACGACGCACGGCTTTACCAATGATCGGGGCTGGAGTCCGCGGTATTTCGGTGGTCATTATTGGCGGCACCAAGGCGAGGATACCGACACGTTTGTGTTGCCGAGTGCAGAAGGTCATCCGATTATGCGTGGCGTGTCGCGTCACGAAACGAATGGTTCTTCCCTGTACGTTACAGCCCCCCTGTCAGAAACGGCTGAAGCGTTGGTGTTGGGCCGGTTCGATGACACGGCACCGCCGCAGCCGTTTGCGTGGGTGAATGAATATGTAGAAGGTTCACGACAATTCTTTTTGGCGGCGGGACATCCGGAAGACATCGCGTTACGCGGCAATCAAGAGATGCTGTTCAATGCCGTGTTTTGGACGCTGGGTCGTGACGTCCCAGCGAATGGCGTGCTCGGTCTTCCGGGCGCGGCTTCGGCCACCCCAGCAGTTGATTATCCGGCGCCACCAGCACTCGATACGCCCGATGGTGCAACGGTGTTGTTCGACGGTTCGGATCTGTCGGACTGGGACATCGCCTTTGGTGCGAAGGAGCCGCGTGCCTTTGAGATCGACGGGCGCGCGCACAGCGGAGAAGGGCTACAAGAATTCACCGGCGCGCGTTGGCACGTGCGGGACGGATACGTGGAAGCAGCGCCCGGCCGCGGCGATATTGCCTCTCGCAAGTTGTTCACCGATATCGAATTGCAACTTGACGTTCTAATTCCGAAATCAGCGGAAGGCGTTCAGCGAATTTGGAAAGGCAATAGCGGTGTCTATCTCAATGGCCGTTATGAGATTCAGATTCTTGATTCGGAATCTGAAGCGGCGCTCGACGAAAATAGCCACGGCGCGATCAACGGTCTCGCTGTTCCTAATGTCTTGCCATCGAAAGCGGCGGGCGAGTGGCAACGCCTCCACGTCTATTTCCGTGCCGCGCGATTCGTATTCGGACGAAAGACGGATGCCGCGCGAATGACCGTACGTTTTAACGGTGAATTGGTCCACGACAATGTAGAAGTGGATCGGCCAACACCCTGGGGGCTTCCCGAGAACGGCGTCGACGACGGTTCATTGACCGGCCCGGTGCGGCTTCAGGCAGACAGCGCGGGTGTGCGCTTCGCCAACGTCTGGGCGCGCAATCTATCGCCCGATGAATTGGCCGAACACTTACCGAGCCCGCCGCAGCTCACAGGAGACGCATGGGCCGACATCGACTTCGGACCCTCGAAAAAGTTTTCGCTTCAGGTCTCCAAAGACAATATCGCGTACAAGGGCCTGGCCGTTCGACTCGACCCAGGCCTTGGCGGCGTATCGAGCGGAACGGAGTTCATGATTTTCGACACCGACACGTTGCGGTGGGCCGGCGGCTGGTCCGGTTCCGGGTTTTGCGACTGGCGCGGTATCGCATTGAATGGCCAGCACGAAATCCATCCCTCGATCGTCGGCGAGTTGTGGTTCACGAATCCAGTGTTACCGGGTTGGGGTCGGCCAGACGACGGCAGCTTTCAAGACGAACGTGTACTGGGTCGTGACGGTCTGCGTTATGGACCGCTCGAGCGTACGTGGGGGCATTGGAACGGCCATTACATTCACGGCGACAAGATTGTCCTGTCGTATACGATCGGGGAGACAGAAGTTCTTGAGTCGGCGAGTGCAATTGGTCCCGCGGGCAATCGTGTCATGGTGCGTACACTCGACCTGGGACAGCGCAAGCAACCACTCACGCTTCAAGTCGCGCGCGAAGCAAACGCGGCGCTGTCACTTTCAAAAGTCGTCGGCATTCAAACCGCACGTTTCAAGTACTCCGAAGAGGATGTAGTATCCCGCGCCAGGTTAGCGTTTCAAGGATCGACAAGTCTGGAAGTTTCGGATCTCAATGTGGACTACGACGACGATTTCTCGATCTACGCCAGGATAAAGACGAACGAGGCCGGTACGATTTTCGCCTATGCCCCGCAATCGGGTCCTTGGGCAGAAAATGCGCGCTCGCTGTACGTGCGCGACGGTCACATCGTATTCGATGTGGGTTGGGTCGGCGAGGTGGTGTCTCGCCGCGCAGTGAACGATGATGAGTTCCATGACGTTGCAGTGACGTACGATAGCGAAGAGGGCGACGTGCGCCTTTATATCGACGGACGCCTGAACGGCAAGAAGGCGCTCGAACCGGAGGGTGAAACGGAAGAGTTCATCACGAAAATTGGATTCACCTCAACAGATTTCCCGGAGAACCCATATTTTGAAGGCCTCATCACCGATGTGCGCGTCTATGGTCGACACCTGACTTCGCGCGCCGTGTCGGCGTTGAGCGACACCGAAGTCGGCCGCGGCGTGGTCGGCCGTTGGGTCACGGCAGAACAGCGTGTCGACGTGATTCCCGATAGCTCGGGCAACGGTCACGATGCGCGTATTGTTAATTCCGGGGAAGTGTCCAGCCTCGAAACGGTCGCGGCATTTCGTGGCGGCGGTGATGAAGCGGCGTTCAAGGACATTGAAGACGAGAGCGGTGCATCTGATTTACGCCTGACAATTCCCGCGGGCACCGATCCAGTGCGTTTACAGATCTTCATCGCGCGCGTTGCCGGGGACGCAAGTCCGGATGCGTTCGCGGACGTTGTTCGTGCAGCGGAACCGGCAGAAGATTTGTCCGTGTACACAAAGGGTGGACCAGCACATTGGACGGACACGTTCGTCACGAAGGGTGAACTCGGTGACGGCGATGGCGCATATGTAGTGGATACCATCGCTCATCCCATCGACAACCCATACCGCTCTTGGCTGCGTTTTGGCGGCTTCGATTTCTTTGAGGATGATAGTCGCGCTGCGATTTGCACGTGGAACGGTGATGTGTGGCTCGTCGACGGCATCAACGAATCGCTTGACGAGATTACATGGCAGCGGATCGCCAGTGGGATGTTTCAACCGCTGGGCATCGCGATCGTCGATGAAGAAATTCATGTGATTTGCCGCGACCAGATCACAATCCTTCGCGATCTAAACGGCGATGGCGAAACGGATTTCTACGAGAATTTCAACAACGATCATCAAGTCACCGAACATTTTCATGAGTTCGCACTCGACCTGAAATTCAGCACGGACGACGGGAACTTCTATTACACCAAAGGCGGCCGCCACGGTGCCGACGCGATTACGCCGAACCACGGCACATTAATTCGAGTGTCGCGCGACGGCACGAAGAGTGAGTTTGTCGCCAACGGTTTCCGCGCACCAAACGGTCTCGGCATCGGTCCCGCGGGCGAGATGTTAATCGCGGACAACCAAGGCCATTGGATGCCAGCGAATCGTATCAATTGGATTGAGCCGGGCGGATTCTACGGGTATATGTGGGGGTATCATGATCGCCAGACCTCCGATGGATTCGACGATCCGCTCTGCTGGATCCATCCCGAGATCGACCGTTCACCGGGTACGTTCGTATGGGTGCCCGATTACCGGTGGGGGCCGCTACGTGACCATGTCATCACCGTGTCCTACGGGATGGGGCAGATCTTTAATGTCCTGAACGAAGAAATTGACGGCGTGCATCAAGGTGGCGTAGTGCGGTTTCCGCTTGAGTTCGATACCGGCGTGACGCGCGCGAAATTCCGCAAACGTGACGGACAGCTCTACCTAGCAGGCCTCTTTGGCTGGGCCGGCAATAAGACGCAGCCGGGCGGATTTTATCGTGTGCGGTACACGGGCAAAAACGTGTACATGCCGGAGGCACTTCACATCGCCTCCGATGGCGTAACGCTTACATTTACCGATCCGCTCGACACAGCATCCGCGACTGACCCCGGCAATTATGGCGTTAGCCATTGGAATTACAAATGGCAACAACAGTACGGAAGCGACGATTACAAGATGGACGGCACCGAAGGCCGAGATGATTTGCAAGTGGCGTCGGTCGCACTGTCAACAGACAAACGAACAGTGTACTTGGAAATTCCGGGCATTCGCCCGGTAATGCAGATGCAAATCTTGGTGAACATCAAGTCTGCCGATGGCGCGGAAGTACGTCACAACGTGCACCACACCATTCATAAACTCGGCAAACGATCGGTCCGCGATCTTTCCGGAGCGACGGTCGCGACGGGCAAACGCGAGCCCATCGAAAAACGGGAGGCTACTGTCAAGGGGCTCGCTCAAACCATCGTTTCCAAAGAGACCGGCGTAGAAGACATCCGGTCGTCAAGACTCGCAGCGCTATATGTAGCCGATGGAGAAACCCCCAGCCCTTTCGTGCCGAATGGACCTTTCACCTCGACATGGACGGGGTATATTGACGCGGACCTCAACGAGCGCTATCGCTTCAGTGTAGAAGGCAACGGAAAGGCAGCATTCTCAGTCAATGGAAAACCAGCAATCGATAGAAATGATGTCGAACTACGGCAGGGCTTGAATCCGATTGAAGCGGTTTACGATTCACCTCCTCAAGGTTCGTCCGAATTCCGGTTGTATTGGGAATCAAGCCAGCTCGTGCGTGAGCCCGTGCCGCCCAGCGTATTTGCCCGACCTGCAGCCATGCCCAAGCTCGACAAAGGCGTGCGCCACCGTGCCGCCCGATCATTGGTCGCCGAGTACCGCTGTCTTCGATGCCACACGCCGGAGTCCGGTGCGTTGGACTACGGCATGCCGGAACTGCGCGCCGATGCCCCGGCGCTCGATAGGGTAGGCGGGAAGTACCGGAGGTTGTGGCTTATCGATCGAATACTCGATCCCCGCGCACATCACGCCAATGCGAAAATGCCGCAAGTCTTTCACGATTCGGAGCCTGAACGAAAGATGATGGCGGCGAGTATTGCCGAGTATCTTTCTTCACTGTCGCGCCCGGAGGAATCCGTGAAGGCCACGGCGAAGAATGTAGAAACGGGCAAGACGCTCTACAACCAACTCGGCTGTTTCGCATGTCATCGATTGCCGGGCGAAGCGCCGATCGCCGGCGAATCCGGACGCATACCGTTCGACGATCTTCAAGATAAATGGTATGCCTCCGGACTCGTCGACTACTTGCGCGATCCGCATCGTGATTACCCCCACAATCCAATGCCCGATTTTCAGTTGTCGCAGGACGAAGCGCAGTCGTTAGCGCATTATGTGTTAGATGCCGCAGGTCAGCGTCAAACTACGCGTGCCAACCTATGGCAAAAAGACAATGGACGGGAATTGATCGAGCAGCGGGGTTGCCTGAATTGCCACACGCTCGAAGGACACGCAAGCACGTTATCGGCGTCACCCCTCGCAAAACTTCGCGAAGGCACCATGCGATGGGGTTGTCTGGCGGAGAAGACCGAAAAATTGGGCAACGCTCCACGATTCGATCTCTCAACCGTTGATCGCAACATGCTCAGGTCATTTCTCGCCGAGCACACAGAATCGCTCTCACTATTCGATCCCGCTGAGTACGCGGAACGCCAATTGAGCGCTCTCAATTGTACCGCGTGTCACGCCCGAGACGGCGAGGGCGATCATTGGGCAATGATTGCGCCGGAAGAGAGGCCGGAAGTTGTTGCGGACGATCCATTCGGAGAGGAGGAATCGGAGACGATTCATATTCAGCGGCCGCACCTGAATTTCGCCGGTGAAAAACTTCATTCCGAGTGGGTAAAGAATCTGCTCGAGGGAAGTCTCGACTATAAACCCAGGCCGGGGCTTGCGGCACGCATGCCCGCGTTTCCTGCGGAGGCCGAGAATATGGCGCATGGACTCGCCGCGCAACACGGTTTTCCGCCCGAAGATGCCGATCAACCCCCAATCGATTCTGAACTCGCGGCTGCGGGCCGAGAACTCGCGCTGTCCGAAAACCGGTTCCGTTGCAATTCGTGCCATGGCGTCGGAGCCGATGGACCATTGGCCGGTGCCGATACCGAGACGATCAATTTCGCTCACATTCCTGAACGGTTGCGCCGCGGCTTTTTCGATCGGTTCACGCGCGATCCACAAAGGACATTGCCCGGCACGCAAATGCCTCAGTACGTGACGGATGGCGGAAAGAGTACGGTGCCCGATGTGTTGAACGCAGATGTAGACCAACAGTTCGATGCAATCTGGCAGTTCATGCGATCACTGGAACCGCAGCAATAGCGGGGGTAGGATTCGAACCTACGACCTTATATGTTCCCGAGCATGGGTTTTCCAATCCAGAGTCACCGCCGTCGTAGACGTTTTCTTTTTGGTTCTTTTTCTTTTGTTGGCGGCTGTGGAATTGTGGATAACTCCGCACAGCTGCCACTCCTCTCTCCCGCCTCGCAGCGTGAGATCATGCGAAGGGAGGCGGAGTTGCCTGCGACCGAGGGCCTCTGGAAGCCCGTCCCAAAGATGACACCCGCCTCCCTTTCAGCATGGTTGCCATCGAAGACCGTAGATTATCTCGGGCCGAAGCTCGAATTACGTAAGAGTGGTCAGGCAACCACACCTGCGACAAGGAGAGCGTAGCATGAGGAAGACCAAGCAGCAACGATCATCCCGAATGCATTGGGTTGGCCTGGACGTCTCCAAAAACACTTTCGACGCCGCCCTGGCCGGACCCGACCAGCGTTACCCGAGTACTCCTCTGCGGGAATTATCCTGGAAGGCCTTCCCGCGGACGCGTAGTGGAGTCAAGGAATTTTTGGCGTGGCTCGATGGCCATGCTCCCAAGGGCAAGGCACGTGTCATCATGGAGGCGACCGGCCGGTACTCCGTCGAGCTCACCTCTTGGCTGCTGGCCAAGCGCCCAACGCTGCGACCGGCCATCGAGAATCCGAAGAATACCAAAGCGTTCATTGATAGCCTCAATCAACGAAACAAGACTGACGGCTTAGACGCACGGGGGCTAGCGTTCTACGGGGTCGAACGACACCCTACCCCCTACGAACCCCTGTGCAAATCGCGTCAGGAACTTCGGGATCTCAGCCGCTACCGGGACACCCTCGTCGCGCAACGTACGGCCCTCAAGAATCGATCACATGAGAAATGCTCATCAAAGATCGTCACGCGTATGCAGGCGCGGCAACGACGTCAACTCGACAAAGACATCGCTGCAGTCGAACGAGAGATGAGACACGTCATCAACGATGACGATGCGTTCAGCCACGATTTCAAGCTGCGAACTTCCATCGATGGAGTCGGCCCCATTACCACGATGACCGTACTCGCTGAGATTGGGGATCTTCGCCGCTTCGAGCGCGCAAGACAGCTCACCGCTTACGCCGGCGTCAGCCCTCGCGTCGTGCAATCAGGTACCAGCGTGCGCGGAAAAACGCACATGTGTAAGAGAGGAAATGAACGCGTCCGCCAGGCTCTCTACCTCTCCGCCATGGCCACACTCAACACGAAAAACACGAACAGTCTCAGCGCGATGCACTACCGGTTGTGCGAAGAAGGCAAACACGGAAAGTCCGCGCTCGGCGCCGTGATGCGAAAACAACTCACCGTCATGCGCGCCATACTAATTAGCGGAAAACCGTACGATCCATCATTCCAAGGACGTGGAAAACTTGGTGGACAACCGCCACGAGAAAGGGCGATTTCGACTTGATCTCAAACAGATTATCTTTGGGTTATGAGCCGCCAAAGGCCGATTCTCATAACCCCCTAAGAGTTCAATAACTTACCGAGATACAGTGAGATACACTCACTGACCGCGCCCCGCCTATGTTGTCGATATGTTCTATGTTTTGCAAATCGTAAGTAACAATTTAAGTAACAGCGTGCGAAACCCGATAACGACCGACGACAATTGCAGGCTTTTGCTCGGCTGAGTTTTTTGACCCTACGCGCATTAGTTGTTGAGCACCTACGAAAACCTTGACACCTGTCCCCCACTCTGCTCTTATCGAACTACTATCTTCAAAATTCATGCTCGGTAGTCGGCGCCTATAATTTTGCACGCCTCAGTTCCAGGCTCCATCGAATTGACTACGAACTGGGCCACTGGTTCGTCCGATTGGCGCAGCTTCCTCGAATCGGTCTAACTTATCACTCCGGCAATTCCGTGGCTTCATGCATTGCTGTTCTGCCGCGCGTGACGAAGTCCGATACTTTCTTGGCGTGGGCACGAATTAGTTTGACGACATATTCGTCCTCCGACGTCGCCCTGACTTCGACACCGCGTTCGATCTTCTTGACTTTCATCTCAACCTTATCGGCGTGTTGCGACAGCGCACGGAATACTGGGTCCCACCCCCTCACCATTCCGCCTTTTTCGTAATACTCACCCATCTCTTCGGGATGACGTTGCAACACCTCCAGCAAATCGAGGTCAGACGTGGTTGTGATCGTGCGAACGCCCCCAGGGATTTCCTCTACCTCGCGGGTGATGAGATCATTGTTGAAGACTAGCGTATGCGCGTCTCGCATGAGCTCCCGGTGAGACTTTTTACCTTCGGTTTCTCCTGCCGGCTGCTTGCCTCCGCAACAGGATTTTGAGTCGGTGGTCGCGCTTCCGCAGCAGGCAGGGCTCTTTCCGCCCTTCATGGCGCAACACTCACCTCCTCCGCGACCGCCGCGTCCCTGGGCCATAGCCGTAGTGATTAGCAAAGCGGCAATCGCCGCAATCGTCAATGTCTTCTGATAGATTTTCATTGCATTGCTCCTTTCTTGCGATTAGAACGAGAACCGTAGTCCGGCGTACACGTTCGAATTGTCTTGAAACTGTCCGAAAAACGTATGGTCTGCTTCGCCGAAGAAGAGATTACCTCCGGCGCTTACTTCCCAATCGTCAGCGATTTTATATGCGACTGATGGGCGCCAATAGGCGTCGCCGTCGCTGGGGCTGTAGAACAGAAAAGATGAAAGCGTCAGATCCTGATCCATCAGCAACTTCGTGAGCCGGACCGTGAGTACGTGCCGGTCCTCGTCGCGGGGCTTGACGAAGAACGGCAGGGTATCCCGGTAGGCGTCATAATCGAGTAGATGAACCAAGTAGTATTGCACGGCGCCCGTAAATTCCTTGCCGAGTTCGCGCTCATATCCAACGAGCAGCCGGAACTCGCTGTTATCAACGAACGCGTTGCGTCCGTCGCGGTCATCGCGGCTGTCGTAATAGCCGATTTCCGCGTTGGCCACGCCCTTGCCGATGGTCCCACGAACGCTGGCTCCGTATACGGATAGGCGCGGGAACGTCGCGCGCATGGGAATGAATTGCTGGCCGGCAGGACTCTTCCAATATCCATCGTAGGCGTATACGGCGACTTCAGTTGAACCAATCGTGCGATACGCGCGCAATGCAATCTCGTCGTCCTTGAACCAGTCGTCGGGCTCGTCGGCATTTACCTCCATGTCTTCTCCCGCACTTGCGCCGAAAAGCGGGTTGTAGTAGCTGATGCGTTCGCCCGTGATGTACCGATCCGGGTCGAACTGCGGGGTGTATACGACGTCGACGTTAAGCGCATCTCCAAACCAACTGAGCTTCAGTGCATCCGAGGGAGCCTTAAGGTATTCGACATCGCGCCCGGCCAAAAAACTTTGCCAGTCTTTGGGGAACAGGTCGTTGACAAAGAGCAAATCGCCGGTGCCCCACGTGAGTACTTGCCGCCCAATGCTGTAGTCGACGCGGTCGCCTAGACGGCCGTTTATACGTAGCTTGCGAATATCGACATCAACTTCGTCCAACACAGCGTCGAGAAGTAAGTCACCGGTGAAGTCGAGCGTGAAGCGGTCCCACGTGTACTCCGTTTCAAGTTGTAGCCGAGTCTCGCCGAGGATAGCGTCGCTCGAATGGACGGAGTCATCCTGCACGCGTAATCCGCCGCGCATTTCCCAGAATCCGTGAAGTTCAAAGGGAAACTTTGATTCGCCTGGCTCTTCTTCGGCGCCGTCATCCGGTGCCGGCGGATCATCGGCCAAACCGGGCGGCAAAGCAGGTTCTTCCGTAGCCGGTGCGGAGGGAGACGCGAGTCCCGGCGGGAGTTCTGGCTCCTCCTTTGTCTCATCTGCTTCCACCGGACGCAACCCCGGAGGCAATTGCGGAGGTTCGCTCTCCTGCGCCTGGACGGTCAATCCAGCGAGGAACACGAACGCAGCCCCTATACGTGCGGCGTTGGTCACCGGATGTAATCCCGAGGCACGCGCCGGAGGTAGCGTTCGGTGAACACGTCATCCGGAATCCCTAGATCATAGTCCACATTGGAATACTTGAGCACCGTTTCACCGCCGCTACGCACGTCGCGCATTCGAGACGTGGTCACGGTCTTGTACCCGCCAATGTCTTCGACATTGAGCGCTTCTGCGATGCGGTAGACTTCGCCCCCTTTCTCATACTCAACCTTGACGGGAATGAATGTGCTTTTGTGAATCCACATGGTGAACGAATCGAATTCGACGTTTCCGGGGTTCTTCGGCGTATTCTTCATAACGTAGTAGACTTCGGTCGTCTCGATGAGCTCGTGTGTGTCTTCTTCAATACCGCGCCCCGAAACGTCCTCGTAGAAGAAGTTGGATCCGACGAAGCTGGTGCGTTCGTCCGATGCAGCGATACGCTTGATGACGTCCAGCGCCGGCAGGTAGAGCCAACGGTCATCATCGGCGCCCAAGTGTTTCCAGACCATAAACACCGTATCGCGAACGTCGGCCGGGCGGTGGAAGTAAACGTAAAACTTCTGCTCGCCGTCCGATTCATCCGTATCGCGACGCAGAATCGTGAACTCGCGTTCGCGGGTACGGCCTTGTGCATCGGTGATGGTCATCTGCACCCGCGCGCGTCCATCGTTACCCTGGTAATAGCTGGTGCGATTTGTTTGCTTGACGATTTCGTCGACGCTGGCTGTCTGCGCCATAGCGCTCGTGGACACCATCAATGCTGCAAGCAATTGTGGAATGTGCTTCATTTTGAATCCTCCGTGTGAAATCGGCGCGCCGAGACTGTAGTTCCCGCGATAGTGAACGCCGCGACTAGTGCCATGACGACGCCGACAACTGACCACACGCTGCCGACGCTCTCATTTGAAAATTGTTCGACGTTAAGTGCTATGAGTCCAATCGTGGCTTCCAGGGCGATAAGCGTCGTGATGCCACGCGACACGAAACGCATCCGATCGGTCTTCGGAAACAGGATCGATTGCCCGAGGCGAATGCACGATGGCAGTATTAACAACGTCGCGGCGCCGGATGCCAAAAGAATCGCAGCCAAGAACGCTCCGACCGTGATGTAGGGCACGAGCGGTGCGAGCAATAGGGGCAAAAAACCGACAGCGATAACGACCACGTTCCGCATGATGGCGCGTGCAGGTTCGCCGAACATATTGGCGTGCACGGTTGTCCAAGTAGTCTCTTCAGCGTGCATCTGTCGTGCACGGGCGAGGAAGTGAATAGCAAAGTCGACAGCGAGCCCGAGCGTGAGCGAGGAGAGCACAGCGACAGGCATGTCGTAATCTTTCCCAACGAGACCGATCACACCATAGATGAGCCCGATGGTAAACGTGAGCGGTATCATGGAGAGCATGGCCCAGGCCCCAGACCGGAACAGGAACAACATCATCAGCAGCACCACGAGGAAACTCCCTGCGAAGGCGCGCAGCATGCCGCTCACCATCTTCTCCTGCCACACGACGTTGATATAAGTGAGCCCAAACCATTCGTGCGTGATGGCCCCGGGCAGCGGATGCTCCGCCACATAGTCCTCAACTAGCCCAACGACTCGTCTCATGTCCTTGTTGTCACCGCTTTTCAATTGAATCCAAAAATTCGCTTGGCGGTAGTCGGGCGTAACGAAGTGATAGAGGTCGTGTGGCCGGTGGCTGCTTTCGAACGTAATGAGACATTGTGCAACGGCGTTCTTCGAGTCGGGGATCCGGAATGCTTCCTCGGCGCCTTCGAAGAGCTCCCGATGAACAGTCTTAACGATGTCCGGAAGCGCATTGGACTTGCCGACCAATTCAGAAGTGCTAAGATAATCCTGGAGAGCGGCGAGATACCTGAGTACTTCGGGATCCTTAAACACCTCACCCCGTTGAAGCTCTTCATCGACTAGCGCGGCGAACGACTCCCAACCATAGTATGCATCGCCTTCCGATTCATCCATTCGTGCTCGGAGGGCCTCACTCACTGTGAGTAGATACGCGTCAACAGAATTCGATTCCGTGGACTCACCCAGTATCGAACGTGCTTCATCCAAGACGTCACTCGCTTCCGGAACGGAATCGCGCACCGCGGCCGCGTGATCCGAAAACTTCGCGTCCAGCTTGGGTGCATATGAGTCAACCGTTTCTTCGTCGTCTTGCGCGCGAAACGCAAGATTGCCCATGTAGGTCCCGCCGAAGTGTTCGTTCAGTACGCGGTCGGCCACGCGGATGGGATGGGACGCCTTGAACCACCGGGTAGGATTGTCATTGATTTCGATCTGCACAATCCCATAGATGGCCACCGCCGAAAGCGCTGCCGCCCCAGCCAGGACCGTCTTCGGCGCGCTCGTTGTGGCCCAACGAAACACGCTCAATGCAGGTCCGGCGTGTGACTCGTCCTCGTGGTGCATGTGGCCAAAGTCTTTGAACGCGCGCTCGGGAATGAACATGACGTAGGCGGGGATGAATATGATCGTGAAGAACCACGCCGCCATGACGCCGAGCGCCACGAAGATGCCAAAGACTTGCACGGGGGGTATCGGAGTCAATGCGAGCGAAGCGAAGCCCGCGGTCGATGTCAACGACGTGAACAGCATTGGTTTAGACAAATGGTCCATTACCGCCAGAATCGTCTTCTTGCGATCGCCGATTCTGGGGTAGCGATCGAAAAACTCGGACAGAATGTGCACCGAATCAAGGACCGCAATCGGCATGATGAAGATTGGAATCATCGAACTCATGATGTGGATCGTATTGCCGGTTGCGACAAGCATTCCCATCGTGAAGATCACGGAGACTAGCGCGATAATCATGGGCGAAAGGATCAACACAAATCGGCGGAAGAAATAGAACATGAGCAGAAAGATGACGAGCATGGCCGCGGGCGCAGAAATAGCCATTTGAATGAACATTTCGACGCCGAAGGTATCCTCGGCGACGGGCAGCCCCGCGATGTGATACTTCGCGGGTCCTTCAAATTCGGCGATCTTCTGTTCCAGCTGCGTATACACCGCATAGCTGAGGTCCTTAGAGGTCAGCGGCAGGTAGATCGCGATGGCTTTGCCATCCTCCGACACTAGCGTGCCGTTCAGAAACGGAAGACGCAATGCTTTGTCGCGGATCGCGAGGGCTTCTTCCGCAGTCTCTGGCGGCTCGGACGTCAACCATTCAAACCGAACGACGCCTAAACCGCCCTGCTCGATATTGTCCACGGTGGACGGTGCGATTAGGTCCACCTCAACGACGCCGGCGGCAGGGTCTTCGCGGCCGATAGTTTCCCCACGTAACGTTTTCGCGAATTCGGTGAGCGCATGCACTTCGCGAAGCGTAGACGGGGTGAAAACGCCGTCAGGATTCTCCTCATCAACGACCCCCACGACCACGATGTCGTTGAGTGCAAAGATGCGTTTCATGTCGTCGTGAAATACCCGTACTGCCTCGTCTTCGCTTAGCATGTTCTCGGGGTCTGTATCGACCTCCACGCCGTGCAGGTAGGGGAATGCGTCCGGCCATAATGACGGCAATGCCACAACCGCTGGAAAGACCACGGCAATCGCGGCCATTGTCGCTGCCACGATCCTCCGCCGCTGTACGGCGAACAACGTTATTCGACGGCCAAGGTTCATCGTGTCCGTGCTCCAGTGGAAGCGCTTGCCGACGTACTACTTAACATGCGCGTCGGCCGTTGGCGACTCAATATCGATGCGCGATTTGAACCCGAAAGCTGTAAGTATATTGGCCATGATGCAGAATCCCGTCAGCGCAAATACAACAAGATTTACGCCGACCAACGCAGTTAAGATGAGCCACCACGGAGTATGCAACCACGAGAGCAGTGCGCTGGTCAGGGCGAATGAGCCCGCGACGAGCCAAATCATACGCTCCAAGTACCAACCATCCGTTTTCGCCCTGTACATAGTCTATCCCTCCGGCCTTCCTCGTCGACTCTGCCCGCACACGCACTTTCGAGGGCTTTATAACGACAATAATAAAAACATCGAGATGTCTATATTATACGATATATAAACCACAAAGAATGAACCTCTCTTCAGCGAAAGCGACCTTCCACACATGCCATGATCTCTTTTAGATGAGGCTCCGCGATCTGGTAGTACATCTGGCGGCCTCGGCGTTCAGACTTCAGCAATCCACGGTCGCGCATTTTGCCTAGGTGCTCCGATGCCTGGTGGCTCGCAATATCGCACTGTTCAGCCAGTTCTCCGACGGTGTACTCGGATCGCAGTAACATTTGCACTATCCTCAGCCGGTGGGGATGAGCAAGCGTACGCAAACAATCCGCCGCTTGCTCCAAACCGGTCATCGATGTCAATCGTTGTTTAGCCACTTGAATCCTTTCGTTGAAGAGAGTATATATCTAGACATAAAGATATATCAATATAATAAATCGGCCCGGGGATCGAATCTCGTAGATGCCGTTTGTGCCCTGTCTGGTCCGGTATGTGCATGACGTGAGGAGGTTGGCAGGCCAGTGGCAAAATCGTTGTGCATGTGCTTGAATTGAAAATGCTCAAGATGGCTAAGGAGTTCAGTCCATGTCACGGAACGATCATTTGGTTCAAGGCTTTGAAGCGCTCAAGCTTTCCGACATTCCGATGGTTGGGGGCAAGAACGCGTCGTTGGGCGAGTTGATCGCCAAGTTGACTAAGAAGGGGATTCAGGTTCCACTGGGTTTTGCCACCACGGCCGAAGCGTACTGGGCCTACGTTAGATACAATAAGCTCGAAAATCGTATCCGCGCCCATCTCAGTGCGTATCACGACGGTTCGAAGTCACTCGACGCCGCGGGCGCTGCGATTCGACGTCTTTTCGAGCGCGGGGAATTTCCGGAAGAACTCGTTTCGGCCATCCGAGATGCTTACACCGACCTCTGCGCGCGCTACGATACAAAACGCTTAAGTGTCGCGGTACGCAGCAGTGCGACGGCCGAAGACCTTCCGGAGGCCAGTTTTGCTGGCCAACAGGAATCTTTCTTGAATGTCCGCGGGTTTGAGAACCTGTTGGACGCATGCCGCCAGTGTTACGCCTCGCTTTTCACCAACCGGGCAATCGTATACCGGGAACACAACGGCTTTGACCACTTCGTCGTTGCGTTGTCGATTGGCGTTCAGACGATGGTCCGGTCGGACAAGGGCGTCGCAGGTGTAATGTTCACCATCGACACGGAATCCGGGTTTCCCAACGCGATTGTCATCAACGGTTCGTGGGGCCTTGGTGAAAACGTAGTCAAGGGCATTGTCACACCCGACGAGTTTCGCGTGTTCAAACCGCTATTGAAAACCAAGGAGTTCAAGCCCATCTACGCGAAACATCTTGGGAGTAAAAAGACAAAGCTCGTCTATGCCTCGGGCGGGGGAAGCGCCACGAAGCAAGTTCAGGTATCGGTCCGAGATCGAAAGCGTTTTGTCCTGGATGAGGGCGACGTGCTTAAGCTCGCGCGATGGGCCGTCGCGATCGAAGACCATTATAAGAAGCCGATGGATATCGAATGGGCGAAGGATGGCATCTCGGGCGAACTGTTTATCGTCCAGGCGCGGCCGGAGACGGTGCAATCTCGAAAATCAAAGGCGACGCTCCGCCGCTACACACTCAGAGCACACGGTGCGGCGATTCTAGAGGGGTCGGCGATCGGAAATCAGGTGTGCACGGGTAAGGCATACGTGTTGACCTCCGCACGTGATTCGGCGAAGTTTCCCGAGGGCGCCATTCTGGTAGCGGACATGACGGACCCGGACTGGGTACCGGTCATGAAACGGGCCGCCGGCGTCGTGACGAATCATGGCGGCCGCACGAGTCACGCGGCGATCGTGAGCCGGGAATTAGGGCTGCCGGCGGTGATTGGTACGGATCACGCGACGACGACTCTGAAAACGGGCCAAGAAATTACGCTGAGTTGCGCGGAAGGTGAACACGGACACGTGTATCGAGGGAAACTGGAATTCGACGTTCGCGATACCGACCTCACCAAACTGCCGAAGACTCGTACGCGGATCATGCTCAACGTCGCCAGCCCGGACGCGGCCATGAGCTGGTGGAACCTGCCGTGCGAGGGCGTGGGATTGGCGCGGATGGAATTCATCATCAACGGCGTCATCAAGGTGCATCCACGCGCATTAATCGAGCCTAAGATGGTACGAGACGCCAGGACGAGGAGTGCCATTGCGGCGTTGACCGAGGGTTATAAGGACAAGGCCGATTACTTCGTGAACGAACTCGCACGAGGCATCGCGACGATTGCCGCATCGCGCCATCCCGATCCGGTAATCGTGCGCATGAGCGATTTTAAGAGTAATGAATACGCTCACTTACTCGGAGGAGAGGCATTCGAACCCGCAGAGGAAAACCCGATGATCGGGTTTCGGGGGGCGTCGCGCTACTACAGCGAAGAGTATCGTGAGGCGTTTCGGCTTGAGTGCCGCGCGATTCGGCAAGTCCGCGAGACGATGGGATTCACGAACGTTATTGTAATGATTCCCTTTTGCCGAACGCTCGAAGAAGCTGACCGCGTCATAGCGATTCTGAAGAAAGAAGGGCTGCGCCGAGGCAAGAACGGTTTCGAACTTTACGTCATGGCGGAAATTCCGTCGAATATCGTGCTTGCACGGGAATTCGCGGAACGTTTCGACGGCTTCTCGATTGGCAGCAACGATCTCACCCAACTAGTGCTCGGGACAGACCGCGATTCCGAATTGTTAAGCCATATCTTTGACGAACGCAACCCCGCCGTGAAACGTATGATTCAGTCGCTGATCGACGCTGCGCACGAAGCCGGCGTACATGTCGGAATCTGCGGTCAGGGGCCCAGTGATCATCCAGACTTTGCCGAGTTTCTCGTCGAATCCGGCATTGATTCATTGTCGCTCAATCCCGATTCAGTGGTGGGCGTTCGCACACGAATTGCGAAACTCGAAGAACGGCTCCAAAACAACAAGAAGCGCCGTAAGCGATCTGGTAAGACGAGTGCGTAAGTTCACACGGGAATCGCGTATCAACGTTTACGCCCTTGATCGGTTTGGCGGCCTCGTCCAATGATGACAAATGACATTTATTCGCGTCTCCGGATTTCCCGAGTTGTGTTAAGGTCCTCCGGTAGGCACGATGCGGACCACGAGGAGTGAGTTCATTGCAGGAACCAATGTCGCCGGAGAAAGAAGTTTCCCGGATCATTGACCAGAACGGTCTCCAGCAACTGATTGCCTTGCTGCGGCGTGCCGGATACAACGTCGTGGGTCCTACGGTGCGCGACGGGGCGATCATCTACGACGAAATAGCGGGAATCGAAGACCTGCCTTCCGGTTGGACGGATCGTCAAGAAGCGGGAGTTTACCGCCTGGAGCGGCGCGACGACGACGCGTTTTTTGGATTCAATGTAGGTCCGAGCAGTTGGAAACGGTTTCTTCAGTTGCCGCGTCGCCGATTATGGCGTGCGGAACGCGACGAAAACGGGTCAACTGTGACCGTGGACGAAGATGCTCCACCCAAGTACGCCTTTATCGGCGTCCGAAGTTGCGAACTTCATGCAATCGCGATTCAAGATCGAGTGCTAACGGGCTCGGCGTACCAGGACAATTCCTATGCGCAACGCCGCAACGCCGCAGTGATCATTGCCGTCAATTGTGGTCAGGCAGGCGGCACGTGTTTCTGTGCTTCGATGAGCACGGGGCCGAAAGCGTCGTCGGGTTTCGACCTGTGCCTTACCGAATTGCTAGACGAGACCGGACACCGTTTCATGCTTGAGGTAGGGAGTGAGACGGGTAGGGCATTTGCAGATGACATCGTCACTCGGCGAACGAACGATGCGGACCACCGGGCCGCCGACGCCGCCGTGGCGACGGCAACGAGTCAGATGGGGCGAACGCTGGATACGGTGGGTGTCAAAGAATTGCTCCAACAAAATCAGGATCACCCCCGTTGGGACGACGTGGCGGAGCGATGCCTGACCTGCGCAAACTGCACCATCGTGTGTCCGACTTGTTTTTGTACGACCGTCGAGGACACCTCCGACCTTGACGGCAGCCATGCCGAGCGCTGGCAACGGTGGGACTCGTGTTTTACACTCGATCACTCCTACATTCACGGGGGCCAGGTGCGCCGATGGGTGAAGTCGCGGTATCGTCAATGGATGACGCATAAACTCGCACATTGGATTGACCAATTCGGTACGTCTGGTTGTGTCGGCTGCGGCCGTTGCATAACGTGGTGCCCGGTCGGGATCGACATCACTGAAGAGACGGCCGCGATACGCGATGCGGTCGCACACGAAGGTGGATCCGCATGAAAAGCATGGCCGATCTTATTCGGGAACACCCTTTCATAGATGGGCTTGACGAAGCGATCATCGCGCTAATCGCCGGTTGCGCAAAGAATGTTGTGTTCAAGGCCGGTGATTACATTCTGCGCGAAGGCGCTGACGCAGAGTACTTCTACCTCATTCGCGAGGGGACAGTCGCCTTGGAGACGTACGCTCCGGGACGAGGCCCCATTACATTTCTCACGTTGAAACATGGAGACATCCTGGGCGCGTCGTGGTTGGTACCCCCGTATCGGTGGAATCACGACGCGCGGGCGACTGAGACCACCCGTGCGATTGCCTTTGAGTGCAAGTGCCTTCGCGACAAATGTGAAGCGGACCACCATGTCGGGTACGAAATGATGAAGTTGTTCATACCTCCCTTGGTCGACCGTATGCGAATCGCCCGATTGCAAAGTGCAGATGTCTATGGCGACTCAAAAGTCTGATCGCATTCTAGCGCCAATGGGATTGGACTGCATGGTGCCGCAGTTCTGGCCTGTTAAACGGCGTATCCGGGAAACGGGAGACTCGATCACCTTGGACCTTCGAGCGCCCGAACCGCTTCGCTTGCGTCCCGGTCAGTTCAACATGCTCTACGCGTTTGGGATCGGTGAAATACCGGTCAGTCTGAGCGGCCACACAGGCGAGACTGACCGAGTAGTGCACACGATTCGCTCAGTCGGAGCGGTCAGTGCCGCGCTTGCGAGTATCAAACGCGGCGGCACCGTCGGAGTTCGAGGTCCGTTTGGCAATGCTTGGCCGATGGAGGAAGCGGTCGGACGGGACATCTTGCTTGTCGCCGGAGGGATCGGACTCGCGCCATTGCGCCCTGTTCTGTATCGAATATTGGAGAACCGACAGCAGTATGGCGAAGTCGGGCTCGTATACGGCGCGCGAGAACCCGATGATTTGCTATTCCAGCGGGATATTGACAGGTGGCGCCGGACTGAAGGTCTGCAGGTTCGAGTTACGGTTGACCATGCGGACCAGGAGTGGACGGGAGAAGTCGGGGTCGTCACGAAGGGTATACCAAAGATTCAGTTCGACCCGGTCAACACGGTCGCAATGGTGTGCGGACCTGAGATTATGCTGCGGGTTGTAGCGGACGAACTGCGATCCCTCGAGTTACGCTCTGAACACATCTATGTTTCGCTTGAACGCAATATGAAGTGTGCGGTTGGTATGTGCGGGCACTGTCAATTTGGCCCGGAGTTCATTTGCAAAGATGGCCCCGTATTTCCGCTAGACCGTGTGTTAGACAACTTGTTGCGGCGGGAGATCTAGCGTGGCAAAGAAGCGCCGTCACAAACTTGCGGTCTGGAAATTCGCTTCCTGCGATGGTTGCCAGTTGAGCTTGCTTGATTGCGAAGACGAATTTCTCTCCGTGGCGGCAGCGATCGATATCGCGTACTTTCCGGAAGCGTCACGGGCAACCGTCAAGGGGCCCTACGACCTATCGCTGGTGGAAGGTTCCATTACGACGCCCGCGGATATCGAGCGCATCCGTCGCGTGCGGCGTCAGTCCAGACATTTGGTGACGATTGGTGCATGTGCCACGTCCGGTGGAATTCAGGCGCTGCGCAATTTCAAGGATGTAAAAGATTTCGTCGCGGCAGTGTATGCGCGGCCGGATTACATCGATACGCTTGCGACTTCCACGCCAATATCCGACCATGTACCCGTAGATTTCGAGTTGCGTGGCTGTCCCATCGCGAAGGATCAGCTACTTGAAGTTATCGGCGCCTTTCTTGCCGAAAGAAAGCCCAGCATCGGAAACCACAGCGTCTGTGTCGAGTGTAAAATGCGGGGGACTGTTTGCGTCATGGTGGCACAAGGGATTCCGTGCCTGGGACCGGTTACGCATGCGGGCTGCGGAGCAATTTGTCCCGCGTTCAACAGGGGATGCTACGGTTGTTATGGCCCGCAGGAGACGCCCAATACACGCGCGTTGAGTAACGAATGGTTGCGCATGGGGGCGAATCCTGAATCGGTTCAGCGCGCGTACCAGACGTTCAATGCATGGTCACCGGCGTTCCGGGAGGAGAGCGAACGCCATGGGCCGTAGGACCATCAAGGTCAACTACCTCGCACGCGTGGAAGGCGAAGGTGCGCTCTACGCGCGCATCAAAGACGGACGTGCCGAGGAGGTGCGTCTCGAAATCTTTGAGCCACCGCGTTTTTTCGAAGCCTTTTTAGAAGGGCGCATGTACGACGAAACGCCCGACATCGTCGCCCGCATCTGCGGGATTTGCCCGGTGGCCTACCAGATGAGTGCCGTGCATGCGCTTGAAAATGCATTAGACGTCTCCCTGCCCGAACCCCTTCGCGCGCTCCGAAGACTGCTCTACTGTGGCGAGTGGATCGAGAGTCATGTGCTTCACATCTACATGCTGCATGCACCCGATTTTCTTGGATACGCAGGCGCGGTCGAAATGGCGAAAGACCACCGCGAAATAGTTGAACGCGGACTGCAACTCAAGAAAGCGGGCAACACAATTCTCCAGGTTCTTGGCGGCCGCGAAATCCACCCGATCAACGTGAGAGTAGGTGGTTTCTACCGTGCACCTTCGCGTTCTGAGCTCCGGCAACTGATTGAACCGATCCAGATCGCCAGAGAGCGAGCGGTCGAGACGGTAAAATGGGTAGCGGCCTTCGATTTCCCGGAATTCGAAGTCGATTACGAGTTCGTCGCGCTTCGTCATTCCGAACACTATCCGATGAATGAAGGTCGAATCGTCTCCAGCGCAGGTCTCGACATCGATGCCGATGAGTACGAGGCTCACTTCAAAGAGCAGCACGTCCCGCATTCGACAGCGCTTCACTCCGTCATAAAAGAACGTGGACACTACCTGGTCGGCCCCATGGCGCGGTTTAATCTAAACGCGGATAAACTTACTGATTTGGCGAAAGAGGTCTGTCATGAGGTGGGCCTGTCTGCGCTATGCCGCAATCCGTTTCAAAGTATCGTAATCCGAGCCGTCGAGGTCTTACATGCGTGCGACCTAGCCCTGGCGCTCGTCGAAACTTACGAGGAACCCGACGCGCCTTACGTTGAATCGACGCCGAAAGCCGGCGAGGGGGCGGCATGCACGGAGGCGCCGCGCGGCGCGTTATACCACCGGTATCGCCTCGACGAGTCAGGAAAGATCTTGGAGGCGAAGATCGTCCCCCCCACATCGCAGAATCAAGCGATGATCGAGGATGATGTTCGTGAGGTCATTAATGGCCATTCCGAGATGGACGACGAAGCGCTTCAATGGCGGTGTGAACAATCCATTCGGAACTACGATCCGTGCATATCGTGTGCTACCCATTTCCTGAAACTCGATATCGACCGGATCTGAAACCGATTGTGATCGAGACAGACAAAATCGTGGTCGTTGCGTTGGGAAATCGGTTTCGTGCGGATGATGCCGCTGGCCTTGAGGTCGCGGCTCGACTGAATCGAAACATCGATTCGGTAACGATTGTCGATCATGCGACCGATGCGTTTGCAATCGTCGACGCCTGGGATGGCGCAGCGTTATCCGTAGTTGTCGATGCTGCCGTTACCGGAGCCAACCCGGGGACGGTTCACCGCGTCGAGGTAAACGCGGGACTGCTCCCCAAGGATCTGTCCCGTTGTTCCAGCCACGGCCTGGGCGTCGCCGAGGCGATTGAACTCGCAAAGGCGATGGGGCGGCTTCCCCGAAAGCTGCTCATTTATGGAATCGAAGTAAAATCGGTCACACTTGGCGAGCCATTGTCGCCTGAAGTGGTCAAGGCGGTCGCGAGCGTTGCCCGGCAAATTGACGAAGAAATCGCCGGTCCATACAATCGATAAGGTAGTCCAGAATGCACGAAGCATCGCTGATGCGAGACCTGATGCAAAAGATCTTTAAGGTCGCGGCCGAAGGGTCGGCTAGAAACGTGACATCCGTGCGTGTGTGGCTCGGCGCCCTCAGCCACATGTCGCCAGATCACTTTCGCGAACACTTTGAAACGGCATCTCTGGGAACGATAGCCGAGAACGCAGCACTCAAATTCGAAACGTCAACTGATATAGGCGACTCAAACGCACAGGACATCGTCCTGCTCGGCATTGAAGTTGAGACGTGATCGACAACGTCGTTGAAAGAGTAGACGAACCCGTCGTGCTCCGCCGCCAAATGAGGGTCGAAGGAGTCGTTCAAGGTGTTGGGTTTCGCCCGCACGTTTATCGTCTGGCAACGACATTGGAGCTGAGCGGATTTGTCGAGAACGTCGACAGTGGTGTGACCATCGAAGTCGAAGGTAGTGAGAACGTATTGGATGAACTTGTTCGGCGTCTCAACAGCGAACTCCCACCACTCGCACGGATCGACAAAGTCACACAAGAGTCGCTCGCGCCGTCCGGAACAAGAACGTTTGTAATTCACGATAGTGAGAGCGCGTCGAAGATCACGACCATGCTTCCGCCCGACATCGCTACGTGTTCCGATTGCTTGAACGAAATCTACTGTCCAAGCGACCGGAGATTTCGGTATCCATTCACGAACTGCACGAACTGCGGGCCGCGGTATAGCATCGCAGAAAGCCTTCCATATGATCGGCAATACACCACGATGCGTGGATTTGCGATGTGTGCCGAATGCGCCGCCGAATACAACAACCCGAAAGACCGGCGCTTTCACGCGCAACCCATCGCCTGCCCAGACTGCGGACCGCAGTTGCGGCTGGTAAACGGCACCGGAGCAATCCTGGCAACGCGCCACGAAGGTCTCCTCGCAGCGGCCGAAATGATTCGCCGCGGAAGAATCGTGGCGTTGAAAGGCCTTGGTGGCTATCAACTGTTGGCCGATGCACGCAATGCGTCGGCGGTCGCCGAACTTCGACGCCGGAAGCGCCGGCCAGGCAAGCCGTTCGCAGTAATGTTCCCCGATGTTGTGACGGTCAAGAACCATTTGGATGCGGCTGATCTCGAATGCCCTTTGCTCGATTCGAAAGAAGCGCCCATCGTACTCATACGACGCAAAGACCAGCCGCCAGTCGACCAGCCAATTGCGAGCAGCGTTGTCGCACCGGAGAATCCGTATATCGGCGCAATGCTGCCCTATACTCCGCTGCACCACTTGCTCATGCGCGAGCTTGGCTTTCCAATCGTCGCGACCAGCGGTAACGTGGCTGACGAGCCGATGATTACCGAGGACGATGAAGCGCTGCAGCGTCTGGGCGCCATCGCCGACGCGTTTCTTGCGCACGACCGGCCGATTGCCGCGGCGATTGACGATTCGGTCGTTCGAATCGTGGCGAACCGTCCACTCATGTTGCGTTGTGCGAGGGGTTATGCACCGCTGTCGATTCTTTTTCCGCATCGTGGTGAACCATTGATTGGGGTCGGCGGGCATCTTAAATCTGCAGCCGCGATCGTCACACCTGATCGCGTAGTCGCCGGACCGCACATTGGCGACCTGAATGGTGTCCGCGCACGAACCGCGTATGAACAATCGCTAAACCACCTGTTGCATCTCTACGCCGACACGTGCGCAGGAGCCGCCAGCGATTGTCATCCAGACTATTTTACGACTCGTAGGGCTCAAGCATTCGGGGTGCCGGTGTACCCTGTCCAACATCACCTCGCACACCTCGAAGCGTGCATGGCAGACAATGCCATCGACGGACCCGTTCTCGGCGTTGCCTGGGATGGCACCGGCTACGGGGATGACGGCACCATTTGGGGTGGAGAGTTTTTTGCGATCACCGGCGCATCCGTACGCCGAGTCGCTCATTTTCGCCCGTTTCGCCTCCCTGGTGGCGATGCGGCTGTCGCCGAGCCACGGCGTGCGGCTGCGGGCGTTCTGTACGAATTGTTCCAGGAGGCCATGTGGGATGCAGCGCCTTCTGAACTGCTGGACGCGTTTTCGCCTCGTGATCGCGAAGTAGTCGCCCGCATGTTGAGCAAGAAAGTCAACGCGCCGGCGACCTCTAGCGCGGGACGGTTGTTCGATGCTGTGGCGTCGATTACGGGACTGGCGCAGTTGGCGACTTTTGAGGGGCAAGCCGCCATGGCTGTCGAACACCCAGCCAGCAGTGCGTCGAATCAAGCCGAGGACTCAATCGATTGGAGACTCGAACTCACAAAGAAGGGGTCCATGTCGATTCTTGACTGGGAACCTTTGATGCTCAACATACTTTCGAGCGTTGCCCAGCGTAGACCCGTCTCAGCGATCAGTGCCGCGTTTCATCATGCGCTGGCCAAATCAATTGTAGAGGTCGCCGACGCCGTTGGGGAACCCCGTGTTGTGCTGACCGGCGGCTGTTTTCAGAATCGGTACCTGATGGAAGCGGCCATTACACGACTACGCGCGGCTGGATTCGAACCGCTATGGCACAGGCGGCTCCCCTCTAACGATGGTAACCTAGCCGTTGGACAGGCAGTCCACGCCGCGCGCCGAATGAAGGAGAGTGCGCCATGTGCCTAGCGGTTCCAGGAAAGATAATGCATGTCGACGGCGAGGACCCGCTCGCGCGCACAGGCCGAATCTCCTTTTCCGGTGTGATCACCGAAGTGAATCTTTCATTCGTGCCGGATGCTCGGATCGGCGACTATGTTCTCGTGCACGCGGGCTTCGCCATTGCGACCTTAGATGAGACCGAAGCCGCACGGTCGCTTGAGTACATTGACCAGCACGATGCCTTCGCCGAGCGGGAAGATCGTTAATGAAATTCGTGGACGAGTATCGCAATGAGCGCGACGCTCGCCGTCTCGCCGACGCCATCGAGCGGCTGGTCACGCATTCGTGGACCGTGATGGAGATTTGCGGCGGCCAGACCCACGCCATCGTAAAATTCGGCATTGACCAACTACTTCCGCCGCAAATCAACTTAGTCCACGGACCCGGTTGCCCGGTCTGCGTCACACCAATCGGCATGATCGACAAGGCAATCGCAATCGCGTTAAAGCCAGACGTCATCCTCGCATCGTTCGGAGACATGGCGCGTGTCCCCGGCTCGGAGAGCAATCTACTTACGGCAAAAGCCCATGGCGCAGATCTTCGAATCGTATACTCCCCATTGGAAGCACTCGAAATCGCCCGCAAAAATCCGTCGAAAGAAGTAGTCTTTTTTGCAGTTGGATTTGAGACCACGGCCCCGGCGACCGCCATGGCCGTTCATCAGGCGCGACGGGAAGGCTTGATAAACTTTTCCATGCTCGTGTCACATGTCCTCGTGCCTGCTGCTGTCGAAGCGATTCTTTCGTCGCCGTCCAATCGTGTTCAAGGTTTCCTTGCCGCGGGTCATGTCTGTACCGTGACCGGGTATCGGGATTACCACACGATTGCAGACAAGTACGGCGTTCCGATCGTGGTCACCGGTTTTGAACCCACAGACATCCTGCAAGGTTTGTTTATGTGTGCACGCCAACTTGAGGAGGGGCGCGCTGAGGTTGAGAATCAATACATCCGGGCCGTTCGTGAAGAGGGAAACACCGCTGCACAAGATCTGTTGCGTGAAGTATTCACGACTGTAAACCGCCAATGGCGGGGTATTGGCGATATCCCCGGAAGTGGCTGGGGACTGTCAGCGGCGTACCGGCCATTCGATGCCGAAGACCGTTTTGGCGCGGCGGAGGAACCGCCAGAATCCGATAACGAATGTATCAGTGGTCGTGTGCTTCAAGGTAACGCGAAACCGTCCGAGTGCCCCGCATTCGGACAACGATGCAAACCAGAACACCCACTGGGCGCACCTATGGTTTCATCTGAAGGGGCTTGCGCTGCGTATTACAGGCACCGGTCGCGCACAGCGACCGCATCGAGGAGCACAGAATGACGACGGAGAAAGGTTCCGAGTTTAGCTGCCCTCTGCCGCTTTCTGACTATCCGGAAATTGTGATGGCACACGGCGGTGGTGGTGCATTGACCCAGCGGCTTTTCGAAGAGATCTTCCAGCCGGCTTTTTCAAACCCGTTTCTGAATGCCCGGCACGATGGCGCCGTGGTCGAGCTGTCTGGGAATCGACTGGCGTTCACTACGGACAGCTACGTTGTGCGACCACATACTTTTCCAGGAGGCGATATCGGCCGTCTCGCCGTCAGCGGCACCGTCAATGACCTTCTCATGTGCGGTGCGCAGCCAATGTTCATTAGCCTGGGCCTGATTATCGAGGAGGGATTCCCCGTTGCATCGCTTCGAACCGTAATCGATTCGATACGGGCCGAGGCAAAAGACGCAAACGTTTCCGTCATTACTGGTGATACGAAAGTCGTCGACAAGGGCAAAGGCGATGGGATATTCATCAATACGAGCGGCATCGGCGTCTTGGACGCGAATACGGATATTGCTCCGCAGCGAGTTCGCCCCGGAGACGCGGTCATTCTCAGCGGCGACATCGGCCGGCATGGGGTGGCCGTCATGGCCGCACGCGAAATGCTCGACCTTGGGGAGTCGATCGAAAGTGATGTCGCATCGCTCGGCGGACCCGTGCGCGCGTTATTCGAAGGGAGCATATCAATCCACTGCCTACGGGATCCCACGCGCGGCGGACTGGCTACGGCGTTGGTAGAAATTGCCGATTCGGCAGGGGTGGAAATATCCATTGACGAAACCGCCATCCCGGTATCGGAACGTGTACGAGGTGTGTGCGAGATCCTCGGACTCGATCCACTTTACGTTGCCAATGAAGGTCGTTTTGTCGCGTTCGTTCCTGAACCACAAGCCGATGAAGCCATTGACATCTTACGCCGAGACCCATTGAGCGCCACCGCGTGCATCATCGGAACGGTTAAAGAGTCGGAACCGGGAATCGTAACCTGCACGACGTCTATCGGCGGCACACGAGTTATCGACATGCTCAGCGGAGAACAGCTCCCTCGCATTTGTTAAACACTCGCGGAATTAGACACCGGTTTCGTTCATGCGCAAGAGCGGTCGAGATAGTTCGCGGGGTGTCCTGCCTACAGTTGAGAACAACTTGCCGGTTGATGTCGAATGTTATATTGTGCGCGTGCCCGACACTGTTCTTTCGCATGCAAATTTAAACCCGTTGCGATAGGTGCTCCATGGCAGAGTTTCAGACGATTGACGGTAACGAAGCGGTGGCTCGCGTTGCATACGCGCTGAGCGAGGTAATCGCTATTTATCCCATTACGCCGGCATCGCCGATGGGCGAGTGGGCCGATCAGTGGGCGGCGGAAAGGCGCCCAAATCTATGGGGCACTGCACCTTCGGTCGTGGAGATGCAGAGTGAGGGCGGAGCGGCCGGTGCGGTACACGGCGCCCTGCAAGCGGGTGCACTAACGACCACGTTTACTGCGTCGCAAGGCCTGCTCCTCATGATTCCTAACATGTACAAGATCGCAGGCGAATTGACGCCTGCGGTTATCCACGTAGCCGCACGTTCATTGGCCGCCCAGGCGTTATCCATTTTCTGCGATCACAGCGACGTCATGGCGGCACGTGCAACGGGATTCGGCATGTTATTCGGGAATTCCGTCCAGGAAGCCATGGACATGGCGGCCATTGCCCACGCTGCCACGCTCGAATCGCGGATTCCCTTTCTCAATGTCATGGACGGCTTTCGGACTTCCCATGAGGTGGCGAAGATCGAGCCGGTGGACGAGGCCCTGTTAAACACGTTCATCGATCGGCAGACCGCCCGGCTGCACCGAGACCGCGCGTTGACGCCTGACCAGCCGACCGTTCGCGGGACGGCACAAAACCCAGATGTTTATTTCCAGGCCCGTGAGGCTGTGAATCCGTTTTACCGCGCGAGCATTGAAATCGTCCGGGATTGCATGCGCCGATTCGAAGCACTTACGGGGCGATCGTACGATTTGTTCCAGTACACGGGTCATGAAGCGCCCGAGCGCGTGCTCGTGATGATGGGTTCGGGGGCTGAGACCGCAGAAGAAACGGTACGGCAGCGCGTAATGAACGAGGATCGCGTCGGCCTCGTAAAGGTGCGCATGTTCAGACCGTTTTCGATCGAGCATATGATTGCGGCGATTCCACCGACGGTACGTCACATTGTGGTATTGGATCGGACGAAGGAGCCGGGCAGTGTGGGCGAACCACTTTACCTGGACGTTAGCGCGGCGGTGTTGGAGCATGCCGACCGATTCGATACGGTTCCGCGGATTATTGGTGGGCGGTACGGGCTCTCGTCCAAAGAGTTCACCCCGCCGATGGTCGCCGCGGCGCTCGAAGAGTGTGGAAAGGAATCGCCGAATCGTCACTTTACCGTCGGTATTCTCGACGACGTGACACAAACGAGTCTAACGTACGACAGCTCGCCGGTCCTTGAGCATAAGGACTCGTTCGCCGCGTTGTTCTATGGTCTGGGCGCAGACGGCACCGTGGGGGCGAACAAAAACTCAATCAAAATCGTAGGCGACTGTACCGACCGGCACGTGCACGGCTACTTTGTTTACGACTCCAAGAAGTCGGGATCGATGACGGTGTCACACTTACGGCTTTCACCGCGACCAATCAAATCGGCCTTCTTGATTCAACAGGCAAACTTCGTCGCGTGCCATCATTTCCCGTTGATGGAACGGATCGATGTGTTCGCGGCGCTAGCGCCGGGCGCGACAGTGCTCATCAATTGTCCGTGCGAACCGGGCGAAGTCTGGGATCGGCTGCCGAGTAATGCCCAAAGCATATTGCTTGAGCGAAATGCGCGGCTATTTGCCATTAACGCAAACCAGGTCGCGATAGAAGCGGGCCTAGGCCATCGCATCAATACGGTGATGCAAACATGCTTTTTCGCGATGACGAACATTTTGCCCACAAACGACGCGATCGATGCGATCAAAGCGTCCATCAAGAAGTCCTACTCGAAACGGGGCAAACCGATTCTGGAACGAAACTTCGCCGCCGTGGATTCTGCGTTGGAACACTTGGTTGAAGTGTCACTGGCGGACAAATCTGTGTCTCGCGCTGGCGAATCACCCTCCCTCATTCCAGAGATGGCGCCGACGTTTTTGCAATCCGTTACGCTGCCGCTGTTGGAAGGCCGGGGGGACTCGCTGCCTGTAAGTGCATTGCCAGCTGACGGCGTGTTCCCTACGGGCACGGCGGCGTTCGAGAAACGAAACATCGCGACAGCAATTCCGGAGTGGGACGAAGAAATTTGTATTCAGTGCGGCAAGTGCGTCTTGGTCTGTCCTCATGGGGTCATTCGAAGTACCGTTGTGCCGGAATCAGCGTTGGCCAATGCGCCGGAGACGATGAAGCATGCGGCAGCGCGATGGCGTGACTTTGAGGGAGAACAGTTTCTTCTGCAAATCGCGCCGTCGGATTGCACCGGGTGTTCATTGTGCGTCGAAGTGTGTCCTGTTAAGAACAAACGGGAAACGCGTCTCAAAGCCTTGAACATGGTCCCCCAACCGCCGTTATTGAAACGCGAAACCGAGAACTGGGACTTCTTTATTCAGTTATCCCACAAGGATCGTTCAGCGCTGCATCACAATCGCGTGCGCGATGTGCAATTACTCGAACCGCTATTCGAGTTCTCAGGGGCGTGCGCGGGATGTGGCGAGACGCCGTACTTGAAGCTCCTGTCACAGTTGTTCGGTGATCGCGCCCTTATTGCAAATGCAACAGGCTGTTCGTCGATCTATGGCGGTAACTTGCCCACGACTCCATGGACAACCAATGGCGACGGACGTGGACCTGCGTGGTCCAATTCGTTATTTGAAGATAACGCTGAATTCGGGCTGGGGATGCGCGTCGCACTGGATACGCAGCGTGAGTATGCTAATGAGTTACTAGCTAGGATGGCAGGAGAAATCGACGTCGACCTTGCGAACGAAATACTCAAGGCTTCACAAAAAGATGAACAGGACATTCAGGCTCAACGCGTTCGGATAGCCGATCTCAAAGCGAGACTCGCGAGCCTAGATTCTCTCGAAGCACAGGACTTGTTAGGCGTGGCCGACGCCCTAGTGAACAAGGATGTGTGGATAATCGGTGGCGATGGTTGGGCGTATGACATTGGATTTGGCGGACTAGACCATGTGATCGCCACAGGACGAAATGTCAACATAATCGTCTTGGACACCGAGGTCTATTCGAACACCGGCGGGCAAATGTCTAAATCGACGCCACGTGCAGCCATTGCCAAGTTCGCGGCAAGCGGTAAATCGATGCCCAAGAAGGATCTCGCCCAGATCGCAATGACGTACCAAAACGTGTATGTCGCGCAGGTAGCTATGGGCGCAAACGACACCCAAACGGTGCGCGCAATTCGCGAGGCTCAGGCGTACGAGGGGCCATCACTGGTGATCGCGTATTCCCACTGTATCGCGCATGGCTATGATCTCAAACACGGAATGGACCAACAACACGCAGCTGTGCACACCGGTTACTGGCCGTTGTTCCGTTATGAGCCCCCTTCGGACGGCGAATTTCATGGGGTGCTGCACCTGGATTCGAAGAAGCCCGAACTGCCGCTCCAGGACTATATTTACAAAGAGGGACGTTATCGAATGTTGGCACAGAGCGACCCAGTGCGAGCGAAGGAGTTGTTGCGCTTGGCACAGCACGACGTAGACGTACGGTGGCAGCGATACGAAGCGCTGGCGGCAATGTTGCACGATACCGCGACGGCGGACGACGGCAGCGAGCATTGATAGATCTAAGCTCAAAATACCTGGGGCTGCACTTGAAGAACCCTCTTGTCGCGTCACCCTCGCCATTGTGCGAGCACGTCGACAACATCCGTGCGATGGAGGATGCGGGGGTGGCGGCGGTCGTGTTGCACTCACTGTTCGAAGAAGAAATCGAACATGCCAGCTTGGAAGTTGACGCGCACCTATCGCACGGCGCCGAAGCTTATGCGGAGTCGCTATCCTATTTCCCGGAACTGGAGTCGTACAACGCAGGCCCGGAACGTTACCTCGATCACGTAGCCGCAGCAAAGGCAGCTGTCGAAATCCCGGTAATCGCTAGCTTGAACGGCGTTTCTGTCGGGGGATGGACCGAATACGCAAAGAGCATCGAGGATGCAGGTGCGGATGCGCTCGAACTGAACACATACCACCTGCCTACGGACCCGGCCGTGTCGGGTGCCGATGTCGAAGGAATGTACTCGGAACTGGTGCGTAGCATCCGATCCAGTATCTCTATTCCATTCGCCGTGAAAGTCGGTCCGAACTTCAGCGCGCTCGTTCATGCTGCCCGGCAACTCGACGAAGCCGGCGCGGATGCTCTTGTGCTGTTCAATCGGTTCTACCAACCGGACCTGGACATTGAAGCCCTTGATGTAAAGCCTACCCTCGACCTGTCTTCCCCATATGAATTGCGATTGCGCCTGCGGTGGGCGGCCATTCTATTCGGACAGGTCGATTGCGACATTGCGATCACCGGAGGGGTTCACGACGCGGTAGGCGTACTAAAGTCAATGATGGCGGGCGCGCGCGCAGCAATGATGACTTCAGCGCTGCTCGTTCATGGTGCCGGCCATGCCGCCGTCGTGTTGCGCGACATCGAGCGCTGGATGGAAGAACATGAATACGATTCCATCCAACTCATGCAGGGTAGCATGAGCCAGCGAGCTGTAGCAGACCCGGCGGCGTTCGAACGTGCGAACTACCTCAAAGTTTTGAAATCGTTCGACCGGTACCACAACGAATCCAAGTAATCTACCCGGGGATTGGCCGAGTATTACGTGCGCGCGCACTCGGTACACACCGGATCCTCGCGTTCTCGCTAACCGATCAGACGTTCGTAATCGATCGGATGCCTCGTGTCGACAACGATTCCTGACTCATCCTCGTCTAGACTTTCGAACGCTTCGAATTGAACGCGCAACACCTCCGTGTCTGCATCGGATATGTCTTCGGTCCGTGTTTGCAGACGATGCTCAAGCGTTTCGTGATCCGCGGCGCAGTAGACGATACGAAATTCCAATCCATGTTCGCGGCATGCGCCCAACGCGCGTTGACGAAATGCCCGCGTCGAAAACGTTGCGTCAAGAAAAACCGGATAACCCTCCACCGCCAACTGAACGCCCTGCTGGATCACGAATCCGTAAGTCTTTTCGTTCATCGCTTCGGTGTACAGGCCTTCGTTCGAGTCGGCGAGGTGTTTTCGCACAGCGTCTGAGCGAATGTAGATTCCTGCGCTGCGTGCAGCCAACTCGCGCGCGACGGTGCTTTTCCCCGAACCCGATAGGCCGCACATGATCGTTACCCGTGCAGGACTCGCTGCTTTCGCGTAACGCAATCCGAGCATGAAATGCGCTTGCGCCTCGCGCTCGATCCCCGGGCGTTCTGCCTCCGGAACCTCTTCCTCTCGGGCTTCAATCGCAAGTACTTCGGCGCGGATTAACGCACGACAGCAAGCATAGAACCGTAGAAGCGGGACGCCATGAAAATCGTTCGACTGCTCAAGGTAGACATTGAGGAAGCGATTGGCGAGATCGGGCCGGCGACGGTACTCGAAATCCATGTACAGGAACGCAAGGTCGTACATGACATCGATGTTCTTGAATGCTTCGTTAAATACAATGCGGTCGAAAAACTCGATCTTGCCGCGGTACCGGCAAATGTTGTTGAGGTGAAGGTCGCCATGACACTCGCGGATGCGTCCATTCTTTACCCGATCCAACAAGAGACCTCTTAAACTTCCCAGCGCTTCCTGGGTAAATCGATACAGGCATGCGTAGTCCTCTTCGGTAAACAGATCACCCTCCTGCGAACGCAACACCTCCAGGGTATCCACGGCCACTGATGCAACGCATTCAGGGGAACCATACGCGCTAATCTCAGCATCGGCCTTCGCCTCGGCATGGAATCGGCCAAGTTGCCGAGCCATAAATTCGACGTCTTGGGCAGAGAGTTCGTTGTCTTCCAAGGCGTGGACGAGCAAGTCTTCCTGACGGAATTCCCGCATTTTCACCGCGTATTCAACGAGCGTAGAGGCGTCCGAAACCAATGAAAACCCTTTATCCGATTGATAGATTGAAACCACGTCCAAGTACAGGTCGGGGGCGTAGAGTTGGTTCAGCCGAACCTCTTCAGAACAGGAATGTCCGCGCTTCTCCAGCGTGCTGTAGTCCACAAAACCGAGGTCGATGGCCTTGTTGATTTTGTAAGCATACGGTCCTGTTAGCAATACGTGCGACAGATGGGTCTGCACGTGCCCAATCTCCGCCTCAGTCTCGTGTGGGTAGAACGCTGGGTCAAGCATGGCCTTAACAAGCGCCAATTGCCTTGTGTGTTGGGGCGATTCATTGTTTGTGTCACTCATCTCACAACGCGTCCTGTCGGATGATCCCGAACGCCTCTAGTGTACCCCCCCAAGCCGTCCGTTCTAGAGCGGCGAACGACATCGCGGTGATAAGTAAGGGTTTTCACGATACGGATTGTATACTGAAGCCGAGACCTGACGGAACACGTTTAGGCTGGCCGGACTATCTGATCGTGGACTCAAGCCTTTCGGCCCTGACAAACGTCGGGCCAAAACGTATCGAACGCTCGTACGAACAATCAGGGGATGGATTGAGGTGACGGAAGTAGAAGGCCAGACGGGTTGGCATACGCTCGAACAGTCGCAGGTGCTCGAGCGAGCCGTCGCAACACTTGAGGGTCTAGCCCAAGACGAGGCCGCATCCCGACTGGACCGGTTCGGGCCGAATAGGTTACCCGAGCAGAAGCCTGTGCCGTTCTGGCGTATAGCGCTCCGGCAGTTCTACAGCCCGCTCATCTACTTGCTCTTGCTCGCTGCGGCTGTGTCGTTGGTGATCGGCGAGACAAAGGATGCTCTTTTCATTGTCGCCGTCCTTCTCCTCAACGCAGCGATTGGAAGCTACCAGGAATGGCGTGCGGACCGCAGTACGCAGGCACTCAAACTACTACTAAAGATCGTTGCGACGGTCGTGCGCGATGGAGAAGCGCGCGAAGTACCGGCAGATGAGCTAGTCCCCGGTGACATCGTATGGATTGAATCCGGTGTCCGTGTTCCCGCGGATCTGCGTCTGCTAGTGGCTCGAGGCTTGAAGGTTGATGAGTCCCTGCTTACCGGAGAATCGCTACCGGTCAGCAAAGACCCAGCCTGGATCGGTAACGGGGCGGAGCCCATCGCAGATCAACAAAATATGGCGTACGCCGGCACGACGATAACTCATGGCCGGGCTAAGGGGGTCGTGATCGCAACGGGGACGGATACGCACGTCGGCCAACTCGCGATGGATGTGACATCTACATCCGGAGGCGATCCCCCTCTTGTTAAGCGCGTGCGGCGTTTCACCCACGTCGTAGCCGTTTCCACAATCGTCGCCGCCGGGGCCATTGGGTTGCTTGGCGCCGGGTTGGGGCGCTATTCGGCCGAAGAGATGTTTCTATTCGTCGTCGCCCTTGTCGTCTCGGCGATTCCGGAGGGCCTGCCCGTCGCCATGACCGTGGCGCTCGCGATCGCGACCAGCCGCATGGCCCGACGCGGCGTCATCGTCCGTCGGCTTACTGCGGTCGAGGGCCTCGGGAGTTGCACGCTCATCGCATCCGATAAAACCGGCACGCTCACGGTCAACGAACTGACCGTTGGCGAGGTTAGGTTAGCGGATGGTTCCAGCTACGGCGTAACGGGTCAAGGTTTTGCGCCGGAAGGCCATATCTTTAAAGAAGGCGATGAATCGAACACAAATATCGATGAAGAACTAAATCGCCTCGTGACCGCCGGCCTCCTTTGCAACGAGGCCGATCTTCATCCGGTCAACGATGAGTGGCATTGGCGGGGCGACGCCGTCGATATCGCCCTATTGACGCTAGGGGGAAAGATCGGCTTGCAGCGTGAGACCCTTCTCGACTCGCTGCCTCAGATCAATGAGATTCCCTTCGAGCCGGAGAGGCGATACGCGGCAACCTATCATGCAAAAGACGATGCGGTTTGGGCGTTTGTGAAGGGCGCCCCTGAACAAGTACTGGGTATGTGTGCGCCCTCGGATGACGCCGGCAAATTTGAGAATTCGGCCCTCGATATGGCGCGCCGCGGACTCCGCGTTCTCGCGTTGGCGGAGGGGCCAACGGTCGATGGGTCTGATGCGTCGAAGACCCCGCCTGAGCCATCCGGCCTGACCTTTCTGGGATTCGTCGGAATGCTCGATCCATTGCGATCGAATGCACGCGAGGCCATTCAAACATGCCGAGAGTCAGGTGTCTCGGTATGGATGGTCACGGGAGATCACCGTGTCACTGCATTGGCCATTGCGCGCGATCTCGGTCTGGCCGAGCATGAGGATGAGGTCGTGACGGGCGACGAACTCGAAGCCGGTGAAACCGCCCTCGCCGAAGCCCTTTCCAATGACACAAAAGTCTTCGCGCGTGTGAACCCGAGGCAGAAGTTGGATATCGTTAACGCGGCACGCCAGGCCGGGCACTTCGTCGCCGTGACGGGTGACGGTGTCAATGATGCGCCTGCCCTCCGGACCGCGAATATCGGCGTGGCGATGGGCAAGTCCGGAACGGATGTGGCTCGGGAAGCAGCGGAACTCGTAATAAGCGATGACAACTTCGCAACGATCGTAGCCGGGATCGAGGAAGGCCGAATCGCATATGACAACGTGCGCAAAGTCATCTATCTCCTCATTTCCACTGGCGCCGCAGAATTGGTCTTGATGGGACTGTCCATCGCGATGGGCATGCCAATCCCGCTGCTACCCGTACAGATTCTCTGGCTCAATCTCGTGACCAACGGCATCCAAGACGTGGCACTTGCATTCGAGCCCGGCGAACGCGGCATTCTAGAGAGGCCTGCTCGTCCTGCTACAGAGGGCATCTTCAACCGTTTGATGATCGAACGTACGATTGTTGCCGCGGTGGCCATGGGCGGGATTGGTTTCGCGGCGTTTTCTTGGATGTTAAATAATGGATACGATGAAGCCGAAGCCCGGAACGCATTACTCCTCATGTTGGTGCTCTTCGAGAACTTTCACATTGGCAATTGCCGATCAGAGACACAATCGGCCTTCGCGCGCTCACCACTGAAAAGCCCCATACTCGTTCTCAGCGCTTCGCTTGCATTTCTCACTCACGTTGCCTGCATGCATGTGCCATTCATGCAGGCCATACTCGATACTGCTCCCGTCGATCTCGCGACATTCGCAGTGGTCACACTCCTTGCTGCAACGGTTGTGCCCGTGATAGAGCTTCACAAATGGTCGTGGCGGCGCCGATTTGGTAACACGGTGCAACCCTAGCGGGGGTAGGATTCGAACCTACGACCTTATATGTTCCCGAGCATGGGTTTTCCAATCCAGAGTCACCGCCGTCGTAGACGTTTTCTTTTTGGTTCTTTTTCTTTTGTTGGCGGCTGTGGAATTGTGGATAACTCCGCACAGCTGCCACTCCTCTCTCCCGCCTCGCAGCGTGAGATCATGCGAAGGGAGGCGGAGTTGCCTGCGACCGAGGGCCTCTGGAAGCCCGTCCCAAAGATGACACCCGCCTCCCTTTCAGCATGGTTGCCATCGAAGACCGTAGATTATCTCGGGCCGAAGCTCGAATTACGTAAGAGTGGTCAGGCAACCACACCTGCGACAAGGAGAGCGTAGCATGAGGAAGACCAAGCAGCAACGATCATCCCGAATGCATTGGGTTGGCCTGGACGTCTCCAAAAACACTTTCGACGCCGCCCTGGCCGGACCCGACCAGCGTTACCCGAGTACTCCTCTGCGGGAATTATCCTGGAAGGCCTTCCCGCGGACGCGTAGTGGAGTCAAGGAATTTTTGGCGTGGCTCGATGGCCATGCTCCCAAGGGCAAGGCACGTGTCATCATGGAGGCGACCGGCCGGTACTCCGTCGAGCTCACCTCTTGGCTGCTGGCCAAGCGCCCAACGCTGCGACCGGCCATCGAGAATCCGAAGAATACCAAAGCGTTCATTGATAGCCTCAATCAACGAAACAAGACTGACGGCTTAGACGCACGGGGGCTAGCGTTCTACGGGGTCGAACGACACCCTACCCCCTACGAACCCCTGTGCAAATCGCGTCAGGAACTTCGGGATCTCAGCCGCTACCGGGACACCCTCGTCGCGCAACGTACGGCCCTCAAGAATCGATCACATGAGAAATGCTCATCAAAGATCGTCACGCGTATGCAGGCGCGGCAACGACGTCAACTCGACAAAGACATCGCTGCAGTCGAACGAGAGATGAGACACGTCATCAACGATGACGATGCGTTCAGCCACGATTTCAAGCTGCGAACTTCCATCGATGGAGTCGGCCCCATTACCACGATGACCGTACTCGCTGAGATTGGGGATCTTCGCCGCTTCGAGCGCGCAAGACAGCTCACCGCTTACGCCGGCGTCAGCCCTCGCGTCGTGCAATCAGGTACCAGCGTGCGCGGAAAAACGCACATGTGTAAGAGAGGAAATGAACGCGTCCGCCAGGCTCTCTACCTCTCCGCCATGGCCACACTCAACACGAAAAACACGAACAGTCTCAGCGCGATGCACTACCGGTTGTGCGAAGAAGGCAAACACGGAAAGTCCGCGCTCGGCGCCGTGATGCGAAAACAACTCACCGTCATGCGCGCCATACTAATTAGCGGAAAACCGTACGATCCATCATTCCAAGGACGTGGAAAACTTGGTGGACAACCGCCACGAGAAAGGGCGATTTCGACTTGATCTCAAACAGATTATCTTTGGGTTATGAGCTGAATGGAACCCAAATCGCTAAGTAGCCAGAACCGCAGTAACTTACGACGACGCCACGAGTTCACCTCGTTGGCCACACCCTTCCCATGTTAACCATGTTTCCCGTTTTTTAATAACAATTTGTGATCAATTTCGTGACTTGGATTCATATGATAAGTGCAACGGTCTTCCGCCATGATTAAGGGTCGAGTTATCCACATATCCACAGCCTGGCGCAGCCCCCCAGCATGGCTCATCGTGGCTGTGGGTTTGTGGGTAACCCGAGATTCAATGGTCGCATGCAGTTCTTGGAAGCACAGATTCGCACGCTCCGGTCTCGGGTCGATACGAGCCGAATAGTGCCGTCTCCCCAAGAGAGAGCGGAATTGCTTCGTTTGGGCACGGCGATGGACCATGGGATTGACGGATTGATGCATGTCGTCATACCGGAAACCTATAAGCAGTGGCTGCGGCAAGCGCGCAGACAACCTCCCCGGTACGAATCTGCTCAAGCTTGACTGAACTCGATCTAGCAACAAAAAGCCCGGCAGAACGTATGTCCTGCCGGGCTAAGTTGAGTTGAAATAAGTTACCGTTCTTTCGTGATGAGCTTCTGCAACTCGACCTCATCCGCATTCAGCAGGTCTTTCACTGTTTCCGAGTTCACACTCGCAACAATGATGTCGCCGATTTCTTCGCTGGCCTCAATGTAAATGCCGAGCTCTTTCATGCGCTTCGCCTGCTTCTCGTTGTCATCGGTCGGGCTGACATAGTGGACCCAGTCCGCTTTATATCGGTACACGAGAAACACGTGCATCAACATCATCAGACGCTTTTGGCGAAAGTCTGTGTTGTACGTGTTCTGATCGCGTACGGAGAGGATGACACGCCCGCGCCGATCTTGAATTGCCGAGAAGACGACGTCTGCGACTTTCTCATCGCCGTCGGAAACTTTAAGGGCGAGCAACTCAGCACCCGCTGTGTGGGGTCGCAAGGCAACGCGCAGCTTTCCGCCGACCTTGTAGTGATCCGTCCATTTCGCCAGCCAGCCTTCAAGCACTTTCGGCGGCACTTCGGTGAGTTCTAGATGCTGGAATTGGGTCGATCCCTTACCCATTGCTTTCGTCGTCGCCGTGCGCCCGGTCGAGGCCATCAATGCACCATCGAGGCGAGGGCCACCGACATACGACTGTGGCGTTTTGTACGGCGAATTCGTCAACCGTAACTTACGTTGCAATCGCGCGAGCGCCAACATGCCGTCTTCTTTCAGCGCTGTCGCGAATTCTTCCGATGCTAGTCCATCAACTTGATGACCACCGTAGGTGATGAAGTTAAAGACGTAGCCGAGTTTGCCTATTTCCGCCGGGAAGGCCTGCATTTCGTCTTCGGTCATTCCCGTCGTGTCCCAGTTGAACGAAGGCGAGAGGTTATACGCCAACATTTTTTCCGGAAACACCTCGTGAATCGCTTTTGCGAATACGACGGCGTCGGCCAAATCGGCGGTCTTCGTTTCCATCCAGATGATGTCGCAGAACGGGGCGACTGCGAGCGACTTGGAAATGGCGTAAGGAATACCGCCTTGAATCTGATAGTAGCCTTCCGGCGTCCGGGCCAGTTCGCAATCCCAAATGATGCTGATGCCCATCCCCTTGGCTTTGGCTTTCGCTTCCGCGAACGACACACCATGCGCGTAGTCAAGCCACTCGTCAGCGGACAGCTCGAACTGCGATCCTTCGTCTCCCTCAAATTTCATGACATCCGCGATGGCTTGCGGGAAGGTCTTCATGCCAGCTTCCATCTGCCACGTTTCCAGGAATTTAATCGTGACGGTGTCGAGGGTCTTATCCACATCTGAAGAACCGCTATTCAGATACATCTCGATGGTCTCGTCTGCAAAAGCGAAGACACCGTTCGACTTTAGCCACTTGGATGCGTCGTCATAGGCCGTATTTGAAATGCTGTATAGGAGATGGCCGTTCACATCTTCAACACCGTTTTCGTGGAAATGCTTTAGAATCGACAAGTATGCGATCTTGAAACTCGGCAGGTTGCGGTTCGTCGCACCGAGGATGTACGGCTGATCTCGTTCGTCACTGCGCCCGTCCAAGTACGTCGCCGCCTCCGCGTCGGTCCGTGCAACGATGATTCCTTCCACCTGCATGATGTCTAACTGGAAGCGCGCAGAATTGAGGCGCTTAATCTGTTCATCTTGCGGCACCAACACTTTTCCGCCCTGATGACCGCATTTCTTCACGCCGGGTTTTTGATCTTCGATGTGATAGCCCGGGACGCCGACTTCAGCGAACCGTCGGACTAGATTCCGCACATGTGCTTCGCCGCCGTGACCGGTGTCTGCATCCGCAATGATGAACGGTTGATAATTGACGACCGGTGTTTCCTCGCGATCCGCATCGTTCATTTTCGAGCGCGCGTAACTTTGGTTGCGGTCTGCCGTTAATAATGCGCGAACGATGGGCGCCGCTTCATCGGGCACTTGGCTCAACGGATAACTCGCTAAATCCGGACCGGGGTCTTCATTGATCGAACCTTTTGCCGATGTCGCCCAACCACCTAGATAGATGCCTTCAATGCCCATTCGCTTCATCGCGACGGCTTGACCGGGCGAATACGGGCCGAACGTGGTTATCGACTTACCATCTGCGTGCAATTCGCGTAGTCGCTTGAAAAATTGCTCGCCCGCGTTGGCCGCGACGGTGTAGTCCGTGCGAATCGATCCGCGCTGTTCCACGACCTGGCGCGCACTGTACAGGCGCGTGATCTCTTTGAATCGCGGTTTCGCAAACCACTTTTTCATTTCCGCGATTTCGGCATCCATCGTGTTCATGTCATCTCCAGTGGCGCCAGACCTTTGATCTGGCAGTTTGAAATCCAGATTCTCTGTAATGCGAGTACCATCCGCTTCGAACGAATCCACATACCGACGGATGCGTTCGTGTGCAACGTTTAAGTCTTCATTATTCAAATTGATATTGAGCAGATCGATATACCACGGGATTTTCGTCGTGCCTAATACATACGTGTTTACGATTTCCCGCGCGATAGGAACGGTCGTCGCTTTCGAATCGTCGTGAACATCTTTGTCCCGCGCCTTTAGAAGTTTGGCGTATTCTTCCTTTAACAGGCGGTCGAAAATCTTGGCTGAGAACACATCGCCTGCTTTTGCGCCGGTTTCTGAATCATCTTCTGTTAACGTTGCGCCTTTATGAATCCATTCCCATAAGATGCTCAACCGAATTTCACCGGTGGCCGCGTCTTCCATCAAGTAGAGAATGTCGTCATCATCGAAGAAGTCGGCGGGCTTTAATGCGGCAGCCTGAAAACCTTGTGCAAAGGCATTGCCGTATTGCAGGCCAACGCTCAGCAAGTTACGCGCACCACGAATCGTTCGCGGGGCATCTTCCAACATGATGAGGTCGTCGGAGTCCTTCTGCGTATACGTGAGCGGCGGAAATTTACGACCGAGTTGATTCTTATCCCCGACCTTTTCCCAAACCGGCCGTACGATGTGCACCATCTTCCAATGCGCAACCCATTTGCCGCTCGCGCCTTCGCGCTGTTCTCGCTCCGCGCCGGCCACGGCTTTTTCCATGCTGCTGGCCACGCCCTTTTTTGAACCGACTGGAATGTTCGGTTCCATGCCGCCCTGCCACAACGCACACTTCCCATTGAGATCAGGCGTGTTGACCGCACGGCGCACCCGGTCTTCATAGACGCGCATGTAGCCGTAGGTCATCGCAATCGATTCGATGTTCGGATTAATAAAATTCTCGTCCCAACTCATCGCGTCTGCGACACTATTGATGTAGTCCCAACGACCCGTGTTGTATCCGACAAAATGCTTGCCCAACGCCGCCCTAATTTCCATCAACTGATAGGTCTGTTCTAGCTGCTCGACCAATACATACACGCGAATCGTCCCGATTGGGAGTTCCAGGTGTTCTTCAAGCGTCGTGAGCATGTCATTCCAGAGGGCGGCTTCTTCCGCCGTCTGAATTTTCGGTAGATAGAGAACGATCGTCGATTTCGCCTTGCGTAGCACACGGTGGTTGTTCACTACATATAGGGCGAGATCGACGATTGAAGCGGACATAGCAACTCCGTCCGCATCGCGCACATGTCGATCATCCAAATGCAAACCACGGCAGCGAAAAATCTTCGTCGTGAAATCGAGTTGCTTTTTCCAATCCTTGACGATCTTTTTGTCGAGGAAACCTTTGCTCCACTTGTTCATTTCTTTGGCGACGCCCTCGGCCGCTTTCATAAACACTTTGTCTTTGCTGTAGGCGTGCTTCAGATTGCGTTGATTGTCCAAGGACATCGATGAGATTTGACCGAGTGCATCTTCGCCGTCGAACATCCAACCGTCGGCACCGGAGAGCAGTGCATACGCTACATTGCGAATGCTGCTTTCGACCGGCGCATTCGGCTTCGCCGCTGGACCGGTGCCCTGAATCCACTGACGTTTTAGATCGGAAGGAACGGGTGCGCCCTCAAACTTACCGTCCCGTGCATCTTGCACGTTGATGTTTGTGCCGGGGATCGTGTCCTTCGGATCAAGGAAATCGATTCGTTCTTTATTGTTGATACGATCACTACGACGTTGAATGCGCTTTGCCATCAACGCTTTCTGACGAGGATTAAATTTCGACAACGCGGCCAACGCTTCTAACGCATCCGGCGTATAAACGTCCTTGTAGGCGGAGGCTAAACCATCGCGTATGGATAGGCTTCCGGCGCGAGTAGCGGTTGCGTTTTTCAGCGCGTTATCCGTGATAACAGTCATGAATATTCTCTCTATATTGAGGTGTTGAACAGCCCGAACCGGCATCCGTAGACTTAACGGAAGGTAGTATTCTGACAGGTATTGCAAAGAAGGGCAAGCACCCGGACTCCTTTTTGTGCCTCCAGGGCACCCTGAAGTCGAATCAAGCCGATGGCGGGGAATTCCCAGCGTCTGTAGCCCGTCGATAGCCGGAATATCGGGGTTGGTCCACGGCCACTTTGTCGATCGTGGTCTGCCATAAATGCGCGATGAGGCGGTCATCCGAGAGCAGAAGCTCCCCGTCCCGGATTCGGCGGCAGAGCTCGCGGTTGAGCGACTCCAATTCACCGTCCTCGCCCAGGAGATCGCGAAGACTGGCCAACTCGGTGACCGCCTGATCCGGGCCGAGCTCTAGTTCCCGTTTCACGATGGCCAACGCATTCGCGGAAACTCGCGCATGAAACTGCGCATGGCCTTCGAGCCGTTTCATCGCGACGTTCCGCATGAAGTCTTCGACTGCGCCGACAAGTTCAGCCATGGTGGGTTGGTCTTGCATAGTAATCAGTCTTCCTAAAAAAGCAATTGTGATTAGCGTCAAAGAAATCCCCTCTCCTCCAGCACTTGCTAGCAAGTGTGGGGGGGAGAGGGTTAGGGTGAGGGGTCGGTTCTAGCGGTCAGCAACCGCATTAAATCAATCTCCGCTTCCGAAGATCGCCGACCTATCGCCGCGCGTTCGATCGAGCGATCCATCCCCGTGTTAAACGTGAAATACATCGACATACACATGATGCCCCACTTCAGCGAGCCAAACGTCTCCCAATATTTTACTCTATCGCGGTCTACCAAAGTTCCGCTGACGGATTCGTATCCCTCAAACAATTGCTCATACGATCCAAATCCGCCGACCGGTTGATCGATGTTGCCGAACCGCCAACTGTTCACACACATCCAGCCCAGGTCTTCCATCGGATCGCCCGTGTGCGCGAGTTCCCAATCGAGTGCGGCAACCACTCCGCTGTCAGGAGTAAAAATAAAATTGCCGTTGCGAAAATCACCGTGTACACATCGCGGGTCCGTGTCCTTGGGTACGCGCTCGGATAACCAACGAAACGCGTACTCAAACACGGGGTGCGGGTAATCGTAGTTATCGTACATGTCCCGGTATTGCGCGAGTTGTTCCGCCGCGCCCAGATAGGGGAGTGCCGGCAACGCTTCGACGGGAATCGCGTGCACTTTCGCCGCGATTTCTCCGCATTGTCGCGCGAGCTTTGGGCGCACAGCGTCGAATTCAGCATCGCGCAGAATCTTTCGTGCAATCGTCTCGCCCTCGATACGGTTCATGATAAAACCCATGCCCATATCGTCGCCAGTTTGCAGCACACGAAATACATGTGGCACGGGGACCGAGTGCTTCTCCGCGACTTGAACAAGCGCCGCCTCCGTATCCAGCCCAAAACCAGAACTGGACCCTTGGCGTCGCCCCGCGGCACGTCGAAGAATGAGCGGAGTCACCGTCCCATTTCCCACCGCATCGAACGACCAAGTCTCCTGACTCGCGCCACCGGAAAGACGCTGGAATTCAACTACTTCCGGCGAGTCTGAAAACGTGTCGGCGACGACGATTCGCAACTTTGTTAGCAGATCGTTTTGATTAGTCATCGGACAACCGGGAAGCACGTTGGCCCAACTTCCGTTGCAAACGGGAGTATGGTGCCACTGCGACCACTCTGAGGTTCATATCCTTAACCCGCCATCGAATAGAGTCAAGTCTTAGGTCGTCCAAACCCAAACAATCGTTGTGCTACACGACGAATCTGAATTTCTTCGGACCCTTCTGTGATGCGGTAGCGCCGGTGATGCCGGAAGATGTGTTCAAATGGCAGGTGTCGCGAATAGCCCATGCCGCCACAAACTTGCATACCGCGATCGGCAGCGTCGCAACACAATCGGTTCGCGCGGTAATTGCACATGCTGACCTGATCCGATACTTCCATGTGATGTTGCTGATCGAGATGCCAGGCTGTCTGTCGAATCAATGCACGCAACATCGCCGCTTCCGTATGCAATTCGGCGAGTGGGTTTTGGATTGCTTGTCGTGACGATAATGGTTTCCCGAATGTTATCCGCTTGTTCGCGTATTCCACAGCGACATCGATGCAATGTTGTGCAGCACCCAGGCTTGAAGCCGCTTGACGAATTCGATTCTCATGCAAGAATCGTTGCGCCACTGCTAGCCCCGCGCCCTCTTCGCCCATTATCGTTGAATTCGAAACCCGCACATTCTTGATTTCTACTTCCGCGTGGTCCGTTGGCATATTAAACGTCCAATGGAAAAACGTTGGATTGAACCCTTCGGAGTCCGTCGGCGTGATGAATGCTGTAATCCCCCGCGCATCGCCCGGTTCGCCGGAGGATCGCGCGAAGATGATGTCGTGCGTCGCATGATGGATGCCCGTGTTGAAACGTTTGAGTCCGTTCAAGATCCAATCGTCCCCGTCCCGCACCGCCGTCGTTTCTAGCCACGTCGCATCCGATCCGTGGTCCGGCTCCGTCAATCCAAACGCGAGACGTTTCTCGCCCGTGATCATTCCTTCGATGAATTCCGCTTTCTGTTCCGGCGTACCGAAATCGTTCATCATGAACACAGTCGGGAAATTGCCGACGATGGAGCTCTCGTTCTGCAGATCGTTGTGCAATCCCAGGCCTTTCGCCGCCAAGTGCTCTCGAATAATCGCCATACCAAGATTGGTGCCATCCGAACCGCCGAGCGCTTTGGGCAACGGATACCGTAAATGCCCGGCGGCATCCGCGAGCCGGCGCATTTTCCCCAACAGTTGCTCCCATTCTTTGGTGGGAAGCCCGTCGTTTCCCCAATCCGTTCGCGCGTCTTCGCGACGGTAATCGAAGTATTGGATGTTCTCCGCTTCAAGCGGTTTTATTTCGGCTTCGATAAACGCATCAAGCTCGTCGAGTTTCGTCTGGATGTCTGCTGGAATCGTAGGGTTCATGGTATTCGATTGCTCCGAGATATAGTTGCTTGTTGGCTTAACTCCCGTTACAAACGGGAGCTACGTATATAACTTTGGGTTAGATCAAGAGAGTGTCCAAGGCGCTCGCTTCGCGCGATCACGCATCGCGTTCGCCTCCGCATCACCGTCAAACTGCTCTTTCACCGGGTCCCACTTCAATTCACGTTTGAGTGTCGTCGCAATATGACCGAGATGACAGATCGACGCCGACCGATGCCCAACCTCGATTGGCGCAGCCGGCACTTTGCGATCCTTCACACACTCAATAAAGTTATAGAGGTGATTGTCGCTCTGGTACAAGCGCGTGTCGCTATTCTTTAGTTCTAGCGTGGCCAACGTTTCAGGCGCGGAGGTGATGGTGTTGCTCTCGACATGAATCCAGCCCTCGCTACCGATAAAACGAATGCCGTGTTTCGAGCCATCAGTACTCGTGAGCGCAATCAGCCGGACACCGTTGGCGTATTCATACTCGATGAGGTGTTTGACCGAGGCATCGTATAAACCCTTGCGTGGAAACTCTGCGGTCCCTGCAATGCGCACCGGCCCCGTATCGTCGGTCCCGTTACCCCATTGCGCGATGTCGTAATAGTGCGCGCCCCAATCCGTGATGTACCCCGCCGAGTAGTCGAGCAACCAGCGAAAATTAAAATGACACCGGCCCGGCGTATACGGTTGCTCCGGCGCGGGCCCGAGCCAACGGTCGTAGTCAAGACCGTCCGGCACCGGTACCGTCGGATGTCCTGGTTGAAACTCACCCCGAATTTGATACCCCTCCGGCACGCCACACTCGATCATGTGCAATTCACCAATGTACCCATTGCGAACCAGCTCGCAAGCCCGACGACACGGCTCCAGCGACCGACGCCAAGTGCCGACTTGTAAGATGCGATCGTGATCGCGAACGGCGTCAGCCATTTGCCGACCTTCCGTAATCGTCAACGACACCGGTTTCTCACAGAAAATATCCTTGCCCGCTTTCGCCGCTTCGATGGTCTGAATCGAATGCCAGTGGTCCGGCGTACCGATGGACACCGTATCGATATCATCCCGCGAAAGAACTTCTCGAAAATCGAGATACGAGTCCGCCTCCGTCAACTCCGATTGCTTACGTGCACGTTCCCGATGTGCCCGGTCAACGTCACATACCGCCACCACCTGCGCGCCCTGTGCTTCCAAGAACGCGCGCATGTTGCTCGACCCACGACCGCCGACACCGATACACCCGACCGTGATTCGTTCGCTGGGCGCTGTTGCACCATCGCGGCCCAATGCGCTAGCGGGAATGATCATGGGCATGGTAACTGCAGCGGCCTTTAGGAAACTACGGCGTCCGGGCGAGAATTCTATTGGCATCTGATAAGTCCTCCAGTATCGGCGTAAGCTCGCATTCTAATCGGTTGATCCAACAATCGCACGTCACCGTGCGGAACGCACTACGAACCACGATGTTTCTCTAATGCGCTCGCCGCCGCGTTCCACCCAGCCGTACGGAATGCGAGGCTAAACGCTTGATCGCCTTCGATTGCTTGGCGAAGTTTGTCCGACATCGCGATCTCACCGCGTGCCGCCTGATCGAGCTGAATGAAAAAAGGTTGCTGGGGATTAGCATTGTTGCCAGCAGCGCTAGGGTCTAGAAATCCGGCAGTTCGATAGGACGCAATGAGCATTAACGCCGTCTCCAATTCCGGACACCACGATTTCGTTCCGAATCGTTTCACATTGAGCAAGTACAATGCCGCTTCTTCATTCCGATTTCTCAACGCTTCGAGTAGGCTCAGCCAGAACACTTCCTGGCGTGCCGCAAGGTCCGGCCGTGCACTTCCGATTTCATCAAACCTGGTGGGATTCCAGAATTCGTCGTCGCTTAGCGATTCCATGAAATCGACCAACGGCCGTAACCCACCATCGGGACGGGCGATTCCGCTCAAGGGGATCGAGTTCGGACGTGCAACCTTCTGCCAAAAAAGCGTTTGCAGCCAGATATCCGGATTGGAGGGGCGCGCCAGCCCTGCCGCCCACACGCCCAACGCTTTGTCATAAGCACCACGACGACGAAAATAGCCCCCCGCTGCGAGCCGTATAGCCGGATCCCGTGGCGACAGTTCTAGTGCCGTCGCGAGCGATTGCTCCGCGCCACCCCAATCGGCGGCGTGCTCCAAGACCTGTGCCGTCGCTAAATGGACTTCTGCATTCTGTGGATTAAGGGCCACCGCTTTGTTTACGAACGTTGCAGCACGTTCAGGATCATTCGAAAGCGCCGCGAGTCCTAGGCGTGCGAGCAGGCCCGCGTCCTCTTTGGTTGCAAACGTTTGACTTAGTAGTGCGGATTCAACCCCCTCGTTTTCTCCTCGAATGAGCAACGCATCGACATCCAGTTCCTGCCAACGTCGTTCAAATCCATTGTCTTCCCGCCAGTGATCGCGGGCTATTTCGTATCGATCAGGATCGTCCAACGTCAGCAAGGCACGCCCCGCCAATAACGACGCCTGTTCCCGAGCGTAGACCGCGTTCGAATCTGCGTCCAACACCGCAACCATCGAAGCGCCATCGCCTACGTTCTCCAACAATGTGCACTCAAGATCGATCAGTTCCCGACGTGATTGCGGGTCCATGGGCGTGTCGAGTGCATCCTTTATGCGAGTGATCGCCGACTCCATATTGTTCCGAGCAAGTTTCGCCGCTTCGCCATGTGCACGCAATGCACGTCGTCGGCGCACATACCGTCGCCACGCTGCATAACCGACAGGCGTCCCGAAGACGAGGAACGCGATACCCGCAACCGACCCCAATTGTTTCGCGCGCCGCCAAGGATCGATGCGCCCCAACATCGCCTGCACGTTGTAGCCCGAAAGCTCCACCGCGAAAACACAATCGCCAAAATCTTTGTCCCCCAGATTCGGTAAGTCCTCGAAACTGAGCAATAAGATGCCGCTGGCCTCGTCAACAACCGCCACCATATGTTGAAAACTATCGTGGTTCCGCTCCGGGTGGGCGGTGTACGTATGTAAAGAGGGACCGCCCGCATTCGAAATCAGAAAAAACTCCAGGGTTGTGTCGGCGGACAGGGTGCCCAAGTCAATGAAGTCGCCGGGCTGAAGCGGTTTGCCTTCCTGGCGTTCACCGAAGGGTTCGCGATCAAGCAATCCCCCGTCACCAAAGTGTCGCCCCGTTTGATGAAGACCGACTGTGCAAGACGCATTGGGAAAGAGAATCTGCGGATCGCCTTCTTCCAGTCCGATTCCCGACAGATTGATGCCGAGCGCGTTGCGTGCGCCCGATGCCTCGCCAATAAAATGCACCCGCACCGGCGTGCGCTCGACGATGCGCAACTGGGATGGGTCGAGCGCCAGTTCTTTGAAGTCTCGTTCAATCCTCTCTTCGTGAAAGGATTGACTCGCCGTCTCGACAAGAGACTTCAGGCGATCCGATTCGAGATTGGCTGATCGCGTATCAGAGCCCGCAGCTTTGACGGTATCGTACAGGGGAAGATCGAGTACGTTGCGCGTGGACTGGTACGGTGCATCGACTGGTCGGCTACACCCGACGGCGGGAGCAACGATGATCAGGATCAGCGACGAACGAAAAATAACGCCGCGCAAGTAGGTACGCACCAGGAACCACGTTCTCACTTCAATTCGATTTCCGTAACCCCATCGAGACTAAACGGTAATATGTCTGGAATCACGTTTACATCTGTCGTGAACTTGAACGGATGCTCGAATCCGCTGTCGAATACGAGCTCAACGAAAAACGCCGTGTAGCCTTTCTCGGGTTTATCGACCCGCCCGAAGTATTCGTTTCCATCGCCTTGTAACGGCGTCTTCGTCCAAGCCTTACCGATGGTGTCCAGCCGGAAATCACGCGCGTTCGGATTGCTCGCTTGCCACAGGTTCACCTCGATTGGTTTATCAATAGTCGTCACAGTAATCGGACCGTCTTTCGTCAGTTCCCACGTAAACGCCGGGCGTTCCTTATTGTGTAGCAACGATTGATAGAACGCGAGCATGCTTTCCCGCGCATCCGATCCCGCGAGATTGTGCTTCGCATTCGGCACATAGCGAAGGTGCTTCTCCTCCGGCATATCGAGGAAATAGAACTGCGAATTGTCGGGCAGAAAATACTGATCGCCTGACGCATTGATCACATACTTCGGGATTTTCAGCCGTTCCCTATCGCGATACATATACGGATCTTCAATCTCGAGAATGTGGTCAAACGTCGGCGTGCCCAACAGACCCGGATAGAGACCATGCCGCACGTAATCGCCTAGCGCTGTCGAGAAGAATCCGTATGCTTCGTAATGATGCCGCGTGATCGCCTCCGTGTTCAACGCATCGATGACGAACGGAATGATCGCGCTCACCCGTTCGTCGACCACGCCCACTAACCAAGTCGTCCAAGCCCGTTTCGATCCACCCGCAACAACGAACGCATTGATTTCTTGCTTGCCGCCATCGTCACTGGCAAGAAATTCTTGTATCGCGTCCATTGCCCGCACGCCGCTCTTCACCATCGGCAACCGCGCCAACCATTCTTCATCTTCCGTCATGATGTACTTCACACGCGAATAGGCAATGAGGTCATCCTCGGAACGTCCGTGATCTTTAGAGTCCGCAAAGTACAACGGCTGATTCGGCACCATGCCCAGTTCCGCCACGATCGAGTTCGTCTTCAATGCGAGATCGAGGTGTCGTGCGGAAACTTCTGTTGGCGCATCCGTCCCATTGCGACCGCCGCCGATATACAACATTGCGGTGTCATGGTCGACCGTGTCCGGCGTGATGACCGTCAACCAATGCTTCCACACCGCTCTATCAACATCTTTCTCCGAACGCCAGCGCTGCGATGTCAGGTCCAACACATACCCCGTGTATCCTTCGCCTTCAATCGTCGCGGCAAGTGTCCACTCATACGCATCGTCCGGCTTGGCGATATACCGGTCCAACGCCGTCTCATTTGCAAACGCGGTCAGCGTACTGCCAGCGAGCAGCGCAGCGTATATGAAAAACTGAATCGTCCGAGCGGTCATTCGATACATAAGCGTCATCATCTCCAATGCTGGGTCTCTCGTTGAACCCGCAGTTTGCAACATAACGGCCAGGCGGTCAATATCGTGTTCATCACTAGTGTGCCTACACGATTGAACGTGTGAAGATAGTTTGTCTCTTGCATAGGCCTCTCTTATGACGGATTTCTCGAAAAACATGGCACTACGACGCGCACTCCACCTCTCGTCTTGCCCGCGAACGCGGGTATCCAGTGAGAGGATGCGGTGTTGCGCTCTCGCCCTACTTGTGTTGACCTTCGCGAATGTCTCGTCAACGCAAACCGATATTCTTCCAAATACAGCACGACTCGAAGGCGATGACGATTTCGCCGCTGCGATGGTCGATGGAATCGACGCCTACCTCATGTCAGCCACAGAAAAGTCAATCGACCAACGCGAAGCACGCTGGAGTCGAAATACTTCATCAACCGACGCCTACCTTGAATCCGTCTCAGCAAATCGTGACCGACTTCGCCACATTGTGGGTGCGGTGGATGAACGAGCACGACCGTACATGGTCAATGCCTCAGACGCATTGGATTCGCAGCCGCTCGCCAAAGGGGCAGGCTACTCAATTCACAGGGCACGCTGGGCCGCGATGAACGGAGTCCACGGCGAAGGACTGCTGCTCGAACCCGATACAACTCCGCGTGCATCGGTCGTCGCGATTCCCGATTGTGACTGGACACCGGAGATGTTGGTTGGCCTGACGGGCGGCGTGCCGAAGGAAGCCCAATTCGCGCGACGTTTAGCAGAGAGCGGGTGTCGCGTCATTGTGCCGGTGTTAATCGACCGGGGCACGACGTACTCAAAATATCTTCACCGCTCCGCAACCAATATGACACACCGAGAATTCATCTATCGTGGTGCATACGAGATGGGCCGACATCTCATTGGCTACGAAGTACAAAAGGTATTGGCGGCGATAGATTGGCTCGAATCAAAAAGTAAAATCCCTTTAGGCGTCATTGGATACGGCGAAGGCGGACTACTCGCGTTTTATGCCGCAGCGATAGACGAACGAATCGACGCTGCCGTTGTCTCGGGATATTTTCAACCACGCGAGAACGTTTGGCGCGAACCGATCTATCGAAACGTTTGGTCGCTGCTCAACGAATTTGGCGATGCCGAAATTGCATCGTTGGTTTTCCCACGCAAACTAATTGTCGAAGCCGGTTCACATACGGAACGCATCGAGCCCATCGAAATGGATGGGCGTCGAGACGCCGCGCCGGGTTTCATTAGCACGCCACCAACCGAACACGTCGGGGCGGAAGTGGCACGGGCAAGGGAATTGTTGGGCGCATTGAATGCGGACGGTAATTGGCTAGACCTCACCGCATCAGATGGCGGGATGCCCGGGCAGGACGAGTCGCTCCATGAGTTTCTTGCTGCTATGAGCGCGTCCGATCTTGCAGGCAATGGCGTAGCGCCTTCGGTTTACGGAGAATTGGCGCACAACCCTGAACGCATGAAACGACAAGTGGGCGAATTGGTGGAGTACAACCAACGGTTGATGCGCGAATCGCCGTCGGTGCGAAAAGCTTTTTGGGAAGGCGCTGATTCTTCGACCGTCGAAACTTGGGAAGCCACGAGTCAACCATTCCGTGATTACTTTTGGGACGAAGTCATCGGCCGTTTGCCTGCTGCTGATGTTTCGGCCAACCCACGCACGCGCTTGGTTTTCGACGAGCCAGCCTATCGCGGTTATGAAGTCGTGCTTGATGTTTATGACGGTGTGATCGCCTATGGCATTCTCTTGGTTCCCAAGGACATCGCAGAAGGTGTACAACGCCCCGTCGTCGTCTGCCAACACGGCCTCGAAGGCCGCCCGCAAGACCTAGCCAGCCCCGACATCGACAACAAATCTTATAACCAATACGGATGCAGGCTAGCCGAAGAAGGGTTCGTGGTGTACGCGCCGCAAAACCCCTACATCGGCGGCGACCGCTTTCGAGTCCTACAACGAAAAGCGAATCCGCTCAAGCTCTCGTTATTCTCGTTCATCGTCCGTCAACACGAACGTTCGCTCGAATGGTTGGCCGGTCTCTCCTTTGTCGATGCCGATCGCATCGCATTTTACGGACTAAGCTACGGTGGTAAAACTGCCATGCGCGTGCCCGCGTTGCTGGACGGGTATTGCCTGTCGATTTGTTCCGCGGACTACAACGAGTGGATTTGGAAAAACGTTTCGGCGAGTAGCACGTACAGCTACTTGTTCACGCCAGAATATGAAATGTTTGAGTTCAATCTCGGAAACACGTTCAACTACGCCGAGATGAGTTGGCTCGTTTCGCCTCGTCCGTTCATGGTGGAACGCGGTCATCACGATGGCGTAGCGCCCGACGAGTGGGTCGCGTATGAATTCGCACGTACGAAGCGACACTACGCCCTAATGGGAATCGGCGACCGCGCGGAGATCGAGTTCTTCAACGGACCACACACCATCAACGGCGTCGGCACGTTTGAGTTCTTGCACAAGCACCTAAACTTTCCGAAGCGATGAATTTCTAGTTAGCGGTTCCCTCGTTCACACGCGCTTTGTCAACCGAGGCATATACCACCGGGATTTCGTCGTCAGCCAGATCCGGCATCTTCGATTTACGCGCGAGCGCCGCTTCGAAATACGGGGCGAGTTCTTCCGCTTTCGCTTGTTCGCGGGCTTCGCGGTCCGCGATGAATTCCGGTAAGACCTCATCTCCAAACAGGCGCAATGAATCACAAATGTTTTCATGCGAGTTGTTGCCCGCTTGTTGCATTAGGATGACCTGGTCGACGCCGCTCTCTTGAAACGACTTCGTATGATCGACGAAATCCGCGGGTGTTCCAATGCCCGGCGCTTGGGCGTCATCTTCCGCGCGTTCGCTTCGCGAGGCCTGATACCTGCCCCATAAGTCTGACCGCCCAGGAACGTTATCGCTGGCCACGAGCGTTTGCAGCGCGAAGCCAAAAAACTCAAACCCCTGTTGTCCTCGGCGAACAGCCTCCTCGGGGTCTTCGTGCAACGAAAACGCGGAGACCATCGCAATGTTTGCGTTCACGCTGTGGCCAATGGGTACGCATTGGTCACTTTTGATGATGTCGTAATAGGTCTTACTCCATGTCTTCGCTTCGTCCGGATCAACAAATGCAAAAGCAAGCGCACCAACACCGAGGCTGGCCGCGACTTTGATGGTGTCGCGATTGGTACACGCCATCCACATCGGCGGATGTGGTTTTTGCACGGGCTTCGGCAGCACATTGCGGCACGGCATGGAGAACGACTTACCTTCATAACCGGGGTAGGGTGTCATCGTCATCATGTTGGCAGCCTGTTCTGCGGCCTCGATTGACATCGCACGTTTTTCTTTCGCGCGAATGCCGAACGCATGCAATTCTAATCGTGTCGCACCTTCACCAAAGCCAAATTCCGCACGGCCGTTGCTCACAAGGTCTAGGGTTGAGATGCATTCGGCTGTACGCGCGGGGTGATTGTAGTTCGCGATGACTTGACGGATGCCGTGACCTAAATGAATGTTTTTCGTGCGCCCCGCGGCGGTAGCGAGAAACACTTCCGGCGCGGAACAATGCGAATACTCATCGAGAAAGTGATGCTCGACAGCCCAGGCGTAATCGATGCCCAACTCATCCGCGAGCGCTACTTGATCGAGCGCCTCGTTAAACATTCGCTGCTCAGCATTCGCGTCCCATGGCTTGGGTAATTGCATTTCATAGAAGACGCCGAATCGCATGTAGTTCTCCTCGTTAACGCTTAGAGACCGCCCGCGACCTCTATAACTTGGCCGGAAATGTAGTCCGACTCAGGCAGGCACAATAGCAGAGCGCCGTTCGCCGCTTCTTCCGGCGTTGCTTTTCGGCCCAGCGGAATCATCATCTCCGTCATTTTCGATTGATCTGGTCGCAAGCCAACGCGGTGTTCACGATCACCAATCTGAATCGATTGATCATCTTCCGATGTCGCGGTGAGTCTTGTTTCGACGTAGCCGAACGCAACGCAATTGACGGTGACGTTGAACCGCCCCCACTCTTTCGACAGCGTCCGCGTGAGACCGATAAGTCCTGCTTTGGCGGCGGCATAGTTCGCTTGGCCGAACGCTCCCTGTGTCGCCGAAACGGAACTTACGTTTACAATTTTTCGCACGACGCGCTCACCACGCGAAGCCTCCTCTTTCGACGCCTGCTTGATATGCGGGGCAGCCGCGCGCAAGATTCGAAACGGCGCTTTCAAATGAACGTCTTGAATCGCATCCCACTGATCGTCTTCGATCCGGTCGATTGGGTCGTTCCAGATGTAACCCGCGTTGTTCACGATGATATCGATGCGGCCGAATGTATCAAGTGCAGTATCGATGAACCGTTGCGGAAAGTCGTCTGCGGTGACACTCCCCGCGCAGGCAACGGCTTGCCCGCCCGCTGACTCGATTTCGCTGACGGTCTCATGCGTTGGGTCCGAATCCAGGTCGTTCACAACCACGGCTGCGCCGCACCGTGCAAGCTGGACCGCCAGACGTTGGCCAATTCCTCGCCCCGCACCGGTAATTAGCGCGGACTTTCCGCGCAGATCGCCCACCGCATTTAGCTGGTCATTCAAACCCATCACTCCCGTACCGCTACGGAATTGCAACGGTTTGATGATAATGGCACGGGGCACACGCGCTGGTCGAGGTTGGCCGCGTGGGCAAGGTCTCAGGCGTTTACTTGATCGGCCACCAGTGATGGATTTCGTCGCGCCCACGGTAGCAACGCAAGATTGACCAATATCCACTCAGTGTACGTGAGTATCCAGCCGATCTTGTCCGTGACATCGTGCATAGGTCCAAATCGAAGAAGCACGACTTGAAAAGGGACTAACACCAACACAGGAATCAAGAATTTCGAGTTTATACTGATCCATTTCGGCACTGTTCGGGTAGTGGGCCGAACGGTATCGCGAAGGACCCACCACGACGCAAGGATGAGTAGCCCGCCCAGCAAACTCGGCATCGTGTACGTCAAATTCACATCGATACCCATCGTGTCGCCTCGAAACCGGTACCCTCCCGGATTATCGATGGCCGTCGTCAGTGAGCTCGTGAACATGAGTGCGCACCAGGCAATCAGCATGAATTTGAACGGGGCCTGAGCGCCACGCCATCCCATGAACACAATCGAAATAAACATGAGTGACAGCAATACCAACACTAAGAAATGACCGTCCATACCCGCGCCACCAATCTGGCCTCGTCCGATGGTGTTCGACCACTGAAACGCCGGACCGTCCATCACGCAACGAATGGGCACCCACCATAACCAAGACGACATAATGCTCGTAAAGAGGACCACCACGAGCAATAGACGGTCCTCTCCCCACAATGGAATGCGATACGTTCTCAACTCGCTACCCTCCAGACCACCCTCGACTGCGATATGAGATGCGAAGATCCTGCAAGAGGTTTATGCCGTGTAGTGGGTATTGGCAGGGGGGAGAACAATTCCTTCATACTGCAATTCATCAGGAGGTCCGTACGACATGATCAGGTCAATGTATTCGTATTTCTTTCGGTTCGCGTCAAGCATTGCTCTCGCAAGCGGCGTCGCGTGCTATTTCGCGTTCGGCCAGCAAATTGAGGTTTCCCCCAAAGCGCCCGGCTATCAGGGCATCTGGTTCGAGCTGGGCCAAGAGGGCGAATACGGAGATAAATACTCCGGTGGTTTGGGAACGTATACGGCAAAACACCGACCCATCGCGATCTATGATTCGAACGCGAACAAGACGTTCTTCGTCTATGGCGCAGCGAAAGATGGTGAACGACACTTGCTCAACGCGATCGGATACTACGATCACGAAACGGGGCTCGTGCCACGGCCCACTATCGTGCACGACAAACAGGGTGTCGATGACCCGCATGACAATGCGAGTCTTTCGATTGACGGTGAAGGTTATTTGTGGGTATTCATCAGCGGTCGCGGTCGGTCACGTCCGGGCTTCAAGTATCGCAGCGTTAATCCGAATGACATCGATTCGTTCGAACTGATTGCGGAAGAGGAATTTACGTACCCGCAACCGGTGTGGCTAGAGGGACAAGGTTTCTTGCATTGCTTTACGAAGTATACGAAGGGCCGTGAATTGTATTGGAACGCGAGCACCGACGGACGGTCCTGGTCTGCAGATCAGAAACTCGCGGGAATGGGCGGACACTATCAAGCAACGGAAGCCCGCGATGGTGTTGTCTACACTGCGTTCAACTATCACCCGGGCGGCAACGTTGATAAGCGTACGAATTTGTATTTCGTGAAGACCGACGATGCGGGCAAGACGTGGCGAACAGCCGATGGCACTCCCGTAGCCACGCCCATGACCGACACGACGTGCGCAGCATTGGTGCGCGATTATGAGGCGGAAGGATTGCGAGTCTACCTCAAGGACATGCAGTTCGATGCTAACGGAAATCCGGTCATGTTGATCATCACGAGTCACGATCACATGCCAGGCCCACAGGGCAATCCACGCACCTGGACCATCGTCCGCTGGAGTGGCAAGGAATGGCGGTTCCACGACGTGACGACATCGACCCACAATTACGACATGGGGCAACTCTATATTGACGGAGGCAACCCTTGGCGCATCCTCGGCCCGACGGAACCCGGACCGTTTCGATGGGGATCCGGCGGCGAGGTCGCGCTATGGGAAAGCGATGACGTCGGCGAAACATGGAAACAAACCCGCGTACTGACATCTGACAGTCCACTCAATCATGGCTATGTACGCCGTCCACTAAATGCGCATCCGGATTTCTATGCATTATGGGCCGATGGGAATTCTGCGACGCTCTCGCCGTCCCACTTGTACTTTACTGACGCGACGGCGGAAAACGTGTATCGTCTTCCGTACGTCATGAACGAGGATTCAGCCCGTCCGGAACGGATTGGGAATTGATCGAAGGGAATCACTTGATGAGCAAGCGCTGCAGAAACATCTCTAGTGCATTCAGGTCCACGGCAATGCTGGCGACGTTACTAATGATGCCACTCTCCGTCGCGCACAAAGCGCATGCGGATGACTCGATGCCGTTTGGCATGGGTGTGAATCATCTGAACCTCGTTTTCGTCGTGTCAGACGCTGAGGCGACCGAAGCGTTCTATGGTGACGTACTCGGACTCAAACAGATTCCCGACATTCCGCTACCCGGTAATCGCAGAATGATTCGATTTCTCGGCGGCGATACCGAGTTGAAGTTCATCGTCACCGACCAGGATCTTCCGAAACTCGCGGGCGGCACACGTGCGGCACGCGGTATTCGACTCGCCGCACTCCTACTCCCCAATTCCGAACGTGCGGGTATCGAAAAGCGTCTGAAGAAACATGGTCACGACGTGCCGGAATATACCGAAGGGAAGAGTTCCGCAGGATACGGGTACCGCTATGGCATGGTGTTCGACCACGATGGTAACCAGATCGAAATTGTCTTTCTCGATGACACTGCGCCCAAGGAAAAATTTCAGCAGGTTCAAATCGGATTAACCGTTTCGGATTCCGCGGCAATGCGTACGTTCGTGGCCGACGTGCTGGGCTTGAAAGAGGTCAGTGGCCAGAGCAATGAGCGCATTCGCCGTTATGCAGTGGGCGTGTCACAGATCAAATTCTGGGTAGGCGATGCCGATCTGCCAGCCCATGTCGGCGGGCCAAGCGATCTCATCGGTATGAGCCTTGTGCAGTTTCTCGTACCCGATGTGGACGCGGTCCGATCGGCAGTGCTGGACCGCGGCGGCAAGATCCACACAGAGCCGTTCGCGCTAGGGAAACTCGCGACGATCATGTTCGTGGAAGGGCCGGATGGGATCTTGTTCGAGTTTGCGGGGCCGTTGTTGGATCGGCTCCGGTAGCACAATCGCTAGTTCGTGGTTCGAATCGCCGAGTCCACCGCGTGGAGTAGCTCTTTTGATTGAAAGGGCTTTTGAAGGAAGAGCGGCGCATTGGCACCCCCAATCCGTTCGAAAACTTCCTCCTCAGAGTATCCGCTCGCCAATACGATAGGAATGGCGGCGGTGATACCCCGCATTTGTTGATAGGCTTCTTTACCGCTCAACCCGGGCATGGTCATGTCGAGGACAACTGCGCGTAATTCCTGATGACGCTCTTCGAAAACGAGCATCGCATCATCGCCATCGCACGCGGTCACGACGGTGTACCCCGCGTGATGCAGAATCTGAGTCATCACATCCAACACTTGCGGTTCATCATCGACCACGAGCACAGTCCCTGCCGCATCTCCCAGGTCTTCGACAAGAATGTCTTCACGAATGGATTTCGCCTCGGCGGCTGACGCGGGAAATAGCACGCGTATCCGCGTCCCACGACCAATTTCGCTGGAAACATCCAGCGCCCCGCCGTGACTGCGCGCAATACCGCGTACTGCGGCCAGGCCGAGACCTCGTCCCGCGAACTTTGTCGAGTAGAACGGCTCGAACATGCGTTGTAGTGCGGCTTGATCGATGCCACAACCCGAATCTTCCACTTCGACGTAAACGTACACGCCAGGAGCGACATCATCATCCGCGATGAAGTCGTTTAGATCTTCCCGACTCACGACTGCGACTCCAGTCCGGACTTGCACCTTTCCTGCCGCCTGACCGACCGCCTCGGACGCATTGGTCGTAAGATTCATGAGCACTTGGCGCAATTGCGTTAGGTCTGCCTCGACGGCTGGCAACTCTTCTTCCAGTTCCATACTGAATATGCACTGTTTCGACACGGATACCGAGAGAAGGCTCGTCATATCTTCAACGAGTTCCGAGAGATCGATTGGGATGACAACGATTTGACCATGCCCTGAATACGCCAGTAACTGACGGCACAATTCACCCGCACGACGCGACGCTTGCACGATGCCCTGCAGTTGGTCGTTTAGCGCGGAGTTCTCTTCGGCGGAATTCAGCGCGAGCTCCGCATTGCCGAGGACTCCGACAAGAAGATTATTGAAATCGTGCGCGATCCCTCCGGCCATCATGCCCAAACTATCTAGCTTCTGCGCTTCAAGCACCTTCAACTCAAGATGCCGGCGCTCTTCGGTCTCAAGGCGCAACGCAGTCACATCGCGGAAAGTCCAGACCCTACCGATGGGGTCTTCGTCGTTAAATAATGGCCTCGACGAACGCTCAAGGACACGCCCATCTTTCAGATGAATTTCATCTCGATTCACCGTTTTCCGCGGCTGCGAGTAGAGTTCTTCAACTCTCGCGACAAACGCATCTGGATCGACCAGCTGACTCATCACATGTTGAATGGCTTTTTCGTCGTCTTGGCTTACTAAGATGTCTTCCGGCAAATTCCAAGTCTCTTGAAAGACATCGTTGGAATAGATCATTTTGCCTTCAAGGTCGACCACGAGAATACCCTCAACCACCGAACTCAAAATGGCTTCCATCGCGCCTGCTTGTTTAGCGAGTTCGACTTTGGCTTTTTCGGCGGTAGTCACATCGACAAGACGAACGCCTACGCCTCGCACTTTATCGCGCCAACCGGGAATCGTCGTTTGCTGAAAGGCAAAACGCCTTGCCGTACCGCGAAGGCGTAATATTTCGCCCGATTGAAGTTTCTCGTGATCGGATGCAGGATTGGAGATGCTCATGAAGCCTGGAACGTGCCCCGGACGATTCACCCGTTCGAATACTGCATCAAGAACGGGAAATACAGTCGAGTCGACCAACATTGCACTTCGGCCAAACAGCGATTCGGCAGATGCATTGGCGAAACAGACGCGTCCGGCAGGATCGGTGATGATGAACGCATCCGGCTCATGGTAGACCACATGGTTGAGGGTCAAAGAACTCAACGCGAATAGCCGGTGACGGTAAATCCCGAAGAAGAAAACGAGGATCAATATCGAGAAGGCCCCGACTGTGATGTCGAACCCAAAATCGACGATATCGGAGAGATAGAGAAAATTTGCGATGAGTGGAATGAGCGCGCCGGCCAACAAAATGCGGACTTGTGTGGCGCGTTCTGTTCGAAGCGATTTCCAGCTTAGCCACGCAAGGACAGAGATTGAGGCGACAATGAGACTGTAGCCACCGAATGCGTGTATATACCAAAGCGCCTCGTGGCCAATCGGCGCATTTACTTTCGCAACGAGGAATGCGTGATGCAGCGGATTTGTAATCAGGATGACCCAAAAAACACCTGAGAACACGACGGGGCCAAAACGCACTGGCCAAATCGCCCAGCGAATAGGATGTCCGCAGGTCTCGGCATAGCGAAGGGTCAGAATCCACCACGCTGGGGGCAACCCAAGAATGCCCATATACTCGATGACCAACCACATCCAGTACCATTGTTGGTCGGCCGATATATAAACGGTGAATAGCTCTCCGAAGGCCCAAAGGGCGACGGCGAGATACACGATAAACAAGCTCGGCCAGAACGCTGCGGGGGGACGCCTGAAATGAACAAGTACGGTGAGGCACGTCGCCATGATAGCGGCGGATACAGTAACGAATTCGCCCATTGCGCAATCTACATAGCGCCACAGAGATGCGGCACTGCCCCCTTCAAGTTGAAGTGATGACCACAAGCCCCCCGGCAGTTATGGTTATCGACTACTACTGATTGTAGTTGGAATTCGATCATTTGTCAATAAATTACCTGATTGGGGTTGATGGTTGTTTTCCACTATAAAAGAACCGTGCACACCATCATTCCCGGAGAGAAAACGGAAAACCACACCATCGTCGCGGCCTGCCAGCCTCGGGAGATTATCGATAATGTAGAGCAGACGTTGGGCACTATTATCGATTGCGCCGCTCAAGCAGAAGCGCTCGATGCCGAATTGGTCTGCTTTCCAGAGTGTTATCTTCAAGGATATGTGGTGGACGAAGAGAAGACGGCTGAACGGGCGATTGACTTGTCGTCGCCAGAGTTTTCGGCGGTTCTGAAACGACTTTCTCACGTGAACCCGCTGATGGTCTTTGGAGTCATCGAGATTGAAAACGACAGACTGTACAACACGGCTGTCATCGTGGAGCATGGAAAACTGTTGGGATCGTATCGAAAGGTAAAGCTGCTTCCAGGGGAAAGTGTGTTCGACGCGGGAACGGATTTTCCGGTCTTCGACCTAAACGGTCTGAGATTCGGCATAAACATTTGCAATGACCTCAATTTCCCGGAGTGTTCGAAAGCGATATCGGATCAGAACGCCGATTTGATAGTGTGTCCTTGCAACAACATGTTGCGATGTGAGACCGCCGAAAAGTGGAAATCCAAACACAATGAGATTCGTGCCCGCCGATCAGCAGAAACAGGCCTGTGGATCCTATCGTCGGATGTTACGGGAAGAAGGGATCACCGCGTATCCTATGGGCCGACGGCGTTGATCAATCCCACGGGTACAGTTGTTGCGCAAGTCCCTTTGTTGGAAACCGGCTTACTCGCCCAGGAAATTTCGTTCTGATTTTGAAATCTCAATTCTCCATCATCGTGATCGCCTTCCTGTCGCTGTCGGGCTGGGCCTCAGCAGAACAATACGATGTCATACTTCGAGGCGGTACGGTTTACGATGGCACTGGTTCTCCGGGGCGCGTGACCGATGTCGCCATCAATGGCGACCGCATCGCAGCGATTGGCGACTTGTCCGGCGATTCCGGCGATAGCGAACTCGTTGTACGCGGATCTGCAGTCGCGCCGGGCTTCATCAATATGTTGAGCTGGGCGGCACAATCGCTGCTGAGTGATGGGCGCGGTCTGAGCGATATCAAACAGGGCGTTACCCTTGAGGTATTTGGAGAGGGTTGGACGCTCGGCCCGGTCAACCGACGCCGATACGAGAGCGACGCAGCGTATCGGCGTGCAGTGGGTCCGACCGTCGGCGATTGGACGACGTTGGGCGAAGCGATGGCGTTCATCGAGCAGCGCGGAACATCGCCGAACATCGCGTCATTTGTGGGCGCGACTTCGATTCGTGCGCATGAATTGGGCATGGTTGATCGGTCTCCAATTACGCTCGAGTGGAACGAGATGCGAGCGTTGGTTCGCGAAGCGATGGAAGAAGGCGCGCTGGGCGTGGGGTCGTCGTTGATTTATCCGCCCGCATCGTTCGCTTCGACCGCCGAGCTAATCGCGTTATGTGAAGTCGCCGCCGAATACGACGGGATGTACATCTCGCACATCCGAAATGAAGGCGCGCAGCTTCTGGACGGAATCGAAGAACTTTTACTGATCGCACGCGATACCGGCATCCGCGCGGAGGTCTATCATTTGAAGGCGCTAGGGGAGGCGAACTGGGACAAGTTGGACGTCGCAATTGCTGCCATCGAACAGGCGCGTAGCGACGGACTCTCGGTCGCGGCCAATATGTATACCTATACCGCAAGTGGCACGGGGTTAACGGTTTGCTTTCCCCAGTGGGTGGAAGAGGGCGGACACGGCGCGATGGTTCGGCGCTTTCAGAATCCCGAAACCCGTGCGCGTATCCTTGCGGAGATTCGTGGCGCGGGCGTAGGCGTCGACAATCCGTATCGATCCATTGGTTCACCTGATAAGATTCTACTCGTCGGATTTAGAAATCCGGCGCTTGCATCGCTCGTGGGAAAGACGCTCGCAGACGTAGCTTCCGAACGAGGGAAACCGCCTGAAGAAGTCGCGATGGATTTAGTCGTCGAAGATGGCAGTCGAATCGGTGCGATATACTTCATGATGTCGGAAGAAAACATTAAGAAAAAAATTGCGTTGCCTTGGGTCAGCTTTGGTAGTGATGCGCCCGCACTATCTCCGGAGGGGGTAACACGCGGGCAGCGAGGTCATCCGCGTGCGTGGGGTAACTTCGCGCGTTTGTTGGGGAAATATGTGCGGGAAGAACGTGTCATTCCGATGGAGACCGCGATACATAAGCTCACGGCGTTGCCGGTGAGTCGGCTCAAAATTAGGGATCGCGGCGTGCTTCGACCGGGTAATTTTGCAGACATTGCGATATTCGACCCTGATCGGATCGGCAGTTCGGCGACCTATGAGAATCCGAATCAATTGGCGGTGGGCATGGTGCATGTTTTCGTGAATGGCGATCAGGTGTTAAGAGATGGCGTTCACACCGGGGCAATGCCCGGTCGGTTCGTCCGTGGACCGGGCTGGCAACGGCTGCAGTAACGGATGACGTTCTCCACCATCGAAACGTTGAACCCACTTTTGCTACTGGCGGTGATTGTGGTTTCGGGTGCCATCGGCACTTGGGCTGCGCAACGGATTCGTATCCCGGCGATTACGGGACAAGTGATCGCTGGTGCGTTGCTCGGTTTTCTCGTGCTACCAGATATCGACGCAGCACGTGAATTGCAACCACTATCCACGTTTGCGATGGGACTTATTGCAGTCGCCGTGGGTGGGCACCTCTCCTATCGCCGCATTCAGACCGCCCTAAAAAGAATCGTGGGAATTGCCGTTATGGAGTCTCTCGTGACGGCGGGCCTCGTTGGCGTAACGGTTTTCTACTTCACGCGCAGCGAATCGATCGCCATACTCATGGGCAGTATCGCCATCGCAACGGCACCCGCGACAACCTTTGCACTCATTCGGGAAACGCACGCGAAGGGTACGTTCGTCAAGACGCTGCTCTCGGTCGTCGCGCTCGACAACATCATTTGTATCATGTCCTTCTCTTTCGCGCTCGCGATCGTCGGAGATGTCGTGGAGGATTCGGGTCGCGATTTGCAGATCTCCACCGCGCTCATCCACGCGGGACAACAATTCGTCGGTGCGCTCATTCTCGGATTTGCGGCAGGCGTAGTCGTTGAATTGGCGGTAGGCCGCATCCGGGGTAATGACTTCGGCATTGTGTGCGCAGCGATCTTGGTGTGTACCGGTGCAGCGACGTTTTTGGGACTCAACCCTCTAATCGCCAGCTTGTTTCTCGGTGTCTATCTCGGAAATCGATCGGCCAGAACGGAACGACAACTGACTACATTGGCTGTACTGGAAGCGCCGCTCTACTTGTGTTTCTTCACGCTGGCGGGCACTGCATTGCATCTCGATAGTCTTGCCGACGCGGGCCCTCTCGTCGGAGCTTATCTCTTTGCGCGCGCGGCAGGAAAAACAATTGGAGCACTAACGGGCGGCGCGCTACTCCAAATCTCGCAACGGATTTACACGAACATCGCAATCGGACTTTGGCCGCAAGCGGGCGTCGCTATCGGGCTTATCGTTCTGCTCGAAAGCGATGCGCGGTTGCCTGCAAACATGGCCCCTCTGATTGGCACGGTAGTCCTGGCAGCGGTTACGTTGAACGAAATTATCGGTCCGTTTTTCACGCGCGGGGCGTTGCGCCGGTCACGCGAAGCTGGTCGTGATCGACCACGGCTTGTGGAGTTCCTTGAGGAGGAACATATCTTGATGGACGTCGTCGCCGAGGACCGGTGGGAGGCGCTCAAACAATTGTCAGCGTTTTATGCCAAGGTATACCGATGTGCACCGAGTGAAGCGGTCGATATCGAAGCATCTGTCATGGAACGCGAACGAGAAACGACTACCGCAATCGGTTTGGGGGCGGCGATTCCACATGGAAGGGTTCCGGAAGGAGAGGGGATACGAGGCGTTCTTGGAATTAGCCGAGAAGGTGTGGACTTCAACGCCATTGACGGACAGCCCGTTCACCTCATGATGTTAATCGTCACACCGCATGAACATGAGCAACGTCACCTTGAAGTCATGTCGAGCTTGGTTTCGATGGTATCGAATGAGGCGATTCGCGAACGGCTCGCCGCCGCAATCGACGCGAACGACGCATGGGAAATTATCGAGGGCGAAGAAGCGCGACCGTACAACTATTTCCTAGAAGAGCAGGAAGATAACCAACCCGACGGCTGATACGAAGATGCTACGAAGCTTTGATTCCATGGACGACGATCGCTGAGGCGAATGGATAGATGTAGCGTCCCCCGGTGATCGCACGCAAAACGAGCCCCGGTGCTTTGACGCCCCAAATGAGCAGTTCGCCTACGGGTCCGACACTGGAATACGGACGGGCAATATCCGTTTGCGCGTCATCGAATCCTGCTTCCGCGAAGTAGCGTGGCAATGTGCGCGGAGAAAAATCGTAGAGATGACGCGGCGCTTCGAAGTGAATGGGCAAGAATGGTAGAAATCGTTTCACGCGAATGAACGGGGCGACGTAGGGCACTTGCACCAATAGGACGCCGCCCGGAGCGAGCCAACGTGTTATACGCGCAATCGTGGCCTTCGGATCTTTCACGTGTTCGAGGACTGCGATCATCGTGATCGCATCGAACGATCCCTCCTCAAAATCAACGTCTTCAATCAGCCCCGGGTGGACCGTGGCCGAGGGCACGCTTTCTGCAACATGGGCAATCGCCGTTTCGCTGATCTCCGTACCGTTCAGATTCCACGGCAGATCGACCATCCCCCCTAGAAACCGACCGTACCCACACCCGATATCGAGCAATCGGCCACCATCAGGACGGCGTCGATTGATGATTGATCGCGCGTGTTTTTCAACGTGTCCCAATGAACGAGTTGCGACCGACTCCACGTCGCGGTCCGCGTACATGCCGGCATAGAACGCCGGTAGTTCGTCGACACATGGCTGCGGTGATACATAGACCAGTCCACAATCGCGACATGATCGAATCTCGAATTCGAGTTCCGTCCCGATCACCCCGTACAGATCACTTCCGCAAAGATTACAGGCGACGTCTTCGACACGTCCGATTTCGAACGGATGATTGACGGTGGTGAAAAAGGATTTTTTGACTTCCATTAAGGTGCGCCTAAACCGTGGGGAGTGATTGCCGTGAACGCATACTAAAGCAGCGCGCAACTGTAGTCGAGGCCAACAGAAAGGCCGCCCGCAAACGATGCAACTGCGGACGGCCAGGACCTCAATCCGATGCAAATGTCAGGAATCTTCCGCTTTATGCTTCTCGTATTCCGCGATGACTTCTTTCGCGACGTGGTCGGGCACTTCGTCGTAGCTGCTAAACGTCAAGGTGTAACTTCCACGCCCGTGCGTCATGCTGCGTAGGTCGGTCGAATACCGGAGAACTTCCGCTTCGGGCACTGTCGCTTTGATGCACTGACGCCCGCCGCCCGCCGGTTCCATGCCGACGATCCGGCCGCGTCGGCTATTTAGATCACCATTCACGTCGCCCATGAACTCTTCGGGAATCGTAATTTCGATTACCATAATCGGTTCCAACAGACACGGCCTTGCTTCCTTGATTCCTTTTCGAATGGCCTGGCCTGCCGCAGTTTTGAATGCCATCTCTGACGAATCGACGTCGTGATACGAACCGAAGTGTAAATCGACGACTGTATCGACGACGGGATATCCAGCGATGACCCCCTTCGCGAGCGCGTCCTGACACCCCTTGTCTACGTGCGGAATGTATTGTTTCGGGACTACGCCTCCAACAATACTGTCGATAAACTCATAACCCTCGCCCCGTTTGTTCGGCGAAATGCGTAACTTCACATCACCATATTGTCCGTGCCCACCACTTTGCTTTTTGTGTTTACCCTGCACATCGGACTTACCCTTTATCGTCTCTTTGAACGCCACTTTGGGAACGTGGGTTTCCGCTTCTACGTGGTACTTCCGTTTCATTCTCTCCAACAGAATCTCAAGTTGCAGATCGCCCATCCCCTTGACGACGTGCTCCTTCGTGGAGGCATCTCGATAATGAGTAAATGTCGGATCTTCTTCGGCGATTCGGTTGAGCGCTTCACCGATTTTATCTTCATCTGCGCGGGATTTCGGACTAATTGCTAACTTCACCATTGAATCCGGAAGCACAATCCTCGGGAATTCAGCGCTGGTCCCCGCGGCTGCGATGGTATCGCCAAAGTGGGTGTGTTTGAGTTTCGTCATCGCGCCGAGGTCGCCTGGTCCGACTGAATCGACGACATCATGTTCCTTTCCGTTGAGCAGATGAATTTTGCCTGTACGTTCTTTGCTCTGCGTCGACACATTATAAAATTCCGAATCAGACCGGAGCGTACCGCTAATCACGCGAAACAGGGTCAAGTGGCCCACAAACGGATCAACCACGGATCGGAATACTTGTCCCATAAAGGGGCCATCGGTCGATACTTCGATTGGTTGCGGCGCCGAACCATTCTGAGCGGAAAACGTTCGGGTCAACGGCGAAGGAAAATCGTTCGCGATAAGGTCTAGAAGTTCCGCGACGCCGATGTCTTTGGTCACACACCCAGCGAGAATCGGCACGATTTTTCCGGTGCGAATTCCAGTGGTAAGACCTTGATGAAAATCTTCCTCACTCAGTTCGCCCGTATCTAAATACTTTTCCAACAGTTCATCGTCCGCTTCCGCAACAACGTCGGTCATCGCGGCCTTGCGTTCTGCGATTTCATCTGCGGATTCAGGACTGTCACCGGTCAGTATATTGACGACGCCGGTAAAACCTTCCCCCTTACCGAGCGGGAATTCGAGCGGGACACACTGCGGCCCATACACGGCTTGTATTCCTTCGACCACGGTATCGAAATCGGTGTTCTCGCGATCGAGTTTATTGACGAAGATAGCGCGGGGGGTATCATGGGCATCGGCATACTTCATGGCGAAATCGGTACCGACTTGGACGCCGGTCGTGGCATCGATCATGACAATGTAGCCATCGACCAATGGCGCGGAGGCAGCAACTTCGCCGATGAAGTCGACGTAGCCGGGATGGTCGACCAAGTGGATGCGGGTTTTGTTCCAATCGCAGTGCATCAGCTTCATGGCGATGGTTTGCTGACGCTCGATTTCTTCTTCGAGATAATCGCCGACGGTGTTGCCCGCCTCGATCGTCCCTAATCGCTTCGTTACACCAGCGGCGTGCAACGCATGCTCAATGAGCATCGTCTTGCCCGTTCCGCCGTGACCGACAATTCCAACATTGCGTACGTGTACAGACTCCGCAGCAGCCATGGGGGCACCCTCCTGTGTGAACGAAACAATCCCAAAAGTTTCGCGACACCGGGTACACCTGCACCGATATTCTCTTCAGAAGCCGCCCGGATTACGCGAGGCTAACGACTCACTATAACCTCGAACGCGAGGATGCTCAAGTGACGCCGCGTAGTCAATCCGATTGGCGTTCGAGCGATGCGAAAATGGCGAGAGCGGTCACGTATCCAGCAACAGCGAGTAGGATTACCAGTGTAAAACTACCCCAAATGGCAACAACAATCGCGAGAATAGACCCGAGTACGGTCGTTCCACCGTTGATGCCCCACATCCATGCCACCACATCGCCTCCATGGCGTGACACCGCTTGCAAGCCCGACGGAAATGGCATCCCCATAATCAAGGCAGGCGGCCCGACAAGCGCGATGGTGATGAGGCTGCGCGCAAAGAAGCTCCACCCGAGTGCAGCTTCGATTATGAACGGGTACACAAATGCGACCATCAGCAGCAACACAGCAAGGAGTCCGAGCGCCCGCTGAAGGCTCACTTGGAAGACACCGCGAAGCACACTCCCAATGCCTGCAAAGATCAACAGCGAGCTCAGGACGACGGCGAGGGATCGGGCGGGGTGGCCGAGGAGTAAGGCGAATCGCTGCATCATGGCGATTTCGACGAAGATGAACGACACACCCAGGCATGTGAAATAGATGAGCCAGCGCTTAAATCCGGGCACTTGCGGATGGCCCCGGCGCAACAATGGAATTAGCATGAACAGCACAGCGGTCACCATCGTAAAGCCGAGCAGCGAGAACAAGGTGAACGACGGCCACTGGCCACGCACGAACTCGGTCAGATCTTGACCTTCAAAGGCTTTGAAGAGTGTGCGTGGTTTGTCGAAGTGAAAGAAGAACGGGCTGTCGTCGCCGACCGGCGTGATGTCGTAATCGAGTCCTTGAAAAAACGCATCCCGAGTGCCGTTCGCCTGTGCTTGTACGTAGTCTCCGATGAGGGGATTGATCGTGTGTTCGGGGTGTATCGGAAAATGCAGGCGGGCACCCGCAGTAGCGACGTGATCGCCGTATTCCCGGACTTCTGTATCGGTAAACGGTTTCATTCGCACCATGATGGTCGCACGGTTCGATCCTTGCACAATAATGTGCTTACCCGGGTCTTCGATTCCGAGACGCAGCAACGATTCGTAGCACACGATAAACAACCGTGGCGTTTCGGCATGGTGTAGCCATCGGGTGATGTTCAGTATTCCATCGTCTGTCAGATGACTCAGGTAGTCGTGGATGCCCTCGAGCGTGTAAAGGTAATTTTCAGATAACACGTATGCCCCGGAATTGATGGCGGCGAACGTATCAATTCCGGTCATCGTTATGACGTCGTACCGCTTGTCCGTACGCGCAACGAAACTACGACCCTCTTCGTTGTACGCCGTGACACCGGGGGATTCCATCAATTGGTCGTTGTCCTCCCGGTATTCTTCGAGCAACAGTCGGTAGGTGGTTGGATTGATTTCAACTGCGTCGACCATTCGCGCGCCGAATTGAACCGCGTGTGCGACATCGCCGCCGCCGCCGGATCCTATGATAAGAGCGGAATCGAACGTTTCATCGGTGAAGTAATACGGCCCTAAGTAGTCGACCCATCGTCCCGCATCATGATCGGGACGATGCTCCCACCATTTGCCGTGTGCAATGCCGGTCCAGGCATCGCCGTCGATGTAGACATTTTTCTGGCCGAGGTCGACGATTTCGCGGTCAGGATTCAGTTCGGCAGAGACGACGTCGATGCGCGAAATGGCATTCCATTCAGAGTGTTCCCAGTGTTTTGTGTCATCGGGTCCGAGCGCGGCATACATCAGCTTAAACGCTTTGGTGGGTTCGGGTTGAATGGCGGCGTTGATGCTCGGCTCGAACGTCGCGAGGACAATGAGAAGAATCGTAGTGCCTACGAGTGCGATTTTATTCGTCCATTCGCGAATGCCGTAAATGAGGGGCGGAAAGGCGACCAGAGCGCAGGTGATTAGAACCAAATGAATCGCGCCCAGCGGCTGTATGCAGGCGAGAAACAACAGACACCCGAGTCCCGCACCCAGTAGATCGGAGAAGTACAGAAAATGGATACGCGCGACATGGTCTCGAAAAACTGTGCCGAGCATCCACCCGCCGAAAAAGTACGGAAGGAGGGCAGTGGAATAAGCAACAATGAGTTGAACTGTGCGCGGCATGCTCGAGCCCAGCCATGCGATGGAAATGGAAATCTGCGATACAAACAAGGAAGAAAATAACGCCGTTATCACGAAGCATATCGAGGCATTTCGCAGTGTGAGAAATCGAGCGACACGGCTCTCCGAACCGAAGGCAAGCCACGTGCCACTAACCCCAAATCCGAGCAGTGCGATCGATATGATGAAGTAGACGAGGTGGTTCCAAAACACAACGCCGTAGATTCGCGTCTGCACTAACTGGAGGAGCAACGTCGACATCGCCACCGAGAACGACACGATCATGGGATAGATAAGCAATGGGCGCGCAGGACTGTTTTTGATGTGGTCCGTAATTGTCATGATGAATATACCCGAGGCCCCTGTTGCAAGAGACGCATTCGTCGCTACGCTGCAATTGGTTATGGGCGTCAAGCCAGGCCGTTCGTCAAACACCCGCCGGGTACGCGATTACACCCAATTCACTAAAGGTGTGGAGTATCGGCAAGCCGAGTCTCGAAATCAAGCGCTGGTTCGACACGTCGCGCAGTGAATTCCACTGTCGAATCCGAGGACACCTTTCTGGGAACGAACCGTCAGGCATACCCATTTCACCACCGGTAGGCGGGCAGATTCGTTGTCGCGTGGCTGTATTGGATATATGTTATGCTCATTGCACACGGACCAGTCACTTATTCATCCCTAGATGGGCTCATCGCGATTAAGGAGACTACGGTGAATATCAATTCGACAAATCGTTTCCGCAGCGTCGGCGTACTCTGTGCTGTCGTATTCTTCGCGCACTCGGCATCGGCTCAGCAAGTTGATCGCGGTCTAGATACGTTATTGAGCACTGCCCAAAATGTTGCAACGGAGTCCGCTCGATATTCTCTAACCGCGGAGGGTCATCTGCGTGGATTGAGCGCGGGCGCAGCAGGAAGCTTTGCCGTCACCAATGCGAACCCAGCGAATCCGCAAGCAGTGGCCGACACCTTTCTAACCCAGAATGCGGCGCTGCTCGGCACCGACAACGCCGCTACGTCGTTCACTCCGGTACGAGTCCGCAACGCTCGATCGGATACATTCGTTCGCTACCAACAGTACTTCAACGGAATCCCTGTCTTCGGCGCGGAAGCCATTGTGCAAGTGAATGCACAAGGGGGCGTGCGCAGCGTCTTGAGCGATGTCATGCGCGATTTCACTGGCATGATCACTGTACCGATGACGCCATCAATTACTGCGGCGGCAGCACCCGGTTGGGCGTTGAGCGATCCGAAAATGAATAAGCTCGCCGATCAGAGCAATGGCTTGATATTGGACGGTACGCCTGTGTTGGTGGTATATGCGCCATCGGTTGTGGGCGATGAAGGACTGCCAACACTCGCATGGAAACTTGCGCTGGCGAATACCGGTGGCGATGTGAAAGAGCAGGTGTTCGTCGATGCGCATTCCGGGGTGGTCGTCTTTCAATATTCTCTTATTCACGAAGCCAAGAGCCGCAGGATCCACGACTCGAATAGCACCGCTGCGCTCCCTGGCCCGGTCGCGCGTTTGGAAGGTGCTCCCGCGACTGGCATTTCGGATGTGGACGATGTCTACGATTTCTTGGGTGACACGTACGACTTCTATTCCACGGAACACGGCCGTGATGGACTCGATGGCTTGGGCGCGGTCTTAATTGCGACCGTTCGGTTTTGCCCAACACCTGGTTCGTGCCCGTACGGCAATGCCTTTTGGAACAGTGTCCAGATGGTCTTCGGTCAGGGATTCGGAACAGACGACATCACCGGTCATGAACTGACGCACGGGGTTACTGAAAACGAATCGAACCTTATCTATGCGTTTGAATCCGGCGCGATTAATGAATCGTTCTCCGACATTTGGGGCGAATATATTGATCTATCCAATACGGCGGGGAATGATGCCCCGGGGGTTCGTTGGTTGCTGGGCGAAGACATTGGCGCAATTCGCGACATGCAGAATCCGCCGTCCATGGGATCGCCGGATCGGTTCTATAGTCCGCTCCGCTGCAATTGTCCGGGATTCGACAATGGGGGTGTCCATTTCGACAGTGGCATTCTGAATAAACTGGCGTATCTGTTGACGGATGGCGACACGTTCAATGGTCGCGTTATTGCTGCCATGGGGATATCGAAAGTCGCCGACCTCTTGTATGAAGCACAGGTCAATTTGCTTACACAATCATCGGACTATGCCGATTTGTACACCCAGTTGAACCAAGCCGCCATCAACTTGGGATGGTTACAGACCGAGCGTGACAATCTCGAACAAGCGATGCGGGCCGTGGAGATCGGTGGATTGGCGGAGGGACCGACGAACGCGATAGCGGTTCCCGTCGAGGGCGATCCAAACGTTACCGTCTCTTGGACGAATCCGGCCAAGGCTTTTGTGAATGCCGTGGTCGTGCGTCGAACCGATCGATCGCCAACCAACGCTACAGATGGAACGGTCATTTTTTCTGGTACGGGAACCGGTTTCGTGGACGGTCCTTTTGCCCTCGGCACCCGACTTTACTACTCCGTGTTCGCGTTTCACGGTGTAGACGAATTCGGTGTTACCTATTACTCAGCGCCGGCGGCGATTCCGCGTGTGACGGTTGGTGTTGTGCCGCCGGAGGACGCGCTGACTGAACAATGGAATCCGGGTACATTCGACTTGGAGAATACGCGGGTCACGTACCTACCGGCACCGAACTCGGACAAATACGTCGTCTGCAGCGAACTGGCCTCAACCTTTGGGACGAATTTCTTTGACGGTGTCAACATTTTAACGGGTGTACCGCCCGCCGCCCAGGATGACTTATCAATACCCATCTCGTTTTCCGGAGGAAATACATTTCCGTTCTACAAGACTGAGTACTCATCGCTCTATTTGAGCACGAACGGCTATGTTACGTTCGAATCGCCAGATGCCAATCCGTTCCCGTCCTTGGCTGGCCATTTCGATCAACGTCGAATTTCATTGTTATTCGATGATTTGGATCCGAGCGCAGGTGGTTTTCTATTCTACAACGACGAACCGGACCATGTGGCCTTCTCATGGTTAAACGTGCCGGAGTTCGGTACAACAAACATCAACATCGCGCAATTAGAATTGTTCTATAACGGCAAGATCACGATGACCTATATTCGCATTGACGCTGCATTCGCATTCACCGGGTCTGGCATCGCCGGTCTTTCCTTCGGGGACGATACGCCGCCCGGCTTCGTATCGCATGATTTCACCGGCCCATTAGCCGGTTGCACGGCAGATTCCGATGGCGACGGCATCGCCGATTTCGAAGAGGGTATTGATGACCCGGATGGCGATGGTATCCCAAACAATGCCGACACAGATTCCGATGGCGACGGTATTGACGATATTGTAGAAGGCAATGTCGATTCCGATGGCGACGGGACAGCCGACTTCCTTGATTTGGATTCGGATAACGATGGCATCAGCGACGCCGTAGAAGGCGATATCGATACCGACTACGACGGCATAGCCAATTATTTAGACTTGGACTCGGATAATGATGGCATCAGTGATGCCAACGAATTAGGGGCTCCGCCGGATCCAGACGGCGACGGCATCCCCAATTGGATTGACTCCGATTCCGATGGCGACGGCTTCCCGGATGGCGTTGAAATTGGCAACGGCAGCGATCCCTATAATGCCGCTATTGTGCCGAATCTTCCGTTAGCAGCTGCACCGATCGGTGCAGCATTAGCGCTACTGGGCATCTGGGGCATTGCACGCTCACGCAGTAGGCGGCGGCGGGGTGATGCTTAACTGTTCGAGTCGTCGGAAGGCGTAAGATCTATCGATGCGGAGTTAATGCAATACCGCAATCCGGTGGGTTGTGGGCCGTCGTCAAACACGTGGCCAAGGTGCGCCTCGCACTTGCTGCAATGGACCTCTGTACGCACCATACCGTGGCTCCCGTCCGATTGACTTTCGACGTTGCCCTCCGCAACTGGTTGCCAATAACTCGGCCAGCCGGAACCGGAATCAAACTTGTGTTCTGAGCTGAACAACGACTGACCACAACACACACACGAATACGTTCCCGGTGTTTTATCGCCATCGTATTTGCCGGAAAATGCGGGTTCCGTTCCTTGTTTACGCGCAACACGGAATTGTTCTTCCGTCAATTGCTCGCGCCATTCCGCGTCGGTCTTCGTGATCTTGTCTGGGCTCATTGGGGCTTTCCTTTGGAGGTATACAAGTGTCTCTATCTAAACAGTGGCGTGGCATATCGCATTCCACAGGCGTACAAATCTGACTAACCAGCTCCGCCCGGTGGTCGCCGCATCCCCATCCAAACCGCCTGACCATTGTGCTTATCCAGAATAATCGTCACGCGCGGACTGTTCGGCGCACCTTCACATTCACCACGATGAACACAATTATCGCGCTCATCTGGACTGCAATGACACCAAATCATCCCGATTTCGCCGTTCACATCCTGCTCGTTGTACTGGACAAATGCCCGGGGAAACGAGCCGCATAGGTCATTCAACACTGCACGTAGCGATCCGACCTCCACCTTGCGCGGCTGCGCCATCGACGCTTGGTGATACGTCTCCACTACTTCTACAACATCACTCGGACAATGCGCCTCCAACGTCCCACAAACCGCGTTCACCGCATCCGCACTGTGTTCAAATTCATGAATCATACTGATCTCGTACCGCCTTCCCTAGTGAATCAATCTCGCCCGTGAGCGATTACTTCGTCTATCTATATTGTACCGTGAAATGGAGGGGAAAAAGCGAAACGGCGCGCTATATTTCTAACAGGCCGTCTTTTTTCGGCAGTCGAAACATGAGCCAACATTGATACCCGCCCAATACCAGAAACACCATCATCGATAAAATACCGAGCCCCCGAACGAGTAGGGCAAGCGCGTGATCCATCTCCAACAGTCCAAGCCGGTGCAACAGATAAAACCAATCGTGCAACGGTTCACCGCCTCCCGGTGTAACCAACGGTAGTTGCCGGGCCCGCGCATCGCCCACGTACACCGACACCTCGTGAAGGTTCGTGCTGAGCCACCCGAAACAAAATGCCATCCCAAAAAAATCGCGTTGCCGATAAAACATCGGAATGGAAACCAACGGCGCAAGACACTGCGTCAACGACCCACCGAGAAACCCCATAAACTCGCCGAAGGGACTCCACAAAATATGACCGATTTCATGAATGCCAAGGTTGATAGCGCCGAAAATAACACGGTAGGAAGGATCAACCAAATAACGTGCCAGCATGTAGCTAAACCAAATCAAAAACAGCAAACGGGGAAACCACCATCGCCCCCGACACCACTCCGCCATCTCCACGTGCAACCCACGGCGGTCTCCCCTCACCCGTCGGTCAACGGCGACACGCCGTGGATGTTCGCGCTGTACAAATTCTTGTTTACTCAACCGAACGATAGCCTCTCGATATTGGAAGCGTAACTTAGGACCGATAGCCTAACTTAGTTGCTACCACAGAAACACGCGATGCTGACAATCTAAATCTCCTGTACGACGTCGGAGACGTTTGATCTTTCTTCTACGATCCACTCAACGAGATCGCGGATTGTTCGACACTTCTTTCTCCGAGTGCCCCGAACTGCGTCCATCGCTCCACGGAAGATCCGCGGACTAGAGAACAGACCGGTAATACCTAGTCCGAATGCGGCGATGAATGCGGGAAGGAACCACATGGAATGATCCGACTCAATTGGCTGTAGGATTTCCGTGAATGCACACATAAGAACAAATGGTAAGGTCGACAAGACAGTCGCCGTCAGACCAAGCGCGATTCCATCTGACGACTCGTCAAACGCGAGTGGCGAAGTATCTAGACCAAATCGTCTGCATACGAACTTATGAAGATCGAGTTGGTCGACTTTTCCAGGTAGTCTACGAACCAGCATATGGAGCCCGACTCTCCGTTTGGAATTCTTAAATCGCGATTGCTGTAAGAACAGACGGAGGTCAAGGAATACGGCCAAAGTCGGACATGGGCGACTTTCTAGGCTCCCTCTGCCTTCGGTGGGATACGGCTTGGTCAACGCCCATGTCTTGCGAAACCCAGGGATTCCATCAAGTATATGGTCAACAAAGTCGCCGAACGTACCTTGTTCAAACAAATCTACATCGGAATTGGTGAACGTGTAACCCAATTCTTCTTCTATGCGCATGGCGATTTCTGTGTGTTCCAGATCATCGCCGCCAATGACGTAGGTAACCCACTTAATGGGGTCTTCCGGAATGAAGTGGTAATTGGGCCATTGGAGAACATCAGCGATGATTGATGCGAGTTCGCGTGCGAGGAGGGCACGATCATCATCGCGCCATTCTTCCACCGGAATTGGCTCGCGAACACGAATCTGATTCAGCAGACTTTCCTCACCGGAATTCTGTTGGAGTGAGACGGATTCTCTTAGGCGTTCGGCAAGACTCTTTGCTGGTTCAGGCGGTTTCGGCATATGCAATGGCGGATAGTACGGCATGGCACTGTCCCCTAATCGCTTTTCTTGGAGGGGTGTGGGGAACCTTCTTTTCCCGCGAAAAGAAGGTTCCCCACGATCTCAATCTCTAAAAGATACCACGTTCATCCCGGTCGGCGTAGCGTAGTTCCGACCCGTCTACTTGGACGTTCAAGTCTGCGAATGCGTCTACATTGAGCGAGGGTAGCTTTTGAACGTGGGCCAAGAATCGTGCACGCTCATCGTCCGAGATGATGCCTTGTGTCAGCGTTTCGAATTTACCGATGTAGTTCGGGCGTTGAAACGGACTCGCGCCGAGTGAATGTGCATTGGCAACAGCCAATTCATCGACCAAGGTTTCGCCGTTTTTGAACCGAATTTCGACGCGACCACCGAATGCTTTCGTATTTGCGTCTTGCGAGTGATACCGCTCGGTCCACGCGGGGTCTTCACAGGTGTCAATTTTGTGCCACAGCGCAACGGTTTCCGGTCGGCCTGCCCGTTCCGGGGCGTAACTGTCGACGTGATGCCACCCCCCATCTTCCAACGCTACTGCGAAGATATACATGATGCTGTGATCGAGCGTTTCGCGACTGGCTTTCGGGTCCATTTTTTGTGGGTCATTTGCGCCCGTTCCGATGACGTAATGCGTGTGATGGCTCGTATGAATCGTAATGCCTTCGATGTCGTCGAAGTTTTCGATTTTCTCGCGCATGCGGCATGCGAGGTCAATGAGCGCCTGCGCCTGATATTCCGCCGAATGTTCCTTTGTATATGTATCGAGTATCGCGCGTTGCGTTTCGCCCGGCTCCGGCAACGGCACATCGTACTTTCCGTCTGCGCCATCAAGCATGTACGCGATTACACTGTCTTCACCTTCGTAGATTGGCGACGGCGCTTTTTCTCCGCGCATCGCCCGATCAACCGCTTCCACGGCGAGTTTGGCCGCATGCGCTGGCGCATAGGCTTTCCAACTGGAGATTTCACCCTTGCGCGATTGCCGCGTGGCGAACGACACGTGCAACGCTTGTTGTACCGCTTGGTACACGACATCCGCATCCAGCTTGAGCATACTGCCGATACCCACGGCTTGCGCGGGACACAAGTGCGCGATGTGATCTTTCTTGTGTTCGTGCAGGCAGATGCCTTTGACCAAGTTCACTTGCACTTCGTACGCCGCGATAACGCCACGAATGATGTCTTTTCCCGTAGTGCCGAACCGTGCGCCGACTTGTTGTGCCACGGCAAGAATCGGTGGGATGTTGTCACCGGGATGCGAGTAGTCGGCGGCGAGAAACGTATCATGGAAATCGAGTTCACGTACGGCGGTTCCGTTTGCCCATGCCGCCCACTCCGCGTCGAACCCCTGACCGTTCGGCATGCCGAAGACTTGCGCACCGCCCGCACGTGGATGTGCAATGGCCTGGCTCCGCGCATTGGCGACGGGATTTCGATTCGTTGATGCGATGGCAACCGAAGCGTTGTCGATCATCCGGTTAATGACCATGGCTTCGGCATCGGGATCGATGGCCGCACTACTCGTCGCCAACTCGGCAAATTTCCAGGCCAGCTGATCAGTCTTCGCCAGCGGTTCTTTAGACGGGTAAACCCGGAGGTGATGCGTAATCATGGTGACTCCTTCGCGCGCTTTAGGCGTAATTTCCTCAAGAAAACGTGGACCGCAGCAGGATAACAAAGAACCGGCCCGTGACGCTACAGACGCATTTATGGTATCGGCGGGTCGCCGATATTTTGGGGGGCGATCCCACGGCGGGCGAGGATCTCTGTTCGCAATGCGATCGCCTGCGCAAATTGGTCATCATTCGCAAAAACCTCTTCGAGATGTTTTAGCGCGGGGTCAAACCGTTCTGCCACAAACTCAGCAAGCGCCATGTGATACCGATATTCAGGATTGCGAGAATCCAACGCAATCGCGTGCGACCCGGCGTCAAGCGCTTCCTCTATGTTCCGTTGCAGAATCAACGCAAAGGCGAGCGAATTCCATGCTGCGGCCAGCTGCGGGTCAAGTTCTACCGCGCGACGCAACTCCGCGATCGCCGCGTCCGACTGTTCCGACGCCAACAACGCTTCGCCGTAATTACTGTGCACGCGCGCGTCGCCAGGCAACAGTTCAGTTGCGCGCGCGTAGTATTTCGCCGACTGTCGAAAATCGCCTCGCAAGTTCGCTACAGCGCCAAGCGAAGTGAGCGCGCGACCACCCAATGCAACATGCGTATGCCGGTCGCCGTCGCTGTGTTCTAAGGCTTGCAGCAACGCCGCCTCGCTTTCGTCTAGATTTCCGCTCGCAAGATAGAGCGTCCCGAGGTTTTGAAAGGCAAATGCATTCTGTGGCGAAACCTTAACGGTATACCGCCACAACGATTCGCTATTGCGCCAATGCCCGGCCTGCACGTAAGCCATGAGCGCGAATAAACCAACAGTGGTCACCGCGAATCCGACAACAATCCTATCGCGAATTTTTCGACGCTCGGCGATCGCTGCAACGCCCCAGACGCCGATGATAAAGATTCCGATTAACGGTACGTAGGTATATCGATCCGCACGTGCACTTAGTTCAGCGTCGACGATGCCGATATTCGGAAACAGGCTGATGAGATACCAACCCCACCCCACGAGAATGAACGGATACGTCGCGCGTGATCGGATCGCAACGACCGTGACACTGACAATAATCGCGCCTGCTATTCCGAGAGAGAACCAAAGTGGCATCGTCCCCGCGCGCGGATAGAACGGCACGAGATTGGCTGGCCAAATCGTTTGCCCAAGGTACACCGCGTAGGTTTCGATTGCGCTTGTTATTCGCACGCCTGTTGCATATGGGATTCCCCACAACGAGGCGTTTGATTGCTGCATCACGACGTAAGTGATGATCGCTAGGGTTCCGGCCATCGCAATTAACGGCGATTTTTCTGACACCAACCGTCGCACACCGCCTTCTTTTCCAAACCGGTTGAGCGGCCAATAGTCGAGAAGGAGAAGCAACGCAGGAAAAATGATCAATGCAGGATTCGCGAGTGAGGCCGCTGCGAATACAAGCGACAGCGTTAGATACCGACGCCACGTCGCTCCACGCACGTACTGCGTGTAAACGCCCAGCCCTAGGAGGAGAAAGAACGTACTGAGCACCTCTTTGCGCTGAGACACCCAGACGACCGACTCTACGTGCAACGGATGCACCGCAAACAATAGAGCGACAACCGCGCTCCTGCCGATTGCCCCCGTCCAACCTCGAAGCAACAAAAAGAGAAGAACACCATTCATCGCATGGAGCAAGACGTTCACAGCGTGGTGCCGTCCCGGTGCCAGCCCAATCCATTGGACATCAAGCATGTGGTCGATCCACGTCAGCGGGTGGTAGTTGCCGAAGTACGCCGTTGTGAACGCCCAACGAACACTCTCAACGGAGACGCCACCCAAGACGCTTGCATTCTCGTAGACGTAAACGTCGTCCCCCGCATTGACGAAATCGAATGACATCGCTTGGCCATAAATGACGAATGGCAGAACGAAGAGCACCACCATCCACATGGTCACCGTACGCGGAGTGCCACTCTTCACGTCATTCATCGCGCAGCTCGCCACTTCGGTTCGGTACTAGAACCCATCAAACGGTTTACCGTATCGACCGAGCGTTCGCGCGCTATCGACTGTGAATGGAAATGAGTCGGCAGGATAGCGAAGAAAGTCGACATGACCATCCAGATAAAGGACGTTGCCGCCGCCGGGGACATGGGAGAAATCGATTACTTTGGTCGAGGCGTGATCCCACATCAACGGCACCTCGCTCGACGCTTGATTCGATGCCGCCGGATTGTTGATGTCCGTGATCATGAACCGCTCGATACCTTGGCGCAGTCGAAAAATGGTATCGCCGCCTGTGACTTGTGTACCTGCGAACGTGGATGACACCGTAAAATCTGCATCGCTCGCCGCACCATTGGTTGCGACATTTTCCAGCGCGAGCTCGCCCCAGGGTGTGTCCATGAATTCGGGTTCTTCATGACGGCCATTGATGCCCGTGCCCTCGGTGCCGACCAGTGGACCCAGAATGTTCACGTCATCCATCAGCAAAAAGCCCGTGTAGTGATACGGTTCCTGACCAATTTCCGTGGGTTCGATGACGCCGTTACCGTCGCCTTTTCCACCATCATACCTCGACACCGGATCGGGATTTGCGCCCCACGAGGGACACCAGATCACGTTGTAGTCCACGATGTATTCCGGAATCATCGCGGGTCCATGAAACATCATCTCGGGTCCGAGCGATCCATCGACGCGAAACAACTGACGATGCGGGAGGCGTTCTGCGGGTGCCTCATTGCTATACATGATGAGGGACAGACCGAGTTGTTTGAGGTTGTTCTGGCAAGACGCCCGACGCGCTGCTTCCCGTGCACGCGCCAGCGCGGGCAACAACACCGCAGCAAGTATGCCGATGATCGCGATCACGACCAATAGTTCAATGAGGGTAAAACCGTGTCGACGCATCTGTATCATCACTTCGTATATCTCTCTGAATTCCGCAGTAGAACGAAAAGACTAACGGAAAACGAAGTGAAACGAAAGCGGATAGCGATCTTGGTCGGTAAGGATAGGCTAGAAAAGGTTACGGTAGGAGGTGTTATTCGTCTTTGAGATCGAACACCCACTCGGATGGCGTCTGAATGGTCAATGTCCGGCCGCCGTCTTCGCCAGTGCGAACTGTCGCAACACCCACGTCGTGAGCCTTCCGGAGGGTTTCGTCCGAAATGACGATGGGCGTATCGCCCGATCCGACTACGCCGAGCTTTTGCAGACCGCGAATCAGAGGTGATCGCGGTGTGTCCGTCGTGATGAAACGCGCCATTCCCGTGTCAGTCGTGACGAAACGCGCGACACCCGCCTCGTGAATCATCAATGGGCGAGTTGCCTCCACATGTATCGTCGAATCAGACGAAAGCGCTGCGTGCAACGTCCCACCGACAAACGCCGTCGCAAAAACCGCTGCGGCTGCGGTGATGGTTCGGGTCATATGTCTGCGTCGTTTCATCATACGTTCATCTCGCGCCGGTTAACGGCTCTAATCAATAGACGACCGAAGCACCGGATTTATTCGCTTTCCTGAGTATACCGTAAGAAGTGGCGATCCTTGCAACTCGCCCGCGTGCTAAGCACAAATCATGGCTTGATTTACGATGCGTCCATTGGCCAAGCTGAGCCTTGGGTTGAGCGGGAGGGATCGGATTGAAGACACTAACGTCATGTTTTGTAATCGTGTTGATAATGACAGTGATCCCCGCATGCCAACACGACACAACACAACCGACTGTCATCCGAGAGGAACCCGTTGCGGTCCGACCATCGAGTCCTACGCCGCTCCCTCCGCTGTCGAACGAGATGGCTGCAGCGCTGAAAGGCAGAACGGTTTTTATTGACCCGGGCCATGGGGGGCCGTTCACCGGGATGGTCGCACCGTCGAACGGTATCCATGAAGCCGACGTCAATCTGAAGGTAGCGCTGAAGTTGCGCGATTCGCTGAAGGCCCACGGCGCTATCGTACTGATGAGTCGCGAGAACAACGAGGTACTTGCCCCGGAGAATGTGAGTCAGGATCTGACCGCGCGCGCTGCGATGAGTAACGCCGCCAAGCCCGACGTGTTTATCAGCATTCACCACAACGCGGATGTCGAGGCCGGATCGCAGAAGGATGATCTGGAGGTCTATTACAAACGCAGCGACGACGTGGCGAGTCTCGATCTCGGACGTAATCTCATCTCGGCGATTGGGCGTGGTATTCGATTCGATGCAGCGGAAAAACGACTGTTGCCCGGCAACTACAAAGTGCTCCGCCTTAACAACGCCCCGTCACTCCTACTGGAAACCGCCTACCTCACCAACGACCGGGACGCCGCTTACCTAGCCACGACCGATGGCGCTGCAGACGAGGCAAACTCGATTCTCTATGGATTGGCAAGCTATTTCGTTATGAATCCGCCAAGGCCTATCGAATTCGATGCACATCCCAGGATTGATACCACGGAAGCGCAATCATTCGGTGTCAAATTCTCACGTGGACTGCCTATAGACCTCGATACGGTCTCGATCTTTCGTAATGGCGAAGACGTCGATGCAGCGATCACCGCCACGAACGATGGGTTCGATTGGGTGCCACGCGGCCCGCTCCCGAATGGAGTCTTGATATTCGACATCGTTGGAAGAAATACGCGGGGCGCTGGGTTCAGTATCCGTCGCACACTACACGTTGAGCGGCCGACCGCAACCGTACACATCACACAACGTCCCGCAGTTGCATCGCCCGGCAACCTCGTGCTGTTTGAAGTCCGAGTCGAGGACGCCTTCGGTTTAGCGTTGGCAGATGGAACACCAGTGACCACCGACATCAATAGCGAATCCGCGAAGACGGTAGGAGGCCTGGCGAACATCTACTTCGCTGCGGACGACATTCCAGAATCCTTTGCCGTAGTCTGCGAAGGCGTGCGCAAGAATGCCCAATCGTCGATGGGCGACCAAGGTTTTCTGACGATCAGGACCTATGATTCTTTAACCGGCGAACCGGTTGCGGGCGCGATGGTATGGACAGGCGACAACGTCATCGGCCAGACCAACGCGGAAGGGTGGATCGCGTTGCCACATGACGGCGGGCCTTTTCGCGTCAGGCGAAACGGCTACGAAGAGATGTCGCTGACCGTGAGCGCCAAGGGACACGCCATCGCGGCGCTGGTCGCCCGACACGACGGAACGTTACGAGATCGGCGCATTGCAATCGACCCCGCGCACGGCGGTCGAGTGCCGGGCGTCGTAGCACCCGACGGTTCGCGGGCCTGCGATTTGAATCTCGAAATAGCCCAACGGCTTGCACGTTTACTGGAGTACGACGGTGCGGAAGTGATGCTTACCCGTAACGGCGACGATGAACGCTCCGATCTGCAACGGATAAACGTGACCGAGCCATTCAACGCAGACGTATTGCTCACCATCAGTTTCGGTGCCCCGGTCGATCAAACTCGACCGTTGGATCCCGTCGGGCATCTCCGCCGCGACCTTACCTCGTTCGTCGGACACTATCCGCAAAGCGTCAACGGGATTCGATTGTCCAATGCAATAGCAGATGAACTCGGGGTGCAAAAGACGGCTTGTGTCTCGTACATGGTGCAACAGTCCCAGAGCGCTGCAGTCCACGTGCAACCAGCGTCGCTGGACATGCTAGGCCCAGACGGCGCACCATTCGACGCGGAAGCCCTTCGCGCCATTGCCGAGTCGATTCATCGAGGAATCATTGTGTACTTTACCCAATTGGACTTGGAACGCTAATGGCTGAAACGCACCCACTTTATCGACGAATCGCTCTCATTGCGGGGCCGGTTTTATTTATCGGCATCCTCGTTGCACCGACGCCGGAAGGCATGTCCGAAAATGGTCAACGCGTCGCTGCGACCGCGGTGCTCATGGCGCTCTGGTGGATCACCGAGGCGATTCCCATTCCCGCAACATCGCTGCTTCCGCTCGCGTTATTCCCGCTACTCGGCGTAATGAACGCGAAAGACGTTGGACCGGAATATGGCCACCCCACTGTGTGGCTGTTCGCCGGCGGTTTTTTCATTGCAATGGCGATGCAGAAATGGAACCTCCATGAACGAATCGCGCTACGGACAATTCGTTTGACGGGCACGAACCTTCACGGGCTCGTATTCGGCTTCATGCTCGCCACGGCATTTCTGTCCATGTGGATTTCCAACACCGCCACGTGCGTCATGATGGTGCCTATCGGCATCGCAGTCATTGAACAACTCAAGAAGAATATCGAACCATCTAAAGTCGAAAACTTTAGCGTTGCGGTCATGCTTGGTATCGCGTACGCCGCCAGCATCGGCGGACTGACAACCCTCGTGGGCACGCCCCCAAACGGCGTCCTCGTCGCGCAGATGGACAAGTTGTTCGGGCAATCGGACATCATTGGATTTGGCGAGTGGTTCATCATGGCGTTACCGTTGAGCGCGGTGTTCTTCCCGATTACGTGGTTGCTACTGACCCGCGTTCTCTTTCCGCTTGGGAGCCATACGCGATCGCTCGAAGCGGAGGCCACCATCGCCGAGCGGCTCGCTGGACTCGGCCCCATGAGCCGCGGCGAACGCATCGTGCTGGGCGTATCAAGCGCCGCCGCGCTCAGTTGGATTTTCCGAAAAGACCTAAACTTCGGCTTCGTACAGATTCCCGGTTGGAGCAATTTGTTTCCCGAGTCGGCGTTTATTCATGACGGCACGGTGGCGATTTTTTATACCGCCGTATTGTTCTTGTTTCCCGTGAACTGGAAGCGCGGCGAGTTCGCCCTCGACTGGGAATGGGCCAAACGAATTCCATGGGGCATATTGATTCTGTTCGGCGGCGGACTCGCACTCGCAGCGGGGTTTGTCCAATCGGATCTCGTCGAATGGATCGGTTCAAAACTCGATCTGCTCCAAGGCGTGTCCCCCATCATCATCGTATTCGCAGTCGTGATACTCATGACCTTCACCACCGAAATGACGTCCAACACCGCCACCACCAATATCATGTTGCCCATTCTCGCCGCCGCTGCCGCTCACGCCCTCGGCGTGCATCCCCTGTTGCTCATGATCCCCGCAACCCTCAGCGCCTCCTGCGCCTTCATGCTCCCCGTCGCCACCCCGCCCAACGCCATCATCTTCGGTTCCGGCCAAGTCACCATCCGCCAAATGGCCCGCGCCGGCCTCCTCCTCAACATCATCGGCGGCATCCTCATCGTCATCACCGTCTACGTAATCGGCATACCTGTCTTCGGCATCACGCCGAACGAACTACCGGTTTGGGCGCAATGAGGAGTCATTGCAACAACTACTAATTTATACTAAAATGTACCAAAATTAGTATAAAGTAGCTCTATTCACCAATTTTGGTATATTTTGGTATTTAATGGTATTGTGTAAGTATCTTTCGTAAAATGAGTTACATATGAGAAAACCTGCTAAGCCACCAAAATACGTAGAAATGCTTGCAATGCTCAAAGACGACCCAGATCGTTTTTCAAGAATCGTCATGGCTGCGAGCGGCCCATTGGCCAACGGCAAGTATTACCATTGGGACACACTTAGACACATGACGCCCCCACCTTCGCTTTCTAGAGAAGATTGGTGGTTTGGCGTGAAATTCAGGCGAAGCGTGCTGTTCGAATTGGTTCCCCTTCTCGATTCACAAGGTCAGCCATTTCGGTTCGCGATAGTACCTCCGATTCCAGAATCGCTCAGTAAGACCGACCAAGGCGCTGGTGGCCTCATCGAAATGCCAGATCAGGTCGTAGACCCGGCTACCCGTGAACGCTATGTAATGTCTTCCTTGATTCGCGAGTCGATAACGTCAAGTCAGCTGGAGGGCGCAACAACAACTCGGCGAGAAGCGAAAGATATGCTTCGGTCTGGACGTGAGCCCCAAGACAAGAGCGAGCGAATGATCTTTAACAACTATCAGACCATGCAAAGAATACGGGAAAATCAAAAAACTGCGCTCACTCCTGAATTCGTGTGCGAAATACATCGGTTGGTCACACAAGACACGCTAGATTCCACCAGTGATGAAGGCCAATTTCGGGACACCAGCGATGACATAAGGGTCTATGACGAAAACGGTGAAGTAATGCACACCCCGCCCCCAGCATCCGAGCTGAAATTGCGAATGGCGGCGATGTGCGATTTCGCGAATGGGAAGACTCCGGATCATTTTGTTCACCCAGTAGTTCGAGCGATCATCCTCCATTTTTGGCTCGCGTATGACCACCCATTCGTCGATGGGAACGGAAGAGCGGCAAGAGCGCTCTTTTACTGGTCGATGCTTCATCACGGTTACTGGCTCGCCGAATTCATATCGATTTCAGAGATCCTATTAAGAGCACCGGCTAAATACGCAAGAGCTTATCTTCATACGGAGTCAGACGAAAACGACCTCACATATTTCATTATTTACCAACTGAGTGTCATTCAGAGAGCCATGCAATCCCTGCATGATTACATCAAGCAAAAGACAGACGGACTGCATCAAGTAGAGAAGAGGCTGCGGCAGTTGCCAGCATTGAATTCTCGACAGCGGCAACTTCTAGCGCACGCCCTACGTCACCCAAGATTTCGCTACACAGTGGAATCACACAGAGTACGGCACGGAGTTGTATATGAAACCGGACGCTCCGACCTTCTTGACCTTTATCATTTGGATCTTCTCGATGGTACTAAGGAGGGACGAACTTGGTTTTTTACTCCTTCCGAATATCTCGAAGAGAAACTTGATCGACTCGGTTCTAAAGCCGGTTGAGGTAAGAATCAACTGCTGGCCATCGAAGGGAGCGCGTACCCCGCAGTATTCTCGTTTTGCCTTTCCGGCGTTCATGCGTTAAAAGAACTAGGGGCAGTTGCGCGTGGTGAGATCCGTTGTGAGTTGTGCGACGGTGCAGTTTTTGAGGGGGAAGTTCATGCGACGCCGTGTGTCACAGGGGTTATGCGCACTTATTGTTTTCATGCTATCGGTCGGTTGCCCGACTGGACCGCCGGACTACACGCCGCCGCCTCCGCCACCCGTTGCGTCAACGACACCGGACATTATGTTTGTCACACAGACACCGTTGTCGGCGGACTTTGCGAATATCGTGTCGACTTTTGGAAATCACAGAGGCGATACAGGACACGCGCCTCGCGGCGGCAATTTATATGTTCGATACGCCGATGGCACCTTGCGCAACATCACCGCGGACCTCGGCTATGGCGTAAACCCGGGGGAAGAAATCACAGTGCGCGATCCCCACGTACATTGGGATGGCGACAAAGCATTATTCTCGATGGTCGTTGGCGGTACGACGATGAATGACTACACGCCGGTGTACTTTCAGATCTACGAAGTAACTGGGATTGGCCAGAGCGAGTCGGCTCAGATCCGAAAGGTATCGCAACCCAGCGACTACAACAATGTCGCCCCGTGTTATGGGACCGATGACCGAATCATTTTCACTAGCGACCGCCCTCGCAACGGCGATCGGGATTTGTATCCGCAGCTCGACGAATACGAATCGACGCCAACGGTGTCCGGTCTTTGGGTGATGGACGCGAACGGATCGAACCTGAAAATTCTTGATCATTCACCGTCCGGCGATTTCGATCCCTTCGTCGATTCATTTGGCCGCGTGCTCTTCACGCGCTGGGATCATTTGCAACGCGATCAGCAAGCCGATGGCGATATCGTCTCGATTATCAATGGCGGTAGCGGGTCGTATGATGTTGTGACGTACGATAGTGAAGACTCGGATACCCACCACGCACTCGCGCCCGGCGACGAAACGTTCCCCGAACAACGTGGTCAATATGGTCAGAACGCGCCGAATCCTATTTGGGATAACATGCAAGCGACGGAAAACGGTCATACATTCAACGTATTCTTCCCGTGGATGATTCACGAAGACGGCGCGGAACTTGAGACCCTCAACCACATCGGTCGGCTCGAACTGTCCGGCTATATTCCATCGGCGCGCAATTACTTGCCAGAGGCATACGCATTCCCAACACCACGCATTCAGAACTTCATGCAAATCTGCGAGAGCCCAACGCGGCCTGGCTACTACTATGCAGTGAACGCACCCGAATTCTTCACGCATTCCGCTGGACAAGTGGTCGGCCTCAACGGGCCGCCCGGTATGAACCCCGATGACATGGCGATCGAATACATCACCCACGAAGAAACGGCCGACTTTGTCGACGATGGTGATCCACGGCCGCTTGGTCACGTGGGTCTGTTCCGCAATCCACTCGCTGCGTCTGACGGGACGTTGTGGGCATCGCATAGCGACAGCCCATATCAAGATGACAACACGTTGTCCGATCCCGGCTCGCCATCACCACGTCCTTACAGCAGCCGCTACAATTTCAACATTCGCCAACTCGTTCCCGGCGGTCCCGGGGGCGCAATGATTCCCGCACTCAAGTTGACCAATCCAATTGTAAAATCGATTCAATATTTCGACAACTACAGTTACCGAACCGTTACCTACGACGGTCCGATGTGGGAATTGCAGCCCGTCGAAGTCAAGTCGCGCCCGCGCCCCAGTGCCCGAACGACCGAGATCCCGACGATTGAGCAGAACATTTTGCTAACTGAATTGGGCGGTCAATCCGGACTGGACGCATTGCGCACGTATCTCGAAACCAATTCACTGGCGTTACTCATCAGCCGCGATGTCACCCAACGCGCGGACGAGCAACAAGACATCAATCTGAAGATTCATTGGAGCAGCCACGAAACGTCCGAATCAGGATCAACGCCCAAAGAAATCGCTTGGATGCAATTCTACGAAGGCTTACAACTGCGCGGCTACCGTTGGGATGGTCGCCGCATCATCGCACGCCCAATCGCTGATTCACTCAATCCAATGGAATCCGGTGCTCCCGAAGGCGCAGTAAAACTAGGCGACGATGGATCGATGGCCGCATTTGTTCCAGCCGAACGCGCGCTTAGTTGGCAGGCCGCCGAACACAATGGCGATGGCGCTGTACGCGAGCGTTACTGGGTGACGTTCAAAGCGGGAGAAATTCGTGTATGTGTGAATTGCCACGGCATTAACCGCACGGATGTCTTAGGTCAGTCGGCTCCGACCAATCCGCCGCAAGCACTCACCCAATTACTCGATTGGTACAAGAACGGACCGTAGCCGTTTGCCTGCGGCTCTGAAATCTAAACACTCACCATGCTTTATGTACTCCGTCCCGCGTCCGCTGAAGATTCCGCGCAATCGCTTCCGCGAGCGTATCGGACTTGATTGGTTTGCTAACGTAATCATCCATACCTGCTTCGAGGCATTTCTCTCGATCACCTTTCATGGCGTTGGCGGTCATCGCGATAATCGGCGTGTTCTTTCGATCGCCGCTCAGCGATCGAATCACAGCCGTCGCTTCGTATCCATCCATTTCTGGCATCTGGCAATCCATAAACACTAGGTCGTAATGGGTTCTTTCAACGGCCTCGACTGCTTCCCGACCGTTGTGCGCGACATCGCAGCGGTGCCCAAGCTTTTTGAGGATCGCCTGAGCGATGCGTTGATTCACTGGATTGTCTTCAACCAAAAGGATGGCGATTGCATCTTTCTGGCGGGCCTCGTTCAGTGTGTGTTGTGTGATCAGCTGCGGCGATCGAACAACTTCGCCCCCGTCTTCGAGACCGAAAACCGCCATAAGGCAATCGAACAATTGCGTTTCATTTACCGGCTTATGCAAGTACGCCGAAAACCCGCTCTTCTCAATTTCCAATGCATCCCCTCGGCGCCCTGAAGATGCTAGAAGGACCAACTGGAGACTCGATATTTTTCCGTCATTTCTTATCGCGTTCGCCAATGCAGTACCACTCATGTCAGCGAGCTGCGAATCGATCAGCGCGACATCAAAGATCTGCCCACTGCGTGTCGCGTGCCGTAGCCGGTCCAAGCCTTCCGCCGCACTCGACGCAGCAACGCAGGTGAATCCGAAATTGCCAACGTGCTTACACAACATTTCCCGTTCGTCCGTCCCGTTTGAAACGATAAGGACATGTTTTCCATCCAGTGGAATGATGCCGACCACCGGTACAACAGCGATGGTGTCCGTCTTTCTGAATTCTATGGAAAACCAAAATGTTGAACCTTCACCCAGAGTGCTCTCGACGCCGATTTCTCCGCCCATAAGCTCCACCAACGATTGGCAAATCGAAAGGCCCAGCCCGGTGCCGCCGTACTCTCGTGTGGTCGATGCGTCCGCCTGAATAAACTTCTGAAAAATGGGCTCCAGCCGTTGCGGCGCGATACCGATACCGGAGTCAACGACCTCGAATCGCAATCGAACCTTTGTATCCGTCTCGGATTCTGCGGTAACGCGCGTAACGACCTCACCGTTCTCGGTGAACTTCGTCGCGTTTCCTATCAGGTTCAACAGAATCTGACGAATACGCCCCGGATCGCCCGCAACCATTTGAGGGACTCCGCCGGACACTTCGCACACCAAGTCCACGTTGCGATCGCGCGCCTTTTGCCCGAGGAGTTCGATAACGTCGTCAACCGTTAGCCGCGGCGCAAAATCGATGCACTCCAATTCGATTTGCCCCGATTCAATCTTAGAGGAGTCGAGGATGTCGTTGATCAATGTTAGCAGGGCATCCGCACTACGCCGCGCCGTATCCGCAAACTCGTTCTGTTCGCTCGTCAATCTTGTCCCGACCAACAAATCCAACATGCCGATAACCCCGTTCATCGGCGTGCGAATTTCATGGCTCATGTTCGCCAAGAATTCACTCTTCGCTCGTTCCGCTGCTTGCGCGATATCCCGTGCCGAGATCAGTTCGGTCTCCGCCGCTTTCAATTCCGTGATGTCTGCTGCGACGTTGCACAACCCACTCACTGCGCCAGACTCGTCAAACAAAGGCACTTTATGCGAGAGAATGGTGCGGGGCCGACCATGCTTGTCCGGTCCCGATTGTTCTTGCTGGCTAGGCAAACCGGATCGCATCACAGCCATGGCGGCTTCATGCAATTGCCGCCCGACATCGCCTGGAAAGATTTCGATATCCGTTTTCCCTAAAAGGGCTTGTTCGTCGCGGCCAAGTTCATCGGCATAAAACCGATTCACGAGAGTATAGCGGCCTTCGATATCTTTCATGCACATCACGACGGGCGCGGCATCCATGATGACCTGTAGTCGGTCCAATGCATCGTGGGCCGCCTGTTGAGCCGCTTTGATTTCGGTAATGTCGGTCGAAATGCCAGCGACTGCATGGAGCGAATCGGAGTCGTCATATATCGGAAATCTCGTAGAAATGTAGACATGATCGCCGTCTTTACGGGGGACGATCTCTTCTTGCTCGACCACCATCCCCGACTCCGACACAGCGAGATCCATTCGTTGGAATGCGTCAGCAGTCTCTGCCGGAAAAATCATATGGTCCGTCTTGCCGCGAATCGATTCCAGCGGAAGGTCGTATATGGTCTCGAATTCTTTGTTGGCCAGTAGATAACGACCATCCAAATCTTTGATGTAGATCACCGCTGACGTGTTGTCCAAGATGCCCTGAAGGAGCGCCTGCTTCGCTTGCACCAACGCTTTGCTCTCGGACAATTGCTGATTGGACACCATCAACTTTAACGAGGTGGTTTTGGCTCGATGGAACAAGTCGTACATGCTGACCAACATGCCGGTCAGCACACATCCGTAACTTCCAATTTTCGCGAGATGCGCTGCATCAAACATACGGTCGAACAGCGAGAACGAAAACGGAATCAGAAATATTTGGCAAATGAACCCTACGATCAGCGAAAGGACGATCCAATGATCGACGACCTCGGTCCGCCATTTTCCTGTCGAGAGATGTCCCCACAATGCGGCAGCGAAAATGAAACCCGGAACGAAATCTTCCGGGCGGCCAATCGGTAGTTCGGGGTAGTACGCGCGGGGCAAGGGCACAAGTGCGAATACGCCAAATGTGAATAAGAACAACGCGCCAACGCCTAAACACACCGTGGAGGTTTGGGCGGAGGCGTTGGTTCCATCACGTCGCTGCCGCCGCCATGCTATCCAACCGACCAGCATGATGACGGCGAGGTATGTGCGCGAAGCATTCCAACTCCAGGGAATCAATGACTCCGGTGGTGAGGGGAAAGCGTCTGCAAACCAGCGGCTTGTGACAGTCGCATGGTAACCATCCAGTAGCCCCACGCCGAGAAAACCAACGGCCAAGAACAGGAATCGGTTATTCGATTCTGCGCGGTAGTGGGCGAACGCCACGGCACCCACGAAAAGCGCGAGCAGTGTTGCGGTGAGCTCTGTAAGCGTGTGAAGTTCGGTGCTTCCGCGCCACACCCAATTGTTGATTGCTATTGGACTCGCCATCATTGCTGCCGCGACGACGAAATACGTCCATTCACGAGACCGAGATTTGTCTGCCCCCAGTTTGATCATGATGGGCGCGGTATCCGTCAACGATGGATTCCCGCGTCGTCCGAGTAAGTAGATGACGCTCGCGAGGCACACCGCCAAGAATAGTGCCGCCGCAAATACAATGTGTGGAATAGCAGACGACTGCGCGGCGATGTACTGCGGTGTCGGGTACAAGCGAAGTGTCCAGGAATTGTGCGCCATGTCGATCGAGGTTCCCTCGATGACGTTACGGTCGTCCATTGATGACACGATCGGATCGCTTTGATAGATCAACGTTCCGGACTCTTCCACGACGGTCACAAAATCGTCGCGGATAGGCAATGCAAACTCGCCAAACAGGACATCGATCTGAAACACACCAAGGATGAAACCATCGAAATCCGTTCCGGAACCGATCGGACAGAACACGATAAGACCTTTGCCACCTTGAACTAAATCGATGGCTTCGGTAACCGCAATTTCCCCAGTCTCTTTTGCCCTCGTTAGCGCAGCGCGTCTGCGATCTTCGAAGGCAAGATCAAGGCCTTGCGCTTGCTCATTTCCTTCGAGAGGCTCGATCCATTGGACGACAAAATCCGTGTCCGCCCATTCGATTGCTTGAATATAGGGATAGTCGCGAAGATACCCTTCCGCATCCGCCGTCCACTGAACGCGCGGCGTCGCCCGCGCCGCTTCCCAACGATTTGCAATCCGGCTCAGCGCGAGCGAGGTTCTCTTGAGTTCACCTTGGATGTGTTCTTGAATATCGGCCTGACGGTCAGCAACACGGGTTGCGCCCAGATCGCGTTCCCGATCCAGCATCGCCCGCCAAATCACGATAGCGGCGATACCGCAGATGAGTGCAACGGTCAGCGGCCAAATAAATTCACGCACGGTACGTGACCGCGGTGATGGATCGGTCATGAATTTCCCCCGATTAAAAAAGCGGTTCATGACACCCTCAACAAGTCCCCCAAGACATGCTGAAGATCAGGCTAATCTGATCCAAGCCATGTTACACCAGAACTTCTTCGGCGGTCACCTCCATTCCCTATTACCCGTAGAATATCGACGGATCTAACACCAAAATCTGTTGATCTGACGGATTTTCGTCGAGATCGAAAAGGGCAGAAAGCCCCGAATTCGCATAACATACTATGGACAAAGCACTTAAGTCGCTAGTCGTAGCTGGCACGCCGGTTGCTCTATCTTTTCCAGTAAAACCCACAGCTCGAACAACGGGAGAATCGTGATGGCTACAGCATTTGTTCAGGTTCCGAGTACCAACGATGACCGCCAACATACACGTGTACCCCACGAAATGGATCTCGCTTATATCACCGCGGGTGGCCAGGGCGGATTGGCCCAATGTGTCAACGTGAGCCGTGCAGGGTTTGCGCTCAAAATTGGGCGGTCACTTCGACCAGGTACTATCCTATCGCTCCTGTTTGAAGATGATGACATTCTTGAGTCTTTTGAAGTAAAAGCCGAAATCGCCTGGTGTCAACCCGATGGCGAAGACACAAGCTTTTCCGCCGGTGCCCGCATCCGCACGATGAGCGTGTGTGCGAGAGACCGTCTCATGGAACTCCTCGATCAGCACGAAGATCACTTCGAAACCGCCCACGCAACCGCCGCATAACTTTAACGATTCATTAAGCTCCTTGACCCGCCCGCAGCACCGGTGTAGCATTTCATGCTAATCACGCTTTGCGGGCGCGGTTCCTTTTGTCCACTGGGTCTAGTCGCTAAAGTGACTTTTGCCCGCCCGCTTAACTATCGGTAGGTCAGAGTGCGGTGCTATCCATCATCCGCGCGGAGGAACAGACACCATGGTCAAGGACATTCGGAAAGTTGCTGTGCTGGGGTCGGGCGTTATGGGCGGTGCCATCGCAGCGCACTGCGCCAATTGCGGCATCCCAAGCATCATGCTCGATATCGTGCCGCCTAATCTCGAAGGTGCGGATCGCGAAAACAAGAAGAAACGGAACGCCATTGCCGACGCGAGTAAGAAGGCGATGCTCAAGACTAAGCCGAGTCCGCTCTATCTCAAGTCGAATCTCGATCTCATTGAAACGGGTAACTTTGAAGATGACATCGAGCGGATTGGTGAAGCGGATTGGATCGTCGAAGTCGTCAAAGAAGACCTCGCGATTAAGAAGATCATTTTTGAGCAAGTCGTAAAACACCGCCGCGCCGATTCTATTGTGACATCCAACACCAGCGGCATCTCCATCACCGCGATGACCGAAGTTATGGATGATGCAACGAAGAAGATGTTTTTGGGCACGCACTTCTTCAACCCACCGCGGTATCTGAAGCTCCTCGAAATCATCCCTCATGCCGACACGGATCCAGCCGTCGTTTCGTTCATGGCGAACTTCTTCGAAGGGGTGATGGGTAAAGGGGTGGTGTACGCGAAAGATACTGCGAACTTCATCGCGAACCGGATTCTCACATTCGGCTCGACCTACATCATGCGCGAGATGGTGAAAGACGGCCTGAGCGTGGAAGAAGTCGACGCTCTCACAGGCCCCAGCGTGGGCCACGCATCGTCCGCCACATTCCGCACGGCCGACCTCGTCGGTCTCGACACGCTCATCAGCGTTGTAGGCAATGTTGCGAGCAATTGCCCTGACGATGAGCAACTCGAAATCATGCAAGTGCCCGATGTACTGCTCAAAATGAAAGAGAAAAACTACCTCGGCAATAAGTCGGGGTCTGGCTTCTTCAAAGCGACGAAAAATCGTGATGAAAAGGGCAAACGCATCATCCTTGGCCTTGACCTCGAGACACTCGAATATCGCGACCCAGTCAAGGCGCGCTTCGATTGCACAGGTGCCGCACGAAATGCGGAGACCGTTGAAGAGAAGGTCAAAATCATGCACACGGGCGAGGACAAAGGCTCGCTCTTCGCCTGGAAAGTCTTTGCCAATTCAGCTATCTATGCGGGGAATCGTATTCCTGAAATCGCAGATGACATTGTAAATATAGACAATGCATGCCGCTGGGGATTCGCCTGGGAAATTGGCATCTTTGAGACGTGGGACGCGCTTGGTTTCGATTACGTCTGCGATCGGATGGAGAAAGACGGGTTGGCATTGCCGCCGATTGCCGTGGCGATGAAGGACGCCGGGATATCTACGTTCTATAAGTCGGAGGCGGGCACGCAATATTACTTCGATGTCGCTTCAAAGGGATATAAGACCGTCGCCCAGAACGCGAACGTCGTAAATCTCATGTTGAGCAAGGAAGGCGGCAAGACGGTCAAGAAAAATGCGGCGTGCAGTCTCATTGATATTGGCGACGGAATTATTTGCGCTGAGTTTCACACGAAGATGAACAGCATCGACGCCGAAATGGGCGAGATGATTGTCGACGGCGTGAACATGCTGGAAGAGGGCAAATTCGAGGGTATGGTGGTCGGTAATCAGGCCGAGCATTTTTGCGTGGGCGCGAATATTTTCGTCGTGCTCGGCGAGGCCATGCAGCAGAATTGGGACGCCATCGACGACGCCATCAATCAGTTTCAACAAGTCAATATGTCAATGCGTTTTTGCAGTCGCCCAATCGTTTCCGCGCCCCACCATTTCACCATGGGCGGCGGCACAGAGATCAGCCAACACGCGGCACGCGCAGTGATCGCTGGCGAGACTTATGGCGGCTTAGTAGAAGTCGGCGTTGGGCTCATCCCCGGGGGCGGCGGCACGAAAGAACTGTTGCGTCGTGCACATGAGTACGTACCGTCGACCATTGTCGATGGCGACATCGTGCCCTACATTCGCCGCGCATTTGAAAACATATCCACCGCGAAAGTCAGCACCAGCGGCGCAGAATACATCGAACTCGGCTACCTTTCGAACAACGACATCATCTGCCCGAGCTTTGACGAGCAAATCCGCCGTGCGAGAGATGTCTGCCGTGGCCTCATCGTTTCCGGCTACACCCCGCCGGTACCTGCAACCCTCACCGCCGTCGGCGAGCCCGTCCGCGCAATGTTCCGCGCGGCGCTCTACGGTTTCCAAGTCGGCGGATTCGCGTCCGAGCACGACGTGCTCATCGCTGAACAAGTAGGCCGAATCCTGACGGGCGGCGATCGTCAACCGGGTACGAAGATGACGGAGCAAGACGTACTCGACCTCGAACGAGAAGCATTCTTGAAATTAGTCGGAACGGAAAAGACGCAACAACGTATTCAGCAGATGCTGACGACCGGTAAGCCGTTGCGCAATTAGATCGTTTGACGTACTCGATATTCTCTGTTGTGGCGCAGATGTCTCCGGACTTCTGCGCCGCTGTTCTTTTGGAATGGACGCGAGAGCTGGTTTACTTTATTCCTGCCCCCGATGTGCTGGATCATAAATCGGGAGGGCCAAGTTCCACCTTGGCCAGTGCTATGTCCGGTAACCCGGCCAAGGTGGAACTTGGCCCTCCCGGTACTATTCTTGTGCGAATTAACTTGGATACGTTTTAACTAAACCTGCTCTAGCGGGTGTCCATGGGTCACGACACTTCCGCACTATCGTTCAGTCTCGCGCGCTGAAATGCCGCCTCGGGCTTATCGGCCCTCACTTGCTCCAACCGGAAAACGCCATTGGTGAAAATGTATCGACTACGAAGCACCTCCTCGAATTTTGTAAACTGTCCAATTCAGTACTACTTTATCAACGATTCCACCGGAGACCTCCGAGGCCATGGGCACTCTTATCGCGAAAAGTACTCTACTGCTGGCGATCAATATTGCCATCGCCCTCGGCTACACCACCTACCTCGATACCCAACGCGACTACGCCCCCTGGGAAACCGGGTCGGCCCTATACCAGATCCCCAAGCAAGAACATTGTCCTTACCTATTCATTGGGTCCTCACACATGGGCGTTTTTCGCCGCTGCCCCGATAATGTCGACGCCGTGCACGACGCGACCGGTACCGACGTCCAATTCATTGCAAAGCTTGGGTCCGGCATTTTTCAACACCACCATTTCCTGCGCGAATTCTATCGCAGAGGAAATAGCGCCGACGCAATTGTCTGTTTCATCGATCCCTTCGCGTTCTACAGCGCGCACTGGAACGAAACAATGCGATTCATCGAAAGCGAACCGCTCGATCTAACGTTCCTGCTCGATCTATACCGATCAGGCGTTGCGCCCGACACGTTACACCGTTACGTCCGATCCAAATACCGCGGCGATTGGTTCAACAAAAAGCCATCGCAATTCAATCGGATGATGTGTGATAAGCAGCTTGAGAAACGCGTACCCTTCGAAGGACGACTCGTTCGCCATTTCTACCCGCAAGGCACACAACACGCGAAGCTCGCACACTACATGCGCGAACTTCGCCTCTTCATCGAGACCGCCCAATCCCACGATACCCACCTGATCCTAATCGAACCTCCCACCCTCCTCGGAACACTCCCAGATATCGACCACTACCGCGCCGCACTACAAGAATCGATAAGCCAATACGATGTCGATTACTACGACCTCTCCGAATCGATTCCCGATATATATCTTTACCGCAATCACGATCACCTAAATGACGCTGGCGTCCAACATTTTCTGACCAACTATCTTGCCCCCATTCTGACGAAAACTCCCGGCAGTCGATAGGTAAAGTAGGCGCGACGGCACACTCACAACCCAGTAAGATCCCTCGGCTACGCTCGGTATGACTGGGAGGGATGCGCTCCTGCGCGTCCATTACCAAATCGGACACGCGGGAGTGTGTCCCTCCCGACCCGCATGATTTCCTTCACGGAATCTCGCGATGATGGTCAAAGCGAATAGCGTAAGCCTGTGCTAATGATCGCTTACGGCAACGGCACTTCCGCGCTGTCGTTCAGTCTCGCACGCTGAAATGCCGCCTCCGGCTTTTCGGTCCGAACTTGCTCCAACCAAAACACACCGTCGTAAGGATTGCTGTTCCCCCGGGTCGACACGAAATCGATGTCGCCGTCACCGTCCATATCGTGCGCAACGAACTTGTCGAACATGCCTCGTTTGCGGCGGGAAATGTCGTGACGTGTCCAGGCCTCCGTCGCGTTCTTCGGCTGTTCGAACCACGCGAGTCGGCCAAGCGGTGTGTCGATGTCGACGTCACCGTCTTTGTCACGAGGACCACGACTGTAACTTCCGCACATAAGGTCGAGACGTCCGTCGCCATTGATGTCAGCGAGCGTGATTCCAACAGTGGTATCGGGGGTGGTCGAGCCGAGCGTGTGATATTGCCATTCGCCATCCACTATCGCGGGTTGTTCGAGCCAAGCGATTTCTCTGCCGAGCGCGGCATTCGCAGGCACGACGATATCCAGCCGATCATCACCGCTGAGGTCGCCGAACGCCATGTTGAATCCTCCGCTACGTCCGCCCTTGACGTTTATGGGATGTTCGACGAAGTCGAAATCTTTACCGCCGCGATTCTCAAACCACATCATCCGATTTTCACCACGTGACCCGCCCACGACATCGAGGTCGCCATCGCCATCGAGGTCAATGGGGCGCGAATTCTGTGGGATACGGGATCGTCCGAGTTCATGTTCGATCCACGATGCGTCGCGAAGTGGATCACCGTTGATCGCGAAAATCGAAATTGGATTCGCGGCCTGGGTGCTGATCGCCGGATTCTGTTCGCCCTTGTTCGGCGCTACGACATCCAGTTGTCCGTCGCGATTAAAGTCCCCGAGGAACACGCGGATATAGGACCCGCGATTTTTCGTTATCGAGGGCATGATACGTTTCCAGCGCGTAGTACGAATATCCTCGCCCGGATTCTGAAAGTAGATGAGGTGGGCCAGTTCGCAAGCAGCGATAACATCAGGGAATCCATCGCCATTCACATCCCCGATAGCCGCATCCTCAGCAGCAGCCGCTTCCGCGCCATTGGCAAGTGTCACGAGTTCCCATTCGTTTGGATCGCCGGAACCGTAGGCGATACGCACATACCCTTCATCCAGCCCCGCGTATTTCGTGTCCGCTTCATGCACCGAAACGATGTCGAGGTGTCCGTCGAGATCCAGATCACCCATCACCAACCCGTCGCTACCGCTTAACGGAATCCCGCCCAATTCCGGGTCGTCAATGATGTGTTCGCGCCAGGAGATGTACGCGCCGTCAGGCGTAGTTGCTTTGGTCGGAGTAGCCGCGAGGGTCTGAGCAAGGCTTGGCACAGCAATGACTAGCATCGCGACGATTGGTGAGCACGCTAATCTTCGGTTCATGTGCAATCGAACTCCAACTAGAAACGAGTCATCGTGCGCTACGTGCGATTACGAGAAATAGGACTGCAACAGCGCCAAGTCGATTTCCGGATAGATGGGGAACTGATCGAGCAATGTGGCGACGCGATCACGTGCACCGTTTGCCGCCGATTCATCGATGGTGTATTTCGCTTTGCTGGGTTTTCCAGCGTTGTCGCCTTTGGCGATGGTGTTCGGTTTCGTGTTCGACAGGACTTGCTTGATGATGCCCGCGATTTCCCGCATGTTGTCCGGCGTCATGCCTAGCGTCGTCGTCGCCGGCGTACCGAGGCGCAAGCCGCTTGTGTACCAGGGGCCGTTCGCGTCGTAAGGCAACGAATTCCGATTAAGCGTAATACCGCATTCGCGCAACGCACTCTCCGCCTGACGTCCAGTCAATCCAAAACCCGTAACATTGATAAGCAACAAATGATTGTCCGTACCGCCGGATACGACATCGAGTCCTTCGCCAACACACGCATCGGCCAACGCGCGGCTATTCTCCACAATGCGTTTCGCGTACGTCTTAAACTCCGGCTTGTTCGCTTCCGTGAACGCAACGGCTTTCGCCGCCATGACATGCGGTAACGGACCGCCCATAACAAGCGGACATCCCTTATCGACCGCTTCAGCGAACTCTTCAGTACACAGAATCACGCCGCCGCGTGGTCCGCGTAGGGTCTTGTGCGTCGTCGAAGTCACGACGTGTGCGTGTGCCACGGGATTGAAATCACCTTCAAAGACCCCACCCGCCACCAAGCCCGCGAAATGAGCCATGTCCACCATGAATACCGCGCCCACAGCGTCGGCCATAGCGCGCATGCGTTTGAAATTGATCTCCCGCGGATACGCGCTATATCCCGCGAGCAAAATCAATGGCTTCACTTCGTTGACTTGCTGTTCGAGCGCATCGTAATCAATAAGGCTAGATTCTTTGTCGACACCGTAGCTATAGCAATCGAACATTTGCGCAGAAACATTGTGTCGATACCCATGCGTGAGGTGACCGCCGGAATAGTAGTCCATGGCGAGCATGCGCTGGCCGCCCGTCGCTTTGCGAATCTTGTTCCAATCCTCGCGTGATAACGCCGAAGGATTTGATTCACCCAATTTTTCCATCTCAGATGTTTGCACGCGCGTATGAAGAATCGACCAAAACGCGATGAGGTTTGCATCCGCGCCACTGTGTGGCTGCACAAATGCGTGGTCGCAACCAAACAATTTGCATGCCTGATCCGCTGCATACGCTTCGATGTCGTCGACGTTGTCACACCCGGCGTAGAAGCGATGGCCGGCATACCCCTCGGCGTATTTGTCCGTGAGCAAATTGCCCATCGCAAGTTGTGTGGCGAGCGAGCAGTAATTTTCGCTCGCAATCAGTTTAAGATTCGCACGCTGATCCGCCAGTTCCTTCACAATCGACTTGGCAATGTCCGGCGCTTGCGACGCGACGGCAGTCAGGCTTCCCAGATATCCAAGAAATCCTGGGTCAATTTTGACCGGATCGGTCTTCGCGAGATAGGCGGTAATGGCATCAGTGGGACTCGAAACGTCTACAGACACGATGTGTTCTCCAAGTGGGTCTCGCTGCAATTTCCCCAAAAACATGCGCAAACGGGACCATTCACCAAACGAAGATTCTACCGCGTAGGCGGGTCAAAAATAAAGGTATTCTGGCCTGCTATTCTTCAACGCTGGTGCTGGCGATGGTACGCGCCAGTATCGGAAAGAGGAGCACTGGGCATGGAAACGATAACGGGGGCCAGCGACGCCCCTTGGGATACCGAAACGGACGTGATCGTCGTCGGCTTCGGCGGCGCGGGCGGGTGCGCCGCGATCGAGGCTGCTGAGCAAGGCGCGTCGGTAGTCGTGCTCGAACGATTCTCTGGCGGCGGCGCGACTGCGATGAGTGGCGGCATATTTTACGCTGGCGGCGGCACGCAGCATCAGCGCGATGCGGGATTCGATGATACGACCGACGCCATGTTCGCGTATCTCAAAGCGGAAGCCCGTGGCGTGGTATCGGACGAAACCTTGCGGCGATTTTGCGAGGGTAGCGACGGCGATCTGCGTTGGTTGGAAGGCATGGGTATCGAGTTCGAAGGCAGTTATTGTCCCTTTAAGACGTCGTATCCCACCGATGACTATTACCTCTACTACTCGGGAAGCGAGACCGTTGATCCGTATCGGTCGTTGTCCAAACCTGCGCCGCGCGGCCATCGCGTCAAAGGCGCTGGACTTTCAGGGACGAGTCTGTTCCGAGGCATTCGCGACCGCGCGCATGCATTGGGTATAGAAGTGCGTGGTCAAGCGCGCGTGGACACGCTTGTCGTAAATGAAGAAGGCGAAGTAGAAGGCGTCGTTTGCAGCGCTATTCCAGAGGGAACATTTTGGTCGCGAATTCACGCGATGCTTTATCGCATTCACTGCAAGACGATTATCTACACCCCACCCATCGGACGGTGGGTGACAAGACAGTTGTTGAATATCGAAGGGCGCGCGGCAAGGCCGCAATGCATTCGCGCGCGTAAAGGCGTGGTGCTTGCGTCGGGTGGATTTATCATGAACCGCGCCATGATTGAACAAGAAGCCCCGCATAGTCTTGATGGACTTCCATTGGGGACAGCAGGCGACGATGGCGGCGGCATTGAGCTCGGCATTGGCGCGGGCGGTGCTACCAGTCATCTAAATCGTGTCACCGCGTGGCGCTTCTATAACCCGCCAGAAGGATTTGTGCGAGGTGTGCTGGTCGACCGCGAGGGCAATCGTATCTGCAACGAAGCGCTTTATGGTGCGGCTGTTGGCAGCAAGATGATCGAAGAGCATAAAGGGAAAGCGTACTTAATCTTGGACGCGGCCATGTGGCGCAGCTCCATCCGACAAGTTTTTAAGCAGACGGTCTTCTTTCAGAAGCTGCAAACGTTTTACATCTGTTTATTGGGACACAAGAAAGCGAAATCACTCGAACACCTCGCGGGTAAGTATGGGATTGACGCGAGCGGACTCAAGCTTACGATCGAGAACTACAACGAAATCGCGCGTAGCGGTCAAGGCGATCCCGAAGGTAAACCGAGCGACTATGTACAGTCGCTCGATCAACCGCCGTTCTATGCTGTCGATTGTTCGCTCAATACACCGCACGCCTTTCCGTGTCCAGTACTCACCCTAGGCGGCCTCGTCGTAGATGAGGCATCAGGCCTGGTCCAACGTGAGGACGGATCGGTAATTGAAGGCCTATACGCAGCAGGACGCAGTGCGGTCGGCATTTGCTCAGAATCGTATGTCAGCGGCTTGTCCATCGCGGACTGCGTATTTTCCGGACGGCGCGCGGGTAAACACACGGCAACGAAATAGCAGCAAAATTGGCGGTGATGAACGTTCGGAGTTCCGCCTTTAGGCGGTGGTCGCCCCTTGTAACTGCCGCCTAAAGGCGGTACTACGAACGATTATTAACTTGCGAAATCCATGCGCCTCTATACTCACCTACCTCGAACCGTCATTCCCGCGAAGGCGGGAACCCAGGTGTCGATTGCTTACCCGCTTTCGTAGAACAGCAGCGTTTGCCGAATGGAGTCGACGCCACCTATTATCACGCATCTAGGCGTCACCATAATTTGGCCAAAAGCCCGCACAAAAACGTTGGAACAAAAACCACCGTGTCCGAATCGACAAAACCAAGGGACAAATACTTCTCCATAGATGAGCGTAGCGCCATCTGGACGATTTGGCTTACGTACGGATCGTTCTATTTTTGCCGCACGAACATCTCGGTAGCGGTCCCGGGACTGGGCGCGTCCGTTGCCGATGGCGGCGCTGGTCTAACAGGGGAAGAGATCGGCTTCATCCTCGCCTCGCTCAAACTCGCCTATGCAATTGGTCAACTGGTCAACGGCCAACTCTCCGAGAAATTCTCGCCACGACTGCTGCTCGCGGTAGGCATGTTGAGTTCCGCTGTATTGAACGTGCTGTTTGGATTTAGCACGGGGTTTTATTTCCTCCTGTTCATTTGGGCGTGTAACGGATATAGCCAGGCCCTCGGATGGACCCCATGCATGCGTGTCATGGGCAATTGGATTCCGTTTTACAAGCGCGGTCGGGCGATCGGCTTTATTGGGACGGGCTACCAAGTCACGCTGGGGTTGACGTATTTCATCGCCGGACAATCGTCCGAATGGCTCGGATGGCGGGCCGCGCTCTATGTACCTGCCATCTTCTTGACGGCTGCAGCGGTCTACATGTTGGTGTTTCTGAAGGAATCACCCGACGGACGCACCGAGGATTCCGTGCGTCACGATGACGCAGATTCGGGCGTAGCCGGAAAACCAACCTTCGTACAAAACCTGATGTTGACGTTCTCCAATCCTGCGCTCTGGTTACTCGGGTTGTCGTTGGGTCTATTGAACGCCAGCCGATACGGATTTCTCGACTGGGGCATTACTCACCTCACCGAAGTGCAGGGCACTGGCGTCGGCAAGGCCTCCCTCAAGTACTTGATTCTTCCCATCGGCGCAGTTGCTGGATCCTTCCTCGCAGGTTGGATGACCGATCGCTTCTTCGGAGGCCGCCGTGCTCCGGTAATCTGCGGTCTACTCGTCTCCCTCGGCGTTCTCACACTCCTCTACGAATACGTCGCACGGGTGAGCGTCACGGCGACACTCTTTCTATTGGTCCTGATCGGATTTTGCATTTACGGCCCGCAAGTGCTGCTAGTCGGTACGGCGCCCTCCGATCTCGCACGGCGCGGCACCACCGCCGCAGCAGCAGGCTTCGTCAATTTTCTGGGGTACATGGGTGCCTCGGCCGGAGACATCGTGACCGGTCATTACAAGATGCCGGAGCACGGCGGTTGGGAAGTCGCGATATACATTTGGGCGGGGTGGGCTTTTGCGGCTGCGTTCTTCTCGGCGTTACTTTGGAACGCAAGATCGGAAACGGCATAAGCGTCAAACATCCCCCGTCGAAGAGGGACGTTTCCTCCGCTATAAGTGTAGACTGGGTTCGTTGCGGTCAAAAAAGGGAACCGGATCAACCATGCAAGTCATCATCATCGGCGCCGGACGAGGTGCCAGACTCATGCCAACGACGGCGGGTGCGCCAAAATGTTTCGCTGAAGTAGAAGATCGAAGAATCCTCGATTGGACGGTGTCAGCGTTCCAAGAGAACGGCCTTAAAGATATCTGCTTCGTCGGTGGATACCGGATCGAAAAAGTCCGGGAGGACTATCCCCAATTCACATTTCGCCACAACGATGATTGGGAGAACAACAACATCCTTGCATCGCTGTTCTTCGCCGAAGACATGATGGACGGCCCATTCATCTGCTGCTACTCCGACATCCTTTTCACGCCAAATGTCGTCGCAGCGCTGAATGCGTCGGACAACGACATCGCACTCGGCGTTGATACCGCCTGGTTGGATCGGTATGAACACCGGTCAGAACATTCTTCTGATGATGCTGAAAAAGTCGTAGCCAACAACGGGGTGGTTTCCCAAATTCATCGCGAAATTCCCGACGCTCAAGCACACGGCGAATACATCGGCGTCGCAAAGTTTTCCGCTGAAGGGGCGGCGAAACTCAAAGAAGCATACCGCCAGTGCCGGGAACGTTTCGCCGGTGCGCCGTTCCGCGAGGCAAAGGTTTTCGAAAAGGCCTATTTGATACACTTGCTCCAAGAAATGATCGAGCAAGGAACGCAAATGACCCACGTAGACACGCCGGGCGGATACATCGAGATCGACACGCAACAAGACCTCGATTACGCCCGGCAACACTGGACGGCAAAACACCTGCCGCGTTAGAACAATGACCTCAAACGAACTCTTTCCTGCATCCGTCATCGGCTCCATGCCTCGACCAGCCTTCGTCAAGGATCTCATTCTTGACGAATCGATTCATTCAACAGATGAGTATCGAGAGCGCATGGGGAATGCCATTCGCTACGTCACCGCGCTCCAGGAAAACGCGGGGCTCGATGTCATTACCGACGGGGAATGGTGGCGCAAGTCCTATATTGGCGTAATCGCCGAATTGGCCCATGGGTTCGAGTTGAGTCTGAATCCTGAAGATGGTCGACCATGGACGATTGTCGTCGACGAATTGTCGCCGAAAGAGCCTGGGTTTCTGGCCAAAGAGGTCGCTTTCCTAAAACAAATCACTACGAAACGAATCAAAGCGACATTGCCCGCACCCGCCCTCCTGGCCGAGCGAATGTGGGACCCCGAAAAGTCCGCCCGCGTTTACCCAACCCGAGAAGCGTTCGCCCGTGCCTGCGTACCTATCCTTCAACGTGAGATCGAATTACTCCGTGGCGAAGGCGTTTTCATTATCCAGATCGATGATCCACACTTGTGTCTATTCGTGGACGACGACGTACGGTCCGAATACGACAATCCGGATCAAGCTGCGGACTTTGCTGTGGGGTTGAACAACGAACTGATTGAATCCGTAGAAAATGTCAAAATCGCCGTACATCTCTGTAGACGAGCGGGTGCGCGTGTCCGCGGCGAAATCGTGCATGAGGGCAGTTACGATCCCATCATCAAACAACTCAGCCGACTCAAGGCCGATCATCTCACGATGGAATTCACAACGCCCGGTGCAGGCGATATGTCGGTATTCCGGCATCTGCCCGAACACATGGAGATCGGCCTCGGCTGCGTCAGTTGTCAGCCCGGACAAATCGATTCGCCGGAGACCATCGTCGAACGTGTGGAGATGGCGCTCCAGCACGTAGCTCCAGAGCGAATTACCCTCAATCCCGACTGCGGATTCGCACCCGGATCGGCCGCCGTAGTCGATATCGACGAGGTCTACACCAAGCTCAAGAACGAAGCCGAAGCGGCACGCAGATTGAGAGAAAAGTACGGTTGAGATACAAACTGGAGGGAAAAGCGATGGATACGAAGACAGACGATACAGCGCAAGCCCCCGAACAAGATGAACAAACGAACGGGTTTTCACGGCGTGATTTTTTGCGGTCGACGGCGGCGGGTGCAGGCGCGGCGGCTGCGGTAGGCGGTGCGGCAACGAAAGCATTCGCTGCCGACGCACCCAATCTCGACATCCCCTCAATCGTCATACCCAACGAAATCCCAGACTCCGTGAACGAGGATCCCAAGACTGGTACGTTTGGTGATCGCGGCATGACCGGCGCCGAAGTGTTCGCGAAAGTTTGCGTGGACGAAGATCTTGCCGCAATGTTTTGTTGTCCGGGAAATTACACCGTGATCAACGCCGTGGCTTCCGCAGGCATACCGGCCTATGGCGGACGAACGGAAGCGTCCATGTGCGCGGCGGCAGACGGGTTTTCCCGGGCGACGGGCGAGGCGGTCGCGACATCGGGTACAGAGGGTCCCGGATTCACGAACATGATCATGAACATCGCTGCCGCAAATGCAGCGCGGACGCCGCTGATGGTGATGGCGAGCAACATGCGACTCGCAGGCGATGATCGCGAAGCGTTCATTCAGACCGCGTACCAACAGCCCACAACTACGGGCATGAAGAAATACGGGAAGCGGCTTATCGCACCGAACCGCGTACACGAATACGGGGCGTACGCATTTCGTCAGATGAAGTCCGGCGTTCCCGGACCGGTTCATTTGGACTTTCCGTCCGAAGTGGCGCGCGCCGTATTCGAAGATCCCTCGGAACTGACGGACTACTACGACAAGTCGAAATACCGCACAGAATCGCGTGCGAACCCGTCGTCCAAAGAAGTCGATCAAGCAATCGATATGATCAACAAGGCCGAACGCCCGCTCTTGGTCGCGGGACAAGGCGTCTTCCAGCGCAAAGCCTGGGAGCCGTTGATGAAGGCCGCTGAAAAACACGATCTCGCAGTCGTTGGCACGGGCCCGACACGCGGACACTTCCCGGATGACCACCGTTTGTCACTCAGCCTAGCGCCCGACGCGCTCATGAGTGCAGACCTCGTCGTGTTCGTTGGACAATACTGCATGCCGAGTCCGGGCGAGTACCGCTTTAGCCCCGACATCAGGACGATTCGCGTTCATCCGGAGCAGGAAGACCTCGGTCGAAATTGGCCGTTGGACTTGGGAATCGTCAGTGATGAAAAAGTATTCCTTGAGGCGCTAGCCGATCTGTTGCCGAGTAAGAAGCGGGCGATATGGGTGGACGAAATCGCAGGCGCGCGCAAGAGTTATGAGGAGAGAATCCTCGGCGAATATGATCTCGGTGTGAAGTACAGCAAGGAAACCAATCACGTACACCCCGCTGTGATGTGCAAAGAAGTGCACGACTTCTTCTACAAAGGCGACATCGACCCCAAGCAAACGATTTGCGGTTCCGGCGGTTGGACGAGCTTGAACTATTCGACGCGGTGGTTACGCGCGTTCCGGCCTGCCCAGGGTATCGTGCCGATGTATCAATACGCAGCGATCGGTCCCGATTTGGCCATGATGATCGGTGCGACGGCGGCGGTGCAGCGTGGCGTAGGGCCGCAGGCGGCGTACAAGGGCGCGCCGGGTCTGTGTATCACGAGTGATGCTGGCATCGCATACAGTCTGTTCGAATTGGACACCGCAGCGAAGTACAAGATTCCGATGATAACGTTGGTGTACAACAACAATTCTTGGGGCATGTGGCCGAGTGCGGTTCGTTCAGCACGTTCGATGCACATGTACATCTTCCAGGAAAACCTGCGATACGACAAGTTGGCCGAAGGCCTTGGTGCCCGTGGCGAATACGTACGTACGCAAGAAGAATTGCGCGCCGCGCTGAGACGCAGCTACACCGCCGCTGCGAACGATAGTGTATCCACGCTCATCAACGTCCAAGCGATCAAAGAGTTCACGTCTCAGAGAGACTATCCGCCTGGCGTGTCGATGAATCCTCATCCCGGCGTCGGGGCATTCACACACTAAGCCCGCGACCAATTTCTACGGAGTGTTGAGACTCAAGCGTGTCGCCACATTCGGCAACACGACCTGTAGCTCGTGCTCGATCAACGTCAACTTCGCCCGAAGCATATCTTCCCCTTTTGATAGGCTATGGTCGCCCCGGTGATAGGGATCGAGACGCACATCGGCCAGCATAATCGGGAGCGCTGCCTCAGCGTTCGACTGTTCGTCGAGTAACACTTCCCGCCAGCGAGCGTAGGCTACACTGGCCTCCTGACGAGTCGATTCATCCAACGGAAGACTCGTTTCCCACGCTGCGAGTTGATCCCGCAACCGGCACGATTCATAAAAGTTTGCTGAAGTGCGAGCAGTGCGATAGAACCACTGCACCGGTAAATCCTCAGCATCAAACATGAGTTGGCACCGATCCGGCACGAGTGGACGGGCACGATCCATTTCCGCAGCGGCTTGTTGAAGTCTTTCCTCCATGTTTCGGAAGTATCGTTCGTATACAAGTGCATCTCCACGCGCTTTAGTATGAAACGTGGGACGGCCCTTGAACGCATCCGCCGCCGTGATCTCCGCATAGAACAAATAGTAGCCGTAAAAAAGCTGCGGCACTTCCGCATTCACATCAGCAATCATAGGGTGCATCGGACCAAGGTAATGCGTGCCCTGGTAGTAGGGACCGATCTCCGGCGAAAAATCGATGGCCTCCGACACGTAGCGCCATGCCCTGCGTATGTGGGGACCCGCATCGCTCCCGCCGATTCGAGCAGAAAACGTGTTGAGAAAACGCTCCGTATCCGGCGCAGGATCCCACCAAAGATGCTTGTTCACCTCGGCAGCACTCGTCGCATCGTAAGGCCCCATCTGGAAGACATAAATACTATCCGCTCCGCATGTCGCAAAGGCTTCCGCACGATCCGCCCAGCGATCCATCGCGGGAATATGCGGTAGCAACGAGGCTTCGAATGTTTCCTCAGCCATTCCCAATAGACGAAGCGGGATCCCCGCTTCCCGACACGCCGCGAGTTGCGCTTTGGCCCGTTCCCCCGGTCCGATTAAGTCGATGCTGTAGTCCCAGAGCGCTTTGCGGATGCCCTCCGGTTTTTCCACGGTTTCGTCTTTAACAATTTCCGTTAGAATCGTAACCCCTGGTTTGAGCTTGCGAATGAACTGGGTCTGCGCCGCGTCCGCGGACCACACGTGCGCCGCCGAATATGGCCACGCGAGCACTTGCGCTTCCGGGTTGATGCTACGTGCCGCCTCAGCCACTAGGTTGCACAAATTGGCCACGACCTGCGCCGCACCGAGAGGTTCGCAGCGTTCGCAATTCGTGTGCCCTTTCTTCACGCCATATGGACGCATGAAGCAGTGATAAAAACCCTCGCCTCCGATGATGATGGTCATGCCGTCCAACTGCGGATCGCCCTCGAAGACATTGATGACGCTTTCGCGCAGGTATTGCATCACGAGAGGATGCTCGGTACACAGCGTATGGTCACCGTCCTCTTTCCACGTCAATGCACCACGAATCTCCGGGTACGCCTTAAACACAGGATCATCTGGCGCAAACTTTTGTTGCGTACCCATGTGAAAGTAGGTCTTAAGTCCGTACCGCCGCGCTTCGCGTGCGACGCTATACGATCCATCCAGCGCGCCAGGCACACGACGCGCAATCAATTCAGGAATCGCATCCGACATCGAGGCGGCGTAGAGCGATCCCCCCCCGGCCAATATCGCGTTGTACCCCATCAGAACCGTATCGCGGTGGGACCCGTGTGCGCCTTGGCGAATCGCAATGCGCGGTCGGTAGATCGTTTCGCCCAACGCCAGGATAGGTGCCTGGCGGAAACCAATATTGTCCATCAAACGCACAATGCCGTCGCGCAAACCCGCGGCATCGCGCCCACGTACCGTGATGTGATCCTCTTCGACCGTGATCGTAAAACTTTCCGCCACCGCCGTATCGCCGCCACCGGATTCGAGGAGTAGGATCGTGTAGCGCATATCGGGCGTGTTGGCGTTCACCGCAGCAGGGATATCCAACCCCATCGCCGTGCCAAGAAACTCCGAAAGATGACCCGCCATCAAGACAGTGGATTCCGAACCCTTTTCCGGCAACGCGATCTTCCATGCTGCAGTAATCTCAATCTCGTTATCACTTGGTGTCGCTTGCGAATCGTAGGTGTAGCGAGAGAAGAAGTCTGTGCGAAGCTGGGAAAAGCGGCTCGCCTTTAGTTCGGCGGCATGAACGGCAGCGCGTTCGGCCAACATTTTGCGAAAAGCTTCAAAGGTCGGCGCATCTTGAGCGGATGCAGCGATACCCAAAAGCAGGAAAACAAATAGACCAGAAGCCTTCCTCATCGAGTCACCCTTTCCTCAACAGTTGAACGATCAGCGCGAGATCTAAAGCAGAATTTTCAGAACGCGCCGTGCCGACCGTCGCCGCCCGCAAATCTTTTTGCTCCATCACGCGCTTCTACGGTCAGCGCGCGCATACCGATGAGGGCTTCATTCTTCAACGCTTCTTCAAGCGTGAGATCGTATTGCTCATGTGCGGACATGCGGTCGCCGCGCATACACACCTGGGGAAACGCCGCGATTTCATGTGCGAGTTTTTCGGCTTCAGCACGGGCATGCCCTTTTGGAACGACACGGTTCGCGAGTCCCATGGCAAGTGCTTCATCAGCCTTGACCGGTCGACCAGTCAGAATCATATCCATCGCGCGACCGTGTCCGACGATACGCGGCAGGCGAACGGTGCCACCATCGATCAACGGAACGCCCCAACGCCTACAGAACACGCCAAACACTGCGTCTTCCTCGGCGACGCGCATGTCGCACCACAGCGACAACTCCAATCCACCGGCGACCGCAAAGCCTGCAATCGCACCAATCACCGGTTTCTGCAACAACATCCGTGACGGCCCCATCGGCCCATCCCCTTGGGGATCGACGGCGTTGCCCTTGTCCGCTGCAACAGCTTTCAAATCGGCACCTGCACAAAACGTTCCGTGGTCACCAAAGAAAACGCCGACGTGGGCACTCTCGTCTCGTTCGAACGCTTTGAACGCCTCGAACAATTCGGCTGCGGTCGTGCGATCTACCGCATTGCGCACTTCGGGGCGACTCAAGATTACGGTTGTAACAGGTCCGCTTTTTTCGACCGTGACTGCCATGATGTCGTCCTTCTAAGGTTCGATGCCTGTCTAGTGGGCGAGGATAAGAATCCATTACACCATGACACAATTGCCGGTTATTGTGCACCCGACCGGTAGCATTCAACGTAATGTCGAGCTAGCGATCGTGTTGGAAGGACCGCCGCGTTGTGGGCCGTCGACGCAGCAACGGCGCAAGACCTTCCCGAGACTATGGTTGAATCGCGCCTGAGACGCGGGGATCCCAACCCAGTACGTTGAACCGCGCGATAGCGTTGTCGAGATTGGCGGCCACTTCCTCGGGAAACGGGGCCATGCGGCGAGCGTCGAGGTCGGCGTTCGCAACGAGCACCTCGGAGGTCGCAGCAATTTTCCCCTTGGTCTGATTCACCATCCAGTACTTGTTGTGTAATCGTCTGGCGCTACGGCCCAGAATTCGACCGTGGATGGTGACGTCATCACCCACGTGAACTTCCGCGAGAAAGTCGAGCACTTGTCGCAGCACCCAGTGCCCCATGCGTTGCACTTCGCGGTAGTTGTCGTTGATACCCATTTCGTTCATGAGCGCATTCGCACCCGCACCCCACATCGCGCCGTACCAACGCACATTTACGTGGCCGTAGCCATCAATGTATTCCTCGGGAATCGTCACGCGATGATTGACGGGGAGTTGTTGAACGCATTCAATTTCGGATTGGACGAGTGACATGGGAAACCTCGATTGGAAAGGAATTCGTCAGAGAGAATTGGAAGCGCAATCTTACGTGTTATTTGCGCCAAAAGGAAAACAGGACGCGGGAGATGCGAAAGGTGTCGCGCAACTTGTTGAAGTGCGACGATGCGTTGTCTTCTTCGTAAATCGTTTGGATCGGCTCAGTCGCCACCTTAAAATCCCCGCGCAACGCTTTGACGAGGATCGCCATTTCCGTTTCATAGCGACCGCCTTCCAGCGACGACAACACTTCGATGAGAAACCGGCGCGAGTGGAGACGATATCCAGACTGCGTGTCGCCAATGGCGTGGCCGTACAACAATTTGGTCATGAAGGCCGTCAGCTTATTGCCAAACCGGCTACGCCAAGGAACCTCGGGGCCGTCGAAGGTACGAGATCCGATCAGCAAATCGGCATCGGCTGCGATCGCGGCATCCAACAAGCGCGGCAGTTCCGTCGCATCGTGCTGGCCATCTGCATCGACGATAGCGACATACGTGACCGCGGTGTCGGCCAATGCTTCTTGGAAACCGCGCAGCATCGCGAACCCTTTGCCTTGATTCGGGTCGAGTTTAACAACGCGCGCGCCACCACTATCGAGGCCGTCTGTACAGCCATCTGAACTTCCGTCATCGACAACGATAACGCGCGTAGTCTGTTGGAGTAGTGATTCGATGACGGGGCGAACGCGGTCGCCCGCGTTGTAACACGGCACTACAACGGCAATGCCACGATCATCCAATGTGTCGGTTTCGGATTCGCCCATGGGTTTATCGTACTACACATGAGGGTCATTGCGGGGCATTTTGGTGTGTGCGATACTGCCTAGATTCGATGGGACGTATGATTTAGGGAGAAGACGGTCGTGAAACAATTGAAGAAATGGGTAGACGATGGATCCGTTGACACCATTATTGTTGCGGGAATCGACCTGCAAGGGCGGCTCTATGGCAAGCGGTGCGATGCCCGAGTGTTTTTGCGCGACCTGTCCAGCGGCATTCATACGTGCGATTGTAACTTCGGGTGGGATATCGCCCGGATGCTCGTTGAAGACTTGAAATTCACGGGCTGGCACACGGGGTATGGTGACATGACGACGGTGCCGGATTGGAATACGCTGCGGATGTATCCGTGGTTCGACAATACGGCTCTGGTGCTGTGCGATACGTTTGACCATCACGGAAACCCAATCGACATCGCGCCTCGTCAAATGTTACGCAAGCAACTTGAAAAGGCGTCTGATCTCGGTTACACGGTCAAGGCAGCACCGGAAGTCGAATTCTTTCTATTTCGCGAAACGATTGATTCGTCGCGCGCGAAGGGGTACCGCGACCTCGAAACCATCTCAAGTTACATTTCTGATTACTCCGTCTTTCGTTCTTCGATGGATGAATGGGTCCTGGGCGATATGCGGCGCTACTTGAGTGAAGCGAATATCGAGGTGGAATCGAACAAGGCTGAGTGGGGCCATGGCCAGATCGAATTGAATCTCGTGTACTGCGAAGCACTCGAAATGGCGGACCGTCATGTCATATTCAAGAACGCTGTCCGCGAGATCGCTGCGCTGAATGGTGTGCAGGCGTCGTTCATGGCGAAGTGGGACGCGAAGCACTCGGGCAACGGTTGTCATATTCATATGAGCCTCTGGAAGGGGGACAAGCCTACCTTTCACGATCCCAATGAAGATCGTGAGATGTCGAAGACGATGCGCCATTTTCTCGGTGGCATGATGGCGCTCGCGAGCGACCTACACTACTTTTATGCACCGACAATCAATTCGTATAAGCGCCTCGAAGACAATTCGTTCGCGCCGACCAATGTCACATGGGGCGGTGACAACCGGACGCCTGCATTTCGGAGTGCTGGACATGGTGCGTCCATGCGCTTGGAAAACCGAATCCCGGGTGCCGATGCCAATGCGTGTCTCGCATATGCGGCCATGGTTGGGTCTGGTTTGTACGGGATTGAGAATGAGTTGGAACCAATGGGCGAGTATGTTGTCGCCAATGCGTATGACAATAAGGACGCCCCGCCATTGCACCGAAACCTCATTGATGCCGCAGACGCACTCGATCGAAGCGCGCCAGCCCGAAAAATTTTTGGCGACGAAGTCGTTGACCACTACGTGGCGTTGGCCCGCTGGGAGGTTCGTGAGTTTTTCAATTCGGTGACGGATTGGGAGCGCGAACGGTATTTCGAATTGGTGTAAGGCGATGCCAGCTCCTCAATTCGTAATGCACAGCTACACGTTCCGGGCGTACTCGTTAAAGCGCGCGTACGGAGCCGCTCAACGATTCGGATGGGATGGGATCGAGCTACAACGTTGTCACTTCGACGAAGATGATCTCGAAACTTCGTTGCCGAAAGCCATCAAGCTGAGCGATCGCTACAAGATCCCCGTGGCGTGTGTGGATTTTATTACGGACTTCATCAACAAAGATCGCGAACTCATCGACAAAAATGTCCGTACCGTCGAAAAATACGTCAAGATCTGTGCAAAACACGGAGTGAAACGGCTGAACGGCGCTGTCGGAACGATCGGACACCACCCCACCGACTTCGGAAAAAATGGATCGACCATGGCGCGGGATGCCCATTTTGATCGTGCTGCCGAGGCGCTCCGTTGCATCGGGAAACGCGCGGCCAAACATGACATACAAATTGTGATCGAGATCCACATGAACACGATCCACGATACGATAGCGACCACCGCGCGACTCTTGGACAAAGTAGGCATGGACAATGTATTGGCCAACCCTGATCCCGGCAACATGTTTAGCACCAGCACGGCAGAACGGGATCCGGACGCACTGGATCAATTGGACGGTCGTATCGGCTACGTTCATCTCAAGAACTGCACATTTCATGCGGGCGAATACGACTACAGTGTGCGGCTGGCGGATGGGCACATTGACACGTTCAAATGGCTCAAAAAGTTTCGGGACATCGGATACCGTGGTCCGATGTGCGTTGAGTATTGTGGTGAGGGCGATCCACACGCCGCCGCGAAACGCGACCTGCGCTATCTGAACGATTGTATAGCGCTGATGTAAACGCACTACGGTTTCGCCCTGCGCGTTGATTGGCGGGGATAAAACTCATACTATGGCCCACTACACGGAAAACTGCCGCTCTGACTTGTAAACGTCTAGACGCGCGCAAGGAGAATTAGAATGCGATACGTAAATCGACTATTGATGGCTGCGATGTGTGCAGCCGTACCAGCGTTTTGGGGTTGCGAAAGCCCGGAAACTGAATCACCGGAGTCTGTGACCGCCAACACAGCGATTGAACCTAGTGTCGAAGAGACCGTCGACAAAGCGGCGGAATCGATGGAAGTGCTATCACGCGTGGACGAACCCGAACCCGAAGCGACAGAAGCCCCTGCGGAGTCGGATCCAGTCGCGAGTGGTGATAGCGTCACGATCATTCGTGACGAGTGGGGTGTGCCGCATATTTACGCTGACACCGATCGTGGGGCGGCGTATGGACTCGGTTATGCACAAGCAGAAGACCGACTCGATGATATCTATACCGCGCTCCGCACCGGTCTCGGAAAAATGTCTGAAGTATTCGGATCAGACTATGTGCAACAAGATTACGTGATGCGGTTGCTCAAGAACGAAGAGTTGGCAAAAGCATATTGGGGCACAGCACCGGCGCATCTTACCGAACTCGGCGAAGCTTACGTTGACGGCATCCATGCCTACATGGCGGAGAATCCCAAACCTAAACTGGAATCGGCGGTCGATATCGAAGCGTGGATGCTTACGACAATCGGTCGCGCCATGATTTTGAACTGGCCGTTGGGCACAGTACAAGATGAGATTGCGAAGCGGGATAAGAGTCCCATCGATGGTGGTTCAAATCAGTGGGCGGTGTCGCCTTCGCGATCGGCCGATGGCAGTGCGATCCTGTTGACGGACCCGCATCTCACCTGGGAAGGCTTGTCTGTCTTCTATGAAGCACGTGTGCACGGTGACAAACTGAACATGAACGGCTATTTCCTTATTGGTTCGCCGCTGATGGCATTTGGTCACACCGAACATGTGGGTTGGGCACCGACAACGGGCGGTCCGGATACGGCGGATGTCTACGAAATGACGATGAATCCTGAAAATCCGACGCAATACCAATACGATGGTGAATGGAAAACGGCAGCGATCGGGAACATTTCGTTTCCGGTAAAAGACGGTGAGGCGTATTCGCAAATGGCGGCGTGGACGCACCTCGGTCCCGTGTTGGAAATCGATATGGAGAACAGCAAAGCGTGGGTTGGCGCTTCGCCCTATTGGAAAAAGATGGGGCTGCTCGAAGAGATTTATCAGCTCTGCATCGCGCAGAATACGGATGAGGTATACACCGCGCTGAGCACATTAGAGCTCATGGAGCAGAATTACATGTTCGCCGACCGGCGCGGCAGCATTCGCTATGTGCGCGTGGGCGCATCGCCGATTCGTCCGGACGGATTCGACTTTTCACGGCCCGTGCCCGGCAATACATCGGATACCGCGTGGAAAGGCATTCACTCAATTGATGACCTGGTTCAATTGGAAAATCCCGCGAGCGGCTATTTCCAAAACTGCAACATCAGTCCAGCCAACATGATGGCGGATTCACCGCTCACCGAAGACAAGTTTATCGATTACCTCTACAACGTGAGTTGGGACAACAACAATCCGCGATCACGGCGCATTGTCGCGCTTCTAGATGCCGACGATTCGGTGACACGAGAAGAAGCGATCGAATATGCGATGAATGTGTATGACATTCTCGCAGAGCCTTGGCAGAACGCATTGCGTGGAGCGTTAGAACGAAACGGCGAAGCGCATGCCGATAACGCAGACTTCCAAGCGGTTGCAGAGGCGATCCTTTCGTGGGACGGGGAATTCACGCCGGACAGCAAGGGCACACCGTTTCTCAAGAACTGGCGTCTAAAGTGTGGGGCGAGTGGTAAAGCCGAGGATAACGCAATCAATGTAAGCGCAATATCCGCTGGCGAAGCCCTTTCGGCGGAAGACGAAATCACCATGTTGCAACTGCTCGCGGACACCGTCAGCGAGATGAAAGGCTTGTATGGTACGATCGACTTGACGTGGGGCGATGTTCATAAAGTCGGTCGCGGCGGACAGTATTTTCCTTCGTATGGCGCTGATTTTGGCGGTCGGACCGATGGAGTCAATTTCACGGAAACCCTATTCGATGTACGTTATTCGCAAGACAAAGAAGAGCCTAAACGCTATGTCGCAAATAACGGCTCCATGGCAACTATGTTGATGTTCTTCAGCGAAGATGGTGTCGAATCGCTGTCCGTCGTGCCGTGGGGACAGAGCGGCCACGCAGACTCCAAGCACTACATGGACCAAGGCGAAAAGTTGTATGGACAGCGTCAGATGAAGCCGACCTGGTGGACGCGGGAAGCACTCGATGGCCACATCGAATCGGAGAAGGTCCTCTCGCTTCCGTGACACAGCCCCGCGACAGCCTCGATGTATTGGCAGATGTAATCCGTGAGCATTACCGGCTGGGCACAATTTCCCGGCCGGCACCGTTGGAGCAAGCACACCAACGGCGACACCAAAAACTCGTCGTCGAGACATCACACGGAAAATTTCTAGCGAAAACGTACAAGCGCGATCCCTATGTACTCGACGCGCTCCGGTTCCAGCATCGCCTTTCTGATCATCTCAGTGCGAACGACATCCCTGTGGCGCGTATTCAAAACGCTGCGGACGGAAAGCGCATCATCGAACAAGACAATTGGGCGATGGAGCTGCAGGAATTGGTCGAGGGCAAACCGATGGTCGTCGGTAAAGATACGCTCATCATTTCGGCGCAAGCGTTGGGCCGGTTCCATGACGTATGCCGGGATCATCCGCGCCCGGAACGCGACGCGCAAATGTGGCGGTTTAGCGAAGTACCGCGGACATCGTTTCAAAGTTTGTATGAGTTGGCCAAACGGCAGGCCGATCCGGCGCAGATGGATGCGTACTGCAATCAGATCGCGCTGTTTCTACACGACGCTGGCGATGCGCTAAACCTCGAACAACGCAGCAAATTTGAGACGGGCCTCATCCACGGCGATTGGCATAGCGGTAACCTGATCTTTCAGGAAGGCACGTTGGCCGCTGTTGTCGACCTGGAGTTTTCGGGCGACGGTTGTTACTTGGAAGATTTGGCCTATGCCATTTCGAACCTGTGTGTGCGGACAACAATGCGGCACACGCGCCTAAGCAAACGGACTGACTTGTTACTCGACAATTATCAACAGTTCCGAACGTTGTCATTCCACGAGGAGGCCGCGCTGTATTACGCTGTCGGCGTTAAACACGTCGCGACGGTTTCCTACCAGAGTCGATCTTCCGGCGGCGTCCTTGCAGGTCATACTGCAGCCGAATGGCTCGAACGGCTCGCCGTGCAATGCGTATGGCTAGCCGAACGCGCAAAAGCCGTACGGTTCGGGTAGAGTCTTTCTTGGACGTTGTCGGCCTACGCAACTGCGAACCAAAATTGAACGAGGCGGCGCTAAGACGCGCAGCCTCCGAACACTAGTCGTATCCAAATTGGGCTATACGGCGCCGAGGTATTGGACGCTGAATAGTTGATCGGGGTCGATCCAAACTTCTTCGACCTCGAATTCGGCTGCATTCGCGAGGTCGGCAAACTCTTCAACGTGATACTTGTACGAGCATTCCGTCCGAATCGTTTCGCCTTCTTCGAGTCGAAAGGTGTGTTCACCGGCCACCCGTACATCTTGGTCGCTGAGGCTCACTAAGTGCATCTCCACTCGGCCCTGATCTTCGTTGTATACGGCCCGGTGTTCGAAGGCGTCGGTCTGCAGATCGGCGTCAAGTTCCCGTTTCATTCGGTGCAAGACGTTTCGATTAAATTCCGCCGTGACACCATCTGCATCGTCGTACGCTTGTTCCAATCGATCCTTATCCTTCTTGAGATCGACACCGACCAACGCCCCACCAGACGGGCCAACCAATTCGCACGTACGCTTTAGAAAGTCAACGGCTTCGCTTGGCGTGAAATTGCCTATAGTCGACCCCGGAAAAAACACGAGCGGCGCACTGTCAGGTTCCGAAGGTAAATCGATCGGCACCGTGTAGTCCGCACAGATAGGATGGACGTTGAGTCCCGGATATTCATGCCGAAGGGCCGCTACAGAGTCCTCGAGGTGTTCACCCGAAATATCGATCGGTACATACCCCGCCGGCTCTTCCAAGTGGTCCAGCAATATACGCGTTTTCAAACTGCTTCCGCTGCCATACTCCACCACCAATCGACCCGGCCCCACTTTCTCCGCCATCTGCGTCCCGGATGAATGCATAATGCTGATTTCGGTGCGGGTGGGGTAGTACTCCGGCAATTCGCAGATCTGATCGAACAGTTCCGATCCGCGTTTATCGTAAAAATACTTGCAAGGAATTTCCTTTTGCGGACGTTGCAATCCCGAAACCACGTCGCGTAAGAACGTTTCCGTGGTGGGGTCGGTATTGATGCGCTGTGTATTCATGGGGTCGATCTTTCTACATCGCGCGCGAGACGGATTCCGGAGAATTGCCAGCGTGCATGGGGCGGGAAAAAATTCCGGTACGTTGGACGGATGTGTGATTGCGATGTCGCACATGATCCGCCCCGCAGTACGAATTGACCGCACATGAATTTTCCGTTGTATTCGCCCAACGGCCCCGGCACGGGCTGATATCCGGGGTACGCGCTGTACGCGCTCTGCGTCCATTCCCATACATCGCCAAACAGTTGACGCATATCGCCGTTGACACCCTCGGCTGCTGCGGGATGAAACCGTTCGGACTCAACGAAATTCCCTTCGATAGGATTCGACGAGGCGACGATTTCCCATTCCGATTCCGTTGGAAGTCGTCCGCCGAACCAACGCGCAAATGCATCTGCTTCAAAGTAACTGACATGACACACCGGCACGATGGGGTTCAGCGCTTGCAGGCCGCCGAGTGTGAACTGTTGCCACTGGCCTTCCTGTTCGACCCAATACAAGGGATGCGACCAGCCCTCCTGTTGGACGCGTGCCCAACCCTCGGACAACCATAGTTCGGGACGCTTGTATCCGCCATCGCGCATGAAAGCCAAGAACTCACCGGCTGTGATCAAGCGGTTAGCGATTTCAAATGTCGGCTGAAAATGTCGATGACGCGGACCCTCGTTGTCGTACATAAAGCCATCGCCGTCGGACCCAATTGAATACAAGCCCTCCTCCCAACGTTGCCAATGCAACGGGACACAGAGTTCTCTCTCGGGTTGTGATGTCTCGCGATAAACGGGGAACGTTGGGTTTTGCGCAAGCATGTGTTTCAGATCGGTGATGAGTAATTCTTGGTGTTGTTGCTCGTGATGCAGTCCAATTTCGAGGACAGACGACAAAGCAGCGAGTCGTCCGGAGGCGAAAGCTTCGGCCATTGCGTCATCTACATGCGCGCGATACGCATGCACTTCGTCGACCGTTGGTCGCGATAGCATGCCGCGTTGGGGTCGAGGGAATTGTTTTCCGAGGCTGTTGTAATACGAATTGAAGAGGTACTTGAACGCTTGCGAAAACGGATTGTACTCGGGCAATGCCTCTTGCAACACCAGCGTCTCAAAGAACCATGTCGTATGGGCGAGATGCCATTTGGTAGGACTGGCATCTGTCATACTTTGTACAACATAGTCTTCCGGCGCAAGCGGTTTACAAAGCTGATGCGAAAATGTACGTACAGACCGATACTGTTCTTCAAGACTCTGCGGTGCAGACGTGGGATCGACTTCGGTCGCGGATATAGATCGTGCGGAGGCGGACTCGGCCATGAAAAGGACTCCAGTTGAAACCCCGAAACTGGCATGAAGTGTTAAGTATACGATCACAACGAGGTATGGGCAATTGAAGTCTAATGCGGTGTATCGGCGCATCGTATGCGCTTATCCGGTCTCCCAAGAAAAAGCCCCGCCGTTGCTACGGCGGGGCCTGATTGTCGCGATAAGGAATGGCTAGTTGGATGCTACCGGACGAATGCGTCTTGCCATCACAAGACCCATCACCGCGAGGGCGGCGACTAACCACCAAGCGTTAAACGGCAATCCCAACGCGCCCACGTTTACGGTTTGCGTACCAACCGCTGGCGTGCCGCCATCACCATCCGTCACGGTCATCTGCACCGTCCGCGGCGCGATCGATGGGTCGGACGACACATTGTCGAAGGTGACATTGCGAGTAACGGCTTGTACTGCCGCCTCGGTCGCGGCGGCGTTGAACGTGACGACCATCGGAGCGATGGCTTTCGCACCGCCGGTGAACGTGCCGACCGGTGTGCCGCCAAAGGAGACCGTACTGCCCGAAACGCCGACTTGTCCCGCGCCATTGCCGTCATGACGAATGCCAAGCCTGTCGTCATTCGAGTTATTCACGGTGATGTCGACCGTCAATGTCGCCGTATCGAAATCAAGACCATCCGAGTCGGTCACCGTGGCTGCAGAATCGATGCTGACGGCACCGCCACCTTCGATGAAGCCGGCGGGAGCGCTCGGCAACGAAATTGAAGGATCGCCGTTGGAGGCATTCACGTTGACCGTCTGCGTGATCGCGCCTGACGTACCCGTGTCACCGTCGGTTACAGTGAACGATACCGTGCGCGCCAGGGTGGATGGACTCATCGAGCTGTTTTCGTAGGTAATGGCTTGCACTAACGCCTGAGCCGCCGCGGGTGTCGCGTTGACCGTGGTAAAGTCCACCGTGAGGTCATTACCGTTCACCCCATCGTCCGTGCCATCGATCATGCCGATGGTCAATCCATCGAACGAAATTGTCGTGCCGGAAACTTCAATACCCGTGCCCGGTGTTCCGCTATCCTGCACGCCCAATTGATCGTTCCCCGTGCCGTTGATCGTCGTGGAAACAGTGAGCGACCCGCCATTGAAATCGGCTGAATCTGGATCAGACACCGTAGCAGCGCTGTCGATGGGCGTCGGAGGATCACTTTCATCATAATCCAGTGCCGCGCTGGGTAACGCCACGGACGGACCGTCGTTTGACGCCATCACGTTAATCGTCTGCGTGGCCACGAACGACGTTCCGCCATCCCCATCCATTGCAACAAACGACACCGTCCGCGACAACCCGCTCGGGTTGTCAGACGAATTTGCGTACGTAATTGCGCGGATGAGGGCTTGTAACGCCGCTGGCGTAGCGGCGGCCGTTGTGAAGTTGATGGTAAGGTCGACGCCATTCACGCCGGTGTCGGTCCCATCAATTGACCCGATGGTCGAACCATCGAATGAAACCGTAGATCCGGAGACTTCGATACCCGTGCCCGGTGTTCCACTATCCTGCACGCCAAGCTGATCGTTTGCCGTTCCATTGGCCGTGAATGAAATCGTAAGTGAACCACCATTCAAATCAGCTGAATCTGGGTCCGGAGCCGTGCCGGTCATATCGATCAGCATAGCGACATCATTTTCATCGTAGTCCAACGCTGCGCCGGGCAATGTGATCAAGGGCGGCGCATTGCCGGGATCGAATCGCTGCATAAAGATTTCAAACTCATCATCAGCGAGACCGATGTTATCGTCGTCGCCGTGCCAAACGATTCCGTACTCGTCGTTCGTGGCGTTGTACGCCAGCGCGGGTAAAAATGCATCCGGCGCAGTGGCACCGTTCGTACCCATGTCGCTCAATCGGAAATCATTCGTGCCCGTTTCATCGCCATCGGTGAGGTCACCAAAAATCAACTGTCCGAATATTTCATTCTCTCCGTTGACAAGTGGCGCCGTATCGTCATCACCACTCCAAACGACCAAATACTCATTGCGCGCCGGACTGTACGATACTTCAGCCGGATCAGCATCGAGACTCGGTGTTCCCGTGCCACCCATATCGGAAATTCGGAAGTCATTGTTACCGACTTCCGATCCATCGACACCGGCCAACCGCTGTCCAAATATCTCGAATTCGTTGTCCGCTAGAGAGGCTACGTCCGTATCATCGGCATGCCACACCACAAGGTATTCGTTGTTGATGCTGTTGTATGCCACGTTGGCCGAGAACGCTTGCGCTGTGATGTTTAAACCGATGCCGCCGACATCCGAGATTCGAAAGTCATTGGTGCCGATTTCAGATGCGTCCGTAGCGTCCAACCGTTGCCCGAACACCTCAAGCTCTTCATCGACTAAACTTCCGGTGTTTTCATCCGCCATCCACACCACGAGGTATTCATTGTCGACGCTGTTGTACGCGATATGCGTCGATACAGCATTGTACGTCGCATCATTCAAATCGCCCGCATCACTGACCCGAATGTCATTGGTGCCGGTTTCATCACCATCGGTCAGGTCGCCGAATATGCGTTGCACAAATGCTTCCTGCTCGTTGGCCGCCAAACCGTTGTCCGTATCATCGCCGTGCCACACCACGAGGTACTCATTGTCCGTGCTGTTGTAGACGACATCCACTTCGCTGGCTTCTTCAGCATTCGATAACGCCGGTCCCATATCCGAGATCTGAAAGTCGTTGTTGCCCGCTTCATCACCATCGGTCAGATCGCCAAAAATGCGTTGCCCATAAGCCTCGAGGCCATTGGTTGCAGAATCATCGCCCTCCCACACCACGAGGTATTCATTGTCCGTACTGTTGTACGCAACGGCTGGACTGAAGGCGGCAAACGAAGTGCTGCCGTCCGTTCCCATGTCGCTGATCCGGAAGTCATCGTTACCCACCGCAGCACCCGTCGCCGCGTTGATGCGTTGGCCGTAAATTTCAAACTCTTCATCGACGAGCGATCCCGCGCTCGTGTCGCCATGCCAGACCACGAGGTACTCGTTGTCCGTGCTGTTATACGCGACGGCCGCGTTGATTCCATCGAAGTTCGCATCCGCGTCTGCGTCCATTGCGCTAATGCGAAAGTCATTGGTGCCCACTTCCGGGTCGATGGTTACCGGATACGCGGCACCGTCTAATGCAGGCCCGTCAACAACGATGCGCGTTCGTCCAGCTTCCACACTCATTGTCGCGGGGATCGTTACGCCATTCGCGTCGAACACATGAACCTGCCCAAGGCTGACGACGCCATCACTTGATCGCCAATTCCAACCCGCAGCAGACTGTTCAAATAAGCCCGAAGACGTGACCGCGCCGTCCACCACGAAATCACCTGAACCTTTGGGTGCCGTTAGCAACACAAATCGCTGTTCAATGGCTTCTGCACGTGGCACCCATTCTTCTACAACGGCACCGCGATCAAATTGAACAACACCCGACGGCCCGTAAGAGGCAAACGGTTGGGGCGTGGGTTCCGTAACACCAAGGTTGCGGCCCATGCGGACCAAACGCCAATGCCAATCGGGACCACCATGTAAGGGGTGGAACGTCACACCCGATGCATCAAAGGTTGCTTCATGCAGGGGATGACTCAACGTGGCCCCAGAATCCGTCGAGGCGATTGTGTTAACCGCTCGCTCAACGGCGTGTCGCGACGAAAGGACCGTCTCATCGTTGACCACGCCGTTCCCTGCTGCAAATGATGCAGGCATGGCGCACGTTAGGAACAGAGCACACGAAATCCACATATGCGGACGGACGATCGATTTCATTTTTACTTCCCCTCAATACGGTTGCAGTCATCCCGCGACCGTTTTAAATAACAGATCACTCTCGGGCCTAGACCGTCTTCGCCAACCACCCCCCGATGGCGGTCCGGGAAAGGCGGTAAACGTCCCGGAAATACTTGAACACGCAACTACACTAGCAGCGTCCATGTTTTCAGCAAATGCCCTCATTGCCGAATAACGATAGTACTCTACGCGGAGGAGTCTTCCACGTGCAACAAGATCATGTCTTTTGAACGTACAAAAGGAGGGGAGACATATCACCGAGCGCAGGTTTACTAATGACAATGCTGTGATTGCGAAGAATAGCGAAAATAGTTGCGGGGCAGAACTGCCGTTCGTGACCGGGGGGCGAATGCGAGGACGTTATTGCGTTGGCCGCAGCGACTCCGGAAACTCAATCGATTCGCCCACGGTCAACGCATCGGGATCAGAGATTCCAGGATTGTGCCGCATGATTGCCGGCATGATCTCCTGGTAATTCTCTGTACCATACACGTCCGAGATGAGCTTGCTCAGGCAGTCGCCTGGTGACACGATTCGCGAAATCATGCCGATCTTATCCGTGAGCAATTCCGGAGTAATCCGGGTTGCGTGCACGGCAGGTGTTTTGGGTTGAGGCGCTGGCGTCTGGGCCGCAACAGGCGATGCGGCAACCGGCGCAGGGAGATCGATTATCGGCTTAGTTTCCACCACTTCCGGAGGCATCGGACTCTCTTCAACTTGGCGCGGTTGTAGATTCGAAACGTCGCGCGACTCGACACGATTGCGCAGTTCGGCGGTTAAGGAGTCGACGGGGTCTGGCTCGGTGGCAGTCACCGGCGTGGTCACTTCCACATCATCGGGTTCGGTATTCTGTGTCTCGCGAATAGGACTCGCGTTGTCCGACGGTTCGACTTCGGTGGGCGTTGCGACTTCAGGTTCGACCAATTCCCCGGTCGTATCCGTCGAAACAGCGGCATATGCGCCAGTATCCACTGGGTCAGCCGAGGGCCCACTCAACATCCAATACGCGCCGGCGGTAACGGCAACCACCGCAACAGCCGCCGCAGCCATCCATGCGGGGCGAAGTGACGAGCCCGAATCAATATTCATCTGCAGGTCACGCCCTGCTTCGCGTACCGTCTTGGGTGGGACAGGGCGTTGTTGCATTCCATATCCGGCGATCAAAGCGTTATCGCACAGAGTATTGATGGAGCGCGGTATGCCGTTCGATAGCCGCACGATTTCCTTAATAGCAGCATCGGAAAACAGATATTTCGATTCGCCTCCCGCGCGCTCCACACGGCTCCGCACGTATGCGGCCGATTCGGTGGCCGTAAGCGGCTCAATGTTCGACCGCACAGAAATCCGTTGTTTCAATTGACGTAATGAATGCTGATTAAGAATCTCTTCCAACTCGGGCTGGCCAACCAAGACCACTTGCAGGAGTTTGTCCTTGCTCGTTTCGAGGTTGGTCAACATGCGCAACTGTTCCAACGTCTCAATCGGCATGTTCTGCGCCTCATCGATGATCAACACCGGAGTACGATTCTCGCGATAATCATCAATCAGTTGGCCCTGAAGGTGTTCCAACAATTCCGATGTCGACGATTCACCTGTTTCCATTCCCAATTCGCGCGACAGTTTTATGACTAGATCGCGAAACGAAAGGTCTGGGTGAAACAGGTAGATCGGGCGGATATCCGTGCCTTCTTCTCGCCGAAGGTACGCACGCAGAATGGTTGTCTTTCCTGTACCGACTTCGCCCGTGAGTGCAACGAAACCTTTGCGTTTCTCGACGCCATAGACGATCGACGCTAGCGCTTCGTTGTGACTAGGGCTCGGAAATAGAAAATCCGGATCGGGTGTGATGTGAAACGGTTCCCGATTTAGCCGATAGAAGTCCAGGTACATAAATGTAATTCCCTACTCGTAACGCTTGGCCAACAATGGGCCGGTGACAGCCATCAGTATTTTAGCAGGGCTTACCCTACTACGCATGGCGACCGCGCATGAAGACGAACGGCCCAGTCGCCCCTTTAGTACTTTAGGCAATTGCGTCAACTATTATCTCGCATGTATGAGATAAAAGCAAGCCATCAATACAGTTCGGGCCCCGCACCGTACATCGGCGCGGGGCCCAAGGAGAAATACAAAAAGCGCGTATTGCTTAGCTAAGTGCCACTGAACTAGCGAAATTGCCTTCGACCGGACGTTTCACTAAACGGCTGCTGACCGCTGCGAAGGACACCATCAACGCAAGAATTAAGAAATCGGCCGGTGGATTGTTCGAACCCGTTCCGATGGAACCCGCGTTGCAGCCGCTACCCGACGAATTGCCGAGACTGGATGCTGCGTCATTGTCCACGATAGTGATGGAGGCGGAGGCGTTCGTGCCGAGGACCGCGCCCTGAGCATCGGTCAGGACGACCCGAAACGCCTCGATTGGTTCATCGGAACCATCGTCAAGAATCGGGACGAGGATGGTGTTGGTCGACTTGGTGTTGTCGAAGGTCAATGTTCCAGTGGACGAGATGTAGTCCGTACCGCTCTGCGCCGAAACGTTCGCGGTCAGATAGCGCACCGTAACGGAACCGCCGGCGGTCAGCACGGGATTCAATGTAACGGTCAGCGCAACGTGGTTGGCGGATTCCGAAACGTTGTGCGCAATCTCTGTGAACTCTATGGTCGGCATCGGCGTGGCGCTCTGCACGACGGCGAAGATACCGAGTTGAGTGGTCGTGAATGAAGCGGACGTTCCGTTGCTCACCGCCACATTGGCGATGGGGTCTGTCGTCCATTCGCCGAGTGCCGCGTCGTACAGCAACACGTCATAGCCATTATCGGGCAACGACTTCGCACCGGCCAGCGGCAGGTTGATCGTGGCCGGCATACTCAACACCAATCCAGCCGGGTCAATCGCGACAATCGCTTCGACTATCACATCTCCCGGAAGGGTCGGAACTGAATCCGGCTGCGAGATGGCCACCACGACGGGGTCAGAAACCGAACCCACCGGAAGCGTCGCTTGTGCGCCGACCAATGGGCTGTTGGTGTCTGTCACAACAACGGTCGTTTCGCTACCTGGATCGACCGTTTCGTTGGCTTCGAGCGGACCCGCTGTAACCGTAATGGACACTGTGGTCTGCGCGGACACGTCTTGTTGGCTCGTACCGGTCAACGTAACGTCGTAACTACCCGGCTCCGTATCGGCAGCGAAAATTACGGTTGTATTGGCTTCCGTGCTATCCGCGATGGTGTCGCCATCGAAGTCCCATTGCAATGCCACGACACCGCCTTCTGGTTCTGTGCCTGTACCGGTCAAGTTGACAGTAAGCGGTGCGGGTCCGGCAAGCGGGTCAGCCGACGCTGTGACCGTCGGAATGCCCGAACCCAGTTCGATGTCTGCCGTCGCTGTTGCGGAGTGACCGTTATGATCTGTTACCGTCAGCGTAACCGCATACAAACCATTCTCTGGAAACACGCGATGAACCGTCGCGCCAATCGCCTGTTCGGTAACGCCGTCCGACGCATCGAAATCCCAAGCAAAGTGGTCGATACCCCACTCGTCTGCCGAGTTGCTCGCATCGAAAAGGATCGTAATCGGTGCAGTCGCTTTGGAAACCGACGAGAAAATTGTCGCGAATGGTGCCAACACATCGATACGTCCTTGAGGACCACCGTCAGCACCGAGGTCATTGCGCGTACCGTTCAAGTCATTCTGACTCGCATCCGGGTCGCCTGCATCGCGATACGGAGAATCCGACGTCAAGTGGAAATTGTAGTCGGTCGGGTCTACGAAAGACGGCGCGTCCGAATAGTCGGCGAACGCTGCCGGGCCGTCGTAGTCCGTGTCGTTGTTGAACCATGCATTAAACGAAGCGGCAAGCACTGCATTCACATCCGACTGAATGCCGACGCCGTTTTGGGCGACGATGCAGTTCGTGATTTCGGTCAACTCCGAAGTCGCATCCGCCAAAATACCGAAATCGCGCATGCCGTGAATCGTCAAATTGATAGCGGTCGCTACAGCGCCGTCGCGCAAGTGGAGTCCCGTCGCGCCATTGGCAAGAACGCAGTTGCTGACGATGGCGTTCGCGTCCGGGTTCAACTCAACTGCCGAGCCGTTCGACTTCTCGGCGAACGTGAATCCGCGTACTGCGGAACCATCTTCCATGCGGAGAATGTCGCTACCCGAACTCGGTCCGCCCAACACCAACGTGTGATACGGACCATCGGCACCAACCAACGACGTACCGGCTTTCAATGCCACGTCTTCAGAATAAGTACCGGCATAAACCATGACCACGTCACCACGGCCCGGCTCGACAACGCTCATCGCGTCAGCAATCGTCACGAACGGGTTTGCTTCCGAACCATCTGCGGAACCGGCATCAGCATCGGCGGCCACATGGAACGTGAGCGAAGGTCCGATACCCGCCTCGATGTCCAGGTCAAACACTTCCGAATCCGAAAGCGATGGGTCCACATCGTCCGTCGCCGTGACCGTGACTTGATACGTTCCCGAATCACCCTCTTCCGGCGTCCAGTTCAACTCTCCGGTGCCGTCACCGTTGTCGGTAAATGTGGCATCGTTGCCCGCAGGCAAGTCCGAAGTATCGGCCGTCAGGACCAACGGATCTTCATCTTCGTCCGTTGCGGTAACGGCAAGGGTCGTCGATTCTTGTTCGCGGCCTTTCTTCGGTCCGCCGCCCGGCTTATTGACTTTCGGGCTGCGATTGACGTTTTTCACCATCACGGATACAGGCTCGATGTCCGTTAACTCGCCGTCATTGGCAACGAATTCAATAGTGTAGGCTTGCTTTTTGCCTTGCTTGTGATCCGGTGTCCATTCGAACGCACCCGACCCATTGCCGTGGTCATTAAACGATGCACCGTTCGGCAGACCGTTTGCCACTAACTGAGGAATCGTTCCCTGCGGGTCGCTGGCGCTAACCGAAAACGAAAGCGTCTGCGCTTCATCCACTGTCTGCGCGCTGACCGGTGCGATTTCCGGCGCGTCGTTCGATTCAACAACCATCACCGTGCGCGTTGCAACGCCTTCGTTGCCTTCCGCATCCGATGCGCGATACACGACGCTGTAGGTACCCGTTACCGAAGTGTCTACGGTGTTTTCCACGGTAATCGCGTGGGTCAAATCGCCGTCTGCATTGTCCACCGCCGTCGCACCCGCGTCGCTGTACGTTTCATCCTGACCAACCGTTGCCGGATTCGCGCCTAGCACTGTAACAACCGGCGGCGTCTGGTCACGTTCTAAGACTTGAACCGTACGCGAGACATTCGCGTCGTTACCCGCTGCATCGGCAACAGAATAGTTCACCGAATACGTTCCCGGCGTCGTGTTGTCGACTGCACCGCTAACCGCAATCGCACCGGACACGTCGCCGTCAACAGCGTCCGTAGCTGTCGCGCCGGGATCGTTGAACGGGTCGTCTTCCGTGAGTGTGAACGGGTTACTACCAAGCAATGCAAGCACTGGCGAGCTTTGGTCGGTGACCTCAACGGTACGCGTCGCGGCGGCAGAATTGCCGACCGCATCCGCAACCGTATACGACACGCTGTGCGTGCCCACCACCGACGAGTTGACGTTCACCTGAACGTCGATATCCCCCGATACATCCCCCGATGTACTGTCAACCGCTGTCGCGCCCGCGTCGGAATATGCAACTCCGTGGGCCCATGTCAGCGGGTTGTTGCCTGTGATTGTGATGGCCGGTGCAGTGTTATCGATTGTTGTCGCTGTGCTCGGACCAACGGCTGGTGCGTTGTTGTCCGCATTTGACGCCGTGTTCGCGGCGAGCGAAATGCTCAAGTTGCCGTCGCCGGAAACATTCGACACCGTAACCGTGCGCGACGCAGTGCCGCTACCGGACACGGCCACCGAACCGTTCGCTGTGCCCGTCGTGTTCAACGTTATGTCAGAAGCATTCAACGTAACTGCATCAGCATTGCCGTATGAAACGACGAACGATACGGAACCATTGTTGGTCATTGCCGGTGCTGGATTGGCTATCGAAACCGTTACCGCCGCACCACCACCCGAAACAAATTCGCGTGGACCAACATCGAACGCCCCACCTTGTGGGCGGGCCGTACCAATTTGATCCATGTTGAGCGATACCGTTACACCTTCATCAACACCCGGGCTCGTTTCCAACAACACGAAGCCATCGTCTGCGGTGAAAGGAACGCCGTCCGCGCCGTACAGATTGTCGAAATCGACAAACTGCGGTTCGTCAAGAATGTCGCCGGGTCGTGGTGTAAAACCATCGTATACCGTGTGAACGATGTTGTTGCTGGAATCAAGTTCAGAGTCGTTGGCGAAATAGCTGTGCTCGACGCGATAGAAGATGTTGTTCTTGATGACACCGGACGATCCATTGCGCAAGCCAATCGTGAACAACGCGCAGTCCGTGAAAATGTTATTCAGCGCGACGACGTTCAAGCAACCAATCTTCGCGCTGATACCCCAGTTCTGCATGCCTTTGAAAACATTGTTCGTTACAAATATGTCGCGCACGTTACCCGAGTCATTCGACTCCATCATGATGCCCTGGTGAACGCCTTCAACGACGTTACCCGTAATTGTGATGTTCTGCGTGAACGAGGAACTGCTCAACGACCACGTCTGAAACCCGTCCAAGTGCGCCGTACCGATGTCGGCTTGCGCCGTGCTGTGGAACCAGTTACTACGCCACACATGGTCGAACCCGAAGAAACGTGCGTAATCCACATCATCTCCGGATCCGTGGTCACGCAAGTGGCGAACTTCGTTGTGTTCTATTAACGACCCGGTGCCGCCCATGGTGATGCCCATCTGGCAGCCTTCGATCAAGTTATGGCCAACGTATTCGTAGCTATCGCCACCTTTGGTTGATATTCCCGGATACCTAATGTCGTGAATATGGTTGTCAACAACTTCAACGTGGTCGCTGTCCATGACAACGCCACCGCGGAAAGAACTAACAGAATCATCTTCGATCTCAAACCCCTCGATGCGGAGGTAATGGCAGTCGGTGGTTACAAAGCCTTCCATCTTCGCCTGACGACGTGGCTCAGCGCGAAACACAACTTTGTTGCTCAACGTACCGGAGTTAACGGCGGAGAGAAAGATGCGCTCGTTGTAGACACCTGGCTTCACGATGACCGTGTCGCCCGCGCGAACAACGTTTCCAGCGTGCCCGATCGTCAAGAAGGGCGCACCCTCCGATCCATCGTTGCTGTCGCTTGCGGAAGGATGGGACTGATCGACGTAGAGCGTCGCGCTCCAACTTGCCGGTGCCAATAAAGCAGCCGTCATCAATACTGCGCCGAACATCCGCCAAGAGATGTTCCCCTCGATTAGCTTGTGGGCAAGCCGCGATTCCTGTGCCCTCATGTCCCTCTCCTCATCCGTGTGTCTAGCCCGCAATTCCTCTGCGGTTCGTTGCATCTCTAAAGGCAAGGGGGGTGCCAAGGTAATTGGCTATCTTTAGATAGGTATAAGTGATTGCCCTATAATGAGTTATGGCTTGTCAAAAAGTTGTCAACTAATCAGATTAGTCTCTTGGGCGACGAATGACTGACGGCTTTTCGTCGGTCTGCCAGATAACCCCCGGCATTCGTCACCTTTTGGCGACGCCTCAGGACCGGAAAAGGACGCTACGATTGCACTTAGAATCCGGGGTGGAATTGGATTTAGAACTGACAGACGCATTGCGCCACTGGGAGCGCTTAGCTATCCTGCCGCCGCTCTCAATCAACGCGGCTTGAAGGCGACAAGGGGGAGTGCCGCGAAACGAATTGGTCCATGTCTAAACCAGCTATCCGAATTGACACTATCCCGGTCCACGAGTTGGAGGCGTTTGCCGATCGCGCTCGAAATGAGAAAGGCGTTGTTCCGATTACACCGCGCCGGGCTCGATCACACGCCGCAAACCCGAACGCCGTTCCGGATGAGATTGCGCTCCTCGTCGCGTACGACGGCGATTGTTGCATCGGTTTTTTGGGCATCATGGCGGGCGTGATACGAGCCGGGGGCGAATCACAGCGGATGCACTGGTTCTCGTCCTGGTATGTTGATCCCGATCAGGCGACTTCTGGTGCGGGCACGATGTTGCTGATGCGTGCCATCGGCTTGAAGTACGACCTCGCCGTCACAGGAACCAGTCCGGAAGCGGATGACATGTACCGTGCGATGCGTTTCAAAGAAATCGGCCCACTCGAATACGAAGAAGTTTTTATGGATATGCTCGATCCACTCGGGTTTCCATTTTTTGCTGTCGGCAAATGGTTGGAAAAACGCGGTAAGTCGGCCAAGATACCGTACGCGATCGCCGATGTGCTTCGTCCGTTTTTGCAACCGCTACTGAAGCGAATTGTGTATGCGCTAACCACACCAGCCATGCCTTCGAATGTGGTTGGCCGTGTCGCGCAATCATTTGAAAACGATTCTCAAGCGACAACCGAGGCGCGTTTTGAACGCAACGCCGCGACCGTTAATTGGATGCTTGCGCACCCCTGGTTCGCTGAAAATGAGGACGATGCGGTGTCTGGCTATTACTTCGGCGACGTCCGTCCCATTTTCCGCTACATCGCTACATCGTTGGAGCGAGAAGGTGTCGAGATTGGAAACGCAGTTGTTTTGGCCTCTCGAAAAAGTGGGCGCACGACCGTCAAGTTACTGGACTACTCATTCAAGAACGACGAAGACTCTCCAGTGCTCGTGCGGCATGTGCTAGAAGTCGCTTCCCGGTACAAAGCGGATCGCATTCTATTGCCCGCAGCATTCAAGCAAGCCTTACGGCAACAAACGGTTTTCGGACGCATCACATTTTCCCGCACGCGCACCTATTTCTGCCGACCGAAAAAGAAGAACAGCACTTTGTCGCCGTTGCTCGATCAAGTCAAATTGCAACTCACGGACGGGGATTGCGCGTTTTCATGATTGCTTCGGATGACCGAAAATGAAGCTGATCGATTCGATGATCGCTGCGATTCCGCACGCATGTACCGCGTGGCTCGTTCACCGCGACGTAGTCGTCGTGAATTACCACCTGATCGCACCCGAAGCGCCACGACACATCACGGGCATCCTGCCGAACAAAACACCCGATCAATTTGAACGGGACCTCGTTTTCATAAAACAACATTACAACGTTGTTTCATATCCTGACGTACTCACATCGCGCAATGGCGGTTCTCCTTTACCTAAACGCGCGACGATGATTTCGTTCGACGACGGTTTTCGTGAATGCTACGACCATGTTCGTCCGCTGTTGTTGAAACACGAATTGCCCTGCACGTTTTTTCTCATTACCGATTCCGTCGACAACCAAGCGTTGGCCTATCCCAATCGCACCGCCCTTTGTCTCGACGCGATAGGGGCGTGCGAATCCGACATATTGAAAGATGTCCGCAGTGCGCTTGCATCGAAAAACATTGACGTGGAAACGTCGCGCGACAGCATCTTTCAAGCGGTGCGCGCACTAACCATTCGCGACCTTGCCGTCCTCGATGGTTTGGAAAAGGCACTCGAAATCGACACCTCCGACTATCTCCGCGATCAATCCCCCTACATGACGTTGGATCAGATTCACGAAATGCGTAAGGAGGGATTCACATTCGGCGCGCACACCAAGACGCACCCGCAGTTGTGGCTGGTCGATGACGAACGATTGGAATCGGAGATCGCCGATTCGTGCGAAGCCGTCTGTAACCTGACCGGCGAATCCGCAGCACCGTTCGCGTTTCCCTATCGCAGCAACGGACTATCGCGGGATAGCCTCGCAGCGATTCGCGAAAAGCATCCACACGTTGGCTTGTTGTTCGATACGCACGGCTATGTCCGCGATGCGGAGTTCATGGTACCGAGATTGTCGTTCGATGACCCGGCAGGTGCAGGCGAAAGCGGCTCGAATTTACTGGCGGGCTTGAATCGAGGCTATATCGCGCAGGCGGCGAAGACACTGCTCGGTCGCGGGCACATGGCGTAGTCGTCTCGTTGTATTGCCCCGCTCCGTCATTCCCGCGAACGCGGGAATCCAGAACGTAGGTTATTTCGCACCCGTGTCGTCGGTGACAATCGTCACATGCTTTGGTGCCTCGTTTTTGTCGGCTACATCCCAAACGAATTCACTGTCGCCCCGCGCGATCAACGCTGAACCTTGTAACCAACGCAGGCACGGAGCATTTTTCTCGGTTGGCAAAAACGTGAACACGACTTCCGTCACACCTTCCGCGCGTGCATGTTCAATGATGGTGTGCAACATGGTTTCTTCCACGCGCCGTCCCATGACTCGACAGCTCAGTAAGTAGTCCGTGACATGTGCAACACCATCGCGCAATTCGATACCGGCGAGCCCGGTCAATCCGGCACTGCCAAAACGGTCGTCGACTCGAAACGACCAGATCGCATTTTCCTGCGCCTGGCTCCACGTCCATAGTTCCGCTTCCGACATACGACGCGTCGCCATATTCATCTGGTTTGTTTTATTCAACAGTTGAGCCGCACGCGGCAAGTTGGCTTCGTTCAAACGCTCTGCCGTAACCGAAAGTTCGAGACTTGCCACCCAATCGTCCAATGATCGGGCCGACTGTTGTCCATCGCGCCGCTCTCGTTCCGCGCCATACATGGCCGTTCGTTTTCGATCTTCATCGCTCACGCCCGGTGAGTCGAAGCAACTCATCCCGAGTAACGCAGACGCATACAACAACTTATCCTTAGGCCAATCCGGCACGAGCACTTCCGGCAATGCTTCTGATACACGCAACCGTTCAGCGGGATTGTCATCGATAAATACGACTGACTGAAATCCCAAATTCAACTCTTCTGTTAGTTCGATAACATTCTGCGCTTTATCCGACCAATTGATTCGCCACCCTGAGAAATCATCTCGGCGCAGCACCATTTCAGGATGTTGATCGATTGCATCCAGCGCCGTCGACTCTTCATTCTTGCTCACGATACCGAGAATAATTCCACGTCTCGTCAACGCCTTTAGTTCGCGTTGAAAATGAACAAACGCTTCACCGACCGGGTCGTGTCCACCCAGCTTCACCTTTTCCCAGCCGATCTCGCCGACGATGCCGCCCCAGAGGGTGTCATCGAGATCGAGAATCACCAACTTGCGAGCGCCGCCGCGGAGCGTTGTAATCGCATCGACGAGATCGCGAGCCGCCGCTTTGAATACCGCTTTCCCATACGGCACTTTTGCCATGTACCAGAGTTTCGGGCTAAACGCCTGATCGCCAGCTTGCGCGATCCATCGCTGCGCATCGAGTAAATAGACATTGCCCGCTTCTGCAACGCGCCGAGCCAACAATGCATTCATTTCATAGAGCGCAGCAGCACCGCCCACGCCTGATCGAGCCGAAAGGATCGCATCGCCCTGACGCTCCGGCGGCCACACCCAACTCGACACGAGTACCAACGGCACTCGCTCGCCAAGTCCTAGCACCGCGTCGCAAAATGCGTCTACTTCATTTAGAATCGAATCCAGTTCGACGCGTTCGCCGTCCATTAGCCGACCGAATGATTCGAATAAATCTTCCGCACGCGTCCAGACGAAGGCCGCACCACACGGTTCCTGCCAACATTCCGCATTCGGATCGAATAACGTTTGCATCACTTGGCCAAACGGTGCGATTACAGAGTCGATCGATTGCTTCGCGAGTAGCATCGCGAAGTTTTCGACATTGAAGTCGGAGACGAGTACCGTCCGTGCTTGATCGGTGTTCAAGACGCTTCCGTTTCGAGCAGTTTTAGTACGTAGTCGATCATCGTGCCCAGCGTTTCTAAGGGAGACGGGTTCTCCGGTAGCGGATCGCCGCCTACCAACGAAACCGGTGTGTCGAAACATTCTTCCACTTGTTCTTCGATACCTACCATCAAGTTGGCAAGAGACAATGACTTAATCGACGCGCCTTCACCGGTCAACGCGGCATGCTCATCTTTCTCAAGTTGCTCGTTATCCGGCAACATTTCGTTCAACTCATCCACCGCTGCGAACACAGCCTCAACAACTTTATCACGACTTGCCACTACGCATTCCCTTTCACTCGTTTCGATGTGATCAACTTAACGACCGGTTATCGGTTGCATCCGGTCCCGTATTTCGGTGGCCATTCGGCGTGCTACGTGCTTTAACGGCGTTCCCGGTGCATCCACTGTTGCTGGGTCAATCGCCCGAGTATGACGCCACCGCACCGTACACGTCGTTCCCGCTATTTCGGCGCGCGTGCCACCGAGTACACCATTCTCTCGAATCGTAGACGATTCAGTGCCCGAGACGTCCAAGACACCCGACTCAGAACATCCGCCCACCGCAGGAGTTTCCACCTCGATTGCGTGAACGCCATCCGGAACATCGACCACGACGTGTTTCGAATAGGGACGTATGTATAGAACATCGCCCTGACGTTTCCAACTGTAATTGCTCCGGGCCATCGCTTCCATACCCATCCACTGTACATCGCCTAACGAATTCGCGATGGCTGCTGCTCGTTCAAACAACGCATAGTCATTCACCGCATCCCAATGATGGCCCAACATGATTAGTGGTTGGCCGAGGAACGCACGTAACGCGATGTCTGTTTCCGACGCCTCCATCGAGAAACGCGGCAAAACCGGTAGCCCTTCTTCCGTCCATTGCGCAGGTGCCATGCCCGCGAGTGTCACATCGGCCGGCAATCGTTTAATCCATGGGAAAGGCCGGGAATGACACATCGCATCAAATCCAACGCGCGCCATCCCTGCCGCCATTTGTGTCGAGCACTTCCCGTGGGGCGCTGCCATGACTCGGGCAACGCGAAGTCCCGATCGCGACTCAAGTTTCGAGATTCTGCGGAGTGCCTGCGCGGCGAGTGCAACGCATTCAGCTTCCGAGTGATCCTGAGCCAATTCATGGCGACTATGATTATTTCCATGCACCAATAGCGAAACACGATCAGCGTGTTGTTGAAAGCATTGCGCAGCACGCCTATTCACATACCAGCCATCCAGCGGAATTGTAGCGGAGCTGAGGTGATAGTTATGCGTCTCCGCGTGATCCACAAGCGATGGAAACCCGATGAAACCGTAGGACATTCCGTGCAGATTCGGGTCGTCGATCATCAGACTTGCGCGTAATGGCGGTAGTTTCCAATCTATTTCGCGACTGACTTCGCGCAAGAAATGAAACAACGGTAAGAGCGCCATACAACGACCTGGACTCAGGCAATCGCGCACCACTTCATCCGGATCCAACTCCGGAATCGGCACTGTCGTTATCTCGATTGCGGTGTCGCCGTCTCCTCGCTGAAGCCAAATGGGACCATCATGGGATTGGGCGAACACCCGATCATCCCGTGTCGCATCGATCACGCCGACCTCGATCGCGGATTCCGGTTCCAAGGTCCGTCCACGTAGCCGCGGATCGAGTGCCGCGTCCTTCGAAAGGGTAATCTCCAGTTTTTCGGTCGATTGACCTTCAGAAACCGCCACAAGACAAGGTACGGCAGGAAGATTCAGGCTCTGATACGCATCGAGCCCAGAAAGAATGACAATCGCGTCCGGTGCCAATTCATCCGACAGCGGATGAAAAGATACGGGCAAAGCGCACGACAACGCATCGAGTAATCGCGCATGCGTTGCAGTCACATTGGAAGGGTATACGCCCACTACTCGTGCTTGATCGGCCATGGAGCGATAATTATAGCCGATTCATTGCACAACGACTAAGCGCGTCACTCAACAGCAAAAATTCCAACAGCAAAAAAAGGCCGAATCAAGTCGTAACTCGATTCGGCCATAACAAATCTTTCGGTAAGGGTTACTGTAGTCGCGATTGCCTACGCTGTAGCCGCATGCGTCCGTACACACCTACACCGGCCAGCAGCAGCACAATCAATAGCCCAAGTCGCGGTCCTGGCAATGACGGAGTGGAAGAGGCATCGAGGTGGTCTGTACCGAGTGTCAGCTCAATGAAGTCGTAAACCCCGTCGTTATCCGAGTCTTGATCCAAGTAGTCTGGAATGCCGTCGCCATCGGTATCCACGACGCCTTCGATATCATCTTCGAGTCCATCGCCATCTGAGTCCACATCGAGGAAGTTCATCAGGCCATCTCGGTCCGCATCTCCCGTACCCTCGACTGCATCTAGAAGCGTGTCTCCATCCGAATCCAGATCTAGATAGTTTGGCGTCCCATCGATGTCTTGATCGCCGAAACCATCGACACCGTTGATGATGCCATCTTCATCGTCATCGCCGAGGTAATCGATGCCATTACCTTCACGCGGTCCGATATCGAACCCATCGCCCGCAGGCCGCCCGAATCCCACCATGTCCAACGAATCGACAGCAATACCCGGAATGCTTGGGTTGACGCCACCATCGATGAGCGGGCTTTGCTCTTGCGGAATAAATCCATCGTCTCCTGTGAACGGAATACCGTCTGGACCGAGGAGATTGTTGAAATCGACGAATTCGGGGTTGGCGTGAATATCACCAAATTTCAAATCGAATCCGTCATATATTTGCCAGAGCAAATTGTTTGCCGAGGCGAGACTGGAATTGTCCGCGAAATACGAACGCTCACTTTGGTAAAAGACGTTGTTCATAATTGTTGCCGAGGAACCATCCCGAACGCCCATCGTGTGGATATCACAATGAGCGAAGACGTTGTAGAGCGCGACGACGTTTAGGCAGCCCTTTTTCACGCTGACCGCCCAATTCTGGCAGTTCTCGATCACATTGTTCGTGATGTAGATGTCCCGCACATTACCTTGGGTATTCGATTCCATGATGATGCCCTGGTGAACATCTTGAAATATATTGCCATGGATGAAGATCCGCTGCGTCTTGGAGCTGGAATCCAATGACCACGTTTGCATCGCGTCAAGGTGGGCGGTTCCAATATCGGCAGGATCGGTGTCGTGAAAATAGTTGTTGTACCACAAGTGGTCGAATCCGAAGAACCGTCCGTAATCGACATCATCGCCCACGCCATGGTCGCGCAACGCCGTGACCTCATTTCCGGAAACCAACCAGTCGTTGCCACTGATAGTGATGCCAAACTGACATCCAGTCACATAGTTTTGGCTGACGGTGCCGTTTGTTGGGTTATTGCCACCCGTTTGAATGCCAGCCCCTCTACCGTCATGGCAGTAATTGTCTACGATCTCACAATGGTTGCTTCGGATATTGATGCCACCGCCGAACGTGCCGTGGGCATCCGTCTCAACTTCGAAACCCTCGATCCGAAGGTAATGACAATTCTCCGTGAGGAAACCTTGGGTCTTTGCCGAGCGCCTGGGTTCATTGCGAAAGGTCACCATGTTCCCTGCTGTGCCTGAATGGCCAGAGGAAAACGAGACGCGCTCGTTGTACACACCACCCCTAACAATCACCGTATCGCCCGCGACTACTGTGTTCGCACCCTTTTGAATGGTGCTCCACGGGGACGACTCCGTACCAGGGTTACTATTGCTTGCAGAAGGATGGCTCTTATCCACGTAATACGTGGTCGCTTCTGCGGAGAAGTTAGTCATCGCTGCTAACATTAAAGCGATTAACAAACCAGCACTCTGAAACCGAGATGAAACGGAACAAGTGAATCTTGTCGCTGTTGAATGTGGCGGACGCTCTTTACATTGGAATGAACGGTGATTATCTAGGTGTGCGCAGCAAAGCACACTACCGGCCCCGAACCGATGCATACAAAACTCCTCGCAAATCTTGATTGACGGACTAGAATTAGATGGACCCCAGGAGATCCCCGATCTGGTTGCCGAGCATACTAACAAAAAATGCACTCTGAAGCTAGAACTATTTTTGTAAGTTCTTTTACTGCAAATAGTTAAGTTTAGTTGAAAAAGATAGGAGGGTGCGAATTTGTCAAGAAATAACACCGGAATCTATTGACCGTTATACGCCCAAGCACTTGTGAATTCTGGCTGCGCGACTGATGGCCATGTACATTTTCACATCTGAGTGAGCCTCTCAAACTGAAGTTTCCGGTTGATGGTATTGTAAGTCGATTGTAGGTAACATTAGGGAAGGCTGTATTTCTGGGGAATACATAGGTTGGAGTGCTACATTGATACAAGTTTGCATAGTACTTGTTCAAATCTGACAGAATGTGGTTGTATGGTCAGGCTCTAGTGCATCACAATTCGTCTTTAATTTCAGGGAACTCCATATGGAACGGTCACTTATGGATGTTTGTTGAGTTGGCATATCGTTTGCACTTATCCCCGAACGTAAGATTACTTTGAAACCGTCAACAAATTAGGAGTATCCGCATGCTTCGGGTGGGCTTAGTAGGGTACGGATATTGGGGACCAAATCTCGCGCGGAATTTCGCCGCGCATCCAGAGTTTGACCTAGTCCGCATCTGTGATATGACCGAAAAGCGGCGTAACCTCGCCGTGGAAACCTATCAGAACGTAGATGTGGTGTCGGATGCCGATGCCATCACCAAAGCCACAGACATTGATGTCGTGGTTGTCGCAACGCCGGTGTTCACGCATTACGAAATGGCCAAGGACGCCCTTGAGAATGGCAAACACGTGTGGGTCGAAAAGCCCATGACGTCTACGTCGGCTCAGGCGAAGGAGCTCACCGAGCTGGCAGACTCCAAGGGTCTGACACTCATGGTCGACCACACGTTCCTATTCACCGGCGCGGTTCGTAAGATGAAGAGCCTTATTGATGCTGGCGAACTGGGCGACCTCTACTACTACGATTCGGTACGGATCAATCTGGGCCTATTCCAACACGATGTGAATGTGATTTGGGATTTGGCGCCTCACGATCTTTCGATTATGGACTATCTGCTTGGACCATCCGCACGTGCGGTATCTGCGACGGGTAGTGACCATTTCGACACAGGTCTTGAAGATGTCGCGTATCTCACGGTCTACTATGACAACAACCTTATTGCGCATTTCCATTTGAATTGGATGTCGCCGGTAAAACTTCGCAAGACGTTGGTCGGCGGATCGAAGAAAATGTTGATTTGGGACGACTTGAATCCTGAGGAACGTCTCAAGATTTACGACAAGGGTATGGATGTACAGACCCTTGAAGGCGTCTACCGCGTATTGGCGACGCCACGAATTGGTGAGATGTATTCGCCGGTTGTGGATGCGACCGAGGCGCTCAAGGACGAAGTGGCCACGTTCCACAATGGTATCGCGAGTAGCAGCTTGGATATCAATGATGGTGCCGCCGGAGCCCGTGTTGTCGAAATGCTCGAAGCGACTGATCGGTCGTTGCGGGAAGGTGGCAAAGTGATTGAACTCGACCCGGAAAGGCCGTTGAATTGGACGCGTACACTCGAATCGCGCCAGATGTTGAACTCGGGGTAGACGTAAAAGTCTTCGCGTTCGTCAATTTATACGGCTGCCGCATCGGCGACCGAACGAAAATCGGAACATTTGTAGAAGTCCAAAAAGGCGCCACGGTTGGCGCGGACTGCAAAGTCTCCAGCCATACGTTCGTTTGCGAAGGGGTCCACATTGGCGACCGAGTGTTCATCGGTCATGGCGTCACGTTTATTAATGATAAGTATCCGCGCGCGGCAAATCCCGACGGGACGATGCAGACGGATGCGGATTGGGAAGTGATTGAAACGCATGTCGGCGATGGTGCGACGATTGGTTCAGGCGCAACGTTGCTCGGCGGCATTACGATAGGTGCGGGGGCGATTGTTGGCGCCGGAAGTCTGGTGACCAAGTCGATACCTCCCGGTGAAATTTGGGCCGGAAATCCGGCACGCTTTAAACGAAAGGCGGAAGCATAATGGAAGTACCGTTCATCGATCTCAAAGCGCAACACCAAGCGATTAAGGACAAAATCCTTCCGAAGTGGGAAGAGATTCTGGATAAAGCAGCTTTCGTTGGCGGCCCATACTTGGACGCATTTGAAAAGCGATTCGCGGATCATTGCGGCGCGGACGAATGCATCGCGGTGGGTAGCGGCACGGATGCGCTACAACTCATCTTTGATGGGCTTGGTATCGGCCATGGCGACGAAGTCATCATTCCGGACAATACGTTTATTGCCACTGCGGAAGCGGTGAGCAAAGTGGGCGGCACGCCGATCTTTGTCGACGTGAAACCGGATACCTACAACATCGATCCGGAAAAGATTGAGGCCGCGATCACGCCACGCACGAAGTGCATCGTGCCGGTACACCTGTACGGACAAGTCGCTGACATGGACGCCGTACTCGAAATCGGAAATCGTCGCGGTATTCCAGTGGTTGAAGATTCCGCGCAAGCGCATTTGGCGGAGTACAAAGGCCGTCGCGCAGGTTCAATGGGTATTGCAGCAGGCTTCTCGTTTTATCCGGGTAAGAATCTCGGTGCGTGCGGTGAGGCGGGCGCTATCACGACAAGCGATCCCAAATTGGCGGCGAGCATTCGCCAGTTGCGGGATCATGGTTCGTCTCAGAAATACGTGCATCAGCAGATTGGCTACAACAGCCGTTGTGATGCATTGCAGTCTGCGGCACTCTTGGTGAAGCTTGACCATTTACCTGCGTGGAACGAAGCGCGACGCGCCAACGCGCGGCTCTATCTCGGACAGTTGGAAGCGGAAGAAGGCATTGTTCTTCCCGCCATCGACCGCGATTGCTTGCCGGTCTGGCATTTGTTCGTCATTCAGGTGGAAGATCGCAACGCGGTACAACGTGAATTGCGCGACCGTGGCATTGCATCAGCGTTGCACTATCCGATTCCATTGCACTTGCAGGAAGCGTACAAACACTTGGGATACGAACGCGGCGCATTCCCGGTAACCGAATCCTATACCGAACGCTTGTTGTCGTTGCCAATGTTCCCAGAACTCTCGGCGGATCAGATTCACTACGTGTGCGAAAACCTGAAAGAGTTGGTCGCGGGTAAACCCGTCACCAAGGGCGTAGCCCTCGCAGGATAGCGATTCAACTTACGATTGGTTTCTTCACGGCGGGCGCAAATGCGTCCGCTGTTTTTGAATCTCAGGACCAGAGTTGTCGTCCATTCAGACGCAGACTTACCGGCGTGAAGTGGTGATGGTACGCAGTTTTTGGAGTGCGGTGGCTTGCCACCGCTTTGTCCTGAGCGAAGCTTGCTTCGCGTAGCCTTCTTGAGCGATGCGTCTCGAGCGGGCACGCTCGGTTCGGAGCCCAACGCCGCGGGTAAGCGCGCTTGGTTAAAGCGCAAGCAAGCTTGACAACTCCAAATCCTAAGAATCGTGCGACGGTTGCGTCATCGGGACCACGTGTAGATGGTGGCGGGTTGATTGTGTTTACGGATGACGAGGGCGTCGTTTTGTTTGACGCGGATGTAGTCCTGGGAATTGTCGAATGAGAGGACGGCTGGTCCACGGTTCAGGCGGACGCGGATCGTGATGTCGTCGGGCACCACGACGTGGCTCGTGTGCTCGGACGTATTGTTGAACGCGATGCCGAGGCCGGTATAGAACTCGCTGCGTGTGATCTTGTTGTAATAGGCGGTGCTGCCGAAGGGGGTACTGACGACCATGCCATCGCCGAGGATTTCGTTGCCGCCGTTGTAGGGTTCATCGCCGAGCCACACTTGAACACGGACCGCCGAGTTGATGTTGCCCATGTGCACGTTGACTTCGTTCATCGCTACGACAGTTCGATTTTCTTTGGCTGAATTCACCAGTTCAACATCGCAGATCAACTTGGTGAACGTGGAGGATCCCAATTCGTTGGCCGCAAGCCGATCAAGCACTTCCTTCGCCGGCCGCGCGATACACCGGTTGCCGCGGCTGCTATTCAGGATTGGAACTTTGGGCACGCCGGGCCACCGCTGTTCAGCGGTCAACAACGTGCCATCGCCGCCGAAACACACGATAGTGTCCGGGTTGGTTTCCACCAACTCGAATTCGGAGTATGCCGCGACGATATCGTGAATCGCCGCGGAATCTTTGCCTGTAAGTAGAATTTTCATACGAATGGTCATGGGTTCAAAACCGATAGCATGGCATCGGATCAGAACCGTTGCAACTCGCTATCTACGGAATAAACGTGCTATTCGGTTTCAGCGTGCAAATCCATTCCGCGATCAGTTTCGCCGTATTCTCCGCATCGGACAGCGCAATCATTTCTACGGGCGAGTGCATGTAACGTTCGGGCACGGAGATGAGCGCCGCTGCGACGCCGCCGCGTGCGAGTTGTATCGCGTTGGCGTCAGTGCCGGTGCCACGGGGTGTGGCTTCGATTTGGTGGGGAATGCGCTTTTTCTTCGCGAGGTTAATCAACGCTTTCCCGACGACCGGATTGATGTTCGCGCCTCGGTGAAGGATCGGACCTTTATTGAGTTCGAAATCGCCAAAACGTTTGGGGTCGCAACTCGGAAAATCCGTGGCATGACCCACGTCGACAGCGATACCCGCATGCGGGTCGCATCCGTATGCACTGGTCGTTGCGCCGCGTAAGCCAATTTCTTCTTGGACTGTCGTGACGCAATACACTGCGCAATCGATTTTACGTTTCGATAGAAGGCGCATCGTCTCGAGCACCACAAACGCGCCGATACGATTGTCGAGCGCGCGCGCCACGAAACGGCCATTCGCCAGCTCCATCGGCCCGACATCGATGACTGCGGTGTCGCCAACGGAAACACTTCGCTTCGCTTCTTTCTCATCCTTCGCGCCGATGTCGATCCACATCTGGTGCATTTTCATCGGTTTGCCACGTTCTTCGGGATCGGTAAGATGAATGGCGCGCCGTCCAATCATGCCGGATACCGGACCTTTCGTCCCTTGGACCATGACGCGCTGCCCGTCCAGCACGGAGGCGTCGATGCCGCCAATCGCGACGAAGCTTAGAAATCCGCGCGAATCGATGTAGTTGACCTGCAACGCAATCTCGTCGACGTGCCCCGCCAACATGATGCGGAGTTTCGCCTTTTCGTTGCGCACATGAAATTGGTTGCCATGGACATCTTTGTAGATTTTGTCCACATACGGCTGCGCATATTTCTTGCACACCGTCTGGATTTTCTCTTCGAAGCCAGACGGACTCGGCGTGGTTAGTAGTTTCTTTAGAAAGTCGAGTGATTGTTTGCGCATGGGTTACTCCGGTTGTTTTTTAGCTTGGTATCCGTTCGCGATGTAGCGACGGCCGTCTCCGCATTGGGAGGGACATGCTCCTGCATGTCCAGCGTCGATCGTGGACGCGCAGGAGCGCATCCCTCCCGGTCACCCCGAGCGAAGCCGAGGGGTCTACCCGACACATACGATTGAATTCGTATCTCGCCGTAGATACCTCGACTTCGCGCGGCATGACAAACAGCCTGGTTTCCCGCCTTCGCGGGAATGACGGTGTGGTCGTTGTGAATAGTGTTTGTGTAGGCTTGCATCACGATTTCGCCATCGCTTTCCTTTTCATGGACTTCAACGTCCGCATGACGTCGTCGCCACCGCGTCCGAAAAGATCATGCAGCCGCGTATATTCGACGAAAAGTAATTCGTAAGCAGCATGCGCTTTGACATTGGGGCGATAGACGGTGTCGCGCAACCGCGCCATCTTCGCTGCGGCATCGGTGATGGTGTCAAATCCCCCACTCCCTGCACCCGCAGCGACCGCACCCCACATCGCTGCGCCGAGTGCAACGGCTTGGTCGCTTGCCGCGACTTTGATTTCGCGATTGGTCACATCGGCAAATATTTGCATGAGAAGCGGGTTCTTCCCCGGGAGTCCGCCGCATGCATACAGTTCATCAATCGGAACGCCGCCCGCTTCGAGGTGACTTATGATGGTGTACGTGCCGAACGCGGTCGATTCGAGCACCGCGCGATACATCTCGGCAGGCGTCGTGCTGAGCGTCATGCCCACCATGAGTCCGGTAAGATCGGTATCGACCAGCACGCTACGGTTTCCATTCCACCAATCTAGGCACAGCACGCCGGATTCGCCAACGTTGAGCTTCGCTGCTTCTGCAGCGAGGTAATCGTGGATGTCCTGATTCGCGGCACGTGCGGCATCGGTCGCTGATGCGGGCACACAGTTATTAATAAACCACGCGAAAATATCGCCGACCGCGGCTTGTCCCGCCTCGTATCCGTAGTAGCCTGGAAGGATGCCGTCTTTCACGACACCTGCAACGCCTTCGACAAACGCCTTCTTTTCGCCGCACACCATGTGACACAAACTCGTGCCCATAATCATGACCATCTGACCGGGCTGCGTGACCGATGTACCAGGGACGGCGACGTGGGCATCGATGCCGCCGGTGGCGACGGCTGTACCGGGATTCAGCCCGAGTTTTTTTGCGATGTCTGGGAGCAGACCTCCTGCTCTGACGCCTGCGGGATAGACTTCGTCCGCCATCTTTTCCGCGACGATATTCGCGAGCTCTGGATGTACAGCGCCGAGAAATTCGGGTGTTGGATACGATTCATCCCACATCGCTTTATAACCTGCCGCACATGCGTTGCGTTTTTCTTCGCCGCAGAGTGTCAACACCAGCCAGTCACCGGCTTCGATGAAGCGATCAGCGGCGGCGTAGACTTGCGGCGCATCTTCGAGTACTTCGAGTGCTTTCGAGAATAACCATTCACTCGAAATCTTCCCGCCATATGTCGGCAGGAATGATTCATTCCGTTCCTCCGCGATCTTGGTAATGCGGTCGGCTTGGGGCTGCGCAGCATGGTGCTTCCAGAGTTTGACCCATGCCTGTGGTTCGGTCTTGAATTCGTCTGTCAGACATAGGGGCGTTCCCGCTTTGTCGACTGGAATCAACGTACACGCGGTAAAATCCGTGCCGATTCCGATGACATCCTTGCCATCAACACCAGCCTCTTTCAATACCTGCGGCACGATCCGTTCGAGGACATCCAGATAATCCTGCGGGTGTTGCAACGCCCAATCCGGGCCGAGTCGCGCGCCGGTGCCGGGCAACGTGTCATCGATGACGCCGTGGGCATAGGACTCAACAGCCGTCGCGACCTCTTCGCCGTTGTCGATAGCCACGAGTAGCGCGCGGCCCGATTCCGTCCCGTAGTCAAGACCTAGTACGTATTTATGGCTCATAATTGCGGCTTTCCTAGTGGAACCCGAAGAATCCTTCTCACTCTTACCTGAAGCACCTGCTGGGAGAAGTCATCATCGGTATATCGAAAAAAGACGACGCCTGTGCGGTGATCTGAATTCCCAAAAACTCTCGTCGATCTTCTCGATAGCTTCTTGTGCAGCGCGCATGATAACAAACGCTCCGCAGTGGGGCCAGATGCGGAGCGCATGTCTCGCGGAACATGGGGCACAGTGCAGACGATGTCCGGACAAGAACGTACGTGATGAAATTGACGGCAGCCGGGTGCCTGAACTGATTCTTTTGCGGTACGGCGCGCGTACCGCATCGCGATTACAATTTGAAGTACTCGGGTGCGTTTAGTGTTGCGCCGTTGAGTAGTGCTTTGTTGATGTCATCCGTTCTCGCAAAAGAACCCGGGTTAAAGTGGTTTGGGGGCTCATCGGTTTTTAGCCATCCCATTTTTTGATAGGTGTTGGCTACCATCTGAGCGCAGAAGGAAGTTGTCATGCCTGAATCAATGCCAAACTGGCCTTCAAGGTAGTGTAGAAATTCTTGTTGTGTGGGTGGAAACGGAGTGCCATCGTATTCATACATAACATCCCAAAGCTGTTTCTCATCAATCGAAACCCCTTCTAACCGCGCAACCGCAAGCCGATATTTCGAACCATCTGGCGAGGGATAGAGCTTATCGAGGTTAGTCAAATAATTTCTTAGTACGAGTAAATGGGTGCCGGGATGCGTTGGATTATTCTGTTTCTTGATTTGGTCTTCCATGGAATCGACGGTATCCGCTGTCCACACATAAAGCTCATCCTTATCATGAAACCGAACGATCATGGCTGAATGACTAAAATCTGTGCGATCGACTTCTTCGATGAGGCGACTCTCGGGGGCGGTGCCACTGCACAAAAGCACCGAGCAGTTTCCAATGGACGCCTTGAGGTCGTCCAACGTGGGAATCGTGTTGATGTCATAGTCTACAGGAATCTTGTGAATCTTTACTGCCATATTCTCGGCGTCTTTCAATATCTTTTTTCCTAGATCCATTCGTTTTCTCCTGGTTCATTTCGACGGTTCAAGGTAAAGGATTCTTGTGGAAATGTCGAGCTAGTTTTCGACGTCCCATTTGGGCTCCGATGTCATGGGTTCGACTTCGAGAGTGGTCTTGGTTTCATCTACGTAAATGGTTTGTTTCTCGTGCAAATAGGGGTCGGCAGCGATGGTGGCCTTATAGTTAAGCGATGAATGATTCTCCAAATAATCGAGTTTGCCGAGTGACTCCTTTTTATAGAACGAGATGAAGTACGCTTGAGTTGTATGAAGATAGCCCAATTCTTCGGGCGGCATTTTCGGTATGAGGTCATGAACATTCACAATGCGCAGCGATTGATCGGGAGCCTGGAAGGTGGTGGATACCCACTGCGCAAAAGCAGCATTGCCCACCCTGGGTGATGCGAAATTGACATGGATAATGTGTAGGTCCGGATAGTTGAGTTTGGCTTCAACGGCGAACAAGGTACTGAGCGCTGCGCCCAGGCTGTGCCCAGTGATATAGAGGGACGAGATGGGCTTGTCTGATCGTTGTATGCGCCTTACGAGGTCAAACAGTTGTTCTTGCATGCTTGCCTTTTTGCCCTCGGAACGTGTGTAGATATTGAAAAAACCAGCTTCGACTCTAATGTCGCTTTTTACGCTGATTGCAGAATCGAAGGTTTTGAATTGAGCGTGCTCAGTACCCAAGTCATCAATTGTATCTAGGAGGGAGTCGGTACCTCGAAAGCTAAAAATATATCGATAAGGTGATGTTACGCTTCTAAATACCAAGCCATATATTTCTTCTTGTTCTTCGTGATTGTAAAGGCCGTCAATGCCACTCCAATGATCCACTAGTTCGTACCCTGCAGGAGGTATGATTTTAGCGCGTTGACATGTGGTCGGTGCTCGGCGGTCGAATCCGTTGTAGGCTTGAACGCTGGCTTCGATCAATGTGCTTATTAGAGAGTGGGTATCGCTAAATTGATTCGTCATGGAAACGTCCAACGTCGCAATTTTGATTAGAAATTAATGGATGGAATATTATGCCGGGTCTATTGTAGCTGATGCCGCTAAAGTTCGCGCCACCATAAGGTATGTGAAATGAACGACGAATCGAATTCCTCGAACGCTCCGCCGTTCGAGCTGGTGACACGACACATCGTGATGGAACAGCACATTAATCCGCACGGCCATGTCTATGGTGGCGTGTTGATTGGCTGGATGGATGAGGGGGCGGGCCTCTATGCCATGGAACGAACGGGGTGCGTGCACCTCGCCACGGTAAGCATGGACGATGTAGTCTTCCATGCACCCGTCAAAAAGGGTGATCAGGTCATCATCCAATGTAGGCTGGTCACCATCGGTCGTTCATCCGTTTGCATCGAAGTCGGCGCGCACGTGTTCGACCCGGTGCAAATCACGCGCACGGAGGTGATAACGTCGAAGATCACATTCGTATCCCTCCGCGGCGACAAACCCTACCGCTATTTCCTCAGCGCAGAATACGAGGATTGGCTACGCCGGAAAGCAAGTCGCACAGACGACGCATAGACTATCGACCTACTGGCGCAATCTTACCCTTGTGACACTTGTCTCGTTTCTTCGGCGACCCATGCAAGTCGCAAGACGGATCGGATGCGACCCTAGGCTGGCACTTCGACAGTGAAATCGTGTGTGCACATTTAGTCTGTTTCAATTTGCGATCCTCCTATTCATTTTCGAATTGTAATTCCAACGCACCGATACATGAGCATCAAAAAACGCCAGACTAAACCCCGGACGACGCGAAGTGCCGCCGCCCACGATACAACTCCATGCCACCCACAAGCGCTATTCCCAACACCATCGCCACGCGGGTCCACGGATTCGCCGCCGGTAATCCTGGAAGGGTTTCGTTCGAGAATTTTTGCACGCGGTGGTTCATCATGTCTGTAACGTAGATGTTGTCCAGAGAATCCAGCGCGACAAACAGCGGCGTATTAAACTGGCCGGTGCCCGTGCCGGAAGTTCCCCACTTGGTGATAAACGTCCCATCCGAATCGAACACTTGAACGCGATTGTTTAACCCGCCTATCACGTAGATGTTGTTTTTTCGGTCAGCGACGATCCCATACGGCGATCTAAACTGACCATCACCACTGCCGAACGATCCCCACTTGGTGATAAACGTTCCATCCGAATCGAACTTTTGAATACGATTGTTAAGGAAGTCTGCGACGTAGACATTGTTTAGGCGGTCCACGGCGATACCACGTAGCGATTGAAATTGGCTATCGCCATTGCCGGGTCCGCCCCACTTGGTGATGAACGTTCCGTTCGAATCGAACTTCTGAACGCGGTGGTTATTTTGATCGGTGACATAGACGTTGTTCGAGTTGTCGAGTGCGATACCAAATGGTTGGCCAAACTCCCCGTCGCCCGATCCGGATGTTCCCCACTTCATGATGAACGCCCCATCCGAATCGAATTTCTGAACGCGGTGGTTGACATTGTCGGCAACATACACATCGCCCGCGCTGTCGACGACAAGACCACTGGGGTAGCTGAACTGACCGTCGCCATTACCTGAAAAGCCCCACGTAGTAATAAACGTCCCGTTGGAATCGAACTTCTGGATGCGATGGTTGTAAAAGTCTGCGACATAGACATAGTTGATGTAGAAATTGTTGGTCCGACCGACAGCGATGCCATAGGGCCTATTAAACTGGCCATCACCGTTGCCAGATGTTCCCCAACTCGAATCAAATGTTTGGGCCCGAACCGTTGGAACATTGGTCAAGCTCAGGAGTACAGCAGCAACAAAAACCACGCCACGACGTTTCTCTTTGATTAGTATCCGAATAGAAACGTTCAGATTCACACCGCCACTCCATTTGCCCTACACCACAGCCGTACGCGTCTTTCAGAATAGACTGCGTCAAGATATTGCAGAGATATAGAGTAGCGAAATACGCACTCGTCTACAAACGCACAATCCTGTCGCTGCTACAATTTTCGCCTGCGAATCGACCTTTGCGGGAAGGCAGTTGCTTCGTTACGTTTCGCTGTTGCGGTCGCCGTACTTTTCACGTAGAGACGGAGTCGTGAATCGGTATAATGAATTTTTCTCAATATCAAGGAACCGTGTGTTGTTTATCGTACCGATCATAACGATGTTAACCGTCGTCTCGCTGGGGTTGTTGATCACGAAGATCGCGGCTTCGGCGATGGTGTACACAGGTGTGTCTCGCGAGATGGCACGTTTCCAGGCGCGGTCGGCATTTACCGGCGTGGGTTTCACGACGACTGAAACGGAGAACATGGTTCGCCATCCGGTACGGCGGCGCATCATCATGACGTTGATGTTGTTGGGCAACGCTGGATTCGTTAGCGCGATTGCGTCGATGATTCCCATTCTAGGTAACACAGATAGCCGGTCGGGATTCGGTCAGTTGGGCGTGTTGATGGTTGGGGTATTGATGCTGTGGGCCATTTCACGGAGCCGGTGGCTGGACTACGTCATCATGCGTGCAACCCGTGCAGCAATGCGGCGTATCACGCGACTCGACGTGCACGATTACACCGGCCTTCTACATTTCTCCGAAGGGTTTTCGGTCGGCGAAATTAACGTCGGTGCGAATCACTGGTGTACGGGGAAAAACTTGATCGAACTTAAACTTAAGGATGAGGGCGTCCAAGTGCTCGGCATCCAACGCGCCAACCAGGAGTATGTCGCCACGCCAAAAGGCACATCCTACATTCGCGAAGGCGATATCGTTGTCGTCTACGGTCGGTACCAACAAATCGAAGAACTACGCGATCGTAAGTGTGACGTCGCCGGTGAAGAAGAACATGATCGCCGCGTTGAAGAAATGGAAGAAACGCAGGAACAGGACTAACTGACGGGCAAGCGCGTTTCCTGTGGCGTGCGGTCGCTTGCCAACGTCTTGTGCTGAGCGAAGCTTGCTTCGTGGGTCATCGGTTCACTGCTCCGCGCCGCAGGCAAGCCTGCTTGGTTAAAGCGCAAGCAAGCTTGCGCACTCCAAAACAGTTCGCATCTATTCACCGGAATCAACCACTAAGAACGTGCGCCAATCTATATGGAGTGCGGTGGCTTGCCACCGCTTTTGTTTGTGCGAAGTCTGCTTCGCGGACCACCGGTTCACCGCTTCACGCCTCAGGTAAGCCTGCTTGGTTAAAGCGCAAGCAAGCTTGCGCACTCCAAAATAGTTCGCATCTATTCACCGGAATCAACCACTAAGAACGTGCGCCAATTCATATGGAGTGCGGTGGCTTGCCACCGCTTTTGTTTGTGCGAAGCCTGCTTCGCGTACCATCGGTTCACCGCTTCACGCCGCAGGCAAGCCTGGGGCGTTGCTCCAGGCTGATATCGATTGCGACGGTTTCGGGAGGGCCACGCGGGAGACTTGGCCAAGGTGGAACTTGGACCTCTCATAATTTAATTCGCTACGCGAAGACGATACTAATCGTTCGGTCCGGGGGGACGACGTAGTTTCTTTTTCTGAGCATTTCTTTTTTTGGACACGAGAATTCTCTGCCGGACACGGCGAGGCGTTTTCGTCGCGATGCGTGGCGTACGGCGGTGGGCACGTGCTGCGATTCGGTCGCGAAGACGTCTTAATGCGGTTGCCTTATTTCGGTGCTGACTACGCTCTTCACGGCAGACGACAACAATGCCACTGGGTCGATGACTCAATCGCACACCGCTCTCGCGACGGTTTACGTGTTGACCACCGGGACCGCCGGATCGGAACGTATCGACGTCGCACTGCGCCAACAGCTCTTCATCCGTCACGACGGGCCTCGGGATAGTTCGGTGATCGGAGAATGGAATCGGGTCGTAGCGCAAGCTCCCCGTTTTTGACGAACCGGTCACCGCGTTCGGCGAGGTGATCCGTTAGACGGCCACGCCATTTACGCAACGTCGACGATGAAGCAGCCACGTCGGACAGATCGCGCTCTTCGCCGGGGTCCGTCTTGAGATCAAACAATTGTTCGCGGCCGTCGGGCGCGTGGAAGATGTATTTCGTCTTACCGTCGGTCAAACCATTCCAATGGTTGCGCGCGTCGTAACAGCGATCATGTTCGAGGTCGATATACTTCCTCCAGCCTTCTTCTTTTCCGCGCGCTAACCGCACCATACTGCTCCCATCCAATTCAATTGGTGACTCGACTTCCGCCGTTTCCAAGAAGGTCGGCAAGATATCCCGTAACTCGACCGGCGCCTCCGAGACGTGACCGCGTTTACCGCCCCCCATGCTTTCCGGTATGCGCACTAGCATCGGCACGCGCGCCGATGGCTCGTATCCGTACGTCTTCCGCCAGTGATGGTGATCGCCCAACATGTCGCCGTGATCGGACGTGAACACGATCAGCGTGTTATCCAATTCCCCACTGCGTTCAAGCGCTTCCATGATGCGCCCGATTTGTTCATCGATAAACGACACATTGCCGTAATACCCTTGCCGTGATCGGCGTGCTTGATCCGCACCGAAGTCGCCATGCCAGGCGGTATCGTCGCCGCTGCTAGGTTTGCGATACGACTCGGTCCAATCGCCGATGTATCTTTCAGGTAGCGCGGTATCTTCGTATTGCTTCATAAACCGTTCGGGCGGATCGTAGGGACTGTGCGGTCGGGCGAATGACACTTTCAGGAAGAACGGTTCCTCTTGTTGGTACGAATCTAAAAAGTTTATCGCAGTGTCGGCGGTCCATCGCGTTGGATGCAATTCTTCCGGCAGCGCGTACGTCCCTGCCCGATACGAGTTCCAACCAATTCCCGTTTCGTCCGGATTGAGATTTGGGGCCATCGATGCAAACCACGCACGGTAATCGCTGCGGAAGTTGGGCGACAGCTCACGTCCCGATTCGTCGAGAATCATTTTGTGGAATCCGTGAGCATTGCGCTGAGGGTGCCAGTGCATCTTGCCAATGCCGCAGGTGTGATAGCCCGCGTCGGCCAGGATCCGCGGCATTTCGACTTCGTACCGTTCCGGCACGCGGCTGTAGCCGAGCATACCGTTACGCCAAGGGGCGAGCCCGGTCAACAACGCTGCGCGCGCAGGTGTACATGACGGTACGCACGAGTACGCATGCCTGAACCGCGTGCCTTCACCGGCGAGACTGTCGAGGTTAGGCGTCTTGATGACGGTATTCCCATCCGCCCCCAAACAATCTCCGCGGTGTTGGTCGGTCATCATGAATAGAATATTCGGTCGGCCGGTCTTACGCGCCGCGCGTGCGGTACGCGCTTTGCCGTCTAGCATGGCCGCCGCGGCGATTCCCGTGCCGAGCCGGAACATATCGCGACGTGTGATTTTGGATGGGTTCGTCATAGTCGAGTCCTTCTACTTTGGCCTCCGAAGTATGCGTCCAGGCGAAATTCCGATCAAACGGTCCTTGAAGCGTCGTGCGACGTCTGGTCTAATGCCCGTTCTTCTTTCAAGACGCTGAATTCCCCTCAACATAAGAAGGATACGAACATGAAAAAGCACATCGGATCTGTGATTCTTGGTCTCGCGGTCGCTAGTGTGGCCTATCTATACACGGCGGACCTGCCGAAATCGGCGGCGCACGACGGTGATCGTGTTTACGAGTTACGCACCTACACCACAAATGACGGCAAGATGGATGATTTGCACGCCCGGTTCCGCAACCATACCAGCAAGATTTTTGTGAAACACGGCATGACGGTCGTCGCATATTGGTCACCGACCGAAATCGACAACAAAGAGAACGTTCTCATCTATCTACTCGCCCACGATAGCCGTGATGCGGCCAAGGCGTCATGGAAAGCGTTCGTGAATGACCCCGAATGGAAAGATGTGTTCGCGAAATCGCGAAAAGACGGTCCGCTGCTGTCGAAAGCACCGGAAGCCGTGTTCATGTCGGCCACCGATTATTCGCCGTTGCGGTAATCACTCCAAATGGGTATTCGTTTTTACAATACGCTCAGTCGCTCGAAGGAAGCGTTTGAGCCACTGAATCCGCCGCACGTTGGCCTATACGCGTGCGGGCCGACGGTCTATAACTACGCACACATCGGTAACCTGCGAACGTTTCTGTTTCAAGACTTGTTGAAAAAACACTTGCGGTATCGTGGATACCAGGTCAAACACGTCATGAACATTACGGACGTGGAAGACAAAATTATCCGTACATGCCGAGAAACGGGCGAGTCCTTGCCATCGTTGACCGACCGCTTTACGGAAGCGTTTTTCGAGGACTGTGCCACGCTGGGCATGGACCCGCCTGATGTGAGTCCACGTGCGACAGAGACGATCGACGACATGGTCGATCTCATAAAAACGTTACGTGATCGTGGGCATACTTATGAGACGGGCGGCAGCATTTATTTTCGATTGCGGTCATTCGCAGACTACGGCAAGCTCAGCCACTTCGATATCGACACTTTACAAGAAGGCGCAAGCGGACGCGTGAGTGAGGACGAATACTCCACGGAAGATGCTCGCGATTTTGCGCTCTGGAAAACGTATGTCGAAGAAGATGGCGATGTGTTTTGGGAGACTGAGCTGGGCAAGGGCCGACCGGGCTGGCATCTCGAATGCTCGTGCATGAGCATGAAAAATCTAGGCGAAAGTTTCGATATCCATTGCGGTGGTATCGATCTGGTGTTCCCGCATCACGAAAATGAAATTGCACAGTCGGAAGCCGCCACGGGCAAGCCCTTCGTCAAGTACTGGCTACACGCCGCCCACTTGAACATTGAAGGGCGGAAAATTTCGAAGTCGTTGGGCAATTCCATCGTCTTGCGCGACATGATTGCTGGGGGACAAGACCCGCTCGCAATCCGGTATGCCCTGCGCGCAACGCATTACCGTCAACCCAGCAATTTTTCGGACGACACCATTGAAGCCGCGAAGGAAGCGTTACGCCGCATTCGCGATTTCCGAATTCGACTTGGCGAAGTCATGGGCACCGGCGACGATTTCGAGGAAGCCTGCACGAAATGTGAAACGGAATTCGCCGATTCGTTGGATGATGACTTAAATGTGTCCGGTGCGCTTGCGTCAGTGTTCGATCTCATCCGTGAAGGCAATCGCCTCATGGACGATGAAGGACTCAGTGAAGCCGGGGCCAAGCGCGCGAACGAATTGCTCAACACCCTTGATGGGGTCATGGGATTATTTCCACGCGCCGACACCAGCGATGTGCCCGAGGCGATTACTGCGCTCGTCAACGAACGCCAACAAGCGCGACGCGATAAAGACTTCGCGCGGTCCGACGCCATCCGTGATGAACTCGCCGCGGATGGCTGGGTGATTGAAGACACGCCAGATGGGGCGCGGGTGAAACGGGTTTAATCGGAACTCGTCTTACCGCGGATTGGGCTTCAAATGGAAGTCCGCGAAATCCAAGAAACGCGCCCAGTCATATGCGTCTATGGAATGGCCGCCTTCGCGAATGTGGTAACCGACATCGCTTTCGATGATGGCTTCGCCCACGGGTGGCGACGCTTCGGACGTTAGGCCTTTTTTCCCCAGTAGTGCGTACACTTCGCTCGCGTGATAGGCGGATAAGTATTCGCCTCGGCCATCGGCCCAAGTGTCTTCGACGCCGCTGTGCACATACACCGGACGCGGCGCGATACATGCGAGGAGCATGTGCTGGTCAATGGGTAGGTCGTCTTCCTGATTGACGAATTTCCAGGCATTCCTGCAAAGCCAATAGGGAAAACGTGTGACCATTTTCTCGAGTGTCTCACCACTTTTCCTGCGCCAGAGTGCGGCGCCTGCGCATCCCGATTGGGCCGATATCGCGAGGGCAAATCGCTCGTCTTGGGCGGCGGTCCATAGTGTGGCCTTACCCATTTTTGAGTGGCCCATGATCGCGACGCGGGTTTCGTCGATATCGGAGTCCGTTTCGAGGTAATCCATCGCGCGCATCGCACCCCATGCGACCGCGGACAACGTACCCCATTCGCTGGCTTTCGGAAAACTCTGTTCGTCTTGATAGAACAATGGGTGAATCCCACGCAAGAATTCGACTTCGTTGTGGCGGACAAGGTCTTGTTGATACACGGCGACGAATCCGTAGCCGCGGTCGAAGAAATCGCCCAGTGGCCATCCGTTGCGCAGTTTGCCGGGTTTATCGGGGTGCGCTTCAAAATCGCGTGACTTTGTATTGTTGAAACTGTGTTTCATAAACGCGGGTGCAGGGCCGTCGACATCGTTCGGCACGTACACCAGCACAAGCATTTTCGCTTCGCCTTTGTCATTGCTAAAGCGAATCTCGATATCTTTGCGCGTCGCCTTGCCGCCCATGAATTCGGGGTCGGTCGCTTTGACCTCGAATTCAGTCTTGATTGGGGTCATTGGCTCGGGCACACGACCGTAGATGAGGTTGCTGAACAGCGAGAGAATCTGAGGCCGTCGGATGTTCCGCCATTCTTCCGCCGTCGTGATTCTATCGCCTTCCGACGTCACCAATAGTGGCGGCAGCTGATATTTTGGAAGCCGATCTTCTTCGTAGTTGACGTCGAAGTCGTATTCCTTGGGTTCACGGGCCAACGCGGGATTCGCGATGATGCTGAAGGCTATGGCACACACGACGGCGATTGGTACTCTCATGGTGGTTCGCTCCTGTTATCAATCGAGTTCCGAAGTATAGTGTGAATCACACCGTACAACCAGCGCCGTTGCACCCGGAACACCGGCGCTCGTATCATGGTGCGCGTGCCTGCTGATGAATGAACCTAAGCGCATATTCGACATACTCGGCCCGACGCCGGAGGATCAGATGCGGTTCGTGTTGAATACGGTCCGCGATCTGAGCGCGGCGAATACGCCCCGCGACTTCGTCAAAACGTTCGGCGAACACGTTGGCGAAATTATTGCACGGGACCGGGTGCTGGTGCTGAGCCGGCATGGTGTTCCGGACGGTCATTATCTCGTTACGCGGAACAGCGATTGGGAAGACGCACCGGATCCGTGGACCGAGCGTGACAAGCTCCCGCTGCTCAAAGGCGGCCTGCTGGGCGAACTGATCTATGCGAACGAACCGCGTGTCTTGAATGATTTCACCGTGGCGGAAGACGACCCGGCATTCGATTTGCTCGATGGCATGGGGGCTCTGATGACGAGCCCGCAGTATCAGCAGCGGGAAGCCATGACGTTGCAAGTGTTCTTGCGCATGCCTGGTAGGCCGTTTGACCCTGCGATTCTTCCGGAATTGGTTTGGACGGCGAATCTTTTCGGCATTGCAGTACACAATTCGCGGTTGGGCGAAGAATTGCAACGGGCGTACGCCGTCATCGACGAGGAATTGCGCGTGATCTCGGAGTTGCAGCAAGCGCTCCTGCCGCCGAGCTTGCCGGACATTCAGGGTCTGGAGTTAGCGGTTCACTATCAGACCGCGCAACGGGCCGGTGGTGATTACTACGATCTGTTTCCGCTGGACGGAAATCGCTTGGGCATGTTGATGGCGGACGTTAGCGGTCACGGCGCACCGGCAGCAGTATTGATGGCCGTTACCCATAGCATCGCGCGCGCCATGCCTGAATCGCCGACGGACCCCGCGCTTTTTCTAAATTACTTGAACGAGCGTTTGGCCGAGCACTACACCAACCGATCCCGCGCATTCGTCACGGCGTTCTACGGCGTATACGATCCGGCCAGCCATGTGTTGACGTATGGGAGCGCGGGGCATCCGCCGCCGCTCGTTAAGCACTGTACGGGTGGGAAGGTTAATGCATTGGATACCTTTAGCAACATGCCATTGGGCGTGGAAGCGAATGCGCAGCATGCAATCGCAGACTTCAAACTTTCGCCGGACGATTTCCTGGTGTTGTACACGGATGGATTGACCGAAGCGCGGAACCCGGGCGGCCAACTATTCTTGGAAGATGGCCTGGGCGCAGCGGTGTCCAAGGATTGGCGTTCGCCGCAAGAATTGGTTCGTGGTGTGCTGAGTGCTGTAGACGAATTTACGAATCAATCGCAGGCTGATGATGATCGCACACTCCTCGCCGCTCGCGTGAAGTAGAAGGGCTAGATTGATGCGGATGCTGATTGCTGCTCTGTTGGCTTCAACGGTCTCATATTCCTCGTTCGAAGCCGAAGCGTGTGCGATGTTCACCATCGCGGACGGTGGCCAGGTTCTTATGGGTAACAACGAAGATTTCATCAAGCCGGGACATATCTGGTTTGCCCCCGGCACCAAGAAACGGTACGGCCGTGTTAATGTGGGGTTCAGCGACGGGTTTGCACAAGGCAGCATGAATGAGGCGGGGCTGTGTTTCGATGCCGCCGCTCTGCATAAAGTCCCGTACACGCCAGACAAGAATAAAAAGACACCATCGAACCTCATACACAAGATCATGAATGAATGCGCAACTGTGGATGAAGCCATCGAGTACTTCCACCGATTCAATTGCAAACACCTTGCCGGAGCACAATTTATGTTCGCGGACAAAACCGGGGCATCCGCCGTCGTCACCTGGGATCCGGGCAATCACATAAGCGTTACCCGGCGAGACGGATCCTACCAACTGATTACGAATGACCGTTTGGAATTCTCAGAGTATCGATGCCAACGATTCGTCCTGGCAGACCGCGAATTGGCAAACGCGGAGCATCCGACGGTCAGTACCGCACGCGATGTACTTCGACGGATTCATCAACGCGGATCGGGCGCATTCACTTCGTACTCAACGGTATACGACTTGAAAGCAGGCACGATTCATATCTTTAACCTGGCGAATTTCGACGAAGCATTGACATTGGATTTGAAGACTGAACTAGCAAAAGGTAAGAGTTCGTTTGCGATGACAGACCTGTTTCAACAGAGCCCGCCGCTTGCTTCCATTCGCGACGATAGCCAGGTCGATTACGATACACGCGTCAAGCTGACGGAATCGCAATTGCAACGATTCGCCGGGGACTATTTGTTTGAGGCTGATGGTCAGCAGTTCCCGATGGCCATTGCGGTCGTAGGGGACGACGTCGTCCTCAGACGCGAGGGGCAACGAGATGCCGTCATGTATCCCGAGAGCGAAACCCTGTTTCGCCTCGTTGACGGCGGTCAAATCTCGTTCAAATTGGACGCGGACGAAAACGCCATCACCCTAGTGTTGCACCGTAACGGCGATCACCCCGCCGCTCGCGTTCGCTAGCGGTGAGAGAATGGCTTCATCCCCGGTTCATCGTTGGGAATGGCGTACACTTTGCCCGCGCGGCCGAGAGTCACGTAAAGCGTTTTGAAATCGGGCCCACCAAAACACACGTTCGTCGCGCCGGCCGATTTTCCGAATGGGATTTCGCGTAGCAGTTCACCGCCGGGACTTACGACGACGAATTTACCTTCAGCATGCAGCGCGCAATAGAGGTTGCCGCTCTGCGCGACGGCCATACCGTCGGGAAATCCGCCTACCGTAATGAGCTGTTCACCGCTCCCGAGTTCGCCTTCGGCATCAAGTGGGTACTTCCAAATGATGCCGCCGCTCATCAGGTCGTTCACATATAGCGTCTTGCCGTCCGGGCTGATTGCGATACCGTTCGGATAGGATTGGTCCGTTGCGACAACCGCTGCCGAACCATCGGGCTTGATGCGCACGACGCCCGATCCGTCTCCGCCGCGTTTTGGGTTGCTGAAGAAAATATTGCCGTTCAGGTCAATGACGATGTCATTGGGCGCGTTTAGCGGTTTGCCGTCGGCTTCACTGATGTGGGTGGACATGGATCCATCGGGCGCGAATTTCGCTATGGCCGGTCCGCCGCCTTGGCATGCGTATATCGTGCCGTCCGTGTGGAGCGCCAGCCCGTTCGCACCCAGGGTATCTTTCGCGAAGACCGATACGGCCTTGCCGTCATACTTCAGAACCAAGGCACCCTGGACATCTGTGAAGAACAGGTTGCCGTCTTTATCCACCAACGGTCCTTCGGGAAACTTATAGCCCTCAGCGATCAGCTCAGCACCCTCCGGAATTTCGTCTTGGGCAAATGCCATCCCGCCGAGGGCAAGGGTCAGACTCAACATCGCAATCGTGATTCTCATACCGCCTCCTATCCAGATTAATCTCACCACAATGGCACGAAGGACACAAAGAAAACACAGCGTTACACCCCGAGCGCCCTCAATTTTCAGGCACTACACATCAAGAATTGAATGGTTCTTTTTGTGTATGCGTATGTCCAGCCTTTTAAGAAATCTCGTTCTTACACGACTTCGCGCCATTTTAGGCGTCCGCAGAAACCGAATTGAATTCTTCGCCCGGGTTGATGAACCGGTTTTGTTCGAGATGGTATTGCTTGTCGTAGAGTTCTTTGTAGCGTCCGTCGTGCGCGATGAGCTCGTCGTGTGAACCGCGTTCGACGACCTCGCCTTCTTCGAGTACTAGAATCTGTTCCGAACTGCGCACGGTGGATAACCGGTGGGCGATGACGAATGTTGTGCGTCCTTCGCGGAGTTTTGCAAGCCCATCCTGAATGTATTGTTCGCTCTCGCTGTCGAGACTGGACGTTGCTTCATCGAGAATGAGGATTTGTGGGTCGGCGAGAATCGCTCGGGCGATGGCCACGCGTTGGCGCTGACCACCCGAAAGCTTGACGCCGCGCTCACCGACGATGGTGTCGTACGCCTCTTCAAATTCGTTGACAAACTCAGTGCAATGCGCGATTCGGCCCGCAGCCTCGATTTCCGCACGCGGCGCATGGGGGCGTGCGTAGGCGATGTTCTCGGCGATGGATCCGTCGAAGAGAAAGTTATCTTGCAAGACGACGCCGACATTCTCGCGGTAGCTGCGAAGTCGAAGCGTGTCCAAATCGACTCCGTCCACGCTGATGGTTCCACTTTTCGGGCGGTGAAACGCTAGCACCAATCCAATCAACGTGCTCTTACCCGATCCGCTAGAGCCGACGAGCGCCGTCGTACTGCCGACGGGTGCATCAAATGAAACGTTCTTCAACACCGGAATATCTTCATCGTATTCAAACGAGACATCCTCAAACACGATATCGCCACGTACATTCTCAATCGCATTGCGCTCGTCATCATGTTCGTCTTCGGTGAGGGTCGTCCGGATTTCACGAATACGATCAAGGCCTGCAAAGGCTTCGCTGAATTGGGTGCTAATGGATGCTATCTGCACGAGCGGCGCGGCCACCAACACGGTACACCAGACATATATCACCATTTCGGGGATATCCATTTGCCCGGAAAGTAGGGCACGCCCTCCGAAAATGATCATAATGACACCGATCATGCCGCCGATTCCTGTGGTCATGGATGTAATCGCCGCAACCCCCGTGACCGCTTTAGCGACATTTCGGAAGAGGTGATGAACACTTTCCGCAAACATAAGATCTTCGCGGCGTTCTGCCGTGTACGCTTTGACTACGCGAATGCCGCCAAGCGCTTCTGTCAGCCGACCCGTTGCCAGCGCATTCAGCTCACCCCGTTTGCGGAATATAGGACGAAGGGTGGAGAAGGCGTACGCCATGCCGCCGCCGAACACGCCCAAGACTACAAGAATAAGACCCGTGAGCTGCCAATTGATGTAGAAGAGAACTCCGAGCGCGATGGATGCCGTCAAGAGCCCGCCGACGACTTGGACCAGGCCCGTGCCGACGAGATTACGCACGCCTTCTGCGTCGGTCATGATTCGCGAGATGAGAATCCCCGACTTCGTTGAATCGAAGTAGGCCGTTGGGAGGCGAATGACGTGCTGTTGGACGCGCTTGCGCATGTCCATGATCAGTCGTTGGGCCGCGACGCCCAATATTTGCGATAACGCGAACGAGCAGAGGGCCTGAATGAGCGTTGCGCCGGCCACAGCAAGCGCGACCTTCGCGAGCAATTGCGGGTCTTTTTCGATCGCCAGCTCGTCAACAACATCTTCCGAAGAGGTCGACTGGACTTGAGTCTGTTGCACGGCGGGAACCGCACTCAAGACCTTGCTGGTCGCAACCGGCAACACGAACGCCATCGGACGACTAATCGCAATCAACAACAGGCCCAGCGCAATCCGGCGCCGGTGCGCCCACATAATGGATTTGGCTTCTTGCCAAACACCACTTCGTTTTTTCTTATCGCTCATGTACTTCTCGTTGAGTTTTCGGCTCAGCGGGAGCCTCGCCCTCCCATCGGAAATGATAGCCACTCGCGGGAGGACGAAGCTCCCGCTGAGCCGTTCTAAGAGTCACATTAGGTCACGATTGAGGAATATCAGTCGCCCGAGCCTTCGATACCTTCGATCACAACCGGCTTCAAGGATGGCAGCGATCCAGCATGCGCGGACAGGTCGTATTTGACCAATGCCTTGTTCGCCTTACCACCTGCGAGCGATGCGGGCATTCCCAGATTCGCGAAGTTGGCATCGCCGTTGTCGTGGATGTAGATGCCCATTTCTTTTGGCAATACGCCATCGTCCAACCGCGACTCATCAACGTAGCCGTCCCACACGATGTCTGGCACGGGCGTACCCGTCAGACTGGCGACGAATTTACCGCGCTTGTTGTCGGGTTCGCGTCCGCCTTCGCCGATTTTGTTGTGATGCACATGAATTCCGAGCGGATACGGGTCGTAATCCTTGTCTTTAATTTCACGTTGCGTCGTGTGGTAGCTGATGATGAGTAGGTTGTAGGTCTCGTTCTTATCAATAAAGTTTTCAAACGCTTCGACGTTCCGGTTGGCCATAATCATGAGGCCGGTGCCTTTGGCGACCGCGCCGACCATGTTGCCTTCGGGTGCGAAATTCGCCGTGTCGTTACTCACGATTCGGTTGTTGAAGACGCGCACATCGTGGCCGCCTTGTTGCGGAAGCCCTGGAAGATCGAACACCAAAATGCCGCCGGTGTTGTGCGTCGCGAGATTGTCATACACGTCCGCGTAATAGCTGTTCTCAATTTCGATACCGGCCACGTTGTATTCCGCGCGGCTGTTGCGCACGATAATGTTTTTCGATTGGCCGACGTAGATACCGGCGTCCGAGGCACCAATAGCGGCGCAACCGTCAATCAATACGTCGTTACATTCGACCGGATAGAATCCGTACGCACCGTTCGTCGACTTCGGACCACCGGTCCATTCGGTTCGCACGTTAATGAAGTAAATCCCGTCGCACCCTTTCGCCTTAATCGCGTCGCCTTTGGAATCTTCAATTGCGAAATCGCGCAACGTGATGCCGTCGCTTGTCACGATCAGGCCTTCCGCTCCCGCGTCCTGATTTTTGAACGAGAGGATGGTCTTATCCATTCCCTGCCCTTGCACGACCACACCATCGACATCTAACGACAAACTCATCGTGAGATTGAAGGTGCCTTCCGTGAATTCCACGGTTTGGCCCGGCTCCGCTAGGATGAGCGCTTCCTGCGCTTTCTCCTGAGCATCCGGTCCGGGAGCGATGGTGAAATCGGCAGCCGTCGCCGGCAAAACGCAAACCAACGCAGCCAGTAATACGATAAGTCGAGTTGTGTCGGGCATAGTGCAGCCTCCTAGCGGTACATGATTAACAGCCCAGCGCCTGGCGGCGCATCAAGTGGACCAGTGTAACGTACTAAACAGATGTGGGCAAAGGACGGAGGTGCGAGATACATAGACAGAGAATCATCCCCTCTCATCGTTCCCGCGAAGGTGGAATCCGGGGGTATAGCAGTCGATCTCGCCATTCCACTGGGTACCCGCCTTCGAGGGGATGACAGTGGAGCGATTGCTCTTGCTGTGGCTCGTGGATCTCAACCTGGCGCTGCGGAGATGCGTGCGTTCGAAAAATCCTACGCAGCGTGGAACTGGAAGTTGTGATCCGCTTCCTGCAACGTGGGCGCGTCACGATCTTTTTCGCTCACGGTGTCCGGTTCGACTGGCCAATCGATGTTGAGCTTTGGGCACGCATAATGAATGGCGCGCTCGGCTGCAGGTGCGTACGGCGTGGTGCATTTGTACAGGAGGAGTGTGTTGTCCTCTAACGCTAAGAAACCGTGCGCGAATCCCGGTGGGACCCACAACGCCATACCGTTTTCGCCGCTGAGTTCGCGGCCTACCCAGTTTCCATACGTCGGCGATCCGCGCCGAATATCCACCGCGACATCCCAAGCGCGCCCTTCGAGAACGTGCACGAGCTTTCCTTGCGCATGCGGTTCGATTTGATAGTGCAAACCGCGCAGGATGCCTTTTGCCGACTTGCTCAGGTTGTCCTGTACGAAGTTCTCATGAAAACCTAACGCTTTTGCAGCGGTCTCGTTGTAGACCTCCATGAAGTATCCGCGTTGATCGCCAAAGCGCGGACTATCCACTTCCATGACTTCCGGAATCTCGGTCGGTGTGAGCGTTAGTTCTGTCGACATTACTGTCTCATGACCCCATGCATCGCAGTTGCGGCATCCCCCGATGACGCCAAATCGATCAAGAGTTTAACAGACGCGGTATAATATTCGCACGTTGTCGCGTTCTTTCGCCTATTTTACTGCGCGTCCCCACGTATTCAGCCCCAATTCGAATCGTCCCATCGTGATTTTCGCATCCGCGAATCCTGCCGTGCAGACAATACTGCGAATCTCGCGCAGTCCGTAGAGGGGTTCATGTTCATCGATCTCCTCTTCACTGACGAGTCCCAATCTCGATAACGCTTGCAAGATCGGATTGGTCCATGCGGCCGGAGTGGTCACGACGTAGCAGCCGCCCGGACGAAGGACGCGGTAGATTTCGGACGCCAGTCCGGCCATCGTTGGACGGTCAAGATGTTCGAATACCGCTAACATTGTCACGACATCGAAGTGATCGGCATCAAATGGAAGGGCCGGGGACTGCGATACATCATGATCGTGTAGGTGAATGCCGTCCGGCTGTGCCGTGTTAGGTGTCCGATCAATTCCGTGTTTTTCCGCGAACTCCGTCTGCGTCAAGAACAGTGGATACGATCCGCACCCGATATCCAGTATGCGCCCGCCGCGTGCCGCCTCCGGAATGAGGCGATTCGCCATCTTCCCACGCTGTCTGGCCAAGAACCCTTCCAGCAACCCGTGGCCTCGCGTGACCCGCCCCGAATCGGTCATGCGCGAATTCCCCCTTGATGCATGCAACCCATCCCCACTATGCTGCCCCCTACGCAACGCAATGCTGGTCACGGGGGAACAGCAATGGCAGACCAGTCCGCCATAGCGCGTGCAACGGGGGTTGCCGCGTCCAAATACCGCGTCCCGTTCAACACGCCCGGGATTCACGGTAACGAACTCGATCACATCGCGCAAGCGATCCGTAATCGACACATCTCCGGCGACGGCGCGTTTACGCGGAAGTGCAGCGCCTATTTGGAAGACGCCCTCGGCGCGGCGCGTGTATTGCTCACACCGTCTTGCACCCACGCCCTAGAACTCGCCGCATTTCTCCTCGATGTCGGCCCTGGCGACGAAGTCATTGTGCCCGCATTTACGTTCGTCTCAACGCCCAACGCATTCGTACTGCGCGGCGCACGCCCCGTGTTCGCGGACATTCGTCCTGATACGCTAAACCTAGACGAGCGCAAACTTCCTAAGGTCGTTACGGACAAAACCAAAGCGATTGTCCCCGTGCACTACGCAGGCGTCGCCTGCGCGATGGAACCCATCCTTCATCGCGCGCGGGTTAGTGGAGCGGCGGTTGTCGAAGATGATGCACATGGCCTCTTCGGCGCATTCGGCGGACAACCCCTCGGCACGTTCGGCAAAATGGCGACGCTTAGTTTTCACGAAACCAAGAACGTCATCTGCGGCGAAGGCGGTGCGCTCGTCATCAACGACCCCGCGCTCATCGAACGCGCGGAAATCGTTCGCGAAAAAGGCACGAACCGCAGTCAGTTCTTCCGCGGCGAAGTCGACCGATACACCTGGGTCGACGTCGGCAGCAGTTATCTCCCCTCCGACATCCTCGCCGCATTCCTCTACGGCCAACTCGAACATGCGCCCGATATCCAAGCAGCGCGCCAGCACGTCTGGGATCGATATATGGAAGGCCTCGTCGATTGGGCTGAACAACAAGGCGTCGCGCTACCGACAGTCCCCACCGGCTGCGAACCCGCCTACCACCTGTTCTACCTGCTCATGCCCGACCTAGAAACACGCACCCGATTCATCGCCCACCTGAACGAAGCAGGCATCCAAGCCGTCTTCCACTACCAACCCCTCAACACGTCGCACATGGGCCAACTCTTCGGCGGAAAACCCGGCGACTGCCCCGTCGCCGAACACGTCAGCGACTGCCTAGTCCGACTACCCTTCTTCAACACCCTCACCGAAGAACAGCTAAACCTCGTCATCGAACGCGTCACCGCTTTCCACGTATAACCGCCCTCACCTCAATCCTCACGCAAAGCCGCGAAGACGCGAAGAGATAAGTCCGCAGATGACGCAGATGTTCGCAGAGTTCTTCCATCCCGTACTCTTGTTTGGGAATGCATGTCTATTCAATAGGCAGTCAGTTATGCCATTCTGAAGGACATCGAACTGTATCGTGAAGGAGCGCATTACTATGGTCAAAAGAAACTACGTCTACGATCTGTGCATTCTCTGTTTGTCCATTATCACGTTGTTACAAATGGCGGCGACAACATTTCTACCTCTCGACGCATCGACGGTGAGTATTCTCTTCTATTCCGACACGGGAATCTGTTTCGTCTTTATGCTCGATTTCGCTTATCGACTAGCAAAAGCTCCAGATCGATGGAGGTACTTCATGACGTGGGGGTGGTTGGACCTAGTCTCAAGTATTCCGGCCGTAGGTGTGTTTCGCTGGGCGAGGATCGCAAGAATTCTTCGAATTATTAGAGTGTTTCGAGGTGTGCGCATCTGGAAGGAACTCACCGCGCAGTGGGCCATCAATAGAGCTGGGTCAACGCTTACTGTCGTTATCATGATTCTCGTCGTGCTACTCGTCGTCTCGAGCCTTTCCATTGTCCAATTTGAAGCCGGTCAGGGAGGTAATATTGATTCCGCACAAGATGCCGTCTGGTGGTCGTTCGTTACGATGACGACAGTGGGATACGGTGACAAGTACCCCGTAACACCCGAAGGACGACTTCTTGCGTCACTCTTAATGGTTGCGGGAATTGGGTTGTTTGGCGCATTTACAGGTTTCGTATCGAAGAAGTTCTCCGAGCCAAGTGAACACGAGCAAGAAGGCGAGTTACAAAGCGTGCAAATGAGGTTAGCTGGAATTGAAGAAAAGCTGAATCTCCTGATAGCTCATCACAAATTGGAACGTTGAGGGAATCGCGTCGTTCCGTATCTAGAGATCTTCTTGTGTCAGGCGCGTCTGCCACCATCGACTGTGGACACATGCAAAGTGCATTTTCAATCGAAATTCATCTGCGCGAATCTGCGATATCTGCGGACGGCGTTCTCCGCGTCTTAGCGCCTTTGCGTGAGACTATTCGGTTGCTCGTTCCTGCGGATTATGCGCGAAGAGTGCAGCAACAAAAATCGCGACCGGCAGGAGGATACATCCGGCGGTTGCACCTTGAAAGCTACCGGTCATGGCTTCGACTTTGGCGAACAGGTACGGGCCGATAGCGCTTGAAAAGACCATGATGGACATGTTCAATCCGCTAATTGCACCGAGGTGTTGGATGCCGAAAAACCGGGGCCATGTGACGGTGACGAGACATCCGAATAAGCCGCCGGAAATGCCGTATCCTCCGACAGTCAGCCAGAACCCCAAGGTGGTATCGAAAAACAGCAAGGCCGTTGTGCCGACTGCTTGCATGGCCATCATCACGAGTAATAACTTGTTCAGCTTTATTTTGTCACTTAACCAACCGCCGATAAGATTCGACGTCACGCTGAAGAGCGGCATTGGCAAGAACAGGTTGAAGACTTCTTCGCGAGGGATACCCGCCTCCTCGCCGATGGCGACTAGGTTGAACGTCACGGCGGTGATGATGAGTCCTTGCGTACCAAGACCAAGGCTGAACACCCAGAACGCGAAGTTTTTTCGCGCTTCGGCCAACGTGAAATCACGTACTTTCCGTCGCGACTGTTCGCCGTGTTCGTCTTCAATGATTCCGTCTGGAGTCAACCCGCATTCTTCCGGATTATCCCGGTAGAAGATGAGCGCGATTGTCCCCATCCCGAAGCTCAAGGCACCTGCCAATACGAAACAAGCCGATCGCCAGCCGAAGTGGTTAATCAAAACATCAAGGATTTTGGGTGAGAGCGCGAATCCCGCGGAGACAATCACGCCCGACACACCCGCTGCAAGCCCGCGACGTCGATGAAACCATTTACCAATCATCACACGCGGCACCATTGCGATCATACCCTGTCCAAAAAAACGAACGGCCAGAAACACGAGGAAACCAATCACTGCCGCCGATACGACCGCTGATCCTTCACCAAATATCGTTGTCGCGGCACGCAACAATCGATCGCTCACGCCGAGCGCACACAGACTCACGCCTAATGCGATCGTCATAATCACCATGATGGCCCGTGCGCCCAACCGGTCAATCCAGCGACCACCGAACGGCAGAATAAAACTGCTTGTAATGGTCCCCGTCATGTACGCCATGGCGAGCCCTTCCCGCGACAGCCCCAACGCTTCGATAAGATAATCAGTGAATACGCTGACCCCCATCGTCTGACCCGGAATGCTCGACACCGTACCCATGGTGCCCACACCAAGAATCAACCACCCGTAGAAGAACGGGACGTTTCGTGGCGCAAACGGTATGTCGGCGTAATTCCGCATGTGGCGATGGTGTAGTTGGCGCGCGTGTTGCCGGGGAATCCCGAGGAGGGTAGTGTGGTGGTTACTCTCAAACGGCGCGGAGACCGAGTATATCATGACCTACGTACAGCATTCCCTCTGGATGATGATCGCGGTATGCGGATTGAGTGCTGCCGCATCCGATCAAGTACCACCCGGTGATTGGGCGCACTACGGTCGCGATCCGTCCGGAATACGCTATTCGCCACTCAACCAAATCACCAAGGACAACGTCGCCCAACTCGAAACCGCGTGGACCTATCGCACTGGTGACCTCGAATTGATGCGCCAGAAGAAAGGGACGTATGTATTCGAATGTACGCCACTCGTTATCGACGGGACGATGTACATCATCACGCCCTACTCTCGTGCAATCGCGATTGACGCGACTACAGGCGAGGAGCGTTGGGTATTCGATCCCTTGAAAGACAACCCGGGAGAAGGTGGCATTCTCGCCGTGCGCGGCGTCAGTGCAAACATGCGCGAAGGGAATCGCACACTATTCGTCCCCGTTCGCGATGGCCGCCTCTACGCGATCAACCCGGACACAGGAATACCGATCCCGACTTTCGGCGACGGTGGCTTCGTGAATCTCCGCGAACTAATCGGCCCCGGCGGTTCCCGCGCATTCCTCAGTTCACCCCCGGCGATATTCGAAGACGTGGTCATCCAAGGATTCGGTCTCCCTGACGGTCCCGCCGACCTCGATTCGACGCATCTCGTCGCACTCGACGCGGATACCGGCGATCTCCGTTGGGAATTTCACACTATTCCATTGCCCGGCGAATTCGGTGCGGACACGTGGGAGGACGATTCCGGTCAACATCGCGGCGGTACGAATATCTGGTCCATCATGAGTGTCGACCCGGAACTCGGTCTCGTGTTCCTGCCCGGGACTTCACCCACGTTCGACTTCTACGGCGGCGACCGTCCAGGCGCGAACTTGTTCGGGAACAGTGTCATCGCGCTCGACGCCAAGACCGGCAAACGCCGTTGGCACTTCCAGACCGTCCACCATGATCTTTGGGACTATGATCTCCCCGCCCAACCGGTTCTCACCGATATCGTTGTTGAAGGAAAGCCGATTCGTGCACTCGCGCAAATCGGCAAGACCGGTTTCGTTTATGTGCTAAATCGCGAAACCGGCGAGCCCGTCTGGCCGATAGAAGAACGTCCTGTCCACACCGATGGCGTTCCCAAAGAACACGTCTACCCGACCCAACCGATGCCCACACGACCACCGCCGTTTTCGAAGCAGAGCCTTAACGCGGACGAACTCAACAATATCGATCCCGAAACCAATGCCTATCTCCGCAACCAATTCGCTCAATACCGTTCAGAAGGAATCTTCACCCCACCCACCGAACAAGGTACGATCGTCATGCCCGGCTTCCACGGCGGTGGCAACTGGTCCGGCGGCTGTTTTAACCCCGAGACCGGACTCTTCTACGTCAACTCCACCGAACTTGCCTGCATGGTCCAAGTTAGGCCCGGCCAGAACCGCTATGGTCACGACACCACCGGCTGGCTCCGATTCCGAGGCCCCAACGGCTACCCCGGCAACGCACCGCCCTGGGGACAACTCACCGCCATCGACCTTAACCGAGGTGAAATAACGTGGCAGGTGCCACTCGGCGAGTTCGAGCAACTCTCGGCCAAAGGCATACCTGTCACTGGCCAAGAAAACTTCGGCGGCCCCTGTGTCACGGCGGGCGGGCTCGTCTTCATCGCGTCAACGCTCGACGCGCATCTGAGGGCATTCGACGCCCAGACAGGAGACGTGGTCTGGAAGACCAAACTGCCCACGGGTGGCCACGCGATCCCTGTTTCCTACCTTGGAAGTGATGGGCGCCAATATATTGCGATCTGCGCGGGGGGTCATACCAAGCTTGGCACGCCAGCAGGTGACACATTTCTCGCATTTGCGCTACCGTAGATCTGTGAAAGTGGTCGTTGTTTCATGACGTTTCTTTGATTAAAACGATTAAACAGTCACCGATAGGCAAACTTGTCAATAATATACTGATGATTTTCTCACCTTTTTGATACGAAAAACGCTATAATCCCACCTGGCCAGAGGTGGCCCCGTCAATGCGGAAGGGCGGTCACCTGCCAGGGGTACCGGTTCGTAGCGGAACGATTCCGGTCCAGAATTATCGGAGGCACACTACGTGGAAACAACTATGACTACGTCTATTACGCGATTTATTAAAATGCGGCACATCCCGCATTTGCGCGAGGCCGATACCGTCCTCGTTGCAATCGAACAGATGATTGAATCCAAGTCAGGTTCGGTATTGGTGACGTGTCCGCAGGATGAACTCCTGGGAATCGTCACCGAACGTGACATCATGACCCGAGTCACCGCTGAAGGGCTGGACCCGAAGGCCACCCGGTTGGCGGAAATTATGACCACAGAAATCACCACGATTCCGGAGGAGACGACGCTGAACGACGCGGTGCATCTCATGAGCAAGCAGCGCATCCGCCATTTACCCGTAGTCAACCCCGACAATCGGGTGCTTGGCATGGTGACGCTCCGCTACCTCCTTCATGATCGAATCGACGACCTCATTTCGGAAGTCCAGAATCTTGAGGGCTATCTCAACGACGCGCCCGGCGGCTGAACGACACACCGCATATACGGGTTAGTAGTATAATGCAAGGCGGCTCAGTTCGAGCCGCCTTTTTTCGTGCCTGAACGAAAGGATACTCAGCTATGCATAGGGTCGTCGCTCTCGTCGTTGTCGCCCTCGCGGTTGCGTTGACTGTCGCGTATCGCGTTTGGACGGTTGATAATCCTGAAGTTTCCACGCCGTCGACCGAACAGGTTCCTTCCGAACGCGCGGAAATCTCCGTAGTTGAAGAGCCGGTCGTTTCTCAGACACGATCTGACGTTCCTGAATCGATCCCGCAACCTGCGGTGAATCCCAGAGCATCGGATGCCACAACCGTTGTCGGTGTTGTCGTCGAACTGGAGTCGAGACGCCCAGTGCCCAATGCAACAGTCACCGCATACAACGGCGAATGGCCAGGCAATGCCGACATGACGGCGATGATGGAAGATATAGAGGGAATGTTCGACGACGCTGAATTCACAGACATCATGGACACGATGGACGAAGACGGATTCGATACGGCGTTGTCGAAAGTGCAAAGCGATTTGAAAGAGCGGTTGGGCGAAGTGATCTCTGGATCGGATGGCCGATTCTCTATTGCAATTCCAATTGAAGATCAAACGTATCTCGAATGTGTGGTTCCTGGTTTCGTGACGGAGTACGTCCAGCTTAAAGAAGCCGATGATCCCACTTCGCTTCGCATCACGCTTCAACGGGCAGGAAACGTTCGCGGTCGTATTACCGACGCCAGAACCGGTTCGCCCATTTCAGGTGCTTCGGTTTCCGTGTCGCCCAATCGAAACTTTGCTTCGATGGCGCGCGCGATGAGCGATGGTGACTATGGACAGCGTCGCGACCACAAGGCGGAGACCGACGATACGGGCCAATATGAACTGAGCGGCGTTCCCGCCGGAGCATTCCGCGTAGCCGTCGACGCCCAATCTCAAGGGTATATATTCCAATCCGACAGCGCGCCGGTCGTCAACGTAGAAGCGGGCGCAGATCTCGAAGACGTTGACCTTCAACTCCAGAACGGCGGATTCGTATTCGGTGATCTTCGTGACCCGAACGGTGATCCCGTTGTATCCGCGTACTTCAACGTTACGCCCAAGAGTGGAAACGACTTCGGCAACATATTCGATATGGATGGAATAGAAATCGGATCATGGTCCGAGGTTGATGAAGAGGGCGGGTTCCGTCTGGGCGCGCTTGAGTACGGGATTGACTATCAACTCAAAGTGACCAATTCCGATTACGCACCGTTTATCAAAGACATCATCCTCCAGTCTGGTCGTGATGCTGGTCCCTTATCGATTGTCTTCGATCCGGGCAGCGCTATTTCAGGTGTCGCGCGATACGTCTCGGGCGACCTGGCAAAAGAAGTAATGCTTTCGCTGCGTGGGGAAGGTGAAAGCGCATTGGATTGGCAATCAGGCACCAGTAAATTTGAAACTTCACAAGCGGACGGAACATTCAGTTTCGATCAATTACCTGATGGCGCATATCGTGTCAGTTCAATGAACGCGATGGACTTTTCAGGAAACGAAGGAATACTTGTAAACGTTTCCGGAGGGCGCGATGTTTCGGGAATCGAAATCATTGTGGAGGAAGAGTCGGAAGAACCAATCGAACCCATTACAGGGACCGTCGTCGACCGGAATGGCGACCCGGTGGTCGGCATCGAAGTGGCAGGATTCGACATTGCTGATTTTCCTGACGAAACCGTGGAGACCGATGCGAGCGGACGCTTCTCCTTGGAGATCTTGCCAGCCTTCGGAAACAGCGTCACCCTCGAAGCGAAAGGCGACGCCGGATACAAACGGCTCACTGGCGTGCGCCCTGGCACGGAAGTGCGATTGAAACTTGGTCCGGCTGCTCGCGTGGCGGGTATCGTCGTCAATGAGCGGGGCGATCCAATCGCGGATTGTACCGTCGCGCTCGAAAGCGACAAGAAGGGTTTCATGGACTTCATGCCGTTTGGCGGCGGAGATGACGGAACGACAACCGACGAGGAAGGGCGATTCGAGATCGCGAACATCAAACCCGGCACCTACGTCGTATCGGCGGAGAGCCGAACACAAGGTACAGGTAAATCACGAAGCATTCAGATCGACGAGGGTAAGACCGTCGACGGAATTCGCGTGACGCTCGAACCCGGTGCGCGGCTCAGCGGTCGCGTTTTCGATCCTGACCGGCGACCACTTGCACGCGCGCAAGTAAACCTCACGCCGGAAGACGGTGGAGGATTGGGCGCCATGGCTGCGATGATGCCCGACGAATTCATCGCCAGTTCTGCCGCCGCGACGACCAACGACCGAGGCGAGTACACCGTTCCGGATGTGCCTCCGGGAAACTACACCGTCACCGCGACTCACGCTGATTTCGCAAAAGCATCGCAGGCCGGCATTAGTATGACGAGCGGCGACCATGTTCGAGGGATCGATTTGACACTCGCGATTGGCGGCGGCGCTTCCGGCGTTTACACCGTCGACGGACAACCTAAAGGCGGCGTCATGATCCAGTTGATCGGTGCAGGCGGCACGAAGATGCTGACAACCGATTCCGAAGGACGGTTCGATGTGACCGGCCTCCCTGCGGGGAAATACATGGTAATGGCGATGGACTTCGATTCGATGGATATTTCCGATACGAGTTCCATGGCAGGCTTTTCCAATATGAACCAGCAGTCCGTGGAAATCGTGGACGGACAAATCTCCGACATCGATTTTACACCGCCGGTCGGCGTAGATGTTTCCGGAAGCATCGCTGCCCTTGGTTTGGCGGAAGGCGCGATGGTCCGTCTGCGCGCCCCGGACGGCATTTCGTTCAGCGACCTAGATTTCTCCGACCCCCTTAGCACCGGCATGGACATGATCGCCGCGTCGGGCGGATTCGGTGATGTAGATCCAGACGGTTCGTTCAATATCGACCACGTAGAGCCTGGCCAGTATGTCCTCGAGGTTTACCAAGAACCCGATCCGAGTACGTTCGAAATGTCCGACGACTTCGACTTGGAATCCATGCAGGCGTTCATGCCCGTACTGGTCTACACGCAAGAAATTACCGTCGAAAACGCTCCAATTCAGGTGACGATCGGCACCCCGGTTCCATAGATATTGGCAGACGACCGGCAAATTCTGCATAATACCCATAATAAGTAGATCCACGACGGGGGAACCAAGTGGAAATCCGCTTAATGAACACGGAGGGGGAAACGCGACTCATGCGTCGACAACTGTGCCTGACAGCCAATTACGCCGCCGTACCCTCGCAAGAGCCACAGGGTTCACGGCCATCATGACAAACGAAACCGTCGCATCGAACAAAGCTGCGCTGGGCCGTCAATCCCAGAAGATGGAAGTGCTTGGACAACTTGTGTCCGGCATCGCCCATGAGATCAATACGCCGACGCAATACATCGGTGACAACTTACATTTCATCGCCGAAGGTCTCACCAGTCTTTACCGTCTCTTCGAGCAGTACGATCAACTCGTCGAATTGATCGCGGATGACCCTAAGTGCACGGAGCACGTCACGCGCATCGCTGAAATTGCCAAAGAAATCGACAGGGCGTTTCTGATGGAAGAATTACCTGGAGCGATCACGCGAAGTGTTGAAGGTAATCAACGTGTGGCTGAAGTTGTACAGTCCCTCCGTGAGTTCGCCCATCCGAGCGACGAGGAGAAAACGCCGACCGATATCAATCATGCAATTACAACCTCCGTGAGCCTGGCGCGAAACGAGTGGAAGTATGAAGCCGAAATGGTATTGGACCTAGCGCCTGATTTGCCGTTCGTGTCCTGCATCCCCGGTGCGTTTAACCAAGTCATTCTCAATCTAATTGTCAATGCCGCCCACGCGATCAGTGATGTGCGCGATTCGGATGGCGCGGAAAAAGGTGAAATTCGTATTTCGACTCGGCGCATTGACGAAGAGGTCGAAATTCGGATCAGCGATACCGGTGGTGGAATACCCGAAGCCGTTCAAGAAAAGATTTTTGACCCGTTTTTTACAACGAAAGATGTAGGCCGAGGAACCGGCCAAGGTCTTGCCATCGTCAATTCTATTGTCGTCGATACCCACGGCGGTGTCATTGGTTTCGACACCGAAGAAGGAAAGGGTACGACTTTTGTGCTGCTTTTCCGGATTAAACAGTAAGGACACGTATGTCTAAACCGCGCATTTTATTTGTCGACGACGATCACCATTTTCGTGAAGGGCTTCGGCTCACCTTGCGCCCTTATCAAAAAGAATGGGATGTGATCTTTGCGGAGAGTGTGGACGACGCCCTTGCTCAAGCCCGGCAGACATCACCAGATGTCATCGTATCGGATGTCAATATGCCCCGGCGCTCAGGCCTCGATCTGCTCTCGGAGATTAAGGAAGACCCACGGCTAAAGGAATTGCCGGTGATTATTCTTACTGGCAATGCGGAACTTGATCTCAAACGTAGAGCACTAGACCTCGGCGCGACTGATCTATTAAACAAACCCTTCCAACGCGAAGATCTATTTGCGCGATTGCGTAATGCGATTCGACTGAAATCCTACGAAGACCAGCTTCGCGATCACAATCAAAAGTTGGAAACGGCAGTACAGGATCGAACCCGCGCGCTAGAAGCGTCCAAGCGTGGCATCTTGTGGCGTCTCGCCAAAGCGGGCGAGTTTCGCGATGAAGAAACGGGAAACCACGTGGCTCGGGTGGCGTGTACGAGTCAGTTGGTTGCGAAGGCACTGGGACTGGAAGACGCTCTCGCCGAAGCGATTTTTCTAACGTCACCCCTTCACGACATCGGCAAGATCGGAATACCGGATAACATTCTTCTCAAGCCAGGCCCGTTGACGCCCGAGGAGATGGATGTTATGCGGACCCATTGCTTAATTGGTGCCGCCATATTGCTTGAGCAGCCCACCGGTTTTGGCGATTTCGGCGAAGCGTTTCTTGGCACCGATCACGATGTCGACATTCAGTCTGACGTATTGCTGCAAACGGCGAGCGAAATTTGTTTAACGCATCACGAGCGGTGGGATGGCGAAGGTTACCCCGATCGTCTGGGCGGAGACGCCATTCCTGTTTCCGGTCGCATTGTCGCTATCTCTGATGTGTACGACGCCTTGCGATCGGAAAGGCCCTACAAAAAAGCATTCACCGTGGAGAAAGCACTCCATATTATTCACGAATCTCGCGGCACCCATTTCGATCCCGACGTCTGCGACGCCTTCGCAGAAATTCAAAACGACATTGAGGATATTCGAGATCAACTCGCGGAACCATCTACGACTACCGATGATCGTGTAAGCGTGATCGAATGAACAGCGTTCTATTCGTTGACGACGAAGAACACGTACTAAAAGGGTTGCAACTCGCGTTCCACGGTGCCCGATCTTCCATGGGCGTATACACCGCTCCAGGCGGCGCGGAAGCATTGGCGATGCTTGAAGATCACCCCGATATTGCAATGATTGTTACCGACATGCGCATGCCAAAAATGGACGGCATTGAGTTACTCAAGGCCACCATGCATGAGCACCCAGACGTAGTTCGTTGCATGCTGTCCGGCAACCTTACGGGCGAGGCGACGATCCAAGCTTCCCGATACGCGCATCAGATGCTCACCAAACCCTGCGAGACGAATCACCTGCGCGATGTGGTTATTCGAGCACTCGCAGTCCACGAACGTCTCGATGAATTCTCGTTGAAGGACGAACTCCTGAGCCTCGGCGGATTGCCGTCAATCCCCACTCAATACTCACAAATCGTTGCAGAACTGAACGCTCCTAAACCATCCATGGAACGGCTGACGGCGATTATTCGCAGAGACCCCGCGATGAGCGTCAAGGTGCTTCAAGTCGTCAATTCGCACGCGATGGCTGGGCACGAAATCAGCGACATCGATTTAGCCGTGCGCTACATCGGCCTGGAATCGCTGAAGAGCTTCGTGTTGATGGCAGAACTATTCGCGAGCCAAGACGATCTCGAATCGCGATTCGGCTTTAACGTGGACGACCTATGGAATCACGGAATCGAAGTCGGTCAATACGCCAGCGCAATCGCTGAAACAGAGACCGAAGACCAAGAACTTATCGGCCGCTGCTATACCGCCGGATTGTTACACGATCTCGGCATTCTTTTCTTTGCCTCGAAACTACCCGATCGTTTTGCAGAGGCACTCAAACACGCCGAAGAATCACACAAGACCCTCATGCACGCCGAGAAAGATCTCTTCGGCGCGACCCACGCAGAAATCGGCGGTTTCCTCCTCGACCTGTGGGGCTTGGCCATGCCGGTCGTCAACGCCATCACGTACCACTATTTCCCTTCTGGTGCGCCTGAAGAAGTTTATATGGTCCACGAAAACATGGAAATCGACCCGCTTCTTGTTGTCCACGTCGCCAACTACTTCAGCGAAGATCAAGAAACGATGGGTGAAAACGCCATCAGTACGAGTGCCGACGTCGATTATTTGGAAAAAATGCACTGCCTCGAAAAACTCGATCACTGGTGGGACGTCTGCCAAGAGTGCCGGGATGGTTCGTAGTCGGTTCTCCGTCACCTCTCGACACGCCGGGGTCAGGCTCGTATAGTACCCGGACGCGCTGGTGTGGGCGCGATTGAGGGAGGCTGAATATGTTCGGGAAAAAGACCCTGCGTTTCGGATACTTGGTGGCCGCGTGTTTGTTTGTGGCGGTTACGGCTTGGGCGAGTGACAATGATGCGTCTAGGACTATCGACGCGATGGTGGAAATGCGCGATGGTGTCCACCTTGCCACTAGCATCTACTTACCCGAAGGCGACGGACCTTGGCCGGTCATTCTCACGCGGACGCCGTACAACAAGGCGGGCTATGGGCAACGCTCCGGACAATACACCGATCATGAATTTGTGTTTGTCGTCCAAGATTGCCGCGGACGATTTCTTTCCGAAGGCGACTACGTTCCGTTCACGACCGACATGGAAGACGGGTACGACACCGTCGAATGGATCGCTGAGCAGGATTTTTCCGATGGCAAGGTTGGCATGACCGGTGCTTCTGCTATGGGCATCACTTCCAACTTGGCCGCCGTTGCCAATCCGCCGCATCTTGTTGCTGCGTACGTCATTGTTGCACCGCAAAGCTTGTTCAGTGAATCACGATTTATGGGTGGTGTTTTCAAGGAAGCCCATGCCGGCGGCTGGATGCGGAGCCAAGGCGTGCCTGAACAAGTTACCGAAATGAAAAAGCGCGTACTCATGGACGATGAATGGAAGCGGACTGATCTCGTCCACCATCTTCCCAATATCGATATTCCGATGTATAACGTTGCGGGTTGGTACGACATTTTTGTTGAAGGTGGCCTCAAGAATTTCATGTACTTGCAAAACGAGGGCAAAGAAGGTGCACGTGGTAATCAAAAAATAATGGTCGGCCCGTTCGGTCACGGACAAATCTCTGGTGATCTTTCGTACCCCGAAAATGGTGGGGGACTTCGCGGCAACGGGGATGAAGTCATTCGATGGTTCGACTACTGGCTCAAGGGAATCGACAACGGCATCATGGATGAACCGCCGGTGAAGTACTACATGATGGCGCACGCAAAAAAGGAAGACGCTTCCAATAAGAACACTTGGATGGAAGCCGACAGTTGGCCGCCCGAATCGACAGCCACAAAATTCTATCTCCACGAAGGTCTCGAAATCAGCACTACGCCACCCGAATCCGATCAATCATCCTCCGCGCTCACTGCCAATCCAGCCGATCCTGTGCCAACCTACGGCGGCCAAAACTTGCGCCTTGAGAAAGGCCCCATGGATCAACGGCCCATCGGCGAACGCACTGATTACCTCCGCTTCGAAACGCCGAAGTTGAAAGACGATGTCGTCATCGCGGGCAAAGTCGATATGGAACTCTTCGCGTCGACCGATGGTTTTGATACCGACTTCATGGTCAAACTCGTCGACGTGTATCCCGATGGTTACGAAGCCATCGTGCTCGACTGCCCACTGCGTACCCGCTACCGCGAAGGCCGGACCCGGGAAGACGTCAAAATGATGTCGCCGCGCCGCCCCGAAAAATTGGCGATCGATTTATGGAGTACCGCAATCACCTTCGAAAAGGGACACCGGATCGCTGTGCACATCAGTTCGTCTAATTACCCACGCTTCGAGGTAAATCCCAATACCGGCGATCCTCCTGGTGCGCTCATTCAACCGCCGCGCATCGCGCACAATCAGATTCACCACGACGTCGAACACCCGACGGCTATCGTGCTGCCGATTGTGGATGCGGGAGAATAGAACGATCAGCGCGCCGGACAAGTCGACCGAGTAACAAAACCAACGCGCGATTTTGCTAGTACGGCGGAGCCAGTCGCCGAAATCCATGTGCGAGGACGATCATCGCGAACGCGATGTTTCGACCCAGCACCATTCCTCCGTTAAGGCGCGGCGCACGAGTGGGTTCGTCGTTTGTAATGGCGTTCGCAAGTGTTTCGCCTACGTTGCGCATCCACGATACCGTTCGCGGCCATTCCGCTATACCGTCCAACAATGCAATCGGAATTCCTCGTGCGCCAACCTGTGATCCTGTGATCGCTCCGACCAGTGCTCCCGTTGAGTCAGCATCGCCTCCGCATTCGATGACACCGGTCAACGCACTACGAAAATCTTCCGGGTGCCGCATCCAGCCGTGTATGGCGATTGGCACCGTGTCGTAGATGAATCCACTGACGCCATCTTTCATACCGAGCCCTGCAGCGAAGGTCGGTGTTGATTCGCCCGCAGTTGCGCTACGCCATGCGCCGCGAATTCGTTCGAGCAATAATTCTGCTTCGGACTCGACTGCTAACTGTTCCGCTAATGCGTCCGCAAACGAAGCGATGTCGCGCTGTTCGGCGGCCCATGCCGTTGCCCACGCCGCAGCGTATGCACCACAAAACGCTTTTCGATCTCGGTGCGTGATCCGGGTGCTGGCCTCGACGAAATTCCAAAGGTCGTCTTTCTCGGTGCCGAATAGCGCACCGAGAATTGGGCTGCGCATTGCAGGGCCGTTGCCCGCCGAAACTACACCGCTGCTTTCGGGAGAGAATCCGAGCCAGAGTTTTCCGCATGCACGGAGCGTCGCGAGACCAATACCTGCGGGAAGCATGATTGACCACCAACGCAGCCGCTTCGCGAGCAACTGCTCGAACCGTTCACAATCGTCCCAAGCTTCGATGAGACACTGCGCCATCATGCAGGCGTGTTCCGTGTCATCGCTCACGAGCCCTCTGCCCGGGAGTAAGCGATAGCCGTCCACCGTGCCAAACATTCGTTCTCGACGCGATGCCGACAATCCTTCAAACGGTAGGCCTAATGCATCGCCGATGGCCGTTCCAAGCAGGCAGCCAACTATTCTCTCTGATTCATCGTAAGTCATTTTTACTATTGAGGTTGTCGCCATCATTCTTGCGAAAGCTGCCAGATGCGTAAACCCCGACACGTTAAACAGGGTCTAATGAATAGAAGAGGTAACGACACGAGGGGATTATCTGACGGGCCTCCAGTGTTTTCGTTAGTATAACGGGATAATTAGACCGAATTCGGTCTGTTCGAACATAGGAGAACGTTCAATGAAAGCAGTGATTCGGCGGTCATTTCGGTCGGTGGCCATGATTGCAGCGGCCTTATTGGTGGGATTGGCCGCTGTGCCACTCTTCGCGGGAGCGGATGTAGTCGACTCGGCGAAGACAACTACGAGTGGTGAATCCGAAGAATGTGCGTTGGCAGCCAAGGCCAAAGCGGCCTCATCCTGTGCGGCTAACGGCGCTGCTGACAAGTTTATCGCGGCTTTGTTGGGTGATTCTGAAGCGGGTGCGAAGATCGCAGCGGCACTTGCGAAGGAGACCAGCACCTGCGGCACAAGTACGGCAAAGGCTGACAACGCTGGACTTAGCGCGAAGGTGAATGCCGTAGTCGCTGCTGAGCCTTCCACCTGTAGCACCGACAAAACCGCCGCCCTCACGGCTAGCACAGACACCGCGACTTGCTCCGCTCACGCTAAAGTGACCAAGGTCACTTCCGCCAAACCTTCGGCGTGCTCAGCCTCAACGGAAGACGTTGCAGCGAAGACCGAAGCGGTTGACGCCAAAATTGCCAAAGTCGTTGCTACCACTGACGTTCCGGAATGCTGCCAGGACAAGACGGCGAGCACCGAAGAAGCTGGCGACTAATCTCGAATCGAGAGTGTATTGACGCCGGGCCTCGAATTCGCTGAGGTCCGGTTTTTTATTGTCCGGGACCGTTACGGCGATGATTCCTGAAACATGATACAATATGACTGTTAAGTCATATTGTGGTGTCGCGAGGAGTTTTCGATGAAGTCGTCCCGTATAAGAGTTCTGTCATTTATCCCTGCGTTGATTCTCACCCTCTCGTGGTCTGGGTGTCCCGTCGAATTGCCGGGCACTGGGACGTTCTCCGTGACACGCAACATCCCATACGCGCAGGGCTATGTCGCAGACCCTGGAAAAGTGGACGGCCTTGCACTTCGTGAATTGATTCTGGATGCGTACATCCCTGACGAGATCGCGCCAACGGTTCCTGCGGTCATCCTAATGCACGGTGGCGGATTCGTGGAGGGGAGTAAGGATGATGAACGGATTATTGAATACGCGGAGTTCTTAGCAGCACGAGGGTATGCCGCGTTTGCAATGAACTATCGGCTCGTCGAAGACGACCCTCCGGCACCCGCTTCGTGGGAATTGACGCCGTTCTCCAGCGCGATTCACGCGGCCATAGTGGATGCGAAAGCAGCGATCCGTTTTGTACGCGCAAACGCCGAGGCCTATGGCGTGGACCCAAATCGAATCGCGTTCCTTGGTGAATCCGCCGGTGCTATCGCAGGCGTTACGGCTGCGGTAACGGAGTCGACTGCCTTCTCAAGCGATGGTGCCGACTTCCCCATCCCACCGTTCAACAATCCAAGCGAATCATCCAGCTTACAAGCGTACGTTCATTTTTGGGGATCGGCGGATCATGTGCTATTGAATATACGGGGAAACGATCCACCCATTATGATTGTTCACGGTACGGACGACGATACGCCATTGGCGATGTTTAACGCGTCAGAGCGGTTGCATGCCGCAGTGGAACTCTGGGGCATTCCGCATGAGTTCTACGAGGCCGAGGGGTTTGGCCATGGTGCTTGGAATTACGCGCTTCGTGGACTCGGATTGAAGTCGTTGACACTCGAATTTCTGAACGAACATCTCTAACGATTATCGTTCAAAATGGAGTAGCTACATCACCCGGGGTGATGGTTACTTGCTGGTGTGAGGTTGTGGAGAATCATACCGCCGGCATTCACCGGAAATTCTCCGCCGTAGGGGCCATCGTATTGAGCGAACGCCACGTGCCCGTCTAAATACAGGACATTCGCACCGCCGGACTCGTGATTGAAACGATCCCCTCGATCACGGATTGCGTCCCACATTACCGGAATAACCGAACCTGCCTGGCCGCTTCCATTGATGGATTTCGTCTCATCGGTCACGAATCGTTCTATGCCGTCGCGCAGACGGGGAAATGTCGAAACGCCTCCGATGGGTGCGTCGAGTTTCCAATCCGCGCCTGCGATTTTGATTGCCGCTTCAGGATTGCGCGTGCGGCGCACGGCGTTCGATAACGTCAACACCGACGATTCCAATGCATGCAAATCGCCCACGGTTCGGATTTGTTCGCGGATCGCATTCGGACTAATCGCCCATGCGGTGTAGACATAAGAAGCTTGATCGAATTTGCATACGTCACGTTGACCGGCGTCGATGCTTGTTATCGCAACCGGTTGAGAATTGCTTGGGCACATCAACACGTCGAGATCGGTTAAGTACTCCGGATAGACCGATGCAACATCAAACATCGAACTCGATGGCATAATGTTTCCATCACAATCTAAGACTTGTTGATGCGGGTAACGTCCGGAGGGGTGCTCCTTCGCGAAGAGGCGAAGTGCCATACCCATATCTTTAAGGTTCTTCTGACAGTTGGCGAGTTGATGGCCCTCGCGAACGCGAGCGGCTGCCGGAAGGGTGAGTGCGCCCAAGACGGCGACAATCGCCAAAGCCACGATCAATTCAATTCTCGTAAATCCGAATTTCATGCGCATCTATACTCCTGGACGCGTGGGAAGTGGGGCGGACGTTGCGCAATCGATATCCGATGTTATGCGCATTCCGTAATATGAGTGGATACAGCCGAATGGATCGGTTACGCCTTATATTCTCTCAGATCCTATGCGGATTAGGCAAGTCCCCTAAACTGATAATAGTACAGTTTTCCCGTATTACGAGCCGGGAATTTCCTGTTCTTTGCAAGCTCAATTGTTTGATGAAAAAACGTCGGACAAGGTTTATCGCCTTGGAGCGACTAGTCCTTGTCCGACGCATCACTACAATTGTCTAAGGGAGATGCGCGTCACCTTCGGATAATTCGTGAAGCAGTAGTGCCGCATCATTCATAGGAAATTCCGCTGGTGGCGCAGGATCCCCGGTATACCGAACAAAATCGACATGACCGTCCATATACAGAACGTTCGACCCGCCGGGTACGTGGTTGAAGTGTGACACTTCCTCGGAAATCGCATCGTGCATCACAACGATTTCGGATTGTCCTTGACTACTCGCAGCTGGATTGTTGATATCGGTTACTAAGAACCGCTCGATACCCTCACGCAAGCGGAAGATTTGATTCTGCCCATTGATGGGCGCGGCCAGATCGACGTTGTCATTCGCTAGACCAGGCTGATCATTATTGACTATTGCATGAAACAAATCATCGAACGCGGTATCGAGGGTCACTATATCGGCACTCGATTGAAACATGCGTTTTCCGAATGCGAAGCCATAGTAATAATACGGCTCCACCAACACTTCGCACGGCTCGACGCGTCCATTTCCCGTGATGCCTGGTACGCTTTCGAAGAGCGCGCTTGAAGTGTTTCCTCCATCCCACTGCTCGAGAGCTGTGCCGCCGGCTGCGTTACTGGGGCATACCAGGATATTCAGGTCCGTTAGATATTCGGGATAGTACCGTTCCGTATCCGGCGTCCAGTTCAATCCTTCGTGAATCTCCGGTACGCAATTGACGGTTTTGAACGGAGGATACAATTCTCCAGAGGATTCATTCGCATACATTTTGAGGACTAGACCTAATTGTTTGAGATTGTTCTGACAACTCGCCCGGCGTGCTGATTCGCGTGCACGGGCCAATGCAGGCAGCAATATGGCCGCCAGAATTCCGATGATGGCGATCACGACTAACAATTCTATTAACGTAAAACCGCGCTGGGTTTTCTGGTACATGTGATTCCTCCTGCGCCAGTGAATGGCGCGTTACGGCGCAGCGTCGATGACGCGGCACCTCGCGATCTCCGTTGATACGGATCGATTGCGACGAGTGATTCTCTATTAGGGGAGGATGTACTTGGGGGGCGCGCGCTGGCCGCGAATTCGCGATAGTGATCGTATCGTAAAACCGCGGCTGCCGTGTCCGGAGACGTGTTGTGGCTGCGGTACGGCCATTGCCAGAATAACGGGCAACACGATTGCCAAGGTCCATGCGAGGATGCACAGAGCGCAGTCTTCGGCCTCGTGCGCGTGACCGTGATCGTCATGGAAAAACAGACCGTGGCCAGCACTGATAAAGAACAGCGCGACGAGGAGCCATACCATTTGTGTGTGTGATGGTCGTTGCATAAGAGCCAGCCCTGTCCTTATTGATATCAAATAATCATTAAGGCGTCAAGTCGTTCGACTTGATGATACCGCATAATCCATTGACTCCCCCCAAAACCGCCTCTATGATGCGCGTTTTCCTATCCCCAACCATTTGGAGCTGACAACCATGGCGATATCTGCCCAAGATCCCTATACCCGGAAACGCATTGCAGTGCTCGATTCGGAGATTGCCTATGTTGATGAGGGCGAAGGTGATCCGATTGTTTTTCTACATGGAAACCCGACGTCGTCCTATTTGTGGCGCAATGTAATTGCTGAAGTATTGGGCGAGGGGCGTTGTCTGGCGCCGGACTTGATTGGCATGGGAGATTCCGGGAAATCAGGCGATGGCTCGTATCGATTTGTGGATCATGCGAAGTACTTGGATGCGTGGTTCGACGCGATGGACTTGGGCGACCGGATTACGCTCGTCATTCACGACTGGGGTTCAGGCCTTGGGTTTCATTGGGCGCACCGTCACTCTGATCGAATTCGGGGCATTGTGTATATGGAAGCAATCGTCCAACCCGTTGCTTGGGAAGATTGGCCCGAATCGGCGCGGAGCATTTTCCAGGCGATGCGGTCGGAAGCCGGTGAAGAAATTGTCCTTCAGAAGAACGTCTTCGTTGAACGCATTCTACCGGCGAGTGTGTTGCGCGGATTGACTGAAGATGAGATGGCGGTGTACCGCAAACCCTATACCGAGTCGGGCGAGAGCCGCCGGCCTACGTTGACTTGGCCGCGGCAAATTCCGTTGGACGGTGAGCCGGCTGACGTGGTGGAGATTGTCGATGCCTATGCAACGTGGTTGGCTTCAGATGATTCACCGCCGAAGCTGTTCATCGATGCAGATCCGGGGACGATTCTGATTGGGAAGCAACGCGAATTTTGTAGCGCCTGGCCCAATCAAACGAAGACTACGGTGAAAGGATCACATTTCATTCAAGAGGATTCGCCAGTAGACATTGGGCAAGCCGTCGCCACATTTGTGCGATCGATCTAGAAAAGTTTCGTACGCATGAAAAAAGAAACCGCTGTTCAAATCGCATCGGCCTCGCTACGTTTTGGCGAAGGTGCAACACAAGAAGTGGGTATGGATCTCGCCGACCTCGGGTTGCGCCGTGTCCTCGTGTTTACCGATCCGGGCCTGTCTAATTCAGAGGGCGTCGCCCGCGTTAAGCAATCGATTGAAGCGGAAGGGGTGTCGTTTGAACTGTATGATCGCGTTCGCGTAGAACCGACGGACGGTTCTTTCAAGGACGCTATCGCTGCGGCAAGTGCAGAAGCGTTTGATGGTTTCGTTGCATTCGGTGGCGGATCGGTGATGGATACGGCGAAAGCCGCCAACCTTTACTCCACGTATCCAGCGGACTTTATGGACTATGTCAATGCGCCCATCGGTAAGGCGGTACCTGTGCCCGGTCCGGTCAAGCCGCTGGTCGCAATTCCCACGACTGCGGGTACGGGAAGTGAGACCACGGGGTCCGCGATTTTCGATCTGGTCGAAATGAAAGCGAAGACCGGTATCTCGCATCCGCTTCTGAAACCGGCATTGGCGATCGTCGATCCGCTCAACATCAAGACCATCACATCGGGCATCGCGGCGTGTACTGGGCTGGACGTGTTATGTCACGCGATCGAAGCGTACACGGCAATCCCTTTCACTGAACGTCAACACGCAGAACGGCCTAACCAGCGTCCGGCTTATCAAGGCAGTAATCCTGTCACCGATATTTGGGCGTTGGAAGCGATTCGCATCGTGGCCCAATACATTCAACGCATCGTGGATAACCCAGGTGATGAAGAAGCGCGTACGCAGATGCTTATGGCGTCGTCGTATGCCGGTATCGGATTCGGAAATGCGGGTTGTCATATGCCGCACGCGATGTCGTATCCCGTTTCCGGTATGGCGCGCGACTATAAACCGGATGGATACACGGTCGATGAACCGCTGATTCCGCACGGTATGTCGGTCGTGCTCAATGCGCCTGCCGCGTTTCGTTTCACAGCGGAGGCGGTCCCTGATCGCCATCTGCATGTCGCGGAACTACTTGGTGCAAACGTTGATGACGCAGCGCCGGAGGATGCGGGGCCGTTATTGGCCGAACAACTCATCGGCCTCATGAAAAACTTGAACATGCCGAACGGTCTCGAAGGCGTCGGTTATACCGTTGACGATGTGCCTGCGCTCGTAGACGGAGCGATTACGCAACATCGCTTAACGAAACTATCGCCGCGCGAAGCTGATAAGGGTGCAATGGCCGCGATGTTTACGGACGCGATGCGCTATTGGTGATCCGCTTCGAATCAGTTGCCTGCGGTCGCGTTTTCGAGAATCGTCACGGTGTCTGGCTGATCAAGAATGCCCATGCCGAATTGAGGCGGAGGCATTTTTAGAGTATCGGTCCGCGCGCCAGGTTGGCCGCTTCTCGACATGTACGGATTGCCGCCCCCGTAGAATGCGAACTGTGAGGGATAGTTGCCGCCATATGCCATATACATCGCATTCATTTGATATGAGTTCATCCGATTTGATCCACTCGTCAGGCGAACGATGATCGTGTTTTCGCCCGCGGTCAGTTCGACATCCGTTCTGGATTGGTCGGGATACGGTCCGGCGGTCCCTGCTGGCTGAGTCTCGACACCATTGACCCAGATCGATGCGGCGACATTTCCGCCGAGGTGAAGGGTAACGCGCTGATCGACCGTCGATTCTACTCTCGTTTCGCCAATGACATATCGCGCCGCTGAGCGTCCTGGGTATGCTGAAGTTGTCTCGCCGAAGAGTGTAGATAGATCGATCATGCCGAGATGATCTGCTGGGTCGATTTGGGTCTTGGGAGACGATTCAAACTCGGCGCGGACATCGGCGTAGTCAGTCGTCGTGTTCCACTGCGAATCCAGTGGCGTAAGCGGTTGCGTGAATTGCCACGTTTCGATGAGTTCCGAATAACGCCGGGCTTCATTTCGTTCGTGGTCGCCGCTCAGTAACGTCTCTGCGATCGGATCTACTTCTAGACTCTCGGCCAACTCGTTGTAGAATGCGACGAGATCCGAGACCCGTAAATGCGCTGGTTCCGCAGCGACAAGCGATTCCACCATCGAATGAACGACGGGCAAGTCATCGGCGTTGATCGCATCTGCGATTGCGGAAGCGGCGCTGGTCGAATAACCATCGCCAAAGGGTAAGAACTTCGCGTAGCGCGTCATGGCTTCGTCCATGTCTCCGGCTTCTACCGCATACTCCACCAATCGCAATCGGGCGTTCCCCGTCGTGTGTTCGTCATGCGGGCCATCGGCCAGGCGACGGTAGAATGACGCTGCTTCGGTATGATGGCCAGCGCGATCCAAAACCGCCGCAGCCGTCCTAAGATGAACAGCACCTAGCCGTGGAGTCGTTGCGAATTCGGATAGGGTTGATGAATCGGGATTTCGATGGTGGTTGGAAAGCGCGGACCAGAAAGTCGCGTGCTCTTCGTACGGACTGTAGGTCTCGAATGATGTCGAGAGGCGATTGAACGCTTCTTCATCGCCTCCATTGACCACCATTTCGATTATTTCTGGATACTGATTGAATAGTCCTGGGCGTTGAACGAGAAGAGGGGCGGCAACTGTAAACGCCTCTTCGAACGATTCGATCCCCGCCAATTTCACGCTGGCGAGTTGACGCTGTGCGAAGGTTGCGTCCTCTTGTTGCGTTGCTTGAACCAACCGCGACGCAGCATCGGGATGATCCAAATCCGCTAGCGCATTGCCGATCGCGAACAGTGCCGACGTATCGAGCGGTGTGTCTTTCGGGAACGCATCCCAAAGGCTGGCCGCACGATCGAACTCTTTTCGGTTTGCGAGCACGCTCAGTGATTGGGCCAACGCGTTTCGCAGCAATGGTCGATCCCCATCACTCATGTGATCGACTGCTCCGAGTTCGAGTTGTTCGTCCACCAAAAATTCAGCGAAAGAATTCGTTAATCCGGTTTGAGCGGTTGGGGAAAGTTCGACTTCGGATTGTTCGAATACCGCCAACGCTCCATCTGTGTCGCCTTTTTCATTCAAGAGTTTTGCGAGTGGTGCGCGTAAATTTGCGGAGCCGGGTCGATCTGCGATGGATTGTCGCAGCATACGTTCGCTGAGTTCGGGAGAACTATTCGCGACGATTTGCCAGATTATGTTGGCATAACTCGTCTGTCCGCGATGATTAAACCACATATCGTAGGCCTCATCGTCACGACCCAGCGCCGCGTAGACCGTGGTAAGCATCGCGCCCTGTTGTGCGCCTGCATTGTGCGATCGTACGCCGAGTTCCAGATGTGGCATAGCGGTGTCGTATCGTTTTAGGCCGGCAAGCATGGTGCCGATCTGGGATTGCGCTTCCGATCCCTTCGCCCACGACGTGAGATCGGAGATAACGTGGGCACCTTCTTCATCCCGGTCTACAGAATAATAGGCACTCGCCAACTGAACGCGCTCTTGGACGACCTGTTGCATACTTGATTTGATGGACGGGCCGGAAAGGAGCGCCGCGATTTCGTCGGTGCGTTTTAACATGCGCAGTGTGCTGAACATTTGTTGCAGTTGCTGCTCGTCGTACGGATTCGATTCCAAGAGTTGTCTGCGGTAGCTCAACGATTGTTCGTGGCGACCGGCTGCCCCATAAAGATTGGCGAGACTTTCGTGCACGACGCGTTCTTCGCCAGCTTCTGGAATCTGACTTTCTACGGCGGCAATGAATGCGCCTGTTTGACCGATCGTGCGAACCATAGAAACGGATTGTTGCGACGCATTTCGTCGTCGCCAGCGATCACCGAATTGCGTTTGCTGCCAGAACAGTTTCGCCTGCGTGGCAAACCCGCTCGTCAAGGCATCGGCCTTCATGTATCCGTAGTCTCTGGAGGTGTTTTGACCGGCGAACGGCGAGTCCACGTGGGCTTCGAGGAATTCGGCCGCTTTCTTCCATTGTTGCGTCCGAGTTAAGAACGATAAGTATTCGCGGAAACTACCGGCGTCAGGTTCCTCCTCAAAAGTCGCCCGGTAGACGGTGTCCGCCGCTTCGGTGTTGCCCCAATTGCTCTCGATGCCGGCGAAGAACCGTTGCAACTGCCGCCGTTCATTGCCGTCCGTACTCTCGATAGCACTCGCCTTCAGTGAAACAACTTCGCCCCAACGACCAGCCGTTTGTAATGCGGTCGCGTAGGCCGTAGCGCGACTTTGGTCCTTGCGCTCTTCCCAACGGGTTCGCATGAGGTCAATTGCCTCGTTGTCGCGACCGAGACCGAGGAGCGTGTTGGAAAGTTGTTGCGCTTGCATGTCGTTCAAGGGATCCTTTTCCAAGCCCCGCCGGGTAAACTCAATCGAACGATCCGTTTCGCCGTGCAGCAGTAGATTGCCAGCCACCAAAAATAGGATATCCTTGTTGTCCGGTTCGCGTTCGAGAATGGGTTCGATCCACGCGCTATGCTGATCGATGTTGCCCGGATCGAACTGTAGCAACGATTGGATTAGCGAGACGGTTTCAGGTCGCATGGGTTTGGAGAGTTCGCGTTCGACTAAGTCATTGAAACCAAATCCGAGGAGATGTGCATTTGCAGCTTGTGTGGTGAAATTGCGCATTTCCCAGGAATTCGCCCCAAGCGTTTTCTGACGTTTTTCATAGAATTTGGCCGCTTGTTCCCACATGCCGGCCTGCACGAGCATTTCGAGTCCCTGGCGATCGCCATATCCGCCGCCATACTGTTGGGCCATTCGCTCGACGTGTTCGTATGCCTGTTCTGCGGTGCCGAAGGAGAGGTACATTCGTGCGATTCGTTGGGGGTCGTAGTGACCGGCGATGGCACCTTGCTCTTCGAGGTACGCAAGAATTTCCTCTGGTGAGTCGCCGTATTGTGCGAGCTCCAGCAATTCTTGGACGAGATGGTTCTTCTGCTTTCCGGTCTTAAGTAGCTCGCGCAACATCAGATCCGCGTCATCCATTCGTCCTTGACGTTTTGCGATGATGGCCCGAATAAATTCGGCGATTTCATTTCGCCCTTTCCCCGAAAAGTCTTTGGTGAGTATGGTTTCCAGTTCGTCGAGGCGACCGGAAACCTCAAATACAGCGACTAGGCTATTCGTCGTGTAGGCATCAATCGATCCGCTGTTTCGGAGTTGCGGTAAATTGAGAAACTTCACGTACGTGTCGAGTGCTTCATCAATGCGGCCGGCGGACACGTAGACGCGCGCGAGGTTGCTGCGGGTGTAGGTGCGCGACGGGTCCATCTTCACAACTTTTTCGTACAGCTCGATCGCCTTCTCGAATTCACCTTGGTTTTGAAAGTCGTTAGCCAATTGTTCCATCTGTTGTGGGTTCGTTGCGCGTTGCGCCATTTCCTCGTCGAGCTTGGCTAAGTCTTCACCTCGCCCGGAATTGCGATAGAGGTTTCGTATGCTCCAACGGATTTGGCTGAAGGTACTCGGATTGCGCTCCATCAGCGTTTCGTAGATTTCCAATGCTTTTGCTTGGTCGCCTTTCTCCATGAATAGTTGTGCCAATTGGATTCGGCCTTGGGCGTAGTTGGGGCGTACAGCGATCAATTTCTCCGATACTTCAATTGCGAGCGAGCGTTCCCCAGTTAATTTGTGTAGATTGATGAGGTTCTCGTAATGGCGGATAGACCCAGGTTGCTTCGCCAGTCGGTCTTCGAAATCCGCTACGAGTTCACGCGATTGTCCTGCACCTTTCGCATAGCGGTACAGGTCGTTGAGCACAGGATTGCCCGGCAAATTCACATTGCCGCCACCGTAGTAGTATCCGCCGTAGTACATGTTTGATCGAGAACGGGAGGACCGTTTATGTCCGGTCTGTTTCCACGCCTCTTGTGCCAGCGCCAGCGCTTCATCGAACTCGTTCTGATCCGAATGAATGCGTGCGAGCAATAGAACGGCGTCGGTATTTCGTCGCATTCCTTTTAGCAGCGCGTCGAGAAGTTCTTTTGCGAGATCCCGCTCCTGCACACTGTACAAAAGGTTGATTGCAGCAACGGCCTTCTTCGGAGGGATGCCCTGTTGGATGTACTCGCGAATTGTTGAGGCGGCTGCCGGGTAGTCCTGACGCGCGATGGTTACGTGCATTCGCGCTTCCAAGAGGTCGCGTGTGCGACTCGGGTGACGCTTCTTCATTTCCGCGTAGACCGCATCCACGTCTTCGTGACGGTCTAGTTGATGCAATGAAAAAGCACGTAGATTGAGTGTTTCGATGTCGTCCACACCTTGCGACTGCAATAGATCTAGATCGGTGATCGCCTCTTCATATTCTCCGCGACCGCAGAGGAGCCCCACTACGAGTTTTCCCAGTTGGCGGGCGTTCGTTCTGCGACTTGTGTCGCCACTCTGCGCGTGTGCGGCCACATAGCTTCGGACTTCATCCAGCATTGCTTCTCGCGCTTCACCGTCTGTCGCCATTTGCGCCAGATTCCACATCGATGCCCCTCGCGCATTTTCGACATACGTCATTAAGCCAAGTTGACGGAGACCGTATTGCCAATTGTCGTTCGCCAAATACCTGAGGTAATGGGAGTTGTCTTGCTTGGGTGCATAAATTTTGCTTCGAGACGACCGATAGCGGTTGTTGATCTGAATCAGTTCATCATCAAATAACAACGAACGGCTGAGGCGGGCCGACACTTCTCGGTCGCCATCCCGCCGCAAGGTCGATGCGAGTTGCGACTGGACATTCCTGCGCTGTTTCGGCTCCAAGCGATCGAGCACCGGAATCAGATCGGTCAGACGATCTTGTTCACCGTTATTACTGAAGGAGCTGATTACTTGGCCAAGCATCCGTGAATCGCTGCCATACTCTTCAATGATCTCGGCTGTGAGCGTATCGACTTGTTCCTCGTTCTCAAGTCGGATTTGTAGATTGAGTCGGGCGATGAGGTGTTGAGCGCGTTTCTTAGGCTGAATATCCGCGAGACGATCGAGCACACCGATCGACTTTTCCATCTCTTGCTGCCAGGAATAAACCATGGCAGCTTCTTCGAGCACCTCCACGTTGTCGGGATGATCAGACAACAACGCCTCAGTCAGCTTGATCGCGTCCGGTCCGTGGTTCGCGGCTTGGTACGTCATCAGTAGATCGAACCGGGCCTGAAAGTCCGCGGCATTTTTCTCTACACGATCCTGCATGCGTTCGATCAGCGTTTCGGACCCGATACTGTCGTTCGCGACACCAGCCATCGCGCCGACTACTTCACGTCGCAGCTCCCGAAATGAACGTTGGCCGCGACTCCCTCGCCACGCCCGGCCACTACCCCGCCAGGCATAGGCCTGCGATCCGGCTCCGCGCCCTCGCGAACGACGCTTCACCTGTTTTTCCTGTTTGTTTTCTTCGTCCGTCTCGCTCGTTTCGCCGAGTTCAAGAATGCGACCGTATTCCTCAAGCGCCCGCTCCGGTTGTTCAGCACCAGCCAAGAGCTTGGCGTACTCCATACGCAATCGGTGATTGCGCGGTTCTAATTCGAGTGCCTTTGCGCGCGCGGCCAATGCTTCTTCCGTGAATCCTTCGCGACTCAACACTTTTGCCAGCGTGGTATAGCTGCGTGGATTATTCGGTTCGCTCTCCGGAATGCGAGCCCACGTTTCGCGCGCTTTATTCAAATCACCGAGTTGCGAATACACTGTGCCGAGCCGTTCGTATTCATACGCACTGGCATCACCTGATAACGCAATAAGGGTCTCGTAGTGTTGCACAACTTTCTCGTATTGCTCTGCTTCGTACGCTGCGCGAACGAGGCTTTTCAACGCCGGTGATTTGTCGTCGACTGCCGCGAGTCCTTCTTCTAATTGGTCTATTGCCCGAGGACTATCACCGGCTTCGTGGTGAATCGTCGCCAACTCTTCATAGGCTGCGAGCTTCTTCGGTGTGTTTCGAACCCGCCGCTGAAATTCACGAACCAACTCGTCGAGCTGTTCTTGCCGCAAATAGATGGACGTCAATTGACGGACCGCGTTGACGCGCGTGGCGTCCTCCCTCGACGTCGCCAACATGTCGCGATACGCTTCGCGCGCTTCACCCCATCGTTCCTGTGCAGCGAGGGCATCGCCATAGAATCGGTGATACTGAGGCTCGTCTGGTTCTATCCGGAGGGCGTAGCGGTATTGCGCCAGCGCTTCGTCGTGCATCGAATAGGTCTGGTATACCTGCGCGAGATCGAGGCGCGCCTCCGCATCACCTGGAGCAATTTCGACGACCTTGCGCGCCGTCGCAATCGCATCATTCTTGAGGTCTGCGCTCAAGTACAAGTCGAGTACTTCGCGGTAGTAACCGCCCGCTCGATTCGGCTCTGCTACGATCAGCCGGTTGAACACTTCTATTGCACGGTCAAGGTCACGGCCTCGACGATATGCCCCTGCTAACGCGCGCAGGTGATCCGCGTTTTCTGGTTCTAGTTCCGTGCATCGTTCGTACAGCACGAGCGCTTTGTCACTCGCACCCGCGCGTTCATGCAACCGTCCCAATCGCGCCAAGACCGCCGCGGAATCCGGATTCTCATCCGCCTCGCGTTCCCATTCCTCTTGCTTTTCTTTCAACAGATCCATCTGCAAGTAGCAATCAAGCAATCCACGCTCGCCTCGTTCCGCGAAATAATCGTTGTCTGCGATGGTGGATAATTGTTCAAAGTGTGGGAGGGCGACTTCGTATTTTTCTGCGCGAACGAGGTTGCGTGCGAGTGCGAATCTAATTTCGTGATTGTCTGACGCTTTTTCAAGCCCTTGTTCCAGGAGCGGGAGCGCGTCATCGGTATAGCCGTACGACTCCAACACGTTCGCAATCTCTGCATAGTCCGCCGCCGTAACATCATCCCGCTCCAATGTCGCTGCCCATGTTTTTAGCGCGGCGTCCTCATCGCCCTCGGCGTGGTGCAGCGCGGCGAGTCTCAGCGACCACGTCTTGTCCGCGCGAGCATCGAGCGCTTCGGCATATAAGTTGATAGCATCTGCCGGAAATTCGTAGGACTCCATCCAGTCCGCGACAGTCGCCAGACGGCGTGGTGTGCGATCTTCGTCAATCCAACGTTGCCACACAGTTTTCGCTTCATCAGGCCGGTCGGCGTGTAGGTGTGTTTCGCCGAGTCGTCGAAGGTAGTCAGATTCGGACGGGTACAATTCGACGAGTTTTTCATAGGTCTCAAGGACGCGGTCTTCGCGATCAGTGCGTGCGTACAGCGCGAGGAGTTTTTCGTACACGCTCGTGCGTCCAGGAAACCGTTCGAGGATTGCGTCGTATTCAACCTCGGCTTTTTCGAACGCACCCATTCGGCTGTACGTTTCGCCAAGCAGGTCGCGAAACTCGATGTCCCCTGGAGCATCTTCGATGCGTGCGACGAGATAGTCGGCAAGGCCTTGTAAGTCGCCAAGGTCTTGATAGACCGCGACCAGCCGGTTCTTGAGGTCTTCAAACAACCAATTGCCCGGTGCGACGAGATCGAGTGCTTCTTCATACGCCGTGATCGCTTCGGCATGCTTTTCTTCTTCGAGTCTGCAACGTCCAATCGCGCGGAGCGAACGACACTGCCGATACGGGTCGTTCTCCGAAGTCGTGATGATGGTTTCGTAGACGCCGATCGCCCGATCCCACATCCGATTGTCTTCATAAATTTCGGCCAATTCCGAGTGGACAAACAGATCGTTTGGATTGAGTTCCGTCAGCCGTTCCCACGCCGTAATCGCTGCTTCCGGATCGCCTTTGCGTATGTACAGACTGCCGAGTAAGCGGCAAACACGCCCGCGCTCTTCGGTGTCTTCGAGGGCTTCGAGTGACTTGGTTAACCGTTCAATCGCCGCGTCATCGCGACCAGCCTGATAACAAAGCGTGCCGTACAATACATCGAATTGCGCGTCTCCAATGCCTGCGTCTGCTGCAAGGTCGAGGTAGCGGAGGGCTTCTTCGTTCTTGAATTGTCGCTCGTAGATACGACCGAGGAGCACGTAGGTGACCGGGTTAGATTCTGCTTTCGCGGCCTTTTCGAGGCGCTCGATCCAATGGTCGATGCCTTCGTACGAGAGGTAACTTTCGTAGACGCGATCGAAGGCCTGCGCTTGGAATGGATTGGCTTCGATAGACTGTTCGTACCGGTCGCGAATCCGCTGATCGCGATCATCCGGAGTAGGGCCTTGCACGCCGTCCGCATCTTGAGCCGCCGCAGACAACGATAGAATAACGCTCGCCGCAATTCGTACGATGTGTCGTATCATCGAATCTCTCCGTGTGCGTCTAACCCCTTCGATCAACCGTACCGATCTGGTTTGCCAAACATGCCGCGTCCCGCCAAATCCAACCGGCGTAGAGCGACATCCAGCAAGAACAGACCTAGCGCAATGCCTAACAACCAAGGCCACAGACGACGTCGAACCGAAATCGACTCGTCCCCGGTGAGGGCAAAAAGTTCTTCGATGTCTGGTTCAAAACTTCCGCCGGTCACGGTGGCGATTTCTCGCAATAGCGTTTCGTTCGTGCCCAAATGCCGGTATTCCGGTTTGTACGACACGGAATACCCCCGCGTGAAATCGGCGACGAAGCCGGACGCATCCGCCGTTTCTTCGCGAATCTTCAGGAGATAACTGCCGGTTGCTTCCATCGGAAACGCAGCCTCATACCTGCCCGGCGCGGTTTGCTGCAATTCGAGATCGGTCGTCTCAAGGTTCGGATCGATGATTTGTACGCGTGCGCCGAGTTGGTTCACGAAGTTGCCATTGGGGTCGACGTTGTCCACGACTACTCGGCCCTCTTCGCCCATGTATTCCACAGTTGTTTCCGCGCCACGACTTTGCGTCGTCCGCATCGTGTCGCGAATGATCTGCGCCCAGAACACACCGTACCCGGGCCAACCCAACCAATCGGACGCCCATCGGCTCTTCGCATCGGACGTGAATGCGACTGTCTTTCCGAGGCCGACGCGCCACGACGCAAGCAACGGATCACCACGTTCCGTAACCAGAATTACATCCGCTGTCGATTTTGGTGTGGTCACGACATAACCGAATAGGAAGGGCGACGTTTCCCAATCGATGGACTGAACCACTTGGTTTTTTCGGAACAATTGGGGAAGAAAGGGTTCTTCGATTAGCGACGATTTCGACGCCTGCATGGTTTCCTTAGTAAAAATTTGCGGGATGTCGTAGGGGTCCGCCGTAAAATAAAAACGGCCCCGACCCCAACGCGCGATATCTTGAAGTAAGACCGTGTCCGCGCCTTCTCCGATACCGACGGCGGAGACTGTTATGAGTTCAGACGCCATGCGGTCGACGATGCCACTAAAGTCGCCGGGCTGCGAATGTCCGTCGGTAAGGACTACTGCGTGTTTGAAGGTCGCGTCAACACGGGCCAGTGCGTCGTAGGCTTCGGCTAGGCCGGGATACATGTTGGTGCCGCCGCCCGCTTCGATCATCTCGATCGTTTGTATGATACCCATGCCGCTCGCGGCGCTTTGCAAGTCGACCGCCCAGTATGCATCGCCATCGAATGCGATTACGCCGATGTAATCCTTCGGTCCGAGGAGTTCTACAGAAGCGATCGCCGCTTCTTTCGCCAACTGAATTTTCTCGCCGTCCATACTGCCCGACTTGTCGATCACCAACATCATCGCCAAGCTGGGTGTGTCTTTCTTTTTCTCGGATCGCATCCGTACGGGCAGGGCATCTTCAATTACTGTGCGATAGTATCCGCCGAGTCCGAAAGAATCTTCGCCACCGATCATGATGAATCCGCCACCCAAGTCTTCGATGTACGACCGCAACAGATTCATCTGCTGAACGGTCACGTCCGTCGCGGGCACGTCGGACAAGATGACCGCATCGAAAGCCGCCAGTTCTTCCAGTGTGCCCGGCATGCCTTTGCCTTCGCGCACGTCGACCCGAATGTTCTCCGCTTCCAATGCGCGGGCGAGATGTCGTGCTTCACGTTCTTCACCTTCCAGCAGCAATACCCGCGGTTCGCCCGATACGAAGACGATTCCGCTCGCTACATTGTTGTCCGCGTAGAAATCCGACTCGGCTCTCACCCGTAGTTCGTACTTCGATAAGCCGTCGGCGGGATTATTTTCTTGAAATGTGAGCGTATTCGGACCGGCTTTCAGTTCAACCGTGCGTTCATCCATCTTGAATCCGTTTCGATACAACGCGAATGACGCTTCAGCCGCTTCCGAACTGTGCGCGACCGCTTCAACGGCAAACGACTGCCCGCGTTTGACCTCTGCCGGCACTTTTAAGTCTTCGAGCAAGACTTCCGCGCGTTCTTCTGCCTCGTATGCCATCGTATACACGCGAATACCACGCGCGGCACAGAGTTTCGCCGCTTGAAGTGCATCGCCTTGCGTGTCGTTGCCATCGCTCATAAGCAACACACGCCGAATCGTATCGGCGGGAAGTATTTCACGTGCCATCAAGAGCGCGTCCGACATGCGCGTGTCACCGCCGTCCTCTCGTGCCGCGAGTTCCTCGGGGAATTCCGGGCGCGCTTCCACCGGTATTATCAAATCCGCTCCGTCGGAGAATGTCGCAAAGCCAGCGCGTTCAGGATTCGTTGCAATTTCGCTCACGTCTTTGAGGACTTTGCCCAACTGATCAGTTGCCGATTCTGGAACGCTGTCCGACAAATCGCCAAGGACCAATACGGCAACGTCCGTACTGCGTCCGACGTGCAGAGTGCCCGCGAGACTGAGGATGATTAACAAGAGAATGATCGTACGAATCGTCGCGGAAGCGATCAGTTGTCCGCGCGAACTATCGGCGAGCGACCACCGCAGTCCGAATGCGATTGCTGGTAACAATAGCAAAAGCAATAATGCGGTCGGGATCTCGAAGTCAATCGGAAACGGCATTATTCAATAATCCGCCGGTGAAACAGGAACCATTCCGCCATCGACAAAACGAATGCTAGCGCGGCGAGGATACCCCACGGTTCCGCGCCCAAGCGGAATCCTCCGGTAATCATGGCGATCGGTTCCTCGGTTTGAACGGGCAATTCTTCGGAGGGTGCAATCCCCGATTCGCGGCGGTCAGTCAGATTAGCAGCAAATAGTGGTACCTGATCGCCTCCTTCTACGATGCCGTTGTAGACGCCGACATGTGAAACACGCATGAGTGATGGCGGTGGCACTTCGGAATCGTCAGCGGTTCGTCCTGGTGCCAGTACTCCGATCAGTCCTTCCTGATCAGGGACGTAGGCCGCCGCGTCTTCATGATCAATGACAGTGCCGAGCGCCACCGATGCCCACGTATCCCCGCGATCGGCATCGGCCATGTGTCGGACTGCGTTTGCGAGCATGATTGGAAATGCGACGCGCAAGGGCAAGTCACTCGACGTCGTGTCGAACGCTACCAGCATGACGGGCGCACTGGCGTCATCGCGATAGAGCACTAAGGGATTTTCGAACGATGAAATGAGCGCTTCGAACCCGTCCGGCGTGGACATGCGATTCGCTTCAGTGATCGCGACGTTGGTCAGGGTCAGGTGGCGGTTCACGGGGTGATCGCGCTCCCAATCCGTAATGATCGGATCGGCTAACGTATCTCCGCCGGGTGGAGCGATAGTCTCCGGCCATTGTGTGATGTAAACCGTTGGATTCGTTGGAGGAGTCTTCGGAGTCCAGCGGTCGAAAATATGAATCGCGTTGGAATCACTCACTTTGAAATCGAGCGGTGACAGCAAGCTAAGCGCGATACGATCATCCGTCGCAAGCGCCGTTTCGAGGAAGAGGTTGCCCGCCGTGACCAATATCACCGGGATCGGATCCGGCTCGGGCAGCAGTGCGTACGCCGAATTGTCTAGGGTGAATGCATCGTCATGATCGATCATCACCTGGACAACACCCCCGACACTGCTAAACTGCCGAACGATTCGCGTATCTCTGGAATTCGCGTCGAGCGTTATCTCCGCCGCATCAACCAATCCATCATCGACTTGTACTTCATAGGACACCGTCACTTCTTCTGCCGTTTCGTTTGCGACTTCGAAGAGAATCTCGAAATCGCGCGGCGCATTCGGTAATGGACGAACCTGAAACGCGGTAATCCCGACGTTGTCGGTTTCCGAACCGACATTCAGAAACGCCCATTTCGTGTTTGGATGCGACTCCATATCAACAGCGTCGAATGCGCCATCGCTGATCACATAGACATGAGTTTCCCGTTCATCCGGTGGCAGGTTGTCCAATAACTCAAACGCGCAATCGAAGTCTGTGTTGCCGTGCGTCACTTCCAGCGAATCAATGCGATCGATGACTTCTTTCCGACTGTCCGTAAACGATATGACGACATCGGCATCTGCGCCTACGGCGACCAGCATCAAATCATCGCCAATCGACATACCTTTCGCCACGCCTTCCGCGAGCCGTTTTGCTTCGTCGAATCGTGTCTCACCGTTTTCGGCGGTGGTCATGCTCGCGGACACATCAACGAACAGAACCACGCGACGCGCGCCGAGCAAATCGCGAGACAACATAGGGCGTGCCACGGCGAGTGCTAGAAACGCAATAAACAACAGTTGTAGGAGAAGGGAAATCAATTTGCGTAACCGCGTGACCGATGTCACCCGGTGTTCTTCCTTCAGAATCTTATCCCAGAACAGGAGTGTCGAAACGAGCATTCTGCGGCGCCGTTGTTTCAGGAGATACAACAGGATGACCGGGATGCCGAGTCCCAGAAAGGCGAGTGCGATCGGTTGAGCAAACCCCATGGTGCGCCCCTACTGAAACAGCTTGCCGCGGCGAAGCATGTGCACCACGGTATCTTGAAACGGCACGTCCGTCCGGCAACGCACATAGCCAATCTCTTTACTCCGGCAAAACCGCTCGATACCATCGCAATGCTCTTCGAACGTCGTTCGATACTTGCGCAACAACGACTCTGTCAGCGTTACGTCGCGGTGCCGATCGGACTCCGCGTCTAGCAGTCGAACATCGCCGAGGAGCGACGGGTCGATTTCTTGCGGTGAAACAATATGAACGACATACGGATCGAATTTCTGGAACCGCAACGTGTTCATCGCGGTCATGACGCCATCGGGGTCATACAAATCGGACAGCACGATAGCCAATCCACGTTTCCGTTTCGTTGCGCCGAATCCGCGTAACGCTGATTGCAGCCCCGTCGGTCCCGCCGCTTCTCGTGATTCGAGAAAATCGAGCATGCGGAATACTTTGCCTTTGCCGCGAAGTCGCAATGTGTCCGCTGCGGACCTTGGGACCGAGTCCGTGAACGGAACGATGAAAACGCGATCGAGACTCGCAAGCCCTAAGTAACCGATTGCCGCAGCCAAGCGCCGGGCATAGTGAAATTTGTACGGCATGCCGAAATCCATGGACGCCGAACAATCGAGTAGGAGATAGATGTGCAAATCTTCTTCTTCTTCGAACAGTTTCAGGAAGAGTTGTTCCGTGCGGAAGAAGACGCCCCAATCGATGAACCGGAAATCATCGCCAGGCACATAGGGCCGGTGATCGACAAATTCGACGCTGACCCCTTTTTGCTTACTGCGGCGCTCCGCTTTCATCTGCCCGGACAAAATTTTCTGAGCAATGATGTGCAAGTATTCCAACGTCTCGAGAAAATTCTCGCCGAATACGGGCTCGGCGCGATCATCGACGGCTATAGGCGCGGACTCCATCGCCGACAACTAAACGGCGACAGCCGAAACACTATCAATAACATCGCCGATAATCGTATCGGGATCGATCTCCTCGGCCTCGCCCTCGAAATTGAGCAGGACGCGATGGCGTAATGCCGCGAGTGCTACCCGCTGGATATCTTCTTCGGCGACGTTGAAGCGACCGTCGAGCAGCGCCCGCACTTTCGCGCCTAGTATGAGGGCTTGTAATCCACGCGGACTCGCGCCGTACTTGACGAATTGCTTGACCGAGTTCGGTGCGGTTGGCGTATTGGGGTGTGAGGCTAAGACGATTGATGCGGCGTACCGTTCAATATGTTCTGCGACCGGCACATCGCGCACAACACCGATGAGCGACGCGACTTCCGTATCCGCAAGGACCGCATCTGCATGCGCCATTTCACGAGACGTCGTTCGTCGCGCGACTTCTACCAATTCATCCAACGACGGAAAGAACACGTTCAGCTTGAACATGAACCGGTCGACTTGCGCTTCCGGCAATGGATACGTGCCTTCCATTTCGAGGGGGTTTTGTGTAGCAATCACCATAAATGGCGGCTGCAATTTATGCGTTTCGCCTGCCACCGTTACTGAATGTTCCTGCATCGCTTCAAGCAGGGCTGACTGCGTCTTTGGCGTTGCTCGGTTAATCTCATCGGCGAGTAAGACCTGCGTGAAGACCGGGCCTTTCTGGAAATCGAAATGCTTTTTACCCGAATCGTCTTCGATGACAATGCGCGTGCCGATGATGTCCGATGGCATAAGATCCGGCGTGAACTGAATTCGTGAGAAGTGGCAATGCAACGAATCGGCCAAGGCATGGACCAAAAGCGTTTTGCCGATACCAGGTACGCCTTCGAGTAACACGTGCCCACCCGCGAATAGCCCGGTCAAAATTTCTTCGACCAACTGTTTTTGGCCGACAATTACTTTGGCGATTTCCGCCTCAACGCGTCGAAACGCGCCTACAAACTCTTTCGCCCCTTGGGCGAAAGCCGCTTCTTGTTCGGACATGTGAGGGATCCTTGTACTGCTCGTCGCATCGCGAAGTTCCGCGACACAACATTCCGCAGGTGCACCACAATTCAATGCGCGTTTACCGATGCAGCGATCAGCGCGCGATGGAGCTTACTCTTCCGGACGAATGTTCTGGAAGTAACGTTTGACGTGGAATCGGTGGCTCAATGGGATTTCTTCGCTCTCAATGGCTTGTTCCGCGACGGCCTGATATTCGGTGAACATTTCCTTCGCGCTCAATTGGCTCTGCGCAGTCTGGCCATCGGTTTCTTCGACTTCTGATTCGACCGGGCCATTCCCCGCCATTCCGGAGATTTGAACCATCTCGCGATAACTATCTTCGAGTCGTGTGCCATCGCCCAGCGGTTCGCCGGTGGCTTTTGTGCCCGCTTTCAAGCCGCCTTTACCGCCGCCCTCACCTTGGCCTTCACCCTGTCCCTTACCGTTGCCGAGGCCCGTACCGTTGCATGAGGCGCAACCACCGCCATTACACGAACTGCACTTCTTGAGTTGCGACAACGACGCCTTGCTCATCGCGAGCTGTTTTCGCATCGAACTCATCTTGTCGAATTTGCCCGCTTGCTTGAACTTCTTCCCCATCGACTTCGATGAACTCTTGAAGCCTTTGGCGTCGCCGTTCTTTAATGATTGCGATCCCGCATCGAGGTCACTGGCCAGCGATCCCTCGCTTTTTTCGCCCAGTTTCGATGCGGCCACGCCCATATTGTTCGCGAGCTTACCTTGCTCTTCTTTGGACAGCTCGGACTTTTCGACTTTCTCCGCCAGCTTGTCCATCTCTTCCGCCGCGCGATCCATTTTCTTGTTCTTCAATGCTTCACCCACGGGCCGTGCAGCTGCATTGGCCATTAGGTGCGGCATAACCGTCTGAATTTCTTTCGCAATTTGCGCCACATCCATCTGTTCCATTTGCGATTTGAGCTGTTCATCCAACCGGCTCAATTCCAGCATGACTTCGCGTTCCTGGATTTCGCCCGATTCCAACCGCCGTTCGATTTCACGGAGTTGCTCAAGCGTTTCTACAAGGTCTTCATCCTTGGCCACGCGCTGTTCAAACTCTTCTTCTAATGCGCGCAGCGTTTCCAATTGATATCCGCGCGTCAGATCGACTGCCGCTTCGGCTTGTTCAGCCGGTTGTGGCGGCACGAGAAAACTCAGGGCGACTATCACAACCAACGCCGGCGTCAACAACGCGACACGGGACCGCCGACGCTCAAATATCGATTTCATATTTAGCGCTTTTGCACGCGCAATCGCGTCGGCCACTTGCACACGGCGCGGCTCATCCAGATCGCCTTCGGACAAGAATTGTTCCGCGCTCAAAATTCGATCTTTAAGGGCTGCCATTTCATCTAAGGTATGTGCTGCTCCGCGACGTGACCCCGTGCGCAACACGCCACCGGCCAATACCGCCGCGACCCACAATCCGGCCAGACCCGCCAACAAGGAAACGCTGGCACCGCCGCCGAACCATCGTTGATCAACCGCAACCGCGACCGCTCCGGCCGCGAGCAATACAACGCCCGCAATCGTGGCGCTTCGGATGGCCCCTCGAAGAAAAAGTCTCCGTCGAGTTGCTCGTAACGTCTGACGTAACTGTTGGCGCGCTTCGCGTTCGCTCATCGTTTACGTTCCTGTCCTTGCGTTGCCAGTCGACCCGCTATCCGGGCCAGATGAACATCAGTGTACTATAGACCGTGACGAATTCTATAAGGCGATCCAAATTCCGCTCAACATTTCAGTGTTTATAGTTATAAGTCGTTTGTGTTGGGTGGGTTACCGGCATTATCCCCTGCCCCAATCAGTCAATCTCAACAACTCCGAGTGCAAATGCCCCCTGATTCTGAGGCTGATATAACTGCACGACGATTTCATTTGCCCCTTCCCTGAGTACCACAGCGATTCGGTTTTGGTCGAAATTGAAGTCTCGGCGTCGGTGTTGCCGGAAAACCGGCTCACCGTTGATCCAAACCGATACCGCATGGTGACAAGATCCAAACGTTAATGTCGCGGGTTTCGATGACGCGCTGTCAACGCTCGTCCGGGCCACCAGCCAACTCTTTGCATTAAGCTTCGGAACTGACTTGAGACGATCCAGCATGACCGCGCCGGGTAACAGAGCATTGTCTGTGACGACTGCGTCGTCCCTCGGTTCGGCATAAGTATCGACAAACCGGACTGCATCGATGGACTCGTCCGTCGTTTCGTACTCGTGTGTTTCCAATTGCCAGTTCTCGATCACAGATGCGCGCGTGTCTATTGCAGCAATAGTTTCCGGTGGAATGCCTTGGGTCGCAATGAGGGATTTCGAATCCAATGCTAAACCGGTTTCGCTGAGTTCATCTAGCATGTGAATGAGCTCGGTTACGGCGGGATGCGTCGGCGAAGCCGTAATGAATTCTGTCGCCGCTGTAGACAATCCGTCCATAGTTTCCTCGTCGACAAGTTCAAAGAGATCGCGGCGCACCTCTCGCATTGTGGTCGGCTGTGTTAAGACCGCTTCGGAGAAGTATCGGATTGCATCCGCGAAGTCCCCCGCGCACCAAGCCAAGCCCATCGCCCGACGGGTCGCTTGATCGCGTTGCTCGCGTTTGTACGGTCCGTTCGCAACGCGCTCAGCGATGCTTAACGCGGGTTTGCATCGGCCAGCATTGGTCAGGCGTGATTCGGCACTGAGCAATAGGTCCAACGTAAGGTCGGATGAGTCGGCTAGTGATTCGCATACCTCAAGTAACTCTTCCGGCTGATCTCCCGACGCTTCGAGTCGCATGTATTCCCAATGCTTCCGTGCAGAATCATTTTCGAAGTGTTTGTGAAACTGCATTGCTATTGAGGCGCCACGTTTCTCATCATCGACCATCGCTACGATATTGAAGAACTGTCGCGAGTTCATCAGCGCAACAGCGTTTTCATCGATCAAAGACTCAATCAAATCCAACGCATCCGACTCATAACCGCTTTTCTTCAACCCTTGAGCGGCATTGAGTTTCGTGTTGAGGGCGGCGCTCTCATCGGCAGCCATGTGAAACCAACGTGCCGCGTCTTCCAGCAATTCCATTTCGACGAGCCTATAGCCCACGGATATCTTATTTGCGAATGGTCCGCCGTCTAGGTGAGGCATCAGTTCCATCAGTCGAGGAATAGCATCGGGAAATTGGTTAAACATGCCATCGCTCAAACAGGTGATGATCGCATGTGCCAAGGTCTCGTCTTGTTGCACATCGTCATTTTCAATCGCCGCCACAATTAGTTTCTGGTCGCGCAAGAACTGCGCGTAGACGGATGCGAGTGCGTTGCGCTGTTGGTCGTTCGACATTTGCTCCATCGCATTGCGAAAGGATTCCCGGTACGTCTCTGTCTCTCCGCTAAGGTGCACCGCCTTTGCCAGTTTCGCGTAGTACCACGGCTGGTGCGGGTTCTTCTTCGTCTCGTATTCGAACATCGGAACGGCTTGTGCGTACGCCTTCGCGTTCATGAGCGCCTCCGCGAATTGCGATCCATACTGGTCCGGATTTTTCTCCCAAATAGCCAGCGCATCATCGTATCGCCCAACGCCGATGTACGCCCGCCCGAGCCGCCGCAGGACGTTTTGGTCCTCTCCAGAGATACCCGCAGTCCGGTTTTCGATTAGCGTTACGATGCGCTCGTTATCACCAGAGGCTTGGAGGATTTCCAGCGCATTGTACAAACTAAGCCGAACCGCCGAATGCTCGTCTTGGCTCAGCAGGAATTCCACAGCGTCATCACGCTTTTCGATGTCGCCGATCTTGTGATACGCATTCGCTAGGGCGTACGCATGGCTTGGGGCGTCGACCGGTCGGAGGTGCTGGTCGTCCAACAATGCGCGAATGGTGTCGGGTTCATTCATAAGTTGAAGCAGCTGAAATGCAAACCCGATATCCGTCTCGCCGTCCTCGACATCGAACCACCGTTTCGCCAATGCGATTACCGTTTTGGCGTCGCGCCAGTGAAACATATCCAATATGTATGCTACGGGGAGCCCTTTTCTCTCAATTGTATTCGACTCGATATGGCTGCGAATCAATTCATCGAACCGCCAGTACGCACCGTACTGTTCGTATATCGGCGCGACTTCGCGAAAAACGTTCCCAAAATTGAAGCCCCCGGCATGCGTCAACATTTTCTTCAAGAGTTCATTGGCCATACTGTGACCTCCCGACCGAAAACACACCGTAAATGCCTCTCGCGGTGGTACCCCTTTCGCATCGAATGAACTGGAAGTCGAATACTCCATCAACAAGGCTGCGGTCTCTTCTGCAGATCCATATTCGAATTGGTGCAAGAAGTGTTTGCGAAAAGTCTTGGCACCGGGATGTTGCTCGTACTGTTCGCGTAGCGTAACCGCCGCGCTGTCCAAGTCGCCCGCTCGAGTATCCAACGGTGCGAAAATGGTCCGGGCGGTTTCGCGACTCTCAACGTCGAGCCGTGCGAGTATGCGGTCGCGTAAAGCCCGGTATTTTTCAGGGTCTTCCGCCGGATTCAAGTAATTCACCAATGCTCTGATGGCCTCAATCGTTGGGCGATCTTCTGCCCATTTCGTCAACATCGCGGCGGCCTCATCCCGACGGTTGTCTTTGGCCAACGCACCGGCGTATTGATGGCGATAGTTTGAGTTGTTCGGCTGCAATTCGACGACGCGCGCCCAGACCGATGCCGCCTCGCCATGGCGACCTGCGTGAGTGAGGATTTGGGCGTGTCGATGCAGGAGTGCTGGATTGTCAGGTGCCAACTCCAATGCGGCTTCTACCAGCGCTTCGGCATTCGCGTCCCGAGACCGGACTTGCCCCGCGAGCGTTTGTATAAAGTTTTCCAGGCGAGGATTATCGGTTGTCAAAAGTTCCGTCTTGACAATTTCTTCGAACGCTCCGTTGCGCATGTATGATCGAACGATTCCCTGCTCGACCGATCTTGCTAACCGCGGGAGTCGCAGAATCTTTCGATGTTCGATATAGAAGGCCTCCGCTTCGTCAAACATATTGTGCTGAAGCATCGATTGAAACGCATTGGAATAGTCGTGAATAGAGCTGCCTAGAATCGCTTGTTTAACCCACGTCTCTGCGGCCCGCTTCTTGTTCCCCTGCGCAATATGCTGTTGCGCGATTTGGTTCCAATACCCCGCGTGCGGTTGTGCCTCTGCGGCGCGCTCCAGAATTTCAATCGCTAAATCGGGGTCGCCACTCTCTTGTGCGATTTCGACCATTGCGTGTATAAAACGATGATCCGTTTTCGATGGGGCAGCATCGCGCAGTAATTGAATGGCGTCCCCATAGCGTTCTTCATGTCGCGCGATGCCGGACAGAATTTGGGCCCGTGTAGGTGTTCCGCGCTTGGTCTCACCAAATGTTTCGGCGATAGCGATCAGTTCGGGCAAAACATCCAACGTCGCGTATACAGAAACCATCGGCTTCACATAGTGGTATTGCAAGTTGTGTCCAAGGCTGATCTGGGATGAATTCAACATCACTTCATACATCTTCTTCGCTTGGTCGTAATCATCGGTGCCGACGTAGGCGCCCGCTAGGGTCGCGAGCGTATCCACGTTTCCCGGATTAACGACCAGTGCACGCTTAAAGAGTGCAATTGCTCGGCCCCTATCCTTTCGCTGCAAGGCGAAGTGGCCAATCATGATGATGTCACTAGCGTTCGTTGCGCGTTGGATAATCCGCTCTTCTATAGCGGCAAGTTCAATCTTCTGATCTTCGCCTAAATTGAGGCGCATCAGTTGATTGTAAATCTGGCGGTACATCCCCGGTTGAATTTTGAGGAGTTTTCTGCAGAGTTCGAATGCTTTAGACGGACTACCCCCCCTAGAGTAGTGGTTGGCCAACTGAAGCATCGTTTGGGTGTCACGGGGACGTTGCTCAAGAATCGCTTCGTATTGTTCGATACCTTTTCCCCCTTGACCGCTGCTCACCAATGCTTCCGCCAGGCGTTTGCGATGGGGGATTGATCTTGGATTGGCCTCGACGTGCGCGCGTAACTCGGCCAGATATTCATCGCTGCGTCCTGCTTGCGAATAGAGTGATCGCAGCGACTGAAATATCTGTGCGGTTGTGTTGTTGCGAGATCCCGTGCCTGAGGTGGCGCGGTTGCCGCCCGCTCGATCAAGCGCCTCCCGTGCCAGCGCGATCGCGCCGTCGATATCGCCCTGTTCAGCGCGAATGCGAGAAGATAGAATTATCGCTTCCACGGGCGCGGAAGGATTCTTGAGCATTTCTTCCAAGATGGGAGCTACTTCCGCTTTGCCGCCCATCTGGTGCATGTTGTTCAGCGTCGATACGATTTGATTTGTTGCTGTGCCGCTCGCCAACTGCGCTTTCAATGCACGTGCTACGCGATCGAAATCGCCTTCCTGTAAGGCGACCGCCATGATGCTGCGCTCGATGGTAGCGCTGTGTTGAGGAAACGCATGCTCCATTTTTTCGTACAGTTCTGTGACTGCATCGAAATTCATTTCTTGTTCATGGAGGAGTAGCAATGCGTTGTGTACTTCCAAGTCGTTTGGATGCGACTCCAACAGCGTTTGTATGGATTGAGAAGCTGCTTCGTAGTCGCCCATCAGCTGCGATGCAATTCGGAATTTTGCGATCATTGAAGTCGATTCTTCCGTTAGATCGGATTGCTTGTTTGCGCGTTTCAAAATTACTTCGATGTCCTGGTCGAGTTCGATGAGCTTGGTCACGGCGTGCGTTTTCATATATGGAATCGACGGGAAAACACGCTGCATCGTATTCCGAAAATTCTGCAGATTGCCCATTCGACCTTGGCCACTCACTTGATACACATTCGAGCGCGCGCTCGAAGTTACACCAAAGTCATCAGGCGTGTTGAGCATCAACTCGTATGCCGCGACGGCCTCGTCTTTGCGATCATTCGTTTCCAGGTATGATGCCCATGCGTATTGGGTTGATTGTTGTGCTTGTGCGATGGCTTGCGGCGTGTGGAGGTTTGAATTGGCGATTGCTTCCGGCTGCCAGAAACGAGAATTGGAGTCGCGCAGCTCCGCGAACAACGCATCCGCCGCAGAGGCATTGTCCACCGTGCCATAGACTGACGCTAACTGCATCGCCACTTGATAGTCGGTCGGTTTCGTCTCCAACATGGATTCATACAACGCCAACACCGCGTCCATATCTTCGCCTCGCTGATAAAACCGAGCCGCCATGAATTTGAAATGCCGTTCGCGAGTAGGCTCCAGTTCCGCGAGCTTTAGATACGTCTCGGCCGCTGCATCGTGTTGGTTTGTCTGCGCGTAGAGATTCCCCAGCTTTTCGATGAGCGCAGTATCGTCCGGTTGTTCCGCCAACGATTCTTTCGCGAGGGCGATAACGTCGTCCAATCGATTGAGCGATTCATAGGCCGCAATTAAATCGTTTCGGGCGGTTTGGCTTTCGGGATTGTCGAGGCGGGCACGTTCGAAGCGTTCGAGGGTCGGGTCGATTGCGTCATACGGACCCGCCAACGCGACAATTTTCTTTATGATCGTTTCGCGAAAACCCGTCGGTGGGCGCTTTAGATTGTTGCGCGACGACGTCGGGGCTGGGCTATGCTGCTCGCCATAATCCAATGCGAGGAAATACTGTTCCAATGCGGCGTCAAGTTCGCCCTCGCCGGCTAAATGTTCAGCGAAACGGGTGCGCAGTCTCGAGTCAAAGGGATCGACATTTAGCGCGGCTTGCTCACGCTCCACCGCTTTCTCAACGAAACCGTGATCGAACAATGCCTCTGCTTCCGCTGCCATCGCTTGGGGATCATCGGGGTGCGCCTCGCGAATGCGCGCCCATGTCGCTACTGCGGTATCAAGATCACCAAGGTCCGCATATGCACGACCGAGACGTACTAAGGCAAAAACCTCCGGTGTGCCAGATAAGGTTAGCAACTCCTCTGTATACGTGACCGTCTTCTGCAAATTGTTCGCGTCGAACGCTGCATTGAGTAACATCTGCAACACCGATTCGCGGTCGCCGACTCGGGCATGTGCGCGTTCTAATGCTTGAAGGGCTAGGTCAGGCTGTTCTGCGCCGTTATAGATCGCAGCCAGTTCGGCGTATGTGTCGAGCTGATTCGGCGTGGCTCGAATCCGACTTTCGTACGTGCGAGTTAGCTCGTCCAGCGAATTCAGTTGAACATGGATGGATGCAAGACGACGAAGGCCATCCATCCGTACGCCCCGATCATCCGATTGCTCGATCAAGCGGCGATACGCATCTCTCGCGTCGGCAAACTGACGCTGATTGGTCAGCGCTTCTCCGTATAACAAATGCAGCGACGCTTGATCCGGTTCCAAACGGATCGCGTGCCGATACTGCCGAAGCGCGTCATCGATACGGCGTTGCGTGAGGTATACCTGAGCGAGTTGCACGCGCGCCTGCGCGTCCGTCGGAGCGAGTTCTACGACGCGTTCCGCTGCGGTCGTTGCATCGGCATGATTATTGAGCCGACGGTAGATGATCAGCAACTCTCGCAAATAACTACGCGCCCGACTCGGCTGATCTTCCAGCAACGCCCTGTACGTCTCAGCAGCCTGCGTGTGACGACCGCTACGAAAATACGCTTTCGCCAGCGCTTCGCGGTGGGATGCGGTGTCCACTTCGAGTTTTGCGCTCGCGCTATACAGCTTAACCGCGCCTAGATAATTCCCTCTGCTCTCATAGAGTCGAGCCAGCCGCGATTTGTGCGCGACATTGCCCGGCTCGTCCTCGACCGCTTGTTCCCACTCCGCTTGTTTCGCGGCGAGCGTACCCAAAGTCTTGAAGGCCAACAGGAGTCCACGTTCGCCACGAACTTGCCAGTACTCCGAGTCCGTCGCGCTCGACAACTTCTCGAAATGTGCGACCGATTCTTCATGCCGTTCATCGCGCGCGAGTAGCGTGGCCAGCGCATGGCGCGCTTCATGATGGTTCGGTTCTGCGTTGATCGCTTGTGTATAGAGCGCGTCCGCTTCTTGAACAAAGCCGTTCGCATCGAGAACGCGACCGACCTCTGTGAGATCCGAAGCGGAGCTATCGTCCGAAAGCGTAGCGTTCCATGCAGCCAATGCCGCCTCGCTATCGCCGTGGATGGAATGTAATTCGGCCAGTCGGAATAGCCACGTGCGGTCCTGCTTCGAATCCAGCGCCGACTCTAGTTCGCTAATCGCCTCCTCAATCAAATCGTGTGCGGCAAACCATCCAGCGAGTTCGGCGTGTTGTACCGGTGATGATTCTTCATCGAGAATGCTGCGCCACGCTTCCATCGCGCGCGTTTCGTCCCCAGCCTTCCAATACAATTCCCCAAGCTGCCGCGCAAAATCTGTGTCGCGCGGGTACCGAGCAATCAAATCACGCAGCGTGTCCGCAGCATCTTCGGTCCGATCGGAATCCTTGTAAAGCCTGATCAGCGATGTGTACGCCGTGAGGTTCCCCGGTGCGCGATCAAGTACTGCCCGGTACTCCGATTCCGCCGCTTCGATATCGTCGAGACGTGTATAGACATCGGCCAACAACGCGCGATACTCGATTGATGCCGGTGCCGAGTCGACCTGGACGCGCACATAATCGGCCAGACCTTCCAAATCGCCGCGGCCCTCGTAGGTAGCGATGAGTTGTTGTTTAATGTCGTCAAACAACCAGTTTCCCGGCGAGGCCAGCGCCAGCGCGGCTTCCAACGTCGCGATTGCATCATCCACGGCATTCAATTGCAGTTGCGCACCGGCCTTCGATCGAAGTGCGCGGCATTGGGCGTACGGATCGGTTTGTGATCGCTTGGCGATATCGTCATACGCCGACACTGCCTCCGTCCAAAGGGCATAGTCTTCGTAAATACCGGCGAGATCCCAGCGTGCGAATGCGTCGCCGGATGACGATTCGGCCAACAGCTTCCAAGCCGTGATCGCGGCATCGTGATCGCCCAATCGATTGTGCGTATCGCCCAACAGCCGTATCGCTGCAGCACGGGAATCTTCATCCGCCAATTCGTGAGCCGCCGATTCGAGCAGAGGTGTCGCGTCTTGATAACGCCCGGCGTCCGCGTAGACGTTGCCCAGCAACCAGTCGAGTTGTGCTCCACTCGCACCGAGTTCACGCGCCTGTTCAATACACGCCATCGCCGCTGCGGTTTCCAAACGACGCGCATGAATGCGCCCCAGGAGAATCAGTGAAGCCTGATCGTCTTCCCGCTCTTCCAGGGCCACAATCCACGATGCGGTACCCTCGCCATCGAGGTATGACTGATAAAGCCGGTCAAACGCCTGGCGCTGATACGGGTCACGGTCCAACGACTGCTGATACCGATCACGAATCTCCAAATCGCGAGTCGATAGCGGAACATCCGCCGGTTGTGCATAACTATCAAGATCGAAGGCGAGCGAAAACGGACAAAGAACAATGAAGACGGTAGAACGATGCAGACTGCTGAGTATCATACTTACTACTTTACCATTCAGAATGCGTGTGGTTGTGCAAAAATTTGGTCAAAATTGCGGGCGACCCCGCTTTGCATTCTATTCCCATTTTTCGCAATTGGTTCCGATGTCGCGACGTATGCATGAATCCGGTTAGGCTGAATCAGTATGCTGAGGATTAGAACGGAGACCATCGAATGGACGAACTACGATATCCAATCGGGCGATTTAATCACGAAGGCGCGATCACGGCGAACGACGTTTCGGGTTGGATAGACGAAATCGCAGTATTGCCACAAGCACTACGTGCGTCAGCAAGCGGTCTCGACGATACTCAGCTCGACACGCCTTACCGTCCAGACGGATGGACCGTTCGCCAAGTTATCCATCACGTACCGGACAGCCACATGAACAGTTACATTAGGTTTAAGTGGGCATTGACAGAACAAGCACCAACGATAAAAGTTTACGACGAACAAGGTTGGGCGGAGCTCGCCGATGGCAAGACCGCGCCAACTGAGCCTTCGCTACAGTTGGTCGATGCACTCCACGAACGCTGGGTCATCACGCTGCGAAGTCTGACGTCTGATCAACTGAAACGAACCTTTGTACACCCGGAATTCGGCCCTGTGAAACTCAAATACGCAGTCGGCAGTTACGCATGGCACGGCAAACATCACGTCGCTCACATCACATCACTACGCGAACGCAAAGGCTGGTAAAGCGATGATCGAGGGTTCCCAATTCACGCTCCGCCCTTATCGGGCCGGTGACGAAGCCGCGCTGATCCATCACGCGGACAACCGAAATGTCTGGCGCAATCTCGCCGATATGTTTCCACATCCCTACACGATGGAGGCGGCTGAAGAATGGGTCCGACGCAACGTGAGCGATCCGATCTCCCATTTGTCACTGGCAATCGCGATTGAAGACGAAGTCGTCGGGGGCATCGGAGTCATGGCTAAGGACGATGTGTATGTGCGAACGGCGGAAGTTGGGTACTGGCTTAGCGAGGCGCATTGGGGACGAGGGATCGCGACCGAAGCCGTCGGCTTAGTCGTCGAACACGCCTTTTCTGATTTGGGATTGGCGCGGCTTGAGGCCGGCGTGTTCGCATGGAATCCTGCATCCGCGCGCGTCCTCGAAAAGAACGGATTTACGTTGGAAGCGCGGCTGAAGAACCGCATCTTCAAAGACGGCCAACTCACCGATGAATTGCTCTACGCACGCTTGCCGTAATCCGTCCGCCTTCCACGCAATCGATCCCATGTGCTACGATTCCCCGTTATAAACAAAGCGGAATACGCGGTAGGAGATCGGAATGCCCAGGCTAGCAATCAACGGCGGAAAAGCGGTTCGCGGCGCAAACAAACAGTGGCCCAAGTGGCCCATTTCGGAAGAACGGGACGCCAAACTGATGGCGGACATCACCCGTTCGGGCCGGTGGTCGTATGATGGTCCCCACGAGTGGGATTTCGCGCGCGCGTTCGCTCAAAACCAAGATTCGAAACACGGCCTTTGTTGTGCGAATGGTACCGTTGCCATTCAATTGGCGTTGGAAGCACTCGACATCGGCGCGTATGACGAAGTGATCGTGCCGGGCATGACCTGGCAAGCCACGGCCGCAGCCGTCCTTGACGTGAACGCCGTACCCATTCTGACCGACATCGAACCCGACACCTGGTGTATCGACGCTGACGCGATTGAAGCCGCCATTACGAAACGCACCAAGGCCGTCATCATCGTGCACCTCTACGGAGCGATGCCGGACATCGCCCGCATTCGCCGCATCTGCAAGAAGCACGGTCTATTCTTAATTGAGGATTGCGCGCATCAACACGGTGCATTTTGGAAGGGCAAAGGCGTCGGCTCATTCGGCGATGTCGGGTGCTTCAGTTTTCAAGAGAGCAAAGTCCTGTCGAGTGGTGAGGGCGGGTTCAACACGACTCAAAACAAACGACTCTTCGAGCGTCTGTATTCGCTACGCAATTGCGGACGCGGTTGGATGGATAACATGAAACACTCGATACAATCCGGCAACTACCGATTGACAGAATGGCAGGCTGGGATGTTGATGTGCGGCCTTAAACGGCTCGACCGTCAGACCAAACTACGCGATACGAACGCGCAATATTTGAACAAGAAGCTCGCCAAGATTCCCGGGATTCTGCCAATGCGTCGGCGAAAGGAAATCACGCGCGCCAGCTATTTCAATTTCGCTTTCCGCATCGACTGGAAACAAATCCCCGCGAAGGGATTGACCAATATGCACGTATGCCTCGCGCTGATCGCGGAATTGAATGGTGCCTGGGAGCCGCCCTACGAGCCGCTCAACAAGTGCGGACTCTACAAACCTCACACCAAACGCCGACACAAGATCGACCCGGAGTACTGGAAACAAATCAATCCCAAACGATTTAAGCTGCCGGTGTGTAAAGACGCGCACGAGAAATCCGGTGTGACCATCCATCATCATATGCTGATGGGCACGAAAGAAGACATGGACGACGTCGCGAATGCCGTCGCGAAGATTGTGGAACATGTCGACGATCTGAAAAAAGCACCGAAGGCTACACTCGCAAAGTATCGCGCAGTGATTGAGTAGAACGAGTTCAGAGTTCCGCCTTTAGGCGGTTGGTTTTGCTCTTAAACCTCGCCTAAAGGCGGAACTCTAAACCGTGTGATTTGCGAAGATTACTCTACGCGGAATTTGCCGACACCATTTCCCACCGCCGTGTATCAACGAATCGCTTCCATACCTCAAGCTGATGCTCGGGGACGCGTTTACCGAAATTCGGCATCCACGAAGGCTTCGAAGGTTTGCGGATCAGGTGCATTCCCGCCTCCTTCGGCGTGTGATTGCCTTTGCGCACGTTGCACTGCACACACGCCACCGCGAGGTTTTCCCACGAGTCAGCGCCGCCCCGCGATTGCGGCATGACATGGTCCAGCGTCGATTGCGTCTTGGCCAAGTGGCGTCCGCAATATTGGCAGGTGTGGTTATCACGCTCCAGAATACTATGTCGGGAAAAACGGATCTCGCGTCGGACGAACCGATTGAATTCCTGGAGCAGCAACACTTCGGGAACCCGTACGCGCAATGTAGGGGTGCGCACATAGCGGCCTGTCATGCCGTTCGATGACAACGTCACCCAATCATCGAAATCATGCAACGAATACTGGTCCGGATGCACTGCTTTCGCGGTGCCGACGTACAACAACGTCAACGCCCGGTGAACCGGGGCGATGTGTACAGCCGCCCAAGAGCGATTCAATATAAGCACGTGTCCGTCCAACGGGAAACTCCTGCCGGTCGTTGCATAGCGCGCGAAGAACGCAGTATATGAATAGCGCAGTCAGTGATTCAAACCAGCTTATTCTGCGGAGACGACACATCGAAATCCGATGGTCGCCAATTGCGCCTCCGGAAAAACGCCTTGTCTGGACGTGCACCGCAACGCTTCCGCCAGCGAATCCCATGATCCACCGCGCACGGTTCGCCGTGGTTCGACCGGTGTGTCACCACGGCGTTGTTGCGCATACGTCTGAAACCAGTCCGACGTCCATTCCGCAACATTTCCGCCCAAATCGCAAATGCCGTCCGGAGTAGACCCTTCCTCATGCATATTGACGAACGATGGCATGCTCAAGAAATCGCCATAATTCGCACGGTTCTTATCCGGTGCTTCATGGCCCCAGGGATACTTTCGATTTTTCTTACCCCGCGCCGCGAATTCCCATTCGATTTCCGTAGGCAGTCGTTTGCCTTCCCAAGCTGCATACGCCGAAGCCTCTTCCCACGTCACCCCTACGACCGGCTGATCGCCGCCCTCAAAACCCTTGGCCTGCCAAAATCGCGGCGGCGACAACTCAGTCGCCTCCAAGTACCGGCGATACTGCGCCACCGTGACCGGATGCGTATCCATATAAAACGGGTCGACCTGCTCTTCGAACTCCGGCGATGTTGCAGGCGAGTCATTGCTCCCCATCAAAAAACCGCCTCCTTCTAACAACACCATTCCGTCCGTCGATACCTCGCGGTGACTATCCGATGTCGTCTTCGCCGACCGCGTTTTTGTGTACGCATCCGCATAGGCGTCCATCAGCGCCGTACGAAACGCTGCCGCCGATGGCCAACGTTCATCTTTTCGATCACGCCGCGCCTTTTTCGTAATAGCGATAATCGACGGCGACACATCCGTTCGCACGGCTTCAATTTCCACAAATTCTTCTCGAGGCGATCGCAACGTCAACATCTCGTGCAACAACACACCCACCGCATACACATCCGCGATGGCGTCTACTTTGCCATGATGCTTCTGTTCCGGCGCGGCATAGGCCTCCGTCCCTACGACACGATGACTCGAAGCCGTCGCCTCGGCATCGGTTGGAATGTCCTCCTCGTCGATCGCCTTCGCCAGACCAAAGTCGAGGACCTTCAACTTCTCGCCCGGCATGATGACGACGTTTTCCGGCTTAAGATCGCGATGGACGATGTATTGATGCGCATAATCGAGTGCATCCAGTATCTGATTCGTAAGCTCCACCGCCAACCGCACCGGCATCGGCTGCTGATCCAACCGATACTTATTCAAATATTTTCTCAGCGAATGTCCCGGCAACATCTCCATCGACAAATAGAGCACACCCTCCGGCGTCCGCCCCACATCATGCGTCGCTACAATCCGATCATGCCGCAACCGACGCGCCACCTGCGCTTCCCGAATAAACAACTGCACCCCACGCTGCGTATGCAACAAATGCGGATGCAAAAACTTCAACGCCACCGCTTCCCCCAACAACGTGTCGTCCGCGACATACACCGTCCCCATCCCGCCACGCCCAATCTTGCTGCGACACACATACCGATCCGTAATCGGCTGCCCCGCCTGAAAATCCACCTCCTTCGCCGTCCCCGACGAATCCTCCGCCGACACCACCACCATCGCCCCACACCCAAAACAAGTCCCCCGACGACCCACCACCGCCGTCGGCACCATCACCTGCAACCCACACTGTCCACACGTAACCCGAATCATAAGAGGGAGCGAAGGTAGCAGAAACGGCAGGTAGCTGAAAAGAACTCAATCGAGTCTACAATTCATTGATGAATTGCGTAATGCTCTGTAACATGCGTTTCGTACCGATTCCGGGGCGGGGCAGTCGATCTCGATACTGAATCATGTACTTCAAGCCGGGATACAAAAGTTCGTCCGTGAGTATGGTCGACTGTGCGAAGAGGGTATCCCTTAACGCTTCGAAACTATTTGATTGATCGGCGTTGGCGATGGACTGAATTAGGGGCAGTTCGTAGTCATTCGTGCTAATCCAGACCGCCTTGTGAATCCGACTCGGCTCAAGCATTCGTATGGCCTCTTCTATCAGAGGGTTGGTGGCCACACGAGTATCCAATATCACGATTGGAACCAGTTCGATTAATTCATGTACGACTTCCTGCCAATTTTCGTCCGCTGTTCGCACACATTCCATCGCGAGCATTTGACTGACCAATTCCGATTCGGCGTAGCTGAGGTCGAGCAGGAATCGAGTTCCCAATGGATCCACGGCCTCGCTAATGGGGACAAGAAGGCTGATGCTCTCCGATCTCGAAGGCACCAACACCAAGACCACCGGTAGACAAGCTGACATTAAGTAACCGCCAAGTCCCAGCGCGAGAAAATTTGCCGAGGCAACAAGAAGTGCGCTACAGATCGACAGCGGGAGATCAAACGCATAAGCGCCTGCAGCCGCTACGGACCATAGGATCGCGATGACGATAAACTGTCGACCTTTCTGCAAACGCTTAAGCGCTCGAGTTTTGCGGGTAATCTTCATCATCGTCTTCATGTTGGTGAATACGAGGCGCCGCCCCATCAACTGAATCGATCGAGCAAACATTGACACGGGGAACCGGACGAATTGGATGGTGACAACCGTGTAATACGTCGCGACCGCGCCGAGCGCTAAGTAGAAGAGCCACATTGCCACGTCGGGAAACGAGGTCGAAACGCCGTATCGCCACGCCCGGTATATCGTTACGACAACGTAGTAGAACGCGAAGTTGAAGGCCAGGAATCTGGGCCATTCCCAATACTGATCGAGTCGTTTTTCCAAGAACTCCGTTGCGAGCTCTTCGTCGTGATTCGGCATGGGCATTTCCAGTGATTGATTATGAGGCGATTAATCTAGTCCGCGTCATCCTGTATAGAATCCAGCGTGAAACGATCTCGATCACTTCGGTCAAATAGACGATGCAGATCCGGGTTGCTGAACGAATCCTTCTTCGCATCCATCCAATCCAAGAATTCGTCACTTCCGCCTCGCCGATTTCGAACGGCCTGTGCGGTGCGGAACAGGGCTTCTTCAAGTAGATTGTCGCCCTGAGTCAGCCAAATGACCAGGAACGTTGGTCTCCAGTAACCGAAAAAGGGCAGGCGAGCCCCACGAGGGTCACCATCCTGTCGAATAAGGCCGAGTGAATACTGGACGAAATGCTCAAGATTGCTTTCTTCCCGAGCATTCTTCAACTCGCGTAGGGCAGGCAACAGCGTGCGTTCATACGACCGAACATCTTCTATTTTTGTTATCGAAATCCCGTGTAGCGCTTCAGTAAGCTCCTCGATCTGGATGCCCTGTTTATATCGACAGCGCGATAACGCACGAATTGCGAACGCGAACAGGCCAATTCGGTGACTACCATCCGTTCGGTTGGGTAAGAGGCCATGAATAAATACATGTTCGTCCTCCGCATTGTCGAGGTATCGCACCGCCGTAGCGAGCGCTTGGAGATGATCGGACTGCGGTTCGGCAACTAGTTTTCTCAATACCAGTTTGCTGTCTCCGAAATACCGCGAAAAGAAGTTTCGATATTTTGGACAGTGACGGTTCGAACAGGTGAGATCGACATACAGGAAGGGTGGAATCGGCAACCTGTTCGTGGCGATCTGATTACGGAATATGGCCGCGATGTACCGGGCGAGGAGCAGCTCAGCAGTCAGTGGCCCGACGAACGAATACACGTTTTCAAACTCAGGATCGACACGAAACAACATTCTGTGATGTTTCAGGGCAGCAAATAGGGTGTCAGACTCAATTCGCTCCTTGATTTGACTATTTGCGCGCTTCGCTATGGCGGCAGCAGAACCTTCAACGAGCGCGGGTGTCAGCGCTGTTCCGCAGATTCTCATGTGAAATGCTAGGTCCTGGAGATATTCATCGAGTACGTTTGAACCAGTCTCAGTGGTCATCCGTTCAATGTCTTCGTCAAGCTGTCCGCAGACTTCGTCTTCCAATACTAAGTCGAGTAAGTCCCCTTCACTCGGCAATCCATCTTTCATCTAAATGCATCCTTCAGGCACCCTACTTCGCCCTCTTAACGTCTTTATTGTCACGCTGGCAGGATAAACTATTGGTGTATCGAAAGCTCAAATTACCTTACGGACGGTCAGATCGATCATCCCGCCATCATCCATGACTACCTCAACAAGCGCAGCGAGGCGTTAACCCACCCCGCCTCATGTGTGTATTCACGGGGCGGGTTATTTGGTGGCTTGAGTTTGGATTTAGCGGATCCGCAAAAGGCAGAGCTGCCCCCTACTTATCCTCAGGTGGTTTGAAATCCGTGATGCCGTTGGCTTCGAATTCTTGTAGTAGTCCGTCTTTGTCGACGGCTTTGGCGTAGGCTTCGGAGGGTTCTACGATGTCTTCTTTGACGAATTTGGCGAGTTGGGAGTTGAGGAGGGTCATGCCTTCTTTTTGGGCGGTTTGCATGATGCTCATGATTTGGTTGGTTTTGCCGTCGTTGATGAGGGAGGAGACGGCGCTATTGACGATGAGGATTTCTAGGGCGGCTACGCGGCCACCGCCTTTTTTCTTTAGTAGGTTTTGGGCGACGATTCCTTTTAGGGTTGAGGCGAGCATGGTGCGGATTTGGCCTTGTTGTGCTGCTGGGAATTGATCGATGAGGCGGTTGACGGTTGAGATGGCGGTGGTGGTGTGCAACGTGCCGAACACTAGGTGACCGGTCTCGGCGGTTTCGATGGCGATGTGGGTTGTTTCTAGGTCGCGCATCTCACCGACTAATACAATGTCGGGGTCTTCACGGAGTGCGGCGCGGAGTGCGGGTTTGAAACCATCGGTGTGTACGCCGACTTCGCGTTGGTTGATTAGACACCGTTTGTTGGGGTGAACGAATTCGATTGGGTCTTCGATCGTAAGAATGTGTTCGTTGCGTGTGTCATTGATCTCGTCGATCAACGCGGCGAGTGTTGTAGACTTACCACTACCGGTTGGGCCGGTTACCAACACCAGGCCTTTGCTCAACGAACAGAACTTTCGAACTGCTTGGGGTAGTTGCAACTGTTCGCAACTCAGGATTTCTGTTGGAATCAGACGGAATACTCCGCCGATGCCTTTGCGGTCGCGGAAGATGTTGCAGCGAAACCGGCCGGCCCCTTCGATTTCGTATGCGAAGTCGGCGTCGTTTCGGTCGGCGAATTCCTGCTTGCTTTTCTCCGGCATGATCTCGTGCAGTATTTTTGTTGCATGATCATTGGTGATGTCATCTTCACTGCGCAACATCGCCATCGACCCGTCTTTTCGAAACATCGGCTTGCAACCCGTGCAATAGTGCAAATCGGAAGCTTCGTGCTCCACCATCATTTTTAGATACTTGTCGAGTTCGGCCATGTGACGGTTCCCCCTTCTAATCGTGCGGAGGGGGAGTCTCATTGTCAGCGGCTCACCCCGGATTCGCATCGCGCTGCCCCCCGGCGCGCTAGTTCCTATCTATACACGCTACCATGCGACTCCCAAACTCGCCAAACCATCGGTAACGCCGCGAGGACTCCATAGTAGGTATAATGATATGGATGAGTGATATATCCACGAATTTTCGATAGGTCCTGTATGAATCAATATAAGAACATTCCCACATGGCAACGGCTGACCTTTGTCAGTCTCGTCCTTGCAATTGCGGTTCCCTCAGCGATGGCGCAACTTGGCCAAGTGAACTTCCAGTTCCAAAACAGCCAAGGGCCTGCAGATGCCACGATTATTGTCCCTGTGCAGCTCGCCTCGTTTATCGGTGCTTCGACCGTGTTTTTCCGGCTTGACGTGGATGCCACGAAGTTGGATCTTGTAGACGTCCTACCGGGCGTATCCGCAGCGACTGCAAACAAAGCGGTATCCGTTGGTCTCGATGCTCAAAACCGGCCCACCGTGTTGGTCACCGATTTCGGTGGCGGGATGGACGTCATTCCCGATGGCGATCTGGTATTTCTAGTTTTTCGATCGGCCTCCGACCTCAGTATTGGCGCGAATGTCCCGGTATCCGGGGCCGATTCCTCTGCGGCAACGCCTGCGGGCAGTATGTTGACGACTGCGGTATTTGGTGCGAGTGTCGACATCGTCGCCTGCACGACTCCGCCCCGTCCATCCTTCCTCGCCGCATCTGACGGAACGCTGCCCGACCGAGTCGCGCTTGGCTGGCTACCGGTTCCTGGAGCTTCTGAGTATCGGGTTTTCCGCAATACCAGCAATAATTTTGGAACGGCTCAACTGATTGCCACGGTCGACATCGCTCAATACGACGACACCACCGCCGCCGCCGCAATGCTCACGATGGGGGGGTGTCAGGGGCAATCTGTTGCACAATTCGAGTCGTTCTTCTATTGGGTAGTAGCGGCTAACGCCTGCGGTCAAAGCCAGGCGAGCCCCGTCGATAGCGGTTTTCGTGGTCTGGATACAACAACCACTCGCCTCGAAGCCACCCCACTTCAAGCATCAGGGATGCCTCTTATCTGGCTAGCGATGGCGGGTGGCTACGCCTGGTCCAGGTGCCGCCGTTCAGCCGCTTAGCCTACAAATCTCCCTCAGCCGCCCTCGCCAACCACCATCCAATGTGTCTTGATCAATTGACAACATCTATATGTTGTGTTAGTCTCGATCCTGCCTTGGATTGGGATTTGGGGAAATCCCGGTAAGTCCTTGGCGTTTAAGGAGTTTAGGGTGTCCGAGGATGTCCTCATTGATTTGGGGCGGCGAGCCATGCTCGTCACGCTCATGGTGTCTGCACCAATGTTGGTATCCGGCATGGTGATTGGGCTGGTGATCAGCATCTTTCAGTCTGTCACCCAAATCCAGGAAATCACGCTCACCTTCGTCCCCAAAATCGTCGTCGTGATGACCACGTTTCTCCTGTTCTTGCCGTGGATGATTTCGCTACTGCTGGGATTTGCGCAGCCCATGCTCGGCGATTTCGGCACGTTTGTGAATTGACGCCATGGTTGTCTTCGAAGTAGAGGTCTTCAAACTTTTCGTGGTTGTGCTCGCCCGGTTTGGCGGCTTGATGGTATCGGCACCGATATTGGGATCGGCAAATTTCCCTATCATCCCAAAGATTGGGTTAGCGGCGATGCTCTCGCTGATTGTCACACCGCTCTTGCCCAGCCTCGGCGAACCGCTCCCGGACGGCATCATGGCGTTGTCCGCGATCGCTGCGACGGAATTGCTTATCGGGTTGATGATTGGTTTTGTCATGACGATCTTTTTCGCCGCGCTCCAAATCGCGGGTCAAATCATCGACATGCTTAGCGGCTTCGCGATGATGAACGTGTTCAATCCTGCTCTTGAAACGCAGGTGCCGGTGTTCGGCTTTTTTCTATATCTCATCGCCGTGTTGTACATTTTCATTCTCAATTTGCATCACCTCATTTTGAAAGCGTTGGTCATGAGCTTTGACCGTATACCGCCCGGTGGGTTTGTGTTGAATCCGGAACTGTTGGGTCAGGTGACGCTGTGGGGGAGCGCGATGTTTTCCGTGGGACTCATCATCGCCGCGCCGATCGCGGGCACATTGCTTGTTGCGTACGCGACGATGGGCATCCTGAGTCGGCTGGTGCCGCAGATACACATTTTCGTCGTTGGATTCCCGTTGACGATTGCGATGGCGCTAATGCTAATGGCCATGATGATCGGCGTATATCTTGATTTGTTAGACGTGATATTTGAAGACATGTTCCGAAATGTCGATACCGCAATTCGCGGTATGGCATAGGCCCAGACCACCGGAACTAAGAGTAAAGACGAATGGCAGAAGATACCGGCGGCGAAAAACATTTACCAGCGTCCGAACAAAAGATTCGGAAGGCGCGTGAAGACGGTAACGTTGCGAAAAGCCAAGATCTCAGCGCGGCGTGGACCTTGCTCATCGCGCTGTTGGGCATGTATTTCCTTGGCCCGGGCATGTTTCGCGGGCTAATCGAAATGGCTCAACACTATTTCGACGAAGGTATACATCAGGAAATTTCCGTGACTACATTTCCCGCACTCACCACAGCGGCGATAATGCGTCTCGGTTTTATTCTGTGGCCCTTTTTGCTTCTACTCGTGTCTGCGGGTCTGTTTATCAATCTAATGCAAGTCGGTTTGTTATTCAGCACAAAAGCCATCACGCCTAAGCTCGATAAAATCAATCCGCTAAAAGGGTTCAAGCGATTCGTGAGCATGCGCACGTTTGTAGAACTCATCAAGTCGTTGATGAAGGTTGCGCTGGTTAGCGTCATTGTCTATTTCACGTTGCGCGGTCGCTGGATGGAACTCATGAATCTCATCTATCTCGAGCCCATTGGAACGGCGATCGCTGTAGGTCAGGTGGTCATTGATGTGTGGTGGCGCATTGTTGCGGCCATGCTGATTCTAGGACTCATGGACTTTGGATTTCAGAAATGGCAGCACTTGCAAGAGCTGCGTATGACACATCAAGAAGTGAAAGAAGAAGCAAAGCAACTCGAAGGTGATCCGAAAATTAAGCAGCGCATCCGCCAACTGCAACGGCAGATGGCGACGCAACGCATGATGCAAGAAATCCCCACCGCGGACGTCATCATTACGAACCCCATCCGGTTCGCCGTCGCCTTACGCTACGACATGGCGAATATGGAATCGCCTATTGTCGTCGCAAAAGGCGCGCGGATTCTCGCGAAACGCATCCGTGACATTGCGACGGAAAACAATGTCCCCATTGTTGAGAAACCTGCACTCGCGCGAAGTCTCTACCGTAATGTCGAAGTTGGACAACCCGTACCCGAAGATGTGTTTTTGGCTGTGGCCGAAGTGCTCGCATTTGTGTACCGCATTGACCAACGAGAAGAAAAAATTCGTGAACGTGAGGGCTCAATGACGCCGGGATTGGCGACGAGTTAATGATCGAAGACCACGTGACAAATCACTAAAATCATGGCCGCGCAGACCGAACAGATCGCACCAACAACTTCGTTTAACCCATTCCGTAATCAGGATGTGTGGTTGGCGACGGGTGTGCTCGCGATCCTTGTGATTCTCATTATCCCGATTCCGGCGTGGTCGCTCGATATTTTCTTGACGCTCAATATTTCGTTGTCGATGGTGGTGTTGCTCGGCACGATCTATCTGAAAAGGCCGGTCGAGTTCGCGGTATTTCCGTCGCTCCTCCTTATTCTAACGCTGTTTCGACTCAGTCTGAATGTCGCATCAACGAAATTGATCCTCGGCCATGCGGCGGCTGGCAACGTAATCAATGCGTTCGGCAGTTTTGTTACGGGCAATAACTACGTTGTCGGGGTCGTCGTCTTCGCGATTATCGTCGTGATTCAGTTTGTCGTGATTACGAAAGGTGCGACGCGTATTTCGGAAGTGGCCGCACGGTTTACGTTGGACGCGATGCCGGGTAAACAGATGGGTGTTGACGCCGACCTCAATGCCGGCCTCATCTCCGAAGATCAGGCCCGCTCACGTCGCCGCGAAATTGAACAGGAAGCCGATTTCTACGGCGCGATGGACGGTGCCACCAAATTCGTGCGCGGCGACGCGATCGCCGGCATCATCATTACCATTGTTAATATCTTGGTGGGTTTGATCGTTGGTGTCTGGCAGCGCGGAATGTCGTTAGCCGATGCGGCACAAGTCTATACGCAACTGACGGTGGGTGATGGACTCGTCACGCAGGTGCCAGCCGTTGTCATTTCTGTTGCCGCGGGCATTATCGTTACGCGCACCACGTCGGACACCAACCTCGGTGCCGATCTCTCCGCGCAGCTCAAACGGTATCCGCGCGCGCTCGGTATTTCCGGCGCGATGCTCGCCATCTTCGGCTTGGTTCCCGGTATGCCGACACTTCCTTTTCTTGCTATCGCCGCTGGATTGGGCGGCCTGGCGTATCAGACCAGTCGCGCGCATGAACGCGAAGCGACCGCTGAATTAGCGCTCGTAGACGCAGAAGAAAAAGCCGCCGAAGTCGAACCGGAGGAACGCACGGAAGACCTGCTCGTGGTCGACCCGCTCAAAGTCGAATTGGGTTACGGTCTCATTCAGTTGGCCGACCCAAATCAAGGCGGCGATCTGTTGACCCGTGTCCAAATCATTCGCCAACAGATGGCGAGCAAGATGGGTTTCATCGTGCCGGTCGTCCGCATTGTGGACAACATGCGTCTACGCCCGAACGAGTATGTGGTCAAGCTGCGCGAAGCGGAAATCGCACGGTACGAAATCGTGCCGGATCACGTGCTCGCCATGAACCCCGGTCTAGCGCAAGAAGAAGTGCCGGGCATTCCGACGATCGAGCCTGCGTTTGGTTTGCAGGCCGTGTGGGTTGGGCCTGCTGATCGTGATCGTGCGGATGTGCTGGGCTATACCATCGTAGAACCGTCCGCCGTGGTCGCCACCCATCTCACCGAGTTGCTCATGACGCATGCGGCGGAATTGCTGACCCGCCAGGACGTGCAGAAACTTGTTGACACGGTGAAGGAAACGGCACCGAGTGTCGTCGAAGAGTTGTTGCCCACGGTACTGAATCTCGGCGAAGTTCAGAAAGTATTGCAGAGCTTGTTGCGCGAACGTGTATCCATTCGCAACCTTGAAGTTGTCCTCGAAACCTTGGCCGACTTTGGGCCGCGTACGCGAGATGTCGAGTTGTTAACCGAATATTCGCGGCACGCACTCGCCCGTCAGGTGTGTTCGGAGTTTGTTGATGAATCCAATGCATTGCACGTCGTGACGTTATCGCCTGGACTCGAAGCGGACATCCTCGATGCCGTTCGTCAAAACGACAACGGCGACTACATTCCGTTGCAACCTGATCGCGCCGATGCCATTGCGACGCAAACGGTCGACGCGGTGCAGCCACTTGTTTCCGCAGGGCAAGACCCAATTGTGCTGACCTCGGCCCAGGTGCGCCGCTACTTCAAACGCATTATTGAACGCCATCTGCCCAAAGCGGTGGTGTTGTCCTATAACGAAATTGATCCATCTGTGAAACTCGAAAGCGAAGGTCAAGTGGGGGCGTAACATGGAAGAAGTGTTGCACACGTTCAAAGGGGCCACCTTGAACGAGGCGTACCAAAAAATGCGCAAGAAGCTAGGCGCTGAGGCGGTCGTCGTTCGATCGGCTGAAGTGAAGGCGGCGGGTTGGCGCGGCACATTCGGCGCGAAAGCCATCGAAGTGACTGCGGCGAAACGCAAAGCGCGCATAGCACGATCGGCCAGTGCCGTAGAGCGGCGTTATGCCGCTGCTGCTGCACCAACGACGGAGAAGCCCGCCGTAACTGCACCGACGTCGCGCGCTGCAGAAACGGCTGCTCCACCAAAGGCCACGCCGCCGAAACCGAAGGCTGAGCCGACACGTCCGTCAACCGTAACCGCCGAAGCGCTCCGGAAAGAGATTCTGGAAGTACGCCGCATGGTCGAACTGTTGACGACCGAACATCCGGGCGTCGGCTTGCCACGCGAATGCTTTCCGCACTATCGCCGTCTGTTGGCTGGCGGGATGCCAAAGCGTCAGGCCACATCATTGCTCACGTCTATTGCGCAGGAAAACGAGCATCGTCTCCTGCGCGATGATTCGGTATTTGAACACTGCCTGCGCCGCGAAGTGCGACGTCGTTCCATGGTCACAGGCGGTCTCGCGTGGACGAACGGGGAATGTCATACGGTGGCACTGGTCGGCTCGACCGGCGTCGGTAAAACGACGAACCTCGCAAAGCTCGCTGCGCGTTACACGCTCAATGAACATGCGAACGTCGCGCTGGTGACGTTGGATACGTACCGAGTCGGTGCGCCGGATCAGTTGCGCGTCTATGCGGACATTATGGGATTGCCCATGCATGTGGTGAATGATCCGGGTGAAGCGGTGGCGGTTAAAAAGGAACTCAGCAATTACGACTTGATACTCGTCGACACAGCGGGTGGTAGTCCATTCAACCGCGAACAGATCGTCGAATTGCGCGAAACGTTGTTGGCGCTTGCGCCGGATGAAGTCATTCACACGATCGCCGCCAATACGCCATTCGAGGATCTGCAACACGCATTGCGTGCGTTCAAGTTGCTCAATCCGACCGCGCTCATGATTACTAAACTGGACGAAACACGTCTGCACGGCGCGCTCTATGCCGCCCTCACCGAAGCGCGGTTACCACTCAGTTATTTCAGTGTCGGACAGAACGTGCCCGACGATATTTTGCTAGCCCAACCCGACACGATCGCCGATTTTGTTATCAAAAGTGGAGAAGAGGCTGCGTAAGCACAGCCTTTCCAGGAGAAAACATGCCAGACCAAGCGGAAAATCTGCGCCAGTTCGTGCAACAAAAAACGAAGCGTGCCCGTGTCATTGCTGTGAGTAGCGGCAAAGGCGGCGTCGGAAAAACCAACACCTGCGTCAATCTCGGAATCGCCCTGGCGCGCAGCGGCGCTCGCGTCGTATTGCTCGACGCGGATCTCGGCCTCGCCAATATCGAAGTGCTGCTCGGCATTAACTCTATGTACAACCTGCAGCACGTGGTAACCGGCCAACAAACCATGATGGACGTTGTCGTCGACGGGCCTGGCGGTATACAGGTTGTGCCCGGCAGTTCAGGCATTGCGCAAATCGCCGACCTCGGACCCAACGCACGCGACAACGTCTTGGCAGGTCTCGAAGAATTGCAGCGCCACGCAGATTTTATCCTCATCGACACCATGGCCGGCATCGGGAAAAACGCCGTGGCATTCGCCATCGCCGCCGACGAAGTACTCCTAGTAACGACGCCCGAACCATCCTCGATCGTCGACGCCTACGCCACAATCAAGACCGTATTCAATCAACGTTCCGAAGCGAAATTTCACGTCATCGTCAATCAAGTGATGAACAAACAACAAGCCGCGGCCGTCGCCCATAAACTCGCCGACGTCACCGGACGTTTCCTGCAACGCAACGTCTCCTTCGCCGGATTCATCCCCCGCGACCCTCGCGTCATGCAAGCCGTCATGCAAACCTCGCCGTACATCCTCCGGTATCCCAACGCGCCCGCATCACGAGCGGTTGCGACAATTGCCGAGCGGCTCAACCGCCCCGAAAGTTCTGCCCGCGCAGGTCAAGGCTTTCTGCAGCGCGTCGCGGAGACGTTTGGACTAGCGAGCAACGCCTAGTAATCTGCGATTTTCCGGATCGTAGCCTGGTCTGCTGCGGTGAGTTTTCTTGTGCTCACTACTGCGTTCTCGCAATGAACGTGACGATAGCATCCGCATCCGGGATAACCGGTACAACGTGGTGGCCCATAACCCCGCAAGGGCTCAACAATAATGCGCTACGCGCCGAGCGATTTGCCGCCTTTCGGGAGGCCTTCCAGTTTCCACGGTCCGCGATATGGACGATGTAAGTATTGGTTTGCTTCAGCGTCGCCTGGGAAGGTTTCCTTATCCGGATCCCAGGTTAGATCGCGGCCGAGTTTCATCGCGATGTTGCCGAGATGTGAAATGGAGATCGAGCGGTGCGCGTCTTCAATTGGCGCGACTGGATCTCGGCGTTCATAAATGCAATCGATAAAGTCGCGGCCATGCCCAGGACTCTTGTACAGCCGTTCGTAGTCTTCGCCGAGTTCCACATCTAGTGGCGACGTCGGATCGGATTCGATTTCACCCCGCGTCACATAGATCCAGCCGTTCTCACCTTCAAACGTCACGCCGCCTCGTTCATCGCTAGAGACGACTAGGTTAATCCCGTTTGCGTATTCATATTCAACGCGGTATTTCGATGCGGTGTTAAAGACTGCGTGATCCGAATATTCAACAGTCGGATTCATGATCTTTGTCGGACCTGTGTGGACCGTTCCCATGCCCCACTGCGCGATGTCCGGATGATGCCCACCCCAATCCGTAATCTGTCCACCGGAATAATCGAATACCCAACGCCAATTCACATGTGAACACGCTGGACGATACGGTGCATCCGGTGCCGGTCCAAGCCAGAAGTCGTAATCGAATCCTTCTGGCGGTGTTTCCGGCGCGGTTCGACTGCCCTGCTTCGAAATATCCGGCGTACCGCCGGGCAAACCGCATTTCACTGTTTTCAGTTTGCCGATATATCCATTGCGAACGAGTTCGCATGCGTGGCGAAACTTGCTATCCGATCGTTGCTGACTACCTGTTTGAAAAACGGCGTTGTTGCGCTTTACCGCGTCACTCATCAGGCGTCCTTCGCCGATGGTGAGCGATAACGGTTTTTCACCGTAGATATCTTTGCCCGCGTTCGCCGCGTCGACGACGGTCAGCGCATGCCAATGATCGGGTACGGCGATGAGCACTGCGTCAATGTCATCGCGGGCGAGCAGTTCGCGATAGTCGGCGTACATGTCGATGCCTTTGAAGCTGCCGGACGCGGCTTGATCCGCGTAATGCGCGGTAGCGATTTCGTGTGCCACTTCACGGCCACCGGCCCGGTCGCCCCAGTATCCGGTCTGACTGCCCTTGTTTACATCGCACACCGCGACGAGCTGCACACGTTCATCGTGGATGAGCCCGCGCATATCGTTAATGCCCTGGTTGCCAACACCGATACACCCTAAGTTCACACGACCGCTTGGCGCGGTACGCTTGACGCTGGGCGCGGACCCCGGACCCGTGGGCGTGGTCACGCACGAGGGTAATATAAGCGGTGCGCTTGCAGCGGTAATCGCAGCGGATGATCGCTTTAGAAATGAGCGACGTGAAACAGATGGCGCATCGATCTTCTTGGGCATACTAAGATTCCTCTGGTTCGAAATGGATAATCGATTATTTACTGTCGGGCAATGCGAATGCAATCAACTCAGACGGTTCGGTCTTGCCCCCGCCCGCAATCATGATGTACTGCTTTCCATCCGCCATGTACGTCATCGGCGAACCGTGCAAATGCCGGTTGACCGCCACATCGCAGATGTGCTCCCCGGTCGATTTGTCGTATGCCTGAAGCCGTGTGTTCGATGGCGTGGCAGCATCGCCATTCTCATCAAGGTCAACCAGAAACGATACCAACACCGATTTTGTCAACAAGATACCGCCTTCCGCGATCACACCCTTTGGAAATGGATCGCCCAGCGGACCCAGGTCAAGAGCTTTGAGCGCGGGATGATCGACCGGACCCCAGCCGAACGGTTTCTGCCAAGCGATTTCGCCTTTGTTCAAATCAATCGCGGTGATGCGTCTATAGGGCGGCTTCCACAAAGGCAAGCCTTGTGGTCCGACCGCCCCGCCCATGGCTCCTGTTGAAATCATGAAGTCCAAATCCGACCGGTTGGGATCCATCTTCTGCAACGCCATCGCCGAAGGCTGCGTCTGCGATTGCACGTACAGGATGCCTGTTTCCGGGTCGATTGAAGCGCCCGGCCAATTCGCACCACCACCAACGCCTGGCGATTGAAGCATGGCTTTCTTACCATCGTGGCCCGCGACGTGATTCGGCAGGAACATCGGACCAATTACAAAATCCTGCACGATTTCCAATGCTTCAGCGCGTAGCTCAGGTGTGAAATCGATCAAATCGTCTTCAGTAATCCCTTGTAGTTCGAAAGCAGGTGGCTTGGTCGGGAACGGTTGAGTAGGTGAAAGTTTTTCGCCGGGTACCGTCGCGACCGAATTCACTTCTCGCTCTTCAATCGGCCACACGGGATCGCCAGTCACACGATCAAAGACATACGTAAACCCTTGTTTGCTTACTTGCGCGACGGCCTTGATGTCCTTGCCATCCACCGTGATGTCGACCAGATTCGGTGCCGCCGGGAAGTCATAATCCCAAATCCCGTGATGCACCGCTTGAAAATGCCAGACCCGCTCGCCGGTTTCCGCATCGAGACAGACCAGACTCTCCGCGAAGAGATTATCGCCGTGCCGGTGGCCACCATAGTAATCGCTCGTCGGCGTGCCAAACGGGAGATAGACGTAGCCCAATTCTTCGTCACACGTCATCAACGTCCACACATTGGTGTTACCCGAATACTTCCAGGAATCGTTCTCCCACGTCTCATTCCCGAATTCGCCTTCTTGCGGAATGCTGTGAAAAATCCACTTCTGTTTACCCGTGCGCACATCGTATCCGCGAACAAATCCAGGCGGATTCCGTTTCGTCGTAGGAAAATCCATGATGATCGAACCGACGATGACCGTGTCCCGACAAATCACCGGCGGTTTGTTGTCGCCAATGTTGCGGGCGTTGACTTCGCGACCGAGATCGAGGAGTAAGTCGACCCAGCCGTCGTTGCCAAAATTCGGGTCCGCTTCGCCCGTCTTCGCGTCAATGGATACGAGCTGTCGACCACCGGTGGAAATGAAAATGCGTTCCTCTTCACCGTCCGTCCAGTACTCCACGCCGCGATGGTGATACATCCCGTGCGTCACCGGGCCACGGTCGTAACTCTTCGGGTCATGGACCCAAATCGTTTCACCGGTCGTTGCGTTAACAGCGGCAACTTGGCTCAAGCCGGTGGAGATATAGGCGATGCCATCGACGACCAACGGCGTGCCGCGAAAGAAAAACGGAGTCGCCGGTGCTTTTCCTTCCAGCGCCTTGTCCGCCGATTCCCAGCGCCAAGCGACTTTAAGGTCCGCGAAGTTTTCCGCGTTGATCTGATCTAAGCCGGAGTACTTGGTCGAACCCTGATCGCCTGCATAGTGTCGCCAGTCGCCGCCCTCTGCACCGTGCTGCCCGTACGCACAGACGCCCGAAACCACCATCCCAATAACGAGAGTGAAACCCCATCTAATCATGACGTGCCCTCAATACCCAATTGTGCCCGCCAACAGCCCAGCGAGCGGAATTCCGCATCATAACAGGGAGACGCGGTTTACGCGATTAGCGTAGGGGAGCCGATCGTAGAGAACTTCAACAACGAGAATGGCGGTTCGGGAGAGACTCGCTTCCGCGCGGCGAGTGCGATGGCAACGCGCAATCTCAACAACCGTCATGCCCGCGAAAGCGGATATCCATGGAGGAGGCAAGATCGACTGCGATACCACTGGATTCCCGCTTCCGCGGGAATGACGGTACTGGCGGCACGCATCGAATGAAGGCTGCCGAGCCGGGTCTCGTCTACGCGATCAACTCCGGCACGAGTTCGCCGAAGACGTCGGTGAGTCGAAAATCGCGGCCTTGGTGGCGGTAGGTGAGTTGGGTGTGATCGAGGCCGAGTAGGTGGAGGATTGTCGCTTGGATGTCGTGGACGTGGACGGGGCGGTCGGCGACGTGGAAGCCTAGCTCATCGGTTTCGCCGACGGTGATTCCTGGTTTGATGCCCCCACCTGCGAACCACATGGTGAAGGCTTGCGGATGGTGATCGCGGCCTCGGCTGCGGCCAAGTGTTGCGTTCGATTCTACCATCGGTGTGCGTCCGAATTCGCCGCCCCAGATGACGAGGGTGTCGTCGAGTAGGCCGCGTTCTTTTAGATCTGCGATTAACGCTGCGGATGCTTGATCCGTCTCCCGACATTTGGCTTTGACCCCGCCCTCGACATCGCTGTGGTGATCCCAACTCGCGTGATAGCAGTTGATGAACCGTACGCCACGCTCGATCAACCGTCGTGCGAGCAGACAATTGTTCGCGAAGGAATTGTCACCGGGCTTCGCGCCATACCGTTCGAGCGTGCGCGGGTCTTCCGCGCCGAAATCTAATGCTTCGGGCGCGCTTGTTTGCATGCGATAGGCCAATTCGTACGCGCTAATCCGCGCTTCAATTTCCGGGTCGCCCACCACGCGATGTTGTTCACGATTTAGATCGCCAATGAGATCGAGCGATGCGCGTTCCATACTGCGATCGACACCGGGCGGACTTGCGAGGTTCAATACCGCATCGCCCTTCGCGCGAAACGGGACCCCCTGATACTCGGTCGGCATAAACCCGCAACCCCAGTTTGCGCCACCGGCGCTCGTGCCTGATCCGGAACTCAGCACAACGAATCCCGGCAGGTCTTCCGCTTCGCTGCCGAGGCCATACGTGACCCACGAGCCCATGCTCGGTCGACCGGGCTGTCCGCTGCCGGTGTTAAAGAAAATCTGTGCGGGGGCGTGATTAAACTGGTCCGTATGCACCGACTTTACGAACGCAAGATCATCTGCGACCGCTCCGAGATGCGGCAACATTTCTGAGAGTTCTGCGCCGCTTTCCCCGTGTTTGGAAAATGAAAACGGTGATGCCATCAATGATGCGTCGGGATTGATGAACGCATACCGTTGGTCTTTCACCACGTCTTCGGGCACGGGCGACCCGTCGTACCGTGTCAACACCGGCTTCGCATCAAACAAATCGAGCTGACTCGGTGCGCCGGCCATGAACAAATAGATGACCCGTTTCGCCCTCGCCGGAAAGTGCGGCGCTCGCACTGGAAACCCTGCCTGAGCAGCATGTGCCCCCGCGCCGATGCCTCCGCTCAACATGCCGGCGAGCGCGATTTTGCCCAGACCAACTCCGCAGTCTTCGAAGAATTGACGTCGTGTAGTGGCGCGTAGATTCGTGCTATTTCTTTGATGGTTAGGCAAAGCCGTTCCCTATTATTTTTGACTAGCCACAGAGGACACAGAGCTCACAGAGAGAAACGACGATCAGGTGCACGCACTTTTCTCTGTGGCTTATTTTTTCAATTAGCCCTGAGTGATCGCTTCATCCAAGTTTAATAACGCTCGACAAATTAACGTCCAGGTCGCGAGGTCCAGGGCGCGTTGTGGCTCGATCTCCGAGACCTCGCCCGCGATTTCTGTGGCCTCAGACGGATTTGCTTCAAGTCGTTCTATCATATTGTCGTGATAAGAAATGACGCGATCACGTTCCGCTTTCGACGGAGGTCGGCTTAGGCACAACATAAACGCATGATCGATCTGTTTCGATAGTTTGGATTGATCGCGCAGCACTCGTGCCGCCATCGCTTGTGCGGCTTCTGTGAATACACGGTCGTTCATCAAAGTTAACGCTTGCAACGGCGTGTTGGTGCGCCGTCGCGCCACACACGATGTCTCGCCAGATGGCGCGTCAAACGTTGATCCCGCCGCATACGGCGCGGTCCGTTTCCAATACACGTAGAGACCACGTCGAAAACGATCAGGGCCCGTACTGGTCGGCCATTTGGTGCTGCCGTACGCGAGCGACGTGACTCCGTCCGGTTGCGGCGGGTAGAAACTGGGTCCGCCGATGGTGGCATTCATCAGCCCACTCGACTCGAGCGCGATATCGCGAACGACTTCCGCCGCGACACGAAAACGCGGGCCGCGCGAAAGCAAACGGTTCTCTGGGTCCACTTCTAACAACGCGGGTGTGACTGCGGTGTCTTGCCGAAAAGCCGTTGACGTGACCATCAGCCGGTGCATTGCTTTCATGTCCCAACCGCTATCCGCGAACGTTGTCGCAAGCCAGTCCAACAACGCGGGATGCGATGGCAAATCCCCACGCAGGCCAAAATCTTCCGGTGTGTTGACCAGTCCGCGCCCAAAGACTTGTTGCCACAACCGATTCATGGTCACCCGTCCGACGAGCGGATTGTCCTCGGAAACCAACCATCGTGCGAGACCTAGTCGGTCGAGTGATTCCGTCTCGGGATAGGCGTGAAGTACACGCGGAACATCCGGTTGGACTTCATTGCGCGGTTGCAGGAATTCACCGCGGTGATGGACGCGCGATGTGCGAGGAATATCTCGCGAAGCCATGACTAGTGTGGTGTCGAATTTGGGTTTAGACTGGATCAACTCACTCCGTAGCTTGCGCCAGTCTTGTTGCGACTCCGCGACGTGCACGAAGTAGTGCCGAGTAATCGCGGCGTTTTCGCTTGTCGCGGAAAGAATGCGCGATTCGATCTCCGCTGGTACGCCAGCCGCGACAACGGGGCCAGCTTTCGATGTCGTCGAAATGCGGAATCGGCCAATGGTGTGTTGATGGATGTAGTCTTGGGTCAGCGTGATGCGTAACGTCGCGTCGGGCGTGGTCACCGCTTCGCTAAATGCGAACACCGCTGCATGTGGCTTGCCAGCCTGTCCATTGATAGACCAACCGGTATCCGCACGGCCATCCAGGGCTTTCTCCGGTCCTCGGCCATCCGCCGAGAAATCTGCGGTCGCCGATGAAATGCCCACAGCGCGAGTTTCCGTCTCCGTCACCACCTCCGCCTCGAATCCCGTCAAAAGGAAATCGCCGTCCGACAAAATTACGCCGCGACCAGGGCCGCCTCCGGGTAGGCTGTCGTAAGGTAAGACCTCAAGACGAATCGCGGTTACTGGTTTATTGTTCAATGAAAGTTCAACGGTGTAACGGTCATCGTTCGGAATGTCGCCGGTCGCTAGGATAGACCCGTCATCCAATTCTACCAATGTCGCGCCTTTGGCTGATTCGACTGATACGGTCTCTATGTTCCATGGAGCAGACTTTTTCTGAACGTCTGCAACCCACTCAGCGAAAGGTTCCTTCGCATCTTTGTTTCGCAGACCGCCCCACGTCATCATGGCTTCTAACCGCGCCACACGTTGATCGATTTCATCACGTCTACGCTGCGTCTCTGCGTTCGACAATCGCAACGTGTCCTCGGTCGCATCATTGAAGAAGGCAAAGAAACGGTAATACTCCCGTTGCGTAATCGGGTCGTACTTATGCGTGTGGCACTGCGCACACGACATCGTTAATCCAAGAAAAACGGTGCTCGTCGTGTTCGCGCGATCTACCGATCGCTTAAACCAATCTTCCGCAACGTCGATTCCGCCTTCTTCGTTCAGCATGGCATTACGATGAAACCCTGTCGCGATGCGTTGCGCTTCCGTTGCATTTGGCAGGAGATCGCCAGCAATCTGCTCTGTCGTAAATTGGTCGAACGGCATGTTCGCGTTGAACGCATCGATCACCCAATCGCGATACGGCCAAATCGAACGTGGCCGATCCTTTTCATATCCGTTTGTGTCTGCATACCGCGCGGCATCCAACCAGCGCCGCGCTTGCCGTTCGCCATAATGCGGCGACGCTAACAATTCGTCGACGAGCCGTTCATAGGCACCGGGATTGCGATCGCGCACAAAACTTCGCACGGACTTGGGCGATGGCGGCTTACCGATTAACTCAAGATACGCACGCCGCACGAGCGAATAGCGATCCGTTTCCGGTGCGAACGCAAGGCCGTGTTCCTCAAGTGTTGCTTCGATGAATGCATCGATTGGATTGTGAAAATCCGCTGTCTTCGTCTCCGGCACTTCGGGTATCGATGGCGGCACAAACGCCCAATGGTCGGAACGATTCGCGGTCGCATCAGCCGACTCGTCGAATGGAGCACCCGCATCGATCCACCCGGTCAGCGTCGCGATTTCTTCTAGTGAGAGCGCGTCGCCTTTCGCCGGCATCCGTTCATCGGGATCGCTCGCCAGAATTTTTTCGATGAGATGACTTTTTCCGCTGTCGCCCGGTATGAACGCCGCTACGCCCGAATCGCCACCGTCCAATGCGTCCTGCCGAACATCGAGCGCAAGACCACCTTTCAATCTGTCGCCGCTGTGGCACTCGAAGCAACGGGATTGCAACAGGGAGGCGGCCTTTTCCGCAACGGCGAGCTCATCAGCGTTGGCGAAAGCATGCGGGCCAGCGAAAAGGATTAGGGCACAGCTAAGAACGGCACGAACCATAGTGCGTGTCATGATACGCTGGAACGGCGCTACATTCCATTGTTGGGCGTACGATTGAAGGAGCGGTAAGTCATGACTCGTAAGCGGGTGTCGTGCATTCGTTTCGTGCCTACATCTTCTCCCCGTCTTTCCCGCGAAGGCGGGAACCCAGAGAGACATGAGTCGATTGCGCTTTTCCACTGGATACCCGCATTCGCGGGCATGACGGTGTAGGAGTGATCGCATTACTGTGCGTCCTTCTCGAAAACGTACGGAAAGACCGCCTTCGAAAATCGGTTCTCAATCCTGTTTATCCTGTAATCCTGTCCAATCGTTTCCCTTCTCCAATTCTTGTGCGCTACGATTATCGGCCGACGAAACCATTTGCCCTTCGCGGGTATCCATTCAAGGCAGCCGTCCTTGGGTGCGCGGATGTCTCGTTTTGTAATTCGCTCAGTCCTTGGATATGCTTCCGCACTATTACTTTCGCGACCTGCCTAAGGGATGTGTCGCGCCAAAGGATCGGGGACTATGAAGCACATTGAATCATATACGGGCGGCGCGCAGGCGTGTTGCCGTCGTTCTTTTTTGAAAGGCACGATGGGGTGTGGCGCGTACGTGATGTGGGCGCTATCGAATGCGCCCTTCGGTATGCGCAAGGCCTTCGCGCAAGAAGCCGCCGCGCCACCTGTGGTAGAAGAAAAATTCGCGCGCGTGGAAAAAGTCGCGGAGAACGCTTGGGCCATCATATCTACGCCCGAAGGTGGAATAACAACCTTGTCCAACGGGGGCATCATCGCGGGCGACGACGGCGTGCTTGCGATAGAAGGTTTTATGACGCCGAAAGGCGGCGAATGGTTACGCGGTGTCGCGGAACAACTCACGGGTCGTGCACCCACCCATCTCGCACTGACCCATTTTCACAACGATCACATCGCGGGCGCGGGTGGCGTGCTGGGCGATACCGGAGGTACGGTCGCTGTCACGAGCGTGATACGTGACCGATTGCCCGACGCCTTGAAAGCTGAAGGTGGCGCAACCGAATTCTTGATGCTAGACCAAGCGAAGCCGACGGAACTTGACCTCGGTGGTCGAGTCGTTCGGTTTACGCCGCGTCAAGGACACACGCCCAGCGATGTCGCGATTGAGTTAGTCGATCCGAAAGTCGTGTGGTGCGGCGATTTACTTTGGAACGGCATGTTTCCGAATTACATGGATGCCCTACCGTCGACCTTGTCCAAGCAATGCCGGGAACTTCTCGGTGAAAACGGCGGTATATTCATACCCGGTCACGGTGCGATCGGTGACAAACAAAGCAATCAACGTTATCTCGAGATGCTCGACTTCGTGGGCGATGCGGCGCGCATGGCGCATGAGAAAGGCACACCGCCCGCTGACGCAGCGAAGGGTTTCGCGATTCCCGCGTCGTTGGGTGAATGGAATCTCTTTCAGCCCAAGTTTTTCGAAACGGCTTTCGCAGCCTGGTCCAAAGAACTGAGCGTTTAGTGTGACTTGCAGTTTTGTAAACATCATTCGAACTCAGGGAACATCCCCCCTGATCCCCCTTCGAAGGGGGACTAAGGGGGATGTTTCGACCTGACGCCTAATCTTGACTTTGTTCAAATCTAGCGAGTCCATCGAATCCGCCACTGTGTGGTACGAATCGCTACCCACAATGGCTAGTATACTTCGCACGATCTGCGATGAACGCCTGAGGCGAGTTCTTTGGCTATGGCTGTTGCTCGTGTCGTCCACCGTGTTCGCGCAATCGGCCGATTGGCCCGTCTATCTCGGCGGCCCGGAGTCGAATCAATATTCTGCGCTCGACACTATTAACCGCGACAACGTGCGCCAACTCGAAATCGCGTGGACCTATGATTCGGAACCGGGCGATAGTCCGCCGCCGGGTCAAATCCAGTGCAATCCGATCATCATCGACGGAGTGCTCTACGGCTCGTCGCCATTCGTGAAAGTGTTTGCGCTCGACGCAGCGAGTGGAAACGAACGGTGGGTATTCGACCTCGGTAATAAGAGTTCCCCCGGCGTCAATCGTGGCGTTACCTATTGGGCGGATGGCGATGATCGACGCATTCTCTTCGCTGCGAATAGCCATCTCCACGCGCTAAATGCTGAAACCGGCGAATTGATTGCAGAGTTTGGTACGGAAGGTCGGGTTGATCTTCACGATGGCCTTGGCCGTGACGCGAGCAAATTGCATGTTGGAAGTTCGACGCCCGGGGTGATCTTTGAGGATTTAATTATCGTCGGGACCCGTCTAAGCGAAGCGTTGCCCGCAGCGCCAGGACACGTCCGCGCGTACAATGTTCGCACGGGAGCGATCACCTGGACATTTCACACCATTCCTCAACCGGGCGAATTTGGTTATGACACGTGGCCGGAAGGCGCGCATCGATGGGCCGGTGGTGCCAATGCTTGGGGTGGAATGAGTGTCGACGTCGAACGCGGTCTCGTGTTCGTGCCAACCGGTTCCGCTGCCTACGATTTTTATGGTGCGAACCGGCATGGCGACAACTTATTCGCGAATTGCCTTATCGCTCTTCGTGCGGCTACGGGTGAACGGGTCTGGCATTTTCAGATGGTGCGTCATGACCTCTGGGACCGCGATCTGCCTGCGCCCGCGAATCTCGTCACCGTCGAACAAGACGGCAAACGCATCGACGCCGTTGCACAGATTACCAAGTCCGCACATGTATTCGTATTCGACCGCGAAACCGGTGAACCGTTGTTCCCGATTGAGGATCAACGCGTGCCGCCATCCGATCTCGAAGGCGAACACGCGGCAACAACGCAATCGCTCCCAACAAAACCACCTCCATTTAGTCGGCAGTCGTTGGATGTCGAAGGTCTCGCCACGCACAACCCGGAGTCATTCGCTAAAGCGCGCGATTTGCTTGCACGGTCACGTAGCGCCGGTCCGTTCGTCCCCCCTAGCCGGGAAGGCACTATTGTCTATCCTGGATTCGACGGCGGCGGCGAATGGGGTGGTGCCGCAGTCGATCCCGATACCGGCATCATGTACGTCAACGCGAGCGAGATGGCGTGGGTCTTACAAATGGTCGACATCGGCGCGGTGGCAAATGCGTCCGGTGGCCGATTGGGCAAGACGGTCTACGCACGAAGTTGTCTCTATTGCCACGGCATTGGCGGTAAAGGTGATCCGCTGGGGGAGTACCCCGCGCTCACCGATTTATCACGCACGATGCCTCGTGCTGAGGCTCAACGCCGTATTCGTGAGGGGCAAGGCATGATGCCTTCGTTCAAGAATTTGTCCGATCGTCAAGTGGATGCCGTGCTCGACTTTCTGTACGTGGACAAAGCGGTGACCACTTCCGAAATGCCCGGCGAATCAACCGGAAAAGCGGAATTCGTCAGCACGGGCTACAACCGATTTGTCGATGACGACGGCAATTCTGTGGTCAAGCCGCCATGGGGCACGCTCAACGCAATCGATCTCAACGCGGGCACGATCAAATGGCAAGTCCCTCTCGGAAATGTTCCGGGAATCGATATCGAAGGCCTGCCGCGAACCGGCACGGAAAACTATGGTGGCCCAGTTGTAACTGCAGGTGGATTGGTGTTCATCGGCGCGAGCCGAGACGAAATGTTTCATGCCTACGACCGAGATACCGGCGATTTGTTATGGGAGACGAAACTGCCTGCGGGCGGCTATGCGACACCGGCGACCTATGCGGTTGATGGACGGCAATACGTCATCATCGCAGCCGGTGGCGGCAAGATGGGCACGCCCTCGGGCGACACCTACATCGCATTTGCACTGCCGAAAGACTAGTGCTTTGTCACGATTGGAAAAATGGGGACTGTCCCAAGAGCAGTGAGGTACGAACGTAACGCGTGGACTGTCCCCGTTTCTTGAGTAGGGTGACGCGAACCCGCATTTTTTGGAAGTGATGACGCACTAGACATGGTCTTTCCAGCGCAGGTGGGTAATCACGATCGTACGGGACACTGCTGGATTCCCGCATTCGCGGGAATGACGGGTTGGGACTAAACCTTGTGATTTGAAAATCTAGGGTGCTTTGGCCCGACGAGTGCGTGTCGAGTCAAGCTTCACTTTCGATTCTTTTTGCCGTCGTGCTATCGTTCTTCGCGACCATACCCCTACAATCATTTGAGGATTCTCATGACTATCGACAACGTTATCACCCTGGGCCTATTGACCTTGCTGCAAGCCGTGCTTGGCTTCGATAACCTGCTCTACATCTCGCTCGAATCGAAGCGAGCGCCCAAAGATAAACAAGCAATGGTCCGGAAGCTTGGCATCGGTATCGCGATCGGCTTTCGCATTGGACTGCTCTTCCTGCTCATGAACGTCATCCAGTTCTTCCAGGACCCTATCGCCGGTCTTCATGTGGGGGATTGGATCGAAGGCAATTTCAGCATTCATAGCATCATCGTATTGGTGGGTGGGGCGTTCATCCTCTACACCGCTACAAAAGAAATCTTGCACATGATGCGATTGGAAGAAGGGCATGACGAAGACCGTTCATCGCGGTCAGCAGCGCTGACGATTACGTGGATCGTATTGATGAATCTAGTGTTCTCGTTCGACTCGATCCTTAGCGCTATTGCCCTCAGCGATGTGTTTTGGGTCATGGCGACCGCCATCGTCATTAGCGGGATTTTGATGATCGCACTCGCCGATCATGTCTCTACATTCTTGCAACGGAACCGAATGTACGAAGTGCTCGGCCTGTTCATCTTGTTTGTTGTCGGGATAATGCTGCTGACCGAAGGCGGCCATCTCGCGCATCTAAAAATTATGGGCGAACCGATCATGCCCATGACCAAGACCACCTTCTACTTTGTGATTGGCGTGCTAGTGCTTTGCGACATTGTGCAGACGCGATACCAACGAAAACTCTTGCGCAAACCCATCAGCGAGCATTAAGGGCGTTCTGAGGTAAAAAGTCGGAAATACGGATGTAGCGACCAAAACACGTCTTCGGTGGGGTGTGACATCGGCGATGAGTTCGCCGCCTAAACCGACCCCTCACCCTAACCCTCTCCCCAAGGAGAGGGGACAAATGTAAGTCTGTTCAGCCACCATCCGCTATAGTGGAATCGTGGCATAGAGATCCAACGCGGTGTTGCAACGGCTTGATAAAAACATGCCGTGCGCGCATCTTGAAGCCGTCGAACACTTCGCCGCCGTGGACTTGCAACCCGATATGACCTGTGTTGGGCAGGCGCACTTCGGTGTCTTCCCAGGACACCATGTGTTTGCCATTGATCCAGACATTGATGCGTGGCGGATTACCTTGGATTGACGCGCCGATGGTATTCCAATCGTCCGGGCGATATGCGTCGCGCCAGTCATCATTACGAAAAAGAAACCCCGTATCGAGTCCTTCACCAAACACACAACCAATCGTGCCATTTTCGACGAGGTCAATTGTGATTTGATACGCCGCTCCCGATTCAGTGCTTCGAAGAAACAGGCCGCTGTCCATTCCTTCATCCGGCATCACGTCGGCTTGGACGTAGAAATCGCCGAAAGTCGCATCGGTCAGTAACACGCCACCGTTTCCTGGCGAATCTTGCATCCCTTCTATGTGACCGTCCTGCACCGACCATCCCATGGTGTCGCCGTGGCCGGTCGTAGTACTGATAAACCAACCCGTTAAGTCGTCTCCGTTGAACAACTCAACATGTTTGTGATGTGGACAGCCCGAATAGGTTGCAGCGACCGCGGCTAGCATGCCGATCTGAATGATCGAACCAACGCGCGATTCCCATGAACGGTCTGGCTTTAGGACTCTTGCAAGCATCATGGGATGAAGCATATCCAAGGACTAGTTCGTGCGCAACCAATCGTGTAGTGCAACGACGAAACGCCAATGAGTAGCAGCACTTCATGCCGCGCACGTACGAATGGACCGCAACAGGAGAATTGAGAATGAAACGACGTAATTTGGCCGCTATGGGATTCATCGGAATCCTTGGTTTACTGATCGCTGCGGCACCCAATCCGCGCTATCTTGAAGAACTCGCCATTGGCGGCGGGTATGGCGATGCAGCCGATGGTGGAGCGATTCTTGAGCGCGATGGAGACATGTTGACCGACGGCAAAATCACCGCTGGCCCGACGTCCGCAGACGCCGCCAGTCTAAATTTACCCCACGGCACGACACCGACCACTCCTGTGGATGGTGATACATGGACTACGACCGGCGGCGTCTATTCGCGCGTGAACGGATCAACGCTGGGGCCGCTTATCGACGCTACCGGCGTTCCCTGGGCGGCGCCCGGTGCGATCGGTTCAACCACGGCCAGCAGCGGAAAATTTACCACCGGCGATTTCAGTGACGCGATAACATTGTCCGGGTCCACTTCCTCGTTGAATGCAACGAATTCGTCTCAATTCCTTATTTCGCACCGCCTTTCATCCGGCGCAGCAAGCGTACGCTTTTCTCCCGAAGCAAACGATGGGACCAGCAGTGCGACAGTCGATTTCTTCCGACTTACAAACACCACGGGATACATCGCGTTTCTTGTAAAGAAGGGAGACGGAACGAACAACACGGTATTTGAAGTAAAGACGAGTACGTCTGCACCCACAACGTATTTTCGTAATGCCACAGGTACAGCGAAGGCAACCGTCACCCATGACACGGGAAACTTTGCGACGGATGGAGATGGTACATTTGACGGCGGCGACCTGACCGCAGGGACCGACACCGGCACACGTGGCGTGGTGACCGTCTGGGACGGCAGTGGCGGCAGTGCGCCCGGCGTTTTGAAGCTTGCATCACCCAACGGCACCGTTTGGAACGTCTTCGTCGAAGACGATGGCACCCTAAAAGTGCACAACGCACTACCCACGCAAAACAGCGATGGATCAGTCGTCGGCTCGCAAACGTAAAACCGTAATGCGCCGCTGCGACCTTTTTGGAGTGCGCAAGCTTGCTTGCGCTTTGCTCTGAGCGAAGCTTGCTTCGCGCTGTCGTTTCGATTCACCCGAGAGCGGGATGTGCTCGTTGAGACTGCGAGGCAAGCCTCGCTGGGAAAAGCGGTGACAAGCCACCGCACTCCATAACGGGATTCCATACATCGAGTAGTTTGATGCTCATTCTAGATCGGTCGCAGGATCATGCCATCGCGGCCACAACGACTTGAGCGATTTGTCATCGTTTGTTAAAGTCCTACGCGGTCTGAGGTTGCATCAGATTCTTCTGCTAACCCGTCCGGCACCGCCGGGCTGGTGGTAACGTAAAGATGGGCTCGTTCATGGATGTTGCGATAGTCACCGGTTCGGCTGGTCTCATTGGCGCGGAAGCTACGCGCTTTTTCAGCCAAGCCGGATTCACCGTCGTCGGCATCGACAACGACATGCGCCGCGAATTCTTTGGTGACGATGCATCGACTGCGTGGTCCGTCGAAAGGCTCAAATCAACGATTCCCACGTACCAACATCACGCCGCGGATATCCGCGACTATGATGCGATTGAGGAGATCTTCGCGGAATACGCTGGCGACATTCGGCTCGTTATTCACACCGCCGCCCAACCCTCACACGATTGGGCGGCGAAAGCGCCCCGCATCGATTTCGATGTCAATGCGCGCGGCACGTTGCACATGCTCGAAGCAACCCGGCAGCATTGCCGGGACGCGGTTTTTATTTTTACGTCGACGAACAAGGTCTATGGGGATCGCCCCAATGAATTGCCGCTCATCGAGCAGGAAACCCGCTGGGAAATCGCTGATGACCACGCTTATCACGGTGGGATCGGTGAAGACATGTCGATCGACGGTTGTCTTCACTCCGTTTTCGGTGCCTCCAAAGTCGCCGCCGACGTCATGGTTCAGGAATACGGTCGCTACTTCGACATGAAGACCGCCTGTTTTCGCGGCGGCTGCTTGACTGGGCCAGGCCATTCCGGCGCAGAACTCCACGGATTTCTCGCGTATCTCATGAAATGTTGCGTGACCGGACAGCAATACCAAGTCTTCGGGTACAAAGGAAAACAAGTACGCGACAACATCCATAGTTTCGATCTCATTCAAGCGTTTTATGCGTTCTACAAGAATCCACGCATTGCCGAGGTCTACAACATCGGTGGCGGTCGGTATAGCAATTGTTCTATGCACGAAGCGATCACCATCTCCGAAGACATCGCAGGCAAGTCCATGGACACCGTTTATCGCGACGAAAATCGCGTTGGTGATCATATATGGTGGATCGGTAGCCTCAAGAAATTCCAATCCCATTTCCCTGATTGGCAATTGACCTATGACGTTCGCCGTATTCTCGAAGAAGTCTACGCCGCAAACATCGAACGCGCGGCTGTCACCTGATCGCATCGATGTCTGTTTCTGCGGCCGAATCGAGTGCGGGCCGTCCACTACGCATACTCCTGGTCAGCAACCACCGGCGATTCAAGATAAGCTTTCGCGCCCATCCCTGGGCGCGCGAACTCGCCAAGCGTGGCCATACCGTCGACGTATTTTGTCATGCCAATACCGAACGTTGGCGTACGCACATCGAACACATCGACGGATTTCGCGTGGTCGAGCACGCCGATCTATTGATCGGCGCATTACGACAGGGTTGGGATCCCTATTGTGCGTGGCGTCGCTGGCGCTTCTTGAAGAGCGAAGGCGTTCAATACGACCTTATCCACTGCCTTGATACCCGCCTCGCTGTCATTTGGCCAGCACTTGCCTATGCGCGCGCGAACAACATTCCGATTGTGAGCGACTGGATTGATTGGTGGGGGCGAGGCGGCCTCATCGCGAAGCGAAGACCCATGTGGTACCGCATGCTATTCGGGTGGATCGAGACTTGGTTCGAAGAACATTACCGCGCAAAGCTCGATGGCCTGACCACGATTAGTCACGCACTACTCGAACGCGGCGTCAAACTCGGTTGCAGACGTGAGTCGATAATCGTGATACACGGTGGCGCGGACATGGCGACCTTCGCCGACGTCCCCGGAAGAGAAGAGGCCAAGCATGCACTCGGCCTCGAACCCGATACGCCGGTCCTGTGTTTCTCTGGACTGGATGTCCTTATTGACTTACCACTCGCCATACACGCTTACGAAAGGGTCCGATCCGAAATCCCGGGCACTCGACTCCTCCTCGTCGGCCCATCCGAATCACACGCGCGTCCCTTACTGAATGACCCTGCTGCCTGGTTCGGTGTTCTGGCGCTCGGCCCCATTCCGTTCGCTGAATTGCCTCAACATCTCGCGGCTGCGGATGTATTTCTGATGCCATATTCAAACGAAATCGCCAATGTTGGCCGATGGCCGAACAAGGTCGGCGATTACATGGCGGTCGGACGGCCTACCGTTTCAAATCCAGTTGGCGAAGTGAAGTGGCTCTTCGATAAATACAATGTCGGTGTGATCGCCGACGAGACACCGGAGGCGATCGCAGACGCCGTGTTGGACCTTCTACACGACTCCGCAAGAGCCAATGCAAAGTCGCAGGAAGCGCGGCGCGTTGCCGAAGAAGTGTTCGCGTGGGACAAACAGATATCGAAACTGGAAAATTGGTATTATACAAGGCTGGCCGAGCGATCTGGCGCTACGCCGATGCAGTAAATGGTAAGGGTGCAATGAAGATTAGCGTATTTGGTCTTGGGTATGTCGGTGCAGTATCCGGCGCGTGTCTCGCGGAACTGGGGCACGAAGTCATCGGTGTTGATGTCGATGACTTCAAAGTCAATACGATCAACGATGGCAATAGCCCGATTGTCGAAGAAATCATTGCCGAACTCACCAGCGAAATGGTCAGCGCTGGCCGTCTTCGTGCCACGACCGATGCGCACGAAGCGGTACACGCATCGGAACTTTCCATTGTGTGCGTTGGCACGCCCTCTGATGACTCGGGTGCGCTCGAATTAGATTACGTGCGCCGTGTCTCCGAGGAAATTGGCACTGCGATCGCGGACAAAGACGCGCATCACACCATCGCTATTCGCAGCACCGTCCTGCCAGGAACAGTCGACGATATTGTGAAACCCGCGCTCGAATCGAAATCCGGCAAACGTTGTGGCGAAGGCTTCGATGTCTGCTTTCACCCCGAGTTTCTCCGCGAAGGTACTTCCGTAAGAGACTTTCGTGCGCCCCCTAAAATTGTTATCGGAGCAGACACACCCGAGGCGGGCAAGGCCGTTGCGGCGCTGTACGATGGCTTCGAGGCACCCCTATTTCATACCGCCATTCGCGCAGCCGAAACAGTCAAATACGCGGACAACGCATTTCATGCGCTCAAGGTTACGTTCAGTAACGAGATCGGCACGATTTGTAAAGCACTCGATATTGACAGTCACGAAGTCATGCGCATTTTCTGCGAGGACAAGAAACTCAATATTAGTCCCGCGTATCTCACGCCCGGATTCGCGTACGGTGGTTCGTGTTTGCCGAAAGATTTGCGCGCACTCACCCACGCCGCGCGTTCACTCAATCTCGATCTCCCGGTCTTGTTCAACGTGCAACGCAGCAATGACCTGCACGTCGAACGTATCGTCAACGTGATTCAATCGATGGGGCAAAAGACGGTCGGTATGTTAGGACTCAGTTTTAAGAGCGGTACAGACGATCTACGCGAAAGCCCGCTCGTCGAATTGGTTGAACGCCTCATGGGTAAGGGGTATCCCGTTTCCATCTACGACGAAAATGTACTCGTCTCACGACTTCGTGGCGGAAACAAAGCGTATATCGAACAACGGTTACCGCACATATCACAACTGATGGTCGAGAATGTGAACGATCTCATCGAGCAATCGGAACTGCTTATCGTCGGTGCCGCGCAACCCAGTTTCGCCGAAGCGCTTCACCAGCGCGCAAATGGTAAAATGGTGATTGACTTGGTGGGCCTGCTCAAAAACGACAGGACAGACACCCCCAATTACCACGGCATCTGTTGGTAATGGAATCTACGCGACCTATGGAAGACGTCGAACTTCGAAAGCAATCGCACACTGCTCCCGCTGGCGAACTCCGCGATGCGACTCTCGCGTGGTCACACGGAATCTCCCACGCATCACGCCGTCGCCTCGTTTACGCAGCTCTATTAACAATGTCCACCGCTGTAGTCGGTCTCCTTGCGGTACCCATTGCCTATCTCATGATTTACAGTTGGCCGATCTCCATTGGTGATCCCCAACAGTACCGCTTCGACGTTATCGGAACGGCTGCGGGAATCTTCCGACTCATCACTTCGCCTGAATTTGCCCCATACTTTTCCTTGTTCATACTCTCGCCTTTCGTGTTTGGATTTATCGCGCAATGGTTCCGATTGCACACGTTAAGCCAGCGGGCACTCGCACCGTTCGGCGATACGTTCGTCGTATTGAAGGCAACGGTCGTAGGCGTCTTTATCCTTGTGCTGATCGGAAACGGGTTGGGGCGGGGGTTCGTTGAGCAGTCCCAACTAGAAGCGACCCTTTTCTACCTCTACATTGGCACCCTCGTTTTTCTTGGACTGCTGCTCACCAATTCCGGTGCCCAGATCGCCAATGGCCTCCTACAGCTCCGCGGCGTCGGACGCACCAATCTTGCCGTAGTGATTGATGATCCCGCCGCTGGATTATTGTCTGAGCTAAGCCACGATGGTGGAGCGCACCAGTACATCGGAACGATCACGCTTGGGAAAGAGGATGAAACGTCGATCGGCTCTGTTCAGAATCTCGAAGCCACGATAAATGAAAACAGTGTTGACGAAATTATTCTAGCCGTCGACCAAGGCCAGATGACACCGGAGCAGCGTCATCTCATTGCACAGACCTGTTGGAAACTCGGCGTGGACCTTCGCATTCTTCCGCCGTTCCACCCCTACTTTCAGACCACCGGCGCAACCGAAATGATCGGCGGCGTGCCTCTTCTGGCCGTTCGCCGAAGCGGACTCTATGCCTCGCGTTCGCAATACATTAAGCGGGCCATGGACATTGTCGTTGCGTCACTCGTGTTAGTCGTGACCTCGCCGCTTATCATCGTCTCGATTCTCGCCATCAAACTCGAATCAAGAGGCCCGATTCTTTTCGTGCAAAAACGCCCCGGCTTACACGGACGCGTGTTCAACATCCTCAAATTTCGATCCATGTATGCCGACGCCGATCACAAGTCCCACCAAGAAGCGCAAAAAGCGCTCATCGAAGACGGCGTTGCGGCGGAATACGACGAAGACGGTCGGCCCATTTTCGGAAAAGTTGCCGCAGACCCTCGTATTACCCGCGTCGGTCGATTCATTCGTCGCGCCAGTATCGACGAGCTCCCCCAACTCATCAACGTCGTGCGCGGCGAGATGAGTCTCGTCGGACCACGACCCAGCGTCCTCTACGAACTGGAGAACTACGCCGACTGGCATATGCGGCGCCTCACAATTCGCCCTGGAATCACCGGGCTATGGCAAGTCAGTGGGCGCAGCCGTCTATCATTCGATCAGATGGTCGACTTGGATATCCACTACATCGAGAATTGGTCGCTGTTCCTCGATTTCAAAATTCTACTCAAGACGCTACCTGCTGTAATCAATGTCGACCGGGCGTACTAACCGCTAGACCAAGACTTACGTAATGCCTTCCTCCAAAGCGAAAGTATTGACCTTCTACGGAATCGTCTGGCTGATGGTATTGGTCATGGGTGCGACCAGTCTAATCGTATTGCGGCGATGGGGTTGGTCTCGAATCGAAGACGAACATGCACGAGTGTTGTTCGCGCAGACACGCGAGACGTTCGATCGAGGTGACGTTATTCAAGCGCAGAAAACACTCGTGCGTTTGCTTAAGATCCGCCCCGATCGTCTTACCCATGCTGTATCCGTTTTCGATACGGATATGCTGGGAATGCCCGCCGCTCTCGCCGAGGTCCATGCTTCACCCAACAACACCGATCTTTCCCCGATCGACCAGCTTCGCCAGGCGATTATCCATGGCGGTGCGCAAGCTGCCTACGAGAAGCTTGACGCCATGAAGTCCAACGAAGAAAATGATCGAGCGGCCGCCCTCTGGAACGCGCGGCTACTGCTGATGGACGGTGAGTTCAGTGACGCGAATGAGCGGTTCGATGGATTCTGGGCTGGTTATCCTGACGAACGCCGCGAGACGATAGAGTTGCTGACTCCCGAAGACGCTGATTTGAATCAACGCGGCGCGAGCGCGGCGGACAAACTGTTCCGATTGGGGCTATGGGATGAGGCCGCTGAAGTGGCCGAGAACGCGCAAACCGCCGGTGCCCAAGACCCTGGCCTAGGCTTCTACATCGCCCGCCAGGCCGAACGTGACGAAGGAAGGCTGGCCGCTATCGCACAGTACGATCGCGTACTGCAGGCGTTCCCGAATCACGACCTTGCGCTCCGCAGAGTACAGAAACTTTCGCGACAGGATTGGTAGGTCAAGAGTCGTGACAAATTCTGACTAAGAGCGGCCTAGTTTGTAGTCCCGCCTTTAGGCGGTGGTTTCTGGTCGTGCCTACCGCCTAAAGGCGGGACTACAAACCAGATCTAATCAGGCGCACTCGGATACCCACGGACAGATCGCAATGCCTCCCTATTCCAACGCCGTGTCAATGCGTTGCAACAGTTCCGCCCGCATTTCCTTCCACCACGAATCACGTTCCCGTTTCATTTCCGCGATCTCTGATTCATAACGCGGAAGGTCGCCCTGCATTTGGGTAATCGCGTCGACCAGTTGACCCGGTGAATTGTCGATATGAACCGTGCCCTTATGGAAAACATCGCGCAACATCTGAAAGTCCGATGTAATCAGCGGCCGTTCCACCGAGATCGCCTCACTGCCCCCACGTTGCATCGTGAGATCATTGGTCGTTAGCACCATGATCGCCGACACACTCCGCAACAACCCGACGTAATCGTCATTGCTTAGATATCCGGTCAACGTCACATTTTTCGGACAGGACTCTTTTAATTGCTCCGGACACTTCTTCGGATTCCCGGTGACATAGAACGTAATTTCACTCAGGCTACGTGCTGCCTCGAATATTTCTGCCACCGGTTCATCGTCATCGAAGCTCGATACGACCGCAATTGTAAAACCGTCATTTACGGGATAGGACGCCTGCGGAAATTCGAACGGGATATCCGTAACGCTGATGCCCGGTGCGCCCATCGCGTTCACTCGTTCGGTAAGTTCGTCATTCGTGGTGGCCGCCCAAATGGCGCGGCGCGCGAGAAAGGCATGCAACGGCATTAACCGCAACCAGCGCACGCGATCGAATGCGCTGGTATGGCTATCCATGCAATACCGAGCATTGAAGATCAGGCAATAGATCCAAACGATCAAGGGCGCGAACGTCGGCGGATTGCTGGCAAAAACGAGCCGCGGGCGGCGCGTGATCAATGTCCAAAAACAGGCCAATGCGCGGGGGACATACTTGAGCAAACCCAGCGATTCGCCCTGAGCGAAGAAATAATTCTCGGCACCCATCGCCTCCGCAAAACTTTCCGGACGAGACGTGTATCGCCACCACGACACGAAAACGGACCGATCTTTATGTGTAGGGAGTAGACCCATACGAACCTCGAAGCTGCAACAGGGCCGACGTTGTAACGCATTATCCATCCGAATTCAATCTTCGCCGACATTCGGACTTGCTCAATCACAACCGATACCTCTACGATGCAGGTATGTTGTGCCGGTCGAAGAGAATAGGTAGCGCCACGCTGATCGTCATATTCATGCCCGTCTTGATGAACGGGTGTGTAAGGGGCGATTCAACGAAGCGATCTTCCGAGGACGTTGTCCCCCCGCCGTATTCAGCTGCTCAGGCGGTCCAATTTCACGACGTCGTCGAGCCGTTTATTGAAGACACCTGTATGCGCTGTCACGATCTCGACCGCACCGAAGGCGACCTCGACCTCGAAACATTTTTGGAATCCGATGGATCGGATATCGGTACGTGGGAACGCATGCGCGACATGCTCGCAAGCGGTCAGATGCCCCCACCAAAGCGGCCGCGCCCCGACCCCGAAGAACTGGCCACCGTAACGGATTGGATCGAACAACGCGTCTACGACACGATCGCCGCGATGCCGCCGGACCCAGGTCGTGTCACCGCGCGCCGATTAAACCGTGCCGAGTACAACAACACCGTCCGCGATCTACTCGGTGTCGACTTTGAACCCGCTGCCGCGTTTCCGATCGATGACTCCGGATATGGATTCGACACGATCGGCGATGTGCTTTCGCTTTCACCTCTATTGATGGAAAAGTATCTCGACGCTGCGGAAGACGTTTCGGAGAGGGCCATTGAATTGGACCTGAAGCGAATCGAGGAGGACGACAAGTCGGGATACATTTTCGTGTGCGGACATGCGCCCGATGCACACACCGCCGCATGTGCTCGCAGAGTCTGCCGCAATCTCGCCGAACGTGCGTTTCGTCGTCCCGTATCGACCCGCGAAGTCCGGCGGCTGCAAGAGATCTTTACACTCGCGGAACAGGATGGCGCTACGTTTCCCGAAGCGATCGAAGTAATGTGTCAAGCACTACTCGTCTCGCCGCATTTCTTGTTTCGCATCGAGAAGACGCGATCCGGGATCGGCTCAAGGTCCGTGCGCAACATTGGTGAATTCGAATTGGCGTCACGACTCTCGTACTTCCTGTGGTCAAGCATGCCGGACGCCCGCCTACTTCAATTGGCAAAACGAAACCGCTTGAGAAATCGCGATGTTCTCCAGGCGGAAGTCACACGTATGTTGATCGACCCAAAGGCCGAGGCGCTCGTCGAGAATTTCGGTGGGCAGTGGCTTGAGCTACGCAATATCGCAGAGATGCACCCGGACCCCGACCGTTTCCCGGAATTCGACGACGCATTGCGCGCAGCGATGCGGGACGAGACGGAGATGTTATTTACGGCCATCATTCACGAAGACCTAAGTGTCCTAACGTTTCTCGATGCCGAATTTACCTACCTCAACGAGCAACTCGCCGGTCACTACGGCATTGAAGGCGTCGATGGTCCGGCCATGCGCCGTGTGCCACTCGCCGGGCCACAACGCGGTGGAATACTCACGCAAGCGAGCATCCTCACATTGACGTCGTATCCGACACGAACCTCCCCGGTGCTGCGCGGGAAGTGGGTTCTCGAAAACCTACTGGGTGCGCCACCTCCACCTCCGCCCGCAAACGTACCGCCCCTCGACGAGCAAAAAGTCGCCACCGCGCAATCCTTACGGGCCCAATTCGAACAACACCGGGCGGATCCTGGGTGTGCGTCATGTCATTCTGTTATGGACCCGCTGGGATTTGGCCTTGAGAACTACGATCCCATCGGTCGTTGGCGCGAATCGCAGCCCGGCGCACCTATTGATAGCGCTGGCGAACTGCCATCGGGCGAGCAATTCACCAATCCAGGAGAACTGCGCGCAGTCTTGGTCGCCCATCGAAAAGATTTCGTCCGTTGCCTCGTCGAAAAAATGATGATTTATGCCCTGGGACGTGGATTGGTGCCATATGATAAACTGGCGGTAGCTGAAATCTGCGATCAAGTGGAGCAAAATGACCACCGCTTTTCCAGTATGGTATTGGGAATTGTGGATAGTTTTCCGTTTCAAAAAAGCAGAGGCGAAGAATCGTGAGCAACGTTGTCACGCGAAAATCACTCCCACGTCGAACCTTTCTTAAAGGCGTTGGCGCTGCCGTCGCGTTGCCATTTCTGGATGCGATGACACCCGCACATGCCGCACCTGTATCCGTTTCGACCGGACGGGCACCGCTGCGAATGGCGGTCGCCTACATTCCGAACGGCGTTGTGATGGAAGATTGGATCCCGGAGGCGGAAGGCAGCGATTACAAGATGCCGCGCCTCTTGAAATCGTTGGAACCGCATCGCCAAAAACTTCTTGTGCTCTCCGGACTTAACCAACAAAACGCACGCGCACTCGGCGACGGCGGTGGCGACCACGCCCGTGCAGCCGCCACATTTCTCACAGGCGTCCATGCTCGAAAGACGGCTGGTGCCGACATCAAAAACGGAATCTCGATGGACCAAGTGGCGTCCGAACACATCGGCCATCGCACCCGTCTCTCATCGCTGGAACTGTCGTGTGATGGCGGGAAACTCGCTGGCAATTGCGACAGCGGCTACAGCTGCGCCTACAGCAACAGCATTTCATGGCGTACAGAAACTACGCCCAATCCACCTGAAAATGATCCAGGTGCCGTATTCGAGCGCTTGTTCGGACGCGCTGACTCCGCAGATCCTGCCGAGTCCGCCAACCGGCGCAGCAGACGAGGAAGCATTCTCGACTACGTGCTCGAAGACACGCATCGCCTGCAAGGAAAACTGGGCGCAGCGGACCGGCGAAAAGTCGACGAATACTTATATGCGGTTCGCAAATTAGAACAACAGATTGAATACGCAAACGAACACGGCGACGCCGCAGTAGTCGATGGTATGAAAGCACCGGAGGGTGCTCCTAAAGACTATGCCGATCACGTGCGGCTGATGTTCGACCTTCAAGCCCTCGCGTTTCAAACCGACCAAACGCGCATCATTACCTTCATGCTCGCGAATGAAGGGAGTAACCGCACCTATAAAGAACTCGGCGTTTCCAACGGCCATCACGAACTGACGCACCACAAAGGCGACGAAGCCAAAATTGAAGACATTCGCAAAATCAACGAGTACCACGTCCAACAATTCGCCTATTTCCTCGATAAGCTCGATAGCATTGAAGACGGAGATGGCACTCTGCTCGACCACTCAATGATTACGTTCGGCAGCGGAATCGGCGATGGAAATCGGCACAATCACGACAACCTACCTGTTATCCTCGCCGGCGGTGGCGCGGGTACCATTAAGACCGGTCGCCATGTGAAGAGCCCGGAAGACACCCCAATGAACAACCTCTACCTCAGCATGCTCGACCGCATGGGCGTGCCGACAGAGTTTCTCGGCGACAGCACCGGAAAACTCGATCACCTCTCCGGCATCTAGCGCCGATTCGCTTAGTTCATAGCCCGTCATTGCGAGGAGGTAGCGGCGCATAGCGCCGACGTGGCAATCTCCCCACGCAAATTCGGTCGTGACTGGTTGAAGTAGAATTTCACTAAGCGCCCCATTTCGCTCTCGCGTAACGAAGCCGTATAGAAGTATGAGATTGCCGCAGTCGCCTGTGGCTCTTTCGCAATGACGGGGAGGGATGCGCTCCTGCGCGTCCATTACCCGCCGGACACGCGGGAGCGTATCCCTCGCAACTCGCTTGATTCTCATCACAGTATCTCGCAATGGCAGGGCACGATTGCGAGTTAGGCAAACCAGATCTAGAAATCGTGATTGATCGCGAATTGCCAAGCCAGAAAAATGGCGGAGGGTGTGGGACTCGAACCCACAAGCCCGAAGGCGCCGGTTTTCAAGACCGGTGCGTTACCAATTACGCTAACCCTCCGCACGGAGCGCAGGTGCGAATTGTACCTGAGTATGTTGCGGGTTCGCGAATCAGGCGGGAGTTATTGGGCGCGCGACTTCATATTTCCTGTGAAATCTTGGACGTATAATCCATCTAGGATTTGGACGGTGAGGTAGAAGGCGAAGAGAATATTAATCTGTCGCTTTTGCCGCGAATCAAAAAACAAGATGTGCGACCAGATTCTAAGCAGAATATAGAACCAATAGCTGAATATGCCGCTGCGTTGGATGGCTGCTTTCGACAAATATTGGTTCATCAATCGATCAAGTGCTTCTGATTCGCCGTGCCTGATCCATAGCGGTGGAGCCGTATACGGCCACTTCTGCCGGTCACAAATCGATCCCGTAATGCGATCTCGAAACGCTTCACGTAGAACATACTTCTCGACGCCATCGCGAATTTTGACATCGTCCGGCATACGCCGCGCCTTGTCGAACAGGTGATGATCGAGAAACGGCGTTCGTCCTTCAATCGAATGGCCCATCTCCGCCCTGTCGCCCAACGTGCCAAGAATGTACGGAGCGAGCATCGCTTTGAATCCGAAATACTGAATTCGCCGAACCAACGGTAAGCGATCCGTTAAGTTACGCTTAATCCGTTCACGCAATGCTTCCATCGCGGGCCGGGCATGGAGTTGTGTTGCGTGCTTGGGGTGCAACATCACGCGAAAGATTGCTTGCACCACTCGCGACGTGGTTAGTACATGCTCCTCGATCGGTACGAATCCAAGTGCTTCAATCAGCCGCCGCGTGCGGAGTCCCTTGGGCGCGCTTCGCGCTTTCGCTTTGTTCGACATCTGGTCCGACATCGCGCCAGACCCGGGCTGAAAGTGCAAGTACCCGAGAAAAGTTTCGTCCGACCCTTCGCCCGTCAAGACGACTTTGACGTGCTGTGCTGCCAATTGCGACAAGCAATACTTGCCCACACCGTGAAAATTGAAGAACGGTAGCTCACTCACCCAAAGGGCATCTTCAGTGTTCTCCAAGAGCACATCGTGTGTGCAGGTGACGTAATGAAATTCCGCCCCAATTTTCCCCGCCATCTCCTTCGCCAACTCGAATTCATTGAACGCCTCGTCATCGGGAAATGCGATGTTGAACGCTTTCACCGGGCCATCGTGATACGCGGCCACGGTCCCCGCAACAATGGCAGAATCGATACCGCCGCTAAGGTAGACGCCGACCGGTACATCGGCTCGCAGTCGGAGTCGTACCGCCTCGTCGAACGCCTCCCGCACGGTTTCGAAATCACGCGCATCATCAATCTCGTCTGTATCAGCAGGTAAATCCAGGTCCCAATACTCGCGAACGCTATTGCGCCCACTGGCGAGATCAATGTCCATCGCACACCCCGGCGGCACGACGCTGATGCCCTCGAAGATTGAATCCGGCATCGCGCCGCTCAGGTAGTTCCTCACCGCGGCGACATCGATTGCTGGCGCGTGCAGACCTGTGGCGAAAATGGCTTTCGCCTCCGATACGAATACGTACTTCCCTTCCGACTCGTGAATATACAACGGCTTGATTCCAAACCGGTCACGCAGTGCGATGACACGTTGTTGGGTCTTGTCATACAACACGAATGCAAATTCGCCACGGAGATGATCGGTGAACCCGAGACCGTACTCTTCGTAGAGGTGAATGATAACTTCTGAATCGGACTGCGTTGCGAAGACGTGGCCAAGCGATTGGAGCTCACTGCGAATGCGTTCGAAATCGTAGATCTCGCCGTTGCACACCAGTGCGATATGTTTGTCCTCGGAAAAGAGCGGTTGTGCGCCCCCTTCTAGATCGATGATCGAGAGCCGTGTGTGCCCCAATCCAACTTGGTGTTCCGCGTCAACATAGACACCCGTACCGTCTGGCCCGCGGTGATGCAGCGATGACACAGCGTGCAATATCTGCGATTCGTCGAGTGGGTGATTCACGGAGGCAAAAATGCCGCACATAGATCAGTCTTTCCGGAGCGGTTGGTGACCGGCGACCCAGTGTCACCATACCGGAGAGAGTGTACCGTCCTCGCCTTTAGAACGTCTAGGGCGTTGATAACGGATTGAGCATGAGAAATCTGTCGCACGCGCGAGTAGTCGTTTAGGTCGCTACGGCATCCCGCCATATGTGGTCTGGTCATCCTGGCCAAATTTGACCGCGTTCGCGAATGCAATCGCTTTTGGATGCATTGTTCGTTTGAATCCGCTTTAGTATTCGACTTCGATGAGGCACAGGCCGCACGCGGGCGCGGTGTATCCGTTGTAGGGGCCGGGTTCGTTGAGGCGTTGGTGGAGGATTGCTTCGTCTAGGCGGCCCGCGGCGATTTCGACGAGGGTGCCGGTCAGGTTGCGGACCATTTTGTAGAGGAAGCCGTTGCCGTGAAAGGTGAGTCGACTTGTGGTTGTGGAGTCGATGGGTGCGATGACGCCGCCGCGATCGAAGTTGACGGAATGAATCGTACGGACAGTCGTCTTCACTTCGGTACCTTCGCATCGGAATCCCGCGAAGTCGTGTTCACCTTCTACGCGGCGACACAATCGGGCGAGTAAGCTGTGGTCGATATTGGTGCCGACGGACCATGTATAGCGGGCGGACAAGGGGTCAGGTTCTGCGCTGGTGTCGATGGTGTAGGCGTAGCGCTTGGATTTGGCCGATCGGAGAGCGTGGAATTCCTCGGGCATGGATTGGATGGATTCGATGCGAATGGCGGGGCCGAGCATTTTTGAGAGGGACCGGCGCAATCTCTCTGCATCAAGATCGATGGGCCATTGGCAGGTGAACACTTGGCCTAGGGCGTGGACGCCTGCATCGGTGCGGCCTGCGCCCATGATGCGGATTGGCTGTTGGGCGATGGTGGATAGGGCCGTTTCGAGATTGCCTTGGACGGTGGGCTGGCCGGGCTGAATTTGCCAACCAGCGAAGTCGGTGCCGTCGTAGCGGACAATTGCTTTGATGGTTTGGGTCATGTTTCGATCTATACTCTCTGAAATGAAAACGAAACTCTAGTGAATTGTCCGGACTGATCGTGTGAGTAAAGGATACGCATTTTTTGGAGTGTGCAAGCTCGCTTGCGCTTTTTCCTGAGCGACGCTTGCGTCGCGTTGAGCATTGAGAGAGCTTGCTCTCGTCGCTGATAAAACTCAACTGCGACTTGGGCAAGTACTATCTGGCTTGGAAGTGTAACGCAAGCAAGCTTGCTCAGTGAAAGCGGTGGCAAGCCACCGCACTCCATAAAGTAGAGTCTCTAGCTCATATCAATGTAGTCCTTACAGGCGGAGGATTTTGGCAATCATGAATAACCAGATTATCGCGCGTTGCACGGTATTGATTCTGACGGGGTCTGCCCTAGCCGGGTGCGCCACCATTGGTGGTGGCGGTTCGGCGGAAACGGGGATGCTGTCGAAGACCACTACGGTTGAGGGCGCGGAGCGAACGTATATGGTGTATGTACCGCCATCGTATGACCCGGCGGAGCAATGGCCGGTCGTGATGTTCTTGCATGGCGCGGGCGAGCGAGGTGATGACGGCGTGGACCAATCGACGGTCGGCATCGGTCCGGCGATTGAAGCGAACCCGGAACGGTTTCCGTGCATCGTGATAATGCCGCAGTGTCCGAAAAACATCATGTGGACGGATCGGTATGACGAGATTAATGGTGCCTTGGACGCGACATTGGCGGAGTACAACATTGACCGGTCGCGGATGTATCTCACGGGATTGTCGATGGGCGGGTATGGCACGTTTATGTATGGAGCCGATCACGTAGACCGATTCGCAGCGATGGCACCGGTCTGTGGTGGCGGTCGGATTACCGATGCAGCAAAATTAGCAGCGGTTCCGATGTGGGTATTCCACGGCGGTGCGGACCCGGTCGTGACGCCGGATAAATCGCGCACGATGGTGGAAGCGATCAAAGCAGCTGGCGGCGATATTCAGTACACGGAGTATGAAGGCGTCGGACATAACTCGTGGGACAATGCGTATGGCGACCCGGAGTTGATGAGCTGGATGTTGTCGCAGACGAAGTAGGGGCGGAGCATGGTCTCACGAAAGGGCCGACGCATCCGCTACGCGGCTTGCTGGAAAGACACTAAGGAATAATGAGAACAGATGATTCTGTTTGCGCGTTGAACGCTTCAATGCGATCTCGCTGTTGCTTCAGTATTTCCGCAATTGCCTGAGTTCCAGTGTTGCCGATACTCAACCAAATGATCTTTGGCGGAAAGCCCTCGACAAAGCTACGCTCTCGAAAGTCCGTATCCTTCGACGTAATTGCGAATCCATTTGTTTTCGCTTATTCCCAGATTTGTTCGTCGTCCGCCCCGCTAAGCCCGACGTTCCGCACGTGGAGGCTATCGGGGAATTCTTGGGACAACAACGTCACCAGCTTGTGACTCAGGTTTTCGTCGAAGAGCAGCTTCACACGACTGTGCTTGAAACGCGACGTTCACGTGCAGCGGCGAAACCAAGACAGGCACGGATATCCGCTGGTGACAAGTCTGGGAAGTCATCTAGCAGTTCGTCGTTAGAGATGCCGCCAGCGAGGTACTCCAACACATCATAGACGGTTATGCGGGTACCCTTTACACATGGCTTCCCATTGCGCACCGCGGGATTGACTTCGATACGTTGTTGCCAAGACATAGCCCTATTGTACATGTTCACCGGGATTTCAAACACAAGGGATCGTGCTTTCGCAAGAAGGACGTTTTACCGCTTTGGTCGGGCGCTGTTGTGTCCGGCATGTCAGAGTTGAAATGCTCGATTGGAACAGAAAACTCTTTTCACCACTGAGACACAGAGGACACGGAGAGAATCTTTCGGATTGGCCAATAGTCTCAGGTATTGAGGAGACTATCTAGTGCACCGGAAATGTCTGGCTGCTCAAACTGAAATCCCGCGTCACTCAGTTTTTGCGGGACGACGCGGGTGCTGGCGAGGACAAGTTCTTTGGCCATTTCGCCGAGGGCTGCGCGTAGTGCGAAGCCGGGTGTGCGGAATAGTGTGGGGCGTTTTAGGGTGTTTCCCATGGCGTTGGTGAAATCGCGGTTGGTGGCGGGTTGGGGCGCTACGAAATTCACTGGGCCGCTTAGACTGTCGTTGCTGAGTGCGAAGAGGATCGCAGCGATGAGATCGTCGAGTGTGATCCAACTGAGGTATTGCTTTCCGTTTCCGATGATGCCGCCGACGCCCATTTTGAACGGTCGCATCATGAGGGGGAGCGTGCCGCCTTCTTTGGCCAGGACGACGCCGAGGCGCATGTTGACGACACGTACGCCGCGGTCGGTTGCGGGCTTAGTGGCTTTCTCCCAATCTTCACAAACGGATGCGAGGTAAGTTGATCCGGGTTGTGCGTCTTCGTCGAGGACTTCGTCGCCCCGATCACCGTAGAAGCCGATTGCGGACGCGCATAGCCAGACAGCCGGTGGTCGTTCCATGCGCTCCATACATTCGGCGAGATAAGCGGTCGTCCTAATTCGGCTGTCGTAGATCGCGCGTTTCTTCGCTTTATTCCAACGCCCGGTGATGCTTTCGCCTGATAGGTGAATCACGGCGTCGAAAGGCGGCAGCGAACTCTCGTCGATCCTATCGGCGTAGGGGTTCCATTGCATTTCTTCGCCAGGGTCGCGCACGGGGTGACGGACCAGGCGCAGCACGGCATGGCCGTCATCTTCGAGGGCGGGAATGAGGGCGCGGCCAACGAGACCGCTTGCTCCGGAGACAAGAACTTTCATGAGGCCCCAAGTAGAAACCGTTGTGTTACAAGGACTTATGATGGCAGATACGGTGTATCGAGCGCAACCAACAAATTGTTTGACTTCTAACGGTTTCATGCGGTACAGTTTGGGAACTAACGGCGAGGTATGGGGATTGATCCCAGATACACCATGGAGATTATGCCGGTGTCATTGGCCAACGAAATGAATCTGCAAGCGCCATTTCGCGATGTTTACCATGAGACGGCGCTTAATATTGTACGTACGGCGGGCGTGTTATCGGCGGCTGCCGCAGCGTTGTTCCGGTCGCATGGGTTGACGGAAGCGCAGTTCAACGTGTTGTTCGCGTTGAAGTACAACCCACAGGATATTACGCAGTCGGACCTCGGGCGAATGTTGGTAGTGACGCGGGCGACGATTACATCGGTGTTGGATAAGATGGAAGCCAAAGGATTGGTGACGCGAATTACGGTGCCTTCGAACCGGCGTATCTATCATCTCGCGCTAACGGATCCCGGCCGCGCAATGATCGAGGATTTGGAGCCGAAGTATCGGGACAAATTGCATGATGCGATGGCGGCGCTGGGTGAAGCGGAGTGCCGCACGGCGATTGATTTCTTAGAACAGGTCCGAGGTCAGGCGGCAACGGTGCAACGCACGCTGTCGGGCAATGGCCATTCGAATGGCAACGGATCGTAACGACTTTTTCCGCACCATTTGGTGCGTGGGCAGCGGAGATTACGGATGAGTGCAACAACAACGCAGCGAGTACGCGGTAGTAGCTTCGGATTTTGGTCGCTGATCGTAACACAATTCCAGGGCGCTTTCAGCGACAACGCGTTCAAGCTGTTGATCATTTTAGCGTTGCCGACGTTTGCGGCAGGGTTGGGCGAGCAATCCGCGGAGGGGGTAGCGAAGTACGGGACGTACTTTGCGATGCTGTTGTTCACGTTGCCGTGGGTGTTGTTCCCGGGTTACGCGGGGTATTTGGGCGACCGGTTTATGAAATGCCGGGTCGCGTCATGGACGAAAATCTGGGAATTGTGTGTCGTCGCGGTCGGTCTCGTCGCGTTTATCAACGAGAGCATCTTCCTGCTGTTCGCGATGTTGTTCATGATGGCGATGCAGAGCACGTTTTTCAGTCCGGCGAAGTACGGCATCGTGCCGGAGATGTTGCCGGAGACGCGGCTGTCTTGGGCGAACGGCGTGCTGAACATGACGACGTTTGTTGCGATGATTCTGGGGACCGCCATCGCCGGGCCATTGTTGGGGCTTACGACGGGTGAGCTTAACCTTAGCCGACTACCTTGGATTGATGCGGCCGCCGCCGAGCGGATTCATACGTTAATCGATGGGCGCATTTGGCTGGTCGGCGTGCCTATGGTCGTCTTTTCATTGATAGGGCTGATATCGGCGGGATTCATCACGCGGACGCCGGTCGCGAATCCTGAGCGCAATTTCTCGTGGAATCCGTGGGCGGGTTTGAGGGGCCAACTCCGTCTTTTCTGGCGTGACAAATTGTTGCTCTTGGCGCTAGTGGGTATTGCGTATTTCTGGGCCGCCGGTGCGCTGGTTCAAGGCAATATCATTAATCTTGGCGACGCGATGGACTGGTCGAACACGGCAATCGGATTTCTGCTGGTGTCGATAGCGGTCGGTATCGGAATCGGCAGTTGGGTGGCGGGTGTCATGTCGGGGCGAAAAATCGAGCTGGGACTCGTTCCGCTGGGCGCCGTGGGGATGGCGGTGTCGGCCAGCGTTCTGGGCGTTATCGAGTTTGGCGTGCTGGGTACGGCGACTTGGCTGTTCTTTTTGGGATTGTTCGCCGGAATATTTGATGTGCCGTTGATGGCGCTGTTGCAGCATCGCAGCCCGCGGCACGCGAAGGGCAGCATGATTGCGGGAAGCAATTTTGTAACCTTTGCGGCCATGGCCGGGGCCAGCGGACTGGGGCTGTTTTTCAACAAACTTGAAATAACAACATATGGTATTTTTCTAATCACGGGTGTCGCGACGTTGGGTGTGGGACTCTATCTGTGCGTCATCTTCCCGCAACAGATTCTGCGTTTACCGCTCTGGGCATTGGCAAACACTATCTACCGGTTGCGCGTTGTCGGCCGCAGCCGGATTCCGGATCGAGGTGGTGCGCTGCTGGTCGTGAATCACGTGTCGTTTATTGATGCGATGGTGCTTACGGCGGCGCTTGATCGGCCTGTGCGGTTCATCATGGCCGCGAACATTTATCAGGTGTGGTGGATTCGTCCGATTGTGAAAATGCTTCGGGCGATTCCCGTGAAGGCGGGCGATGGTCCACGGGAAGTGGTGCGGTCGTTGAACACCGCGACGCAAGCGATTCAGAAGGGCGAATTGGTTTGCATATTCGCCGAAGGGCAAATTACGCGTACGGGTCAGTTGTTACCGTTCAAACGCGGTCTCGAACGCATCATGAAAGACACAGAAGCGCCGATTGTTCCGATTCAGTTGGATCAACTGTGGGGCAGTGTCTTTAGTTTTGCAGAGGGACGCTTTTTCTGGAAGTGGCCACGACGACTTCCGTTTCCGATACACGTCAGTATTGGTGAGCCGATGCCGTTCGACACGCCAGCGGCGGAAGTGCGTAAAGCGGTGCAACGCTTGAGCTCTGAGGCGCATATGCAGCGAGAACTTGAATCGCCGCTGTTGGGTCGGGCGTTCGTGCGGACGGTGCGACATCATCCGTTCAAGATGTGCGTCGGCGATCAGATGCGCCCGAAGTTGTCGTATTTCATGACGTATGTTGGCGCTATTGCTATGGCGCGAAAACTCAAGCCAATCGTGGGCGATCGTCAAATGATTGGCCTGCTGTTGCCGCAGTCGGTGGGTGGGGCGATTCTAAATATCGGGTTGCAGTTGATGGGCCGCGTGCCCGTGAATCTCAACTATACAGCGTCGACAGAGGCGATGGCTTCATCGGTGGAGCAGTGCGAGATCAAGCACGTAGTGACATCGCATCAGTTTCTGAAAAAGTTCCCTATCGATGTTCCGGGCGAAGCGTTGTACGCCGAAGATTTGCGTGAAGCAATTGGGCGCAAGGATCGCGTGATCGCGATTTTGTTGGCGGTATTTTGTCCGGTGCGTTTGCTTGAACGTATTCTGGGTGCCCCAAAAGACCTGAATGAAAATAGTCTCGCCACGGTGATTTTCTCAAGTGGTAGCGAAGGATCGCCGAAGGGCGTGATGCTTACGCACCGGAATGTCATTGCAAATGTTGAAGCGGTGGCGGAGGTTTTTCCGCACAATCCGGGCGAAGGCATGATGGGGATTCTCCCGTTTTTCCATTCGTTTGGATTCACCGGCACGCTTTGGTTACCGATGTATCGCGGCATGTTCGCTGCGTATCACCCGAATCCACTCGAAGCGAAAATCATCGGCCGGCTGGTGAATCAGTACAAGCCGCGGTTTCTCATCGCGACACCGACATTCTTGCAGGGCTTTATCCGGCGTTGTGTGGCGGAAGAGTTCGCGAGTCTGGATTACGTGGTTACCGGTGCGGAGAAATTGCCGGAACGTATTCGCAATGCGTTCAACGCAAAGTTTGGCAAGGAACCTCTTGAAGGGTATGGCACGACAGAATGCGCGCCGGTGGTCAGTGTCAATGTGCCTGACTTTGATGCACCTGGATTTCATCAATTGGGCACGAAGCACGGCACGATCGGAAAGCCATTGCCGGGCGTTTCGGTGCGAACGGTTGATCCGGATTCGGGCGAACCCACGGAAGACGGGAAGCCGGGATTGCTGTTGGTCAAAGGGCCAAACATTATGAAGGGCTATCTCAAACAACCGGAAAAGACGGATACGATCTTGGTGGATGGTTGGTACAACACAGGCGATATCGCGAAAGTGGATGATGATGGTTTCATTATTATCACGGACCGGCTTGCGCGATTTAGTAAGATCGCGGGCGAGATGGTGCCGCATACGAAGATCGAGGAAACGTTGCACGAGTTGCTGGAACTGGAGGATCAGACGTTTGCGGTCACAAGCGTACCGGATGAACAGAAGGGCGAGCGATTGGTCGTGTTGCACACGTTGATGGACGGTGAACTTGAGGTGGTCGTAGACAAACTGAACGATTCGGACCTGCCCAATTTGTGGCGCCCGAAAGCAAATTCGTTTTATCGGATTTCGGAGATCCCGGTTCTTGGTACGGGGAAAATGGATTTGAAATCGGTGAAAGATTTGGCGAAGAAGTTCGACATCGGTGAGTAGGTAACCATGCGGAAACGATTGATATGGACGCTAACAGGACTCATCACGGCGTATGTGGCGAGCGTATTGTTGACCGGCGTATTGGCCAGGCAAGCGGATGCGTCGACGCCGCGCAATGAGGAAACCGGCGTAATGAAAGGCGCGGAACCGTTCAGCCTTGGGGATAAGGATGCCGACGTCGCGGTCTTGTTCGTGCATGGATTTGTGGGCGGGACGGACAATTTCGCAGATGTGCCTGAGCGCGTCGCGGACCTTGGAGTCTATGTCGAAGCAATGCTGTTGCCCGGACACGGTACACGTGCTCGGGATTTGCGTGAAGTGCCTGGTGATGAATTGTTGGATGCGGTGTTGGCGAAAGTGCGGGAACTTAAATCGTCGCACAAGCGAGTCGTCTTGGTCAGCCATTCGATGGGTGGTGCATTGTCCACGCTCGCGGCGTCGGAAGAAAGCGTTGATGGCTTGGTGTTGGGTGCGCCGTATTTCGGGGTGACGCATAAGTGGTATTACGGATTCCGGCCGGAGACATGGGCGAAGGTGACTGCGCCCGTCGTCCCGTGGATTTTCAAGGGGCAGCTTTTTCTACAAGTGAATGACAAATCGTCGCGAAAACACATCACCTCGTATCGATGGATTCCGTCGAAAGCGGTGGTGACATTGGGCAAGCTTGGGAAGCGAGTGAGTACACCCGAAGTGTTGGGTGAGATTGAATGTCCCGTGCTGCTGTTCCATGCGAAAGGTGATGTTGCGGCGTCGCCCGATGCCGCTGAACATGCGTTTGAGATGATGGCGTCCCAGGACAAAGAGCTGGTGTGGCTACCACGGTCGAATCATCATATCTTCTGGGATTATGACCGGGAGACGGTGGCCACCGGTACTGTCGCGTTTGTGGAACAGATTCAGGATCAGCAGTAGTCGGTCCTGGATTCTCACCACGGGGCCAAGACGAAATCTGATCGCGGTATAGCCGTATCGCTCAATTTGTACCCAAGTGAATTCGCATGAAGAGATTGCAGCAGTCGCCTGAGGCTCCTTCGCAATGACGGTGAGTGCGAATAACGCAAACTTTATGCAGCGGCGTTCCCTCTAGTCTACGTATGCTATGTTGAATGTTCATCTTAACCCGGAGTGTTACCCGTGGATTTCAATCTCACTGAAGAACAGGAAATGATCCGCGCGCAGGTGCGTGAACTTGCCGATTCATTTGACATGGATTACTGGCGGAATTGCGACCGCAACCATGAGTATCCGCACGAATACCTCAAGACGTTTGCCGAGGCGGGCTGGCTCGGAATCGCGATACCAGAGACGTACGGCGGTGCCGGACTCGACATCCTCGAAGCATGTTTGCTCCTTGAGGAAATCTGTGCATCCGGGGCCGGGACCACGGGCGCATCGCCCGTACACTTCGCCATCTTCCCGCCGATGCCTGTCATTAAGTACGGAAATGAAGAACAGAAGCAACGGTTTCTACCGAAAGTGGCGAGCGGCGAAATCAAAGTCGGCTTCGGCGTTACGGAGCCCGATGCCGGTACTGACACCACACGCATCAGCACGTACGCGGAAAAGGTGGGTGATGAATACATCATCTCTGGTCAGAAGGTTTGGTCCACAAACATCAAGCACGCGCAACGCACGCTATTACTTGCGCGCACTACGCCTTACGAACAAGTCGACAAAAAAACGCTGGGGATGTCCTTGTTCATGCTCGACCTCGATTCGGATGGTATCGAACGAAGTGAGATCGAAAAGCTCGGACGTCACGCGGTTGATTCGAATATTCTGACGCTGGATCACGTGCGTGTACCGAAAGAAGATTTAATAGGCGAAGAAGGTCAGGGTTTTTATCACTTGCTCGCAGGACTCAATTCTGAGCGCTTGCTTATCGCTGCGGAAGCCGTCGGCATCGGTCGTGCCGCGATTGAGATCGGCGTGAAATATGCAAACGAGCGGCACGTCTTTAATCGTCCGATCGGCATGAATCAGGGATTGCAGTTCCCCCTCGCCGACGCGCATTCGAAATTGATGGCGGCTCAATTGCTCGTCTATAAAGGGGCGACCATGTTCGATCAAGGCCAGCCTTGTGGTGCCGAGGCGAACATGGCCAAACTCCGTGCTGCGGAAGCAGGCTTCGAAGCGTGCGATGTCGCGCTTCAGGTTCATGGCGGTATGGGCTACGCGAGCGAATACCACATTGAACGACTCTGGCGTGAGATGCGCCTCTACAAACTTGCACCCATCTCTCAGGAAATGGCGTTGAACTACATCGGGCAACATGTGCTGGGATTGCCGAAGTCGTATTAAGCTTTGCCCGATAAAAACAACGCGGGCAGGACGTTAGTCCTGCCCGCGTGCCGCGTAAACCTTTAGGGTTTGGTCATTCTACAATACGATTAGCCGATCAACCCGCCAAACAAGATAGCAATGCCTGAGTTCACCGGGTACTCTTCACTCGGATAACGGCCGAACGAAACGTGTCCATCCAAGTACAAGACGTTCGAACCACCGGGAATGTGGTTGAATGCGGAGACGGTAGTCGCCACCACATCCCACGCAACCGCAACTTCCGATTGTCCGACCGCACTTGCCGCAGGGTTGTTGATGTCCGTGATCAGGAAGCGTTCAATACCTTCCCGTAGGCGGAACACCGTGTCGCCTTGGCCACCGTTACCTTGTCCATCTGGCACCGTGCAGTTGTCGTCAACATGCGCGTAAGCGCCAACCGGATCCCCACCATCAGCCTGTACAAACCAACTGGCTATGAAGTCCAGGAAGCAATTGACGCCTTGAGCCCCACCGGCTTCGCCAGCCAACGATGTGCCCAAGATCGCGTCGAACACAGAGAGGTCTGTCGTGGGATCACTCGAATCCATCTGGTCGAACACCCAGCCAGCATACGTGTAACTGGAATCCACTGCACCGGCACAACCTTCTACAGGGAGTGTTATTGCCCCGGTATAACCTAAGCACGATGTGTCGTCTACATCGACCAACTCGTTCGACGAATCCGACGGGCAAACAAGAATGCTCGGGTCGGTCAAATACTCCGGATAGACGAGCCGAGGATTCATACCGAACGACAGCAAGATATTGTCGCCACTCGTCGTACCGTCACCGTGGGGTGCCGGAGGAGCATCGAACGCGACTGCAGGCCACTTCTCGCCCGGTGACTCGTTCGCATACATTTTACCTACCAAACCAATCTGTTTCAGATTGTTCTGGCAACTCGCCCGACGTGCCGCTTCACGCGCACGCGCCAAGGCTGGTAACAGGATTGCTGCAAGAATACCGATAATTGCAATGACAACCAGTAACTCAATTAGTGTAAAACCTTTAGTTCTCTTCATACAAAGCACCCTTCTAGTTATTGTTATGTATTGCACCCTATCTAACCAAAACCCCGCGCGGCCCAAAACATCAGACCCCACACAAGGTGACGCGCATGTTGGTGTATCTACTCCTAGAGTTCCGACACAGCCCGGTCGGTCGCCATTCCGTCGATACCACGAGGCACTGGTTCGGACGACGCAACCCTAGGCACGCCATGAAGAACCACCAGCCCACCACAAGTATATGCTGAAGGCGTTAATCTGTCCACTGGACGCAATTACCTCGCGATAACACCGTACTTTGCCTACAATAGTGCCATGACTGGCATCGCCATCGACGCAGATCTTCAATTCCAAGCGCAAGCACTCGACCGTGTGTCGCGCACCTTCGCGCTTACAATTCCTCAACTACCTGAATCCTTGTCTATCATTGTCGGAAATGCTTATCTCTGGTGCCGTATCGCCGACACGATTGAAGACTGCCCTGAGTTTTCGCTCGACGAAAAGCGCGATCACATCACTGCGCTGATTGCCGTCATCGAAGGCCAGCAATCGCCGAGCGAGTTTGGCGAGGCCCTTCTCCCTCGTCTTACTGGCGACGCTTGGGCAGGAGAACGGGAACTCATCGCCGACACCGAAATCGTCTTGCGCATCTTTGAAACGTTTGGCGACCGTGAGCGCGCCGCCGTCCAGCAGTGTGTTCGCGTCATGGCCAAGGGGATGGAGCACTTTCAGGAAGGTATATTCGCGTACGGTCTGCGCGACCAAGCGCACCTCGATGCGTATTGCTACTATGTGGCTGGCGTGGTGGGTGAAATGCTTACCGAGATTTTTTGCGCACACGACCCGAGCATCGAACAGAATCGCGCGGATCTCCAACGTCTCGCATTGTCGTTTGGACAGGGTCTCCAAATGACCAATATCTTGAAAGATATCTGGGACGACAAAGAGCGAGACGTCTGCTGGTTGCCGCAAGCTGCCTTTAAGGCACATGGTTTCGACCTGTGTGATCTTACTCCTGGTCAGCAATCGCCTACCTTTGAGGCCGGCCTTCGTGAACAAATCGGAATCGCGATCAGCCACCTTCAACACGCGCTTGACTACACGCTGCACATCCCTAAGAACCAACCCGGGATTCGGTTGTTTTGCCTGTGGGCGATTGGTATGGCTGTTCTTACACTGCGTAAGATCAATAACAACCCGGGCTTCGAGTCTGGCGACGACGTCAAGATATCCCGCAACGCGGTACGCGCGACGATTCTACTCACGCGCATCGCCGCGTCGAACGACTATCTATTGCGCGCGCTGTTTCAGGTCGTCGCCTCGGGAATCTCTCGTACTGAGATTGCCCCACCCAGCGGAGAAGCGCCATCGATCTCGGACTAACACTCGTGCGCACTCTGTATGCGAAACGCCCCTAGATCGTGCTACGATCCGTTCTTTATGTTTGAGTATTTTGGACGAGGGATTCAGTTTATGCCACGTGCTTTGCACGCACTAATAATCGCTTTGCCACTACTCATGATGTGCACAGTAGCGTTCGCGACTGACTCGATTACGTGGCATCCAAAATACAATCTCGCACGCGAAGAGGCCCAGCGGACCGGTAAACCCATGTTTATCGCGTTTCGTTGCGCGCCCTGAATTAACTGCCGCGTATTCGACGCACAGGTTGTGCAGTCGTCACCCACTTCTCCTCGGGGCGTTTTGCTCCAGCAGTATGTCTGCGCTCGGATTACGGATCTGCGTGGAATCGACATTGCCCTGTTCGATTATGATCGTAACAACGCGCTCTATTACTTCATCATGAACGCGGATGAATACATCTATACACGATACGGTGGCCGCGACGCGGATTCCGCGGACAAGTATCTCGATCACGACAGTCTTCAGATCGCGCTCGAAAAAGGTCTTGAGTTACACGAACAATATCGCCAGGGTAAATTACCCGCGCAGCCGCGCCCGGAACCGTTCTTCCCACGGGAGATTGCGTCTCTGAAAGCTGCAGAGATGGATCGGGGGCGCTGCGTAGAATGCCATCTCATCCAGGATTACACGTTACGTGACCGTGAAACCTTTGCGACGCTCGACAAAGTGCGGGACATGTATCGCTATCCCGATATCGAACGCATCGGCATCAAGATTGACATTCCAAATGGGTTGGCTGTCAAGTCCGTTAACGGTCCGGCTAAGGAGGCTGGTGTACAGCCGGGCGATATCATCACCGAATTTGAGGGTACTTCCGTTTACACGTTTGGCGATTTGCAGTATCGATATGACAAAGTGCCTCGTCCGGATGCGGAAGCCGTCGCGCTCACGGTGCAACGCGGTGAGGCGACGAAGGAACTGACGATCGCGCTGCCGCACGAGTGGTGGTGGACGGATATTTATTACCGATTCTTGACCATCGATCCGGAGTATTACTTTTTTACTGACTTGCTCACGGACCTAGAGAAAGAGGAACTAGAGCTACCGATAGACGGGTTCGCCGCGCGGATCACGGAAATCGATCCCGCTGCGAAAGTCTTCAACATTCATACCTTGAAAGAAGATGACATCGTCACCGCAGTGGATGGTGTAGCGTCCGACACGTTCACAAAGAGTGTCGAAATCTACATCAAACTCAATGTCACTGCGGGGGAAAGCGTTACGCTCGATGTGATTCGCGAGGGCGAGTCTGTGCAGGTTGCACTGAAACCGCACCGTCAGTATTTTCGCAAACGAAAGGAAAGCGAAAACTAGCGTTGTATCAGCGGTTTTCGCAACAGTTCCAAAATCAAGTAAGACAACGTCGGGTCGCCTACGAGGTATAGTAGGAAGATGCTTGGGCGCGCTGACACCAATTCGACGATGATTCAGTCCGCAATCGTTGTCGTGGTCTGCGCGGTCGTTGTTGGGACAATGTTCACGGTGATGCGTGGCCGAGAGTATAAGCGGGCGCAGGCGCTGGTGTTTTCACAACCGTGGGATGTTCTTGAGCTACGCGCGCGCCCCGCGAAAGAGGAATTCACATGGGACGAAGATATTGTCATTTCCTGCTACCTCGCGAACAAGACCGACTATGCGCTTTCTTTGCCAGAACTATTTACGGCGTCACTTACGTTTGACGATCATGTTGTGGCTACAGGTGGGGGCCTGATCGACCACCAACACCTTCTGAAACCAAGGCAGACGTTGTCTCGGGAGATTCGATTGAAAACGGAATACACAGGGCTGCCACGGCCGAAGCACGGACCTGCTGGGCTTGCCCGGGTAGTCTTTCATGGAAGTCGTCACAAGACAGACACGATTCCTTCAGAAAGTGGTGCGTACTCACACTCAATTGTCTCTGGCGCACCGGTCCTGCGATCGGAAGAGTTCGATTTGTCGATTCTGGTCGAACGCGAGTAATTTAAGAAGAGCGACCGCCAATAGACCCGTAGCCCTAGACGATAACAATCCTGTATATCCTGTTATCCTGTCGAGACCAAGGAAGAATTCGCATGATATCCCTCGCATTGATCCTAAGTATTGGGGCGGTCGCTACCGAATGGACCGAATCCGTAGAAGTTCGTATGCGTCGCGACAATGTGATTTCGTATCGGGCTGCGCTTGTTGGCGACACATTGATTGTCGAGGCGGCCCATGAAGAGGGTTGGCATACGTACGCCATGGACAACGTCCGACGTGCGCGCGAAGCGTCGGGCAAGGAAAAGCCGGAATGCGAACTACCGACGCGAATCGAAATCTCCGGTGCCCTTACTGTTGCCGGGCCATGGCGTCAGTCTGAACCGATCGATCTCTCCAACACCGATATCAAATGGTTTACGTACGGCTTTGAAGGGACGACCTACTTTGCCGCGAACGTGAAACGTGAAGGCGAAGGCGACGCTACAATTCGAATCGACGCGCAGGCCTGCAACGCATCTAAATGCAGCATGGTCGACGGCCTTGAGTTGACGATTTCAGTTGATGGTCAAAACGATGGTTCAAAGCCACCCATTGATCTCGCCGCTTTGGTGGACGTTTTGATCGCTGACGTGGAGGAGTCCGCGGCGGATCTCCCTTAGTTCTCGGACCTTCCAAGAAGTTGGCGCGACAGCGCGGGCATCCTCCCCATCGTCATTCCCGCGAAGGCGGGAACCCAGTGCAATGGCGAGATCGACTGGTGTATCTCTGGATTCCCGCCTTCGCGGGAATGACGGAGGGAGGCGTAGGCGCGAAATGAAACATAGAATTATCTGGCCATGCCTTTTAGGAAGGAGCCAGTAAGGAAGTCCAGGCGAAGCGAGCTTCGCTTAAACAAAGCGGTGGCAAGCCACCGCACTCCAAATGGGTGTGTATGTTTAGCCCGCCGATGCGACCGTAGCGCCGATTGAATAGGTCACGTACACGGATGCATGCACGCGAATTTTCGAACTGGTAAACGTCTTTTCTGAAACATGTTCTAGCGGCGTTGATCGATGTGTCGAGAAACGGGGTCGTAGTCCAAACGCACCGGCTTCACCAAACTCGTTCTCCACGACGATGACGCGGCCGAGCGTTGCGCCCAACTCTTGCGCGACCGCTTTCGCCTGTAGACGAGCATTGGCCACTGCTTGTTGTTGCGTCTCGTGTTCGAGGTCTTTGCGCTTTGAGTGTTTCAACCGGTAGGTCAAGTCCGCGGGCCGAAGCGCTTGCAGATCGGTCATCAACATGGACGCCCCGTTCACGTTTTTCTGCGACAACGTCACCGTCCGTCGGGCGATATATCGGGCGTCTTTGCCTCGCACCTGCATTCGTGAGATCGCCAGGTCCGATTCCCGCACATCTGCGGCCTCGGCTACTTCCCGTACCTGCGTCGTTTCTCCATCGAGCGCCAAACGCGCCCGTTCGCTACTTCCTGATTCGCGTTCCAATACGACGGTCCATACCACGGCATCCGGAGACACATTGGTGACCGCCTCGCCGCGCACGACGATGCTGTCCGTAAACACATCTTGCCCGAAGGCCATAATTGGTAGGGATAGCAGTACACCGGCTGCTACAAGAAGACGTTGATTCATTGCCAATACCTCCGCACGCTGGCGCACCTGATGGTGCGCGCCAAAACCCACAACCCCTTAGCGCGTCTTGGCGGAGATCGTTGACGAGTATACGCCAAACCCTCCTCGTTTGACACCTCTGCGAAACCTGCGCTACGCTTTAGTCGCCGTAACATCTTAACTGCCAACGGCCAACAGGAGATACGCACGCATGCGCGGTGCCATTCATGTGAGTTCAGTTGCCCTGATTTTGACGCTCCTTACCGGGTGCGGCACCATGGGCGGTCAGCCCGGCCTCAGTCAAGCCTCGATTCGACCGGCGACGCTTCGACCCGGAGACACCGCTATCGTAACCGTCAATGTGGTTGACGCTCACAAGATTGTTGATCGCGTCGTCGGTGTCGTCAAAGAAGACCCCCGCATGAAATTTACGATGCAAGACAATGGTCAAGGTCCGGACGCCACGGCGAACGACGGTGTGTGGTCGCTTCAAGTTGATGTCCCGTTTGCCGCACCGAAAGGCGAGTTCACACTCGAGCTCACGGCCTTTAGTGAAGACGGTCAAGTCATTATGGTTAAAGACGCCGAACTCGGCAAAGCACCATTGAGTGCCGCCTGCGAACTCATCATCGAATATCCGAGCGATTCGCAGAGCTAACCCCTCGAGGAATTCCCTTGCTCGCTCTGGTCGCACTACTCGCGTCCGCCGCATCGCCGGACATCTATTTGATCTCCGTCGACACGCTTCGTGCGGATCACCTCGGTTGCTACGGCTACGATCTTCCCACGTCGCCCAACATTGATCGCCTCGCCGCTGAATCGCTTTTGTTCGAAGATTTCATCTGCGAAGTCCCGCTCACCGGACCATCGTTCAGCTCGATGATGACCGCGCACTACCCTCGAACGACTGGCGCCACCAAGAATGGGATTCGAATCCCTGATTGGGCACCGACGGTCGCCGAAAACTTAAAGGATGCGGGATACGAGACCGTGTGTGTCCAAAGCAATTGGACGCTTAAGAGCAAGCTCAGCGGCCTCGATCGCGGTTTTGATGTCTACGACGATGACATGGATACGAAACGGTGGGGCGTACTTAAACCCGAACGCTTGGGCGACGACGTACTTGAACGGTCGTTAATACTACTGGAAGAACGAGACGCCGCAAAACCATTGTTTGCCTGGTTCCACTTTTCCGATCCGCACGCACCGTACAAAATGCGCAAGAAATACAATCCGTCCGGTAAACGATCCGCGACAATGAATGAGACTGACTCCGCACGCGCACGATATGATTCGGAAATCGCGTTTGCCGATGCGCAGATCGCCCAATTGATTGAAGCAATCCCCAAGGAAAATGCATTTATTGTATTTGTCGGCGATCACGGCGAGAGTTTGTACGAACACGATTACCTCGGTCACGGGCGCCGCATTTACCAAACCGGGTTACACGTTCCGTTCATGATTCATGGGCCGAATATCGAACCGGGCCGGACCGATGCACCAGCAAGAGGAATCGATCTCGGGGTAACGCTACTCGCACTTGCTGGAATCGATCCGATGAAGGGTATGGTAGGGCTAAACCTCTTACAGTCAGAGGCGATTCCTCGTGATCGTATGCGTGTAGTTGAGACCTACGGCGGTGCCGTTCCTCAGATATCCGGGGTGCGGGAAATGCTTGAGAATGCTCCGCCCATGCGGCAAAGCGTCCTTCACGAGGGCTGGAAGCTCATTCAGCTCGGACCGCGCACCGAACTCTACAACCTCATCGATGATCCTGAAGAACTCGACAATCGCGCGAAAGAGAAGCCAGATCGCGTAGACAAGCTAGCCAAAGTGATTGAAGCGTGGTCCGCCGCATACAAGCGCGGCGACTCCGATGAGGCCGCACTCAACGAAGATGACTTGGAAGCGCTAGATAGTCTCGGATATCTTGACTGACCGCTCTTCGAGAAGCGGTACCGGGTCAATAGCGCGTCCGTTTTCACGGACCTCAAAGTGAATATGCGGTCCCGTTGAACGTCCGGTTGATCCGACCAATGCCAACGGTGTTTCCGCTGTGACCCGATCGCCGACGTTCACCAGATTCTTCGAGTTGTGCCCATAGGTCGATTCCAACCCATCGTCATGCATGACGGTGACCATGCGGCCGTAACCGCCCTTCCAACCCGAGAACGTTACTTCACCGTCCTGCATCGGAAAAACGCGGGTGCCTCGTTTCGCGGCAATATCGAGACCGGAATGGTGTTGTAACCGACCCGTAAACGGATCGCTGCGTACACCGAATCCGGAAGTAATCCGTGCGGCACCGTCCAGAATTTTACGCCACGGCGAACTAAGGCCGATCCGCGACTCAGAGTTGCCAATACCAATTTTTTCCATTAGCGATCGCATGACCGGACGTTTAGTCTCCGCCGCGCCGACGTTGGTCCTGCCCGGTAACGACGCTACTTGTGTGCGTTCGACACTATTCGCTTGGACCAACGGAGGCGTTGCGCCCAACACGCGAAGGTCCGGTCCGCCAAACGCTGCGGATGCTGCTTTTGCTGCGACCGCTTGCTGCGACGCCACCAACATGGCAGCGGTGCTGCCGCCCGCAGCGTTTGCCGCTGGCGTAATTCCTGCCTGAGCACGGTCCGATCCATTTGGAGTGCTTGTTGCTTTCCCGGCGACCGGGGCCGCAACGTGCGCGTATTGCGTCTTAACCGACGAGGTTGGCATTGGATTCGGTGCCGTGATGACCGCAGCCGGTGGCGTTGCTTTCGCGATGACCGGTGGCGTGGCTTGAGCGATTGCCGATGGAGTCGCCTTTGCGACAATTGGAGTCGCGGCTTGAGCGATCACCGGCGGCGCTGGTGTTTGCGGCACCGTACCCCGCGCGGAGGTCAAGTCCAGCGTTTGTCCTATACTGATGAAGTCAGGATTTTTTAGGCCGTTCGCGTTCGCCACGCTTTGAACGACTTTATACAATTCGGATTTCGACGGGTTCTGCCCGAGGTCTTTCAAGCAATCCCGGCAAATACTCCAGAGGTTGTCGCCGCGCTTGACTTCATAGCTGAGCGGCTTCGGCGCGGACGATTCCAAACCCAATTCTGACGGTCCGATGGCCTTCCCGAAATCTGGCCTGATCAACGACGTACGTAGTGGTGCCGGAAGTTCGACAGCAAGGTTTTTCTCTTCCAATGCAATAGCGGCGATATTCATATGACCCCCTAGAATAAGTCCCGCGTCCTATTAGCAACCGGCGTGCCGCATAATGCCGAACGCTAAGCCACTCATACTTAACGGGTTGCGATTTCTCGTGCTGATCGGCACGATAGGGGCGGCAAATTATGCCGGGTCAACCGGCGTATTCTGCCAAGATAAACCCTGCCACCACGACGAATTAGGACCCTTAATCAGCCTATGAAACTGCCCACCATCGAGATCGAATACTGCACCGCATGTCGCTGGCTGCTCCGCGCGGCTTGGATGGCCCAAGAACTCCTGACGACGTTCGAGAAGGAACTGGGCGGCGTCACGCTCGTCCCAGGAAGCGATGCCGGAATCTTTGAGATTCGAATCGATGGCGATACCATTTGGTCGCGTAAGACCGATGGTGGATTCCCAGATGCGAAAGAATTGAAGAAGCGCGTTCGGGACCGTATCGATCCCGAACGCGACTTAGGGCACATCGATCATTAGAGCAGTCATGTCGAGCGAAGTCGAGACATCTTCGTGACTGAACAAGAGATCTGTCGTGTACCCGGTAAGATGCCTCGGCTACGCTCGGCATGACGAATTGATTGGATGCGTTGGCTATCAAAGCAAACGGACTGTGTGTGTTAAGAGTGACTACTTTTTCTTCAACCCCAACGGTTGATAGTACGGCTTATCGCCTAGACCCATTCTTTTTTCTTGCCAATTGATCATCGCTTCCGCCGGAGTGAACGACCAATCCTGTCGGTGAAAATTCCAGCTATCGGGGTTTAACGCTTGCGCTTGTTCCCAGTATGTGTTTGCACGCTGTTCGTCGCCTTCCAAATGAAAATACACGCCCAGTTTAAAGGTGGGTTCCGCCAACTCCGCATCGGAACTGCGCGCGATTATGTTCTTGCTTACAGCGCTCGCCGTTTGCACGTACTTGCTGTCCGCGCCGTTCTCGATCCAATCGCGTACGGCAGGCAGGTAGTCATCGCGCCCAAACTCGAACGTACCCATCGTATGTTTTGCTGCGTAGGTACCTTCGTTGTATCGGACGATTTTTCCTTCTTCATCGATCCACACGGCGGACGGTACGTTGACGAAATTGTAGAGCGAACTAATCGTATGCTGCACATCAATAATCGTGGTATAGGTCGCACCACCATCGTCAAATATTTCGCCCGCTGCTACTTCGCCACCGGTGTCCTGCGCCGCCGAAATTATCTCGAATCCTTGATCTTTCATTTCTTCGTAAAACGACTGCCAAACTGGCACGTCAAATCGACACCCTCACCAGGATGCCCACGTGACAATCAACACTTTCTTGCCTCGAAAATCTTGCAATCGAACCGTCTTCCCATCCCGGTCTTCTAACGCGAAGTCGGGTGCCATCCCGGACGTCAGAAACGAACCGCGCGTGGCGGGAATCGCACCAAAACTCCAAATACCTTCGTCGTGGTCCACCACGAAAGGTTGTTCAAGCCGCCGCGCCAACGTCGAGACGTTCACCCATGGCTGACCATCTCGCCGAACGTAGGATTCACTATCGGCATTTTGTTTCAATGGGATGCAAATGGAATCGAGACACGCGCCTTCGGGTTTTAACTCGAACCCATTGATCCGCGTCAAGTCTTCTGGTGAAACCCACAAGTCTGTCGGGTCCGCCAGGGTGTTTTCCACTTCCACGACGTTATCGTTGCAAAGAACGGTTACCGCGCTTGCCTCAATTCCTGTCATCACGATCACTCCCAATAGCGCAATAGCGATTCGTTTCATGAGTCGCCTCCAATGTGAAATGATGATTAGTCGATTGGCAGTTTATTCGCGCCGATTGCGAGTGTCAATGCGTCGACCGTTTCCGGTTACAATGATGAATTGGGCGGAATCCACACAAAGCAGAATCCCCCACGAATAACCCCATGACATGGCTGCGAATCAATCCCAACACAGAGAAAAACACATTGTCCTCATCGGTGGGGGACATAGCCATGTGGAGGTGCTCCGCAAATTCGGCATGCAACCTGAGCCCGCGATCCGACTGACCGTCATCGCACGCGACCTCCACGCACCCTACTCTGGAATGCTCCCGGGTCATATCGCGGGTCACTATTCCCACAACGATATTCACGTGAATGTCTCGGCGATCGCACGGTTTGCCGGGGCGAAGGTGTATCACGATGAAGCGGTTGGACTCGACCTCGAAAATCGGCGCGTACGTTGCAAGGATCGCCCCGACGTACCGTTCGATCTCGTGTCTGTCAATGTCGGTTCACGTCCAACGTCGGCCGGTATACCCGGTGCCGCGGAGTTTGCAATACCGGTCAAACCGGTCGAACGATTTCTCGAAGGTTGGGCTGCGATACAAGATCGTGCACGCCAAGCCGTAAAGGAATTTCGAATTATCACCGTCGGAGGTGGTGCGGGCGGCATCGAACTCGCCCTCACGATGCACCACCAACTCATCGAGTCTGCGGACGGACTCTCTATTCGTATCATTACCGATTCGCCCGACATACTCGAAACACACAACGCAGGCGTGCGGCGACGAATGCGGCGCGTATTGGAAAAACGAGGCATCACGGTCGAAACAGCCAGCCATGTCTCTAGGGTCGAGTCCGATTCTATCGTCTTAGAAAACGGAAACCGTCATTCCTTCGACGCGCTCGTATGGGTGACCAACGCCGGACCCGCGGCATGGTTCGCTGACGCCGGACTCGCGACGGATGACGAAGGATTTATCGCGGTTAGCGAAACCCTGCAATCGCCATCACACCCCTTCCTCTTCGCCAGCGGAGATTCCGCAACAATGCTTGAGTCCCCGCGCCCAAAGTCCGGCGTCTTCGCAGTTCGGCAAGGACCATACCTTGCCGACAATCTGCGCCGCGCCGCGCTAGGCGAAACACTTCAGCCCTTCGCCCCGCAGACAAACTTTCTCAGCCTGATCAGCACGGGCGACAAAAACGCGATCGCCTCGCGCGGATCATGGTCCGCCGAAGGTCCGCATATTTGGAAACTCAAAGACTGGATCGACCGACGCTGGATGGAAAAATACCACGACCTGCCCGCAATGAGCGGCATGTCGATGGCCAACGCTGATGAGGGTGAAGACGAGGCGATGCGTTGTGGTGGTTGTGGCTGCAAGATTGGTAGTGACATTCTCACCAAAGTTTTGAGTGAACTCGACATTGGATCGACCGAGGGTGCTGTCATCGGGCTCAACGATCCTGATGACGCCGCTGTGTTCGAATGGCCGAGTAATACCCTCGTCGTGCAAAGTGTCGATTACTTTAAGACGTTCGTCGATGATCCGTATATTTTTGGGCAAATTACGGCTAACCACTGTCTGAACGACTTGTTCGCCATGAATGCCCAGCCACACTCGGCGCTGGCCAACGTGACACTCCCCATCGCTGGCGACACGTACACGAAACACTTACTCCACGATGTACTCGCGGGCGCGGTGCACGTGCTGCGCGAACATGGCGCGACCTTAGCAGGAGGTCACACCGTTGAAGGTGCGGACTTCGCGTTTGGCCTCACCGTCACTGGCGGTGCAACGCACGATACGTTGCTACGGAAAGGCGGCCTAAAACCTGGCGACAAGCTCATCCTAACCAAACCCCTCGGCACCGGCACGCTTTTCGCTGGCGATATGCGAGGCAAAGCCGAAAGCGAATGGATTGAACAAGCCCTCGCCACCATGATCCAATCCAACCAAGCTGCCGCAACCTGCTTCGCCAACCACAATGCAACCGCCTGCACCGACGTCACCGGCTTCGGCCTCGCCGGTCACTTAGTCGAATCACTCGAAGCGTCTGACCTAGCCGCTACGATAGATCTGAACACAATCCCCGCCCTCGACGGCGCCCTCGATCTCCTGCAACAAGGCATCGCCAGCACCCTCCAACCCAAGAACCAAACATCGAAACGCCACATCAGCAACGCCGAAGCCTTCAAAGACGATCCCCGTCTAGCCCTTCTATTCGACCCCCAAACTGGCGGGGGGCTGGTCGCGGGCGTACCGGCGGCACAAGCGAATGCGTGCTTGGAAGCGTTGAGATCGGGTGGCTATCCTGCGGCGGCAATCGTGGGCGAAGTCAGCCAATCAAAAGACGCCGCACCGATGATCGTGGTGAAATAGCCGCGCTCGATCCAATTCTGTTTGATAAGGCAACGACCATTGAGGCGACTCTTTCTTTGGAGTGCGCACGCTTGCTTGCGCTTTTATCTGAGCGAAGCTTGCTTCGCGTTCGCGGTCCAGGCGAGGCTTGCCTCGCGTCTCGTTTTTGAGTGGGCGTTCCCACTGCGCAACTTCGCTGCGGTTGGGTTGCGAAGCGAGCTTCGCCGGGTGAAAGCGGTGGCAAGCCACCGCACTCCATAGGGTCTTCCTTCATGTGCTGCTGCATCGGTGGCTTTTGGGTGCCATAAACAAATCGCGCTCGATCCATTCTTTTCCATTCCCATGTCTTTGTGTTCTCCGTGCCTCGGTGGTGAAAAAGTTCGACCGGCATCCCAAGTTCAAACGAATACTCTCTTCGTCAGTGCAACGCTTGGGCTTAGCTAACGGGTGGCCTGTTTGTGGGCCGCGTGAGTTAGCGGGGGGCGATTGGATGCCGGGGTTGACGTTGGTGGGGCCGGAAGTCCCTTTGGGGTTTGTGGATGATGGGTGTTCGATGTCGCCGGACGGGTGGTGGCGGCGGGCATGTCGGGTGCATGACTATGAGTATCACCTCATTCGCGATTTCGTGGCGCAGGCACGGGGCCAGGAAGCGTTGGTCAGGGAACTTCGCGGATCTGCGGATGGCCGGGATGCAGCCCATGCGGCGCGGGCTGAACTGCGGTACCTCGAATCGAAAATCAGGCATGCACGGCGTACAGCGGACATCAATCTGAAAGAGAATATTCGGCGGTGTTCGGAGGCGGGCGGTGCGTTGCAGCGGTTGAGCGGATGGTTTTTATCCAGGCGGTATTACGGGGCGGTGCATCGTTGGGGCTGGAAGGCGGTGCATAGCGAGGGCCATGCGGGGAACGTAAAGGATTGAGTTATTGAAACGCCCCTTAAGCCTCTCCCTTCCGCATGTGCTGCGCACCTGCTAGAGGAGAGGGAGTTTCCCTTGAGTACGATAGGCCAAGACTGAAGAAAGGTATGCAAAAGTGAAGATGAAAGCATTGCGTATTAAGCGTTTGTTTCTGTTGATGACGTGTGCGGCGGTGAGTGGTTGCATGACGCCGGCGGGTGACTTCAAATTGGATTTGGATCAGGCGGCGTTTGTTACGGAAGTAGGATTTCGCGCGTTGGATCTGAAAGCGCAGGCGAAGAAGCAGGAGCATGAAGCGAAGCACGCTAAGACGGCGTGGTTGCGTGACTGGAGTGAGAAGCAACAGGCACGTAAAGAACGGTTGGCAAAAGAACAATATGACCGGATCAAGGATGACATGCCGACGTTCGTGGATCTTTGGAAGCAAGTCGAAAGTGAACTAGAGACGATCAATGAACCCGCACAATCAAACTAGCGGCGGTTGGCGGTCTTGGTTAGCGGGTCGTTGGCTTAGGTTTGGCTTCCGCTTTCGGATGCCTCGACAACGGAAACGGAGGAAACGGCGTTAGATACGAACGTCGAGGTTTTGGCCGACGTGGGAGTCGATGACGGCGGACTCGATCAGTTGGATGGCGGCTTCACCCTGAAATTCGATGGCGTCTTTTGCTCGGCCAATGGCGGCGACTTGGAGTTCCGTTGAAATACGGGCTGAGGTGAGTCCGGCGCTGATGCCCGAAATTGCTGAGATGCCTGCCATGGATCGGTGCCCCCCTGGCGGCCTCCATGCCGCCTGTCAAGAGTATACCACAAGAGTCCATATTGGTGTCCAATTTTGAATTGGTTTTTCTGGTTATTGCAGGGATATTATCGACGAAATCGCCAAGTGGTGGAGTAATCTAGGGGGCTATTCGTGATTGGTTTCGATAAGGTTCTGCATTTTGTAGTGAGCTTTTTGATTGGCCAGGTGAGTCCTGTTCTGGCATACGCGGCTGGTTGGGGAAAAGAACTCTTCGACTTGGCGTCGGGTGGGTTCATCGATGTTGGTGATTTGATTGCGGATGGGTTGGGGGTGTTGGCCGCGATCTTGGTATTTCCGTAGGGCGCGTTTTTGCTAGCGCTACGTGCACGCTGTTTGCGCCTACGGTCGTTGGACGAGTTCAATGCGGACGCCGTTGGGGCCTTCGACGAAGGCGATGGCGATCGCAATCTTAGGGTTGAAGGGGCGCGGCTCCATTGTAAACTTGACCCCTTTTTCTTTGAGGACTTTTGCGTCGGCTTCCATGTCTTTGACGCCCCAGCCGAGGTGATCGATTGCGCGATCTTTCGTTGGCGCTAACGGTTCTTTGGAACCCTGGGCGAGGAGCCAAACGTTGCCGTATTTGAGCGCGTCGAGCATGCCGTAGAATTTAGTGCGTTCGCCGCCGAAGGCGTTTTCGTACCAGTCCAGGGTCTCCGCGGGTTTGGGCCCTTTCAGGTGAATGTGGTGGAAGCCGAGGGTTTCGAGGTCTTGCATCACTTCGATTTTGGTGCCCCAGGGATCTTCGATAAACGCGAATTTGAATTTACCTTGTACGTCGATCGGTTCGGACAGCACTTTAATACCCGCTTCTTTGAACGACTTCATCTTCGCGTCGAGATCGCGAAATGAAAATCCGATGTGGTCGACGGAGCTGCCTTCGCTCCCTTCAAACCCAGCATCGCGCTTGAAGAAGATGACAGTGGTCGATCCAAATTGCAGGCGACCCTTCGCCTCAACCGTCTGCCCGTCCATGTGTTCGGCGTACCAAGCGACTGCGGCATCGGGGTCAGTTGCGATAAGGTGCATGTGATCGTAGGGCATCGTATCCGCCACCGCGATGGGCGCTAGTACGAGGGTCGCCAGGGCAATAATGGTCAAACGCTGTGTCATCGGTTCGTCTCCTGGTTTTGCGTGTGAGTCACGACAATAGGCGGATAGGCGTGCGGTTGCAAGGGAATCTTCTAGAGAGGGGATGAACTCGTTTTGTTCGGGATCTCGTCTGGCATCCTCGCATTCTTGTTTCGTATGTTATGCTCCACTATCGCATCAAAAGGGTTTTGCACTGTATTGATTCCACTGAACGCACGGCGCAGTACACACGGAGATGCATGACATGGGCGATGGCGATCACACAATCAAATTGAAGCGTCGCGTTGGGGCGAAGCGTGCGAAGGTCTTCGAGGCGTTGACGACGCCGGAAATTGCGAAGCATTGGTGGGGCGGCGGGCCTTGGGAGATTACAGGGTTGACGTTGGAAGCGAAACCGGGCGGCCGCTTTGAGTTCAATATGAAGAATACGGAGGACGGGTCTGAGTATCACACGCACGGCGAGTATCAGGAAGTTACACAGAATGAACGACTGGTGTGGACGAACGCGGAAGGCGGCGGCACGTTGGTAGAAGTCGACTTGTATGACGTCGAAGGCAACGGCACAGAAGTCCATGTTTCGCAAGGTCCGTTTCCGGATGCGGAATCGCGCGAAGCGCATACGTCGGGCTGGAACACGTCGCTCGATCAACTCGACCTGTTGTTACAGGGGTAGCGTTACTGTGAACGAGCCAACGGGACAACCGCTGCGACTCGATCCCGACGCGAAATCCGCAGACCCAAACAATCCCGCGTTTCTTGCGCGTCCAGATGAAGTGCCCGTCTACCACGGATTTCCGGTTGTACCCGAGACAGAATCCGACGGATGGATATATGGAGCCATCTCCGATTTCGAGTGCGAATCACCACAAACGGAGGGCGACGGATTCGTAGTCGCACCGGATGGTACGCGCGCGGGAATTATCTGGGACCTAGACGGCCCTGAATTCGCGGAATGCAGCCCACCCGATTCGAAACGCTGGGGCGTATACAACGTTCGCTTTCGTCGCGCTGTGGGCGGTATAGAGGATCTTGTTTACAATTTTCACGCCGTTCTTCCCTTGCTCAAACAACGGTATCGCAAGATTCAATGAAGCCAATATCGCACTTCTTGATCACTTCTGGGAACGAATCTTTATTAGCCACAGATGAACACAGATTCACACAGATAATTTGAAATCTGTGTCTATCTGTGTTCATCTGTGGCTGATTCTTTTTACACGTGCAGATCAGAACTAGATTTTAATCAAAGGTATATTCCACGCTATGAAAACACATGTAGAATCTTCCATAAATCGGCGGCAATTTCTTCACGCTAGCGCGGGCGTCTCGCTGGTCGCGCTTGCGGCGACTTCGGCGTCTGCCGAGGAACCGTGGTCGCAGACCTCTGACAAAAAGATTCGTATTGGTATTGCGGGCGGTCGGTTTGGGTTGTCGTGGCATTGGCATGAACATCCGAATTGCGTGGTGCATGCGGTCACTGACCTGATTCCCGAACGGCGCGAACAATTGTCGGGCAAATATTCGTGCACGAACGTATACGAATCGTTGGAGAAGATGGTCCTCGATCCGGATGTGGACGCGGTGGCTGTGTTTACCGGCGCACCGGAACATGCGCGTCACGTTGAATTGTGTATGGATCATGGCAAGCATGTGATTAGCGCGTGTCCAGCGTGTTTGACGTTGGAAGAGGCGGCGGCGATGAAGGCGGTGAAAGAGCGGACCGGCTTAAAGTACATGACAGCGGAAACGAGTTGGTATCGCTGGGAAACGCAACTCGCGCGTGAGGCATACGCGGCGGGCCAGTTCGGCGATTTGCTCTATTGCGAGGCGGAATATTATCACCCGAAGATCGGACGAAAAGCGGATTCGTTGTCGTACCTAAATGGCGAACGTACTTGGCGGTACGGGTATCCGCCGATGTTGTATCCGACGCACAGCACGGCGTTCTTGACCGGCGTGACTGGTGAACGATTGTCACACGTCTCATGCATCGGTCAAGGCGATCCGAATGAGGCATCGCTGAAGGACAATCAATATGACAACCCATTCCTCAATGGTATGGCGATGTTCGAAACGGACCGCGGCAATCCGTTCCGGTGCAACGTCGCGTGGAATATTCATGCACATGGCGAACGGGCACAATGGTATGGCACGAAGGCCGCGTTGTATATGGACGGCCCCGGCGGACAACCGTTTTCCATGCGCGAAGAAGGCAAGAACAACAACACCAAGCCAGATTATTGGCACCGCGTTCCGGAAACGATGCGGTACGACAGCGGTCACGGCGCGTCACATTCGTTCATCACGAACGAATTCATTACGGCGCTGGTGGAAGACCGGGAACCGTCGATCGATATTTATGAAGCGCTCGCGCTGTGTGTGCCGGGGATTGTCGCGCATGAGTCGTCGTTGCGCGGCGGCGAGCGGATGGCGATTCCAAGTTTCGATAACGCGTAGCTCCCAATTCCGATTGGGAGGGCGAGGCTCTCCCCGAGCCGTATGCGCTAAACGCCCATATGGAAATGGGCGCTACGTAGCTCCCATTTGTAATGGGAGAATGGGGCGGCAAGCTGGAACTAGGTACACGGAATGAACTGGTCTCGACGTGAATTCATGGGTTTTGGTGCCGGCGCGTTTTGTGGGGCGACGTTCGCGCAGGGTGCGGGGGGCAACATGACGGAAGCCGATTTCAAAACCTATCAGACGCAACGCCGTCAGAAGTTGTGGGGACTACTCGGCGATTTGCCGGAGCGGCGTGAGCCTACAGCGGAATTGTTGCGCACGGAACAGCGAGACGGTTATCGGCTTGAGCATCTTGTTCTATATTTGAATGGGAACGAGCCGGTGCCGGCGCTATTGCTCATCCCCGACAACTTGCGTGAACCTGCGCCGGGAATGATGTATATCCATTGGCATGGGGGCGATTACGCTGCGGGTAAAACCGAACTGTTGAACGGCACGCGGGTGATGGAACCGTATGCGCCGGTGTATGCGGAGAAGGGCATCGTCGCGCTGGCGATTGATAGTTGGTGCTTCGGCGAGCGGATGCCGTATCCGGACAAGGGCGGACAGGGCGAGAGCGACACGTTCAAGGAGATGTTGTGGAAGGGGCAAGTGCTCTGGGGCATGATGATGTTCGATGAATGGCAGGCGCTAAACTATCTAGTGTCGCGACCAGAAGTTGACGCATCGCGCATCGGATCGTTTGGCATTTCGATGGGGTCGACGAAATCGTGGTGGCTCGCGGCGTTGGATGAGCGAGTGAAGTGCTGCATCGATTTGTGTTGTCTCACCGACTACGAAGCGCTCATCGAAACGGAAGGGCTCCGCCGTCACGGCATTTACTATTACGTGCCGTCACTCCTAAAACAATTTCAGGCGCATGACATCAACGCATTAATCGTCCCTCGCCCGCACCTCAGCCTAAACGGCCGCGAGGATGGACTCACACCGCCGGGCGGTGTCGAACGCATTCGCGATCATTTGTTGCCCTTGTACAAACAGTACGGAAAGCGCGACGATTGCCGTGTTGAACTGTTCGACTGCGGCCACGAGGAATTGCCAGAGATGCGGACGATTGTGTTGGAGTGGTTGGACAGGCATCTGGTGAATGGGTAGGAATAGGAACGCGGATGACACGGGTCTTGATGGATGACCGTAGATCATTCATTGAAAGTAAGTAACGCCATTAATCCCGCGCCCGGTCGCTAGCTCAAGTCCGCGCGACGCGCGATGGCGGTCTTTCTCCGCTTACTTTCTTTCTGGGAAGAAAGAAAGTAAGATGGTTTTCTTCTCGGGGTGTTCCCTTTGGTGGCCGTTTTTGATGTAGTGGTGTGATGAACGATACGAAGTCCAAGCCCGTTTTATTGAGTGGTATTCAGCCGTCCGGCAACCTAATGATCGGCAACTATATTGGTGCGCTCAAGCACTGGGTGCAGTTGCAGGACGAATACGATTGCTTGTTTACATTAGTGGATATGCACGCGATTACCGTGCGCCAGAAACCGGCGGATTTGCGCAACCGGTGTTACGATTTTATTGCGCTGTATTTGGCGTGCGGTATTGATCCGGCGAAGAGCACGGTGTTTGTGCAATCGCACATTTCGGCGCATGCGGAGCTCATGTGGGCGTTGAATTGTTTCACGTATATGGGCGAGCTGAACCGGATGACGCAGTTTAAGGACAAGTCGAAGCGGTATGAAGAGAACATAAATGCTGGCTTGTTTACGTATCCGGTATTGATGGCGGCGGATATTTTGCTGTATCAGGCGGACTTAGTGCCTGTCGGTGCGGATCAGAAGCAGCACCTTGAGCTCACGCGCGATGTCGCGGCACGATTCAACAATGAATTCGGCGAGACGTTTCGTGTACCCGAACCGTATATTCCTCCCGTGGGCGCGCGTGTGATGAGCCTTCAAGATCCGATGGCGAAGATGTCGAAGTCCGACGAGAATCCGCGCAACTACATCGCGCTACTCGATCCGCCTGATGTCGCTCGTAACAAGATTAAACGCGCGGTAACCGACTCCGGTTCCGAAGTGGCGTACGACGAATCGCGTCCAGGAATAACGAATTTGGTTTCGATTCACAGCGCAATTTCGGGCGACTCCTACGAAGTGATTACTGATCGGTACGCGGGCAAAGGTTACGCACAATTCAAGGAAGACCTCGCCGAAATTGTCGTGGAATTCCTGAAGCCTGTGCAGGAGCGGTTCAACGATATTCGGTCCAGTAAATCGGATTTGGAGAAGTTGTTGAACGACGGTGCGGAGGATGCGTTTCGTCGTTCGCGTAAGACGTTGAGCAAGGTGTACCGAAAAATCGGATTCATTCCGCGAGGACGATGACCGGTGTATTGGTCTGTCTCGACTTGCACTAGGCGCGTGCCATGAACGTGGTATTGATCGGATACCGTGGTACTGGAAAGTCGACTGTGGCAGACCTGGTTGCGAGTGCGCTCGGGGCGACTCCTTTTCATACCGACCTAGAAATTGAGCGTCGGATAGGCAAACCGATCACGGACTTCGTGGCGGCCCACGGTTGGGATCTGTTTCGCGAAGTTGAATCCGATATCGTCCGCGCGGCATGCGCGATGGATGAGGCCGTAATCGACACGGGTGGCGGGGTGATCACGCGACCGGAAAATGTTGCGGCGCTGAAAACAAACAGCGTGGTATTCTGGCTGCAAGCCACTCCGGAAACCATTCGGGCGCGCATCGAAGAGAACGAAGATCGCCCATCATTGACTGGTAACCAGTCGTTTACGGATGAGATTGAGGCGGTACTCGCCGAGCGGACGCCGCTGTATGATGCGGCATCGGATTACCGAGTGGCGACTGACGGTCGCAAGCCCGATGAGATTGCGGCGCGGGTGGTGATGTTGCTTGATCAACGGCACAGCAATTAGGACAATGAATATCCGGGGTTTTTCCCCGTAAATACTCGGTCTTGAACGGACCGGATTCATTGCAAGGCGTATTCGAGAGGGCTTGAAGACGCCGAGGAAGGAGCCGAGGCATGCGGGTACATACGTTCGTGAGTAAGGTTGGAATTGACACGTTGCACGACATGGATGAGCACATCAACAAATGGATTGAAGAGCACAATATCGAGCCGAAGTTGGTCACCCAGTCCTGCGGTACATCGCCGCACCGGGACGTCCAGTCCGAAGAACCGGTGGTGATTACGTCGATTTGGTATTAGTCGCTACGGGGCGGGAGTTGTATGCGTTAGTCCGGTGCATTCGGCTGTGCTACACTACGGCGGTTTCGCGCGGACGGGATATTGCTTAATGAATCTAACGAAATATATTACTAAGTCATGTGTGGTAACCGATTTGGAATCGGCCACGAAAGCCGATGCCCTAAAAGAGTTGACCCACTTGCTCTTCGAGAAGCGGCGTTTAAAAGATGTAGGGCCGGCGCTGGACCAGATCATGGCGCGCGAAGTGACGGAAAGCACCGGTATTGGTAATGGTGTCGCCGTGCCGCATGCGCGTGTCCCGGGGCTAAAGTCGTTGGTCTGCGCGGTGGGTCGAAAGACGGATGGTCTCGATTTTATGGCGGTGGATAGGAAGCCAGTCCATCTGGTGTTCTTGATTTGCTATCCACCTGTTGAGCAAACGATCTACCTGAACTTTGTGGCCACGGTCGCGAAGTTGTTGGGCGACGATGAACATCTTCAAGGCATGATGACGACCGATGGCGCTGAAGAGATGTTCGCACTACTGGAAGAGGCGTCGCAGACATTTACGGATCGACATGAAAATCCAGGTGAGGCGGTTGCTGCGGACCCGAGTTTGGCGAACGTTAAAGATACGCACGCTGACATGATTCTGTTGGCCCGCTTACAGTTGTGCAGCGAGATGTTGGCGTCGGCGCGGAGTGGAAAAAAGAACATTACGGAGCGAATGGATAACATTCGGTCATTGGTGGACCCGCGTATCCTTAAACACTATGATCGTCTCTTGAAGGGACGCCCGCCGGCGTTGGTTCCGGTCGAGGGCGATACCTGTCAAGGTTGTTTTATGAAGTTAGCGACGAAGTTCGTTCAGGAAGTGCGACTCGACCCGAATCATATTCACATGTGTACAAACTGCAGCCGGTTTATTTACGTCGTATAAAGTTCACCACACCGCCCCATGTCGGATATCGCCAAATACGCGAATCTCGCTCAGCGAATCCCGCTGTTTAATGGAGTCTCGCCTGAGGACGTCCACAAGATATTCTCTAAAGGCATGACGCAGATAGTGGAAAAAGATAACGTCATCTTCTACGAGGGGACTGAAGGCAATCAGATGTTCGTGGTGCTTGCGGGCACGGTTGATTTGTTTTCGGGCAAGAAGAAGATTGCGACATTGCGGTCGGGCGCGATGTTCGGCGAAATGGCACTCATCAACAGCGAGCCTCGTAGCGCCAGTGCGATTGCAGCAGAGCGATCTCAGCTGTTTGTCCTCAGCGAGACTGCGTTTCAGAAGCTCATGACGAAGCGAATTTCGATACGGATGTTGTTGAATATCGTGGGCGTGATGAGCGACCGTATTCGCGAAGCAAATAAGCGACTGGCTGATGCGGGGGGAGCGCCTGATTCACAAAGTTAGGGCCATCGTAATCCAGTTGGGGCAGCTGGCGCGGTGCAACGGTTTTCATGAAGATTCATCCCACAGCAATTGTAGATCCCGCTGCTGAATTGGCAGAAGGGGTCGAAGTTCAAGCCTACAGCATCATTGGTCCGCACGTGATCATTGGGGCCGATTCGGTGGTTGGGCCGCACTGTGTCATCGAAGGCCGCACCGAAATCGGTGAGCGAAATCGTTTTTCTAGTTCCGCCAATATTGGCGTGTTGTCCCAGGATCTCAAACACAATCTCGACTTCGTCGGTCGAACGGTCATTGGTGATGACAACCACTTTCGGGAGTTTACGACGGTTAATGCGAGTACAGTTACGAGTAAAGAAGACGAAGATAAGGCGACGGTTGTGGGTAGCGGCAGTCTTTTTATGGTGAGTTCGCATGTCGGGCACGAGTGCAACGTGGGTGACAATGTGGTGATGGCGAACTGCGTCGCGCTCGGCGGCCATGCCACGATTGAGGACAATGTCATACTTGGCGGGTTGAGCGCGGTACACCAGTTTTGTTCTGTGGGTACCCTGGCGATTGTCGGAGGCGGCACCATGGTTCGCAAAGATGTACCGCCGTACTTCATTGTAGAAGGCTATCCCGATTCCTGCCGAGGGCCAAACACGATTGGACTTCAACGCGCCGGGATTTCGAAAGAAGCGCAACGGGTAATTCGAAGTGTGTATAAGATTCTTTATCTTTCGTCGCTGAATACAGAACAAGCACTAGAGCGTATCGAGGCCGAAGTGCCGGACTGTTCGGAGCGCGGACGGATTGTGGAATTTGTGCGACGATCAAAACGCGGTATCGCGCAGGCCAGGCGGCGTTAGTCCTATGTCGTGCACAAATCGCTACACAGGATCGACTGCAACATGAATGCACTTCGAGCGGGGGTTGTGGGCGTTGGACATCTCGGATATCACCACGCGCGCATTTATCACGCGCTCGAAGGTGTTGATCTGATCGGTATTGCGGACCCCGATCCGGATAACCGAGCCAAGGCAATAGCGGATTTCGAGACAGCCGGTTGTGCAACGCTTGAAGACTTAATAGCGAAGGGTGTCGATGCCCTGTCGATTGCTTCACCGACGCTGTATCACCGTGACCTCGCGATTCAGGCGCTTGATGCGGGCATTCATGTGATGGTGGAAAAACCGCTCGCAGCAAGTCTCGATGAGGCCCGGGCCATGGTCGCGAAGGCCGCCGATACGGGCTGCGTACTACAGGTCGGGCATATCGAACGATTCAACGGTGCGGTAACCGCATTGACTTCTGCGCTGCGCAATCCTAAGTTCATCGAATGCCATCGCCTGAGTCCCTATCCCAATCGTGGCGATGACGTGAGTGTGATTCTCGACCTCATGATTCATGATTTGGATATCGTTTGCGCGCTCGATGGCACCGAGGTGGTGTCTGTCGATGCGGCAGGCGTCTCCGTATTTTCGGATCACTATGACATTGCCAATGCACGCATCCGATTCGCGTCGGGATGTGTGGCGAATGTGACGAGTAGCCGTGTATCGGTCGAACGCATGCGGAAAATCCGTGTGTTTTCTGAAGAAGCCTATGCGTCCACCGACTATTCTGAGCAAGAAGTAATCGTCTATCGCAAGCAACCCGGAAAGCTGAAACCCGGGCAGTCACCGATGGAGATGATATCGATTGACCCGTTGCCCGTGGTTCGGGACGAGCCGTTGAAACTTGAACTTGAGAGTTTTGTCGAGTGTGCGCGCACCGGTGCGCGGCCATTGGTGAGTGGCGAAGATGGTCTCGCGGCGATGGATCTGGCAGAACAGGTCGAACGGAGCATCCGGAAGTGGGCGCCCTAGCGCCTTCCGGTTTTGGAACCGCCAAGCGACATGCGAATTTTTTTTGTGGCTGGGGAATCGTCCGGGGATATGCACGGGGCACATGTTGTCGAAGCGCTTCGTGAAATGAACCCAAGCGTAAATTGCGAAGGACTTGGCGGTGTGCGGATGGCTGAGGCGGGGATGACGCTTCGCTTCGATCTGGCAGGCATGGCGATTATGGGATTTGTCGAAGTGGTCAAGAAGCTCGGGTTTATGCGAGGGCTCTTGAATGATACCGCGTCAGATTTGGTGGCGAATCCTCCGGATTGTTTGGTGTTGATTGACTACCCAGGATTCAATATTCGACTGGCCGAACGAGTGCGCGAGGCGAACATTCCGATTGTCTATTACATCAGTCCGCAGGTGTGGGCATGGAAACCGGGCCGGATTCATCAGTTGGCGCGATTGGTGCGCAAGATGCTCGTGATTCTTCCGTTTGAAGAACCGTTGTATCGCGCGGTCAATGTCGATTGTACGTATGTCGGGCATCCGCTCATGGACCATATCGAGACCTTGCAGCTCAGCGACACGTATCGCGATGGCATGGTGATTGGGTTGATGCCGGGCAGCCGGGAACAGGAAATTCAGCGAATTTTTCCTGTCATGATTGAGGTTGCTCAGGGTATTCGCGCGCGATATCCGGATGCGCGATTTGTCGTGCCGTGTGTCGATGCGGATCGGCAAGCGCAGATTCAATCGGCGGCGGGCGACTTTCCGCTGGAGACCGTGATCGGCGGCGCGTACGACGTGTTGCATGGTGCGCGTTTTTGCCTAGTGGCGTCGGGTACGGCGACGGTGGAGACCGCGATTTTCGGGGTGCCGATGATTGTGATGTATCGGGTCGCACCAGCGACGTATTGGCTGGCACGGCTTTTAGTGCGCGTGGAGCATATTGGGATGGTGAACATCTTGGCGGGAAAACGAATTGTGCCGGAATTTGTCCAAGGCGATGCAGATGCCGCGAAGGTACTACCGCAGGCGCTAGAGTTAATTGGAGACGGATCTGCGCGCGATCAGATGATCGATGATCTTGCCGAAGTGCGGTGTGCGTTGGGTGAAGCAGGTGCATCGCGTCGGACGGCCGAGGCGATTATCGAAGTCGCAAAGGAGGCCGCAGTTGGCTGACACGCTCTATCTTATCGATGGTCATGCCTTTGCGTATCGAGCGTTTTTCGCGATTCGCCATCTGACCAATTCCAAAGGCGAGCCGACCAATGCCGCCTTTGGGTTTGCGCGCGTTTTGTTGCGGTTATTTCGGGAGGAAAAGCCCACGCATATGGCGGTGGTTTTCGATGCGCCTGGCAAGACTTTTCGCGATGACCTATACCCGGAATATAAGGCCACCCGTGAAGCAATGCCGGATGACCTGCGGGTTCAAATTCCAATCCTCGAAGAAATCGTCAAGGCATTCGATCTAAGAACGTTTGTCGTTCCCGGGGTCGAGGCGGATGACGTAATGGGGACGTTGGCACGGCAGGCGGAAGAAGCGGGTATGCAGTGCGTGCTCGTCACTGGTGACAAGGACATTCTCCAGTGCATCACGGACAACATAAAAGTGTACGACCCGAACAAAGGTGACAACGGCGTTTGGTACGACCGTGAAGATGTGAAGGAACGATTCGGTGTTCCGCCTGACCATGTTATCGATGCGCTGGGTCTGATGGGTGATTCCTCGGACAACGTTCCTGGTGTTAAAGGTATTGGCCCCAAGGGCGCGAAGAAGTTGCTTGAAGCGTATGGTTCGATGGAAGGCGTGTACGAACACATCGACGAATTGAAGGGGAAACAAAAAGAGCGCCTCGAAAATGAAAAGGATATGGCGTTCCTGAGCCGGACGCTCGTGACGATCGATAAGCATGTTGAAGTCGATGACACGCCTGAATCGTGCACCGTGCCGGAATTCAATCGCGAAAAACTTGCGGCGTTGTTTCACCGTTTGGAGTTCAAGGGGCTCACCGAAGAGTTCTCACCCGATGCGCAGGAAGAAGAGGAACCGGATTACACCCTGTTGCTCACCGAGGCACAGATAAAGGCCGCGATTACGGAGATGGAGTCCGCCGGATTTTTTGCCGTGGACACCGAGACCACGTCGAAAAATCAGATGCTGGCAGAACTCGTGGGCGTATCGATGAGTTGCGAAGGCGGGACCGGGTACTACATTCCGATTGCGCATACGCAGGAATCGCTCTCGGCCCTACCGGGAGGACTCCCGGCGGATTTTGTGACCGGCGAAGCGGCCTTAGCGCTCCTGAGGCCCTTGCTGGAAAACCCAAAAATCCGGAAAGTTGGGCATAACATCAAGTATGACCTGGTGGTACTGGAGCGGGCCGGGGTTCATCTGGCCGGAATTGGCCTGGATACGATGGTTGCGTCGTACTTGACAGATCCATCTAGACTGAGGCACAATTTGGATGAGGTTAGTCTCCACTACCTTAATCGCAAACTTATCCCCATTTCCGACCTAATCGGTAAAGGGTCAAAACAGCAAACCTTCGATACCGTCCCCATCGACCAGGCGTGCGTATATGCCGCCGAAGACGCCGACATAACGTGGCGCCTCGCCGAATTGTTCCGGCCAATGTTGCAGGAACGGGGGCTTGAAAAACTCTTCGAAACAGTTGAATTGCCGCTCATCAGCGTTCTGGCACGCATGGAACAAGCCGGGATCGCGCTGGACACTGAATTGTTTGGTGATCTGGAACGAGAGGTAAAAGACCGTCTACACGCCCTGGAGGCCGAAATACACGAATTGGCTGGGGAGCCATTTCAGATCAATTCGCCCAAACAGTTACAGGCTGTGCTGTTCGATAAAATCGGGCTAAAACCTATCCGAAAAACCAAAACAGGTTACTCAACAGACGTAGAAGTACTTGAACGGCTTGCGCCGCAGCATCCCTTACCCGAAAAAATCCTTGAGTACCGGATGCTGGAGAAATTACGAGGAACGTATATAGAGACGTTGCCCAAACTTATTCATCCGGAGACAGGTCGCCTGCACACATCGTTTAATCAGGCGGTGGCAGCGACAGGGCGGCTCTCAAGTAGCGATCCGAACATACAAAATATACCGGTCCGAACCGACATGGGGCGTCGCATTCGTCAGGGGTTTGTACCTGGGGATGCCGGTAACCAACTCATCTCGGCGGACTATTCACAAATTGAATTACGAATTCTCGCGCACTTGTCGAGCGATGCCGGATTGATTGAGGCGTTCGAACAGGACGAGGATATTCATCGCGATACGGCGGCCCGGGTGTTTCAAGTGTTACCGGGAACGGTCACGTCGGATATGCGGCGTCAGGCCAAGGCGGTGAATTTTGGGGTTGTCTACGGCATCAGCGCGTTTGGGTTGGCAAAGAATCTAGGTATCTCGAATGGCGAGGCCCAAGAGTTTATCGACCAGTATTTCGCAACATACCCTGGGGTCAGGGATTGGATAGACGCTACATTGGACACCGCAGTAAAAGACGGATTTGTCACCACATTGTTGAATCGGCGCCGGTATGTGCCTGAATTGACGAGTGGCACAGTGAATACTCGCAAAGCGGGTGAACGAATCGCGATCAATACGCCGGTTCAGGGCAGTGCGGCGGACATCATTAAAGTCGCGATGATTGAACTGGATGAAGCGCTTAGCGGGACCAGCGCGCGGATGTTGTTACAGGTACATGACGAATTGTTAGTGGAATGTCCGAAAGAAGATTCCGATCGCGTTGCCCAAACGATGCGATCGATCATGGAAGGCGCATTTTCGCTGCAGGTTCCGCTCAAGGTGGATGTCGGAATCGGCGATAACTGGGAGGCCATTCATTAGTTAGTATTTTCCTTCCGGGGTACTCATAAAATTCGCGGCGCGGCCATTCGCTGGCGCTGCATCCCATACATGTGAAGTAACTAAAACTTAAGAACGGCCCGAATCGGGTCTAAAAGAATTGTGGGTCCGTGTCGACGGGCTACACGAAAGGAATATTTCATGGCTGAACGAACGCCAACCAAATCGCGGTCCAAGGGTCAAGGACGCGGGCAACAAGGCGGCGGCGGCAATCGCGGGGGCAACAATCGCGGCGGCTATCGCAATAACAACAATCGTGGGCGACGCAACAATCAGAATCGCCAGAATGTCGCGGTCTTGGATGTAGAGAAAGAGGCCGAAGAATTTGAAGCGAAAGAAGGGCCTGAGATTGCCATAGGCGATCTCAAAAAAATGAAAATGGAGGAACTCACCGACCTTGCGAAAGAACTGGAGGTCGATGGGTATAGCGGGCTGAAGAAGCAGGATCTGATCTTCACCATCCTCCAACATCGAATTGAAGCCGCCGGTTCAATCTATGGCGAGGGTACGCTTGAGATTCTGCCGGATGGATTCGGTTTCTTACGGTCTCCAGATGCTTCGTACTTGCCGGGACCGGATGACATATATGTCTCGCCATCGCAGATACGCAAATTCGCGTTGCGCACAGGCGATACGATCCAAGGCCACGTTCGCCCGCCGAAAGACGGGGAGCGCTATTTCGCGCTGCTGAAAGTCGAGGCGGTGAACTACGAGAGTCCGGAAGTTGCGCGCGATCGTATTCTGTTCGATAATTTGACGCCGTTGCACCCGGACGAGCGCATCGAACTTGAAACAACGAAAAACGAGGTTGGGATGCGGATCATGGATCTCATCTCGCCCATCGGTAAAGGACAGCGTGGCTTGATCGTTGCCGCGCCATTCACAGGAAAAACCGTTCTCCTGCAGAAAATTGCGAACAGCGTTACCGTGAATCATCCGGAAGCGGTGGTCATCGTTCTGTTAATCGATGAGCGGCCGGAAGAAGTCACGGATATGTCGCGGTCCGTCAAAGGCGAAGTCATCGCGTCGACGTTTGACGAGCCGCCGGAACGCCACGTTCAAGTCGCGGAAATGGTGCTGGAAAAAGCCAAGCGCTTGGCCGAGCATAAGAAAGATGTTGTCATCTTACTCGACTCCATCACGCGGCTCGCGCGCGCGTACAACGTCATCGTCCCATCGAGCGGAAAAGTGTTGTCCGGTGGTGTGGACGCCAATGCGTTGCAACGCCCGAAACGTTTTTTCGGTGCGGCACGCAACATCGAAGAAGGCGGTAGCCTGACCATTCTCGCCACGGCGCTTATCGACACCGGTAGCCGGATGGACGAAGTCATCTTCGAAGAGTTCAAAGGCACGGGTAATATGGAGGTCCACCTCGACCGGCGCCTCATGGAGAAGCGTGTATTCCCTGCGATCGATGTACAGAAGTCCCGTACTCGAAAAGAGGAGCTGCTGGTCACCGAAGAAAACTTGCAGCGGATTTGGTTACTGTTGAAAGTACTCAGTCCCCTTGGTGTCACGGAAGCGGCGGAACTCCTAGTCGAAAAACTGAAGAAAACCAAGACGAACGCAGAGTTCTTGAACATGATGCAGAAGATGTAACGATTCGATATCGTATTAGTCGCGCCCGTCCGGCGGGTCCGGGCGAGCGGGTTTTTCAGCACTACGGGCCAGGATTCGCATCTGTGTCTCTTGGCCTCGCTGCCGCTATTCCCTGAGACCACGCTTGAAAACACGCGAATTGAAACGTCGATTCATCAACATCTCGATGGCCACCCTACTCGGGTTTCTGATGGGGTTGGCGGATGCGCAATCGGAAGATTCGGATCGCCCTCAACCGAACATCGTATTCATTCTGGCGGACGATGTTGGAATTGGAGACGTAGCGTGTTACGGCGGGGCACTGATTAAGACGCCGAACATCGACAAACTGGCCGAACAAGGTCTGCGTTTCACACAAGCGTATTCCGGCGGACCCGTGTGCACGCCATCTCGAAGTGCACTGATGACCGGTCTGCATGGTGGACACGGACCTGCTCGCGACAACGTGCCACACTATAAGACGTATCTGGATAAAGACGACACGACGATGGCCGAAGTTTTGGGTGGAGCCGGTTACCGGTGCGGCGGATTCGGGAAGTGGTCCCTAGGCGATGCAGGAACGATAGGCCGAGCGACTGCCAAAGGTTTTGACGAGTGGTTTGGATATCTCAATCAAGATCACGCCCATTACTATTACCCCGAATATTTGGACGATAATGAAGGTCGGCTGGAACTTACTGGCAACACGGAATCTCGTGAGTTTTACAGCCACGACCTGATCGTTGATCGCTCACTTGATTTCATTCGCCGGAACAGCGGGGGACCGTTCTTCGCGTACTGCGCGTTCACCTTGCCGCACTTTTCTGCACGTAGTGAAGATCCGGATCGATTGGCGGTGCCCGATCTAGGCTCCTATGCAACGAAGGACTGGGATCTGAAATCAAAGAAATACGCGGCGATGGTCGAACGACTCGACCGCGATGTGGGACGAATTGTGGATCTGGTGGACGAACTTGGGATATCGGATCAGACGCTAGTCATTTTCACTAGCGATAATGGTGGACACTCGGAAATGTCGGGCCGGTTTGACTCGAATGGTCCGCTGCGGGGATTCAAGAGTGATGTGTTCGAGGGAGGGATACGTGTACCGTTCATCGCCCGATGGCCGGGGATGATTCCGGCAGGTGAAACGAGTGATGCGATTCTGACGTTCTGGGATATGTTGCCGACGTTTGCGGAGTTGGCGGGAGCTGATAAGCCTTCCCGACTCGATGGGACATCCGTCGTGGACGCGCTCATGGGCGGTGCTGTGAAGATGCCGCACGAGTATCTGTATTGGGACTACGGTCATTGTCGGGATCGGTATGATCAAGCAGTTCGAATGGGCAAGTGGAAGGGCATTCGTTTGGGTGTCGGGAGTCCGTTGCAGTTATACGACTTAGAAAGTGACATCGCGGAACGTCACGACCTCGCGCAGAAGCACCCCGAAATCGCACAACGAATTGAATCCATCATGCACACCGCTGTAGAACCACACGACCGGTATCCCGTGGGGTCGCGATATCGAGGTAAACCCATCTGGAAGAAATCCCTTCCGAAGAATTGACGACGAGTAAGCGTCGTCGGATGAGAGACGGTGTGGAATGTCTGTTCGTGTGATCGTCATTTTTGCAATGTGCCTTTCGGCTACGTCGTTTGCCGAATCGCCGGAGCCTGATCACCACACTGTCATAGTCGATGGACATCCGGTCGCCGTTTGGGAAAAAAGTGCGCCGAACGCCGACGATGCGATTCTCCTTGTGCATGGCAGAACGTGGAGCGCTCGACCCGACTATGATCTTCAGGTGGAGGGAGAAGACCTTTCACTTATGGATGGTCTGGTCGCCCAAGGGTTTGCTGTGTTTGCGCTAGATATGCGTGGCTACGGCAGCACACCCCGAGATGCGACTGGCTGGCTTACGCCGAACAGGGCTGCGGACGACGTTGCAGCGGTGGCGTCCTGGATCGCGCGCGAACGCACCGGGAATATGCGACCAAATCTCTTTGGATGGTCGATGGGATCGACGATTTCGCAGCTTGCGGTCCAGCGTTATCCTGATGAATTCTCTTCGCTTACCTTGTTCGGGTACTGGCGCGACGTCGATGCGATTCTACCTGCGGACGAACTCGATATCGTACCATTGAACGAAGCCAACACCGCGGCGGCGGCGGCAAGCGATTTCATAACGCCGGATTCGATTAGTCAGAACGCGATCGATACGTTCGTGCGGACCGCTTTAAGCACTGACCCAGTCCGCGTAGATGCGAAGTCTAGCGATCACTACAATGCCTTGGACGAATCGAAGATTGACCTGCCCACGCTTGTGATTGCCGGAGCACTCGACCCCATTGCCCCGATTGAATTCCAACTGAAACTCATCGCTCGATTGGGCACCGATCACAAACAACTCGTTCTTGTGCCAGGAGGCGATCACGCAGCCTTCTTGGAAAGTCCGCGCGACTATTTTCTCCGCGAACTGATCGCGTTTCTTCGGGGCGTCGATCAGTAGGGATGATCGCGGTGGTTAGCAATTCTTCCGAGGATTAGTGCAAGTTTATCTAATTCGCACCCGAGTGATATCGCATGAAGAGATTGCCGCGGTCGCTTGAGGCTCCCTCGCAATGACGGTGGAATTCGGTCATTCCGCATGAAGTCACCTGTGTAGAGTGCACCGCATATGCAATAGTGTTGAGCACGAATAACATAAATGTGCTTTAGTGCGCGAGCAGGTGTCCATATTCATCAATCGCTTCGAGGTTGAAGAGAACGTATCCCCCTCTATATTTTCGCTGGTTTCGCTCGGAAAAAGATCGCATACAGTACCGGCACTACGATGAGCGTGAGGACCGACGCGAAGGCGAGGCCGAACATGATCGTGACGGCCATGGAGACAAAAAAGGCGTCGAGTACGAGCGGCAGCATTCCGAGGACGGTTGTCGAGGCGGCCATCATCACGGGGCGTAGGCGGCTTACGCCGGAATCGACGATAGCTTCGTAGACGGACTTATCATTCGCTTTTTGAATTTCGATTTCGTCGATGAGGACGATGGCGTTCTTGACCAACATGCCGGTGAGACTGAGGATGCCGAGTAGCGGCATGAACCCGAAGGGTTGTCCGGTGATGAGCAGGCCGGCGGTGACGCCGATGATACCGAGCGGTACGCAGAGCCAAATGATGAGTGGTTGGCGCAATGCGTTGAAGAGCGCCAAAGTTACCAGAATCATGGCGAGAAAAAAGATCGGCAGTTTGGCGGCCAGGCTCGCGTTGGCGTCGCCGGAGTCTTCCGATTCGCCGCCCCACTCGAGTGTGTATCCCGGCGGAATTTCGATCGCTTCGATCAGGGGTTTGACGCGGGCGAACGCATCGCTGGCGAGTTCGTTGGCGGGGTCGGCTTTTGCCGCCACCGTGCGCGCACGGTCACGACGGCGTATGACCGGATCTTCGAATTCAGTCTCGAATCCGTTCACGACCTGGGTCATTGGAATCATCCGCAGACCGGCCGCGCTCCAAATTTGAAGATCGCGTGCAGACCAAACGTCGTCCCGTTCCGATTCGGGCGGGCGCGAAATAATGGGCAACAACGTGTCGCCTTCGCGGTAAACGCCAACGCGCACGCCTTGGAACGCTTCCTGAAACGTTCGCGCGATATCGGCTCTCGCGATGCCGTTGTTCCGCGCTTGGACGTCGGCGACGGTGGGACGCAATACCTTGACCGGTGTGCGCCAGTCGGAATGAACGCTGACCAATCGTCCATCGGCACGATAAACGTCGAGTACTTGTTCCGATAGTTCGCGCAGTATTTTGGGGTCTGGGCCACTGATACGCGCCTGAATTTTTCCTGCGGTGGATGGACCGAGTGCAAATTTCGTGGCGAACGTGCGCGCTTCCGGATACTTCTCCGATAGTCCTCGTTGAGTTGTTGAGAGCAGTGTCTCTATTACGCGGTAGTCGTCGACATCGACGAGGAACTGGGCGTAGCTGGAATTGGGACTTTCCGCCGCGTAAGTGAGCAAGAAGCGAGCGCCGCCCTGGCCTACAAATGAGTTTACGCCGGTGACATTATCGAGGCTTGCCAAATACTGTTCGACTTCGGCGGCTTTGTTCGCAGTCTCGTCGATATGGGTGCCTTCGGGCAGCCAGAAGTTGACCATGAATTGTGGCCGCGTGGAGTTGGGGAAGAAACTCTGGTCGACGGCGCCGAATCCAACAATGCTGAGGACCAACAAACCGATCATCAGCACGACGGTTGCCCAGCGCCGTTGCAGGCTAATGATTAGAACCCGGCGATAAAATCTAAACAGGCGGCCGCCGTACGCGTCCGATTTGGCATCGCCGGCGGGTCGTATGAACGTGTAGCAGAGCAACGGTGTGACGGTCATCGCCGTCACCCAGCTCATGGACAGCGAAATCAGGATGACTTGGTAGAGCGAACGACAAAACTCGCCGGTCGAATCGTCAGATGTGCCGATTGCCGCAAACGCGAGAATCGCAATGGCTGTCGCGCCGAGCAGCGGCATCATGTTTTGGCTGACAACCCGTTTGGCCGCTTCGAGCCGGTCTTCGCCCGCGCGAATACGGACTTGCATGCCTTCGGTGACCACGATGGCGTTGTCGACCAACATGCCCAATGCAATGATGAGCGCGCCGAGCGAGATGCGCTCAAGGATGATGCCGTAATAGGCCATGACGACGAACGACGCACATATGGTGAGGAGGAGGACAAAGCCGATGAGGAGGCCTGATCGCAGTCCCATAAAGAGCATCAACACGACAACGACGATGGCCATCGCCTGGAGGAGGCTGGTAACAAATCCGTCAATCGCGACCGTCACCGCGTCCGATTGCATGCTGATTACATGTAGTTCTACGCCAAATGGGATCGCGCCTTCGGTCTCCAATTCGGCAATGCGCTGCTGCACCGCTTCGCCCATGCGAACGACGTTGCCGCCTTCGATGGTCGATATCGCGAGGCCGACCGCCGGCGCGCTGTTGATACGAAGCAGGTTTTGCGGCGGTTCTAAATAGCCACGTAGGATGGTTGCGAGGTCACGGAGGTACACCAAGCCGCCGGAGCTGGAACTGCCAATCAGGAGATCGCCGAATTCGTCGAGGCTGTCGAACTCTCCGGTGGGGTGGATGGGAATGTATTCGTTGCCCACTTCTACCCGGCCGGCATCCGCGACGATATTCTTGTCCGAGAGGGCGCCGTAGATGGCCTCTTGCGAAATGCCGAGCGTAGCGAGTTTGGCGCGGGCGATTTCGATATACACGGCTTCCGTTTGTACGCCGTAAAGGGAAATCTTTCGTACGTTGTCGACGAGCAACAATTCGCGTTGTAGCCGTTTGAGAATTGTTTCGAGTTCGGCGTACGAGTAGCCATCCCCTGTGAGGCCGAAGAACACGCCGTAGACATCGCCGTAGTCGTCGGCGACGATGGACGGCTGTGCACCGGGGGGTAATTCCGATTGTGCGTCATTAATTTTGCGGCGCAACTCATCCCAGATTTGGGGGAGCTTGTCCTTGCCGTATTGGTCTTTCATGGAAACGGAAACCGTGGAACGACCGCGTTCAGAACGGGACGTTACGCGTTTCAGTTGGCCCATTTGTTGTGCGGCGCGCTCGATGACCTCGGTGACTTCGCGTTCAACCTCCTCGGCAGTTGCACCGGGATAGGCGGTGACGACCTGTGCTTCCTTGATCGTGAATTCCGGGTCCTCGAGACGGGGCATGTTCTGAAATGACATGAGGCCGCCGATGATCAGAACAACCATCATCACGTACGTGATGGTTTTGTACCGAATGGAAAGTTCCGCGAGGTTCATAAAGGGCTAGGCGTCGCCGGGCTCGTACGCCCGAACCTTCATGTCAGCTTGGAGCGAATTCGCCGCTGATGCCGCGACGACATCGCCGGGATTGACCCCGGATAGGACTTGGATGAGGCCGCTGCGCATGGAACCGATTGTCACGACCACTGCGGCGATGCGGCTCGTATTGGAATCGACGCGCCAGACTTTGCTTTCGCCCAATGCATCCGAGAAGACGGCATTGACCGGCAGCCAGTATCCAGGTTCGGGCGGTGCTGCACCATCCTGCGGTTTTCCATGAAGCGTGGCGTTCATCCCGGGCCGAATCTGCCCGGATTCGGGCGGTGTTACAAGGAAAGTGGCGGCAAATGTCTGTGTCTGGGGGTCGGCCTGCGTTTCAAAATCTTTCAGGATGGCGGGAAAGCGTTCGCCCGGCAATGCGGCGAACTCCGCTTCGATATTTAGTGATTGGGCCAACTCTTCGACGGTTTCGTATCTCGGTCCCGTCGCAATATCGGCTTCAGAAACTTGTATGTCTACCTCAAGGGCAGTCTCGTCTTGGAATCGAACGATAGGTTGGTTCGCTTGTACAATTTCGCGGTTGTCGACGTGCACCACCGCGACCACGCCATCGAACGGTGCAACCAGCGCGGTGTCTTTCATCGCATTGCGTGCGTCCTGCCGTTGGCTTTCAAGGCCCGTAATACGCGCTTCCATTGCCTTGACATCTTCCATGCGCGCGCCTTCGGCCGCTGCTTTGAGGGATTGTTCCGCCTTCGATAAATCTGCTTGAGCAACGTCCCGCAGTTGCCGCTGTCTATCAACCTCGGACTGGGTGCCGACGTCTTCCTTTAGCAAATTGGCCAGACGATCATACTGGGTGTTGGCTTGGTTGTACGTCGCTCGGGCGGCCGTGACCGTCGCCTCGGCGATTTCGATATCTTCCGGACGGGCACCCGCTTTCATCGCGTCCAGTTGCGCGCGCGCTTCGGATAGTGCGCTCTCGGTGCTGTCAAGCCGTGTTTGAAAATCGCGCGGGTCGATTCGGGCGATAACTTCGCCTTCCTTTAATTCTTGCGCTGAAGTCACGGGCAGATCGATGAGCGGGCCAGGCACGCGAAATCCCAGTTCGACGGCTGTGGAGGCCTGCACCGTGCCAGGGAACTGGCGACCCGGGGCATCTATCGCGGCTTGAACGGTAAACAACTTGACCGTGTAGACGCGTTCTTCCGGTTGTGGAGGCGGTTCGCCGCCGCACCCAGACAAGGCGAGAGTTGAACACACGAGCAACGCCCCGGTTTGTAGCGCTTTCGATACCATATGCAGCAGCCTTCTCGAGCCGTTATATGCAGGAACCCCAGAGACTACGCGAACATTTCCTGCGACTCAAGATTGGAGCGAGGCGAATACCTATTTCCGGAGTTCCAACACGTCGAATAGTCGACCGTTCTCGTCGATCGCCTGAAACTCTAAAATGCTGCCGTTGATTCCGATGTAGACGAGATGATGGTAGCGGGCTTTTTTGTGGCCGAACCAGGTATTTGCCGGGTCGAAGTTTTCAAGATGTCCACCACCGCCCGCTGAGGTCACGTAGTGAACGCCGCCTTTCTTGAATGATACGACTTTGCCGTTTCGAATAGGCCAGGTCCGTTCGTAATCGTGAACGTGGCCAGAGAAGCAGATGTCGACGTGGTATTTCTCCAGTAATGCAATGATATTTTGAACGTTGGGATCGCCGCGCCGCGAGGTGGTCTTAAAGGTATCACCGTAATCGTCGGAATCAGAGGTGTAGGGTGGTTGATGGAGTACGGCGAATTTCCATTGGGACTTTGATTTCTTCAACGCGCCATCTAGCCATGCTAGCTGTTCGCTCCCTTCGCCCAACGTGCGGTTGCCGTCGATCATGAAGAATTCTGCATTTCCGTATTTGAATGAATACCAACGTTCGGGTTCGGGAAGGTCCATGTAGTCGTAATAATGTTGGGCGTCCTGTTCGTGATTGCCGAGGACTGGCATCATCGGAACGCGGCTTAGCAATGGCTGCATGTTGGGGAAAAAGTGACGGGTCCAATCCGACTTATTGGTGCCGGTGCTGACGAGATCGCCTGCGTGGATTAGCAAATTGGGCCGGTGCATGAATGCGAGATCGGAGACGCGCTTGACCACATCGGCCTGGGACTGCGTGTCGCCGATAACGACGAATGTAAAGGGGCTATCCGGTGTGGCTGCAGTACGAAACGACAGTAATTCGCTTTCGAGTTTGTCGTTGTCATCGCTTGTGGCGGTGACGCGATAGAAGTATTTGGTGTTAGCCTCCAAGTCTCTCGCGCGGAACTGATGTAGCCTGCCCGACTTAGCGAGCTTTCGGTTTTGGAACGGGTTCCCATCTTCGCAAAACACATCTAAAGAGACCGTCGAGGGAAATGTAGTCTCGCACGTCACGGAGACAGCGTTCTCGGTGGGCCAAGTAAGGAACGGTTCGACAAGCCAGTCGAATGTAGCGTCGGTCCAAGGTTTCAGCTCATTTAGATTCGCTTGCGAAGCGTGCTGTGATCGAATCGCCTCGGCAGACATGACATTCCGCGTGATACGAATTTCTCGAAGGCGTCCGTCGTGTGGGTAAAACTCGTTGGCGTCGCGATAGGCCCCAATGACGAACGAAGTATTCTCGTCGTACAAAATCGGCCCGCTCTGTCCTTCGTGTTCCGAAGCCAATTCCCCGTCCACATATAGACGAACGATTTCCCCGTCGTAGGTTGCGACGACATGATGCCAACGGCCCGATTCATACTGCACCTTTCCGGACTCGAAGTAGTGCATGCGACCATCACCATCGTCAGCGCCCTTTGTGGACAATGCGAGCGTGAATTTATCGCCGTTGTAACCGAGCAGCCAACCCTTTTCCGAATCGCCATCGTCGTGAATACAGCCAACAATGCCGCCCCACTGTTGAGGCGTTTCGATGGTCACCCAGGCAGCGACGGAGAAGGACTCTTCGGGAAGTACATCCAATGCGTCCTTGGCATGGGCTGCAATCGTGAACTGGTTCTGGAAACCGTCGAGTACTATGCCTCCGCCGACTTCATCCGGTGCGTAGACGAGTTCCGCGCGTGTCCGTGCGGGTAAGGTTTCAGTCTCCGCTGCAAACTTTGAGTCTTCGTACTCCGCGGTGAAGATCCAAGTCTGATCTCCGGCGGTCAATTGTGTTGCGCACAGTACTGCGAGGATGGCCGCGCTAGCGATCGTGCCCATGTGTGGTTGCTCCTGTGTTCGGCCTAAACTAACTACAGTAGGTTTACTTAATTTGTTTCCGAGTGTTTCACGAAAAGAGATTGCCACAGTCGCCTGGGGTTCCTTCGCAATGACGGTGAAGGGTATTCGTAGACTGCGATAAAAGTGACCATGAGTAACCTAAATGTGCTCTAGACCGCTGAGTCTTCCCGAGCGAAGCCGAGGACTTGCAGTCGGCATATGAAGTTAGTGCAATCGAATCCGCTGACCGCAGGTCCTCGGCTTCGCTCGGAATGACAAAATGAGAAGATTGTTTAGATACTTGCCGTTCGCTACAACTCCAAGTCCGCATCGGTCACCGCGCCGAGTGATGCGGAGCTGACGGCGCTCGCGTACTTCGCGAGGACGCCTTTGGTGTAGCGCGGTTTAGGCGCTTTGAATTTGGCGAGCCGTTTCTTAATCTCCGCTGCGGGGAGGTCGAGATTGAGTTGACGTTTTGTTGCGTCGATGGTGATGGGGTCGCCGTTCTTGATGATGGCGAGTGGGCCGCCGACGTAGGCTTCGGGGGTGATATGGCCGACGACAAAACCGTGGCTACCGCCGGAGAATCGGCCGTCGGTGATGAGTGCAACGTCTTCGCCCAGGCCTTTGCCCATAACGGCAGAAGTTGGCGCTAACATTTCACGCATGCCGGGTCCGCCTCTGGGGCCTTCGAAACGGATGACGATCACATCGCCTTTCTTGACGGTGCCGTCGAGGATGCGTTTGAGTGCGGCCTCTTCTGAATCGTAAACACGGGCCTTGCCCGTAAACTTCATACCTTCTTTACCCGTAATCTTCGCGACGGCACCTTCGGGCGCGATGTTGCCGTAAAGAACGACGAGGTGACCGTCTTTCTTAATGGGTTTATCTAGGGGCAGGATGATTTTCTGGCCACGCGGATACGGTTTTGCGCCGCGGAGGTTTTCTTTGACTGTCTTGCCCGTAACCGTGAGGCAATCGCCGTGCAACATGCCCGCGTCGAGCAGCGTTTTCATGAGGGGGACAATGCCGCCAATCGCGACGAGCTCCGCCATCACATACGTGCCGCTCGGTTTAAGGTCGGCGAGGACAGGTGCGCGCTTACCGATGCGTGTAAAGTCGTCGATGGAAAGCTTGATGTCTGCAGAGTGCGCGATGGCAAGGAGATGAAGGACGGCGTTCGTTGAACCGCCGAGCGCGTTGACCACGACGATGGCATTTTCGAAGGCCTTCTTCGTCATGATGTCGCTTGGGCGAATTCCCTTTTTGATGAGATTGAGAACGGCAGCACCGGCGTCGCGACAGTCTTTCGATTTTTCTTTGGAGATGGCGGCTTGCGCGGAACTGTTGGGCAAGCTCATCCCCATCGCTTCGATGGCGGATGCCATGGTGTTCGCGGTGTACATGCCGCCGCAGGAACCGGCACCAGGAATCGCTTTGGTCTCGACTTGCTTCAATCTCTTGTCAGTAATTTCGCCTTGAGCGTGTTGACCGACCGCTTCAAACACAGAGACGATGTCGAGATTCTTACCGTTGAGTCGTCCCGGCATGATGGTACCGCCATAGACGAACACCGCAGGACGGTTGAGGCGCGCGATGGCCATCATGCAACCCGGCATGTTCTTGTCGCAGCCGCCGATGGTGACGACGCCGTCCATCATTTCGCAACCGACGACGGTTTCAATGGAATCGGCAATGACTTCGCGGGAGACGAGCGAGTACTTCATGCCCTCGGTGCCCATCGAGATGCCGTCGGAAATCGTGATGGTGTTGAATTCGATCGACTTGCCGCCCGCTGCATCGACGCCTTCGCCCGCTTCCTTAGCGAGCAGGTCGATGTGCATGTTGCAAGGCGTGACCATGCTCCAGGTAGATGCGATACCGACCTGCGATTTTCGAAAATCGGCATCTTTGAAACCGACCGCGTGTAGCATGGCGCGGCTCGGTGCGCGCTCTACGGATTCGGTGATGTTTGCGGAGTACGCCCGGTCGAGGGACTTCTTCTTCGCTTTGGGTTTGGTCGTTGAGGGGCGTTTGGCGGTCTTCTTCGCTGGCATGAAATGGCTCCCGATTCGATTCTAAACAGAATTCTCAATTATATGCCGATCATGCGCATGTTAAAAGCTAAGTATGTTCGACCTCATATGGTGACTCTTGAGCAAACACTTTCGCGGTTTAACGTTGAAATGTCGGGTGGCCGAAAGTTTCCGCGGCCCATAAAGCTCACTCGGAAATGGGCGCTACGTAGCTCCCAATTCCGGTTGGGAGTTTGGCCCTCCCGAATCGCAATCCAGTACATCAGAGGTACAACTAAAGTAAACCTACACTTGCAGTCGACACGAAAAAAGCGAGCGAACCGTACAATACGGTCCGCTCGCCAGAAAACAACAAATACGGCTCGCTGATCTAGTCCGTTCCGGCTGCGTCAGTCCAGCTATAGTACATCCAGCCCAGCGCCATTTCGTCGGTGGTTGACGGGCCGAACCGTACATTCTTACTCGGATCGGGATTATCCGGATTCTCTTCCGAATTATCGAACGTCATGTCGACCTTGATGGTTGTTCCCGCCGGAAACTCGCGCGGTTCCGGATACTCATAGTAGAGCTGCCAGGCGTAGTCGTACCGCGGAATGTCGAGCAACACTTCCTTGTCTCCATTCGGCAGCGTCGCCGTATACTTCGCCGCAGACCCACGCAGATGCATATGCGGAAGGAAGTTCAGGACCTCAAAAGGCCGATCAAACGTATGTTCCATGCTCACTACATGGTCTTTTTTGTAGGCCGGAATCTCGAAGCCCATGTCGCCAATAGGCTCAATATTGATGGGTGTTACGTCTTCATCTTTATCATAGAAGAAAAAGCCGAGACGCGATTGATCCCATTCGCCGGTGCCCTCGCCCGGTTCCTTGTGGTAGTGCATGCTGATTCGCAGCGTCGAACCCTTCTTTAACAGAATCCCGTATCCATCCTGAAGCAAACTCGGTTCTGCGCCCGGCGCCAATCCGCCGATGTTTCCATATCCCAGTGCACCCGCCGCTTCCCGACGTATTTCCTGGTGCGGATTCTCGCTGTACACGACGATGTGGTGCACGCTCGTCGCGTCGCCCTGAGCTTCAATCGTCTTAATCCACCGATCTTCCGGAAGCAAGTCCGCCGTCAACGTCACGTTGATCATCGGCTGCCAATCCTCGACCTCATCGCCAACCCAGACCTTTTCCGGTAGTTCGACAACCAGATCGGGCTGACCAAGCCACCACTCCTTATTGGAAAACGTCGCCGGTTTCGGTGCATCGGCAGGGTTGCCACGCTTGGCACCTTGATCGACCCAACGCACGATCGTGTCGATGTGATCTTGTGACAACGAACGCTCGTTACGGAAGACGCCGTGGAATTCTTCCGATGCGAACCAAGGCGGCATGTAGCGTTCCGACACCTCTTTCGCGATCGCCTTCGCCCAAGGACGCACCTCCTTGTAATCCATCAATGCGAAGGGCGCGACCATGCCCGATATCTTAATGGGTTTAGGACGATGACATTCCTGACAATTCTCCTGCAGAATCGGCAGAACGTCTTTGGTGAACGTCGGTTTGTCCGGCACTTCAGCAAATACCAATGGCGCTATAGCCATCCCCAGCATGCCGACTATCAAGTTCTTCCTAACCATTACGAAGTTCTCCCTTTCCGGGTTTTCAAAAGCTCATTTCGACGATTATGGTCACTACTCGAATTAGGTAGAGATCATCGCATCTATTACGCCCAATTTACAAAAAAGCATTGATTTACCAACTTGTCCCGGACTGGTGGCGGAAAGTCAGTGAAAATAGGCTTATAGCTGGATTTTGGGCCGCGTTGATTTCGCAGGCGCCGCCATAGATCATAGCGGTCTTTATTGAAAAGTATACAGATTCAGTATGTTTCCGTGACTCGTATGGGTCACGGCTGAGGAGATTGTTCTACGTGAGTGCGGACAATTCGAGTGAGACCCAATTTCGATCGCTACAAATAGCGCATTCCGTAGATTATGCGGTCTGTCCACCACCAGCCACTACGAAATCGCCGCCGCTTTTGTTGGCGCTGCACGGCTGGGGTCAGAATTGCGAACGGTTTTCACGGTGGGTAGCACCGTTGGCCGAATGCGGTTTTCTCGTCGCCGTACCGCAAGCACCGCATCAGTTATATATCAATTACGATCCCAAGACGGTGGGTTTCAATTGGCTGACCATTCATGAAAAGGAACGATCGATTACGGAGTTCGTTGAATACTTAAAGTTGCTGATCAAAACGCTTCGCAAAGAATACGAATTCGACGAGAACCGAGTCTGTATGCTTGGTTTTAGCCAAGGCGTGTCGATGAGCTATCGGTTCGCGGTGAGGAGTGGGTTAGACGTTGGCGCGATGGTCGCGTGCGGTTCAGATTTGCCACCGGACGTAGCGGATGAATTGCCAGATCGTGAGGCCTTCCCCGTGTTAATCGTCCACGGAAAAGACGATCCCCAAGCGAAGTTGGAGAAGGCAGAATCGGCGTTGGCGGAAATGCGGCGTCATGGTTTCTCGCCGGATACGAATTTTTTTAACGGTGGGCATCAGCTGCCGAGAGAAGTAGTGAAAGACATTGGCGATTGGCTCGTGAGTAGGGTCGTTCGGAAAGAGGGAGCAAACGCATGAAACCGTCGCGAAGAACGTTTTTGGCTATGAGTGGTGCGACAGCGCTTGCGTCGCGCGTGGCATCCGCCGCAACGCCAAAGTACAAGGCGTGCATCATCGGCGACACGAAGCAGGGCGGCCACGGCCATACGACGCATTTAGCCTTCGCGTTACGTGATGATGTGGCCGTTGTTGGCCTAGCCGACCCCGATGAAGCGGGCCGGGCGAAACATGGCGAACAGGCAGGCGCGGAACGGACGTACGCGGATTACCGCGAGATGCTCGAAAAAGAGAAGCCAAACCTCGTGGCGATTGGGCCGCGTTGGACGGTGAATCATAAAGAATACGTGCTGGCCTGCGCCGAGGCGGGGTGCCACGGAGTAATGGAAAAACCGATCTCGACGGATCTCGCGGAAGCGGATGCCATGATCGAAGCGATTGAATCGCGCAATCTAAAATGGTCCATCGCGTTCAACTTTCGTGCGATGCCGGTGATGGATCACGTGCGCAAACTCATCTATGACGACAAAATTATCGGCAGTCCGCTCGAAGTCCGCAGCCGCGGTAAAGAAGACAATCGCGCGGGTGGCGAAGATCTCATCGTGTTGGGTACGCATACCTTTGATCTGATGCGGTACTTGGTGGGCGATCCGCGCTGGTGTCAGGCCGACATCACGCACAATGGTCAACCGGCGACGCCGGAACATGTGCGCGAAGCAAGTGAACCGTTAGGGCCGATTGTCGGTAACCGCATTCACGCGATGTACGGATTCGACCGTGGCGTCGCGGGGTACTTCAGTTCGATGAAAACGCGCGATGGAAACGGAGGCCGTTGGGGACTCGAGGTTCACGGGTCGCAGGGCATCATTGGCATTCGTATGGATGTGAATCCAGCGGTCCACTTGCTACGTGACCCATCGTGGGCACCGGGTGATAGCGGAAAGCAATGGGAACCGCTGCCGAGTCCACCCGCAGAGCGAATCGACCTAGCGGACGAACGGCGTCAACGGCATATGTTTATCGTCAACGATTTGATGGCGGCGATTGAAGAAGATCGAAAACCGCGCTATAGCTTGCAAGACGGGCGTGCGTCATACGAGATGATTCAGGCCGTATTCGAGGCCTACGTACAAGGCGGTCGCGTGGCAATGCCCCTCGAAAACCGGGACCATCCGCTAAAGCGGTGGACCTGAGCGCCGCGGCAGAACTTGAACGATCACGCTGCCATACGGTAAGATCCGCAGCTGCGTTTGTAGACTAGATCCCCGATAGCTCAGCGGTAGAGCGGGTGGCTGTTAACCACTAGGTCGCAAGTTCGAATCTTGCTCGGGGAGCCATTTACTATCCAAGCCACCCAAACAGGGTGGCTTTCTAATTTCTGGGGCCTTAAATAGGGACAGTAACCATTTTTCATCAACGTCGTGACTTTCAGACGGTTCCGTTTCCAGAGCAAAAATGGTTACTGTCCCTATTTAAGACCTTGACAGCCTCCAAAGATATTTGATCGGCGGGTAGAGCAGCATGGTAGAACCGATGGCCAAGTGCACGACTCCGTGCGCTATCGACGTTGCCAGAAGTGAGAACCCGCCCCACAGAAAAATAGGCCCGACGATAAGCCTCGATACCGTGCGAAGCTCAATGCGGTCTGCTTCGATTTCGCGTAAGGCCGCCTGCTTGTCGAATTTGCCGAAGATTATCTGGAGGAGGTGGAAGCCGATGGCAAACCCGGCGCTACCGGTCTCAAAAAAAATCGCCCAGTCTCCGCTACTAGCGGTATGAGTGTCGTTTCTTTGGTCGGTAAACACGCGATTGAGCTGGTCTGGGTAGAGAAGCAAACCCAGTGCCAGCATGCCTCCTACACAAAGTGCGAGGACAACGAGTTTCAGCATTCGAATGGTTAGCGTGATGCGTTCTTCGCCGGAAGGGTGCGCCGGTTTTGGTTTTTCTTGCGACTCAAACACGCCGGATTCACCTTTCGCGTCCAAGGCTTCTGGACATAGTCCACCATTTTCAGTAATACCGGATAGTGTCGCCCTTTTGAATGAATGAGGACAGCCATAATTGTGGTGTCCTCAGGCCAGTCTATTATCACTTTATTCGCTCAAATGACATCCCACGGCTCCCGCTGCACGCGGGAAAGCAGCGCGTTCGCTTCGTCATCGCCGATAAAGCGTTCTTTCTTTGGATCGTATTCCACGTCGCGTTCGAGCCACATCGCGATGTTGGCGCAATGGACGGTCGTCATGGAGTGGTGCATCATGCTCGGATTGGCGACGGTTTGTTTGCGGGACCGTACGCAGTCTAGGAAGTTTTGCATGTGGTCGAGCGTGCGGCCCGTCTTCTCCACGTATTCGTCGATCACTTGACTGTAGTCTTTCAACAATTCAGGTGACGACGCTTCGGCCCTGGTATAGCCGTCTGCCGCGCCGACCCAGCCGCGCTCGCTGACGAAGCGTTCACCACAGGGGCCGTGCCAGAATTCGTCGCCGCGGGAGAGAATCAGCTTCTTGCCGTTGGCGAACGTGCAGACCATGCCGTCGCCCGAGTCGTTGTCCACGTATTCATACTTCACCGGCGACGTGTCATCCATTTCGAGTCCGAATTGAGCTTGCGCGAAAGTGTGGGCACCCCATTCGCCGATGCAGCTCGTGTGAAAATCGTAATCGCCGCGCCACTTACCGTTCACATACTCTTTGTTGTACGGTCGCCAGGGGCAAGGACCCAGCCAAGCGTCCCAATCCAGCACTTCCTTTGGGGGCAGTACCTGCTCCGGGAGAATGTTTCGTTTCATCTTCGCCGTGTCCCAAGGTGCGATGTGGGCATAGGCGGTATGTACGTCTTCCATGCGCCCTGAACGGACCATCTCGTAACAGAACACGTGATGCGCTTCGCTGAGGCGTTGCGTGCCAGTCTGATAAATACGACGGTGTTTCTTCGCCGTCGCCACCACCGCACGGCCTTCTTCCACCGTCATGCACGAAGGCTTTTCTGTGTAGACGTCTTTGCCCGCACGCATCGCCAAGATGGAGGCTGGTGCGTGCCAGCGGTCGCCGGTAGCGATGAGCACCGCGTCGATGTCATCGCGTTCCAACATTTCGCGCATGTCCATGTACTGGTCACAATCCGTGTTTCCATACTCGCCATCCACATGCGCCTTAATCCGATCCCGCTCCCTTTTTTGCACGTCACAAATCGCTACGAACTGCACGTCGTCCCTGCTCATCAGCCAGCGAAGATCGTGCATACCGCGACCGCGCAGGCCAATCCCTGCAATATTGATACGTTCCGACGGCGGGACGGCGGTCTCTCCGCCAGTAACGCACGCGGGAAGTATCAGCGGTGCTGTGGCGGCCGTCGTTGCGCTCGCAAGAAACGTTCGGCGTGAAATCTTCTGGCTCATGAAATGATTCTCCTCGTGGTCTTAAATAGGGACAGTAACCAATTTTGCTTCTTGAAAACGAATCCGCCTGATAGTTGTTTAAATAGGGACAGTAACCATTTTTGCTTTGGAAACGGAACTTCTGAAAGTCACGACGATGATGAAAAATGGTTACTGTCCCTATTTAAATAAGGGTTCCACAATCGGCTATACTTGGCGATTCGTTCAGGTCGCTTCGAGTGGACGGAACGGGAAACACGAAGTCAGTCGTGCAATAGATATGTCATTACTTGATAGACCGTTTTATTGGGTTGGTTCTAATTTCGAAAGGATTACGATGTTCATCCCAGACGTTATCGCACAAAGCCGGTTGTTCCGGTGCTCACGAATGGCCTCGCTGGTCATTGTCGGAATGGCGATAGTGCCATTTACGGCTATAGCCGAGGACACATTTGAATATGTCGGCTTCGACCCTGCGTCGTACTCGCCCGAAGGGCTTGACGGCATGAAGGAGATCTTTTCCGGTCGGATGTTTAACTCGGCAGCGCCCCTTAGCTTCTTGGAAGCCATGGCGGCGGAAGATGCGGCGAGAAAGGATGAACTTGGCTACGATCCCAGTTCTGTGGAAGGAAAGTTTTACGGAACTGGAATGCTCCCATCGCCGCCGAATCGAGATGTCGATGCGAACGTTGCCCTGGGACAGAGTGTGTTCGAACGCGACGGTGCGTTGTTGTCGAACGGAAATTGTTTCGCGTGTCACGCGGGCGCGGTCAACGGGAACGTTGTGGCCGGCTTAGGAAACAACGCCATCATGCAAAGTCCGCCGCGTCCGGAAGGTACGCCGACCCCGAATATGTTCAAGCTCGCGGCGGCGCTTAAGAACGATGCGGAAAAGAAAGTCATGTCGGACATGATGAAGCGCAGGAAAGGCGTTTCACCCGTAATTCCTGAGACGACGAACCGCGGTGACAACTTTGGTCCGTTCGCGGTTTGGGCGCGTGGTGCCCAACTATCCGATCCAGCGAAAAAAGGGCTTGTGGCTGGTGATGAACAATCGGATCTCGTTGCCCTCATCGAAGACAATATGGTTCCACCTGTTGACCCGATGCCGTGGTGGCTCATGAAGTACAAGGTACGTGATTACTGGTATGGCGATGGAAATCCGAGTGATGCAGCGCATTTCTCATTCAATTTCACAAGCACGCAGCCCGGGGCGAATGAACACCATGCTTCTCACGTTGCTTCCACCGCCAAAGCGCTGGCATTCGCCCGCGAAACACAGTCGCCCATTTTTCCGGATTCCTTGGATGCCGCGCTCGTTGAACAAGGCGCGGATATCTTCCATGGGCGCACAGCGCCAGAAGATGCGACCGCGTTTAAGGCATGTTTTGAGTGCCACGGAACCTATACGAAGAATCCTTCTCAGCCGGACCTGTCAATACCCGGCGCATGGACGGTAGCCTACGATGGGTCTGAAGAGCTCAAGAAAGTGCGCACGGATCCGGAGTACAACGATGTGGTCCAAAAGCTCCGCCCGATTTCCAAGCATATCAATGAACTGGCAACATATCTGACGGCAGAACTGGCCCCAGTGTACAACCACCTCGAAGGCAAGGGCTATGTGCCGCCGCCGTTGGTCGGTGTCTGGGCGACTGCGCCGTACTTCCACAATGGTTCCGTTCCGACGATTACGGCGGTGCTTAATTCGAGTGAGCGTCCGGAAATTTGGGCGCGTGAACAGAGTCCGTTTGTCTATAACTTGGAAGAAATCGGCCTGATGTACGACGAAGTAACCCGAAAAGATTACGAAGCGTGCGCAGAAAAATCAGCCGCTGCTCCGTACAAGAGCAAAACGTCACTCGACCAAATGTTCATTTACGACACCACCGGATTTGGCCGTGGAAACATGGGACATACCTTCGGTGATTCGTTGACGACGAACGAGCGCACGGCCATCATCGAGTTCTTGAAGAGTCTCTCTGGGCCGGATATGGACGCGGCGGATTCTACGACGACGTTGGCTAAGCGCTAATTGGTTTCAAGCCGATAGCGGCTTTTAGCATTGGTATTTTTGATGGAGCCGTCCTTAGGGGCGGCTTTTTTTTATGGGTTGGGAAATCGGTCTAACGCAATCCGTATGCCGGAATCGACTCGGCATTGTCTACCACGTCAACGGGCCGCTGCTCTGCGCGAATGATTCAGTCTCTACGCCCATGTTATTGAGCATACTCACGAAGAGATTGCAGAGCAGCGCGTTTTCGTCACCATAGTGCACGTTCAGGTACCGGTGATGTTTCAGGTGCCTGAGGCCGTGTTGGTCTCCCATTTGGGTCGATGGATGTCCGTGTCGTTCATCCAGTAAGATGTAACGTTTGAGAGGGACTTTTGCACTTACCGTTGATATTCGACTGCGGAAGGTTCTTGTGTACATTACATTGGCAACAACGAGGATGGTATTGATGAGATTGATACGTCGTGCGGGGTTCTTTTGTGGGTTAGTTCTGTTGCTGGCGCAATGGCAGTTGGCCGGGTTGGCGCATGCCGCAGATGAGAAAGCGCCAAGTTTTACCGCTGGACAAGCGGCACAGGGCAAACGAAACTACGCGAAGTATTGCTCGGGTTGCCACGGTGCGAATTTGGAAGGGATTCATCTTTCCCCCAGCATGGTCGGGAAGCGTTTCGATCGAACGTGGCGTGGGAAGTCCGTTGCGACCCTCGCGTTTCATGTGTGGCGGATGCCGAACGAACCCATTGCCGCGCCGGGCAGTCTCGGCGATGATCTCTATGCGAATATTTTGGCCTACATTCTAAAGCAAAACGGATTGGCCGCAGGTGAAGAGAAGTTGCCGGATGACATTGATGATCTCGCCGATTTCATCATCCCAAAGATCCCGGGGATGGATTACGATCCCGTTGTACCCGTCGAAAAGTCTGAAGAACAAACCGCGTTGTTGAATAATCTTCCTACGGTGACCGATGCAATGCTGCGCAACCCGTCGCCCAACGATTGGATCCATTGGGGACGCACTTACGACGGACAGAGCTACAGCACGCTCGATCAGATCGACAAGGAAAGTGTTGAGAACCTGGCACCCGCCTGGCGCGCACCGTTGCTGTTCGGTTCCAGCATGCCGATGCCGCTCGTGCATCAGGGCGTGATGTTTTTGCATACGTTCCCGGATACGGTTGTCGCAATGGATGCGACCAATGGGGACGTGTTATGGCGGTACGCGCGGGAAGGGTTGCGAGAGTCGACGAAGAAGATGGGGCTGGCTCTTCATGATGACCGGATTTATGTGTCCACATCCGACCTCCATATGATTGCGCTCAACGCGAAGACGGGCGAATTGATCTGGGATCATGCGATCGACCTCGGAGAATCAGAGAAACATCGCGCTCGGATTCAGACGCGAAGCGCGCCGTTGATTGCGGGTGATGTCGTCATTCAGGGAACGATAGGGTTCAGGGTTCCGAAGGGCGCATTCATTACGGCGATTGACCGCGAGACGGGCAAGGAAGCGTGGCGCTTCTATACCGTTGCATGGCCGGGTCAGCCGGGCGGAAATACGTGGAACGGAATTCCGGTAGAGGATCGCAATGGCGGGTCCGTTTGGCAACAGGGTACCTACGACCCCGAGTCGAATTTGATTTATTTCGGCGTCGCGCCGACGTATGACACGAAGCCGCTTGTCGCATCGTCAGGGATTGAGGGTCACAACCGGGACGCGATGTATACGAACTGCACGATCGCGCTGAACGCCGATACCGGCGAACTGGTCTGGTACTTTCAACACACGCAAAACGACCAGTGGGATATGGACTGGGCGTTTGAACGGCAGATCGCCGAACTTCCGGACGGTGAAGGCGGCACAGTCAAGGCCGTTATGAATGTCGGAAAGAACGTCATGCTCGACGCGCTCGATGCCGAGACAGGAGAATTCCTTTTCTCCGTGGATTCGGGTGTGCAAAATATGATTTTGTCGGTCGATCCCGTGACGGGGGAGAAGACCATCGATCCCACGAAAATGCCGAACCCGGATACGCCATGCGTCATTTGTCCGACGCCCTACGGTGCCCGGAGTTGGCCGCAAACGTCGTATAGTCCGAAGACGAACTATGTTTACATTCCGATCACGGAATCGTGTTTTACCATCAGTGAAACGGGAAAGGGTGGGTGGCTCCTGACCTCGGGCGTTGCATTTAGCGACGCACCCAATCCAGACCTTGACGATGGAATGATGGGCCGTATTCAAGCGATTGATGTCGCGAATCGCAAACTCGCGTGGAACGCCGATCAGGTCACACCGCCGTCCACAGGACTGTTAGCCACGGCGGGAGGCCTCGTGTTCTCCGGTGATATCGATCCGTCGCTGAAGGCGTTTGATGATGCGACGGGCAAACTATTATGGCAGGCACCGTTGGATGACCTACCGAGCTCAAGTCTTGTCACCTACAGCGTCGGCGGAAAGCAATATGTCGCCGTAGTCGTCGGTATGACGAACAATCACATTCGAGACATCACCAAACCGTACCGCCGGTTTAGTTCAACGAAAGGTGTGCCGGGGGATGCGGGCGGTGCAGCCATTTGGGTGTTTGCGCTATCGGATGTCTAGTCGATTTCGATTGAATACGAATCAAAAACGGGTCAACGCGAAAGGTACTGAAATGCGTATCGAGTCAATAAAAAATGCGGTGTGGTGCGTTGCTGTGATTGTCTTGATGTCGTTCCAGTTCGTCTCTCCGGCACACGCAGAAGAAGCGGAACCGGTGAGTAAGGCGACGTTTGACCAATGGATGGATGACGTTTCGAATTGGGGGCGTTGGGGTGATGACGACCAATTGGGAACGTTAAACTTGATTACGCCGGAGGTTCGAAAGCGCGCGGCGTCGTTAGTGAAAGAAGGTGTGCCTGTGTCATTGGCCCACAACTTGATTAAGACTCGCCAAAAAGACGTGTCGTCACCGTTGGAACATACGATGCGTCCGAGTGGCGTGAATAATCCGGGCGTGTTCGCGGGGGACATGTATCAGATTTACTATCACGGTTACGCACACACCCATATGGACGCGGTGTGCCATATGTTCATCAACGGTAAACTCTACAACGGTTTCGATCAGGCATCCGTTGCGGAGGATGGCGCGCAGAATCTTTCGATCATCAACGCGAAACAGGGCGTTTTTACCCGCGGAATCTTGTTCGATATCCCCAAGCTGAAAGGGGTGCCATACCTCGAACCGCGCGACGCGATTTATCCAGCGGACCTCGAAGCGTGGGAGAAGAAAATTGGGACCAAAGTTCAATCCGGTGATGTGGTTCTGATTCGCACAGGCCGTTGGGCAAGGCGCGATGCGAAGGCACCTTGGAATGTATCAATGGGATCGGCAGGACTGCACGCGAGTTGTGCGAAGTGGCTGAAAGATCGCGGTGCGGCAATATTAGGAAGCGATGCCGCTAGCGACATTCTACCGTCGCCTGTTGAGGGCATTTCGCATCCGGTACACGCGCTCGTGTTGGTGGCGATGGGTATGCCCATATTCGATAATTGTGATCTTCAAGCGTTAAGTATCGAAGCAGCGAAACGCGAGCGTTGGGAGTTCTTGTTGACGGTATCGCCATTAGCCGTCGAAGGCGGCACGGGATCACCCATGAATCCAATCGCAATGTTCTAAACGCTGACTAACGCCCAAAGGACAATAGAAATGCCGAAACGCCTGAGTTATTTTTGTTCAATATTGCTTTGTGCGTTGTTGCTGAATGTGACGTCCAGTGCGCAAGATTACCTGTCCGCCGAACTTAGGAACGAAGTCGAACAGCTAAAGCGTGAGACTGCTGCCGCATCGTCCACGCGCGATACCATCGAGGAGCGCACGCTTGTCTTTTGGCGTTGGCTAAATGCATTTTCCCTGACCGGCCAATTTGTCCCCGTGAGCGCCACGCAAATGGTCGCGTCTACGATGACGGCGGTTGAGGACGATGCCGTGTCGCTGGCTTTGATGACCGCGATCGACAATCTAATCCGTGAATTCAGCGTGCGTGACGAACAACCCGATGCGATAGGGAGTGTGTCAGTTTCCCCGAAGGGCCCATTCGAAGCGGAGAGTTGGCAGACGATTCAGGTGACCTATACGGTTGGCAGATTACCGATGCAAGATGGCGCTGTTGTCGTGATGGGACGTCACTTCATGAGCGACACCGGTATTTGGCAACGCGACATTCCGGATAGAGACAACTACATTTCCATACGCGCATCGAAGCCCGGGATAACGTTCTCGACTCAGCGGGTTCCCATTCGCGGAATGCACGGAGGATTTCGCGCGGCTCAGCCGCAGCTTGCTTTTAAGATGGAAGGCGGCGAACTGAATCAGGGCGATTCGTTCACCGTGACATATGGCGATACTTCGGGCGGTAGCCGCGGTTTTCAAATGCAGTCGTTCAGCAATGACGCCACACCATTTCCCATTTACGTGGATTTCGAGCGAAGTGGAACGCTATTCTCGCTTCCCATCGCAACGTACGAAACGACCGGTGGTCCGTTCCATGCAGTACACGGTTTTGTGCCATCAGTCGTCGGCGTGGACGAGACGTTTAGCGTTTCAGTACGCGCAGAAGATCTATATTACAATCGCGCGAGTGGTCCTGTGCCCGCGATGCGCGTGCTTGTGAACGGGGTATCGTTTCGTGAATTACCGAAGTCGGATGACGCCATACAATTGATGGGTGATGTAGCGTTTGATGAGCCAGGTGTTTACCGATTCGCGTTCGAAGATTCGACCGGCAATCGCCTCGGTATGAGTGATCCCGTCTGGGTTCGCGAGGACCCGGGTGTGCGAATCTATTGGGGTGAAACACACGGGCATTGCGGATTCGCAGAGGGCCAAGGCACACCCGATGGCTACTTCACATTTGGTCGTGATGACGCACGTTTGGATTTCCTTACATTGTCCGAGCATGACTTGTGGATGGACGATCATGAATGGCGTGTGTTGAACGAAGCGGTTAGCGCGTACTCGAAAGAAGGCGAATTCATCCTCTACCCCGGTTATGAGTGGACGTCTCGGCGCGGGCGTGGCGGTCATCACAACGTGTTTTTTCGCCGAGCCGGAATGGACCGTGTCCCTGTTCAAGAAGCGCCACACCTAAACAATCTCTATACCAGCTTGAACGCCAAACACGATCCCCAGGATGTCCTCGTGATTCCGCATGCGCATCAAGCTGGTGATTGGCGGTTGACTGATGTACACACCGAGCGATTGGTGGAGATCATGTCGGCGCATGGAACGTTCGAATGGTTCGGTAACCGCTACCTCGAACACGGTCGCGAAGTCGGATTCATCAGCGCGTCGGATGACCACCTCAGTCATCCCGGCTACACGTCAGGTAGTCGCAGAACGCTGAAACAGCGAGGCGGATTGGCCGCCGTGTACAGTCCCTCGTTGACGACTGACAACGTTTTCGATGCATTGCGCAATCGACAGACGTACGCCACATCCGGTGCGCGCATTATTCTCGAAGCGACATTAAACGGTGAAGAGATGGGCGTACGCCAGGCATATGCGAAGCGCCGTACCATTGAAGGACAAGTGTTCGGTACGAGTGCAATTGATTCAGTCGAAGTCATCAAGAATGGCGAGGTGATTGACCGAATCGATTACCTCGCTGCGGAATCCGGTAATCGGACCCAGCTGCAGATAAACTTCTCGTCCGAATCGTTCGCAGTAGGGCGCGATAATCCGCGTGGGTATCGACCCTGGAACGGCGCATTAGAAGTCGAAGGTGCCACGATTGAAGACGTATCTGCACCCGGCTTTCACGAACGCCGTTCAGAATTGGCGCGTCTCGATGCAAAGAACGCTAGCCGTGTAGAATTTCGCACCAGCACGCGAGGCCGGACAAATAACTTGCTGCTCAGCCTAAACAGCGTTACGGATGCCACCACAGTTCGTATTACCCTGGAAGAGACGCGCGAAGTTGGCATCGCGCCCATTCCAGTTCGCAGACCCGCCCGAATCCCGTCGGCGGATGTCACGTTCCGGATTGGCGACGCGAAAGACGGACGGCTCGCAGAACAGTTCCAAGTCGGCCGACATGTAGATGAACTGTCGTTGCGGTTCATCAACCCAACAGCGCCGCTAGACCAGTCGTTCAGCTTCACCGATTCAAACGACCCGAATCCCGGCGACTACTACTACATCCGCGTGATCCAACTCGACGGCGGACTGGCCTGGTCCAGCCCATTCTGGGTCGGCGGCGAATCGCCTCGGTAGAAGTCGTCATTTGAATGAACCGCGAGCGGCTTCCAATAACGCAATCCTATTCATCCTGTAATCCTGTCAAAAGAAACCGCCAAGAAGCCAAGAAAGTAGTCCTTGGTGTCTTCCTGCCTTGGTGGTAGAAATTATTTCGTGTCTCTGTGAATGCTCCTTGGACGCGCAGGAGCGCATCCCTCCCATTGTCTCGGCGCGTCGCGCAACCTTCATTCGGTAAAATGTATCATAGTCGTGTGGGGCATACAGAAGGGACGTTGTGATGCCGGATACTGAAGTTGCTGGATCATATGAAGATGCGTTTCGTCGCGCGATGCGTTCTACACCGGGGCGGTCGAGCATTGCCGTGTTGTTGGTGGTGTGCGGTGTGCTGTGTTTTGCGTTTACGGATGAGGTCGTTCGTTACTCCGGTCAAGGGGCACTATCGGCCGAAGCCGAATCATTGGTGGACGATTCCCTCGCCAAGAATCAGCAAGCATTTCTTGTATTGTCGGGAATCAAAGCGGCATTGGCCCTGGTTGAAGGCAGTTCGGTGGGCGTTGGATTCTCACTAGAGATCGGCGACGTGGTGCAGCCGGCCTACGACTACGTTCATTTTTTCTGGCAGGTCTTTCTTGTCGGGTTTGTCGTCATGGGCGCATACAAAATCCTGCTCGAGACGGGGATGCTCGAGTTGGGCCTAATGCTCGCTGGCGCAGGGTTGATTGTAGCGGGCTTGGGCGCGTTTCAGACGTCGTGGCGAAAATCGCTTCGGCGGACCGCGCGGTGGTGCATTTTGTTCGGCGTATTGGTCTCATTCATTGTGCCTGCGGCCTTGGTGGCGACCCATTTTCTCAGTGACCACTACACAGCGTCTTTGAGAGAGAAATATGGCTTGCGAATTGCCGCGTTTCAAATCGAGCTTGAGCGAACGCAAACGGAACTGCTGGCGATGAAAGAAGAAGTGTCGTTGCTATCCCCCGTCGATTCTCTGGCAGCGCTTAAAGCCCGTGCATCGCAAACCGCCGCGGCAGTCATGGATGCGTTCAACGCGAGTTTCTATGCGTTCATCTATTACATCATCCTATTGCTATTCGACATGCTTTTCTTTCCACTCGTGACGGCGTTGGTATTGTTCAAGTTTGTTCAGTTCGGACTAAACCGCGTGCTGGTCGAAGCGAGCACGAGCGTCATCACGGCCAGCGCCCCAGCAACGCCATAAGAAGCGCGAACCCTAGTGCGTAGGCACTGGGAATGTTCTATGCTAGTCTTCACTATTCAAACACAACGAAATGAGGTTGTCCATGCGAATCATATTGGCTTGCACGATGTTGTCTCTTTTGATTTTTCCTGTGGTCGCGGAAGATGGGGATTGGGTCAAAGAACGCGACATCGTCATTTACGAAGACCCTGCCTTTTACAGTGCTTTTCCATCCGTTATTACGCGGCCTTCCGGCGAATTGGTTCTCGCGTTTCGTCGTGCACCCGATCGGAAAATGTTTGGCGAAGGCGGTTCAAGTCACACCGATCCGAACAGTTACCTTGTTCAGGTGCGATCATCAGACAATGCAAGGACCTGGTCGTCGCCAAAATTGATATTCGCACATCCATACGGCGGGTCTCAGGATCCGTGTCTCATTCAATTGCGCGACGGTTCTATTGTGTGCAGCAGTTACGGTTGGGCTCGAGTGAACGAGAAAGCGCGGAACAGTGTCGAGAATAACGCGATGGCGGGCGAGTTCGTGTTCATGGGCGGTTACCTCGTGCGCTCGGAAGATGGCGGTCATTCGTGGTCCGACATGATTCTACCGCCGCCCGTTCCCGGGTCACCGACACGCACGGTATTCGACACGTTGTGTCCGGCGTATAACCGCGGGTCGATGTATGAGGCGAAAGATGGCCGGTTGTTATGGGCGGTCGCGTCGCGTGGTGAAGACGGTAGCAGCCGAACCGAAAACCATCTGATGACGTCCACCGATGGCGGGAAAACGTGGAAGCACGAATCGCCGATTGCGCAGGATGATGACGTCGTGTTCAACGAAGCGTGCATCTACGAAACGCCCAAGGGCGATCTCGTGACGTTTATTCGGACCGCTAGCTTCGATGATCACACCGTGATCGCGCGTTCGAAAAACGGGGGTAAGAGTTTTGAACCTTGGGAGGATGCGGAATTTCAGGGGCATCCGCATTTCCCATTACGGTTGCCGGATGATCGAGTGTTGCTCGTGTACGGGTATCGGCATAAGCCATTCGGTATTCGCGCACGCATTCTAAATCCGGAATGTACCGACTTCGCCTCCGCACAGGAAATCGTCTTACGTGAAGACGGAGGCAGCACCGACCTCGGCTATCCCTGGGCGACAATAATGGCGGACGGACGGGTGTTGGTCTGTTACTACTTCAACAAGGGCAACGGCACACGCCATATTGCGGGGACGATTCTTACGCGGGAATAAAGGGTTCTTCTCAAAAGGTGCCAACGGATAATTCTGTGTTTCATTTCACGGCTTCGCCTTTCCCGCGAAGGCGGGAATCCAGATAAAGCAGCAACCGTCGCATGAGTTCGCCGTTCAGCGCCAATCTGATGGGTCAAACAATAGCCCGAGTCGATTCCGCTAGCCAATCGAACAAGGGCAGGACTTTCTTGTATTGCCCGGTGCAAGACGTCACGAGTTTCGCCGAACTCGTCTCCGTTGGCAGTTTCATTTCCTTTATGGCGAACAACCCCGAATGTTTCAACAACTCCGCTCGCTCGTGATCCGGATCGAAATCACGAGGAACTCGTTTGTAGTGTTTACCGCCGATGGGGAAACCGACCTTCTCAACTTTCTTCACGACTTTCGTCAACGCGCTTCCCATCACAGGATCTACGACTGCATGGCGGTACGCTGCAAGCTGACCTTTCGGGAACTCGTACATACCCGCGCCAAGAAAAAGTTTATCCGCGTCCATGCGTAAAAAGAACGACGCATGCCCACAACGTTTATCCTCGCCTTCCCAAAACTGCATGTCGAACCACGTCTTGTACGGTCGCTTGTCTTTGCTAAACCGAACATCACGATTGATGCGGCGAATCGATCCGTTGACTCGTGGGTCGACCACGACGCTAGGCGCGAACGTGGTAAACCGTTCGCCCATCGCTACGACAAATGCCCTGGCGGGTTCCATCAAGTACGTGTCGTACTCGCTACGATGCGCATCGAACCATGTCTTTGAATTATTCCGAGTTAGCCCGCGCAAGAAAGCGAACGTTTCTTTCGGAAATCCTGTAAAGGTCGCCATCTCGTCAGCCCTGATCATCCGCCGATGGGCCGTAGGTGGACGGGAGCGCGATATCGTTCAGTCGAAGATACACACCCAACTGCGCACGATGATGCACCGTGTGACTCAGCACAAACGCGCGAAGACATTGCGCTCGTGGCATGCGGAACATTTCCTCGCCGCCCATTTTTAACGCCCAGTTCTGCATCAGTTTGTCATCGGGATACCCCGGCATCGCCGCTTTCGCTTCAGCGATCTTCGCATCGAATGTCTCAAGCACTTCCGCGATGTTCGACGCATGGAACGGCTTATAGTCTGGCCCGATAACCATTTCGTCCATATTTAATGTAGCCGCCACCCAACTCGGAATATCGGCGAGATGCGACGCCAAGTGGCCCATCGTCATCGACTTCGCGTGCGGCTGCCAATCGAATAGATTGTCTGGAACACGCTCCAGCATCGCCCGTGTGTTTTCCGCTTCAACCGTCAGCTCCGCTAGCATCCCGTCAATCATGCCCATAATCGTCTCTCCCTTTTGGTGGTCACGCCGTTGTTGCTCGGCTGAAATTTGTACGGCTATGGTTCTAGAGCAATCGACGACAGTTTTCAATGCGTTTCAGAACTCAACAGACAACTCCTGACACTACGAGTTGCGCAACACTATTCTGAAATACGTGTTCTCTGGCGCAGGTCAAATCGATCGCCTGATTCCAGCCATTCATACGGCGGCTCGTCAGATCGGTCAAGGAGTTTGTCATGATAAATGGCGACCTTACTCTTCCCCACAACTTCAAACTGATTGCCCTGCACGACGACGGCCGTACTCTCATCAATTCCGATGCCCAGCAATTCGGTGTGCGCGCGAATGACGGAAACCAGATCCTCTACACGTCCACGAGCGATGAGGTGCTGATCAATCGCGCAGTTCGAAAGATACCCGAATCCCTTTTCGTATCCCGGCGCCATCATGATGTGATTCCCCACACGCGCACCACGTACGAGGTACGATCCTTGAATCGTCGCCCCCGCCGATGATCCGCCGATCACGCCGCCGCGATCCAAGACCGCGGCAATCTCGGTCTCGGTCAGCGTTCCTGCGTACGCATCGACCAGTCGCCATTGTCGACCGCCCGAAAACCAGATGGCCTTCGCCCGGCGAAGAGGCGCTACGAACTCCGCTGAATCCGCTTCGGCGCGATCCCGGGTGTGGAGTACGGTGACATCGGTCGCCCCGGCCTTCTTGAACAAATTGGTCCCAGACCAAGATTCGGGGTAGACGGGTTTCGAGCCAGCGCTAGGGATGAGAACAAGGGGAACATCGCGACCGTCGGCGAGATCGAAGAAGCGATCCAGGATTTCGGGGCCGACAGCACCGCCGCCCACCACGACCAAGCTACCTTTGGCCGGCCCTGAAGACTGGGCCGGATCGGCCTGGCTGGCCGGCGAATTAGCAGAAAAAGCCAGGATTAATGCCAATACCCTGACGATGTGGAAGAAATGGCACCGGGACTCGGGCTTGAACCGAGGACCTCTGGTACCACAAACCAGCGCTCTAACCAAACTGAGCTATCCCGGCAAACAATCGCGCACACCATTCGGCGCGACCAAACACGGGATTATACGTACTGGAGAGGGTGACGTGCAACGCCGGATTCGAGCAGCCCAATCACCCCCTTTTCCGTAACTCCCAGAGGCAAAACGCTTTGACTCGCATCGCGTCTTTTTGGTACGCTTCCCCGTCTGTCCGTTTTAGGATAGAACATCTTAGTTACAGAAAGGTTAAACGGAATAAACATGTCTGAAAATCAAACAAACCCCGCGGCTGCCATGGCGGACCCACTCGACGACTTCGAAGTTGAGATGTCACAGGAGGAGATGGAAGCGCTTTACGACACCTCTCTCCAAAATTTCAAAGAAGGCGAAGTTGTCACAGGAACCATTGTTAGCGTCTCTGAGGATTATGCACTCGTCGATATCGCCTACAAGAGCGAAGGGATTATCGCACTGGACGAGTTCCCCTCTCCGAGCGAACTCAAAGTCGGCGACACGTTCGATGTATACATCGACGAGCCGGAAGACGACGAAGGGATGCCAGTTCTATCCAAAATCAAAGCGGATAAAATTAAGAACTGGACCCACATCCAAAAAATCTACGAGGACGACGGCACGATCGAAGGCCGCATAGTCCGTCGCGTCAAAGGCGGTTTGAAAGTCGATATCGGTATCGACGCATTCATGCCCGCAAGCCAGCTCACATGGCGTCCGACCAGCGACCTCGAACGGTACCTCGGCGAACGCATGGAACTGAAAATCATCAAACTAACCAAACGCCGTCGCAACGTTGTGGTGAGTCGCCGCAAGCTGCTCGAAGAACAACGCGCAGGCGAAAAGCAAAAATTACTGGCAACGATTGAAATTGGTCAGGTCATTCCTGGCGAAGTGAAGAACATCACCGACTTCGGCGCATTTGTCGACGTGGGCGGAATCGATGGCCTGTTGCATGTCACCGACATGTCATGGGGACGCGTCAAACATCCGTCGCAAGTCGTGTCGGTTGCGCAACGCATTGAAGTCATGGTGCTGAACTTCGATCCCAAGACGGAACGAATCAGCCTGGGCCTCAAACAGAAGAGTGACAATCCGTGGAAGAGCGCGCAGACCCGTTATCCGGTCGGCGGCATCACGCACGGCAAGGTGGTCAGCATGACCGATTACGGTGCGTTCGTGCAGTTGGAAGACGGTATCGAGGGCATGGTCCACGTCAGCGAAATGAGCTGGACCCGCCGTGTACGGCACCCGAATGAGGTCCTCAATCTCGACGAAGATGTGGACATCATGATCCTCAGCGTCGATCCGGAAGCGGAAAAGATCGCGCTCGGTATCAAGCAAACGCGTCCGAATCCATGGAGCGACCTCGAACAGCGTTACCCAGTCGGCTCGTCCGTCAAGGGTGTCGTTCGCAACTTGACCGACTACGGTGCGTTCATCGAAATCGAAGAGGGTATTGACGCGTTGTTACACGTCAGCGATTTGTCGTGGACGAAGAAAGTCGCGCATCCCTCAGAAGTACTTGAGCGTGACCAAGAGGTCGATGTGAAAATTCTCAGCATCGATCCCGGGAACGAAAAGATTAGCGTCGGCCTGAAACAGTTGGACAGCGATCCGTGGCAAGAAGTGGTTGACGCCCATCCGATCGGTACGATTGTTGAAGCCGAAATTGCGAAGCTGGTGAGTTTTGGTGCGTTTGCCCGTTTGGTGAACGGTATCGAAGGCCTCATCCACGTCAGCGAACTGGGCGAAGGCGTGCAACGTCCGGAAGACGTGCTCAACGTCGGCGACACCATCAAGGCCAAGGTCATCAACATCGACACGAACGACCGCAAAATTGGTCTGAGCATCCGCGAACTCGAGCGCGACAGTGACGCCGCCGCACAGGCCCAATACGGATCCAGCGGTGACGGTAGCTCGGTCAGCATCGGCGACATCGTCGGCGATTCCGTACCGGCTTCGTTGTTAAAAGGCACGGACATCGCGGCTGCCGCCAATGAGATGATGTCGGAAGATGCCGCTGAGACAGCCGCCGAACCTGCCGCCGCTGAAGAAGCGGTAGCCGCAGAGCCAGAACCCGCTGCCGCTGAAGAAGTGGTAGCCGCAGAGCCGGAACCCGCTGCCGCTGAAGAAGTGGTAGCCGCAGAGCCGGAACCTGCTGCCACAGAAGAGGCGGTAGCAGAGGAACCGGAAACCACCGAATAGCATCGGCGACGTTCTACCCGTAGCGATTTTAACGAGCGCCGTCTAGCCACGGCGCTCGTTCTTTTCGGGGATATCTGCGATTCGGCTTGGCGGGAACCCAGCCAGTTGCGCATACTTCCTGACTCTTAATAGTGAACCCCGTTTTCGGCGGGATTGTAGACTACGTACGACTTGGAGAGCGGCATGAGCAAGCAAAAGAACGGTAAGATGAAGAAGCATCCGCTGGCTGGAAAAACCATGACCGGGGCCGAGATGGTCATCCAAGTACTTGCCGATGAGGGTGTAGACACCATTTTCGGGTACAGCGGCGGCGCCATCTTGCCGACGTATGACGCCATTTTCAGATACAACGAAGAACACACGAAGAAAGAGGAAATTCGTCTCATCGTCCCGGCGAACGAGCAATCCGCTGGATTCATGGCGGCGGGGTATGCCCGCGCCAGCGGCAAGGTCGGCATGTTCCTCGTTACCTCCGGACCGGGCGCGACAAACTGCGTGACGCCCATTCGGGACTGCATGGCGGATTCGATTCCCGTCGTGCTTATCTGTGGCCAAGTGCCTCGGGCAGCCATCGGTACTGACGCCTTTCAAGAGGCACCGATCTACAACATCATGTCGGCATGCGCGAAGCACGTCTTCCTTGTTTCCAATGAAGACGAACTGGAGGCGACTGTCCGGACGGCATTCCAAATCGCTCGTTCAGGACGTCCCGGCCCGGTCGTCATCGATCTGCCCAAAGATGTTCAGTTGCCCTACGAAGGTAAATTCAAAGGGAGCGGCCTGCTCGAATTTCACGGTTACGACAAACGTGTGAAGAGCATGGAAGCTTCGCGGATGACGAAAGTTAACGCGGAACTCTTCTTCAAGAAGTTAGCCAAGAGCAAACGTCCACTTGTGTATGCAGGTGGCGGCGTCATCAACGCCAATGGCGCGAAGGAACTAAGTAACTTCTGTAAGAAATTCGATCTCCCCGTGGTCACCACGCTCATGGGTATCAGCAGCGTCGATACCACTTCCGAATCATGTCTGCACATGTTGGGGATGCACGGCACAGCATACGCGAATTACGCCGTCGAGGATTGCGACTTTCTCATCGCGGTCGGTTCGCGCTTCGATGACCGCGTGGCCGGTAAGGTCTCTGCATTCGCACCCAATGCAAAAGAGATCGCGCATATTGATATCGATGCTGCGGAAATCGGCAAAGTGAAGGCGGTGACATGGTCCCATTGCGGTGATGCACGTGTTGCCCTGCGCGACCTGACAACGGCTGGTAAGTCGTTCAAGCGCGATTTCTCGAAGTGGCATACGCACACGCAAACGCTTAAAGCCAATCACCCGATGGACTACAACCGCGAGTCCCCACTAATTCAACCGCAGGAATTGATCGCAGAGCTAAATAAATTCACCAAGGGTAAAGCCATCGTCACAACAGGCGTCGGTCAACACCAGATGTGGGCAGCGCAGTTCTTCGATTTCGTTGATCCCCGATCATTCATCACGTCGGGCAGTATGGGCACGATGGGTTTTGGATTGCCAGCGGCTATCGGCGCGCAGGTCGCTAGCCCGGGTCGTATCGTCATTGATGTGGACGGTGATGGTAGCCTGCGCATGTGTTTGGGCGAAATGGAAACGGCCACGACGTACGATATTCCGATCAAACTGTTGTTGCTGAACAATCTCGGCGACGGCATGGTCCGCCAGTGGCAACACCTGTATTGGGGCAAACGCCTCTCCGGCACCGACAAATCGCTGCACAAAAAAGACTTCATCAAAGCCGCGCAGTCTGACGGATTTACCTTCGCGAAACGGCTCGAAAACCGAAAAAGCATGCGCCGTATTCTCAAGGAATTCGTCGACCATAAACACCCGGCGTTCCTCGAAGTAATGATCGATCCCGACGCCCACGTCTATCCGATGGTCGGACCAGGCATGGGCTATAAGGAGATGATCACGGGCGACTATATTCCTGCGCGCGAGATTCCGAAAAGCGAGCAGGAACCGGAAGAAGAAGTCGACATGATGAAGATTCCGGAATTGTTCTAGCGAACTGTCGAGTTTGATATTGGGAGTTAGCGGACAGTATTTTTTGGAGTGCGGTGGCTAGCCACCGCTTTTCCCTGAGCAAGCTTGCGCACTCCAAAAATGACGCATCCAGTAGCTTGAGTCGCTCACTGGACGCAATCGAGCCAGCGTAGTACCTTTGTGCGTGCTTGCGAATCTGCGGCATTCGAGTACTTTTCTTTGACGACTGCGCGTTCATCCTCTGGGATGTCCGCACAAAAACTCGATTGGAAGAAGTAACCTATCTCTTCAAGCCGATCCGCGTGCTTCAGAACAAGGTTCGGGCGCTCTCTCAGTAGATTTGCGCAGTCGCTCCAAAGCGTCTCTCCATATTCTCCATCTGCATAACGCACGAGTTCTATAAGGCACACGATGGCATCAAGTGAGTCCACGTTGACGTTGCGCACGACCGTCTTGCGTACGATCTCCCACGGGGTTTCCCATGCTGTTTCGTCAAAGATTTCGAACCATTGAGCCCGCAGACGGGATTTATCCGGTAGTACAACACCATCTAGTATTGCCGGAGCATCCAGTAATCGTGTATCAGCCGCCAAACCTTTGATGAATTCTAGTTCGTCGATCTTCGCCCTTTTGAGTTCCAACATTAGCTCAGTCAGCTTGAGGACGGGGTCGTCCGAGGTTACGGAATGCGGCAACTCTTCAGTAGATTGGAGAATGCGTTCGACTTGATCGACATAACGGACTCGAATTTCGAGCAGGCGACTGCCAAGTGAATTCCGTTCGTCCTTCGTTTCAGCCGCGCGATACTGGTCGAGCGTTTCTGATCTGAGCGCCCATGAGGTTTCGCCCGACGCTGCATTTGCGCAGATTGCGATAAACATCGAAAACAAGAGCCAATAGCATCTGGGCGGAGCGAAATCTATCACGTCGAAACGAGCACAGAATATTCTCATGCACCTATCGCCTTCTAGCTTAGTTTCATTTGGTGGACACTATATACCCCTTGGCCTCCGGTGTCCCGATACCAAGAAAACGTAGAAGTATCCTTGGAAGATGGGTTCATTATTGAAATTGGGAGTTAGTGGACAGTGTTTTTTGGAGAGCGATGGCTTGCCACCGCTTTTCCCTGAGCGAGCTTGCTCGCGTTGCCGTTCAAGCGAGGCTTGCCTCGTAAATTCGCAGCGAAACATTATGGCACCGTGAGCAAGCTCACTTAGAGAAAGCGCAAGCAAGCTTGCGCACTCCAAAATTGACGCCTCCCTACTTCCGTTTCAGCCGCACGATACTGGTCGAGAGGTTTCGAACTAACGGCCGTGACGCGACGGCGAGTGAGCATCCGTGGAGCCACCATCGTTAGACCGATTCGGGCACTCGCAGACGTATACAGCTTCGGACTCCCAGTGTGCTGTGGGTCCTTTTACTTTCCGGGCACGGAATCGGTATCTTTGCTGGAGAGTCCCAGAGGAGATACCTGATGCGACGATACACCCTATTCGTTCCCGGATTGATGTTATGTGCTATTTCGCTTGCTCAAGGCGAAAATTATCAAATCACAATTAACGGCCAGACCAGCGATGTTGCGCTGGGCAGTGAGTATTCATTCACGACCCCCAGCGGCGAGAAGCTCAAGTACACGATCACGAAGAAAGACATCGTGACCTTCGAAGACGATATGGTGTCGTTCCAACACAAAGGCGCACTGACCGTATCCACGACTAAGATCGACGAAGGCATCGATCAGGTGCTCGCGGTGACCGCGCTAGGCACCGGCTACATCATCCAGGAATACGATGGCATGGATCCGTCGACGCTCAACGACCTCATGCTGCAGGAACTTACGAAAGAAGACATCAGCTACGGGTACGAACTCGTGAAGGAGGACTACTCGAAGGTGCTCAAGGGCGGTGAAACGCTGAAGGGCATCAAAGCCACGTTGACGTACAAGACTGAGGAAAAGTACTACACGATTACCTCTTACGGCGCGCGGGATAAAGGCGTTCTAGTGATCACGATGATCGACAAGGAGTATCAGGCGAAAGAGACGCCGGTGATCGATCTGCTTTGGGAATCTCTCGCGGTTAAGTAACGCTACGTCACCCCGAAATACGCGGTCGGATAATTGCCGTGTGCCGGACCGATGCTAACGGGGCATCGTTCGCGGAAATCAAGACGTCCAGCACTACGATTTCGTGGCCTTTCCGCTCGTACGCTTCTTCGACACGTCCCTGCACCACGACGTTCGCATCGATGTTCGGCACCGCGAAATGCTGCACAGAACTCCCGACATGAATCCACGGCCCCAGCTCCACGTTCTTCACCAGAATGTCGTTGGCCAACGACGGGTAATACGCGGGATGACACGCCGTCGCTGCGACAGACAACAAAGGCGACGTTTCACGCATGGACTCCACGAACGCCGTCATCGTCTCCACGTCTAACGCGGTTTCGAATGCACCAAGATCCGATCCAGCGGGCAATGCTTCTAGGGATGCGTCCGGTCGCGTTTCATAATCCGGCACAGCCTTTAGCGAATACGCTGACGCGTGGGGCGATTCCGGCGACGTCGTCAACGACGCCGTACCTGCACCACACAGCACACCTTCCGGATTCACGAGTGAGACGTTTACTAACCCGGCCTCTTGATCTTCCCACGCCGAACGGACTGTGACGCGCTCTCCGTCATACGCCGGCTTCAGAAAACGGACATCTGCTTGCCCGCGCGCTAACCATTCAGCCCCAAACGTCTCCACCATCGCGCGCGACATATACCCATACACGCCAATCCCCGGCACCAACCCGCCGCGAAATCCATACTTCGGCGCAGTATCATCGTTGTGCATTCGGTTTTCGGAATCGGTCGCATAGTTAAAAGCGTCAACGAAGTAGTCTGCGGCAGCAGTTTCAGGGGGTGTCATACGTCAAGGTTTCCTATGGTTGGTTGAAGAATGCGTGGCACAACGACTAGGCTACGTTTCTGCACACCAATTTCGCAACTGGACGATTGAACCTTCCGTGATAAATGCCCATTCGATATCCAAGTGTATCGCGTTACTGAGTGTCGTCGCGATAGCACACGCAGCGCTATCTCAAGATGCGAAGGTGTCGGAACAATACGGTGCCAAACGACTCGACTTTGCAGTCGAGGGCTTCCAGGGCTTTGTTGTTTTGCCCCCAAATGCCTCAACGACCGAATTGATTCCGTGGGTATGGTACGCGCCGACGTTTATCGGCGTGTATCCAAATGACGGACACGCATGGATGACGACCCAATTACTCGACGCCGGATTCGCGATCGCAGGGGTAGACGTGGGCGAGTCGTATGGCAGCCCGAAAGGTGTCGCCGCTTACAGCGCTTTCTTCGATCATGTCGTATCTGAATATAGTCTAGCCACGAAAGCGTGCCTACTCCCCCAAAGCCGCGGTGGGCTCATGTTGCTGAATTGGGCGGTTGAGAACGTCAGTCGCGTTCAGTGCGTTGCCGGTATTTATACCGTGTGCAATCTTGAGAGCTATCCAGGGTTGGCCCGCGCATGCGGTGCTTACGAGTTGAGCGAAGAAGCACTACGAGACACACTCGAATCACACAATCCAATCGATCGCCTGAAGCCTTTGGCCGAAGCGAACACGCCTCTCCTGTTTATCCATGGGGATTCGGACACTGTCGTTCCCATCGAAGCCAACGCCGGCGAATTGGTCGCGCGCATTCTTTCACTCGGGGGCAACGCGCAACTCATCACCATCCCCGGTAAAGGACATGAAGAAGTCCCGGAATTTTTTCAGTCTAAACCGTTCATAACATTCTTGCTAAACCAAGGTGACCCATCGAATCAATAACCGCCTCAGACATTTGGAGTTTAACGAGACGCAATGACTACCAACGAGAACCAGCCGTCAAACTATACGTACGATTACCCCCGCCCCAGAGTTGCGACCGATATCATCGTATTCGCACAGGTCAATGACAAACGACACATCCTACTCATCCGCCGCGGAAACGAACCGTTTCGTGGTGATTGGGCGCTCCCCGGTGGCTTCGTCGAAGAAGACGAATCGCTGAAGGCCTGTGCGAACCGGGAACTCGAAGAAGAAACTGGGCTATCCGGCGTCGTGCTCGAACAGTTGCACACCTACGGCGATCCCGGCCGAGACCCGCGCGGCTGGTCACTCAGCATCGCCTACTGGGGCACCGTCGATGGCGCGCCGCCAAACGTCGAGGGCGCTGACGATGCGGACGAAGCCGTCTGGCATTCGCTCGACAGCTTGCCGTCGCTCGCGTTCGACCATGACGACATGATTGCCCGCGCAGTCGATCAGCGTGAGAATCCGAACGCCGAAGAGCAGAATCAAAATTGATTCTCACCACGAAGAACCTAGCGCGGCATAGCCGCCATTAATGGAATACCTCACGCAAAGGCGCGAAGACGCAAAGAGAGGACCGTGCAATTGCTATAGATAACATTCTTGTACGAAGGACCAACGTACGGGATTTGTCGCATGAAAAACTCGCTAAGAAAACACGCTTCTGACGGATAGTAGCACGAAGCGAACGAAGACGATTGTTTGTTCAGTTGTACTTAGGATTAACCTTGTATACGCTGATTCGTCTTCACTTCTATTATGGGAGAGCGAATCATTATGATCCGGAACGTAACATTGAATATTGTTTTCGCGCTGGTTTTGACCGCAGCCGCAAGCGCACAGTACGGTGCGCCGGGAGATGACTGGCCCCATTACGCCGGTGATCACGGCTCAACGAAGTACTCAGCGCTAGATCAAATCAACGCCGAAAACTTTAACAAACTCGAAGTTGCTTGGCGATGGAATTCGCCGGACAATGCGTTGGAAGATACGTCACCGCTCAAACCTTACCACTTTCGCGCAACACCTATCGTCGTCGACGGCGTCGCGTACGTTTCGACGAGTTTGTCCCAGGTTGGCGCGGTCGACATTACGTGTGGTGAAACGTTTTGGGCACACAATCCCAAGAGCTACGAACGCGGCATGGTGACTCACGGCCTTACCCAACATCGCGGTGTTGAGTATTGGACGGATGGTGAACAGGAACGCATCCTCATGGCGACGGGCGGACGGCAATTGATATCGCTTGATGCTAAGACGGGAGAACCTGACCCGGAATTTGCGGACGGTAAGTGGGTCGACTTGTTGAGCGATCTCGGTCGGCGCGTGCAGGGTCGAAACATCGGACACAACAAGCCGACCGTCGTGATCGGTGACACCGTTGTCGTCGCCTCCATCATCATGGATTTCCCGACGATCAAACGTAACCCACCAGGTTTTATCCGCGGCTATGACATCCATACCGGAAAACAGAAATGGATTTTTCACACAATTCCACAAGACGGCGAGTTCGGCGTGGAAACCTGGGAAAACGAATCGTGGAAATACACAGGGAATACCAACGCATGGTCGTTAATGACGGCTGACCCCGAACTAGGCTATTTGTATTTACCAATGGGTGCACCGACAAGCGATTACTACGGTGGTCATCGCCACGGGGATAATCTATTCTCGCAGAGTTTGCTCTGCCTGGATGCAGCGACCGGTGAACGGGTCTGGCACTTCCAGGCCGTACACCACGGCATTTGGGATTACGATTTTCCGTGCGCCCCGAACTTGATCGACATCACCGTGGACGGCAAGAAAATCAAAGCCGTGGCTGCGGTTACGAAACAAGGGTTCACGTACGTCTTCGACCGCGTCACGGGTGAACCCGTATGGCCGATCGAAGAGAAGCCAGTCAACGCAAAAACGACTGTCGAGGGAGAGAAACTTTCACCGACTCAACCGTTTCCCACAAAGCCACCAGCGTTCGACCGCCAAGGTATCACCGAAAACGATCTCATCGACTTCACGCCGGAGCTTCGCGAAGAGGCGCTCGCGATTATCAATAATTACGTCACCGGCCCACTGTTCACTCCGAACATCGAAGCCGGTCAAGACGGCAAAGATGCCATGCTTCAACTTCCCGGTACCGTCGGCGGTGCAAACTGGCCGGGTGCCTCGGTCGACCCGTCTACCGGAATGTTGTACGTCCAATCACAGACCTTGCCCTCCCCCGTCTCACTCATCAAACCGGATCCAAATCGTTCCGACCTGAACTACGTTCTGAACGGTGCAATGAAGGGCGACGGAAACGATGACCTGTCCGGCCCTGCCCTTGGCCCACGAGGACTCCCATTGCTGAAACCGCCCTACCGGCGTATTACCGCTATCGACCTCAACAAAGGCGAGATCGCCTGGCAAATCCCGTTCGGCGACGGACCTCGTAATCACCCCGCTATCAAGCATCTCAATCTTGGCCCGCTGGGATCGCGGTTCCCCAAGGACGTGCTCGCCGAAGGCGGAATTCTCACGACCAAAACATTGATCATCACGATCCTCGCCGAGGTCGACGAACTCGGTGATCGCTCAGCACGAGGGTCATGGCTAGTTGCCCTCGACAAAGCCACGGGAAAAGAGATCGGCCGCATCAAAGTCGACCGACATCTACATAGCTCGCCCATGACCGCCATGTACGAAGGCCGCCAATACATCCTCGTCGCGGGCGGTGGCCGCGGGGAGCCGGCAGAATTGCTCGGGTTTGCGTTGCCGGAATCGAACTAAGCGTCACGTGTGACTACGGGTACGGCTTTAGTTCGGTGAACTTGATTCGGCAAGCGAGTACTTGATGAGATCGGATCTCTCGTCCTATCCCAAGTCATACAACGCCCTTTACAAACGGGCGCTACGTAGCTCCCGTTTTTAACGGGAGACGGACTCAAATTCGGCCCCAAGGTCCAACACGCTCATCTAATCCCGAATGATTAGAAACGGGCTCGTATTTGACGAGAACTCACAACGTAGCTACAATGTAGTCATGAGCGGTTTGCATTTCACTTGGGATCCGAAAAAGGCCAAGGCAAATCAGAAAAAACACGGCATTACGTTTGATGAAGCGCGATCCGTGTTCCATGATGAATACGCCATCGAGTTTTACGACGATGAGCATTCCGCATGGGAGGAACGTTTTCTATTGTTGGGTCTAAGTTCCGGTCTGCGACTCCTTCTTGTATGTCACTGCTATCGGGAAGCAGACGACATTATCCGAGTCGTTTCCGCACGAAAGGCGACCACAACCGAATCCGCTCACTACCGGAGATGACAGACATGAAAGCCGAATACGATTTAACGAAAATGAAGTCGCGGAAGAATCCCTATGCCCGGAAGCTGAAAAAGCAGATTACGCTGCGTCTGGACCCGGACGTGATTGAGTACTTCAAGCAAAAGTCTGAGGAAACAGGAGTGCCGTATCAGACACTGATTAACCTCTATCTTCAGGATTGTCGTGCCACCGGCCGGAAGCTCAAGATGACCTGGTCATCGTAAGACCTGATGCATGGTCGCGTATTCGTCGGTAGAGCAGTACAAAACACAGGGCTTTCGTTGGATAGGAGAATCGTAATGAAGCGCGTGCCACTATCGGGGTTGATGTCGTTTGCATTATTCGTCGGCAGTTCGACCGTTATCGCTCAGGAAGTCGAAGATAAATCTTTCGTGACGGAGAGCGGAGAACGCATTCTGCGTCTTGAAATCATAGTGGACTGCTCGCTTGAGGACGCCTGGGAATTGTTCGCCACGGCGGAAGGACTGAGCACCTGGATGGCGCCGGTGATACAAGTGGAGATGCGAAACGGAGGGCGCTGGGAGGCGAGTTACGATAAGACGAAAAAGATCGGGGACTCGGGCAACATTATCAACGAAGTCCTTTGTGTCGTTCCCTTGGAGATGTATGTCATGCGCGTCGCGCAAGTGCCTGATAATTTCCCTTTCGATCCCGAATTGGTATATCAAGCCCGTTCAATCGTTCAGTTTGAAAGCGTTGGTGAAGATCGGGTCAAACTGACGTTTACAGGCACCGGATACGGCGAGGGATCCGATTGGGATCGAATCTACCGCGTGAGCGTGAGCGCAAACTGTTACACGCTTAAAGAGTTCGGAAAGCGCGTAAAGAACGGACCGGTCAATTGGGATGAGTAGGGTCTAACTGGAATTTATTGGAGCGAAATGATGGCGATTCATACACCGATTTGCGAGATACTTGGTATTGATCATCCGATTATTTTGGGCGGAATGATGGGGCTTAGCGATGCGAACCTAACGGCGGCGGTCTCGAATGCCGGTGGGTTGGGGACGTTGTCGAGCGCGACGTTTGGCGTGGATGGCACGCGCGAACAGATGACCAAATTGGCGGAGCTCACGGACAAACCGTATTCCGTAAACCTTCCATTGTTTCATCCGATGGTGCCGGATCTGGTGAAGATGTTACCGGATTATGGCGTGAAGATTGTCACGACATCGGCGGGTAACCCCGCGAAATACATTGACGTACTCGAAGAGATGGGAATCTACGTCATCCATGTCGTGTCTTCCGTTCGGACGGCGCTCAAGGCAGAGGGCGTCGGCGTGCATGCAATCGTCGCCGAGGGTAGCGAATCCGGCGGCAAAGTTGCACGCGATGAAGTGCCTACGATCTCGCTGATTCCGCAAGTCGTCGAGCAAGTGAACATCCCCGTTATCGCTGCAGGCGGATTGGCAACGGGCCGCGGGCTACTGGCAGCGTTGGCGATGGGCGCCCAAGGAATACAACTTGGAACGCGGTTCATCGCATCGGAAGAGGCACCCGCGCATGACAACTGGAAGCAAGTCCTCATTGACTGCGGTGATTCGGCTACCGCTATCGCATGTCGTAAATCCTCTCCGACACGAATGGTTCGGAACGAATTTTTCCACGAGATGGATGCGTTGGACGAGCCGGGGAAAACGGCCATGGATTTCATGCCGGTGCAGCAAGAGGGCAGCATGCGTATTCCAAATGATACCGATGGTTCGCGGGGCAGCTACACTGCCGGTACGGGATCTGGGCTTGTTCGCGACGTGAAACCAGCGGGCGAAATCGTGGCTGAAATTGTCCAGGAAGCCGAATCGGCCATGGCGGGGTTGCGAGGCGCGTTTGCGTGAGCGGACCATTTCCGACACCTTGCGATTCACACAAACACCTCCGTATCATTCCAGCTAATCAGGCAATTCCACTCTTGGACAGATGAAGGAATGTCATCCATGAAAACGAACTCGACGATTATTGCGGCGATCTTGCTCTCAGTGATTCTTTCGCCTGTCGCATTGGCAGAAGGCGATTCCGATCAGCGACCGACCTTCACTAAAGACATCGCGCCGATCCTGCAGGAAAACTGCGTGAGCTGTCATCGCCCAGGCCAAATCGGCCCGATGCCATTGCAGACGTTCGACGAGACCCGTCCTTGGGCGAAAGCGATTCAGAAGCAGGTGTCCAATCGCACGATGCCGCCGTGGTTCGCACATCCAGACTCACGTGAAATGAAAGGCGACTTAAACCTGTCGGACGAGCAAATCGACACCATCGCCGCATGGGTGGACCAAGGCACGAAACGCGGCAACCCGAGCGACATGCCTGAACAGCGTGCGTTCGAAACGTTTGAAGGCGGCTGGCAATTGGGTAACCCCGACATCGTGATGAGTTATCCATTGCCCAACCCCGTCGGCAAAGAAGTCGACGATGAATACCGATGCTTTCCGATTGAACTCGGACTTGACCACGAGGTGTGGTTGAAAGGCGTTGAATTTCAAGCCGGTAACAGCAAAGTTGTTCATCATTTCATTTTGTTCGATGACACAACGGGCACAATCCCGAAGATGGATGCCGAAACACCGGAACCGGGTTGTGAGTGTGGCCAGATGGACACTGCACTGGCCACCGCCGAGATTCTACAAATGTGGGCGCCGGGCAATCTCGCACCAATGCCGGAACGCGGCATTGCCAAGCGCATAAAAAAAGGTGCGAACCTGGTCCTGCAAATTCACTATCACAACGTCACCGGCGCAGACGCTATCGACCATTCCCAAGTCGCACTGCACCTCGCGAAGCCGGACGAAACCATCATGAAAGAAATGAACGGCCAACTCGTGTCGCAATGGGTGCTCGACATCAAAGCGGGCGACGCCAATTCTGAACACGAAGCACGCTGGGTCGCCGACCGAGACATTACCGCCTATTCGACCGGCGTCCACATGCATTACCGTGGCAAAGACATGGGCCTCTGGGCGACGACACCTGGCGGTGAGAAAGAGACGCTCATCTGGGTCCCGAACTACGACTTCAATTGGCAGTTGAGTTACGAGTTTGTCGAACCGTTCAAAGCGCCGAAGGGCACCGAGCTGTTGATGGTTTCACATCACGATAACTCGGAAAACAATCCACACAACCCGGCGATCCCACCAATCGACGTGAAATGGGGCTTGGCGACATCGGATGAAATGTCCTTCTCCGGCATATCCTTTACGTACGACGACGAGGCGCTGAACATTACGCCGCAAGTACCATCGGCGGAAGTCATCGCGCGTTTGCAGGGGAACGGTAGAGTCGCTAAGGATAGCGACTAAACGAATTGGGAGGGATACGCTCCTGCGTGTCCGGTCAATTGTGGACGCGCGGGAGCGCGTCCCTCCCGTCTTATCGATCGCTATTCGGTTTTCTCGCTTCCCAGCGATTCGATCCAATCGCGAATCAGCGCCACACCTTCTTCATGCACGACGGTCCGCATGATCTGCGGCATCCGTATCGCCGTTTCGGTCGAGAGCAATCGTTGCAGCAAGAACGAGTCGTTCGGATCGCCCGGCCTAATCGCGAATTCCATGTTCATAGACGCGGGGCCTGCCGATGTCGGGCGCTTGAGAATACCGCGATGTCGCGGATCGTTCTGCGTGTACGTGAGAAATAAATTCGTGTGACCGGCCATGCCTTTTGGGGTATGGCAATGGGCACAATTGATATCGAGATAGGCGCGTGCACGTACTTCGACCGCCAACGCTGGGTCATCCCAGCGCGCCGCACGGGGTGCTTTCACACTTTCTAGCGTATCAGTCAATATCCCAGATGCCACGAAGTGATCGATTTGATTACGCGCGACGCCATCATATGTCGATGTCCGATTAATGTGCCGCGGTTGAAATCCTATCGGAACGGTTTCGCCGTTCGGCTGATGACACTGTTTGCATTGATTCATGTTCGGCACAAAATACGTCGTGCTCCGTTCTGATCCATCTCTAACACGCCATGCCACCGGAACGCGCTTTCCTGCAATCGCCAACCGAGCTTCCGTCTGATCATCATTCCAAACGTAGGCAGCCCCCTCCCACCCCGACGACCGATGAATCATCACCCGAGTCTCAACGAGGTCGAGTCCATCTCCTGATAGGGCCGGATAAGCGAATGTCTTAATCAACGCTGCACCGACCGGAAATTCGAACGAATCGTCTTCTTTATAAGTGATCGAAGTCCCGTCGGGTATATGTACGAATCGATACTTCTCCGCATAATCCGAGAACAACGGTGAAATTACGTCGTATGGCACAAGTCCATCGCTAGGTATTTGCCCAGTCGCATCGGTGAACAGACCGTACTCCGAGATCTGACGAGGGAATGGCGCTTCTGCGTCAATACGCAAGACGGTATCGTTCGCTGCTGCGATGGTGAGGCAAAAAAGAAGTAGCTCAATCACGAATGGATCACCAAGTTCTGTTGCACAGGGAATCCAACATTCTAACCTCATCTGTGATTCCATCCAACCGCGGTATTGCAACGACATCCACCGGCACGATACTTTGTACGCATGCCGCTACTTGATGTCCAAGGTCTTCGGACCCATTTCCACACACGTGACGGCGTCGTTCGTGCAGTGGACGGCGTATCCTTTCACGTTGATCCGGGAGAGACGCTCGGCATTGTGGGTGAATCAGGCTCGGGTAAATCGGTCACGTTTCTATCCATGCTCGGTCTAATCCCGATGCCGCCCGGTCGAATCGAAGGCGGCACGGCAAGATTCGATGGTGAAGACATTCTATCCGTACCGGCTCGTCAGCTTCGTGCCCTTCGCGGCAAAGAAATCTCGATGATTTTTCAAGACCCGATGACCGCGCTCAATCCGTACATGCGCATCGGCAAACAACTGATGGAACCGTTACAGGTCCATGAGAACGCTTCACATTCTGACGCGCACGCTTCGGCGATAGAATCGCTCGAGGCCGTTGGCATACAAGACGCCGAGCGCCGTCTGCGCGCGTATCCTCACGAATTTTCCGGCGGTATGCGGCAACGGGTCATGATTGCGATGGCGCTCATCACGCGGCCACGACTGCTCATCGCCGACGAACCGACCACCGCGCTCGATGTAACGGTTCAAGCGCAAATTCTCGAACTCATCAAGCAGCGACAACAAGACCTCGGTATGGCCGTCGTGCTTATTACACACGATCTCGGCGTTGTTGCGGGCACATGCGACCGCGTCGAAGTGATGTATGCCGGACGTATCGTTGAGTCGACCGACGCCAATCGTCTATTCGAAAAACCGCGCCACCCTTACACTTCCGCCTTGATGGCGTCTTTGCCATCAACCCAAGCGAAAGGTGCCGAACTCATCAGCATCCCTGGGATGCCGCCGGATCTCATCCGCGAAGTCGAAGGGTGTGCATTCGCCCCAAGATGTTCAAACGTGCAAGACCGATGTACCGCTGATGCCATTGCACTCGAATCCGTCAGCAAAGGCCATGCGACCGCGTGCACGCGCGTACTGGCAGGCGAACTATGAGCAAGCCGCTCCTCGATCTCGACGACGTCAAAGTCCATTTCCCCATGCACGAGGGTTGGATATTTGACCGACACGTCGGCACCGTGCGTGCCGTCGATGGCGTAACGTTGAGTGTGCCGGAAGGCGAAATCCTCGGGCTCGTTGGTGAATCCGGTTGCGGAAAATCAACGCTTGCACGTGGCATCCTTCAATTGGTGCGACCCACGTCGGGCACAGTCCGATTCGACGACAAGAATCTCTGCCGGATGTCGCGCCGCGAACTCGATGCAATGCGCCCAGAGATTCAAATGGTGTTCCAAGACCCGTACGCATCCTTGAATCCGCGCATGACCGTATTCAGCGCGCTTGCTGAACCGTTAATCGCGCACGGACGTGCGGACCGCGCGGATCTACCCCGCATCGTCGGCGAATTAATGGAAAAGGTTGGCCTCGCACCACGGTACATGAAGAAATACCCCCACGAATTCTCTGGCGGCCAACGCCAACGTATCGCCATCGCCCGCGCACTCGCGCTCAAACCCCGACTCATCATCGCGGATGAACCGGTGTCTGCCCTAGATGTATCGGTTCAAGCGCAAATCCTAAATCTAATCGCCGGGTTATGCCGTGACGAAAACCTGACGCTCATTATGATTTCGCACGACTTATCCGTCGTACATCATGTCGCCGAACGGATTGCCGTCATGTACCTGGGCCGAATCGTAGAACTCGGCGATGCTGAACAAGTCTATCAATCGCCGAAGCACCCCTACACACGCGCGCTCATCAGCGCGGTCCCTGTGCCCGATCCCAAAGTCGAACGTGAACGCCACCGTATCCTGCTCCGAGGCGATCCACCCAGCCCGCTCAATCCGCCTGATGGTTGCGCGTTTCATCCCCGCTGCGCCTATGCCACCGACGCATGCGCAACAAACATTCCGCAACTCGAAAACAATACCGATGGGCGCGAGACCGCTTGTTTTAATATCGAAGCGGTCGACGAGGCAGAAGACAGCCGCGTCAACGTCTGAATCGAGTGCCTGATATTTCAAAGACGATTCCTATTCCGTAATGGCCCCGTTTAGAGTTCCGCCTTTAGGCGGCAGTGATTGGTTATAAAGCCGCCTAAAGGCGGAACTCTAAACATTGCTGGCTATGACGATAGTGCCTCGTATTCCTCCCGCGTCATCGAGTACAACACCGCCGTTTTATCATCACTAGGGAAATCCTCCGCGACAAATTCTTTATCGAGCGTCATTCCAATTTTCTCCATCACGCGAACTGACCCAACATTTGCCGTCATCGCGCCCGCGACAACGGATCGCGCACCTCGATCTTGAAATGCCAACGCGAGCATTGAACGACCACCCTCCGTCGCGAGCCCTTCGCCCCAATGCTTACGCACGATTCGATAACCCAGTTCCAGTTCTTCGGGATCATCCTCGTAGATTTGGAGTTGAAACCACCCCACGAATACATCTGTTTCCCTGCTGATTGCGGCGAATAGCCCCAACCCCGGATGCCGCCGACCGTAATCTATGAAACGCGGTAGAATCTCATCGCGCACGCTTTCAAATGTCATCGGATTGCCGCCATTGAGATAGCGCATCACTTCAGCGTCACCGTTTAATTGATACAACGCATCGGCATCGTCATACGAAAACGTACGGAGAATCATGCGCTGGGTTTCGAGTATTTTGTTCACGATGACCGCGCCTCGAACTCGTCCCGTGTCAATGAATACAACACCGCTGCTTTATCCTCGCCTGGAAACCGTTCTTCAACAAATTCCGAATCGAGCGCGAGCCCTGCCTTTTCCATCACGCGCCGCGATCCGCGATTTGAGCGCATCGTCTTCGCGACCACTCGATCCGCCCCGAGCTCGGCGAATGCTTTAGCGACCAATGCGCGCGATCCTTCCGTAGCCAGCCCTCGCCCCCAAGCGTGCCGTACAAATCGATACCCCAACTCCAAGACTCGCACATCCTCTTCAAACGGCCTGAGATGAAACCACCCCAAGAACTGGCCATTCTCCCTATCCATGGCCGCCCAAGCGCCCAGGCCATTTCCATTCGCGTGGTAACGAAGTAGCATCGGAAGAGTTTCATTGCGAATCACGTTCAACGGAGTCGGCACTCCATCGCTGATAAAACGCATCACCTCCGGATCATTGTCCAGTGCGACTAGATTGTCTTCATCCCCCGGAGCAAACTCTCGCAAGTTCATCCGTTCCGTTTGTAAATACAGTGCCCCCATGGATCAATACTCCTCCTTGCCGCGCGCATCTCTGCATGCCATACTATCAGGCTAATCGACCACCAAGATTTGAACCCGGTATTTCCGGTTGGAGTAGAACGATGAAACGTGTACTGCCTTGGATTGGACTCTTCGCTCTTGTTATCGCATTGAGTGCTTCGTGCGAAAACCCCGCTGACGATGTGGCGCCCGCAGAGGTTATGGAAGCGCAACCGGTTCCCGAACCGGTCGCTACGCCTGAGCCAGCAGAATCGACACCCGAACCCGAACCTGCACCGGCGGAACCTACTGAACCAGAGCCGACCGAACTCGAGCCTGAACCGATGCCCGAAACAGCAGTGACCGTTCCGGAACCTGAGCCTGTTCCGGAACCAGAACCCGCCGCAGGGCCTGTCAACTTATCCTTCACGGATAACTCGATGATCACCTTCGAGGGATCGAAAGTAACCGGCACGCATTCCGGCGGCTTCGTCGATTTCGTGGGCACGGTCGTAATGACAGACGGCACATTCGATACCGCGCAAATCAAAATCGACATTGATATGACCTCCTTGTTCTCGGACAACAATGTGTTGACCGAAACGCTCATAGGCAAACGCTTCTTCGAAGTGGACCAGTTTCCCTCGTCCAAATTCGTCTCCACCGGAATCGAGAAAACGGACGACGGCTACACCATCACCGGCAACCTGGAAATGCACGGCGTGACCAAAGGCATCGCCTTCCCCGCCACCGTTTCCATGGAAGACGGCGTTCTCACATCCTCGTCCGAGTTTTCCATTGACCGATTCCAATGGGGCATCGAAGACGAAGGAATGCAGGACGACCTCATCCGAAAAGAAGTCGTCATCCGGTTCGAGATCGAAGCAGCATAACCCCGCATCATTGACTCAATACCAAGCGTTTGATAGCCTATTCATCCGCTTTTCGTGGGCGATTAGCTCAGGTGGTTAGAGTGCCTGCTTGACATGCAGGAGGTCACTGGTTCAAGTCCAGTATCGCCCACCATTTTAGGCCTGCTATTAGGGTTCATCTTCTCCTTTGACAAATGTACCTCATCTTGCTCCTTGTCGTTTGTATGACGGCTTGAGTGGTTGGCTCTTCAAACAAGTTACTGTGAGTGCCTAGCTAGATTTCAATCAATTAGTAGTGCAGTTCTCTCTTTCGAGGTGCGGAGCTTTGAAACGGGCTGTGACACTCCAGATCTTTCAAGTTTTGTCGCAGCCACTCGATTTCATTCTTGGTGTTGACCGCCACAAACTTCTCTGGCAAGATCGACCGACTACTCTAAACAATCATAATCGGAACGCGTTGGCCATTTTTCCGCACGCTTCACGTGAGACTGCACAATGCCGCAAGACGATGATGAGTTCGACTTCTTTGTGTCCTACGCGCGAAAGGACGATGCAAATGGTTGGATAGGAGCCTTCGTAGACGCATTACTCGAGGAACACCGAACGTTTTTCGGTGGTCGATCTCTTGTTCCTTTTTTTGACACGCAGGAAATTCGCGGCCTTGATGACTGGCAAATACGGATTTCACACGGGGTAGCGCGCTCTCGTCTGTTCCTAGCCTTTATCTCACCACATTACTTTGCCAGTGAATGGTGTCGCCGTGAATGGTACCAGTGGATTGATACGGAGATTGCCAAGCACATTCTCACCTCAGGCGCGGCACCTATTTGCATCATCGAAGTACCTGGCCTCGAGAGCACGATAGACGAGGAAGAAGTTGTCCGGCAGATCGCGCGATTGTGCGATCTATCAGCGGAGAACACGTTTCTTGAGGCCACATTGCCGGTCTTACGACAAATCCGGCGGCGGCAGTTCAATGCCGTGCAACCGTTCTACAGTGCCGGGCTCGAGGCCATCCGCCAAAAGAGTCTGCGCGAGGTAATCAACCAACTCGCCCGTGACTTGGACGAACGCGCAGGCGACGTTCGCCGAGCAGCCGAAAGCGAGAACCACGTCCCTCCATATAATCCGCTTTTCAGCGGTCGCCTTGATGAACTTCTGGAACTGCGAGAACAGTTGAAAGACAACCGTTCGGGGGTCATAGCCGGAGTGCACGGTCTCGGGGGGATCGGTAAAACCGAGTTAGCGCTCACCTATGCTCACGCGTTTGCAGGGGTCTACCCCGGTGGGCGATTCTTGGTGCCTTGTGAGGGTAAGCACTCGCTTCAGGATGCAGTCCTGCACTTGGGCGAGTGGTTTCGAGATCGAATCAGTGACGATCACCGCAAGAACCCTGAGGACTATTTCCGCGCGATTTCTGCCTGCTTGCACGAACGGCTGGAGCGGCTGGGCCACATACTGCTCGTGCTGGACAACGTTACTGATCCCGCTTTGCTCACTGCCCAGCAAACCGATTCGCTGACGTCGTTGGGCGCGAATCTACATTTGTTAGCCACGACCAGATTGCTTCCGTCGCAGTCACACGGTAATTGGTTAACCGTTGGCGAATTGCCGGAGATTGATGCAGTCAGTCTATTCGAGAAGCATCGGCCTTTTGCCGATGACGGCGAACGCGATGCCGCGACGCGCATTGTTCGTAGGCTCGGGGGATTTACTCTGGCGGTAGAATTGGTGGCTGCGTGGTTGGCGTCGCATCCTTCTGTCACGTACGCGAGCTTTCTCGAGCGGCTGAGCAGCGAAAACCTTGAAGCGGTCGACGGGTTGGCGGACGACGATGTCGAACTGCGCAGACACAATCATGAACGCCGAGTCCATGCGGTGTTGGGGCCCACACTGGATGCGCTCACCCCGGAGGCGCGCCGCACTATCGAGTATGCGGCGTTCTTGCCTCCGGACAATGTGGCGTTACCTTGGTTGTACGAGCTGACTGCTCAAGATTTCCCCGAGATCGTACAGCCCTCGCGACCGGGGTATGAAACGCCGTGGTCTGAAACGTGCCGCTCGCTCTTCAGGTTGGCCCTGTTTTCTCGGACTGAAGGAGAAAGCGGTGATGACCGCCTAGTTCGAATTCACCGGCTGGTTCAGGACGTTGTGCAGAAAGAGCTGCCCCAAAAAGAACTATCAAAACGTAAAACGGCCGTCGACAAACTGGTTCGAGCACGGATATTCGCGCAAGGTAAGACAACCGATTGGCAGGCCGCGCGGTGGGAACTCGAACCGTTGGATGCGCTCGCGAACCTGTGGGCCGACACAAATCAATCGGGTGCGGACTGGCTTCTCAATTCCACAGGGGTTATGTGCCACACGCTTGGAGAGTGGACGCACGCGGAAAGGCTCCTGCGTCGCGCAATTGAGATGAACGAGCGGTCTTGGGGGCCAGACCATGTGGCCGCAGACACATACTACAACAACCTAGGCGGGTTGTTGAAAGTAACGGGACGTTTTGATGAGGCGAAAGCGACCCTTCGAAAGGCAATTGAGCTTTCGGAGCGGCGCTGGGGAAAGAAGAGCACCAACCACGCCGGTCACGTTCTCATACTGGCCGAGCTGCTTATCGCCATGAATGAATTGAAGGAAGCCGAAGCGCTGATTCGAACTGCGCTGACGAGTTACGAGGACCACTATGGGCCTGACCACGTTCAGACGCACCATAGTCTAGGCATGCTGGCCACCCTACTGTTTAAAACCAATCGGATGCCGGAGGCGGAAGAACTGATGCGACGGGAACTTGAAATTCTCGAGCGTGACTTGGATCGAGATCATCCCGACGTCGCCACCTGTCTGTCTAATCTTGCTGGCGTGCTCCAAGTTACCAACCGACTAGAGGAGGCCGAGCCACATTTGTGGCGCGCGCTAGAGATCCGCAAGAAATGTTTTGGACCGAACAGTCCCAAAGTCGGCGATAGTCTGGGAGCGTTGGCTTCGTTCCTGCAGGCGGCCAAGCGCGCGGAAGAGGCAGAGCCGCTCATGCGCGAATCCCTGACAATTAGCAAACTGTCCTACGGTCCGGACAGTCTGCAGTTTGCATCAAGTCTTGGAGGCCTGGGCCTATTTCTCTACACAGAGAGTCGCTTCGCAGAGGGTGAGCCACTTGTCCGCCATGCTCTCGACATAGAAGAGCGAATCTACGGCCCAGACCATACAACGGTCGCGAGAAGACTTGGAGTTCTAGCGTTGTTCTGCGCCGCTGCAAACCGAAATACCGAGGCCGAATCATTTTTGCGGCGCACACTCAACATTCACAAGACTTATCATCGTACGACCGGACATCGTCATCGAGATCAGGAGACCGTCGCCCGTAATTACATCGCGTTGCTTTCCCGGATGGGCCGAACCCATGACGAGATTGTCAAAACTCTCAATGAACTCGCTCCGGGACTCGTCGTGACGAAGCGCGCAAATACGACCAACCAATAGCGCGAAACCCAACGCATGTTCGAAACCAAACTGCGGAACTCCTTCCTCAATACATTGAAAAGAATCATCGCTCTCGGAACGCGGGATTCAGACCACATCATAGGGCAATGGTTATTGACGACCGCGCGGACCAGATGTTCGCACGTATGGGACGGATGTTAGCGAACGTAGAGGGATTCGTGAGGGGCCATGGCCAACGCTCCGTCGACATGCGTTCCAATTCGCCTACGGTTTTGTGATGATGGCTGGTATCAAGGCGCGAGTGATGTCGGCTTGACATGCAGGAGGTCACTGGTTCAGGTCCAGTATCGCCCACCATTTTAGGACTGTCGAAAAGGCCGAGACTCTCCCGACGAGGTCGAACGGTTCCGTTTAGGATTTCTTGTCGATTGGTTCTTTGACGGGTTCGTGGAGCTCGACTCCGAGCGCCTCGGCGCGGCGCTCCCATCGACTTCGGGCATAGGCCTGCATATCTTCTACACGATCTATTTCGTCCACGATTTCCGCGCCCAACAACGTCTCGACCACATCTTCTAGAGTGACGAGTCCGTGAGTACCACCATGATCGTCTACAACGATAGCAAAATACTCGCGTTTCTCAAGCATCTGATCCAAGAGGTCTGACAAGGACGACTGCTCCGACGTGATCATGATGTCTCGCCGCAGGGACGCCAACGTTTCGTCGTGTTTGTCCTGCGCTGCAGCAAACAATAAGTCGTCTCGCAGCACAAAGCCCACGATGTGGTCGATGTCTTCTTCGAAAATGGGGATGCGCGAGAATGGCCATTGTTCCGTGTCTTTCAACGCGGCCTGCACCGTCGTTTTCGCGGGCATCGCGTGAATGACGGTGCGTGGGGTCATGACATCTTCGGCGTGCAGCGATTTGAACCGGAACAAGTTTTGGATTATGCGGGATTCGCTTTCGTCCAAATGACCGCCCCGTTCGCCAACTCCAGCCAACGCGACAAACTCCTCACGACTGAACACGTGCACACTCTTGCCGCGAGCGATGAACCGCGTGAGCAGCTCGGAAAACCAGATGAGCGGATACAACCCAATGATCATTACCCGAATGAAGTGCGCTACGAGCGGGGCAAGGCTGCGCCAGTACACCGCGCCGAGTGTCTTCGGAATGATTTCCGAGAGAAACAGGATCAGCAGCGTCATCACGGCGGAGAAGAGACCGAACCACGCGCTGCCGAACACGATGGTCGCCTTCGCCCCGGCACCAATCGCACCAACGGTATGCGCAATCGTGTTGAGCGTGAGGATCGCGGCGAGGGACTGGTCCACGTTCTCCTGCTTGAGACGTGCAATAAGTTTCGCCGCCTTTGGACGCTTGTCTTTGATCGAAGCAATGTACGATGGCGTGATGCTGAGCAACACCGCCTCGGCGACGGAACAGAGGAACGACACCAGCAGCGCCAGCAGGATGTAGGCCACCAACAGTGCGACATCCCCAGACGTCGCCTCGCCTGATTCTGATTCCGCCCTCGGCGCCCCACCAGCCGCGAACACGGTTGGTGCTAAAAGAAAAAGTACGAGAAACAGGATTCCGATGGTTTTCAAATGTAACACCTTTCTGAATGCTGTGCGATTGACCATACAGACCATTCTGCGGATTGCTTGTTTCTCGCTCAAATATTTTCTGGCGTGCGGTCAGGATACTCAATCGAGGTTTCTAACGAGAATGGACACTGCGGAGTATCTTAGATTAGACAAAGATACTTTGTATCGGCTCACGAAGGATGGAGAAGTTACCTACCGTCAAGTTGGAATCGGTGTGCCCATGAGGCACATTCTGGGCCAGCCTGACGAATGCGACCCGCAAAGACGAATTGAGGATTAGATCGTTGAGAAGCTTGGGCAGCTCAGGGTAGCTACGATCTCGAACCCATATCATCAATTGATGAACGTCTCCTCGGTCCTCTTCAAACTCTGAATAGTGGGTCGCTATTCGACCGGAAGCGCCTCCCCCCTAAGACGCACAGCCCGACAACCCCTAAACAATTGCGCCAAAAGAATTTACGAGGTTCGTGGTTAATCAGTTCTGTGCGCGAATTCACCATCTCGCGACTTGGCACGTTCGTTGCGCTAACACGCTGCAGTTCAATTTCTAGCGATTAACCTGGAGGAATTCGGCATGAATACTGAATTTGACACCACCCAGCACCTACGCGCCGCCACGCGCGATTCAGAAGCACTCGCAACACCTTTTCTTCGCATCAACAGCACCGCGAGACGGCGCAAGGGTAACCGGGCAATTCTAAGCGTAATGTATCGGGCAGTTGCCATGACCATACTCGGATCACTGGTCTCGCTCAGTGCGCTGGCCAATGTTTCCGGCGCGATACCGCTACAACCCGGCGTGCAACACTGGGACGAACTTAATGACGCGCATGAAGTCGACATATATACGTTCGATGTAATGCATGAAGGAGGGGCAAAAGTCTTACTTTGGACGCTCGGGTACAACGGAAATGGGGACACGGCCATTGTGTTGCTACGCGATCAGGAACATCCGACTTACGATGCCGAGCCGTATTTACTCGAATACGACGACGACAGCGGAGTGAACTCTTATTCCAAGCTGGAATATTCGTGCGATACTGTCCCATTGCCGCAAGGGCGTTACTACGTCTGGGTGTACCACAGCGACGTTGGAGAGTCCGGATTCAATGCCGTCGGCCAATACAGCATGAATTTCCTGCTGTACGAAGACTGCCCAGTCGAACCCGAAATCACCGAAGACCTACCGCGTGTAGATTTTTATCGGCACGGATCGCTTGACGACCCCTACAACGAGTTCTTTCACCGCGCACTACTTCGTTCGCAGGAGGCTGGTTCGATTGACTATCAGCCGCGATCGCTCGATCGGTGGCAGGACTCCAATCTCGAGTCCAAACCGGATGTCGTCATTGCACCTAGCTACCTGGAGAGTTGGTTCAGCGAGGTATACCCTGATTCTGTCGTGATCAGTCAGGAACAGATCTGGGAACTGCCCCACGACACCATTTTCAGCGAGATCCCGGGTGCGAATAGCCCCTTCCCGTGGATGCCGGACGGATCGCTTCCGAAGTTTGACGACCTCCCCGATTTCGGTCCGGACGGCAACGGATTAAACCCCGGTTTCGACACCGCACTGGACAACATACTGGGACCCGACGGAATGGACGGGCCTCCGGATGGCGAAATGAGTGGGCGCGTCGGGGTATTCGGATGGGATGACGTGGCTATCATCATCTGGGTCATCATTGTCCAGAAGGCCGCCGAGAGCCACATTGATAGTGAGATGAAGAAGGTTGACAACTCTGGAGACGTTTCACCGAACGACGCCAATGACGAAAAAGTTGATCCCGATCCGAAAGACGCGGGTGTTCCAGGGGGCCCCAAAGACACGGTGGATGGTGGCGGGCGCGATTTCCTCATCGCTCTGAACAAGTTCGCCGAGGACATGGCCAATGACGAGCTCTTGAACGAGATTCTCGCCGGTCGCGTCGCACCAGAAAACGCGGACGAGGCGCGTGAGTTCGCCCACTGGCTTGCGGCCAACCAGGTGCCAAACGCCGAACAGATCCTAGCGGGGCAACCGCCCGAAGCCGACGACGCCGGAATTACCATGGTCCTGTATTGGATATGGTCAAATACGATGTTCGCCGGACAGGAAGAAAACTTGGAAATCGCGTACTGGTGGAAAAATGGCGCTCCCATCGACCCCGTCGAAGCGAGTGTTGCTACCGCCGTCGTCGGACATGTCGACCTCCTGAACAACGAACTCCAATTGTCGTTCGCGAAGTGAAACTCCATCGGTTGAAGAATGGAGCGAATCACCCGGCTGAATCGTCTCCATAGTCAAACCGAGAATCCAGTTCACATCTAAGACAGACCAACGACGAATCTTTCCCCGCCCCGCGGTCCATATACACGGACTGCGGGGCTTTGGCATTCGGAATGGATCTGACCTCTTAGAACGCGCCCAAGCGATACCTTAGGATCTGGCTTGGGGAACCACGAAGGAGGTCATGATGACAGAGAAACGACTTATGACGGAACAGATCATCTCGAAGCAGCAAGGTAGCAGTCGGATTGCGTCCGCCTCAGAATTGCACCTTTAGACGTTCAAGAATGCGGGTACAGCGCCTCGCGGCGATGGTGCGATCTGAGTTGAAAAACGAGTCACGAATTGGCCAGGGCGGGGGAATTGACCAACTCCGCAACCGTATGCAAAACTAGCCACGATTACGTGTCCAGCAACGGTGGGCCGTAGCGCTCAGTGACCGTATGAGCATACTTGAGATCCCCGGCGAATTGATGATCGTTCTCAACGGAGACCAGGAATCCAGATATGAAAAAAATCATTGTCCTATCCCTTGTCACATTGCTACTCACCACTGGCTGCCCGCCGCCAGAGCCGGATCCAATGCCGGTCAACTCGTTTACGTTTCGACATAACGTTCCCGGTCGACTCGTCATTGAATTCGAAATGGGATACGGGAGCGACAGCATGGGCTACGCCTACGGGCCCAATTTGTTAAGTGGCCCGCTTTTGAACGGAGACTCTGTCAGAGTCGAAGACCTTCGCGTAGGTACGTACCAATTGAGAGTCACAAGCGTCCCGTTAGGGATCGGCAGTGCAGCGGTATCCTATTATGACTGGGGAGAGATCGCAGCCGACTCACAGGCGTTGATCAGTTATTCGGCCATGTACCCTTGAGCATTTGCAAGGTCGCGGCAACCAATCGTTCAAATTCCACCACGGCGCTCACCATCTTTCTCACTGTTCTTCAATGTTGTACTCAGTGTCTGATTTCGAAATGGGGTGCGGGTCACTTATGCGAATTCTAATTTCAGTACTTAGTTCTCTCGTTGTGGTTTTCGTGGCTGCGGCCGCGGAGCAGCCGCCCAACATTGTTGTCATTCTTGCTGACGATCAGGGTTGGGGCGACCTCAGTAGCAACGGCAATTCGAATCTGCACACGCCGAATATCGATTCGCTGGGTAGGGACGGGGCCACCTTCGCTCGATTTTTCGTGAGTCCGGTTTGTGCGCCAACGCGCGCAGAGTTCATGACGGGTCGGTTTCATTCGCGCACCGGTGTGTGGGGCGTGTCACGGGGGGAAGAGCGGCTGAATCTGGGCGAGCGGACAATCGCTGAAATGTTTCGGGAGGCAGGATACGCGACGGGTAATTTTGGCAAGTGGCACAACGGCACGCAGTATCCCTATCATCCGAAGGGACGCGGGTTCGAAGAGTTCTATGGGTTTACTCACGGACACTGGGGGCACTATTTCAGTCCACCGCTCGATCACAACGGCACAGCTGTGCGCGGCAACGGGTATGTCACTGACGATTTCTCTGATCGCGCGATGCAGTTTATCGAGGCGAACAAGGACAAGCCCTTCTTCGCCTATGTGACGTATTGCACGCCACACACTCCTTTCCAAGTGCCGGATAAGTTCTACGAACCGTTTGCTGACAAGCGCTTTCCCCAACAACATCGTGACCCCGAAAAGGAAGAGATCGAACGTACCCGCGCTGCACTCGCAATGGTGGAGAATATCGACTGGAATGTCGGACGAATCTTGAAAAAGTTGGTAGACCTCGATTTGGATAGAGACACAATCGTGGTCTATTTCAGCGACAACGGTCCGAACAGTTGGCGTTGGAACGGTGACATGAAAGGCAAGAAAGGATCGACCGATGAAGGCGGCGTTCGTGTGCCGTGCATGATTCGCTGGCCAGGAACGATCAAAGCCGGGCGCACAATCGACGGGATTTCCGGCGCAATCGATGTGCTGCCGACGTTGTGCGAACTGACCGGCGTCCCCATTGACGAAACGAAACCGCTTGATGGCATCAGTCAAGTCGAACAATTGACGGCGGCGAATCCGCAAGAGCCTGACGACCGCATGATCTTTTCGGTGCGCGGCACGCGCGTTGGGGTCCGAACGCAACAGTATCGACTGGACGAAGACGGCGCGCTCTTCGACATGATCGCGGACCCAGGCCAGCGCGAGGACGTTTCCACGCGCGAAGAGAAGGTGACCGAACGTCTACGCGATGCCGTCGCCGAGTTTCGTACGAACGGTATGCCCGAATCCAAGCCGCCATCCCGTCCGTTTACCGTGGGCTATCGCGACTTTCCCGTGACATCACTCCCTGCGCGGGACGGTATCGCCACCGGCGAAATCGAACGTAGCAATCGCGCGCCGAACTGTTCGTTCTATACCCACTGGGTGAACACGGACGACACGGTGAGCTGGGACATAGAGGTGAACGAAGCCGGCACGTATGCGGTGACGGTCTACTACACGTGCCCTGAAAAAGATATCGGCTCAACATTCGATGTATCGTCTGGCAATGCGAAGATCTCCGGCAAGATTATAGAACCCCATGACCCTCCATTAGTGGGCGAAGCCGAAGACCGGGTCGACCGTGGCACCGAGTCCTACATGAAAGACTTTAAACCGCTGGTGGTCGGCGATCTTAGACTCGAGTCAGGGCGCACAACGATTACCATTAAGCCGACGAACATTCCCGGCAGCCAAGCGATGGACATTCAAGAGGTCACACTCGAATTGCTGTAGCCTTTGCAGGACATCGTCGGATTAGGGTCTAGTGAGACCGTGATCGATGATGACATAGTCTTCCACCGGATGTCCTTGGATGAGGTGTTCCTGGATGATCCGTTCGAGGACTTCGGGTGTACAACTGTGATACCAAGTCCCTTCGGGATAGACCACGGCGATTGGGCCGTCGGTGCAAACGCGAAGACAGTTCGCCTTCGTACGGAATACGCCTCCCGCACTGTCGAGCCTGAGTTCGCTCAGGCGTTTCTTTAAGAACTCCCACGACTCCAGACTCTTTGTCTTTTCGACGCACTTCGGCTTGGTCTGATCACAACAAAGAAATATGTGCCGCTCAATCTTATCGACGTCAACCGCGAGTGCGGCTTTTAGAACATGTGTAGACATGGGAAACCCATTCTATCGGTCAGGGGATGCCTGATTCATTGTGGCCAACGTAGACGGGTTCTACAGTGCCGATGTGGTACGTGTGGGACAATAGGTTGCTGTCCCCTATTTATTCCGGCGTTCGCTAATTTGCCACCGGAGGCAGCGCGACAATCGGGTTTCTTTTCAACTATCACCAATACTTTCTCAAACGTCGTTGGCTTCGGCTTGGAGAATGCGGATTCGCGTGTCAATCACGGCGAGTTCTAGTTCCAACAAATCATCTCTGTTTCTAACTCCCGCATTGAATTCACGTCTCACAAGATCGAGATGCTCTTCGTGCAGACCAAGAATCACGTGGAGTTGTTCGACAATTGTGCCACGCCGATCCTGCAGTACCGCGATATCGATATGGACTTCCGCTAACGCTAATTCAGCCGCGATCACGTCGGACTTAGATCCAGGTCCTTTACGTCGCCTTTGCTTTGCCTCCTCAAGTACGCGCTCCAGCATGGTGATCTTTTGTTCATGCAACGCAATAATGCTTGCGACCATTTCCGCGCTATCGCCACCGTCTTGTGCAAAGACAGGTTTCAGGTTCATGTAAACGGCGATCGTTCCGAATGCGGCTCCAATTACTGTTACCGCAACTAACAATCTTGTCGATGCTGTCGTGTTCATGTCTTCAACCCTCCAGTCGTATTGAGCCGCAACCGTACTTTTTGTAGCCAACGTAGACCCGTTCTACATCGTCGATACTAACGCGAAGAAATATCAGCAAGCCACGCCACTACTCGGTCTTGCTGAATGCGTCGAAAGTGATTGACGTCGTCAGGGGTTTCGTGAATTAGGTTTTCGTCTTTGGCGTCGGGAAAGGCGCGTGCGCTCTGCACAGATTCGGCAACGGCTGTTGCACTAGACGCGCGATCGCGCAGCGGCGACACGATCAGACATGGCCTTGGGGCGATCAATTGAAAGAGATCGTCGTAGTCGTAGGGAACATCTTCTTCTTGCCCCTTGAATAAGCCGAGTTTTGGTAGGAGTGCGTGTCCTTCCCATAACCGCCGAATGCCGCCAGTCGCCCGCTCGTCGGTATCGGATCGGAAGGGAGTGAAACCACAAAATGAAGCGACACCCGTGACGCGATCGTCGAGGGCGGCCGCATGGAGTCCGAGCATTCCGCCCATGGAGTATCCGACAAGGTAGACGTGACTCGTGTCGAATTCCGGTAGTGGAGATTGAGCCTGCCCCTTTCCGTCGACTATAAAGTCAATAGCCGATCGCACATCGTGAATCATGCGACCCAATCGTGACCATCGCGGGTAGGTATCGTAAAATGTCGTACCTTCGAGCAAACGCAGGCCGAATCCGACCTGGTCAAAGGCGAGTACGGCATACCCTTCTTCAGCAAGGCGATGGTAGATGGTCGTACCTTCGACACCGTAACCTTCGTTGTAGCCAGTGGAGTAGGAATAGGGGTGCAACCAAATCACGACGGGCGCGGGCTCTGAGCGAATTGGATTGTAGTAGAGGTTGCCGCGAACGTTATCGCCGAAATTCACTGGAATTCGCGCGGTATTTTTCGGAGCCCAGCGATCATGATCCAGGCGCTTAGAGTCTTCGGGGGAGATGAACGTTGGCTCGTCGACTGTTGGGATATTCTCAGGAGCGGTCCCCAGGATCCAATTAATTCGGGTCTGGGCGGAGGTACTCGCTGAGGGCGGCTTTAGCGCTTCTGGGGACTGAGCGCGTTTCCATGTGTCCCAGTCCAAGCGGTGCAGAAATCGTTCGGGGAAATCGCCGGCCTTTGCGCTGCCTCTACCGAATGCTAAATCGAACCAGTCGAGGTTTTGATCGCGATGTTCCGGAGTGATCGGATTATGGGAACCGGTTCGATAGATGACGCGGCATTTCTCCGGCGCGCCGAGTAGTTCGTAGACTTTTCGGCCTTCGAGGTAGCCTTGCTCGACGGCCCAGGTGGGTTCGGCCCCATCTTGGTGTGCGGTATGAATCATGAGGGGGCGAGGCGCTATGAGCGCATACCACCCATGGGCATCGATGGGCAGTTCATCTTCGCGACCGTAGAACGATCTGAGTTTCTCAAGGAACCAGGGGCTTGGAAAATCGTGCGTCGTCTCCATAAAACTGTGGCGTGATGTCATGCGATAAGGAGATGATGCGGGCGTACCCGGACTACGCGCGACCACGGCGGTGATGCGATCATCGAATGCCGCGGCAGTCATGGCTTGCTTCCCATAACGTGAGTGGCCAATGATCCCGATTTTATCGCGGGCAATGGGGTAGCCCTGTTTCGAATCCAAGATGTGGTCTAGAGCACGTCCGGCAAGCCATCCTTTGCAGGCGATTTCAGTCCATGTCGCCTCGGGATACTCTGCACGAAATGCATTCCATACGGAATCGTAACCTGGAAAGTCTTCTTCAGGGTGGTGTTGGTCAACACCCGGATAAAGGCACACCATATAACCCCGTGCTAAAGCATCTTCGGCCCAATCGATTTGATAATATCGGGGCGCTGTCATTAAGAGTGGAAAAGGACCGTCGCCCGATGGTGTCCAGACCCACATTTCGAACGCTGCGCGACGTTCGGTTGCAAACGTCAGCTTGATACGCAGACGTGTTGACCGGTCACTTGGTGTGCGTTTCTCGATAACTTCCGCCGATACGATGTTCGGAATTTCTTTTGGGAAGGTGCCGGTAAACGTGTCGATCACTAGAGATTGAATCTCAGCGCGGCGCTTCGACCATTCGGCTTCGCTGCGTACGGTGGCCCCGTTCTGAAATTGAAGAAGCGGTGGCAACATCGAATTTGATGTTGGTTCCCCGGTTGCGGGCTGTGTTGCAATGGTCAACACAATGAGGATAAGTGTCGCCATTTATCACCGCGGCGTAATGGGGACTATATTGTCGGGTTGCTCAGGCATAGGCTAACACCCTTCAGGGTGCGGTGCGAGTCGGATTGTAGCTTCGTCGAGTCCACCAAATCCGTAAACAAGATCGTCAACAACTCACGGTCATGCTCAGTGCTGAACTTTTCGGCGGCGGTGCGCGCATCCGGTGTAATGGGGACTACATTGTCCGGGGAGTCGCCCAAGGCTGGCCTTTCTGAGGCGTTGAAAATGGTGTTGCACCATTGTGCACTTTGAGTCGGTTGGGGGCAAGGCTGGTTCAGCGGGGTGTGATCTTCGGGTGGGGTATTGAGGGCTTGAGATCGACGCGGTCGCCTGTGATGTACGTGAGGGATTGCCGCTGACGCGGCCAAGGCGGAGCTTGGCCCTCCCGATTCGGTGGGAGTGTTAGTCACCGGCCAGGGCGGAGCTTGGCGCTCCCGGTGGTGGTGTGCGATTTGGTTTAGGCGTTGTTGGATGGCTTCGCTGGTTAGCCATTTTCCTTTTGCCATTACGCCTTTGGTATCAGGCAACGCTCCTTCCCAGGCATTTCCCGCTCTTCCCCGCTCTCATTGTTGTCCAAGGGATTCCAACATATAGGTTCTCGCGATAGTCTTTGTTTTCCGGTTGTTTCGAAGAAGAAGAACCGCGGAAGGAATCGACATGGAACGCGCACTTTATCCCATCCTGGCCTTGGACATGCAAAGGTTGAACGCCAGGTACAACGCACTGAGACACTTCTCCTCCAAGTAAAATCGGATCCGGCGGCCGCTGCGAAAACAAGTCGCACTGCGGCTTCTCAAGGAGGCATTCGAGCACACATGCCACCATCTCATCATGCATTGATGAACCTCCGAGTGAATTCATCAGAGATAGCAGAACTCAATGATTCGTTTGATGAGCATATGGAGATGAGATATTCGCCTCTATAGGTTCATAACGCCTTTATCTGCAACAAGTTACAGTCGATGGGGCCTGGTGGTCCATGACTTCGCCAACGTTGGCATAGCCTTTGCGCTAGTCCGGCCATGCGTTTTTCAATAACCACCGCTTGGAAGGAGTTCGACATGAACAGCTCAAACAAGGCCAGTAACCAGACAGCGAATACAACGGAGAGCACTATCGACCGAATGCGCCACGCACGGCGTTCAGTGGAGGGTAGAAAGATGAAAGCGATTCGTAAGACAGTAGGAATGATGTTGATGTCAGGAGTCTTGGCGGCGCACGCGTACGCGAATCCCTTTGGTCAAGAGCCCATTCCGATCATTCCGGGCCACCAGCACTGGGAAACCCTGGAATTCGTGGGCGATACGGACCTTTATACGTTTGAAATTACGCAGCCGGAGGGCGCGGCAGTTGAATTATGGACAATCGGTTACGATTTGTACGCCAACACCGGAATGTATTTGGTTAGGGACACGCAGGATCCGAAGTACGATGCGTGGCCTTCATTTGAAGAGTACGATGAACACAGTGGCTACAATCAATATTCGGCGATGTGGTTCGAATGCGGCAAGAATCCGCTACCCCAGGGTAAATACTTTCTATACGTCTGGGACATGGGCCGCTACGACAATCAGCCGGATGTCGCCAACTACAGCATAAATTTCCTATTGAACGAAACATGCATGCCACAAGACTCGATTGAGCAATACAACAGTTTCTCGAATACAGTTCGAAAGATGTTGGCAAGCGGCGTTCCTGTCACGCATACGCTTCACGATGCGTTCGACGAGGATGAGTTCACGTTCATTGCGCCAGCGGACAGCCGGGTCACGATCACGCTCCAAGGTGACGAGAGCGTGGAATTCGATTTAGCTGAGCATCAAGATACCGCTGTTGGTCCCGTGTTTCGAACCGGCACCAACTTGGGAGCCAAATTCACCTCCCGTGGTGACGAGCAGCAATATTACATAACCGTACGGAGACATGAGGATGCGCAGCACCGTGAATACTACGTTGGTCAAATTCAACAGGAGTACACATTGAAGGTTACAATCGAACCGTTAAACTAACATCGATCACCTGAACTCCAATTCAGCGCCGCGGCCCAACCCTCTGGGTCGCGGCGCTGTCCGTCCCGAAAACTAATCCCGTAGGGTCAATAATCTTGATCGACTCTCTAAGCTCAAGTCATTCAGGCAACTAGACCGAACCAAATCTCGCTATGTTCGCGCGTGATATTCTTGCGTCCAGAAGGAGTATCGCGTTAGCAGGGGCGGGATTCGATTTGACTAACGTGGCAAGGAATAAATGCTTGCTGTCCCTCCAATCCTCTATTTAGTCCTGGGCAAATTGATCGAGACGTTGCTGGATGGCGTCACCGGCCAGCCATTTTCCTCGAACCATGACGCCTTCGATCTTTTTTGTGTTGTTGATATCGTCGAGGGGGTTTGCGTTCAGTAATACTAGATCGGCGCGGCGGCCTTTTGCCACGGTTCCCCATTCCTCGGTTTCCTCCATGAACTCGGCGGGTCTGCCCGTGGCCGCGCGCAACGCTTCGTGGTTGGGTATCCCGACGTCCACGAACAACTGGAGTTCACGGTGCATGGAAAACCCCGGCATGGCTGCGGGATTCAACGCATCAGTCCCGGCCATAATTGGAACTCCCGCGTCGTACATGCTTTTCACCAAACGCCGCATAAACCCTCCGAGGACTTCGATCTGTTGCGCCCTCCGGGCGTTCGCGTTTTCGTTATTGCTGGCAGGCAGAACCCGAGTGGCCCAGAAATCCAATATGAGGGGATCCAGGTAGCGGTTCTCGGGGCGATTCATTACGGCCTCGCCGTCGCTCATCTGATCCTGGTACGTCGTTAATGTCGGTGAAAACCATACCTCCGACTTCGCAGTCATGGCAGTAAATTTTGCGATTACTTCGTCGCCATAGTTGCGTGTGAACCGCCAATACTCCTCAACATGAGTAATTTCATCTTGACCCGATTCGAGTACATGTTCCTGTCCGACCGCTATCGGTACATGACCGACTACTTTGAGGTTCACCTTTCGGGCTTCGTCTATGACCGCATCGTACATGTCGCGACCGAGGAGTGTGTACACCTTTATCATGTCGTAACCGTCTTTTTTCGACTCTTGTACGGCGCTCCGCGCGGCTTCAGAAGTCGGAATGGGACGGCTGAGGGGGGCAGGCCAAATAGGTTTTGCGCCATCAAACATCGGCGTGGTCACGATGAGTCTTGGTCCCAACACTTCGCCCCGCTCGATCGCGTCTCGTAGCGTCAACAATTCGGGATACCCCGCCATGACGCGGACCGTGGTGACGCCGTTGGCGAGATAAAGGTAGAGCATGTTCTCGATGGGTTGAATCGGGTCATTTTTTTTGGTCAGTGCGGTCATGAATTCCTGATTCATCAGATGGATGTGCATGTCGGCGAGACCGGGAATCAAATACTTGCCCGTCCCATCGATCAATGTGGCACCGGCGGCCAGCGATGTTGAAGCTCGGGGACCCATCGTAACGATTTGGCCGTCCTCGACAATCACGGAGTAATCTTCTAGCACACGGTTGCCGTTCATGGGAATGACGTTGACGCCAACAAAGGCCTTCGCCTCGGCGTTAACGGGATTGCACAATACGGCGGATGCCACGCATAGCGCGGTCATCCAAATTGTCGCGCGGGATCGATGACATAGCATTTTAATACCCTCCTCTTTGTATAGCCTCTTGCGCCTACGAGATTGCCGCGGTCGCCGCCGCATCCGCTACGCGGCTAGCTGGGCTCCCTCGCAATGACGGGCAGGGCTATTCTTGGGGACTTTAGAATAATTGAGCGTTCGGGAGAACAGCGGTCAGTTTAGGGTTTCGAGGCCGTAGGCGAATGCGCCTAGGGCTACGGCACCGTAGCTTAGTATCCCGACCGATACCCCGCCCATGGCGACCCCTCCGAGCGCGACGCCGCCGATGGCGATGACACCGATGGATACCGGAGCGATCGCGAATACACCCGCAGCCACGGCCCCAACGGCGACGACTCCCGTGGCGACTTCACCGAGTGCGAAAATACCGTGGGCGTGCCCCCGCGTTTCGCCCTTTTCGAGATCGGGGCCGAAGGCAATGGACCACAGTGGCATTCCCATGATCATTGTGGACGAGGCGGCCCGTTTTCCTGGACGGCCTCTCAGGGGGCTTGCGATGAATTCGATCTCGGTTTTGAGGTCGCTTGCTTGTTGGTATCGTTGGTCGGGTCGGCTTTCCAATGTTTTGAGGACGACTTTGTCCAGGCGTCCGTCGAGTTTGACGGTTCTTGATGGTGCGGAGAAGCGTCCGATGGGTAGTTCACCGGTTAGCATTTCGTAGAAGACGACGCCGAGGGAGTAGATGTCCGCGCGATGGTCGACGTCGGTTGCGTCTTGGGCTTGTTCCGGTGCCATGTAATGGGCCGTGCCCATGCGTTGCCCCACGCGGGAAAGGTTTTCATTTTGCGAGGACGGGTTGAGGAGTTTGGCGAGGCCGAAGTCCGCTATTTTTACCTGGCCGCGGCTGTCCATGAGAATGTTTTCCGGTTTGATGTCCCGGTGTACGATTCCCTGTTCGTGTGCATATTGGAGCGCTTCGCAGACTTGAGGCACGACCGCAAGCGCTTTTTCGGCTTCGAGATGGCCGCCGTGTAGCACGTCGCGCAAGTTGACGCCGTCCACATACTCCATGACGAAATAGTAGTCGCCCGCCTCGGTATGTCCCGACTCGAACACGGTTACGATGTTCGGATGATTCAGTTTGGCGAGGGCCTGTGCTTCGCGCTCGAATCGTTTTGCAAACGCGGGGTCCTGCTGCAGTTCGGCGTGCAGAATCTTGAGCGCTACGTCGCGGTCGAGATGGCGCTGCTTCGCTTTGAAGACGAACCCCATCCCGCCCTGGCCAATCAGTTCGCCGATGTCCAATTGGGGAAGCTGTTTTGCCAATTCTTTGGGGTCTGGGGCGGTGGGCCGTTGCGTGCTCGCCGCCTCCTCTCCGGCCGATAGGTTAACGGTGGTCCGATCCCTGCCCGCTTGCAAGAGGCATTTTGGGCAGAGGCCGTGGGGAGCGTCTTCGGGCATCTTCGAGCCGCACTGGGGACAAGGAGTCATCGTTTCTTCTCCGTAGATTTGAATACCGTGTTCATTCTGTTTATTCCAGCTACCCGTATATGAAACGAAGCGCCCAAAAGGTTACAGCGGGCCGGAGGGTTCCACCACAGCGAGAGTATATCCGCGTGCGTGCCATCAATCGCCGAAGGCGTTGAGCAGGTCTCGGATTTCTTCTTCGACGCCGTCTTCGGTGGAGACAGTCTCGGCGACAACAGCGCGGAGTTGGGCGCGATAGGCGCGCCGGAGCCGGTGGACCGCTACCTTTACCGCGCCTTCGGTCATGTCAAGAGACTGAGCGATTTCGCGGTAGGTCGTCGTTTCTTTGCCGGGGGTCAAGTATGTTTTGAGGGCGTCGAACTGCGCCGTCTTTTCGGTTCTTTTCCACTCGTTTTGAAGCCGTTCCATGGCCTGATCCAACACGTTTAGCGCCCATGACCGTTCGAATAGTTTCTCCGGCGTGAGGCCTTCGACCGCTTCCTGTGCATAGTGAAGTTCCGCGTCTTTCACATCGATCGGCACGGGCGTCACCGCGCCGCCGCGTTTTAGCCGCTTCGCGTGCTTTCGCTCGTTGGCGGCGAAATGCCGCAATGACGCCATTAGAAATGAGCGGAACTTTCCCCGCACGGGGTCGGCCAATCGGAAATCGTCCTTGTCGAGCATTCGCGCGAAAAACGCTTGCGTCAGGTCTTCGGCCTCGTGAGGGTCGCAACCATAACGCCGAAGGTATGCGTAGAGGGGATACCAATAGGTCTCGCAAAGGGTCGCCAACGCCGCGCGATAACCCGGTGAATCCGGGTCGCCTGCATCGCGAACCACGGTCCAGTGCGTGGTCAAAAAACGACCGCCCTTGCCAGGACCGGTCATGACTGCGTCTCGCATTTAGTAGATCGAACAGTGACCACGCGGCATTACACCTTTCTTTTCAATGATGAAGACCTTTACTACTGCATCGCACACGTTAATCATATCGTAACGGCCCCTTTTAAATTCTTGTACCGCCCTATGCGTACCCTTCGCAATCCGAATCGCCGCTCGCTATACTCGAAAATTGGCGTTCTACAGAGGGAAATACGAGAAGATGAAAAATCTATTGATGCTATCCGTTCTATCACTCGCCGTATTGTCGGCCAATGCTTTCGGTGCGCAGGAGTCTGTCGAACTTTTCAACGGCAAGGACTTGAACGGTTGGCACGTCGACGTTCCTAAGATGGATACGGACTCAAACGCGGTGAACCCATTTATTATTCGCGATGGCATGCTCGTCAGCCTCGGCGATCCCAACGGACACCTCATCACCGACGATAGCCACGAAAACTATCGGCTCGAAGTTGAATACCGTTTCGCCGGTGAACCGGGCAACTGCGGCGTCCTTGTTCACGCCTCCACACCGAGATCGCTTTACAAAATGTTTCCGAAATCCATCGAAGTGCAGATGTACCATGAGAACGCCGGTGACTTCTGGTGCATCTCGCAAGACATCAGCGTGCCGGATATGGAAAAGCGTCGCGGACCCAAGAACGAATGGGGCGTTGACGGGGACAAGAAGCGCCGCATCTTGAATCTAACCGATGGTTCCGAAAAACCGGTGGGCGAATGGAACCGGATGCAAATCGAATGTCTTGGCGATGAGATTAAGGTGTGGGTCAACGACGATTTCGTGAATCACGGTTTTGATTGCGAAGCAACAAAAGGCCAGATCGCAATCCAAGCAGAAGGTTCCGAAGTGGAATTTCGGAAACTTGTGCTGACGCCCATCTCTGAACTCAGCTCTTCAACAAAAGAAGAGTAGAACCCAATCATGCTACCAGCGCTACCACGCCATTTGCTATTTCGGAGGGACTTGCATGAAAAAGACTACGAACAGACTTCTGGTGAGTGTCATCGCCCTTCTCGTGACGGCAGGTTGCCACAGCAATGGCACCGGATCCGATGAAGCCAAACCCATCAAAGCACTGCTCATTACCGGCGGATGTTGTCATGATTACGATACTCAGACGCAGCTTCTTATAGACGGCATTGGCAAATATGCAAACGTAGATTTCGATGTGATTCAAGAAGGCGAGGGAACGGAGCATGTGCATTCGATCTTCCGACAAGAAGGCTGGACTCAGGGATACGACGTCGTAATTCACAATGAGTGTTCTGCGGATGTCGGGGATGAAGTCGGTCGAGCGGTGGCCAAGGAGCATTTTGAATCCGACGTAGGCGCGGTAATGATTCACTGTGCGTTTCACACGTTTAGGATCATGGAAGACGATGACTGGCGTGCTGCGCTTGGGGCGACGTCCAAACGGCACACGCACCAAAAACCGATCACGATCACCTTCGATGAACCAACCCATCCGATTCTTGCGGGAACAAAAGAATTCGTGACGGGCGACGAGGAACTTTACGTCATCGATAACGTTTTTAGTCATTCCATTCCACTTGCAACGGGCCACCAAGGCGCACACAACTTCCCCCTTATGTTTGCCAATCAGTACGGCAACGCAAAGATATTTAGCGTCACGGTCGGCCATAACACCGCCACATTCGAAATTGACGAGTGGATGCATATCGTAGCGAAGGGGCTGTTGTGGTCCTGCGACAAAATCAACGAAGACGGCACGGCCAAGGATGGATATGGACCAAAGTAGATAAACGGATCGACTTGTAGTTGGCAGGAATACCGAGGGTGCTACGGAGACCTTGTCTTTCGCGCATCCACATAGTTAGCGCGAAGGGCATCGCACCGAGTTCGCATGTACGAAAGAATGCTTTCGTACTCGGATTCGCCTGCGAAATTCTTAAGTTGGTCCGGGTCAACTGCGAGATCTTGAAGAAACTCGTAAGGCGGAGATTGGCCGTCGTAGCGGGCGTAGACATATCGCTCACTGCGCACGCCTTCCCATGTGGGTATCTTCGGATGTTGCATGCGATGTTCAACAAAAAAATCCGTTCGCCAATCGGGCGGAACGTCGCCATTCATAAAGGGCTTGAGGCTGGACCCTTGATAGTGATTCGGTTGGTCGACAGCGGCGAGATCGAGAATAGTAGCTCCGATGTCGATATTTAACACCATTTCATCGGAGACGCGCCCGCGGTTCGCATCGGGTTGTCGAGGATCGTAGACGATCATCGGAATGCGAAGCGATTCTTCGTAGTGTGACCATTTGCCCGCGAACCCACGATCCCCCATGTAGTAGCCGTTGTCCGCCGCGTAAATGATGACCGTGTTTTCGGTGATTCCTTGTTGGTCCAATGCGTCTAGTGCACGTCGAATCATAACGTCGACACCCGATATCAAGCGGTAGTACCCGCGCATGTTTTTCTGATACTTCTCCTGCGTATCCCAACGCCAGAAAAACCGTTCTCGGTTCATGGAGTTCTTAAGAAATTCCGGCTGCGAATCGAAAACGCTCGCGGCGCCAAGACGCGGCGCAGGAAAACGAACATCGTCGAACATGCCCTCTACCGCCGGGATGCTCGGATAGTGATTCACCTTGTCGCTGTCCTCCGCATGACCAGAGCTAAAGAAAACAGACAAACAAAAGGGTTTGTCGTTCGTTGTCGAATCAATGAACGCAATCGCTTCTGCCGTGTTCAATTCATCGATATGGCGCACTTTGCTGGAATTCGATTTGCGAAGATACGGGCGATCACGAAACGAATGAGCGTCGAACATGTGTTCAATCTGACCCTCATCCTCGATCTTGATTCCAAACTTACCAAAGAACGCGGTCTGATACCCCGCCGTTTTTAGTTGAGTGGGATAACTCGCCTGAATGTGATCAGAAGAAACGGGTGGAGCACCGAACGTATACCCGTGCGTGCGTTCCGTCAGGCTCGTCAAAATGCTCGCACGACTTGCTGCGCAAATCGAGGTAGTGACGAACGCATTGGTGAATCGGACGCCGTCACGGGCGAGCTTATCAATCGTTGGCGTGCGCGCAAAGGAATCGCCGGAGACGCCAAGCGTAGTGTTTCGCTGATCGTCAACGAGGAAAAAGACGATGTTGGGTTGCGCCGCCGCGTGGGCAGTTTGAAGTGCGATAACCAGCAGCACCAAAGATGCGACCACACACCCTCTAACTGTGATCATAGGAACTCCTTTCAATCAGGAAAACGATCGCATCATTCTTGCAAAGCCATCGCATGAACGTTCACAATCTTCACATTCCGACTATTCACTTTACCCGACTTCCACGTAATCGACTCCCCCGGCGAATCGTATTTCATTACGTTACTAATCAGCGATTCCGTAAGAGAACCTCCGATCAGGATTGTATGCTGCGCGCGGCTCATGACATTGTTAATCACAATATTGTACGTGTCGCCCAACGGAGTGACCCCACCCCAAGTAGGGTTACTATCGCCAATCTTAATCGCAGCCTTACATCGCTTACCCTTCCCGGAAGTATCAATGAGCCCGTCAATGATCACGTCGTGAATTTTCAGGCCGCTCGCATTGAGCAACCGAACAATGTGATGGCCGCCCCTCGAATGCCCCCGCACATTTCGTATCGTAATGTTATAGATGTCGTCCAAACCGTTTTCGCGATCATTTGGTGTACTCACCATGATGTAATCCGTACTTCCGGCGTGCATTTTCCCGTTCACGATGTTGGTCAGCGCCACGAGATCATCACCTGTGTGTCCGGTGATAGTGTCGATGGTGATGTCGTGGCAGCCCTGACGTAAGTCTACGCCGTCCTGATTGAGAAAAACCTGCCGCTTGTCGTCGACGAAAACCACCTCTGTTGAATCGAAATCCAAATCGCGCAATACGCCATACGCGCAGCGCTCCAGAGAGATTGCCCAACTATGCGCGTTCTTCAAGTGAATGTTTTCGATTCGGAAGTGCTCTACGTATGCCATGAGAATACCAATGTTTCGCCAATCGCCGGACTGACTCTTACCGTCAACACCCGCATCCGTTCCATAGGTGCGTTGACCCAGTATTTTCGCGCTGTCACCCGTGGAACGGGGATGATCGGCACCTTCCAATACGACACGTCCCTTACCGATAATTTGGATGTTCGAGAGTGGTTCAATGTCCGTGATTCCCAGTCCGCAGTTCGAACTACGAATGAAATTATCTCGACTAGAGTCGGACAGTTTGATGCGACAATTCTCCAATTCGAGGAGTGTATTACTATGCACCAGAATCGCTGAATCAATGAGCCAGAAGTCACGGGATTTTTCACCATTGTGATTCAATCTTGGAATCACTACGCGAGTTCCGGATGCAGCGCCAAGCGCTACGGCTTGATTGATACGCTCGATATCCGATCCCTCGAATTCGTTCGGAGTGATCGCATTCAACCTTGTCGAGATCGCTGGTGCCTCATGAGAAATGGGCGTCGTGTGAGCAACGATGAAATCAACTATTGGCTTGGGGTCTTTAAGACTATGCGGGTGATGCCCGATTCCGGGTTTAGAAATCACGGTGATGTCACCGCCGAATTCACGGTAGCGTTTTTCCAAGATGGCGGTATTCTCCGAGACAGGGACGACATCGTCATCCGCGCCCACGACATGCAATAACGGAACGCCAGCAGTTGCCAACGGTTTAAGATTGTCGATCGGATTTCGGGTGAATGTGAGCGCGTCGGTTTCGGAAAGTCCGTAGACCTGTCGGCATAATTCCCAATCGCTGGCGGATCCTTTTCCGGATCCCAATCCACCAGGCCAGCTCTTGAAATCGAGGACGGGCGCATCCGCATAAACGCAGGCGACCTTCTCCGGATTCGCGATCGCCCAGTTGTAGATGATGAGCCCGCCGCGGCTCATGCCTTCGAGTGCGGGCTTGCCACTGAATCCTAACTCCTTTGTTACGTGATCATAGAAGCGTCCCCAGTGCGCCACGGCATCTGCATTTCCAAAGAGAGCTCCCACGTCCGCATAGGCCACATGGAAACCCCGTTCGAGCAATGCCAGATCCGTTTGCGGTTCATGACCCCAAAACCGCGCCCTCCAAATCCACGGTTTACCGTGCGCCGACTTTTCGGGACACACCACCTTGCATTCGCGACCGCTTACCTCAAACTCGTGCAGCGCATAGCCATTCCAAGTGAGATCTCCCGAGGGAAAGACGCAGTCATCCGCTATCGCTTGCGGACGAAGCCCGACGATCGAAAAAAGGAAAACGACACTGAACAATTTCATGTTGAAACCTTTGCGGAATTGCGTATGGAGGTCACCTAGTACCTCTGCACGCCTTAAGTTGTGGATATAGGTGTTTGTGGAAAAATGGGGACTGTCCCAAGAGCAGTGAGGCACGAACGCAACGCGTGGACTGTCCCTATTTTCCTTTTCACGTTTAACCGTGTAGAGGCACTAGTGGGCGCCCCACTCATTCCGATCCCACAATTGGTAGGGATCGTGAAGTCGTGTTTGTTCTGCAATCAGCAACGCTTCGAGTTCTTTTCGAACGTCAGCGTAGTCCGGATCGCTTGCCAAATTCACCTGATGCGGTTCCGGGCGACGGCCCGTCATGGTCGATACTGATTCAACATGATGCTCTGCCAAAAACTCATGGGGGTTTTCTTCAAGGTTGAACAACTGCGTCTCTCGAACTTTCCCGTCTAGCACATCATATTTAATAAGCTTCCATTTCCCCTTCCTAACACTCCGCATGCCAGGCTTAGATCCACCGGAGTACACGCCATACAGAACGTCACGCGACAGCGATTTTTTTCCTTCAAGCACAGGCCGAAAACTAATGCCCTCAAGCGAATCTGGGCGCGCGATCTCCGCGATATCGCAAAAGGTAGGCAAGATGTCCAGCAGATAGATATGGCCCGGCGCACGCGATCCGGGATCGATTCCCGGACCTTTGACAATGAACGGCACGCGCCACGTGTGTTCGTACAAGTTCTGTTTACCCATCAGCCCGTGCCGTCCGACTGCTATCCCGTGATCCGACGTGAAAAATACATACGTATTGTCCAGTTCACCCATGGCCTCCAATTGATCCAAAACACGGCCAATCTGAATATCGATGTTTTCGATACAGGCATAATCCCGACCGATTTCATTTCGTACGACCGCTTCGGTGCGCGACTTCATTACACCTTGAACCTTTTCCTCATCTCGTAGACCGGGGTGTCCATGGTGGAACGGGTGAACAGGGAGATAGTTTATTGGAAGTGGCGGCGCATCAGAGTTAACAGATGCATTTGAATCGATTTCATTTACCGCGCCGTACTTTTTCAACAGATCCGGTTTCCCGTTTCGTGGATCGTGGGGATGAGAAAACCCCAAGAAGACTAAGAACGGATCTTCCGCCGACGCGCTATCACGTTTCGCTAAGAATTCCATCACCTGATCGGCGTGCCACGTACTGCCTTCTTCATCATTGCCTGATCGGGAAGTCTTGTCTCGAACCGTTTTGAACAATGCGTTTGCTTGCTTGTAGGAATTCCCAATCTTGCACGTGCGAAATGTGTCATACCCCGCGCGATTGAATATCGCTGGCATGGTGAAGTCCAAAATATCCGAAGGCACCCTATCCAGGTTTTCGTGATTGGGATTGCCTTTGCCAGGTATATGCCACACCGTCCTTCCGGTCATCATCATCGTGCGGGAAGGCGTGCAGACCGCGCCGCTCCACGATCCCATGTGGTAGGCCGCATCGAGTGTCATGCCTTCGGCAGCGAGGCGATCCAAATTGGGGGTTTTACACACCGTATTTCCATATGCGCTCAACGTAAACGGCGATTGGTCGTCTACGAGAACGAAGAGTATGTTGGGTGGCGCGGAAGCGTCTGCGGTCGCAGCACATATCGCAGGCGTATAGATCGAAATAAACGCGAGTGCGGTTAATCTCAGTAATATAAAACGCGAGACTGCTGGCATCAGTTCTAGTCCTCTCATTCCTTGAGACCTGCGGCGACACACAAACAGACCGCCATGTTTCCTCGCATTATGCCCTCGAAGCCGGTCAACATACACAAGGTCTAGGGGTCAACTCTCTCATATTCCGGCATTCAACATATCTATCGCCCACACGATGCGCCAAATCCAATCGCATTCACGTTCCAATACGGAATGAGTGGCTAAATCCGTAGACGATTTCCGATTGGAAATTCGTCTTTAACCATACTATGGTATCAAGTCTTCACATTTGTATCGTAAAGGTCCAGTCAATCGGAGATATTCGATGCCACCGAAGAAGCCTACACAAAAAACCAGACGCATCCTCGTCAGTGGCGATGTCATGGTCGACAACCATATCTACAAAGGTGACCGATATCAGCCGGGACTTGATGGGAAAATTGGTACCTACCTCCAGCAGACCGCGGGCGGGGCGAGTCTACTTTACGATCAATTCAAGGCAGTGCTCGCGTACAAACCGCCGGAGCCCAAGAAGCCCAAAGAAACGGGCGACGATGTAGAGGAGATTACGCTACCCCACTTTGATGTTGATCTTGGTGTATACACCGATAATCTTTCGTCATGGCCGCGGTCACTTCATAGTTTTGGCGTCTGGTCACCGCACCCGCACACGCGGAAAGACAATGAAAAAAAAGAGACCTGGAGGTTGTCTGCGCCGCTGGGATACGGCGAAGAGATCGACGAACCGTTTCATGCGCCTCCGTGCAAACCGTTGCTAGGAAAGAGCGCAGACATACTTGTCCTAGACGACGGTGGACTGACCTTCCGCCACAAATTGCCAAAGAATAAGGCCTCGTTAACGGCCTGGCCAACCGTACTATCCAAGCCGACCCAAGAGTCGCCAGAGTGGACCATCCTAAAAACCGCGAGTCCGCTGGCACAAGGTGATCTCTGGCGCGCTGTCGTAGACAAGCGCATTAGAGAATCGCTCATCGTGATAACGTCAATTGCCGATGTTCGGCGTGAGCCCGTTCGAATCAGTGAAGGTGTATCTTGGGAGCGCACAGCACTCGAACTTGTTAGAGAACTAATCAATAGTCCGAGCCTTGAACCACTGGCGCGCTGTCCACATTGCATCATCAGCTTCGGATGCGCCGGCGTACTCTACGTAGATCGAACTGGCAAGGAACCATCTTTTCGACTAATTTTCGACCCTGCACACTTGGAAGGCGACTGGGAAGCAACAATGGACGGTAGTGCCATTGGATACATGTCCTGTCTCGTTACCGGCATCGTCAACGGCTTAGTCGCCATTGTGAAGGATGAAGACAAAGTTGATCGGGTTGGAATCGGAATTGTCGCGGGCTTAGAAGCCGGTCGTGCGATGCTCGAAGACGGTCACGGATTCGTTGAAGCTAACACCACTCCGGAACCTCCATGGGGTGCGGTGGCTAGCAAAATCGTCACGTCCATTCACTCGCAGCTACACCCGAAGAAGGACCAAAAGAAGCAATTCTATTCCGCGTCCGTCCCAATACCAAATTCGGACAATGCAGGTTCGCAACAACGTCATAATTGGACGATCCTGGCAGGCGAGCCCTCGACGGATGATACTGATCGGCTTATGGTACAGCCGCTAGTAGGAATCGCACGGCGTACAGCACTGTTTGGGATCTCAGAGTTGAGCCGGAATCCCGTTCAACACACGGGAAAACTCATCACAGTAGATCGCGGCGAAATAGAAAGCATCCGAATCGTCCAGCGGGCAATTCGGGCGTACGATCGCCACGACGCTGGGAAAAAACCACTTTCCATAGCCCTATTTGGCGCGCCGGGCTCGGGCAAATCGTTCACAGTAAAAGAAATCGCACGATCTGTGTTGGGCAAGAAGGCACCAATTTTGGAATTCAATCTCTCTCAGTTTTCTGGAAACGCGGATCTCATTGGCGCGCTACATCAAGTCCGGGACGGGGCGCTCGGCCCGTACACGCCCGTCGTATTCTGGGATGAATTCGATTCGCGCAATTACGATTGGCTTCAGTATTTGCTCGCCCCCATGCAAGACGGTGCATTCCAAGAGGGTCCACTGACACATCCTATTGGGAAGTGCGTGTTCATATTCGCCGGAGGAACTAGCTGTGACTTCGAGCATTTTGGTCCTTCGCCGGGCAACACGAAAGCCGTCAGTAGTTTCAAACTGCTCAAAGGACCAGATTTCAAGAGCCGTATCCACAACAGCCTTACCGTACTCGGGCCGAACCGGGCACCGGCCTACGACGACGTACTTGATACTTGGAAAGATGATCCGGCGGACATCTGCTTCCCGATTCGCCGCGCACTGTTGGTCCGGTCGTTACTTGGCCTCGGAGACGACGACCTACTCGAGATGGACGACGGAATGCTTACCGCACTCTTAGAGATCAATACGTACACACACGGCGTTCGATCACTCGAAAATCTGCTGTCGGCCATGAAACAATCTAATGATGGTGGCCCCTATCGACGATCAAATCTACCGAATACGGAAGTTCTTGCAATGCACGTTGATGCAGATAAGTTTATAGATCTCATGGAACGAGATCTCGGCTTCAAGCGGCTCGCCGACGAGCTCGCACCTCACATTCACGCATACTACACAGAGCAAATCAAGGACAAGCGCCCTACCGCAGAATACAACAAAATATTCAATGACCTTCCCGAAGAGATTAAAGATGACAACCGATCAGCCGCTCGTCGAATTCCTGAGGTCTTGGCGCACGCAGGTCTGTACGTCGTAAAGCGCGCAGAATCTGAGAACGGAAAAGCGGCGAAGCTAACCGACGCCGTACAGACGATTATCGACACGTATATCGAAGAAATGGCAGAGGCCGAGCACAACGGCTGGATGATTACTCGACTATCAAATGGCTGGCGCTATGGTAAAACCAGAATCAATGTAGACAAGATTCACCACAACTTAATCCCGTACAGTGAACTCGACAGAGAGACGAAAGACCTTGACGTCAACTCGGTGCAAAACTATAAAACCATCCTGGCACTGGAGAACGTGAACTATACGATCACGAATGAGAAACCTTCTTAGCCGACTCACTCCCAACGAAATATTTTCATAGAAAGCCCCATGCAGATCGCGAAGGCCGTTGACGGCGGTCAACCTGCCATAGCGTTTAGTGAGGTTTTCGACTTCGATTACATTTGAATTGTTCAATGGTTAGCTTATTTGCTCAACAATGCCACACGGTTCTTTGCTTCCTGAATGCGATCCTTGGTAGTTCCACCGAGTTCGAGGAATTTTCTCCATGCCTCTCGTTCGCGATCTTCGTCCCCCTCCGAATTCCGTTTCTGGTACAAACGCGCCAGCGAGCAATGTGGGTTGGGAAATTCTTTCAACTGAGCGGCCCTAATGAGATGAGTTTCCGCCTCTTCCAGTTTCCCAAGTGCCAACAGCGAGAATCCAAGGTTGTTCAACGATAGTGCGGCGTCCGGATGATTGGGACCGAATGATGACTCCGCGATGACTACGGCGCGCCGGTACAACGGCTCGGCTTCTTGTTCACGACCTGTGTTGTCCAATACAAACGCAAGCCGGTCTAACAAAATGGCCACGTTCGGATGATCGGTCCCAAACGAATGTTCACTAATCTCGAGTGCGCGGCGATACAGGGGTTCAGCCTCATCTAACCGATGGGTCGCCTGGAGGATGCCGGCTAGGTTGCCGAGGTAATTGGCGACGGTGGGATCACAGGTCCCCAATGTCACTTCGCCTATTTCCAGCGCGCGGCGCAACAACCGTCCGGCTTCTTCTAATTGATTCGTCGCCTGGAGCAGTACGGCCAGATTGTTCAGAATCGCAGCCGTATCAGGACTCGTCGACCCGATGGTCTGTTCAAAAATGGTGAGTGCGCGGCGAAATAACGGTTCAGCCTCTTCTAGACGTCGAGTGCCTTGCAAGAAGCTCGCCAAATTGTTGAGTATTCTCGCGACATCGGGGTGGTTAGGCCCGAGACGCTGTTCATCGATTTCAAGTGCCCGCCGATAGAGTTGTTCAGCCTCATCGAGCCGATTGGTCTCTTGGAGCACGCCAGCCAGATTGTCAAGGATGTCAGCTACAGCGGGATGGTCGCCTCCGAAATTATGTTCGGCGATCGCTAGCGCGCGGCGGTATAAGGGTTCAGCCTCATCGATCCGGTTTGTGGCCTGGAACAATCGCGCCACGTTGTTAAGGGCAGTACCGAGGCTGGGATGGTTAGGGTCGAGGCTCTGCTCGCCGATCTCCAGCGCACGCCGCAATAAGGGTTCTGCCTCATCTGGTCGATTGGTCGCCTGGAGTAGTTGACCGAGGCTGTCAAGACCTGTAGCGACATCGGGGTGGTTGGCATCGAGATCCTGTTCGAAGCTGATGAGGGCTCTGCGAAATAGGGTTTCGGCCTCTTCCAGCCGGTTCATTCGCTGGAGCAATTGACCAAGGTTGTGAAGGGTCTTGGCGACGATGGGATGGTTGGGCTCAAGACTCAATTCGCCGATCGCCAGCGCGCGGCGAAATAGCGGTTCGGCCTCGTCTAGTCGGTTTGTTGCCTGCAACAATCGAGCAAAATTACTGAGGGCGGCGGCGACATCGGGGTCGTCTTCCTCAAAGCTTTCTTCCATAATCGAAAGAACCCGTCGGAAGAGGAGTTCGGCCTCGTCAAACCGCTGGTTCGCCTGGAGCGATTGAGCGAGATCGTGAAGGTTCTTCGCGACGGTGGGATGGTTGGGGCCGAGGGTCTGTTCGTTAATTTCCAAAATGCGACGAAATAGTAGTTGGGCCTCGTCACTCTCATTCGAAGCCTGGAGGAGTTCGGCAAGCTCGTCAAGCACGGTGATGAGATCGGGGTGGTTAGGCCCAAGTCGCTGTTCGTCTATCGCCAGGGCACGGCGCATGAGGCTTTCGGCTTCGCCTAGACAATTCTCGATCTGAAGTAGTTTGGCGAGGCCAGTAAGAGCGCTGACAACATGGGTCTGGTCCGGATCGAGCGTTTGTTCGGATATTGCCAACGCCCGTCTAAATAGAGGTTCAGCCTCGTCTAGACGGCTTTCAGCCAGCAACAAGTGGGCGAGGTTGATGAGGTAGGTAGCAACCGTGGGGTGATTTTCCCCAAGACCCTTTTCGCCAATTTGGATCGCGCGGCCGAGTAGAGATTCAGCCTCGGTCGCACGGTTCGTGTGACCGAGTAACAACGCCAAACTGCTGAGCGCGGTCGCGACGTTTGGGTGGTCTGCCCCATAACTTTTTTCTACGATGGCCAGCGCACGTCGCATGAGCGGTTCGGCCTCATCCAGGCGGTTCGACTCCTTGAGTACCTGAGCTAGATTATGAAGAACAGTTGCTAGATTTGCGTGATCCGGCCCGAGGGTCTTTTCGTAAATCGTAAGCGCACGGCGGTACAGAGGTTCGGCTTCGCCAGGACGTTTCGTGACATCCAGAAAATCGCCGAGAGAATCGAGCGCGCCAGCTACGGCTGGATTATTTGGCCCAAGACATTGTTCAAGTATCGCGAGAGCGCGACGATACAACGGTTCTGCCTCGTCAGGCCGACCGGTTTCTAGGAGTAATTCTGCAAGCGATCCAAGGGGAATGGCCACCCTGGGATGCGTCGCGCCAAAAGCCCCCTCTTCGATTTCAAGGGCACGACGCAGGACTCGTTCAGCTTCGTCCATGCGGAATGTGGACTGAAGCAAAACGCCGAGTGTGAGTAAAGCGGCCGATACATCCGGATGGTTCGGCCCGGATTCTTGTTCGAAAATGTCCAGGGCATGGCGGGTTCGTGATTCGGCCTCATCGAGACGGTTCGTCGCCCGAAGCACATTGGCAAAGTTGAGGAGGTTTCGGGCGAACTTAGCGCCGTTCGCCTCGGTATTCTGTTCTCGAATCTCGATTGCACGACGCAACAGGGGCTCGGCTTCTTCTAAACGATTCGTCTGGAAAAGCAAATCAGCGAGGTTGTTGAGAAAAGTGGCCGTCATCGAGTGATCCGCCCCGTAGAATCGTTCGCCAATCTCAAGCGCTCGGCGTCTCAACGCTTCGGCGCCGTCATACTCGGCACACAGACGTAGGAAGTATGCGACAGCCGAGAGCTTGGCGGCGAGTATTGAATCGGGGACTCGCTGACGTTCGTATTCATCCAATGCAATTCCGTACTCACGAACCATATCGTACGCATCGTCGAGGTATAACCAGTACGTGAGTAATTCGTAATTCTCGTCGCTCTTGCGAAGTTCCCCAAACACGTCGAGGTCGGTGATGCAGTTCTTCAGCCGCTCTTTGCAGTTTGATCCCGCTTGCTTGAGTTGCCAGGGAAATTCGTCAGCTTTACGCGGACTGATCGGCCGAGTTTCGAAATAGTCGGCGAGGGCGACGTGGGCTTGCTGTTGATCGGATTCGTCAGGGACGTATTCCTGTTGGACAGCTTGGCGGAGGTAATCGTGCGCGAAATTAAGGAGGCCGGACGGACTGGTGATGGCTTGGTTGGCAGCGAGAGACAGAGGGGACCAGTGGGCTTGGGGCAGCGGTTCTCCGTTTTCGCCTAAGAGTTGGAGCAGTTCGGTTTCGGATAGTCCACGTCTTGCGGCCCAGAGGTGGCGCATGGCGTCGCGGACGAGGTGTTGGCGTCCACGTTCATAGTCTTGTTCGTAGCGTTGGAGAATGCAGGCGAACAGATCGGGGATTGTGTCGGTTGCAAGGTACTCATCGATTCGTTCGTCGAGGCGATCATGGTCACCAAAGAGCCGCACTTCTTCGAGCACGGCTTTGAGGTAGAGCGGACTAGCCGTTTCGTCGTCCACCGCGATACGGCCAACACGCTCGTCGCTCAGTTCTTTGGCGTATTTGTCTTTGAGGTATTTTGTTATCAGCGCTTTGCGTTCGTCTGGGTCCATCAAGCCGACGGTCATAGATGGCCATTCGCGCTTTTCTAGCGCATCGAGTGGCCTGCCTTCCAGAGTCGACACGATGAGCCGGATGTTCGCGGGGATGATCTGCGGCATCCAGCCAAGGTCCTGCGAGACGTCGCGGTCGTCGAGTTGGTTGAGGGCGTCAAGGATGAGGGCGCATTTTCCGCGGGCGGCAGCAGATGCGAGGAAGACAGGAAACGCATCGCGCAATGATTGAGCGTCCGCGGGGATGTCGTCGGATATGTCGAACCGGCGCTTGAGTTCGCCCATGATACGGCGGATCATTTGATGCCAGTCGGCGCTGTGGGGCGTGCCGCCGATAAAGTGAAGAATGACTGGGGTGTCAGGATTCGCTTGGCGGTAGTGCGCGGCCCAATTCGCGATCAAGGCCGATTTACCGGCACCCGATTCACCCAGCACGACCAAGGGCGGCCCGTTACCCGCGATGTGTGCATTCAACTGATCGAAGTAGCCAGGTCGCTCGATGTAAACCTGGGCGAGTTGTTGGGCGACGGATTCGTGATCGAGCGTTTCTCGATCCATCGGATCCAGTGTTTCGTCCTCTGGGAATTCATGATCGATTGCGGCGGTGAGATCCGTTAGCACAAGCGCTGCAAGTGTCTCCGGCTTTTCATAATTCTCGTGAACCGGTAGACCTTCATCTCGAATGGATTGCTTGAGTTTCTCAAGTTTCTCCGCATCTTCCGAATCCGGTGCCTCATGAAAGTCATCGGACTTGCCCTCGACGTATGCCGGGTCGCGGAAATAGAAATACGCTCTCTTGGCCATCTCCGGGTTGTCCAATACGCCATGGATGATTTCGAGTTCGGTGACGCTTTTCTTCTTGTGCTGGCGCAGCCAACGCTGTCGTTCAAGTAGGTCGTCATCAATGGTGTCCGGAATCCAACCGTAGCGTTCGCCCAGGAGTCCGATGAAATAAGGCCGACACCGTTCGATCTCCTCCAAACAAATCGGCAGCACCTCACCTTCCGCCGACTGCTCGTCTGTGATGCCCCAACGCAAATCGACTTCGCCCCACACAACGCCGCGTTCTTCGCATAGGCGGCGCAGTTTCGGGAAGACCTGCTTCACCAATTCGTTTCGGTCTTCTTCCATATCCCGAAATGTGGAGGATATGAAGACGCGGATCTCGCGTGGTTTGTTGGCGTTGTCTGGTGCGGCTTCTGGCATAGCGCACCACGGTATCGAATACCAGCGTTGGAAAGCCATTTGGACTCGTTTCGCTCATCGTTTACTGTTGTTCCTGTTCGTTATCCGAGGACCTGGAGGGGCTACAGTGATGTCCGCAAATGAGAACGCTGTACCGACGGATTTCAGTCGGGTTGACCCGGTGCCTTATGTGCTTCGTGTCGGTGTAACGGGACATCGTGCCCTGAAGGACGAGTCCGCTGTGCGGATTGCGGTGGAGGGACTTATCCGGAAAATCGATCAGACGCTTCGGCGCGCAGTTGAGGAACCGCGGAGTGGATCCACGTCGAAACTCGGTACGCGAGCTTGGTTCGACCGGTTGCTGTTGGGGCTGGTCAGGTGTATTTGGTGGAGGATGCCGGTTACGCCGGGGTATGTTCCGAGAGAGCGACAGGCGCCTTTGCAGTGGCGGGTGGTCAGCGCACTCGCGAAAGGGGCTGATCAAGTCGTTGCGGATGTCGTGCTCAAAGACCTCTATGGATCCCTGTCCCCTGTGCTGCCATTCACGCCTCGCGTGTATGAACGTGACTTCGAGACACCGAAAGAGCGAGAAGCGTTTCATCATTTTCTCGCCGACTCACCGGAACCTTGGGCCGCGGAAGACGGCGAGCCGCTGAGCGCTGAGCAACGCGCGCAGGCCTATCGGCTTGCGGGTGAACGCATGGTTGATGAAAGCGACTTCGTAATCGCGGTGTGGGATGGCGAGCCTGCACGAGGCGAGGGTGGCACTGGCGAAATTGTGGCGTATGCGATTAGCAAGGATGTCCCGGTGTACTGGATTCATTCCAATGATCCGAGCCGTGCACCGCGTCTACTGGCGGCGGACGAAGACGGCGAATCGACAGAGGCCGATATCCCCAAGACCGCGAAGGAAATCGCGCCGCGGTATCATCAACTTTGTGCGTACTTCCGCGATCCGGCCTATCGCGAATCGGACTACCTCGCGATCTATGAACGAGAACTTAATTTCGTCACGAATAAGGCGAAGAATTCAGACCTCGATTCCGAGGGGATGCGCGCCGCTATTCATCATCGACTCTCTCAACACGCATACGCCGATCATCTTGCATTGCAGCATCAGGCGTTGCATCTGCGGAGCACCATCACGATTATTCTTTGTGCGGCGTTGGCTGTCACCGCAGCCGCGGTCCACCTGCTCGCGTTCACGCATACCTATTGGTTGATAGGCTTTGAGATCGCGTTTATGGTCGGCGCGGCGGTCTTGCTTCGCGTGTCGATCCGTGAGGGCTGGCATGAAAAATGGCTCTATGATCGGTATCTCGCGGAACGATTACGCAGCCTAATGTTCCGGGAAGGTCTCGGACACCCGCCTACGGAGCCGAACTCAATCCGGGAATTGCTCCCGTTTTACGAAGGCCCCGCAGCGTGGGTGGACCTTGTGCTGAGGAGCCATTTGCCCGGCGACGCCTCCGCGATAAAGGCGGATGAACCAGCGCAACTGCGACAGTTTCTCAACGAGGCTTGGATCGACTCACAAGGCGGTTGGCATGGACGAAACGTGGGCAAGAAAAGGAAGCTTCAAAGGCGATTTCATCGAACGAGTTTCGCGTTGTTTGCACTAACGTTGCTGAGCGCGGTCTTACATTGGTTTCACATCGGTCACGAGGGGTCGCCGATATACCTGCACGGACTTCCGGAGGCGATCGCGATTCTTGCGGTGACGTTGCCGGCGTGGGGTGGCGCACTGCATGGTATCGCGCATTTGATGGATTATGGTCGCATCGCAGAGCGATCGGATCGCATGCATATCGAACTCGGCAAGCTCGTGCGTGAGATGGAGACCGCTGAAAACGCGGAAGTGATCGGCGATATCGCGAAGCGCGCGGATGAACTCATGGCAATGGAAAACCTTGAGTGGATGATGACATTGGCCCACCGTAAACCGGAACTGCATGTCTAACATTTTGTCGTAACGCGATTGGAGGAACGCATTGGCGAGTTGGCAAGAAGTGCGAGTGTTTATTTCTTCGACATTTCGCGATATGCACGCCGAGCGGGATTGGCTCGTCAAGCGGGTGTTTCCCCGTTTGCGCGCGCGGCTTGAGCCATACCGCATTCGCCTCATCGACATCGATCTGCGTTGGGGAATCACGGAGGACGAACAGAAGAATGACCGGGTATTGGATTTGTGCTTGGAACAGATCGACACCTGTCGGCCATTTTTCGTGGGGATTCTCGGAGAACGATATGGGTGGGTGCCGACTGCATTTGACGAGGAATCCGTATCGAAATACGGGTGGATTCAAAACGTTACAGGCAAGAGTGTCACGGAATTGGAAATCCTCTACGGCGTGTTGCGCAATCCGGATATGTTCACGCATTCGTTTTTCTATTTTCGCGACTCTGCGTTTGTGGAGGATGTGCCGGAGGCGAAACGATCCGATCTGGAAGCAGAAGATGTCGAGTCGGCGGAGAAACTGAGCAGACTCAAACAGACCATTCGCGACGCGAACCTCCCTGCGCCTCCGTTTGAATCGTATCCGTGTTCGTACGCAGGACTGCGCATCAATTGGCGGCTCGCATCAATGCTCTTGAACGATACGGATCGCGACGCCTTACACACCGTCGCGGCGGACGGGATCATCGATCCGCAGGAATACGCGGCGCTTGACGATCGGCTGGCGGAATTCGTACACGAACACGGGGCCGTGGATCTCGCGGACCTTGAAGCGTTTGGTGATCGAGTCTTCGACAATCTCTGGGCGGGCATAAAGGCCGAGCACGAATTACCGGACACGCCGCCAATGGAAATGTTGCGCGACACCGATCCGTTGGCTGAGGAAGACGGCCTCCATCGCCAGTTCATGGAAACGCGCACGCAAATCTACATCGGTCGTCAAGAGATCCAAAACCAGCTGCACGCGATCGCCGACCATGACGACTCGCTCGGGTGTGTCGTCACCGGCCCCGCGGGCTCAGGTAAGTCTGCCGTGATGGCGAAGTTTGCGCAGGATTATGCGGCGAAACATGATGACCAACTCGTGATCGCCCATTTCGTTGGTGCAAGCCCGGGTTCGACGAGTCTGCGGCAAATGCTACGGCGGTTCTGCCTCATCCTGCAAAATGAATTCAGCCTTGAAGGCGATATTCCGTTTGATACGAATGAGCTCGTGACGAAATTTCGGGAGTTTGTTAGAGCTGTTCCCAAAGATAAACGCATAGTCATCGTCATCGACGCGCTCAATCAACTCGGCGAAACCGACCGGGCCCACGATCTAAATTGGCTCCCCCGCGAATGGCCGGATAACGTCAAGTGCTTCGTGAGTTGTATTTCGCGCGACGGGGAGGGCGAGGCCTTGGGAGGGCCAAGTTCCACCTTGGCCGAGTCGCCGGGAGAAACCAGCCAAATTGGAACTTGGCCCTCCCAATCAGAAACGAACGACACGACAATCTCCCCCGCCGAACCGAACAAAGTTCTCGAAGCCTTCAAAGGTCGACGCAACTACAAGGTGAGCGTCGACGCCCTCACGGACGAAGAGCGTTTCGCCATCATCACCGAAATCCCATCCGTCAGCGCCAAACGGTTAAGCCCAGATCAAGTCGCACGCCTCATGAAGAATTCCGCGACGCAGAATCCATTGTTCCTCCTCGTTGCCCTCGAAGAACTCCGCGGATTCGGCTCGTTCGAACTCCTCGACCGGCGTATCGACCAACTCCCCGATAAAGGTGACACGGTAACCGCCATCTTCACGCAGGTCATCGAACGCCTCGAAGAAGATTTCGACGGCGACGCCGTCCGCTCAATCCTTTCCTGGCTCGCATGCGCACGAAGCGGCCTCTCCGAACAAGAACTACTCGAACTCCTAGAAGGCATCGGCACTACCGAATCCCACGGCGACCTCTTCCCCATCCTCCGCCAACTACGCCCCTACCTCCAACCACGGGGTGAATTCCTCGACTTTTACCACCGTTCCCTATACAGAGCCGCACGAGCAAAATATTTCGAAAGGGAGGGCGAGGCTCCCGCCGAGCCGCAAACGGGATTGGCCAAATCTACAGGAACGTCCGGCCAAGGTGGAACTTGGCCCTCCCCTTCGGAATCGATTGATACCACTTCACCCCCACCGTCATTGCGAGGGAGCTCCGCGACCGCGGCAATCTCAACCGTTGAAACAACGACACATTCCCAACTCGCCGATTACTTCCACACCAAAACAAATCCCGAAAACACCGCCCCCTTCTCCGGCGACCACCCCCACGCTATCTCAGAACTCGTCTACCACCAAGTAGAGGCGGGGCGCCGCGACGAAGCCGAAAAAACATTAACGACCTACGCATTCCTCCAAGCTAGAGTCGATGCATTCGGCCCCCAACCCCTCATCGACGACTACGACCTCCTCACCCTAGACCGCAACTCCCCATTGGACCTCATACGGGGAGCAATTCGTCTCTCGTCGAATGTTCTTATCGCCGACCCAGTCCAACTAACAAGCCAACTTCACGCGCGTATGATTGAATTCAATAGAGAAGAGATCACGAATCTCCTCCACGATGCCGCAGTATCACAGACCGAGCCTTGGCTCCGGTCTTTCGTACTGTGCGCGAGTGCACCCGATGGACCACTTCTACGTACTATGGATGGACACGGAAGTGGCGTAAGTTCGGTTGTCGTCACCCCAGATGGGACGCAGATTCTCGCTGGATCGAGGGATGGTACGCTCAGGTTGTGGGACCTGATAACTGGGGAAGAACTGCGCACGTTGCATGGGCATATGGATTGGGTGACGTCCGTAACGGTGAGTCCGGATGGGAGTAGGGCGGTTGCCGCATCTATGGATACGGCGATAAGAATTTTTGAGTTAGCCACCGGTGACGTATTGCATACGCTGCGCGGTCACGAGGGTGCAGTCCAGTCCGTAGCCATTACGCCAGATGGAACATGGTTGATTTCTGGGTCAAGAGATTGCTCTCTGAAAATATGGGATATGGAAACTGGAGTTGAATTGCAGACTCTAAACGCTCACCGGAGCGCGATTAACTCTGTCGTCATAACGCCGGACGGAGCCCTGGCCGTTTCCGCATCTGAAGATTGGACGCTCAAAGTATGGGATCTAGTATTGGACGTGGGCGATGAACTGTGGACTCTCGAAGGACACAGGAACTGGGTCTTTTCAGTAGCTGTGACCCCGGACGGAGCCAAGGTGGTCTCTGCATCGAGAGACTGCACGCTCAAAGTATGGGATCTGAATGAGGGAATTGAACTGCAGACATTGATCGGGCACACACATTCAGTCTATTCCACTGCGATTACACCGGACGGTACTTTTACAATCTCTGCGTCGCGCGACAAGACCATCAAGGTTTGGGATACAGCCTCCGGTATTGAACTAACCACGATGGTAGGGCACGTCGATGAAGTCAACTCGGTAGCCATCACGCCAGACGGAACCCGAATATGCTCTGCATCTATGGACGGTACCCTCAAAATGTGGGATTTGAGGACGAAAGTGGAAGAGTTCAGTTTACGTGGGCATTCAGACAGAATTAACTCGGTCGCCATAACACCGGATGGAACTATGGCAATTACGGCGTCAAGTGACCACTCGCTCAAAGTGTGGGGGTTGGGCACGGGGGAGGAACTTCACACTCTGTGTGGGCATGAAGGAGAAGTAGAATCCGTCGGCGTCACGCCTGACGGGGCTGAGCTAGTCTCAGCATCGAGGGACGGCACCATAAAAAAGTGGGTCCTCGCTACAGGGGAGGAGCTACGTACGCTGCGTGCACATACGATTTGGGGGGAATCCGCAGCGATAACACCGAACGGGACTCTTGCGGTTTCCGGATCACACGACGATTTGATCTATGTGCATGATCTGGCCACCGGGCAGGAATTGAGCGTCTGGCATGGACACAAGGGATTAGTCGAATCTATAGCCGTCACGCCGAACAGGGCTCAGATGGTCTCCGCTTCGTTTGACCGAATCAAAATTTGGAACATAGATACGGACGTGGAGCTGCATATCGAGATAGCCCAAGACGAATTAATCACTTTCGTGGTCATCACGCCAGATGGCACTCGTGCCTTCTCTGGATCGAGCGACGGCACTATAAAAATGTGGGACCTCGCTACCGGGGAGGAACGACGAGTCCTGCGCGGGCACACAGGCAATGTTAATTCGGTGGCGGTGTCCCTGGACGAGAACTTAGCAGTCTCCGCATCGGAAGATAAAACATTAAGAGTTTGGGAGGTGGAAACAGGCAGGTGTCTAACAACTCTTTTGTGCGAAACGCGATTGATCGCATGTACTTTCTCTCCTGACTGTCGCACTGTAGTTTCCGGCGGTGAAGGCGGCATCGTCTATTTCCTTCGGCTGGAGGGGTTTGATCAGGATGTTTTTGGAAACCACTAGGTAGTAAGATTGATAGATTAGCCATGTCAGAAACGCGTAGAAATGGTAGCGACGAAGTTGGTCTGCGGCGGCGGGAACGGGTCGTGGCGGATGGCGCTCCGTGCCGAGTCGGATTCGAATCGGGTGAGCGCCAGGTGCACCGTCCTGCATCGGGGGCATTGCTCAGGTCGATTGTGCTGTACGTGGGGGCGTTGGGCGCAACGGTACTTTCGGTAGCAGTCATCATCTTTCTCTCGATCAGGGAACCTGTTTTTGGTGTGTCGTTGTTGGCCGGGATGTTTTTGGCAACGATGGTTATCGTGTTGGGCGAAGTGTTGAAGTCGAACAGACTGAGGCTGATGGTTGAGTGGGGCCGTGCGCGGGCCAACTGCGGGTGGTTTGATGTTATGTCGTTGTATTCGTATCACGCGGTTTATGTGGGCGGTGACGAATTTGGCGAGTATCAGGATTTTGTGAGTGGCTATGTGTGGGTTAGGTCTCGCGCGGAGGGAAAGGCTCTTTTGCGGAGACATGGACTCAAGGCAGTCATGCTTCGTAAGGAGAAGTGGTGGCATGCGATATTAGTTCCGCGCAATGAAGTCTTGTCCGAATCGAATCGGGTGTTGTGATGGGCGCTGAATCATCCAATGACTCAGGAGCGAAACGGTGAGCGAGACGTATGAGGTGCGCCTCGGCGATCACAGCGCGAACGACGAGCGTTTGCAGCCGGTAATCCTGATCGAGCATTGCGACCCGGACATGATGCACCTTTATCAGCGCCTGTTCCACGATTGGGGGTACAACAACCTACTGTCGGCCCACGATCATGCCGAAGCGGTTTCGTTGGCGGAACGCGTTCACTGCGATCTTATCGTTCTGGACATTATCAGCCCGGGCGGCGGAATGGGGAACGACGCGACGAGAGCGATCAAGGCGATCTACGAGGATCGGGGCGGCGTACCTATTATCGGTACTTCGACATGGAGCGAGCGGGCCGAAGAACTATTCATGGAAGCCGGTGCGGATATCTTCGTCCCGTTTCCGTTCAGAAATGACGAGCTGCGCGATGTTGTGCAACGACTTCTACCCCACGCTCACACGACAACGAGTAGATCCTGAATGATGAGCATTGCGGCATCCTACGAAAGGACAAGAACATGACCGAAGAGCAACCCAAAGTCACGGGCCCCCTCGCCGCAAAGGTTGCGCGGCTGGGGGTGTTGGGCGAGGTGCAGACGTTGCAGATGAATAGTTCGGGCAAGCGGGATGAACCGTTTTATACGAGTGGTCGGCATAATTATGGGCGTTGGATCGAGCGGGGGTATTCGAGCGCGGCAACCATCGTGCGTGACATGCGGCCGGAGGAGGGTGAAACGGCGCGGGATTATTTGGCGCGGTTGCTGGCTCGTTTGGAAGCGTCGCAACAGGATTACCGGGGTGACACTGATGATGAAGATGGCGGCGGGGCTGGAGCTGTGGGCGACGCGATCCTGGTTGCGGAGCGGTTTGCCCGCGTGTACCGCGACACTTGACCGTGTGCCGCGACGCGAGGTTCAATAGACGTGAGTGAGGGACATGAACCACGAGAACAATCGACTGTTGAGAACAACGTACTCTCTCAGCCGTTAATCCTGATAGAAAACATTGAGAGTATTATGCTCGAGCTTTTTCGGGATTTGTTCGAGGATTGGGGGTACACCAATCTACTCTTCGCCCATGACCATACAGAAGCAATTACGTTAGCGAGGAATCATGATTGCGATCTTGCCGTATTGGATTTTATTAGCGCGGGTGGCGGAACGGGATATGGGGCAACGGAGACGATTAAAGCGATGTATGAGGGGCGGGGCGGCGTTGCGATTATCGGGATCGCCAGCTGTGGCCTGCCTTATGCGGAAGAACGATTCATGGGTGCAGGTGCGGATGCTTTCGTTTCGACGCCGTTCTCAATGTATTTCTTGCGTGATGTCGTTCACCGCTTTTTGCCGGTCGCGGGGACGCCAAGACGTAGTTTGTGATAGACCGGCGTTTCTGTTTCGCATTCAGCTCCGCACTTGGGCGCGTGTTTTTTCGATTTGTTCGGCAACCTGTTCGCGCGCATTGCTGATAGATTTTTGGATGTCGCGTTGATCACGGGTGGAAAAGGCCTCGATATCTGCATGGAGTGAATCGAGTGTGAAGGCCAATTTACCAGTAGCCTCCTGCACGGCGTTGAAGCATTCGGGAGCTCCGAACAAAAGTGGCGAGGAGGTCAGCGCAGTCAATTCTCGACATCGGTCATCCAGGGCGCTTAGAAACACACCATCTTCGTCGCGATCATCATTCGAGGCATCGCTGCGAGATCGGAAGAAATTTCGAGCGTCATCCAACGCTTGTTCGGCGTTCGTGAGATGGCGCATCGTTGCGGCGAGCCGCGCAGGCGTCGGGACTGCTTCGGTGCCGCTGCTCGCGAAAAGGGCCGCAGGATTGGCCTGTACAAACATGGCCATTTCCGCTTGCTCGCGCGAATCAATTTGATGTCCGTGCCATGTGTGCATCACGGTAATTACACTGTGCAGCTCACGCACATTTCCAGGCCAGTTGTAATTGGCGAGCGCATCAATCACCTCATCGGGCAGCGGATATGCGGTGGAATTGGTCACTTTCTCCCAAAGGAACTGGGCGATAACACCCATATCGTCGAGATGTTCGCGTAGGGGTGGGGCAACGATTCGGAAAGTGTTGAGCCGGTAGTACAGATCGGATCTGAATGTGCCGTAGCGGGTCATGCTGTGTAAGTCGCGGTTGGTTGCGGACACGATCCGCGCTGATACATCTACTTCACGATTGGATCCGACGGGACGCACGGTGTTTGTTTCGAGTGCGCGAAGCATTTTGACTTGGTTACTAGGCTCCAGATCGGCAACTTCGTCTAGGAACAAGGTCCCATTGCCTGCGGATTCCCATAGCCCGACTCGATCATAGCGGGCATCAGTAAACGAATGCTTCGCGTGGCCAAACAATTCTGATTCGAATAATTGAGCTTGTACCGCGCCGCAGTTGATGGGATTGAACGTCGGCCCGCGTCCGCGTTCCTTACTACATTGGTGAATGCAGCGCGCTATAATTTCCTTTCCAGTGCCTGATTCACCGGTGATGATCACCGGCGCTGGAAATTTGCTCACCTTCCAAATCATTTGACGTACGCGCTCGACCGACACTGCATTGCCAATATATTCGCTACGCAGAAAGTCCGGAATGGGCTCATCGCGAAGGATGTCGTCCGCCAGCGCAATCATACGGTTTGCATGATCTTGTTGTACCATTGGTTTCGGATCAGGTTGGTACGGATCGGCGAGATCCAATAACGCTGTGAACAACGCATCTGGAATTTGCATAAAGCATGCTACATCGAGTTGTCGTTCCCGCAAGTTGCGCAAAACGGTTCGTACACCGTGTAGCAATTGACCGCACGATTTGTATTCACGTCGGAAAATTCCGCTCTCCCCGGGCTTGAGATACCCAAACACCCGCGATGGTTGAGTTGAGGAGTTTTTGGGCTGCCTATCGATGAGTTCGGAAAGCTGCCGACGTATTTTCTTTGCGGGAGCATCGCCCACCACATAAACCCGTGGCCCGTGAACGGCATCCATATCGGCATCGTCAATCTTACGTGTCACGAGCTTCACTGCTTTATCTGGATCGACACATTCGAGGATCGCATTTTTCATAAAGCCCACCTGTTGAGTTCTATGCAGTTCAACACATTTCTTGTCTTTATTCAACACGCATTTTCGTTAATCAACACAATTATTCAACACGAACGAGACAGATCACATTTAGAAAACCGCATAAGGTGCTGAAGCAAAACGTATTACACACAAAATGGAACATCCGCCACAATTGGCCCAAGCCTTGCGATTACTCCCCATGGATTCGAACTATTCGACTTGGGAGAACAACGTGGGAACTGCTAAATCACCAATTCCACTTCTGTTTGGCGGCGATCTTGAGGCCAGTCACATTTGTCCTGGGGGAGGCGTCGCGTCTCCGGCGGATGCGCTGCTCGCGCAATTGCCGGGCACGTCCGCCCACCCCTCGAACGACGACGGCTACACCAACATCAACGATGTTGGAAGACGGTTCATGACCGCGAACGGAATTTGCCACTACAAAGATCTGGATCATTTGGAATCGTGTACACCAATTTGCCGAGGTGCCGACGAGTTCACGAAATACGTTCAAGCGACGCGTGCCGACGTTCAGGATGCGCTCCATCGACACAACGAAGCATCCGACGAAAATCAGCAATTGGAAGTCATGTTCGATAATCGATGCGGTCGCGGTGAAGGCGCAGTGTCGATTGGAACGCATCTCAACATCGGCATACCGGGAAGCACTTGGCAGGAAATCTGTTCCGGTCGTTATCCCGCCGTAACGGGATTCTATGCGTCCGCCATCGCGGGGATTCAATTGGTCGCCGGTCTCGGTTGTGTTGGATCGGCAAATGGGCGGCCGCACGTGAATTACCAGATTTCGCAGCGGTCAGACTTCATCAACACGTTGTTACACATCGATACGATGGGGCATCCATTTCGAGGAATGGTAAATATTCGACACGAACCCGAATGCGGACCGATACATCCGCTTAACAATCCCATTGCGCGCAAACACGAGATCTCGCTCGATATTTCCATGAGCGAAACAGCGCTGTACGTGAGTAGCGGCCTGCTCGCGCTAGTCGCTGCGAGTATTTCTGCGGGTCGTATCGCTCCTCATCTAATTCTGCACCAGCCGGTTCGGTCGCTGTGGCAATGGTCGCACGACCCAGACCTTCATTCGAGGATGCCGTTGGCAGACGGACAGGAAATGACGCTGCCTGAATACTTCGCCAGCCTGGTCGAATTCCTATCCGCGAATGCAGTGAGCGATACATGTGTCGAAGATGTCGTTGAGGCGGAAGACATTGTGAGCGAAGCGGGGGCGCTAGCCTCGGCCTTCATGAAACGGGATTGGGACTATACCGCGCGACGAGTTGATTGGGTTCAGAAGCGATCATTGTTGGAGACGTTGTTAGAGGATAACCCCGATCTCGACTGGCATTCCGATGCGATCGCGATGGTCGATCAGCATTACTCATCCGCGGACCCGGAAACGGGACTGTATTACGTCCAGCGGCGATTGGGCGAAATGGAAACGCGAGTGAACGAGGATGATCTCGCTCATGCACGAATTGCGCCCCCCACGGATACGCGCGCATGGGGATTTGCCCACATGCTGCGTGTGCTGGAGGCCTCGCCGTCTTACCGAATCCTCTCCGTGAATTGGGACCGCATCACGGTGTGGGAATGGGGAAATGGAACGCCCATTACGATTTGGTTACCCCATCCGGAGAGCGCAACGCAGAAGGAGTGTGGCCATCTGTTTAGTGGCGCGTTTTCGACGCAGGAGATAGTTCGTGCCATGCAGAAAATTGGGCTTGATCGATTGTACGCGATGGAGACGACGACCTCCGGAATCCTCCTTGAACTTCCAGGTGAAATACCTACGGATACATCAACCGAGTATGCCGATACGCAAACGGACGCTGGGTTGGAACCTTACCCTTAGCGAGGGGGAATGAACCACCTCGTTTTTTCGAAGGGACTCATCCAACTAAAAGGAGTATGAGCATGACACGACTGAGAGAACCGCTAGGCGGGTCGCCGACCGTCGCTTCGGCGGAACCCGAAGCACCATCGGCGGAAAGTCCGCTGAGCACCGACCCGCCGAAACTTAGTGCGATGCACAAGAAGACGCGGGACGTCATCGGACAAGTGTTGCGCAAGGACGCAAAGACGTTCGATGAATTGGCCCGAGCACAGACGTCGGGTCAATAACCCAATCCGCTGTGGCGGGGCGCGTGCACTATGCGCACCCCGTCACGGGCAAAAATCATGACAAGCATTCGACAACATGGAGACGAACGCGAGCTGACTCTCATGGCACGGTCGGGGGATGGCAGCGTTATCGATCCAGCGAAACTGATTGATCCAGTTATGAATCATATCCGTAGAATCGCGCCGACCGTACCGTTAGATGATCGGAGCGGCGTGTTTCTCACCCATGGTCGCGTTTATCGTGAGTCGGGTGGCTTGTTAGAACTGGCCGCCGCAGACACGCAATCCCCGCTCGGAGCCGTACGGCAAAGCGTATTGCTTCGACACGTCGTGGCCGATGCGTTGCGGGCGCTAGAGAAGGATCTCGGTCTTGAAGACTTCATTGTTTCCCAACACAACACCGCATACACGACACACAATCCAAGCCACTCGACAGCCGGTCATTTCAATATCACGCGATATTTACCTGTAAGCGCATATCTCCCGTCGCTGGCCGCGTTGGGCGCTGCTCTTCCGTACGTATCAGGTGGCGGCGGTTATGATATGGAGACGCTGCAGTTCACGCTATCGGTCCGCGGGTTGCGCTGCACACAGTTGTTGTCGAACAAGACACAAAGCGAACGGGGCATCATCGATACGAAGCCGATGCCGGCATCCCGAGGCCAACGCCAACAGCTCTTGGGCGTCGACAATCTCCAGTCGCATGTGCAAACGCGGATTGTATATACGATTCTAAACTTGTTCTACACGTGCATGGAAAATGAATTGGGATCGCATCCGCGGATCGAATTGAGCGAACCGGTCGCGGACATGCATCGCATGATACTTGGACCCACGATTGATCATACGTTCGGCACGGTTGACGGCGACCAACTTTCCGCGGCGGAAATACTTCGCACCTTTCTCGAGTGGTACGCCAGCCACCTGAAGAGTGATTGGATGCCTGCTTGGGCCGATCACGAAATTTCAATCGCGATGAAATTTGTCGACGACTTGGACAATGAAGGACTAGACGGATTGGTTGGGACGGCGGACCACGCCACGCTCCATCACCTCTGGCAGGTTACGCTGGACGAGTACGGATTGAACCCGGAACAAGCAGAAAAGGCGAGAACCGCCCTCGTTCAAATGTCCAACGCCTACCAGGGGCCGAGTATTCTTCAAGATGCTGCGACATCTTTCGTGAATTGCGCAGACGCGCTCGCCGGTGAAGTTGGTCACGCGTCCACGATTTGCACGGAGTACTTGATGGCCGCGCGCTCATTCATGCAACTCGCGTATCGGTATGGCGACGTTCGGCATGAGGGTATGTACGCGCAATTGGTTGAATCCGGTATGACCGATAAGGGCGTCTTGTTCGACACAACGCACGTTGAGACACACGCCAACTCGGCTGCCCCAAAGTGCGAAGGACGCACCGCTGCGCGTGGCGAGGTCATCATCAAATTGCACGCGGACGGTATAGCGCGGGCGTCGAGTGCGGGGTGGGACAGCATTCAAACGCCGAGCTTAGGCCTATTGAGTCTGACAGATTATGCGAACACCGACACCGATCATTGGCAAAAACCGAAACCCACCCCTCCAGACCCACGCACACCAGCGACCTTGTCCGATGTGGGCTTTGGCGCGCTACATGCTTACATGCAGGCACAAGTCGAAGGCATTCACGAGGATGACCAGAATCGGCAATTACTAATCGTCGATGACGATGATGAGTGTCCATTTTGAGGTGTTTACAATGAAGAAGACAAAACCACAGCTAAAGAAATCCAAATCGTTATTCGAATCCGTGCACACAGCATGTCCAGCCGTTTCGGCTGATCCAGGTGTTCGATCGGTCCTCGCTCTGCTGGCCGTACTGCCGGAGTCCATTTCGCGCAAAGATTTGTATGCGATTTTGCGTAGACTCCAATGGTCGGAAGCGGATCTTCTAGCATTACCGTACAAGATCGATCAGCTTGAAGAATCTAAGATCGCGGTCGGAGTCGAGCTATTCGTTGAACTTGCCCCTCGTCTCCGGAGGGCGGTGCAAGTCTCAACAAACGAAGACGACGCAGCACTGCGCCTCGAAGGGTATCGACAACTGACAGCGGCAGCCCGGCAGTCTGTCGGTGGAGTGCCCGATATCGTTTGGCGGCACGCCGCGTATTTTGCGATGAACGCCCAAGAACCGAAGCGATTGCTTCGTTTTTTGAAGACGCCTAAGAACTACCAACGCACGACTGTATCCAGCACAGCAGTAATCGCTGTTCCGTATTGGTGCGATGCGATCGCTCAACTGGATACAGAAAGCGACCTAACATCGAGTCAACGGCTTCGGATGCTCAAGCCGGTCCTTCCCGATGTCATGGACGAATTGGAAAATCAGTTCTACTCCATGGGTCGGCTATTGCCCATCGTCCAATCGCTCGTTGCGTTGCTCGATAAAGAAGATGATGAAACGTTGTTCGCGCTGTTCGACGGTTGTGCGGGTGGCCTGACGCCCTTTACTTCGATTTCAGCTGATACGCGCGGAGCGCTCGGGCTCATTCAATTGTTCGGTGAGGCGGGCGCGTTTGATCGCCAGATGCAATTGGCGAAGCGCGCAGTGGAAATGTATGACGATTTTGATGTCCATCACTTTGCGACGGTCGCTGCAAGTCATTGGGGACGTCATCTTCCGGCAGCCGAGGGCGAGCCCTTGTTGCGTGAAGCCATTGAAGGCGTGAGCAATGCGAAAGCGCTATCTGGTGCGACCGAGACCGCGTCCTATCCTCTTCGCCATACGATTCTCGCCATGTCTCGTCTCGGACTGGGCGAAGCGGCCGAGGCCCGCTCGGAGCTGCTAACAGCGATGAGGCACTATCGCCAAGCGCTTCGGCACATTTCTGAACGTAGACGCAACGCCCAGGTCTTGGGTTACAAAGCACAGATACTGCTAGCGCTAGGTAGGGAGGACGATGCGTGGTCCGAGGCCAAAAACGTAATCGACCAGACCTACTCCTCGGTGGATGGCGGCGAGATTCTGCTACAAACGTCATCGTCCGACATCCTACACAAACAGTTCATCCCCTACTGCACGCTCCAAGCCGTATGCTGTTCTCTCGCACACGGGCCGTTCGTAAATGATTTCCATCGAAAACGAATCGTTTCGAAGGCGATACTTCCGTTCCTCATTCGCGAAAACATGTACCCGATGGCGTTGGCCTTCGACCCCGAAGAGGCCGAAGCATTGGTCCCGGGCATTAAACAGAAATGCGATGAGTCACATTGTGGCGAACAGCGCGTCGAAATCACCGTTGGCTCAACCAGGGCCGTCGTTCACGCCGAAGTGTGGAGATGGATCCCGCCCGGTAAGGACACCATCGTCGTGGTCGGTCTACCTGAATTCGGGATTTATGCGCGCGGTCAATTCATCGAAGGCGCGGCACGTAACCTGGGTCATGTGGTCAAGATCCTCGCTGGTGGACGGCGGCGATCATCGCAACGACTCCGGCCAATCGATGTGAGAATACAGACCTGGTACGAATCACATCTTTCCGGCGAAACCACTAATGCGATGCCTTTACTACGCGAAGCCAGCGGGGCGTATTACAGGGGCCGGCAGAATGAAGCCTGGGAAAAGTTGCAGCCCATTGCCCGTCACCACTCGTTCTTGGACGATCACACGCTTCGCGAATACCTTCGAGCGACGGCATGGATTTCCGCTGAGGTTGGTGAAGCAGATCCGATGCGTCCGCTATACCACCTATTTGATTACGAGTTGCCATCGCTTGGAACGTTTACCGACCTTCAAAAATCGGGAGCTGCAAGAGGATTAACGCCGCACCCGATCGTCAAGGCGGTTCACGAAGTGGTTGAAGCACGCAGAATGACGAACGAGGAGCATTTTTTTGCACCGATCGAACGTCTCTATTACGGCCTCTATTTGTTGAGCACCGGCCAGAATGCTGGAGCGGAACGCATGTTCATTGAAGGATTGCAAGCCGAGATGGAAGGGCCGAAGCAGACACGCCTCATCGCGCGGATTAGCGATGCTCTCGCCGAAGTCCTCCGGCGTCGGGGCGAACACGATCTAGCAAGAAGGATGCTCGACGAGAATATTCAGAAACGCGAGGCGGAAAGCATCAGCATCGCCCCTTCACTCCTCCAACGCGCAAAAACCGCTGCGAATGCCAACGATGCGAGGACAGACATCGCGAAAGCGATTGAACTCTACACGCAATTCAACCGAAAAGAAGTCGTGCGCGCACTCCTCATTCAAGCACGCATTTCGTCCGACACCGAACAACACGCCACAATTCTTGAGGAAGTAACGACCCGCGCTAAGACTATTCCGGCCCTGAGAGATGACACAAATCTGAAAAATGTATTGAATAATTGGGAGGCTTGGTGTCGACCCTCATTCGGACCGGAATTGGATTATTGGAATTTGTGAGAGTTGAATCGAGCCAGGGGTCAAGAACATCGATTTCGCGTTTCACGCGATGCACTCGCACGATCCGTCTTTCCCACGAAGGCGGGAATCCAGATTTGCGTCAGCAAATTACGTTTAACCACCTTCGGAACTTTCCAAGAAATGTTGGGGTTCTTCCCCGTTCAGAGTTCCGCCTTTAGGCGGTGATGATACGATAGAATCGCCGCCTAAAGGCGGTACTCTGAACAGCAATGGAAGCCACACGATATTGGAACGTCCCGTTAGCGAGGATGCAATAGAAGTAGGAGTCTCCGCTTTAGAGCAGGCTGGAGCCGTTAGCAACCCGACGACTACGATAACCTGTAGAATGAAGACCCGTTCCATGACACTCACTAGGTTTCGACGCATGATTGAAGCAATTCTTTGGGATAATGACGGTATCCTCGTTGATACCGAGCACCTGTATTTTCAGGCCACTCGTGAAGTGATGGCAGACGTAGCCGTACCGTTGTCAGAGCAAGACTACATCGAGTACTTGTTGAAAGACAGTCGGGGCGCTTGGCATTTGGTGGAAGAAGCTGGCGTTTCGGCGGATCGGATCGACGAGTTGAAGGCGCAGCGAAATGTGCGGTATGGACAACTCATCGCAACGGAGTCGAGTGTCATTGACGGCGTTCGCGAGACGTTGGATGCGCTACACGGTCAATACGCGATGGGTATTGTAACGTCGTCACGGCGAGAACATTTCGACATCATTCACGCGCGCACGGGGTTGTTGCCGTATTTCGACTTTGTCCTCGCGGGCGGCGACTACGCGCGATCAAAACCGGCTCCAGACCCGTATGTAGCTGGGTTGCAGCGCCTGGGTCTATCGGCGGACCAGTGCATCGTCATCGAAGATTCTGAACGCGGCCTCCAATCCGCACTGGCTGCTGGGTTACGTTGCCTTGTGATTCCATCAGGCATGACACACGGTGGAGATTTCAATGGTGCGACGGCCATCCTCGAAAATGTGCGCGAAGTGCCTGGGCAGATTGCTTCGCTGTAGATTCTCGGGCAAATAAAAAAGGCGCGCAGCCAATTCAGGCCGCGCGCCCTGTGTGATTGTGTGTCTCTATTCGTTGGTCGTGACGTCCGCTACCGGCCCGCCATCGAGCAGGTATTCACCCTCGAGCTTGCCGTCTTCGAACGTGCCTTCAAACGAAAGTTCGTATGGTGTTCCGTCGGCATACACGGTAATGTCGAATGCGACATCGCTGCCGTTGATTTCAACGTTCTCCGGTGTGGTTTCTTCGCCGTCGGATTCATAGACCATCGAGCCGTCATCGTTAACCGTAAGCTTGTTTTGGAATTCACCGATCTGTGAATCGACCGTCAACGCATAGACGCCAGGAGCGATACCGCCGCCGCCTGCACGCGAGCCATCGACTTCCGCGACCGAACCACCGTCCATGAACAGTTCACCGGTCAGGCTGTCGCCGTCCAATTTACCTTCGAAGTCCAACGCCACTTCTTGACCTTGAAGCGAAAGCGTTACCGAGAACGTTACGGCACTGCCGTCGAGCTTGAGGTCTTCGACTTCAAATTCTTCTTCTTCGGCGACATACACCGCCGTCATATCATCTTTGACGGTTAAACCGCGTTCGTTTTTGCCCAATTGTGAATCGACCATCAGTGTCCAGGAACCGGCCAATCCGCCACCGCTACCACCGCCGCGCGTACCATTGGTTTCCATGTCGCCTGCCGGAGTGGAGAACGCACCCGTAATAGCGTCGCCATCGATGGTACCCGTGTAATCGATATCGAAATCTTGATCTTGATAATTCACAGTGCGCCGGAACGTGAGTGTGCCGCCTTCAAACTTCACATCGACTAAGTCTGTTACTTCGCCCTCCGCACTCCACGTACCTGCGATGCCGCCGTCTGCTTCTGTAATCGTCAACGTACCGGGAACATCCTGACCTTGGAAGTCCATGACCATCGACCATTCACCCAGCGTGACATGGTGGTTGGCCATCGCGGGTAACGCGAGCACTAGCGCGACGGCAATCGCCACACCCCGAAATCCAATCGCAATTCGCCCATTCATCGTAGGATACCTCCTGAGTCTCTAGTTGGCCGTACGCCGCATCCGAAACACCGGATGACACCCGCACCATGCCGCCGCAGCATAATCGCGTTCAGAGTACGCGATGCACGAATGACTGTCAACGCGATTCCGAAGCACCCATATCCACAGGCCGGACGCGGACATTCCGAAACCACGCTTCGCCGCCGTGATCCTGAAACGCGATATGGCCGAGGGGAATCATGTCTTTGTACGCGATTTTGAACTTGCCCAAAGGCGTCGTCATAGGCTCAAAATCCGCCTGCGTCACGAGCCAGCCATTCATGCGAATGGATACTTCATGGCCGTGAACCTCGATATCGTATGAATTCCATTCACCCGCCGGCCGGGACAAATTGAACATGGGCGACACCACATCGTAGACGCCGCCGCTACTGTTCTTGTTGGGCGGCGTACCGAAATCATCGATGACTTGCACTTCGAACCCCCGATAGACTTCGTCGTTTGGCTGCGCACGGAGAAAGAGTCCGCTGTTCGCCCCCTCTGCGACTTTGAATTCAATGTGTAGATCAAAATGATCGAACGGTCTCTCGTTATACGTCGCATACCGTAGCGGCGATTTCGTAACGCCGAGGATGTGCAACTGGCCATCAACGATCTCGAAAATTTCCTTATCGTCGCCGAGATTCTCCCAATACTGGGCATGCTCAGCGTCAAGTAAATCGATCCAACCTTCGCCCTCCGGCGCGGCAGTCGGCACACCCACGGGAACCGGCTTCGCCTTCTCTACCTTTTCCGCCGCCTTCGGAATTCCCCATACAATCGCAGCCGTACATATGATTGTGACGACGATTATCATTGCTTGCTTTGCCATGATTTCGTTCACTTTTTCTCTGGTTGTGTTGAATGTGTGCGCAGTATTTCAGAAATACCCTCTGACATCACGTAGACATCCATCATCGCGTCCACTCACTTCGCCAGAACGACGGAATGAAGAGCACGCAAATTGTAAAAATTTCGAGACGGCCTAGGATCATGCAGAAGGACAGGAACAGCTTCACCTCCGGCGGCAACAAATGATAGTCAACGCTCGCGCCGACGAGACCCAATCCCGGTCCAATATTATTTAGTGTTGCGAGCACTGCAGTTGTCGACGTTTCAAACGGTAGGCCGTATGCAGACAACAGCAATGTACCCAATACAAACCACACCGAGAATAGCACGAAGAAACCGGAGACGCGACGCTGAATTTCTTCGTCAACGACATCATCGCCGATGCGTACGATGCGAATGGTCTTCGGTCGAAACGATTGTTCAAGACGCCAGAACGCCATCTTGAGCAGCATGAGAATACGCACAATCTTGAATCCGCCTGCGGTCGATCCGGCGCAGGCTCCCACGAACATCAATAGCAGTAGGAGTGATCGCGAGAAATGCGGCCATGCATCGAAATCAGCGGTAACGAAGCCGGACGTGGTTCCAATTGAAGCGACCTGGAATGCGGCCATTCGTAACGCTTCACCGGCAGCGTACTCTCGGTTTTCGGCATCTGCGTATCGCGCCCCTTCAACACCCTGCTGGATGACGCCTTCTCTTGCTCCTCGAGAATCACCGTGCACGCCCATCAAGTTCAGCGTAATGGCCGCGGTGGCGAATACCAGTATCCCGATAAATACACGGAACTCTGTGTTGCGCCAGACGGCAGTGCGGTCACCTTTTAACATCGCGAAGAAGAGTCCGAAATTGATCGCGGAGATCACCATGAACAGGATCACGGTCCCTTCAATTAGGACACTGTCGAATGCTGCGATACTCGCTTGCCGCGTTGAAAATCCGCCAGTGGCTACCGTCGTAAAGGTATGGCAAATGGCGTCGAATGGCGTCATGCCTTCAAACAAAAAGATTACGAACAGCACGATGGTCAAGCCGAGGTACAGTCGACACAGAAACGCTGCCGTATCGCGAATACGAGGCCGAAACGACTGACTCTCCGGCCCCGGCGCTTCCAGCTTGAACAGTTGTTTGCCGCCCGCCCCAAGGTATGGCAACACAGCGACAAACAAAACAGCGATACCAATCCCGCCCATCCATTGCGTCATCGAGCGCCAGAACAGAATACTTCGCGGTGCGGCTTCGATATCGGCCAATACGGTCGAACCGGTCGTGGTGATGCCTGACGTGCTTTCAAACAGCGCGTCGATCGGACTAGCGAACGTCCCGGACAATAGGAATGGGAATGCCCCGAGGATGGAGGCCAAGAACCATGTGATGCCGACGAGGGCAAGTGATTCCCGTTGACGCATGGTGTCCGGTGCGTGTCGGCCAATCCATATGAGCACGATCGCGACTGCCGCACTGATACCAATGCTCGCCCCGAACGCGACCAGAGACGCCTGCTCCCCATACCAAAGCGCACAACCTAGGGGTGCAAGCATCGCGACGGCATACGCGATGGCTAAGAAACCGAGGAGTTTGAGGACTAGAGAGTAGTTCATACGATTCGCATTTCGATTAAATTACAGCAGCATGCCGGATAGCATTCAAAGTACGCCCCAACAAACCCACGTACGACACGCGGGTCACGCGAAGTCAACGAGGGATTCCGAAATACCTCGATCGCGAAAGTGGCAGGAGTATAACAAAAGGCCCTGGAGTCGCTCGCTAATCTATATCGTCCACTTGCTACGCCAGAAAGATGGAAGGAATAGCACGCAAATCGTAAATATTTCCAACCGCCCAAGCACCATGCAAAAAGACAGGAAGATCTTCACGACAGGAGGAAGTAGATGATAATCGACGTTTGCACCGACTAAACCCAACCCTGGGCCGATATTGTTCATCGTTGCGAGCACGGCAGTGGTGGAGGTTTCAAACGGCAATCCAAAGCCGGAAATCAACACCGTTCCAAGCAAGAACCACATGAGGTACAGCACGAAGAATCCAGATACTTGGCGCTGAATTTCATCCTCCACGACGTGCTCGCCTACTCTCACGACCCGAATCGTTTTCGGTCGGAACGAACGTTCGAGCCTCCAATACGCCATCTTGACCAACATGATAATGCGGATGACCTTGAAGCCGCCCGCTGTGGATCCACCGCATCCTCCGACGAACATCAGTATTAATAACAGCGAACGCGAAAAATGCGGCCACAAGTCAAAATCGTCGGTCACGAATCCCGTCGTAGTCATGATCGATGCGGCTTGAAATGCGGACATTCGAAAGGCTTCCACGAATCCGTATGACTGTTCTTCGATGTGTTCGTATCGAGATCCCTCAAATCCTTCTTCCAATGCCGCTTTTAGATCTGCGTGCGGATGCCCGTGAAGACCCATTAAATTGAGCGTGATTAGAATCGTGGCGACGCCTAGGATGCCTAAGAAGATTTGGAATTCAGCGTCACGCCAGAACGCTTTCTGTTGTCCCCGCAACGCGGCGAAGAAGAGCCCGAAATTCGTCGCAGCGATGACCATAAACAGCAAGACCGTGATGGTAATGAGATTGCTGTCGAATGCACCCAAACTCGCTTGACGAGTAGAGAAGCCACCGGTCGACACGGCAGCGAACGTATGACAAATCGCGTCGAAAGGCGACATGCCTTCCAGCCATAACAGAACAAACAGCACCGCGGACAATCCGACGTAAAAGCGACAAAGAAATGTCGCGGTATCGCGTATGCGCGGACGAAACGTTCTGCTCTCTGGCCCGGGTGCTTCCAGCTTAAACAGTTGCTTCCCGCCGGCCCCGAGATACGGCAACACCGCCACAACAAGAACCGCGATGCCAATGCCGCCGAGCCATTGCGTCATTGATCGCCAGAACAAAATGCCTCGGGGCGTCGCTTCGATGTCCTGCAACACAGTCGATCCCGTAGTTGTGAATCCAGACATACTTTCGAAGTAAGCATCGACAGGGTTTACCAGCGTTCCCGAGATCATGAACGGGAGCGCGCCAAGTCCTGCGGCAAGGATCCATGAAAAACCGACCAGCGCCAATGATTCGCGTTGATACATGGAATCCGGGGCGGTTCGACCGATAAGAAGTAACACTGCTGCGACGACGACGCATATCGCCACGCTGACAACAAAGGCAAGCGCTTCCCTGAGCTCGCCGTACCCGATCGAACACACCAGGGCTGGCAGCATCATTACGCCGCAAACGATTGCAATATATGACAGATATTTGAGGACCAATTTGTGATTCATGGAGACGAAACTCCTGCGAGACGTAGCGCAATCAACAAGATGCGAAGGGGAGTGTGAAACAAACGCACGTAGCGTGTTTCAACTGTGGCAGAAGAACTGGACGCTTCTAAATCTGTAGAACGAGAACTCGCTCAAGCGTCGGAAAAGGGAATCCTGAACAGTATCCCGGAGATGGACAATGTACCGCACAATTGGACTTTGCAGATCGCTTCGATTCCTGGAGTGCGGCGAAGTGAATGGAGACACAATCGTCGGGAGCCTCCTCGACTTCGATCATCGGAACGCATTCCAACGCAATATCGTCCACAACGAACGGCATCGCTATGATCGCACAGAAGACAAACGATGATGCTATGTATTTCGCGACTCTCATTATTCGAAGTAATCCGCTTTCAATGGCACCAGTGGGAAGTCCTAATTATAGCAAACCCTACAATTCCAATGACCAATCGCGTTCAGACGCACTTCGATAGTGGCAGCACGCCATGTTAGGGTGGAGGATGCGAATTTTAGTCATGGGCGCGGGAGCGTTGGGCAGTGTCGTTGGCGGAATGATGGCCCGCGCGGGTCACACGGTGACATTGGTCGGTAGGGCGGCGCACATAAACGCGATCTCGGATGATGGCCTCCACATCACCGGCATTTGGGGCGACCATGTTGTCCGCGATTTGATAGCACAGACATCGACGGAAAGGCTGGATCGCGGCGCGTTTGACGTGATTTTTGTCGCAGTGAAATCATTCGACACACGAACCGCGATGGAGTCCATCGCGCCGCTGGTCGACGAAAACACGTTGGTGTGCTCGTATCAAAACGGCTTGGGTAACGCCGAAGTCATCGCTGAGTTCGTGGGCTGGGATCGCACGGTCGGCGTCCGCGCAATTTATGGAGTGCGTTGTCCGACACCTGGCGCAGCGCATGTGGCCGTCATCGCGAATCCGACAGCGCTCGGTGTTTACGACGATTCCGCACCGGCGAATCGGGTTCGGGAACTCGCGGCCGACATGGACGCAGCGGGTCTGCCTACAGTCTATACAGACGCAATTCAGACGGTGCTCTGGGGCAAAGTAACGTATAACTGCGCACTCAACCCCCTGTCCGCATTGTTGAACGTCCCGTACGGCGGCCTCGTAGAAACCGAGCACACACGATCCCTTCTGCACGAAATTGTGGAGGAAGTCTATGCAGTCGCCGCAGCCGTGAACGTTGCGCTGGTACCGGACACGCCAAAGGCCTATATCAAACACCTCTTCGACGATTTATTGCCGCCGACTGCAGCGCACTTTGCAAGCATGCACGAAGATCTTGCTCGAGGTCGGCGCACGGAAATCGATGCGTTGAACGGAGCGATTTGCCGCTACGGCGAAGAACACGGCGTCCCATGTCCTGCGAATTCGTTCCTGACTCGGCTTATCAAGGCTCGGGAATTCGCCATCTCGAATTGACTGCGCTGCGCGTTGATTCCCGCGAGGGCGGGAATTCAGAAGTATCGCTAGTCGGTCTCACTATTCCACTGGGTCCCCGCCTTCGGCACCGCATTCACTTCGTGAATTGCTAGGCGGGGATGACGACCGGATATTGTTACGTTATGTCCGCACCCAAACGGTGTAAGTGTGCCTTCAGCGAATGTTCGGCGAGCGGCCACGTTTCTTCTGGGACGTCGTCATACACTACCGCGAGCAGGTCGCGGATGGTTGTGTGACCTTGCGCGAGCGCGTCGCGCACTTTGCCCTCACGCCATAACCGATGATCGATTGTTTCTTGCAGCTTCGCTTTCGAATCTCGCAGGGCCATGCCGTGTGAGGGGACCAGTATGCCGTGATCGAGATCGCGGATACGTTCCAAACTGTTTAGATAGTGCGACATGTCGCCGTTATGATCATGTGAAACAACGATGGTGCCCGGGTTCGCTACAAGGTCACCGCCGATCATGGCACCCGAAGTCTCTTCATGAAAACAGAGATGACCGGGGTCGTGTCCGGGCGTGTGCAAACAACGCACGCGAAACTCCGGATCGCCAGGCACCAATATCACTTCGTCTTCTTCCAGGTGGCGGTCCACGTTGAATTCAACGCGGTCGGCCGTCACTGAATGCGCCCACACAGGAACATCATACGTGTCGCGCACGAAAGGAACGGCACCCGTATGATCGGGATGCGCATGCGTCAACACGACAGCCATGAAGTCGACACCCATATCTTGAAGTTCATCAAGAAGCCGCTTCAGTTTCGCTTGTTCTTGCGCATCGGACGGCCCAGGATCGACGAGTAGAACTGAGTCCTCTCCGATCAGCACGCAGTTCGTATGCGTTGCGGGGGGCAATGTCTCCGTAATCAACGGAATAATCTGGACGCCACACGCCAATTCAATTCGCTCAGGGACGCCGTTCGTTGGGTCGTCGATTCGCTGTAGCACCGGCAAACATTCCGGGAACGGTTTGCGCCCAAGCTCTAAGAGGGTATGGGCCACGGGGGTGGGCAGTTCCAATTCGCCCTTGCGCCAGAGACGACGTGCCTCCTGCGGTTCTAACCAATCCAATCCGACATGTTCGCCCACGATGAGTTCACCGCCCTTCGCCTCCGGCACACGATAGACAAAGTACTGCGTGTCGAACCGAATTGGAGAAGGCGGCGGCGTCACCCAATGGCCTGCAGGGTGATAGTCCTCCGCATGGATCGTGTGACCGAAGGCCTCAAGAATATCGTCGAAAGGGCGCGTCTCTTCGAGTAACGCAACGCGCGCTTCTCGCGCCAACGCAGCATCCGGCGTTTCGCCGCGCGTCGCCAACACGCCGGTCTCTTCAAAAATCTCGCGCGCACATGCGTGCAACTGTTCGCCGTGCGTCTGATCCCGTGCACCGATGACGTACTCGGTTCCCTCGTCATCGTCAATGCGCCCACCGGGAAACACATAGTGACTCGGCATGAACCGCAAGACATCGCTGCGAAGCGCCATCAAAATACTCGGCGGCCATCCGTCCGCCATGATGATGCCCGCAGTCGCTCTCTTCGGTTCTACTACCATAAGGCCGCACTCCTCAGTCGAGATGAACTGGGTATTATGCGCTTTTTCCGAGGAGAATTCGATACCAGGGGAGGGCCAAGTTCCACCTTGGCCACTACCCTGGCCAAGGTGGAACTTGGCCCTCCCGACTAAATCTTGCGCGTAGTCTCACATCGTAAGTTTTGTTGGGACCACTGGTTGCTCTATATACGCGATCGCCGCATCCGAACCGTGACGTTCGACAGCCAAGGCGAGCGCGGACTCAACCGTGTCGGTCGGTTCATATCCGATGTGTCGAGCGACCGCCGGGTCTTCAATTCCCGCGACGTAAACATGTCCGATGTGCTTGAGGCGTCGTAGCGGATGCGTCGCTAACAGCGCGTGCACGGGATGAAATGCGTAATCGTTGCGATACTTGTTCAGCAACTCCTCGTGATTGAGATAATACGCGCTGTACTCGCGCTCGATTTCGTACGGGTCACGCGAATTGGGGAGCACGTGTTCCCACGCATGCGGATAGGGCGCATGACACACATGGTCCCATTGGTTCGGACACGGCGTCACCATGATCACCGAACACCCTGGCTTGCCAAGCGCTTCGACCGTCCCGCCAAGGTAACCCAACCCAGAAGATATCAACGTGAGAATCGGGTTCATTGAAGAGAAAATCGAATACGGACTCACGTTAGACACACCATAAATCAGGACATCGAATTTTTCGTCGCTCATCGATCGGCGTGGCGGGTACAAGTCTTTCAAAACATCGAGCGATGCTTTACGGCACTCGTCGACATTACCCGCAAATACGCGACCAATTTCCAGCGGGCTTGACGGAATGGAATCGATTTTGAAGATCGTTCCCGACAATTTTGATTCGAGGTAGGCGCCCATTTCGTCGAGCACTTCGTGCATACGGTTCTTGTGAATCGACATCGACATGCCATCGGGATGATGATGATGACGAATAGACCGATATGTCGACAGCCCAACGCACACCGATTTCCAACCACCGGCAAATCCACGATTGTGCGATGCGTTCACATAGACTGTAAGGTCGCTCTCCATGACGTATCGGCTAATCTCGACGTCGTAACCATTCTCCGTCTGGCCAAGGTAGACCAAATTGTCCGAATCTTCCGCATCATGGCTAAACAACCGGTCACCGAAACTGCTGACCAGTTCTTCGCCGAGCATGACCATCAACTCTTCCGGCCGTTGTTTTCGGTGCAACGCATTCGCGCAGATGAGATTGACGTTCTTGCGGTCAACGCCCGCCGCATCTAGATCGCGCAAGACTTCTTCAATCGCAACCTGGCGAATCGATCCGAATTGGCCCACCGTTGCATCGTCAAACGCAATCGTCACTTGCGATCCCGGGTTCACGAGATCGCCAAGGCGCGGCGAATTTAACGGTGCATCTAACGCATCACGAACCGCATCGCGTAAATCGGAAACAGGCGGGAGTTTTTTCGACGGCAAATTCGAAAGTCGCCTCGTTTCATCCGGCAACGCCGCCTCAATCGTGCCGTCTCCAAAGGGAATAGTCACTTGCATTGTTCGCACCTCCAGCCTTCGCCTTAGCATACGTAGAATTCGAGCAAGCTGCAATGCACGACGACCGCGTAAAGCAGTAGTTATTCATTCTCTTAGCGGCTTTGCGCCTTTGCGTGAAACAAGCGTCTCTTACGATCTTGATTGGCCACAGATGGACACAGATAAACACAGATGGTAACGATGGGGCCGACTCAGGTTTACGGCGTAAATCCCTTTGTGTTCTTCGTGACCTTCGTGGTGACAATGAATTCCAAATCTCGCCACGCGCACAATCCGCAAAGCGCTCGATCATTCCTCACCGGTGTGCGATAGTGTTGGGTTCATGGATGCGTCAGGGCTAACCGGGACCTGTGGAGAGAAGAGTGCCATTCGTGCTTCGTGGAATCGTTTATTTTGTATTGCTTACCGCAATTGCCGCATCGCCATCGTTCGCACTGGGGCCAGACGATCATAGCGTGCTCGTGATCGTACTCGACGGGTTGCGACCGGACTACGTAACGGCAGAAAGCATGCCGAATTTGCATGCGCTGGGTGAGCGTGGCGTCGTGGGGACGAAACACCACGCGGTGTTTCCCACGGTAACGCGCGTCAACGCGGCGACGTTTGCGACGGGCGCATACCCCAAGACGCACGGCCTGATGGGAAACGCCATTCTCATTCCCGAGGTATCGACGACTCGCGGCATCAATACGTCCGATGCCCGTAACCTTTTCGAAGTCGACGAAGCGACCGGTGGCGCGTTGTTAACCGCCCCCACCACTGGTGAGATCATCCAAGCCGCAGGAGGACGAGTCCTCGTCGTGAGCTCGGGCTCGAGCGGGTCCGCGTTCTTGCTGAACCCGCGCGTTGCTGGAGGCGCGATCATTAATACGGACCTCGTATTACCGGAATCATTGCAACCGCGCGTGGATGAGTTGCTGGGCCCAAAACCGAGAGAGGCCTATCCGAATTCGGCACGAAATCGCCGTGCGGTCGATGCCTATCTAAAGATTGGACTGGACGAGATTCGCCCCGTGCTCACGTACATGTGGTTGTCCGACCCGGACAAGACGGGGCATGCCAAAGGTATCGGATCTCCTGAGACGGAGCAGGCGTTGCGCGCGGTCGATGTCGAAATAGGCCGAATCGTTACAGAGCATGATCGACGGGGCATGAGCGAACGCGTCGATATCATCGTGACCTCGGACCACGGTTTTTCGACGCACTTGGGAGGACCAGACGTGTCGGCAACATTGGTCCGGACCGGTGTGAAGAAGAGCATAAGTTCCGCTGACGTAGTCGTCGTACACGGCGCGGTGTACGTTGACAATCATGATCCTGAAGTTATTCAACGGGCTGTCCTTGCGCTGCAGCAGACAAAGGGTGTCGGTTCCATATTCACGCGAGGCAATGGCGATGCTACCTCTGGCGCGATTCCCGGAACGTTCAGCCTAAGCAGCATGCATTGGACGCATACACGTGCAGCGGATATCTATGTAACCGCCGATTGGGACGACGAGTCCAACGAGTACGGATGGAAAGGCCGCACGACACAACGAGGTGTCGCGGGACACGGCACGTCGAGCCCTTACGATATTCATAACACGCTCATCGCGTTCGGCCCGAGCTTCAAACGCGGCGTCGTCAGCGAAATACCATCCGGCAACGTCGACATCGCCCCAACAGCCTTATCGCTCCTCGGCATAGATCCAGCAGACACTATAGATGGTCGTGTGTTGCATGAACTCGTAGTAGACGGACCGGGCCCAGCGACGATTGAGGTGCAAACAAAAGTTCACTCGGTCGAAACGAGCAACAACTACCGCGCAGAACTCAGTGAATCGCGGGTTGGTGAGTATCGATACTTGGATTGGACCCGGGTAACGCGAATCAAGGATGAGGATGTGACGGCACCATAAAAGCAACCGAAGGCGAAGAAGCGGAGAACCGTACTCAGCTACATTGTGGAATTTCTTTGTGTCCTTCGTGCCTTTGTGGTGAAGAGATAAACGCGAGCGCGACTACCGTTCCGCAAGACGAAGCCGACGGATGCGTGTGCGGTAGAACACTTTTTGGATAAACGCCGAGGCGCCTTCCGGCGACAAATCCCAATCCGCTAAGGGCAACGCCGAACACGCTGGGTCGCCAAGAAAATCGTGGAGGTGGCCTTCGAGTGTGACACGGGCCATCGGCGTCAGGTCTGCATCACGCGCGACGGCGACGCCGGGGGTGTACCCTATTTCTTGCGTAAGCGGGTCGGCCTTGATGACCCCGGCAGTTGGATCGCCAAAGAGATCGAGGTCCGCATTGGCGAGTCGACGGGCGACCGCAGGCTGATCCGCCGACTGAAGCTGAAACAATAACCCCAAATCGTTCTCGTGATCCCGCAACGATTCGTTTATGCGTTCGAGTATGCGTTCGGCCAGTTGCTGCGCCTCGCTCGATTCATGCAATTGTTGTCCCGTAATCACTTGAACACACTCATTCAAGCCGGTCAGCCCAATGGCGTACGTCATGTGCTCCGGCACGCAATACGGCGATCCGCCGTGTTGATGCGTCAGAACGGACCACGGACCCAGATCACGCAGCGAGAGTAACCGATCGACGAGTTGCGCGCGTTCCATCCCGGAAGACACGGCCAACTCGGTCATCTTTTCAAGTTCGTCATACAGCTTGTCTTCGCTCTGCGCGCGCAATGCCGCGCGGGTCAAATTCAGCGTGACGCGATGGACCACCGCATCATGCGATGTCCACAACGGTTCACTGCCTCGTTCTTCCGACGCATGGCGCACAAACCGAAACGTGACATGCGGACGCAACGTTCGGTCGCCGGCGATATTGCGCACACATGCAATCGCCGACTTCGACGACATCGCGTTCTTCGTCAACGTAATGACGGCTTCGGGGAGATTTAGTGCGGTCTCTGGTGCTGCGGCACGCAACGAACCGAGTAGCGCATGAAACAACCGCTGTCCTTCCCGCTGAAACTCTTTGTACCGTTTCGGTCCCGTGCCACGTGGTGACGGTGTTCGACCGATCAACTCCGGCATGCCCCATGCCAGTTCGATTGACGTAGACGGATGACGATCAGTCGCCGATCCTCGTCGTGTTAGAAGCGCCATGATCGTGTCGTTCGCAACGCGCTGACATTCGGCCTCGGAATACCCGGCACAGTGAGGCGCGAGCAGGTGATTCGCCGCATACCAATGCACACGGTCCGCAGTATGATTGAGTAGCGCGGCGTTGCGCTGACCCCACGCGCCGATAAATCCATGCAAGTCGGTCGGCGGCGATGACGACGTTTGTGCGCTACCGTACGCCCCAAATCGACTCACAAACGCCAGAGAATGCGAAGCACTATCAAGCCGATCAAACCGACCAAGGTCATGAATATGAAGATCACCGCTCAGGTGCGCATCCGTGACCCGTTCGGAAAAGAGATGCGCGAGCGCGAACTCCTTCTTTACCCGCTCTGCGAGCGCGACATCTGTCGTCGCCGGATCGTGCAGCCCTTCATGCTCGCCGTGGTTCGGCACACAAATGATTTGTTCCGCGTCATACAGCGGCACACCCAAACGCATGTGCTTGCGCCGATAAGATTCAAGTCCGTGTTCAACCAGTTTCGCGTCCACTAATTCACGGACTAACGTAGTTGTAAGTGTGGTCACATTGGCGGATTCAATTTGTTTCTCAACTTCGATCGCAATCAGACGAGCCATACCGCCGGCCATTCGCGTCTCGCGGATCAACGCCGTCACGATCCGTTCACGATCCCAAGCCGCAAGACGTTCGTCACTCGTGCGGACGGATAGCGACGCTCCCGTAGCACCGCCTTCACTCGGCATATGACGATCGGCTTCGCGAAGTTCATTAAGAATCGACCGCACGTTACCCGCACGTAAGTCGCGAATACGAGCACGCCGGTCACGATACCGCGCATACGCTAGCGCAACACGCCCCCGGCCCATTTCCATCAACACGCGCTCAACTGCATCTTGCACTTGTTGTGCCGTCACCGCGTCGCCGTTAAGACTCTTGCTCAAATAGAGGCTAACACCTGCGGCTAACCCGACGGCTTCGTCTTCGTCGCCCGCATCTACAAGTTCACCCGCCTTGCCAATCGCCGTTGCAATTTTGTGTTGTTCGAACGGGACGCGTTGACCATCGCGTTTGATAATCTCCGCGATCGGTTGAGGCGGGGCAACTTGGGGGGTATCAAAAGAGAGTTGCGCGTCAAATATGCCCTCACGCGCCGTCGAATCGACGTGCTCGTTTTGGACACTATCATCTTGTCCTTGATCGCTCACATGCCCCCCGCAGCTCCGGGCACAGCCGCCCAAAGTACCTCAAGAAAAGAATCCCCGCTCGTACGAATACTTGGGGACACGCATAGTAGCGCACGGGGTGGGCGGCCTACAACAGAGCCGAATGAATTGGCGATGCATCACCGATGCGACTTCGCCCCCTCCCCTCCAAGGGGAAGGATTTCCAGAAAGGGTAAACCCAAGCGGGTCCGATTACGTGAGGAGTGACTTCAACTCGCTCATGAACTCATTGAGATCTTTGAATTGACGGTAGACCGATGCGAACCGGACATAGGCCACTTCATCCAGACGTTGGAGCCGCTCCATGACGGCCATCCCAATATCTTGTGTCGAGACCTCGTGCTCAGTCGAATTGAACAGCGATCGTTCCACATCATCAATGAGTGCTTCGACCTGGTCCAGGCTGACCGGACGCTTCTCACACGCTTTCAATATTCCGCTCTTGATTTTCCAGCGGTCAAACGCCTCACGACGCCCGTCTTTCTTGATCACCATCTGCGCGACTTCTTCGATGCGCTCGTAGGTGGTGTAGCGTCGGACACACTTTAGACATTCGCGACGACGCCGAATCGCATCGCCTTCCTTGGATGATCGCGAGTCAACAACCTTGCTATCGCTGTGTCCGCAAAACGGACAACGCATCGAAGCCATAATCTTGCCCCTCCATTGGGCCGACCACAAGAAGAATTGTGTCTAGCGTCGACGACGCCCACATCTTGTGTATTGAAGATTTTATCAAATACCACATTTTGCGTCAAGAGAAGATTGTGAGCCGAGTGTCACCGTAGACGCGTGTGTCTTGAAGATGGAGGTCGCCAAGATCGTTGTCGAATTGCACGCCAGTAGGCGTTTCTATAATAAAACGGCCCGATTCAGCCAATAGACCGGCTTCATGAATGCTCGTCGATAGCGTCTGATAATCTACAAACGAACGTGGTGGGTCTGCGTAAACTATTTCATACGAACCACCTACGACCCCGAGCTGCTGAGGCACTGTGCAACGCACAGTACGGGCATAATCCGAGAGCTTCGCTTTCGTTAGGTTCCGTTGAATCAACTCCAAATGAGCGACCGTATGCTCAACGAATACTGCGCGTTCCGCACCCCGGCTCAGCGCCTCAATCCCAACAGCACCCGTTCCGGCAAACAAATCTAGGAACGCAATATCCTGTACGGAGTCGCCCAAGATATTGAAGAGCGATTCCCGCACGCGATCCAATGTTGGGCGAACGCTTGTTCCGGCGGGAGATTCTAGCCGCGTGCCACGCGCTGTTCCTGCAATTATTCGCATACGATGGTCCTTCTATCGTTATGCGAACGCGAGATCAGGTCCGTCGCCACAGCGTAGTAGCGTCGGAATACGGATGTGGATAACTTGCCATTTAGTTTGAAACACGGTCGAAACACTTGTGGTGGTTTTCCGCTTGTTTTCGGCAACGTACGTAAACAGTAGGGCTAAACCCAATACACACAATATATTACACCCTTTACGACGGATTTGTCTTGAATGCTGCGCCGTTTAATTTCGGAGTTATCCAGCATGTGAACAAAATGTGAATGGATTCGTGAAATACGAATCTAGCGCTCAGAGGCCGCAAGTGATACGAATACAATTTAGCTTTCGCGTTGCAGCGAGAGACGCTCGCAAAGATCCCACTCTCTTGTTGCCGCACGACCTCACAAATGATTCTTCGGCGGCACTCCAATTCACGGCGTCCGGTGATGTACACTCGTGCTTCATGCTCGGGATTGGATTAATGAATTCGTTTTACCGCGTATCAACGCAGCGCGCAGTGATTGCGATCGCAATCCTACTCACAATAGAGATGCCTGCGTCGGCGGCAGATGCAATTTACGTGAGCGGCGACCAGATCGAACAGGGCGCAGCACTTGAACTCCAGCGTCTTTGGTACGATTCGACGGGTGACGTGTTGGCAATTCGCGATGCTGCCGCACTCCCGGGTGATGCATCAGGATGGCTTCTCGCAACCCATGAAAACCTTCCCAATCTAGGGCAACAGTGGCCATTTGGTCACGCCATTCCTGATTATGACGGCTACATTGTTGCACGCTCCGATCGAAATCCCGGGCTTTGGATTGTTTCGGCTGAAAAATCCGAAGGCGTCTCGAACGGCGTGTTCGGCGCGCTTGACTCGTTAGGCTTTCGGTTTGGATTCGAACAGGAGTTCCTGCCCGGCGACGTTTCGCTGAGCCGATTAGCGCGGTTCGCTGGATCGCACTCGCCAGCGTTCGCAGTACGGGGACTCATCCCCCGTTTCGGCAATCTCATCGGCGCATCGACGTGGGAATGGGCGGACTATCGCGCCTATATCGACGATGTGTGCCGAATGGGATTGAACGCGGTGGCCTTTTATTGCACGGATTTCGACCCGTTCACCGCATACGAATTCGAGGGCGGAATGGTCGGCGGTGAACGATCACCGAATTCAGCTCAATCCATCGTCGGTGATTCATCCGTTACCACCGATGCCTTCTTTTCTGGATCGGGGTCACTGTTTCCACGCGATCATGTTGGTGCTGAAGCGTCATTCATCGCAAACCGGAACGTATCAATCCACGCATCACAAGATGTATTGGCCCGTGCAATACAGTACGCGAAATCACGTGGCCTCTTTGTCGGCATCGGGTTCGAAGTGTTCGGCGATCCAACATCGTCCGAAACGTTGGACCATCTTGCTGCGCGTGTGCAATCGATCCTACAACGTTATCCCGAGGCCGACAGTCTCTGGATTTGGGAGCCGAGCTCCGAAGGTGCACGGCCAACGATTTCGCCAATGCAACGCAGTGCGTGGGACAGTTTCGTAGCACGTTGGTCCGATGCGTTCAGCAACGTAGCGCTCCCGGAACGACGCGCAGAAGCGGTGCGCATGGGTTTGTTCGCACAGTACACGCGGCAACTGGTGAACGCCACGCGCCCGGACATGACCGTCATCGCTGGCGGATGGCGAGGGCCGACTGCGGCAGGATTCGAAGACTTTTATCCCGGCCTTGATCGCGTGTTACCCGGCGACTTAGTTATCGCCGGAATGGACAACGGCAACTTCGATGCGGGAATCGCGTCCGAAGTTGGATCGCTCCGGGCCTCGCGCATGCGTATACCTGTGTTTACCTTAGAGAAGGAAAGCGGCATGTTAGGCCCGCAGCCGATTTTGCAGCGGCTCGCTCTAGCGCTCGAAGACGCTCGACCGCAGGGCATGCGAGCGGTCTATGGCGCCCATTGGCGGACGCACGCGGCCAATGAATCGATTACGTACTTTGCCCGAAGCGCTTGGCGCGATGCGTACAGCGCCGATGCGTTCTTAGAAGATCGCGCGCGGACCGAATTTGGCAATGCATCCGTTGACGAAGTGCTGCCGATACTACAAGCGTTGCAGAATCTCGGGTTCGGCTGGACGGGTGCAGCACTGATTCCCGGCCAAATCCGGCCCGTTTGGCAGTCGGGCCTCGAAACAAAACGAACGAAGCTTCTACGAATCGGGTATGACGTGCGTGGACTCCTTGAGGACCTTGAGGGTCGTGACGAAAACGAATCGCTCCGCGAATTAGCGCGCGCAATCGACACCACACTGAAACTCGACGAAACGGTACAGGAATTTGCAGCGCTCCAATCGCAAGAGGAAAAGCTTCCGCGTATGACTGCATGGCTCTCCGGGTCGAACCTCGTCGACTACACAAAATCGCTAACGGGCCGCATCGCACACAAAGATGATTTAGGCGCAATCGCCATGTTAAACCTGTCCGCCTGGGAATCGATTCATCAAACGTGGCCGGATGCCGCGGTCGAAGCGCCGAGTGCCACCCCTAGACTGTTGCGACGTCAATCATCGGGCGTACTTCATGTTCTCGCAGACCGGGTTATCGTCATTGATCGTGATGCAGCGCGGATGGATGTGCGTGTAATGGCACGCCGCATTGGAGACGATGACTTTACCGAGCAAGCGTTACGCCCAATTGGCGGCAATACATTTGCCCTTGCGTTTCCGCGTGGGTTGGAAGACAAACCGAATATTGAATTCGGCGTGGTGGCGCAGCTGGGCGCACGCAAACGACTCACCTGGCCGGCGCGTTTCCCTCATCAGCTTCACACCGTGACACGACACCCGATGCCAAGCCCCGCGAAGATCACGAGATCCTTGCCGGGCGTTGGCGCACCCTTTCAGATTGATGCACGAATTCGTCCGAACCGGTACAGCGTAGCGCTCACCTGGAAAACACGGCAAGGCGAACTGTATACGATTTTACGCAATGGCGAATCGCTGGGCACCGTGCCAGGCGGCTGGTTCGAAGACACCCATCCTATCGCGAACAAGACAGCTACGTACGCCATCGAAGCGCGACGTGGCGTGACCGGTCGTGCAGACCGTCGTGAGGTTCGTGTCGACGTTCCGGACTTACCGTTGCCTGATCCGCCGGAAACAGTTCGTGCGACCGCGCGTGCAAACCGAATCGTCCTGGGATGGCAAAGCGATTCGCCGCAAGCATCAGCGTATAAAGTGCTCAAGTACAACGACGCCGGAGAAGTCATCGAAGAAACCCACATCGAAGCGGATCTTGGCCACTATTTGCAGATGTCCGATCACGTGGGGAGTGGTCGCGCCTATCAATACACGGTCGCGGGCGTTGCACCCGACGGACGTCTTGGTCGCCCATCGCGGGCAATAGACGTCATCTCATCGCGAGAACCGTTGCGGCCCTTGCTCCAACTCTCGTTCAATGACGAAACGTATCTTGAGGGCTTGGCGGATCTGGCGGAAAACGCGTTGGCCCTTGGTGGCGCGGGTTGGGCGGAATTACCACCGCAACCGAATTGGAATCCCACGCACGCACTCAGCTTGAGTACGTGGGTGAAGCTGGAAGATATCGACGGGATGCCCGTGCTCATTACAAAGGGTACGTGGTTGCAGTCCGGCTATTTCTTGCAAGTCAATCAAGGTCGCATCCGTTTTTCGATGGCGGGAATCGACACGCTGGATGCGGGCGTCGTGCAACCCGGCCAGTGGCACCTGATCACCGCGACGTATGGCTTCGGGCAAATGCGCATCTACCTCGATGGCGAACAGGCCGGTCGAAAAAATGTTTCGGGGCGTCCGCGTGCGGGTAGCGATTCGTTGCTGGTGGGCCGTTACATCGCGAATGAGGACGTGTATTTCCTGCGGGGATCGATGGACGACATTCGCATCTACGACGTGCCGTTGACCGCCGACGAAGTTCGCGCTTTGCACGAGGAAACGTTCCGCGAGTAATCCAGTGCGCATCGGCGTCAACACCCTATTTCTCATCCCACGCGAAGTCGGCGGCACGGAAATCTACGTCCGCAGCATTTTGCCAGCACTACAAGACGCGCGTCCGGAATTGGATCTCGTCGTGTTCACCAATCGTGAGAATCACGATTCATTCGCAGACTTTGAGCGCGTCGCGATCGACGTGGCAGCCCAATCGCGGCCCAAACGCATCGTCGCGGAACAACGCCTGTTACCGCGCAAGGCCAAGCGGGCGGATATCGACCTGCTCTATTCGCCCGGCTACACCGGCCCGCTCCGCGCACCGTGTCCACAGGTCGTCACCATCCATGACACACAATTCATCGACTACCCCGAAGACTTCGGCGCAGCATCGCGATTCGCCCAGCGCGTTATCGTCGGTATCGGAGCGAGGCGTGCCGCAGCCATTACCACGGTTTCAGAATTCTCGAAAGGGCGTATTGCGGATGCGTTCGGTGCAGAACCGAACAAAATCTTCGTGGCCTACTCTGCATTGTCCGGGATATTCAAAACGCCTCAACCCTGCGTGGAGCGAAAACCATTCCTCCTCTACGTTTCCGCGACCTATCCACACAAGAACGCGACACGACTCGTCAACGCCTTCGATCGAATCGCCGACAAGATTCCGCATACCCTTATCATGGTCGGTCAACCGCGTGAGGGCGAACCGCCGCCGCACCCGCGCGTGAAGCGATTGCACCACATCGACTATCTGGAACTGGTCGGCCTGTATCAACACGCAGACCTGGTCGTACTTCCGTCACTATACGAAGGGTTCGGTCGCACGGTGCCCGAAGCGCAAGAAGCGGGCACGCGCGCTATCGCTGCCAACGCCGCCGCCATCCCCGAAATCGGCGGCGATGGTGCCACTTATTTCGATGGCGACAGCGAAGTAGCAATTGGAAATGCAATCCTCGATGCACTAAACGAGCCGGATGACGTACGGCGGCGAATACTGGATGCTGGCTATAAGAACGCCGAACGTTTCACATGGACCGAATGCGCACTACAAACCTTGGCAGCTGTCGATTATGCGCTTGGGAATTAGCCACAGATGAACACGGATTAACACAGATTATGCGCTTCAAGTCAGGCACTCAGGTTCTTGACATGTACGTTCGGTTCTTAGCGTCTTCGCGCCTTTGCGTGAGGCAATGAATGTGGACGGAGCGCGCCTTACAAACGTTGGCGGCGTTCGAGTACGCCCTTCCAAAATAGCTACGAATGCACACCCCGTATCTTTTTCCTGATCTCGTTCGTCAATAGAGTGTAGATTGACGAAGAGGAGACGATTCACATGACGGATTTCGACTTATCCGAGGCGATGCGGGACGATATGCGGGCAGCTTGGCATCGATACATCGACGTACTGGTGCCGTTTCGGCCAGAATTATTTCGGTACTGCCAGAAACTCACCGGGAATTTGTGGGACGCGCAGGATCTGGTTCAGGACACACTGGTCAAAGGATTCGGCACGCTGGGGTCGGTGTACCACGCTATCGATAATCCGCGCGCTTGGCTGTTGCGTATCGCGACGAACCAGTGGATCGACATCGTTCGCAGACGTGGAGTCGAAGCCAATGCGCTTGCGGCGGAAGTAGCGAGTAGGGGAAACAATCCGGGAGATGTTTCATCCCCTTCAACGTCTGCTGAAATGCATGATGCTGCCGAAACATTGATGCAACGTTTGTCGCCACAGGAACAAGCGGCAGTGGTGCTAAAAGACGCCTTCGACATGAGTCTTGATGAGACAGCGCAGGTGATCGGCACGACGGTGGGTGCGGTGAAGGCGGCGTTACATCGCGGACGGGCACGCCTTAAAGATCCAGAGAACGAATCGAAACGCCCGGTGCCGTCGCCCAAACTCGTTGACGCGTTCGTCACTCGATACAACGATCAAGATTTACCCGGGTTAATGTCGCTGATGTTGGATAGCGCGTCGGTCGATATGTTGAGCCATGTATCCGAGACCGGACGGAACGCATTCGAACGGGATCGGGGCTGGTTCTGGCACAACTTTAATGTGGAACCCCATTGGCCGAAAGAGTTCTTGCCCGAGAAAATCGAATGGCGCTGTGTCGAGTTTCAAGGTGAGTCGATCGCGCTAGTGCTCAACACGTTTCAGGGCATGGAGTTTCTCGGATCAGTGATGCGGTTGGAAGAACTGGATGGGAAAGTCTCCAAGATTCGGGTGTACGCGTGCTGTCCCGAGGTTGTGCAGGCGATTGGCGAAGTGATGGAAATTCAGACGTTACCGCCGCTATATCGCATTCCAGACGCATTCGAACCGAACGATTGATACGGAAATCGATATGAAAAAACTACTAGAGCGCGGGAACCGGGCGTTCACAATCGCTTCGCTCTTGACGATTACAGTCGCGATTGCGCACACGACCGGTCTCACCAACGAACCCTTCAACGAAGAATGGGCGGCGGCCATCGAAGCCATGGAGAAAGCGAAAGTAGAAATAGGCCCGATGACCATGTCGTTCGACGGACTATTTCTTGGACTCTGGTTGCAGGTCGGAGCGTTACTCGCTTTGCTCGGCGTGAAAAATATTGTGCTTCTGATTTGCCTGCCCGACGACGCTTCTCACAAGGTGATCAGGGCGCTGAGTATCGTGGATTGCGTGGGCTACGCGGGGCTCGCCATGACTTTTTACATCGTAGTCATCCCGCCCGCACTCGTCAGCTTCGTGGTCTTAACCCTCGCCTACCTGATCGCGGCAATTTCGTCCGGACATAGAGCGACAACGTAACGAAGCCCGAGTGATCATGATTGACGTAGTGCGACTGGATCAGTCGCCGAGACCGGTCAGCTTATGTTCATTTCACCGTGATCTGCGTGGACGTAGATGCCGATTGCGTCAAGGAGGACGAGATCGCCGTCTTGTTCACTCACCGTACCCTGAATCGTGATCCGGTCCAACGGCGACAGACCATCGTCAGCGTCCAGTCCACGTTTGACGATTGCGCCGTCTTCATCCACAACCTGCACCGTGATCATGTTGGATTTGATGGTCTCCGGCGTTTCGCAGCAAGAGTCCCAGGGCGTCTTGCACGGATCGGCCAGGCCGCAGACAGGCAGTTCGAGATCGATCATCGTGAACATTGCGCGCCCTTCGACAAACGGTGCCACGCGCCCACCGATTCGACCAGTCACGACGACGTCGTTACCCGAGACGTTCTTTTCCGCCTTCAACGCTAGAATCGATATTGCGCCGACCGGCTCCTCGTTGAGCATGAGATTCGCGGGGAGAGTTGCAGCCGAGGCACCCGTGGATTCTTGCGATTCACTGGAATCCGATCCGCAGCTGCCCAACAACAGAACGATTCCTAGTACGGAAAACATTGCGACATATCGAATCATGAATTACTCCCTTTTGCTCATGCCATGAATGGAGTGTATCAGGTTGCCTTGAGCGCTTCTGCGATCGGAAACCGCAAGCAACGTATCGCTGGCGGAATCGCGCCAATGAATCCCAACGCAATGCCGGCAGCGATGCCGCTCAGCAGAACAACTCCATCGACTTGTAATGCAAATACACCAAGCGAGAACTGTACCGCAATGCCGTCAAGAACGAATACCGCGAGCGCGGCGGCGACCAGCGTCCCCGCCGCTGCACCCAACAGCGACTCTTGCAGCAGGCTCCAAACGATAGCGCCGCGGGTAAATCCAACGGCTTGCAACATACCGATTTCGCGAATCCGCGCAGCAAACGCGGCGTATAACGTATTGAGTCCGCCGAACAGTCCGGTGAGTGACACCAGAATCGCCGTAACACCAATCATCCAACGGACGGGACGGTAGAATCGCATCAGTCCTGCGTAATACTCCGTCTCGCGCACGGCGGCGAGTTCAAGATCGAAACGCTGTTTGGTGAATGCATCCACGTCCGCGAACTCCGCAGTGTCCAATGTAACGGTAACCGCCGATATCGTGTCTCGTTTCAACGCCACCATCACATCGTTCAGTGGTACCCAAATCTCAGCGTCCATTACCGTGCCCGGCGCGCCGAAGCGACCTACGATGGTCCAGTCGCGATCTCCGAAGTAGAGTTGCTGCCCTTCAGATAGTGCGCTGTTGGGTAATCCGAGTTTCTCCGACGTCAGTGCACCAACAATAATCTCGTTCTCGCCTGCAATCGGCGCTCGACCGGACTCGATCATCACTTGCGGATGAACCAGGAAAGCCGAAGAGGTCACGCCGCGTATGACGCCGCGCAATTCTTCCGGGGCATCGCGTTCGGTGCGCAGTATCAGGGCGACATTCGTTTCAGGCGAGACATATGGGATACCGTTCGCTTCCTTTAACCCCGCAACGCTGGCAGCGAGTAGCGCACCTGAGTTTGCAGGAATCTCGCTTCGCTCGATACTTTCTTCGCTACCCGCGCTGAGCAGGAGTACGTTGTTCGTCGACCCACCGAGTTTGAGTGATTCGTTCATGCCGCGCGTAAAACTACCGGCCGCAAGCACCAGCCCCACGACCAACGTGCTACCCAGCATGATCGCCCCAAAGCGCAATGGCGACCGGCCTAAATTACGAACGCTATAGTCAAAAGGTAGGCCACGCATAATCTAAATCGCTCGAAAACTTTCAACCGTTTCTCGGCGGGACGCTTCCCAAGCCGGGACGAGACCGGCGACTACGCCGATGCATGCACACAACGCGAGTCCGGCTGCGACCACTCCGGGTCCGGCCGCGAAATTTACACTCAGACCCTCCACAGAAAAGCTGAATCGGCCAAATTGAACAATGGCGAGCCCCGCTGACAATCCAACCAACCCACCAATCAAACTCAGCACCAACGACTCCGCGACGATGAGTTGGCTGATAAGGGATTGCGAATAGCCAATCGTCTGCAGGACCGCGTGGTCCCGCACGCGATCGCGCACGGATAACACGATCGCGTTCGCCACGAGACCGAATACGGCGGCTAACGATCCCCAGCCTAGCCATCCCGCGAAATTAACGATCTCGATAATGTCGGTTACTGCGCGTGCTACAAACTCTTTTTCCGTCCACGTCGTCGTCGGTTCTTGTGCATCGGCGAACGCGGCATCGATTGACGCGGCCACTTCTGCCAGCCGGTCCGGGTCGTCGACCAGCACGTTGAATTGCGTCACTTCCCCATCGCTATTTCCGGCAGTTCGCTGAATAAACTCTAGATTCGTATAGGCCACGTTCTTGTCCTGCGGCTGGTCGGAATCGATGATGCCAGCGATTGTCACTTGTATCTTGTCGACGGCCACCCGGTCCCCCACGGACCACCCCCGCCGTTCCGCCAATCGACGACCGACGAGTGCCGCATCGCCGCGCCGCTTCCATTCCTCCGCGGAACCTTCAACGATTTGAGCATCGCCGAACACGCCCGTGTCGAACGCATCCGAAGGCACACCGCGAAACGTAACCACATCAAGACTCGCCCGGCAATTGTTCACAACAATCTTCATTGGAACCACCGCCTTGACTCCGGAGATGCCCGCTATTTTACGTCCATAGTCTTCGGGTAAACGGCTCGTGAACGGACAAAACCGATCCTCGCGATAGACCACCAGAGTTGCATCTTCCGCCGTCTGGCGGGTCGCAGCGCGCACCCCTTCCTGCATAGCCTGAACCGAATAGAACATGAACATCGCCATGGCCACGCCAAGGATCGTCAATAAACTCCGTGCACGGTGGCGCACCACGTACTTGAAAATCAGGGGAAAGTACTTGGGACTAAGCATGGCGTTGGTCCCGAGCCAGTGACTTTGAGCTCAACGCCTCATCCCCCGACTCCAGTAGTTTTCCCTTTTCCAAGTGCAACGTGCGCTTTGCATAGTCCGTGGTTTGGACATCGTGCGTCACCATGATCAGCGTACGATTCAACTCTTCATTAATCTGTTGTAACAACGCCATGATTTCTGCCGCCGAATCCCGGTCGAGATCACCGGTCGGTTCGTCCGCCACGATGATTTTCGGATCGGCGACAATCGCACGCGCAATGGCGACACGCTGTTCCTGGCCACCGCTGAGCTGTCGCGGATAGTGATCGTGACGGTCTGCAATGCCGACGAGATCGAGCGCCGTCTGCACATGATCGTGTCGCTCACGTCTTGTCATCGAATGCAACAAGAGTGGTAACTCGACGTTTTCGTACGCGGTAAGGACCGGCACCAAGTTGTACAGTTGAAAGACGTAGCCGATGTACTCCGATCGCCACCGGGCGAGCCGGGTTCGTGAGTAGTTTGCGATATCTTCACCGTCGATCCGTAGCGAACCGCTCGTCGGGCGGTCTATTCCGGCGACAAGGTTTAGCAGCGTTGTCTTGCCGCTCCCCGACGGCCCCATCAGGGCGAGAAACATTCCGGTCTCCACGTCCAGGTCCAAGGTGTCGAGCGGCGTAATGGTCGTGTTTCCGCGCCGGTACGTTTTCGTCAAGTGACGGCATTCGATCAACGCCATACTACTGCTCCCGATTTGGTGCGATTGTTTCTGAGGTGACGCGCACGCGCGCGCCGTCCCTGAGGTCGACCGGCGGATCCACGATTAGGCGATCCCCGGGTTGTAGCCCGGAAACGATTTCCACCCACTGAGCGCCCGCCGGCCCATAGATAGGTTCGATCGTACGCCGTCGTGCGACGCCCAAGTCCCCGCGACGGCTTTCAACCGCCCAGGCATGGGTTCCGCTCGCATCTTGAATCAACGCGGAGAACGGTGCCATGACCGCAAGCCGCTCACCTGATCCCGAGGACGGCGACGTCGCAAGAAAACGGACCCGCGCCAACATTTCCGGACGCAATTCCGGCCGCGGATCGCGAATCGCGACTTTCACCTCGAGCGTGTTCTTCTGGATATCGGCGAGGTGCGTCACCCGCGTCACTTCGCCGGCGAAAACGGTATCGGCCAACACTTCGACGGTAATCTCCGTCGATTGTCCAACGCTGATTTGCGCGGCATCGACGAGCGGTACATCAACGCGAACCTGCAACTGCTCGGGATTATACAAATGCATGACATGACTCGAGTGCGCACTGTCCATCATCCGTACGACTTTCGCACCCGGTTGCACCATGCGCCTTAACACAACACCGCTCACCGGTGCGCGCACCGACATGCGTTCCATCTGGAGCGCTTTTTCGTCGCGTTTCGATCGTGCGAGATCGACTGACGCTTGTGCACGCATCAACGCCGCTTTCGCTTCATCCAATCGTTCTTTGTCGTCCGCGCGCAAACGGCGGTTTTCGCGCGTCGCCAGTAGCTCCGCTTCAATCCGCGTGATCGATGCCAATACCGTCTTCCGTCGTTTCTCCTTGGCGTCCACTGCAGCAACTTGCGCTTCGAACCTCGCCTGCTCTTTGTCCAACTGAGCCTCGGTTCCAACGTCATCCTGTTTCAGCAGCGACTCGGCACGACCGTACGCACGTTCGGCCTCTTGAAGAATAGCCGTCTCGGCAACAATCTCCGCACCGATTTGATTGAGCAACGCTTTCGTTTCATCAAGCTCTGCCGCACGCGATGCTACCGCGCGATCGAGCTCGACTGGATTGTCCCACTGCGTTTGAGAAGCCGTCAGCTCCGCCTTCGACGCTTCAACATCAGCCTCCGCCAAGTGCAACGACGCCTCTGCCTGTTGCAACTCCAGTTGCGCATCATCAGCGACCAATTTAACCAGCACATCGTCCTTCTCGACGATTGCGCTCTCGAGAACCAATACTTCCTCTACGATGCCGTCGGCCAGCGCGCTGACCTCGATCGAGTATGGGTCCGGCTCTATCCAACCCGCCGCTTGTACGACTGCGCCGCCGGTTTGGATTGACCCGCCCGACTTCTGCACCACCGGCGCTACAGATACCGCCTGCGCCGGTGCGAACGAGTCATACCCCGCAACGAAGAGCAACACCGCCATTGCCCCCAACACCGCGCCCGGGAGCAATATCCGAGTCTTCCAACGATACGGTGGCATCGGCGCGCCGGAACCCGACACGTTCGAGGCGGCTCTGGAACGCCGTAGTTTCTGCACTGAATCGGATTGTTGGCTCATGTCATTCGGCATCCAAGTGTGTTGTACACTGGAAAAGCGACTGTCGGACGAATCATCCAACGGGAAGAGGGCGAGGAATGATGTGTTCTACCAGTATATTCGCGTCTCCGGCCAATCAAGGTCGGTCGCCCATCTGCCAATTATGCCACATTTTGAGAGAACCCGGCGAATGCACTTGACTTATCGCACCGCGTGCATCGGCTTGATACGATTGGATTTGAACACAAGTCTCTTGGTCAATCATCACAAATCGGAGCCAGTCCTCAGATGAGAATAGGTATGATCGGCGGAATCGGTCACAACGGGTACGTGTTCAACGGCGTGCGCGCGAGCGCGGATGCCGAAATTGTGGGCGTTGCGCCGGGGCCGGGCGAGGCGAACGCGGATAAGCTTGCGAGTCAGGCTGGGCGTGTCGATCAATCGCCGAAGGTGTTCGCGGATTATCGTGCGATGCTCGATGAGCAGAAGCCGGACATTGTCACAATTGCTTGTCACTATTCGGATCATGCATCCGTCGCTATCGAGACGATTCAACGGAGCCATCACTTGTTCGTGGAAAAACCGATGGCGACGACGCTCGACGATTTCGATCGGTTGGAACGTACGTTTAACAATGCCGACGTGCAACTGTCGTGCATGCTCGGGCTGCGATATGATCCCGCGTTCATGACGGCGTGGCGTGTAGTGGACCACGGCGCAATTGGTGAAGTGCGTTTGATGACGGCGCAAAAGTCGTACAAACTTGGTAAGCGCGCGGCGTGGACGCATGACCGTGATCGCTATGGCGGGACAATTCCCTGGGTGGGCAGTCACGCGATTGATTGGTTGCATTGGTTTAGCGGCGCAACATTTGAACGGGTTTATGCAACGCATTCAAAACGCGGCAACGGCGATCACGGCGATTTGGAGGCTTCGGCGCTCTGTCATTTCACGATGAGCGGCGAAGTATTCGGCGGCGTGAACATCGATTACCTCCGCCCGGCAAAAGCGGCAACGCATGGCGACGACCGCATCCGCGTTGTGGGCACCAATGGCGTCATGGAAGTTAGCGAGGGGCGCGCTCAACTTATCGATGAACATGGCACTCAGGACTTGACCTTAGAACCAAAACGCGAAATCTTCGCGGAGTTTATCGACCAGGTGCGGGGATCGACTACGAGCCTCATCAGCACAAAGGATGCATTGTTGACGACGAAAGCCTGTCTATTGGCCCGTCAATCGGCTGACGAGGGCCGCGAAATACCCTTTTAGCTCAACGGCGCACCGCCGTTTTCATTCTGGTAAATCAATTGCTATCCTACGCAGAATTCGCATGCGCTGAATTGGGCGGGTAGATGGAAGATACTCCACTAGGATCAGGTCCGGCTGAACAACCACGTCGGCAGGGCGGTTATGGCAAAGGCGACAAAATCGCCGATCGGTACGAAGTCATCAAAGGCATCGGCCGTGGCGGGATGGGTGTCGTGTATCTGGTCAACGATACGCAGACCGACCAGAAACTCGCCCTCAAAAGTATTTTGCCGCAATACGCTTCGCACGAATATGCGGTGAAGCGGTTTATCCGCGAGGTCAATGCGGTGCGCCAGATGAACCACCCGTGCATCGTCAAAATTTTCGATGCGCAGAAATCAGACGATCTGCTCTACTACACAATGGAATATCTAGAGGGCCAGAGCCTCTACCGTTGGATGCAACGTCGCGGTCAGATGGGGTTGGGATCGACCGTGCGGGTGATGAGTCTCCTGTGCAGCGCGCTGGAACACGCACATCAGTATACGGTCCACCGTGATCTTTCGCCGGACAATGTGATGGTGATGAAAGATGGTTCAATCAAATTGCTCGACTTCGGTCTCGCAAAACTTACGACCGTCGAATCGAGTTTCACGATGATCGGCACACACCTCGGCAAACGCGAGTACAACGCACCGGAGCAACGGGCGAACGCACGCGACGTCGATTTGCGCGCTGACATCTATTCGCTTGGGGTCATCTTCTTCGAAATGCTGGCGGGCGAACGTCCTGAAGGTGAGAAGCACTTGATCGAAGCGCGGCCTGACCTTCCTTCGGAATGCGATGCGATCGTTCTGAAGTGCATGGCGGAAGATCCGGAGAATCGTTTCGCGAATGCCCTTGAGTTGCGTAAAGCTTTAATGCACTGTTTCGATGTTTACAAGAAACAAGGCGAAACACCTGCGCAACCCGCAGCACCTGCGAGGCAGCAATCGAAGGGACAAAGGCCTGCATTCTTGGATACGATCTTGTCGAAAGCGCGCGCGTTCCTCTTGCGGTTCAAGAAATAGAATGCGTATCCCGTCGGGCGGCGTGCAGGCCTTGCGCCATTAACAATCGCGCCGTATACTCGCATCGTTTTGACCTCGTAATTCGTTAACCCTCTGGAGTTTCCCTATGGCATTCAAACTTGGTGGCGTGATCCCCGCCATGCTGACCCCCTTCAAACGCGGTGGAAACGCTGTCGACTACGACCGCGCGGGAGAGCTTTCGCTTCACCTAGAAAAACAGGGCGTAGACGGACTGTTCGTCGCCGGAACCACCGGCGAAGGCATGTTGATGCGGCTTGACGAGCGGAAGAAATTGCTGGAAGTCGTTGTGGACGCAGTGGGTAATCGCCTTAATGTCGTCGCACAAACCGGCTGCTTGGATACACCAGGGACTATCGAGCTGACGCAGCACGCTGCAGAAGCTGGCGCGGTCGCGGCGGGTGTCGTAACACCCGCTTTCTACGGCTATGACGAGGCAGCGCTCTACGCGCACTTCAAGAAAGTTGCTGGCGCGGCCAGCGGGTTCCCCATCATGCTCTACGAGATTCCCGGCACCACGAAAAACCTCATCGGCCCTTCGCTCATCGTGAAATTGGCGAACAGCATTGAAAACATAGTCGGCATGAAAGACAGCGGCGGTCGAATGCAAAAACTCAACGAACTCCTAGCCACTGCGCCGAAAGGATTCGTCATCATCAACGGCGTGGATGAGTATACCTTCCAGGCACGCATGGCGGGCGCACATGGTTCAGTCGCCAGCACTGCGAATGTAGTGCCGGAATTGTTCAAGGCAATCAACAAACATGTCGACGCCGACCAACCTGAAAAGGCATGGAAAGTACAACAGAAACTCGGGCAGGCCTGTAAGTGTTTCAAATACGGCGCGATGGTCAGCATCTTCAAAGAAGCAATGCGCCTGCGCGGTTTTGATCCCGGGTACGTGCGCGGCCCGCAACGCGAACTCACAAAAACAGAACGGCGCGAATTGGAAAAGGGAATGAAGGAAGCCGGGTTGATCTGATTCACTGCAGGTAGTCACACTTCGAAATTGATTTGTCGGGAATGGGGATGCGTTAGAGACTGTGTGTATTGCTATCTCACGTCGGCGATTCGCTCGTCGCTCTAAGTTCGCCACATTGTTTCGCGGGAGATTTAGAAACGCAAAGGAACCAACAATCTGGGGTCTGGGGTTCGTTGACGTTTCTCCGTGGTCTCGGTGTCCTCTGTGGCTAATGCACTTCGGACGTTCCGTGTGACACGCGTACCAGGAGAGGGTTAGGGTGAGGGGTCGTTTTTCTCTTGAGCTGCGATCAACTCAGGAATCGCTATCCCGCTTCTCTTTCGCCTTCGCAGCCTCCCAGGCTTGAGTCGCTTCTTCGGATGTTTTCGCTTTCACCTCACCGAACACGTGATCATGTCGACGTACCATTTTTTCGTGAGCGATCACGAGCGCTTCCTTCAACGTGAAGAGCCCCTCTTCTTCCGCTGCTGCGGCGGATGCCAACAAGACAAAAAACGCATCGCCAAATTCTTCGCGCATGTGCGCTTCATCGCCCGAGTCACAGGCTTCCGCAAACTCGCCAGACTCCTCAACCGCATATTTCGCAAAATTCGCAGCCGTCTGTTCCCGGTCCCAAGGACAGCCTTCTGGCGTCCTTAGGTATCTTGCCAATGATATAAGCGCCTCGAACCACTGAAGTTCCGACTCTGGATTCTTGCGTAGATGTGGAAGCATTTGTAACGAATCTCCGACCAACGCCTAAAGTCAATGCTTGACAACGCCGATAACTAAGCAACGGCCAAAACGGCGAAATCCACTGAAGTTTATTTCGTCTCGGGAGCAGAAAGACGGACGGTCGCTGCGAATATGAGGTGTCAGCATGAAGGTGCAATGCTGCAAATGCAAACGAATTAATGACGCAGGTCGATGGGGTTTTCCCAAACGCCACATCCACGAAGCCATCAGCCATGGCTACTGTCCGGAGTGCGCCGATGCAACAAAACTCGAGTTCTTTAGCGAGCGCGCAAGCCGTGCAACCTTTCAACGCGCAGGGCAACTGAACGATCTTTTGCAACAGATCACGGCGTAGGCTTACTCGCATTCTATCCCCCCTGATATGATTTCCCTGCGCCAACAAACAGGGAAATACTCAATGAGCGAAATTTCAACACTCCAAGGCATCCTTCGATCCGCCGCGAGGGGTCCCGCGTGGCACGGACCATCTGTCGCCGATACGCTTAAAGACATCAGCCCTGATCAAGCCGCTTCGCATCCGATTGAAAACGTACATTCAATTTGGGAACTGTTGTTGCACATGGATGCTTGGCAAGTGTTCGCGTTGCGCATGTGCGAGGGCAATCCGACTCCGATGTTGAAGGGCGATGCCGATTGGCCGCCGGTTACGGATGTAAGTGACGCGGCTTGGATCACAGCGAAAGAGGCGTTCGCTGATCACGCTCGGCAACTCAACGATTGTTTCGGCGCGTGGGACGACGCGAAGTTACGCGAGGCCATCCCCGGCGGCGAATTTCCATTCAAAGTTTTATTGCACGGGGTTGTCCATCACAACATTTATCATGCAGGTCAAATCGCGTTGTTGAAGAAAGGACTGGCATCATAGTCGCACGTCCGATGTAAATGAAGCGATGAATTGTCGGGCATTTCTTGGAAAGACCTAACCGACGACGCACGAATCTGCGAAATAGAAGGTCGATCACTCTCCATGCAGCGTGGCGAATCTGGGTCACGGAAGGTTTTGATCGCCTACGTTTGAATTTGGTCGCTTTAGATTCCCTCGCCCGGGTCACGTACTTCGTGATACATGAGTCGGTGATCCATTTCGAGCGCAGGCCGTGCGTGTTTGGGTGCACCCATATCGACCGCAGGCACACCTGCGACGGTTGTGTGGGGTTCGACGTCTTGGAGCACGACGCTACCCGAGGCGATTTTCGCGCCTTCGCCGATCTCCACGTTGCCGAGAATTTTCGCACCCGCACCGATGAGCACACCTTGCCGCACTTTCGGATGGCGATCGCCACTGACTTTACCGGTTCCGCCAAGCGTCACTTCGTGCAACATGGACACGTTGTCTTCGACCACCGCGGTCTCACCAATGACGACACTGGTCGCATGATCGACAAGAATGCCTTTGCCGATTCGCGCTGCGGGATGGATATCCGTGGCGAAGACTTGGGAGATTCGGCTTTGTAGGTAGAGCGCCAACGGCTTGCGATCAGCGCCCCAGAAAAAGTGGCTCACGCGATGCGCTTGAATGGAATGATAGCCTTTGAAGTATAGGAGCGGCGCGCAGAAATAGGGCGACGCTGGATCGCGATCGCAAACGGCGTGGATGTCGGCACGGGCGGCTTCGAGAATACCCGGGTCGCCAGCGTGGGCCTCCTGAATCAACTCGCGCAGCGCCATGGCGGGAATGGTCAAACTTTCGAGCGCTGCGGCCAATATATAGCTGAGCGCATCGCCCAGCGTGTCATGGTTGAGCACCGCGCCATACAAAAAATTCGCGAGCATCGGCTCGTGGTCAGCCGCCTCGCGGACCTCTTCCCGAATACGATCCCATACCGGATCGCCGTTTTGACTACTCATGTTTGGGCTCCTTTTCGCTGCGTAGTGTAACGGGCGGCGGTGGACCTGTCGACCCGCGCTTGCACCACCATTGGCCCGCGCATATGCGCACCCGTATGGGCTGACCAAGAATGTTGCACCGCTGCACAAATTTGGTGCGCATAACCAAGAGTGTGTAATGCGTCAGCAGCAATGGCGTGCGTTTTCCAAGCACCTGCACGTGTTTAGTCGTTGGCACAAATGTTGCACTCATTCCACCGAGGCAATTCCGCCATCGAGATCATCAAATACTTACTTTAGCAGTATCAGCAGAATGATTGAAACCAATTCAAAAATCAGAGCATGGTGGCTACGAATGTTTCGGGGCTACAAAGTACGGAGTGTTTCACGGCGACCACGTGTGGCGCCGTTCGGACGCATTGTGTACGAGAGCACCTACCAACTCATGCGGCAGCGCTAGGGCAATTGGTCGAGGACTTGTTGTTGCAGTTTGTTTTGTTTTTGTACCGATTGATTGAGTCCGCCACGAGCACGCGATGAAGCTGCGCTAGTTCCGGCATGGTTCATCTGATTGAGCTCTTGTGCAATGCCGAGTCCGGTCATGGATTCGACCATTGGAGAACCGCCGCCACCCAATCCGCGTTGCGCAGGACGGCGCACCGGTTGCGGGGCCGAGGACGGATCGGGATCGGTAACCCCCCCAGTGTTCAGGTCATAAAGAAAATCGAGACCACCGTCTGAAGTGGGCAGTGTTGCGAGGTATTGGGGGACGAGTTGGCCAAGATCGCCGGGGTAGTAGCCAGTCGCTGTACCGTATTCGTTGATGGCCGTCCGAATACGTTGCATTTTCTTCGCATCGGACTCACCTTGCGGCGTGATTTCAAAAGGCTCTTCGTAGAGCATCCCGTTTGTCGGATCATAGCCGTAGGGCGAACCGTCGGGTTTCATGGGTACGCTGGAGAAATAGCTCGGTACGAGATCGTTTAGCGATGCGGGGTAATAGCCGAACTCGGCGTTGTAGGCTTGAATCGCGTGATTCAATTCGATGTCGGACGTAGCGTTTTTTACGTTGTTGAGTTGGCGGTTCATCGCCGTCGCTTGCTCGGCTTGCAGCGTACTTTGGATAGCGGTGGCACCCAACAGCTCGAGCATACACCCGGACCCGAGCAGGGGTAACAACACTAGCGCGGCATATCGCATGAACGAATCCTCCGTACGTAGTGCTTGAGTATACCACGTAAAAGGATGCCCGGGCGCGACCGTTGGCCAGTGCGCCCGGGCATCTCGTTTCGTTGGATTTGCTACCAGATGTAGCCCGCTTCTTCGTGTTCGTTGACGTCTAGGCCTTCGATCTCGACCTGTTCGGGAACACGAAGACCAATTACAACGTCGATGAGCTTGAGTATGATAAAGCTGACGATACCGCAGTACACAAAGGTCGCGGCGCAACCGAAAAATTGCATGCCAAGTTTTCCGACGATTTCACTGTTCTCAATCTCGAAACCGCCCAAGCCTTTAGAGGCGAACACGCCAGTCAACATTGCACCAACAAATCCGCCAACACCATGTACGCCAAATGCGTCGAGCGCATCGTCATAACCGAGGGCGCGCTTCATCGTCGTTGCGGCGAAGAAGCAGATGAAGCCTGAAGCGGTACCGATAGCGATGGCACCCATGGGGCCTACGGTTCCGGACGCGGGCGTAATCGCGACCAGTCCTGCAACGGCACCCGTCACCGCACCAAGTACGCTCGGCTTACCGTGTTTGATCCATTCCGCCCCGGTCCATGCCAACGTCGCTGCGGCCGTAGCGATCTGCGTGACCAACATCGCCATGCCTGCGCTTTGATCGGCGGCAACCGCACTGCCTGCATTGAATCCAAACCAACCGACCCAAAGCATGCCCGCACCGGTAACCGTCATGGTCAAATTGTGCGGAGGCATGGGACGTTCAGGATAGCCCTTGCGTTTACCAACCATGATGCAAGCGACCAGTGCTGCGGTACCCGCATTGATATGGACGACGGTTCCACCGGCGAAATCGAGGATACCGAGATCCCAGAACAGCGCACCATCGCCACTCCACACCATGTGACAAACCGGAGCGTATACGAAGGTGAACCATAGCGCTGAAAAGATGAGTACCGCAGAAAACTTCATCCGTTCGGCAAATGCACCGGCAATCAGTGCCGGCGTGATGATTGCAAACGTCATTTGAAACGTAACGAACACGGACTCGGGTATGGTGCCGGTCAGCGAGTCTTTATCGACCCCTTTCAGGAAGAGGTATTTCAGGCCGCCCACGTATCCATGAATGCCGCGCTCGGCGAATGCGAATCCATCGACCGCCGACATACCCGTCGTATCGAATGCGAAGCTGTACCCGTAGATGGTCCAAAGCAGCGTCATTAGAGCCGTGATCGTAAAACACTGCATCAGCACCGAAAGGACGTTTCGGCGACTGACAAGTCCCCCATAGAATAAGGATAGTCCGGGGATCGTCATAAACAGAACGAGCGCCGTAGCCGTGAGCATCCAAGCTGTATCGCCGGTGTCCAATACAGGTTCTTCGTCCTGCGCCGAAGCCGACATGGCATACATCGCGCCGATCATGAATAGGGTTAGTGCAACGAGTAGCCAAGGGCGCACATGCCCGGGGTGTAACTTGATCATCATTCTGTGTCTCCTCCTGGAATCGTACTTAGGAAATCGCTACGTCGCCGGATTCGCCCGTTCGAATGCGCACTGCGTCCTCGATTGCGCTAACAAAAACTTTGCCATCACCAATACGGCCCGTTGATGCAGCCTTCACGATGGCGTCGACCACTTCGGTTTGCCGGTCATCACTCACCACGATTTCCAACTTTACCTTGGGAAGAAACTCAACGACATATTCCGCACCGCGATACAGTTCTTTGTGCCCCTTTTGCCGACCGAATCCTTTGACTTCGGTGACGGTCAGGCCTTGTACCCCTATGGACGAAAGCGCTTCCTTCACTTCTTCGAGTTTGAACGGCTTGATAATAGCCTCGATCTTACGCACGCTAGACCCTTCCTCTGATTAAACAGGATTACACCCACACAGCCCATCGCACGAATTCAGCGCGTTCCCTGCTTGACCGCCTTCCACTCCGCCGCGTGGTGACAGAGATAGCCCTCCGACGAACACCCAATGGACACAGCGCCGCATGGTATCAAATTTAGGTATAAAAGTGCTGATTCCGGAAAAAATACCAAGGAGAGCGTATCGCCCCGAGATCGGAAACGATATTTGTCAATAATTTACTCAAGCCCGAACACAACCTGTCGATAATTGACAGCAACGACTACTAAATGTATAGTTCGCAGAGGTAGGCACTTTGCAGGAATCGTGAATACTGCGACTACGCGACAGCGGTGGGAGTTTCGGGGGTCTGGCCGGGGACACTCGGTTGCACTCCTGCTTAGATGAGCGTATGACTAGCAATATGCCTGCGAGATTCGCGGCCCACAATCGGCGGCGAGTAGGGGGAACGTGAAATGATCGCTTTTGGCGATGCCGTAGAGAGGCAATGCGAGGCATGGGGATCGGTGCCGGCCCTGGACGAGCGTTTGGGAGCGCGGCAGCATGCTGCCCGTGAATTCTTGGGCCTTTTCGGTTGGGCGAACCCTGAGATCTGGACCTCGCCGGATTTGTCGGAATCGAATCATTCGGTTTCTTTTCGCTGGCATGATGTCGATGCGCCGTCGGTCGTGGCTCATTTCGTGCCGAACGGCGCGCTGGATGGTCCCGCCTCTTTAGAGAAACGCGGACTTGATCTTGACGTGCATTCTGCCCAAGTCGTTTCAGCCGTGAATCGCCAAGGCATCCACTATGCCTTCGTAACGGACATGCAAGTCTTCTATCTCTATGATGCGCGCAATGCGTCTTTGCTGTTGACGGCGGAATCGCCGGTCGCGTTTGTACGGGATTTCGATGACGTATTGATTGACGCACAATTGCGCGCGGGAAGCCTCAGCGATGTGCGGCGCCAACCGCGAAGCTACGTCGCACGTCAATTGCGGTTGTGGCAAGAACGCTGTTGGGAAATGTTGCACACGGAATGGCGTGTGGAAGATTCAGCTGCACACCTCGCGATAGATCGTTTGTTGGTCCTGCGGTATGCACTGGATGCTGGCGTCCTGGATAGGCCGGGCTGGGAAGTAGCCGCTCCGTTTGCTGTGTTGGTATCGCCTTTTTGCCAACGTCCAATCAAGGGGTGCGGCCAGGCTTTTGTCGAATTGTGCGGTGCCGCCGGCAAACAATGGCGTGCAGGCATCTATGAAGCATTGCCGTCCCTCGAATCAGTATTGGAACAGGACGAAGTCGCGGAGACTTTGTTACGAGAATGTGGACTTCTCTCGCGTGCGAAATTCGACCCAGCGACGGTGTTGGAAAGTTTCAATTTCGGAGACGCATCGGAAAAAGCGCGTGTGCGGATGATCCCTGAGGAAAATGAGGATCGCTTGGAATTCCTTTCGGCTCAGACCGTTGATACGATTGATGATGCCCGCGTAGAAGTCGATTTGGAAGAAGAAGGCTATCGGTCAATTACGCATTGGCTGGATCAGTTGTTGGCGTGCTATGCCCGGGTCAGCGCGACGGTCGCTGCGTCAGACGCTGGGACTTCGAATGAGAGTGATATGGACTTGTTCGATTGGTCAGCAAAAAACGATGCGCAGCCGAATGCGGTCAGGGATCCGTGGACCTATGCCTTCGAACAAGGGCTGGTAATTCGATTCAAGACGGAACGTCAGTTCCGGACGGCGCGGCTGTTGTTGTATCTCTACGTCGTTGATCGCTATGCGGAGAGTGGCATTCGCTTGAATGGATTTCCGCCGATTGAAGGTGCATTCGTGTCGCACGAAGTCGCACGTAGCGCAAAGACCACAGATTTACCAACAGCGATTCGAAAAGCGCTGTAGTTAGCGGTCCAAGATTAGCGAGATGATGTAGCCGGGGTTGTCTCGTACTTCGCCGTAGATGCGACCGACATACGTGCCCATAATCCCCATCGCAATCAGGTTTAGCGATCCGGCAATCAAAATAAGCATCGCGTAGAAACTCGGTTCGGCGGCTGCCCACCCCCCGGCCCACATTGCGTACATCCATCGGAGTCCGACGAGACCGGCGACACTCATCACGCCCATCGCGGCCCACATCGCGAAGTAAAGTGGAAACGTAGACCAGTTTGTGATGAGGTTGGCGACGATTCGAATGAGTTGCCAAAGCGAATAGTGGGACTGGCCGTATTTCCGTTCTCTGCGTTCCACAGACACGGTGGCAAAACGACCAGCAGAGAGCCACGCGAAGAGACTGGTCAGATAGCGTGCCTTTTCGTTATAACGATTCACGTTGCGCACGAGTTGATCGTTCAGGCCGATGAATCCACTGGCGATATCGGGGCAATTTACGCCAGTAAGTTTCCGGATCAAGTAGTTGGCAACGACGGTGCCGACACGCCGGTACAGCGGACCACTGGCCTTCTTGCGCACGCCGAAGACGATGTCGTATCCGTCATCCAGCTTCGCGAGGAATTCTTCAAAGTGCTCGACCGGGGTCTGTAGATCGGCATCGATAATGAGTACGGCTCGCCCGCGGCTGTGTTTGAGTCCGGCTGTGGCGGCCATTTGTTGGCCGAAATTGCGGGCAAATCGAATGATGCGAACTCGCTGGTCTTTGTCGTAGAGATTCCGCAGAAATTCAGGTGACGCATCCGTGCTCCCGTCATCGACGAAGAGCAATTCAAAAGACCGTCCGATGCCTTCAAGGATTTCGAAGAGTTCTGCACACAACTCGGGCAGGCTCTCTTCCTCGTTGTACACAGGGATGAGGACGGTTATGTCGACTGTGTTTTCTTCCAAGAGAGCGTTCCTACGGTGTGCTATCCGGCTTGATCTGCAGCCGCAATTGGGCGCGCCAGGACATCAAGTGGACGATGGAGTTGCCCGGACTTCGCTAACTTTAGCGCAAAGCGGGGTGATGGAACCAGAACTATCTTCACTTTATCGAAGCGACATCGTCCGGCACAGATACGGCACCGGCGGTTGCAAGTTCTTCCAGTGCCGGAATCCCATTTCGTTCTGGATTTGTATCGTATTCTTTGTGCTCGATGTCGCAGCACCCACGGCATACAGCGAATCCACTATCACGGCGTCGATTTCGAAAATCGCGTACGCCTTCATTATTCCGAATTTCTGCGAGGGTGTTGTCTTTAACGTTACCGGCTTTGTAGATGAAACAGGGGTACACGCCGCCTTTGGAACCAATATAGAGGTTGACCCATACCGCGCGGCATTCGAATTGCTTGAGATCGTAGCCCTGGTCGTAGTGATTCAAGACATCTTCGTAAGGCATCCGCGGGAGGCGCACTTCAATACCCAGTTTATTCGCTTCGGCCATCGTCTTGCGCAACGCCAGATCAAGGTTTTCGCGTTCAACGGTTGGTTGCTTCAGATCACCCCGACTAAACGTAGATGGATCGACATGACCCAGATTCGGCAGATCGTGCGATCGGATTTCCGTTAGCAGATTTAGAACATTAGCGCCGGCATCGTGTGCGATGCGAGGCATCTCGGGTAAACAATGGAGACTCTCGGTTTGGATAACCGTATTGATATGGATGAGCGGGTACGTCTTACCCATTTCTTTTCGGTAGTTGGATAGCGCTTTAATGCCAGCGATACTCTTTTCGAACGATCCCTTCTGAGCGCGAATCGTGTCGTGTACATCCTTGGTGCCGTCGATTGAAATTCCCGCGAAGAAGAATCCTTTTCCCGCCATGCGTTTCGGGGCGAGTTCGACGCAACGTTTGGCGCGCGCGTCAGTGAGCATGGTCGCGTTTGTGATGAAATGGACGCGTCGCTTTGAACACGCATGTTCGAACACTTCCATGAAGTCTTTGCGAACAAACACTTCACCGCCAGTGAAGGTAATCAGGCTCATGCGCCCGGTCTGGTCCACTACGTCTAACCATTCTTCCGTGGTCAGTTCGCCGTCGGCTTGCATCTTCGTGGGCGTTGTCTCAAGCCAATCGATGTATTGGCACATTTTGCATCGAAGATTACACCGGCGTGTCATTTCAAGATGATAATGCCACGTGGGTAGTGTGCGACCGGATTTGGAGAATCGGTACGGCACTTCGGAGTACATGCGGTTGAGATTGCGGTATAACGCGGTGATTCCACCAGCGATATTGACAATTCCACCTAATTGGCCAGCTTTCATTTACACATCCATCGTTGTTTCGTAAGCATCTGGTCAATGGACTAAACAATTGGTCCGCTGGGACCCATTCCCCGTCAACGCATGATTCTTCCTACGATTCGAGGTCAACGGCCTCAGCGACGGTCTCTACACTGGCAACCTGATTGACGGCGAAAATGCTCATCCAACGCCCATTGAAGGCAAGCCAGTCCAAGTCATCGCCGGGGTCGACCTTCTCTACGCCGTGAAAAACCTTCGCGTTGATATGAACAACATCGCCGGATTTCGCGATATCGTCGAAATAAAGCTTCTTGTCTTCATCCAGAGCGACATAGCCGCCGCCAGTCTTAAAGTCCTCACCCTTATCCGTCATGATTAGCAAAGATGCGGTAAGTTGATGGTGATCGACGGGATCGGCGTGCATGTGCATGCCACCACCACCGCTCGGATAAAATTGAAACGAAAGTCGGGCCGTGCATCCATCTTCGGGGGTCGGCCCAAGAAATTTGTCCTTAGGGAGACCGTTGAGGACGTTCTTGACTCGGAAGATATCCCGTGTGAGGTCGAAGAATTGGAATACGTCTTGATTCCAGGGAAAGAATGAAAACTGGTGAAAACAGCCTTTAACGTACGCCCGCTCGTCCCAAACGTTGACCCGGTGAAAATTTGGGCACCCATGCTCGATGGCCTCGTAATTGGGCAGCGAGTGGCGACCAATCTCCGTCAGGTATGATCGAATCTGGCGAACCTTCTCAGGCGACATAAAATTGTGAACCACGTAGGCGTCGCCTTCCCGGAGATTTTGCCGCATTTCCGCGATCGCCTCAGCGTCGTCCGCAAGGCCGGGACGGTGATTCATTTCGATAACATTTCGACCATACATAGGACTCTCGATCTTCAACGCCGGAGGGCCGTTGGGGCACTCGACACAAAACAATTGACAACCTCGGTATAGTAGCCCTCAACAAGAACAAATTCAATAGATTCGACTTACAATTCGCGTTCCGCAGGATCCGCAGTGGGGCTGGAAACCCGGCCAGCCTTGCTCTACATTACTGGCCCCACAATGGGCCGTAGGCCGTTTGGTGATATCCATCATGCGTGATGGCAACGAAAAATGGAGTGACGTGTGGCAGAGCGTGAGATTGAAGTCGAATCCGTATCGCGGCGAGAGGCTGGATGGCTTGCCGCGATTTTGTTATTGGCTACGGCGTTGCGGCTATTCCGGTTGGGGACGTATCCGTTTTGGCATGATGAAGTCCACAATTTGCTCAAGGCGGACCATATTTGGGATGTATTGATCCGCGGGGAGTATGTTTCAAATCACCCGCCGTTGTATTCCATCTTGGCGGCAGGGTGGGGACTGATCGCCTTTGGCGATCCGGAATGGTCGATGCGAATGCTTCCCGCGCTGCTGGGTGTATTGACAGTCGGTGCGGTGTTTTGGACGAGCCGTCTGATACTCGGAACGCGCGTGGGATTGTTCACTGCGTTTCTTGTGACGATATCTCCGGCTTTTGTGACGCATTCGCAGGATTTCAAAGAGTACATGATTTTGCCGTTGACGGGGACGTTGGCGGCGGGCACGTTGTATCTCGCAGCGACGACGAACCAGAAATCATGGTGGGCTGCGTATACCGTTTGCGCGGCACTCGCGTGTTACAGCGAGTCGTTTGCGGGGCCACTGCTGATTGCATTGAACGTATGGTTCATGTTGCAAGCGCGTTGGCGTTTGGATACCGTTCCGGGTTGGGTCGTGAGCAATATTGCGGCGATTGCGATGTTTGCGCCCTATCTTCCTTTTCTGCTCGGGCGGGCGGATAAGATGCTGGTGAAGTCGAGCGTCTGGTGGATACCGCCCCCCACTCCGTTAGCGGCAGCCTTCTATGTAAAGACGTTGTCTTTCGGGTATTCGGGACTCGATCCATTTTTCAAAATTGCACTCGTGCTATTCGTATCCTTTTTTGTGGCGGGTTGCTGGATCGCGTTCAAGCAGAGTCCAAGATCAATGATTCTGTGCGTGGTTTGGTTCGTAACACCGGTCGCGCTGGTCTACGCCTTATCACTCGTCATCGAAAGTATTTTTCTGTATCGAGCGATGTTACCGTTCGGCATACCGTTTTATCTCCTGATAGCAGCCGCTTGGAACCGATTCCGGGGTGTTGCGCCTCGTGCGATCGTCGCTGGGATGTTCGCTCTAGCGGCGATACCGGGGCTGTGGCAACACTATTTCCGAATTCTTCATCCGTTGGAATTCCCGCATCGTCCCGGAATTCATACGCCCCAAGATTTCGAGGGTGCGGCATCGCACATACAGGCTGGCTGGCGCGAGGGGGATGGCGTGGTCAGTGCAGGCGTTCATGCTTGGTTAACGATGCGGTGGTACGGTCTAGACGAGGAACCGTTGTATTTCGGAGCGGTGGGTTCTGATTTCATTAGGGATGTGAGCGCGGCAAACGTGCGCACGTCGGATGACCCGGCATATGACACGTTGTTGCCTCGTGAAATCGAATCGATTGTCGGTCAGTTCGATCGGGTTTGGTACGTGTATGCGGAGTGGGAGCGATTGTATCTCCCCGGTAACGCAACAAGTGTATTGCGTTGGCTTGATGTCCGTTTTCCTGAGCTAGACCGCTGGAAATTTGAGGGTGGTGAAGTTCGTCTGTATGACACCAGTCGGCCGTCGGAGCCGTTTCGTGCAGTGCGTCGAGATCGGGATGATGGTGTTGCGGCGGATATCTATGCGGATGAAGAAGGCGATCCGTATCGACTGGTGTTGCCGGATAGTGGGCTGGTCGCGAGTAATGACGCTGCCCGTCGTGGCCGATTGCGCTTGTCGTTCGGCGGCGATCCATCGGGTGATCGGATGTCGTTCGCGCAAAGCGATGAGACGAAATCGGTTTCATTTACGCTCGCAAATGTGTCGGATGTTTCGGTCGAGTGTCGCGTCATCGCGCTAGCAACCGATGGCTTGGTCGAGGTCGCTGAATTGAGGGAAGATGACAAGCAATCCGATGTTTGGCGGGTATCGTCGCATCACAATCCTGGGGGCGATCCGGCCACGTACGAACTTCATACAGCCGTCGCGATGTTCGAGGAGGACGGCGGCGCATCGGTGAGCGGAGATATAGACCTGCCCACAGGAACGTACGATAGCCTTGTCTACACGTTGGGCGTATCGGGTGATAAGAATTATAGCCGTGCAAATTTAGATATCACGTTGGCTGGTGAACATTTGTTGCCCGCTATTTTGTCCGATATCAACGCCGGACAAGCGTGGCGTTGGACAAGAGGTGCCCCGGTCATCGTTGGAGCGGAACGGACGCCACTGGTCGTACGGGCGCATCACTTGGTCGATCACAAAAAGAGTTTTGCTGATGTGGGCTACGTCGGTTTCATCCGTCGCCGGAACGGGGAAGACGGCAGCGTACCGGGAACCGTGCTAGACGATTGGCCGGGTGATGTGAATATCGAGGGTGGCCTGACACGCAGCTGGACACTGCAAACGGATGCGGATATCGGGCGTGTGGATGTCTGGGTATTCGAGCAAGGTGCCGACGGTAAGGTTCATCATATTTTCGCATTGTTCAACGATGGGTTTTCATTGGTATCAAATCAATGAACGATTAATTCGGATGGGAATCCGAAAAAGAACGCGCCCTCGGATTGGATCCGAGGGCGCGTTTTGATTATTAAGCCGGCAACGACCGACTCTCCCACCCGGTTGCCCGGGCAGTACCATAGGCGCTGGTGGGCTTAACTTCCGTGTTCGGAATGGGAACGGGTGTGGCCCCACCGCTATAGTCACCGGCAAAATCGTGCTCGCGCAATTGATGCGTTAGCAAAAATCTATGACAGTTGAATGCAGGGTAGCAGGAAAAACGGACTACACTTGGCCGTTGGTGCGCCAAAGTGTATTAGTGCTTAGGGTTTTGCACAGCCTTTTGAAGTGTGCAATAAAGGCCAAGCCTCACGGGCAATTAGTACTGGTCAGCTTCACGTATCACTACGCTTCTACCTCCAGCCTATCAACCTGGTAGTCTTCCAGGGCCCTTCAGTGACCTCGAGGGTCAAGGGAGATCTTATCTTGGGAGGGGCTTCGTGCTTAGATGCTTTCAGCGCTTATCCCTTCCGGACATAGCTACCCGGCGGTGCCACTGGCGTGACAACCGGATCACCATAGGTCCGTTCACCCCGGTCCTCTCGTACTAGGGGCAACTTCCCTCAAATCTCCTGCGCCCGCAGAGGATAGGGACCGAACTGTCTCACGACGTTCTAAACCCAGCTCGCGTGCCACATTAATCGGCGAACAGACGAACCCTTGGGACCTGCTTCAGCCCCAGGATGTGACGAGCCGACATCGAGGTGCCAAACCGCCCCGTCGATGTGAACTCTTGGGGGCGATAAGCCTGTTATCCCCGGCGTACCTTTTATCCGATGAGCAACGGCCCTTCCATATGGAACCGCTGGATCACTAAGCCCTACTTTCGTACCTGCTCGACTTGTAAGTCTCGCAGTCAAGCTCCCTTATGCCTTTGCACTCTGCGCATGGTTTCCAAACATGCTGAGGGAACCTTGGGGCGCCTCCGTTACCTTTTGGGAGGCGACCGCCCCAGTCAAACTACCCACCAGACACTGTCCCCTGCCCGGCTTCACGGGTTCAGGGTTAGACTCCTATCATAATCAGGGTGGTATTCCAAGGGTGGCTCCACCGAAACTAGCGCTCCGGTCTCAATGCCTCCCACCTATCCTATACAAACTAGGACAAAAGTCAATATCAAGCTGTAGTAAAGGTGCACGGGGTCTTTCCGTCCTTCTGCGGGTAGCGAGCATCTTCACTCGCAATACAACTTCACCGGGTCTCCCCTTGAGACAATGTTCAGATCGTTACGCCATTCGTGCAGGTCGGAACTTACCCGACAAGGAATTTCGCTACCTTAGGACCGTTATAGTTACGGCCGCCATTAACCGGGGCTTCAGTTCAGAGCTTCGGTCCGAAGACCTAACCCCTCCCGTTAACCTTCCGGCATTGGGCAGGCGTCAGTCCCTATACGTCGTCTTGCGACTTAGCAGAGAC